>VFQT010000032.1_pt1 | contig 229494 bp, 238 predicted proteins | sample 3512381 | NCBI WGS metagenome assembly VFQT01 (sample SAMN10412376, study PRJNA504923) | tailings metagenome | isolation source: Relicate 2 Philex TSF3 active mining site | place: Philippines: Tuba, Benguet | collected 2017-08-29
CGGTGCAGCCGCCAGTTCCTCCACGAAACGGGCCGGGAACCGACGCCGGAGGAAATGGCCGAGCGGCTTTCCATGCCGCTCGAAAAGGTCCGCAAGGTGATGAAAATCGCCAAGGAGCCCATCTCCCTTGAAACGCCGATTGGCGACGAGGAAGATTCACATCTGGGTGACTTCATCGAAGACAAGAACGCGATCATCCCCGTGGATGCGGCCATTCAGCAGAATCTGAAGGAAACCGTCACCCGCGTCCTCGCCTCCCTCACCCCGCGCGAAGAACGCGTGCTGCGCATGCGCTTCGGCATCGGCATGAACACCGATCATACGCTGGAAGAAGTGGGCCAACAGTTCAGCGTGACCCGCGAACGTATCCGTCAGATTGAGGCGAAGGCGTTGCGCAAGCTGAAGCACCCGAGCCGCAGCCGCAAGATGCGGAGCTTCTTGGATCAGTAAGGGTCTGGGATAGGGTTGGAGTTAAGGAAACGGGGCTGAAAAGCCCCGTTTTTTTGCGTAGTTCGTGAGGAATACGGGCATGAGTGGATCTCCACCCCGCAAAGCCAACTTATCAGCTCTCTTGGCCTTTCTTGGGAAGCGTACATGACGCTGGGATAGAAAGTATCGTCCTTGTGAGGTCGGCTAAGACGAACAAACTGAAAAGGACGAGCACGATTGCAACCGAATTGCACGCAGCGGTAATCCGCACCTCGGGCCCTAGAATTGGCTTTAAAATAACGAGCAGACCTGCAATTCCGAATATCACAATCAAAGAATAGGCAGAATACCGAATAGCTTTTCTTGTTCTTGGAAATTCACTTCCCGTCAAATCCTGCAGTTTGTTAATTTCAAGATGTAGGTTGGCAGCAGAAGCTAGCGTTATTGTTACTATTACGCCCAGCAAAGATAATAACTCTTGATTGACGAAACCTCTAAGAAACGGGTTTCCGCTATCACTCAAGAAATATGGCGCGCACGCGCTAACGGACATCAGCACCATAAGCGTTCCGAGCGTAACAATTCGCGATAGGCTCACTTCTTTCTACCAAGCAAACTAGGAAACCATTCCACCAAAGCTTCCAAGCCACCCGTTCGGTCGGACATGCCGGCTGGTAACTTCGTCGTCGCAGCCTTATCGGACGATTTAAATTTGTCGCCGTTCGGTGCGGTTGCAGTCAAAGAGCCGCCGCCCATGGCGGCGTAATCGACCCCTGTTCGAATAGTTTCATTGTTTGCATCAATTCCTGTTCTTCTGTCTCCGTCGTCCATATTCAACTTGACGCGGGCCGCCCCTGAGGAACCTAGATTGCGCAATTCTTCGTCAAGTGCCTTTGTAGTTCTCCACATATTTGGCGTAACAAACTGAAAAGAAATCCGCCTTAGCCTAAATTCGTGCGCGGCAACCCAAGACCAAAACGAGGCCTCACTGAAGATTGGCCTTGGCTCAATAGCGTAAGGCGCGTCCGGCCTAGCGTTTATATATGCCGCCATAGACTGCAAAACAGTACGCGGGGTACCTACAGTGCTGTCCCTTTCAAAGGATAGCTTCTGCCCATCTGAATGGTGCATGGGATCTATTACGATTACAGCGCCCTGCCATTCATCGCCAGTTTCCTCGCCGGCGCCCTCTTCGGGGGGCTTATGCCGGCGGCGCTTATGAAGGCGCACTAGGTTGCCCGAAACAAGGTCGCCCACGTTTGAAGGAACCCAGTGATATCGAATCGTGCGGTGATCAAATTCAAACGCATCTGAAAACGCCACTCTCAACCACTGCTCTCTACTCATTTGATATGATTCCTCAAATAGATGCATTTGCATCTTTTCATGTAGAGATAGATGAAATAATTCAAACACTCTTGACACACTTACACCCCCTGTTTTCATTATGTAACGCACAATCAACAAAGTGTGTCAAATTTTCGGATGGGACCAACAAAAAAGCCCCGCATCTCTGCGGGGCTTCTTCATTTCCGTCTCTGGAAAAAGAAGGTCAGCTTAGGCCGCTTCTTCCAGATCTTCCGCGGTGAACACCGGGCCGCTGTCTTGGCCCTTGGCGCTCGTGTCGCGGTCGACGAATTCGATGATCGCGATGGGGGCGGCGTCCGATGCGCGGATGCCGGCCTTGACGATGCGGGTATAGCCGCCGTTGCGATCCTTGTAGCGTTCGGCCAGCACGTCAAACAGCTTCACCAACTGCGCGTCGTCAAGCAGACGGGCATGGGCAAGACGGCGGTTCGAAAGACCGCCCTTCTTCGCCAGCGTCACCAGCTTTTCGACATAGGGACGGAGTTCCTTCGCCTTGGCGAGGGTGGTGGTGATCTGCTCGTGCTTGATCAGCGCCGCCGACATATTGCGGAAAAGCGCGATACGATGGGCCGAGGTGCGCTGAAGCTTACGGCCGCCACTGCGGTGTCTCATGTGTCTTCCTTTCGTTCGTCAGGGGGCCGGATAAGGTACCCCTAGCCAGGCGGTGTTGGTGGGGGCCACCGCCCTTTGCCCCATTTCAGACAGGTTGCCCTGCCCTTAGTCTCTCTTTGGCCGTGACGGGAGTAAATCCCGTCACGTCAGACGGCGCTTGCGCCGCTGGCCGGCCGAGCGCGCCTTCCCCTGCGGGAAGACCGCCGCGCTGCTTGCGCTGCGCGGCTCGCTTCGGCTTACCCCAGCAGCTCTTGCTCGAGCTTCTTCGCCATGTCTTCGATGTTCTCCGGCGGCCAGCCGGGGATGTCCATGCCGAGGCGCAGGCCCATGGACGACAGCACTTCCTTGATTTCGTTCAAGGACTTGCGGCCGAAGTTCGGCGTGCGGAGCATTTCGGCTTCGGTCTTCTGAACGAGATCACCGATATAGATGATGTTGTCGTTCTTCAGGCAGTTGGCCGAACGGACAGAGAGTTCCAGCTCATCCACCTTCTTCAGGAGGAAGCGGTTGATCTGGTTCGTGTCGCCTGCGGCTTCCGGCGCGCTCGACGGTGCGGCCATGCCAATGAGCTGCGAGGACTGGGCCAATGCTTCGTCGAAGTGGACGAACAGCTGGAGCTGGTCTTGCAAGATGCGCGCGGCATAAGCGATCGCATCATCCGGCGAGACGGTGCCGTCGGTTTCAACGGTCAGCGTCAGCTTGTCATAATCCAGTTCCTGCCCGACGCGGGTGTTTTCCACCTTGTACGAGACCTGACGGACCGGCGAGTAGAGCGCATCGACCGGGATCAGGCCGATCGGCGCATCGGCCGGGCGGTTGGCGGCGGCCGCGACATAGCCCTTACCGGTATCTGCGGTCAGTTCCATGTTGAGCGTCGCGCCCTGATCAAGATGGCAGATGACCAAATCGGGGTTCATCACTTCGATGTCGCCGGACACGGCAATATCGCCCGCCTTGACTTCCGCCGGGCCGGTGGCCGAGAGCTGGAGCCGCTTCGGGCCATCGCCCTGCATGCGCAGCGCGATCTGCTTCACGTTCAGGACGATGTCCGTCACGTCTTCGCGCACGCCCGCGAGGCTTGAGAATTCGTGCAGCACGTTTTCGATCTTGATCGAGGTCACGGCCGCGCCCTGCAGCGAGGAAAGAAGCACGCGACGCAGCGCATTGCCGAGCGTCAGGCCAAAGCCACGCTCCAGCGGTTCGGCGATGAAGGTCGCCTTGCGCAGCGCATCGCCGCCGGTCTTCTTTTCCAGGGTGTCGGGCTTTTTCAGTTCCTGCCAGTTCTTAAGATTGACTGCCACGGTGTTCCCCTTGGGGTTGGGTGGAAGGCGCGTCCGCCGCCCACCGATTGAAACTCAAAACAGACAAGAGCCGCCCGAAAGCAGCCCCCGCCAAAAACCGACCTTAGACGCGACGACGCTTGGACGGGCGCACGCCGTTGTGCGGGATCGACGTCACATCGCGGATCGCGGTAATCGTAAAGCCCACGGCCTGCAGCGCGCGCAGCGCCGATTCACGGCCCGAACCCGGGCCCTTCACTTCGACTTCGAGCGTGCGGACGCCATGTTCAGCGGCCTTTTTGCCCGCGTCTTCGGCAGCAACCTGGGCGGCATAAGGCGTCGACTTGCGGCTGCCCTTAAAGCCCATCATGCCGGCCGACGACCAGGCAATTGCATTGCCCTGCGCATCGGTGATGGTGATCATGGTGTTGTTGAAGCTGGCGTTAACATGGGCAACACCAGCAGTGATGTTCTTGCGCTCTCTACGACGAATGCGCTGAGGTTCGCGTGCCATAAGGAAATCCTGACTTTAATCTCAAATGCTGAAACAGCGGGCGTGAGCAAGTTTTTGTCGGCAGCCCCTCGGACTGCCTAAAGCTTACTTCTTTTTCCCAGCGATCGGCTTGGCCTTGCCCTTGCGGGTGCGCGCATTGGTGTGCGTGCGCTGGCCGCGGACCGGCAGGCCCTTGCGGTGACGAAGGCCACGATAGGACGCGAGGTCCATCAGGCGCTTGATGTTCATCGACGTTTCGCGACGAAGATCACCTTCCACCGTATAATCGGCGTCGATCGTTTCACGGATGTGCAGGACTTCCTGGTCCGACAGATCCTGAACGCGACGCGCGGTATCGATGTTCAGCTTGGTGACGATTTCCTTGGCTTTGGCCGGGCCAATGCCGTGGATATATTGCAGCGCGATCAGAACGCGCTTGTTGGTCGGGATGTTAACACCCGCAATACGTGCCATGAGGTACTTTCTCCTGCTCCACAGGCCAGCGGGCAAGGCTGGCCTATCTCGACGCTTTGACATCCCTCCAACGCATAAACGCGACGAGCGCACAAAGGCGTCGCCGTGTGAACGGTCTATGGGATGAAGTGTCTCTATATCCGAGAGATGAGGGTGTCAAGCCGCGCGCCCTTCCCCTATATGACTCTGATAACCGCTATCGGAGATGATGCTATGCGTCGCCTATCTTTTGTTGCCGCTGCCCTGATGTTTGCCGCCACGCCGGCGCTGGCCGCTCTTGCCCCAGGTGCCAAAGCCCCTGATTTTACCACCAAGGTCGCCAAGGCTGGCAAAATCTCGGACTTTTCTCTGGGCCAGCAGCTGAAAAAGGGCCCGGTTGTCCTGTATTTCTTCCCGGCGGCCTTTACCTCGGGCTGCACCGTTGAAGCCAACCAATTCGCGGAAGCAACTGATGAATTCGCGCGCTATGGCGCGACAGTGGTCGGCCTTGCCGCCGATCCGATCGATAAGCTCGCCAAATTCTCGACCAGCGAATGCCGCAACAAGTTTGGGGTCGGCGTTGCCTCTGCCTCAACCATCAAGGCTTATGACGCCAAGTTGATCTTCGGCAAATCAGACCGCACCTCTTATTTCATCTCACCTCAAGGCAAGATCACCGCGGTTCATTCAAAGATGGATTATCGGGACCATGTGCCGATGATGCTGAAGGCCGCAAAGGCCTGGCACGACGCGCAGAAATAAGGCGCAGGCTCACACCCCGCATGGAGGCCTCCACCCCGCATGGAGGGAGTGCGGATGGTTTTTCCTTTCCTCGTCATTGCGAACGAAGTGAAGCAATCCAACCGGATACGGTGCCTAGCTGGATTGCCGCGGCGCTCACGCGCCTCGCAATGACGGGGCGAAAAGACTCAACCCACCCCCGTTTGCCCTGAGCCTGTCGAAGGGCCGTACTGGGCTAGTCGCCAAAGATAAAAGCAGTCCTTCGACAAGCTCAGGACGGACGGTGGGCGTTGGGTGGTTATGCGCCCTTCTTATACCGCGCTCGAAACTCCGCCGCGAAATCCGCAAATTGCCCGGCGGCAATCGCAGCGCGCATGGCGGCCATTAATTGCTGGTAGAACCAGAGATTATGTTCGGTCATCAACATCGCGCCGAGCATCTCACCGGCTTTGACAAGGTGGTGGAGATAGGCCTTGCTCCACTGCCCCACCGGCGAAGCGGGATCGAGCGGGCTTAAATCCTCCGCATATTTAGCGTTGCGGATGTTGACCGGCCCGTCCCAAGTGAACGCCTGCCCATTGCGGCCTGAACGTGTGGGCAGCACGCAATCAAACATATCAACCCCGCGCGCCACCGCACCCACCAGATCATCGGGCTTGCCGACGCCCATCAGATAGCGCGGGCGATCGACGGGCAATTGATCTGGCGCGAAATCCAGCGTGGCGAACATCGCCTCCTGCCCCTCGCCCACCGCAAGCCCGCCAATGGCATAGCCATCAAAGCCAATTTCTTGCAGCGCTTCGGCAGATCTTTGGCGCAATTCCTTGTCGAGCGAACCCTGCTGGATGCCAAACAGCGCGGCGCGGGCCGCATGGTCACCGCCCGCATCAAAGGCATCGCGCGACCGCTTGGCCCAGCGCATCGACATTTCCATAGATCGTTCCGCCACATCGCGCGCCACACCATGCGCCGGGCATTCATCAAAGGCCATGACGATGTCAGAACCCAAGAGCCGCTGAATTTCCATCGAGCGCTCGGGCGTCAGCATATGGCGCGAGCCGTCAATATGGCTTGCAAACTTAACACCTTCTTCGGTGATCTTGCGAAGGCTGGCGAGGCTCATCACCTGATAGCCGCCGCTATCGGTCAGGATGGGGCGATCCCAGCCCATAAACTTGTGCAGGCCGCCCAGCCGGTCCATCCGCTCCGCCCCCGGGCGCAGCATCAAGTGATAGGTATTACCAAGGATGATGTCCGCCCCCAGCGCACGGACGTCCGCCGGCTTCATCGCCTTGACCGTTGCAGCCGTCCCCACCGGCATGAAGGCGGGCGTGCGGATATCGCCCCGCTGCATGCGGATCACGCCCGTCCGGGCTTTGCCGTCAGTGGCGGCGATCTGAAATTCAAAGCGCGGAGCTGTCATGGCCGCGCGTATAAAGCCCTGCCTCGATTTGCCAAGCTTCGCCTCATCTGATTAAGGGCGCAACCCATGACGCGCGCCCATCCTCTCGACCGGCCTGCCTGGGCTGCCCTGTCGACCCATTGGACCCAGCTTGCCCTTCAAGAAAAGGGCGCACGGCGACTTCATCCCGATTACGGCCCCTTCGCCGCCAGCGAGGATGCCGCTGATCTCGCATCACTGCTGCCGCTCGCTGCCGTCCATGGTCCAGTCTGGATCGTGGAAGAAGCGCTTCCTTCGCAGATCCCCGCGGGGCTTCGTCTCGAAAAGCACGTTGATGTCCTTCAGATGGTCGCCACCAATCTTCGCGCACCCCGCGCACTGCCCGACCTGGAAGAACTGCAAGAAGATGATGGCGTTGAGATGCGTGCCCTTGCCCAAATGACAGAGCCCGGCCCCTTTGCCGAAAAAACCCACCTCCTTGGACGCTTTGTGGGATTCCGCCGAAACGGGAAGATCGCCGCCATGGCGGGCGAACGCATGCGTTTTCCTGGCTTTGTCGAGATCAGCGGCGTGTGCACCCACCCCGACCATCGAGGCGAAGGGCTGGCCGCCGCCACCAGCTTTGAGGTTGCGCGCGCGATCATCGCGACCGGCGCCACGGCCTTTCTTCACTGTTATCCCGACAACACCCCCGCCATTGCCGCCTATGAGCGGATCGGCTTTACCACGCGGCGGCGCCTGACGGCGATGATCCTCATTTCGACAGAAACCGCGCCATAGGATTTGACAGATCCGGCCTTATTAGCTGTTCTCGGCATCCATCAAGCGCGCATGAGGAGAGATGTGTGGGAAACCTGTTTGATCTGACGGGCAAGGTTGCTCTCGTCACCGGCGGCAATGGCGGCATTGGCCTTGGTATGGCAGAAGGTTTGGCGCAGCATGGCGCGACGGTCATCATCTGGGGCACCAACGACACGAAGAACGCTGCTGCTGCCAACGCGATTTCTCAGTATGGCGGCATTGTCCGCGCAGCGACGGTCGACGTGGCTGATGAGGACGCGGTCAAAGCCGCCATGAACAAGATTATCGACGAATTCGGGCGGATCGATCAGGCTATTGCTAATGCCGGGATCGGCCAGTCGCGCCGCGATATGTTCGACATCAGCCGAGAAGATTTTGAAAAGCTGGAATCAATCAACGTCCACGGTGTTTTTTTCACCCTGCGTGAAGCCGCTCGGCATATGATTGCGCGCGATAAGGCCGGCGATGGCGGCGGCTCGCTTATCGGCATTGCCTCCACCGCGGCGGTTCATGGCGCTGCACGGAACGAGCATTACGGCGCGACCAAGGGCGCAGTTGTGTCCATGTGTCGCGCGATGGCCGTGGAACTGGCGCGCCATAAGATCACCGTCAACTCGATCCTCCCGGGCTGGATCAAATCCGACATGACGGCCGGACTGCAAGCGATGGACAAGTTCAACGAACGCGTCATTGGCCGCGTCCCGATGGGGGGCTGGGGTGAGCCGGAAGATTTTGCGGGGATTGCCGTCTATCTCGCCAGCCGCGCCGCCCGCTTCCACACCGGCGACGCGCTCGTCATTGATGGCGGCTATACGATTTACTGAGCCTTATCTCTGAGCTCCGGCACCGGCCGGAGCCCAGAAAAATCTGCCCTATTTGCTGAATTTCGCGGCCAGCCATTTCACGCCCTCAACAAAGCCGGCAAAGAACAGCCCGCCTGCGACAGTCGCGACCGCAACGTCAACAAAATCAACCTTCAGCTGCACCAAAGGCGCTGCCGCCACCGTCAGATACAGCATAGCTGACGCGTTGAAGAAAAAGGGCAAGGCCGCAATCACCTGCAGATAGATCCCGGCGAGCATCACCAGCAGCCCGATGAGCGTTCCTGTTGGCCCCATCTGCTGGGTCAACCAGACAACCTGCCATGACAGCGCAATGCCAACCACTGCCCCGGCCAGCGCCTGAGGCAATTTGTTGATCTCCAAATGCTCCATATTCGCATAATGCCAGAGCATCAAAAACCCACCGAACAGCGATGTTTCTTGGAACAACCGGCCCCCAATGACCGCCCAACCGATAATGGCCACCGCCACAATCGCGACAATTCCCAACCCAGCCATGGGCGATGGCGGCGGCAATGCCTCCGAAGCTTGATTAGACATATCCCTCTCCTCGCCCGTCTGGATGCGGGCACAGGCAGGAGAGCCTATTTGGGAGAGTCGGGCAAGGGGAGAAGCACGACCGCGTCAACAGCGATAGCGCCGCGCGCAAATGGCTCGATTACTTCTGCGCAAACATTCTCAGCGCAGAAACGGCGAGAGACTAACGCCGCCGAGCGGAACACTCACCCCAAGGAGATCAAGCGTCGTCGGCAATATGTCGAGCACGCTAACTTTTTCTTCATGGCGCGCGTGCAGACCCGTTTCAATCCATAAGCTTCCGTCGGGATGATGCCGCCCGCTTTTCATGCCCTCAATGGAATAAAAAACGTCACTGAAATTCCCAATTTCGGCATGGTCTTTTCCATCGTCGAAAATAATCTCATCCGGCATGACATGCCGCGCAATTTGGCACCCAAAATGCAAAGCCTCGGCATCATTCTCAACCGGAGAAAACCCAAAAACACTCGAACCATCTGCGAGCACATATGCGGACAGCCGCGCGCGGAGTTGCTGTGCTTCAGCCTTTGCAGAACAACGCACGCGGTATTGATGCGCCATAACCGGCTCTAGACAGCTATAAGACACGCCCATGCCAGCAAGAAAGCGGTCTGGCGCGCGCAAGCGATAGATACGCTGCCCCCCGAGATCTTCATACTTCAAAAAAGGCTGCTGGCTCATTGCAGAAATCAGCATCAACCGCGCGCCATGGCGATCCGCCAGCTTCGTGAACTCGCCCACCAACGCATCCGTAGCCTGATACCCGTATCGGATCGCATTGCCATAAGCTTCGCGCTCAGCCGCGCTTGGTTTGATGGCAAAGTCGTCAGGCGCCATGTGCCTCCAAAACCGATGCTGGAGATGTGCGATATTGTTGGAAAAGAAAGTCGCAAATTTTGGCCGTATATTGCCATAACATGCACGAAATGCAGCAAGTTGGAGAACATCTAACAATGCGGCGCGACGCCATGTCACATCATGTTCCGATAGCTTTTCCGCCATGAGTTGACCAAGAATTTGCTTGATATGACGCGGCCGAAGGCCGTGACGCAGCATGAAGGTTGCAAACGGCACGGCGCGCCGGAACAATCCGCGGTCTGTGTGGCGGCTATGCTCGCGAACTTGATGGCCTACAAAGCTTCCAAAGTCATTCCATGCGCGCGGAAATGCATCACCCGCCTCCGACCAAGGATCGCCCAAAAAGACGCTGCCCGGGACGGAAAATGGCCGAATGTTCATGCTGAAAAAGCTTATGGTTGGCAGGCCAGCGGCATGAAGATAGGTGAAGATATCAGGAAAGTCCGCCCGCTTGCCATCCGTCAGTTGGAACACTTTATGCTCTGAATAGGGGCGACCAGTATGGATGGAATACCACTGAATCCACGGCTCAAGTAGTGCCGCATCTTCGCCATCGGGATTAGTGGTGAAAACCGCAGATCGTTGCCAAAGCGCCTGAAAATTTGGCAACAGACCCTCGCCCATCCAACGTTGCAGAAGGGGATCAGAGAGTTCGTTGATTTCAAGCGCGATGATGGGCTGCGACGCAGAATCGTCCGATGCGTTTTCTTTCATAAGCCCCCCGCAACGACGCGGCATTTCCGCGCAAGCAAGGCTTTAGAAGCAGGAGATTAAACTCGCGTAAATCCCGTGCTCACGGCACCAACAAGCTTGAGTCCCCATAGCTGTAGAACCGATAGCCGTTCGCAATCGCATGAGCATAGGCCGCCTGCATTTGCTCCAGCCCCATCAGCGCGGAAACCAGCATGAAGAGGGTGGATTTGGGCAAATGAAAATTCGTCATCAGCCCATCAATCGCTTTGAAACGATAGCCGGGGGTGATGAAAATGCTCGTGTCGCCTTCAAAGGGGCGGATAATCCTGTCGCCTCCCGCTGCGCTCTCGAGGAGGCGGAGAGATGTGGTCCCAACTGCGATCACGCGGCCGCCTACGCCACGAACGGCATTGAGCCGATCTGCCGTCGCCGCGTCGATCCGGCCCCATTCGGCGTGCATCTGATGGTCGTTCGTATCATCGGCCTTGACGGGCAGGAACGTCCCTGCACCAACATGGAGCGTCAATGTTTCGTGGCCAACGCCGCGCGCGGTAAGGCCCGCCATCAATTCTGGCGTGAAATGGAGTGCCGCCGTCGGGGCGGCGACTGCGCCTTTTTCCCGCGCGAACATGGTTTGGTAATCCTGTTGATCACGCTCATCGACCGGGCGCCGTGCCGCAATATAGGGTGGAAGCGGCATCGTGCCCGCGCGTTCGAGCAGGATTTCAACCGGTTCCTCGCCCTCAAAATGCAGCACCAAGCTGCCATCTGCACCCCGTTCTTCGGCAATCGCGGTTACGCCACCGCCAAAAACAATCTGGTCGCCCAGTTTGACCCGCTTGGCGTTGCGGACAAAGGCCCGCCATGCTCGCAGGCTCTCCCGCTTGTGGAGCGTCGCACCAATCTTGGCCTCGCCGCGACGCCCCTCAAGCTGGGCGGGGATCACGCGCGTATCGTTGAAGACGAGACAGTCTCCGGGCTGAAGCAAATCTGGCAGATCGCGCACGATATGATCGCTCAGCTCACCCGCCCCTACGCGGAGGAGACGCGCGCTATCCCGCGGGACCGCTGGCCGCAGGGCAATGTTTTCCTGCGGCAGGTCAAAATCAAAAAGATCGACGCGCATGTCAGTTTTGCGGCGCGCTTCCCAAGACTGGCGCAGCTTCCGCCGCGGCGGGAAGCGTCGCTTCTGGCAGCGGTATCAGCGCCGCGCTGGGCCCATCGGCCTCGATCCAGGCTTTGACGATCTTGGAGGGGTTGGCAGGCGGTTCACCACGTTCCACCGCATCAACGAAATTCATGCCAGAGATGAGGCGGCCGAGCACTGTATACTTGTTATCAAGTCGCAGAACCGGCTGAAAGACGATGAAAAACTGGCTATTGGCGCTATCCGGATTATCGGCGCGCGCCATCGAAAGCGCACCGCGCAGATGCGGCAAATCGTTAAACTCCGCTTTCAAATCTGGCAGCGGAGATCCGCCCTGCCCCGTCCCTAACGGGTCGCCAGTTTGCGCCATAAACCCTTCGATCACGCGATGAAAAATAACCCCATCGTAAAAACCCGCGCGCGTCAGTTGCTTGATTCGCGCGACATGGTTGGGCGCCTTGTCGGGACGCAGCAAAATGCGCACCGGCCCTCCGGTTGAGAGTTGAAGATTGAGGATATTCGCAGGATCCAGCCCAGCAGGCGCCGGGGTCGCCGGCGTATCGGCAGCGAGAGCTATTTGCGTCAGCCCCAACAGCATTGCGATGGCAGCAATTAATTTCTTCACTCTACACCTCATCTTCGCCCCACCCTTTTCGGCAAGGCTGGCTTAGCTGGGGATGAACGGATCAGCGCCCGCGCCGTCCAATCTTGTCAATTCGGGCAAGGACATCAGCCTCAACACTGGGCGTCACAAATTTGCCAATAGCGCCGCCATAAATCGCGATTTCCTTCACGAGCCGCGAGGCGATGGGCTGAAGCGAGACATCCGCCATGAGAAACACCGTTTCAATCCGGTCATTCAACTGCTGGTTCATTCCCGCCATCTGATATTCATATTCAAAATCCGCGACTGCGCGCAGCCCCCGGATGATGACAGACGCACACTGTGCTTCCGCAAAATCCATCAGCAGCGAGTCAAAGCCGACAACTTGGATGCCCGCACCGATCGCCGCGACCTCGCGCTCCACCATCGCGATGCGTTCCTCATCAGAGAACATCGGCGATTTGCTCGCATTTGTCGTCACACCCACGATCAGCCGATCGACGAGCTTGGCACCGCGGCGGATGATATCCATATGGCCAAGGGTGATTGGATCGAACGTCCCCGGATAAACGCCAATGCGTTCCGCCATTACCGATCCCTTTCCACTGTATAGCGGGCAATTGCCCGCAGCAGATCTGCTTCTTTGCCGAAACTGTGAAGATGGGCAATCGCCTGATCGACAAGCATATGCATCTGCGCCTTGGCCCGCTCAATCCCGAGGAGCGACAAGAATGTTGCCTTGCCCGCGTTTGCATCCTTTTGCAGCGCCTTACCGGCGATTTCGGCGTCGCCTTCAGCATCCAGCACATCATCCGCAATCTGAAAGGCAAGGCCAACATCGTGCGCATAACCGCGCAAGCCTTGACGGCCTTCAGGCGGCACCCGGCCCAAAATCGCCCCTGCTTCCAAACAAAAAGCGATGAGAGCACCTGTCTTCAACTGCTGGAGGCGGGTGACGGCCGCAATGTCAAACAGGCTATCGCCGGCCATCAGATCCATCATCTGCCCGCCCGCCATGCCCGCCGGGCCAGAAGCGCGTGCCAGTTCTGCAACCAGTTCCGCCCGCACAAAGGGATCCGGGTGCGTTTCAGCATCCGCCAGAGCCTCAAAAGCGAGCGCGTGGAGCGAATCCCCGGCCAGCACCGCCGTTGCTTCATCAAAGGCCTTATGCACCGTTGGCTTACCGCGGCGAAGATCATCATCATCCATGCACGGCATATCGTCGTGGATCAGCGAGTAAACATGGATGCACTCAATCGCCATGGCGACCCGCAGGGCCGAGGCCCGACTGACATTGAAGAGACTGGCTGACGCCACAACCAGCAACGGCCGGAGGCGCTTGCCGCCGCCAATTGCAGCGTGGCGCATCGCTTCATAAAGGCGCGCACGGCCATCGTCAGGGACGGGCAGCAGCAGATCAAAAGCGCGATCCATATCGACCGCGATCTCATCCAGTGCCGTTTTCAGAAGATCGCCCCCGGCCATGCTTAATCAGCCCGCGTCAAAAGCCGCAGTGCCCGCTGGCTGGCCATCGGCACCCAGCGTGATCTTTTCGATCCGCGCTTGGGCATCTTTCAGCCGCGCTTCGCATTGCGCGCGTAGCGCTTCACCCTGCGTATACAGCGTAATCGACTCATCCAGCGCCGCCTCGCCAGATTCGAGCCGCGCGACAATCTGCTCGAGCCGCTTCAGCGCCTCTTCAAAGCTCAACGTAGAAAGATCGGTCTGGTCTGTCATGACCCTGCTTTGACGGGGGGCAGGAAGATGGTCAAGCATTGGCGGCAGCGACAATTGCGGCCCAGCCCGCTTCGTCGATCACCTCAATGTCGAGTTCCTGCGCCTTTTTGAGTTTGGAGCCGGCACCCGGCCCCGCGACCACAAGGTCCGTCTTGGCCGAAACCGAGCCAGCCGTCTTTGCTCCGAGCGATTCGGCCTGTGCCTTGGCTTCATCTCGGCTCATCGTTTCCAAACTGCCGGTAAAGACAATGGTCTTTCCCGAGACGGAGGACTCGCGGACATTGGAGACAAAAGCGGGCGGCGCCACCTCGCCGAGCAAATCCTCCCACACCGCCTGATTATGTGGCTCATGGAAAAACTCGACAAGCGCCTCAGCGACCACAGGGCCAACGCCATCCACTTGAGTCAGCGTCTCCATCGCGTCCGGGGCTGTCGCCGCAGCGCGAACGGCGTCAACGGTGCCAAAGGCCTTGAGCAAGTCCTTCGCCGTGACGGCGCCGACATGGCGGATGCCCAAGGCGAAGATGAGCCGCGCGGGATCAGGCGCGCGCTTCGCCTCAATCGCCATCAACAGATTATCCACAGACTTATCCTGCCAGCCCTCGCGACCGACAATCTCCTGCCGCCGAGATTTCAGCCGGAAGATATCCGCCGGGCTGTGGAGCCAGCCGAGCCCGAAAAACTCGATAATCGTCTTTTCCCCCAGCCCTTCAATATCAAGCGCAGCCCGGCTCACGAAATGCTTCAGTCGCTCGACCCGCTGAGCTGGGCAAATCAACCCACCGGTGCAGCGGACATCGACTTCGCCTTCTTCCGCCACCGCTTCCGATTGGCATTCGGGGCAGTGGTCAGGAAAAGCAAAGACAGCCCGATCCTCAGCGCGGGAGAGATTATCGACAATCTGGGGAATGACATCGCCCGCCCGCTGCACGACGACCCGGTCGCCAGGGCGCACACCCAACCGGGCAATTTCATCGCGATTATGAAGCGTCACATTGGACACCACGACCCCGCCCACGGTCACTGGGGTCAAGCGGCCAACTGGGGTCAGTTTGCCCGTGCGCCCCACCTGAATGTCAATGGCTTCCAGCGTCGTTTCGGCGCGTTCGGCAGGAAATTTATGGGCGATGGCCCAACGGGGCGCCTTGGCGACAAAGCCCAGCCGCGCCTGCCAATCAAGCCGATCCACCTTATAGACCACGCCATCAATATCGAACGGCAGGTCCGCGCGCAGCGCCTCGATCTGCCGATAATGGTCAAGAACCGCCGCCGTGCTGGTCAGCCGGACAAAGCGGGGGTCGACTGGGATGCCCCAGCTTTCGATCGCCTTGATCACCTCAAACTGCGTTTTGCCCGGCAGCGTCGACGCCTCGCCCCAGCCATGCGCCAGAAAGCGCAAGGGCCGCGCGGCAGTGATCATCGGGTCTTTCTGCCGCAGCGAGCCGGCAGCGGCATTGCGCGGATTGGCGAAAAGTTTGCCGCCCTCTGCCGCCATCCTTTCGTTGAGCGCCGCAAAATCGCGCTTTGCCATATAGATTTCGCCGCGCACCTCAAAAACGGGCGGAACTTGGCCCGAAATACGCTGTGGAATATCTGCGATGGTCCGCACATTCGCCGTCACATCTTCGCCCACAGTCCCGTCACCGCGTGTCGCCGCCAGCACCAACTCCCCCGCTTCATAGCGGAGCGAGCAGGACAAGCCGTCGATCTTCGGCTCCGCCGTCAACGCAATGACCTCATCATCCAGCAGATTTAAGAAACGCCGCACCCGAGCGACAAAATCCGCCACGTCGGCATCCGTAAACGCATTGTCGAGGCTCAGCATCGGCTTGGCGTGAGTCACTTTGGACAAATGACCCGCTGGCGCCGCCCCAACTGCACGACTGGGGCTATCGGGGCGGATCAGATGCGGAAACTGCGCCTCAAGCGCCATATTCTCGCGCACTAATGCGTCATACTCCGCATCCGAAATCTCAGGCGTATCGAGCGTGTGGTAAAGCCGATTATGCTTGGCGATCTCCTTCGTCAGCCGCATCAGCCGGTTCGCGGCTTCGGCTTCCGACAGGTCGAACAGGCTGGTCATGCTGCCTCCAGCAGGCGAACGGCCTGCGCCCGCGCCTCATCCGTCACTTCAGCGCCAGAGAGCATCCGGGCAATCTCTTCGCGCCGTTCGTCCGCATTCAATTGGCGCACGCTGGTGCGCGTGACCGTGCCCTCAGAAGCCTTGGCGATCAGCAAATGGGCGCTCCCCCGCGCCGCGACCTGCGGACTATGGGTAACAACCAGCAACTGAGTCCGCGCGGCCAGCCGGGCCAGCCGCTCACCAATCGCAGAGGCGACCGCGCCGCCAACACCGCGATCAATCTCATCAAAGATCATCGTACCCGCCGTCCCCTCTTCGGCAAGCGCGACCTTCAGCGCGAGGATGAAGCGCGACAACTCCCCGCCCGAGGCAATTTTGATAAGCGGCGCAAAGGGCGCCCCCGGATTGGTCGAGACCAGAAATTCAACCCGGTCCATGCCCGCGGCGCTCCATTGGCTTTCGGGCAGCGGCTCAACCTGTGTCTGGAACCGCGCAGCGTCGAGCTTGAGCGGCGCCAATTCAGCAGCAACCGCCGCATCAAGCCGCGCCGCCGCCGCGCTGCGCTGGGCACTAATGGCCCGGGCAAGCGCGACATAAGCTAAACGCGCTTCCTCCAGCCTAGTCTCAAGACGCGCCATCCCTTCCCCACCTTCGGTCATCGCGGTGAGCCGCTGGGCAAGCTCTTCGGCCAGCGCCGCCAGATCATCGGGCTGGACCCGGTGCTTGCGGGCCAAGGCGCGCAGGTCAAAAAGCCGGGCTTCGTCTGCCTCCAGCGTCGCCGGATCAAAGCTGAGCGCGAGCCCCGCGTCGCGAAGACGGTCTTCCGCAAAATTGCCCTCAATCAGCGCGCGGTCAATCGCTTCCAGCGCTTCCCCTAACAGCGGGTGGTCGCCCGAAATCCGGTCAAGAATGCGCGCGGCCTGCCGCAATTGCGAGAGGCCACCATCGGCCCCGTCGACCAACGCCGTAATCGCGGCGAGTTCTGCGGCGATCTTTTCACCCCGCTGCATTGTCGCGCGGCGCTCCGCAAGATCAGCTTCCTCGCCCGGCTGGGGTGCAAAAGCCGTCAACTCAGCAACCGCATGTTCCAGCCATTCGCGGTCGCGCTCGGCATCAGCCAGCGCCTGCCGTGCGGCTTCCAGCGCGACTTCTGCCGCCCGCCATTGCGCATGGGCCGCCGCCAACCCCGCAACATCCACGCGCGCAAAGCTATCCAGCAGATCCCGATGCCCGCGGGGGTTGATCAGGCCGCGATCATCATGCTGGCCGTGGATTTCGACCAGAAAGGCGCCAAGTTCGCGCAGCAAAGCCGCGGAGATCGGCTGGTCGTTCACAAAGGCCCGGCTGCCGCCATCCGCCTTGACGACACGGCGGACGATCACCTCTTCGCCATGACCGATTTCCAGCTCATTGGCGCGCAAAAGATCATGCGCGGCGGCGGGTGCGGCAAAGCTAGCAGTCACACTGGCTTGGGTGCAGCTTTGACGCACGAGCCCGCTATCCGCGCGATCCCCCAAGGCGAGGCCCAAGGCATCCAGCAAAATGGATTTTCCCGCCCCCGTTTCCCCGGTCAGCACGCCAAGTCCGTGATCAAAGTCGAGGTCAAGCGCCTCGATCAACACGACATCGCGGATCGAAAGAGACGTCAGCATCGGCAGCGGGTCACGCCTTTGGGGCGTGCTTCTGCATCAGCTCAAAAGCGCGCTTATACCAATCCGTTTCGGGATAGTTGCGGCCAAGAACCGCCGCCGTTTTGCGCGCCTCTTCGGGCACACCCATCGCCAAATAACTCTCCGTCAACCGCATAAGCGCTTCGGGTGTGTGACTTGTTGTTTGGTATGAGTCGATCACCTTGCGGAAGCGCACCACGCTCCCGAGCCATTGACCACGCCGCTGATAAAAACGGCCAATTTCCATTTCCTTGCCCGCCAGATGCTCCCGGATCAAATCGATCTTCAAACGGCCATCGGCGGCGTAGCGAGAATTGGGGTATCGACGCGTCAACTCCCCAAAAGCATCAAGCGCCTGCTGGGTGATTTTCTGATCGCGCGTCACATCTGAGATTTGCTCATAATAATTGAGGGCGATGAGATAATAAGCGTAAGGCGCGTCGCGGTTCCCGGGATGGATCGACAGAAAGCGCTGCGCTGAACTCGTCGATTCGGTATATTCGCGTGCCAGATAATAGGAAAAGGCGCTCATCAACTGCGCCCGGCGCGCCCAAACCGAATAAGGATGCTGACGCTCCACCTCATCAAACAGCGCCGCGGCAAGCTTGTACTGGCCCCGGTCAAGCCGCGCTTTTGCGGCATTGTAAAGGGTCGCCACATCGCGCGCGACATAAGAGGTGTCGGCTTTGCTGCGGCTCCGGCTGCCAGCACAACCTGCCAGCGGCACAGCGACGACAAGGGCGGAAAGAACCAAAGCGGTCCTGAGACGGGAAGACGACATGGCAGCGTCTTAACCCGCTGGGCGCGTCCCGCCAAGCTCAGAGATAGGCTTTCGTTCATCCTTCGGGATTATTGCTGCCTAGATGCCCGAAATTTCGTCGCCCCGCCTGCGCGTTCTCGTGGTGAGCACACTCTTCCCAGATGTGACGAGGCCGCACCTTGCCCCGTTCGTTATGCGCCAGACGCAAGAGCTTGCGGCGCTTCCTAATGTTGACGTTCGGGTTATCGCACCCGTGCCAATGCCTCCTTATCCTTTTTCGTGTCATCCCGTTTATGCGCCGCGGCGCGCACTCCCCGTTGCCGAAAATTGGGAGGGGCTTCCTGTGCTGCGCCCGCGCTACAACCCTTGGCCCTTCACAAAGGGCCGCTTCGCCGCAGCCTCCCTCACCCATATTCTTCGCCCTTTGGGTACAGCGTTATTCGCGAGCTTTCCCTTTGACATCATTGCGGCCGAGTATCTTTATCCTGATGGCCCTGCGGCAATTGCCCTAGGCAAAGCACTGGGCGTCCCCGTGTCTTTAAAGGCGCGCGGCAGCGACGTGCATATGTGGGGCACCCGCCCTGCAACCGCCGGACAAGTTCGCGCAGCGGGGCACGCGGCGCACGGCCTGCTTGCCGTATCTGCCGCGCTGCGCGCTGATATGGCCGCGCTGGGCCTGCCCGAAAGTAAAATCCTGGTTCATTACACGGGGGTCGACCTTAATCTTTTCCGCCCGCGGGATCGCCCCTTGCTCAAAGCCGAACTGGGCCAGCAAAGCCCTTTAATCGTCAGCGTGGGTGCGCTCATCCCCCGCAAAGGACAATCATTGCTGATCGAGGCACTCTCGCTCCTCCCCGAAGCAACACTTGTGCTCATTGGAGACGGCGCAGATCGCGCCAAGCTCATGCGCCTTGCCCATGACCGAGAGCTGGCCTCGCGCGTTCACTTTATGGGCGCTCTCAGCCATGCAGAGATTGCGCGATGGCTCGCAGCAGCGGATGTCATGGCGCTCCCCTCTGCCTCAGAGGGGCTCGCTAATGCCTGGCTTGAGGCGTTGGCAGCGGGCACTCCCGTCGTTATCTGCCCGGCAGGCGGGGCCGCCGAGGTCATCTCCAACCCAAAGATCGGCAAGATCGTCGACCGCCATCCTCAGGCTTTGGCCGCGGGCATCCGGGATCTTCTGGAAAACCCACCATCCGCGGCAGAGTGCCGCGCCATTGCCCGCCCGTTTAGCTGGTCCCGCAACGCCGCCGCGCTCCGGGACTATCTGTTACTTCTGGCCGGGAAATGACTCGCTGATACGTTCAGCAGCCGGATTGGCGCTTTCGAGCTGGATGAAGCTGTCAGGCGTCACATTCAGCCAGATCAGCACCGGGGCCGAAATGTAGAAGGATGAGAAGGTCCCGATCACAATCCCGAGCAACATCGACGCTGTAAAACCGAAAATGGTGTCGGGCCCGATGACCAGCAAGATCGCAAGGGTAAGGGCAAGCGACAACGATGTGGTGACGGTGCGCGACAGTGTTTCGTTCACCGAGAGGTTAAGCAGCGGCTCAATCTCCATCTTGCGATATTTACGCAGATTTTCGCGAATACGATCATAAATGACGATAGTGTCGTTCAGCGAATAACCGATGATCGTGAGGATCGCTGCGACGACATTCAAATCAAAGGGCAGTCGGGTCAGCGCAAAAAAACCAAAGGTCAGGACAACATCGTGGAAAAGCGTGATGAGCGCCCCCACCCCAAATTGCCATTCGAACCGGAACCAGATGAATAAGGAAATACCCAGCATGGCAAGCGCAAGCGCGATACTGCCCGTGCCGAATAGCTCGCACCCGACCTTGCCAGACACCGAGTTGACGGCCCCAATATCAACGCCAGGATAGGCCTTGGTCAGTTCTTGCCGCACCTTAGAAGCGATTTTGTTCGACTGATCGGCAGGCCCGGCATTATCGACAGAAGCGCCCACGCACTTGCCGATCGGGTTCGTCGCTTCGCCTTCCAGCGGAATACGGATGCTAACGACGCGCGGATCGCTCATTTGCTGAAGCACGACATCCCCAACATCCATCGATTCAAGCCGCCCACGCAGCTCGCTCATATCAACAGGCTTTTGGAAGGTCACACGGATCGACTGACCACCGACAAAGTCGATGCCCCAATTCAAGCCGCGGACTGCAACCAGCGCAACAGACGCCAACAGCAGCACAATCGACGCCGCCAAAGCCCACCAGCGATAGCTGAGAAAGGCAATGTTGGTGCTGTCGGGAACGAGTTTTACAGGACGCATCGTTTAGGCTTCCGTCAAAGGGTCAGCGTTTTGGGTCGGTTACGCTCAAGATAGCTCGACACCAGCAAGCGCGTGAACGTCACGCCCGTAAAGACCGAGGTCGCAATGCCAAGCGCCAGCACAACCGCAAAGCCCTTGATCGGGCCAGAGCCGAACCAGAACAGGATGATCGCGGAAATCACGTTCGTGATATTGGCATCAAAAATCGCTGTTGAAGCTTCTTTGTAGCCAAACTCAACGGCTTGCATGGTCTTGCGGCCGCGCCGAATTTCCTCACGAATACGCTCATTAATCAACACGTTCGCATCCACTGCAGCGCCGATCGTGAGCACGAAGCCCGCAATCCCAGGCAGAGTTAGCGTTGCGTTGAACACACCCATCAATCCGAGCACCAGAAGCGCGTTCACGAACAGCGCTAGCGTCGTGTACACGCCGAAGCGGAAATAGGTGAGGATCATATAGGCAACGAGCGCGAGCGTCGCGAGGATACCCGCAAGGATCCCCTTTTCGATCGAATCTTTGCCGAGTTCCGCGCTCACGCTTGATTCTTCGATCACCTTGAGTGCGACGGGCAATTTGCCTGAACGAAGAGAAATCGACAATTCATTCGCCGATTCCACGGTGAAATTACCCGAAATCTGCGCACTTCCGCCCAAGATAGGCTCGTTGATATTGGGCGAAGAGAGCACCACGCCGTCCAGAATGATCGCAAAAGGCTTGCCCACATTCTCCGTCGTCACGCGACCGAATTTACGACCACCTTGGCTGTTGAAGCGAATGGAAACAACCGGGTTGCCCGATTGCGGGTCAAAAGCTTGGCGGGCATCGTTCAGCTCATCACCCGAGACCATGACCCGGCGCTTTACGGCGATGCGACCGCCCTCCACCGTCGGAAGAATCTGGCTGCCCGCAGGCGCGCGGCCTGCAGCGACTTCTTCTGGATTGGCGTTAAGATCAACGAGCTTGAATTCCAGCTTAGCCGTCTTCCCGAGCAAGCGCTTTAGGCCCTCGGGATCCTGAAGGCCGGGCACTTGAACCAGGATGCGGTCTGCACCTTGGCGTACCACCGTGATTTCCTTCGTCCCTTCAGGGTCGATCCGCTTGGCGACAACGTTGCGCGCGGTTTCAAGCGCGCTGTCAATCTCATAATTCACGCCAGCTTCGGTTGGCTTCATCACCACGCGGGTGGAATCGCGCACCGAAACAGTCCAGTCCCGCTCGGCGCCAATGCCGACGCCATTTGTCTGCTGACGGGCGATCTCGACCGCTTGATCAAGCTGCGTCGGGTCGCGCGGCATGAACGAGAGCTCTCCCGCAGCAGTGGAAATATCACTAATCTCAACTTTTGGAGACGCGCGACGCATTTCAGTGCGGATCGTCTCTTCCATCCGTTCGATCTGCTGCTTGCGCACATCGGCGGTATCCGCCTCTAGCAGCAAATGGCTGCCCCCTGAAAGGTCAAGACCCAGGTTGATATGGGTTTCTTTCAGCCAGCCTGGCAGCTGGCTCCGAGTTGCTTCCGGCAACAGGCTGGGCACAGCCGCGATGATACCGGTTACTGTCGCCAGAATGACGAGCCATACCTTCCAGCGAGGAAAATCAAGCATCGAAGGGTCAGTCGTTCGCGGGCTTTGACGCGCCACTGTCGACGTCGGTCAACGTCGCCTTGATCACGCGGACTTTAACGCCGGCTGAAATTTCAACTTCAACCATCTTCTCATCGACCTTGGTGACCTTCCCGACAATACCGCCGGCTGTCACAACCTGATCGCCGCGCTTCACCGCGTTAATCAGCTCCTGGTGCGCTTTCGCGCGCTTTTGCTGCGGGCGGATGATGAGGAAATAAAAGATCAGACCAATGAGAACAAACTGGCCGAGGAAAAACAGGGTCGAAGCTGTACCACCCGATGCGGCAGCGCCGCTGGTGGCTTGAGCAAAGGCAGGGGTTGCGAACATGCGAATACTCTTGTCAGATCATGCACGGCGGATCAGTCCGTCCGGCGGCCGCGCGGTTATCAAATCCCGCGCGGCTGCGCAACCAAAGCTTGGTCTTAAGGCCACAAAGGGAGAGCAGCGACAATGATCATCGTCATGGGCACAATCCGCGCAGACGCGGCCGAAATCGTGAAATTGGAAGCCGCCATGGCCGAACAGATGGCGGCCACGCAGGCCGAAGACGGGTGCGAGCTATATGTGTTTTCCCGGGATGTCACCAATCCAGGTCTCCTTTTGATATCAGAGCGGTGGCGCGATGCCGATGCCCTCGCGGCACATGGCAAGGCGCCTCATATGGCCACTTTTAATCGCGCCGTCGGCGGCATCAAAATTGATGAGATCAGCGTCAAAGCTTATGATGTTTCGGGCGTTCGCACGCTCATTGGCGGCTAAGCCAAGTCTCATAGCAGAAAAAGCGGAGAAGAGTGGATTAGGTCCCTCCCCACCCTTGCATTGCCCGGAAGCCCGGCGTAAAGCGCCGCCTCCGGTCGGGACGTAGCGCAGCCTGGTAGCGCATCACACTGGGGGTGTGGGGGTCGCAGGTTCGAATCCTGTCGTCCCGACCAATTTTTCCGAAAATGACCCATATCCGCCCTAGAGCGAGCAGATTATATTGCCCGATAGGGGCAAGTCTAAAATGGTCAGGGCCAAAAAGGATCAGGGCCAAAAAGGATCAGGGAACGTCGCGTTCCGCCTCTGCCTTTTGTTTAGCCTCTGCTTTGGCGTCGCGCATTTGCTGTGACCAGCACCCCGTCCAGCCACCAGCACCTGTGGCGGAGCAGCTTCCGGTTCCGGTCCGGCCTGTATCCAGCGCCGATTGAGAGCGGACCGCCCAGCTTTGGGCGTCAGGTGATTGGCTGCGGGGGCGCAATTCCTTGGGAATACGATATCGTTCTGCCTCTGGGCGCCGCGCACAAACGATAATCTCATCGCCGCTGCCATTTGTCGGGCACGGATCATTGCCAAAAATCACCAACACCCGCTCGGTCCGCTGCGCGTGGACGGGAGGTGAAAGCAGCATAACGGGCGTTAGGGCTAAAGCCGTCAAAATGAGTCGCATGGCCTTTGTCTCCGCTTCTTTCCGCCCGAAAGCAATCCTCAGCCTCGGATTAGAGCCGCTCAGACAAGCGGATGGCAGCGCGGCATCCCAGCCGGATCGCAGCTGACAATAAAGGATATGCCGGCGCCCTCTCCGCTCCCGCTGCAAAGGCGGCGTCGCGATGCTCCCTCTCGTCATCGCGGAACTGATCGATCACCTGCCCCAATTCAGGGTCCACATCGCCCAATTCATCAAGCTGATCGGAATAATGCTTGTCGATCTCCGTCTCGATTGCCGCGGTGCAGGCCATCGCGGCTTCCGGGCCAATAAGGGCGGTCGCCGCCCCCAGCGCGAACCCCGCGACATGCCAAAAAGGCTGCAGCAAGGTCGGGCGAACGCCGCGCTCCGCTAGCATCTGGTTAAAGCGCGTTAGATGCTCTGCCTCTTGCGCTGCCATATGCCGGATTTCAGCCGCCGCGGGGTGACGATCCCCCAAAACGGCCAATTGACCCGCATAAATACGGGTCGCGCCATATTCCCCCGCCTGATCGACGCGCAGCATCACATCGGTTCGGATGTCACTCATCGTGCCGTCTCTTTCCGCGCAAGAAGCGCAAGAATAGCAACAGCACCGCTAAGCGAGAACAGGGCGTTAAACCCTGCAAGCGAAACACCAAAAAGCGTCCATTGGGGGGCATCGCAGCGGACGATTGGCGCGCTCATTATCGCTTCAAGCGTCACACCCGATGCGGTTGTCGCACAACTGGTGAGTCCCTGCCACCAGCCATACTCTACTCCTGCATGAAAGACACCAATTGCGCCGCTAGTCAGGATTGCTACTGCAGCCACCAAGACCAGCATCCGCGCGAGCTGCGCCTGCCTTGTGCCAAAAGCGAACAGCGCGGCGACGATGGCAACATCGTGCGGCCATCGCTGCCAATGGCACATTTCGCACGGATAAAGCCCGCCAATATACTGGCTCCCCAAAGCGCCTGCCATAAGAGCTGATGGCAGGATAAGCGCAAGCGCACGGGCTTTGCCAAATGCTGTCATCATTGGCCTCCCTTATCGCCGCACCGGCTTGCGCGACAACGGCGCCGCTGCCGCTAACCGCGACTTTCCAAGCCGTGCAACTGTTTGGAGCGCGTAATGCAGCTGAAAGTCCTCAATACCCTTGGCTTTCAGTTCCTCAGGTGTCGCCTTGAAGCGCGGATCCGGCGCGTCATCGGCTTCGAGGACGCTGTTATCAACCTTGGCTTCGTTGATCAGGTGCCGCCCCAAATCCACCTCGCGGAAGCGAGGCCGCGTTTTGTAATCGGGGTCACTCAACTGCGGCACGGTGATGTCCGGCTCGATGCCACCTTCCTGGACCGATCGCCCGGACGGCGTGTAATAGCGCGCCGTTGTCAGCCGCAAAGCGCTCGTCTCATCGAGCGGGATCAGCGTTTGCACGGATCCCTTGCCGAATGTCCGCTCACCCATCACCAGCGCGCGGTGGTGATCCTGCAAAGCACCCGCGACGATCTCTGCCGCAGATGCAGAGCCTGAGTCCACGAGCACAACGATCGGCAGCCCCTCTGCAAAGTCGCCAGGCTTCGCGAAATAGCGCTCAATATCGCGTCGGTCACGGCCGCGCTGCGACACAACTTCAACCCGATCAAGGAAGACATCCGAAACTTCGACAGCCTGATCAAGCAAGCCACCCGGGTTTGATCGCAGATCGATAACATACCCCATCGGCTTGCGGCCCATCGCCTTTTCAATCGCGACAACGGCTGCGCGGGTCATCTGCCCTGTTTGCTTTGAAAAACCGTTGATATTGATAATACCAACGCCATCCTTCACTTCCCATTTAACGGGCTTGATCTCAATCACTTGGCGCTTGACGGTGACATCGAAAGGTTTGTCGCGACCTGGCCGAACGATCGTCAGCCGGATCGACGTCCCCGGCACCCCGCGCATCTGCTCTACAGCTTCATCTAGCGTGCCGCCATAGAGCAGCTTGCCGTCGAGATGCGTAATAAAGTCGCCAGGCTTGATCCCCTTTTTCGAGGCAGGGCTATCTTCTTGGGGAGCAACCACTTTTACCGCGCCATCTTCCATAGAGACGACAAGGCCTAACCCACCATAATTACCGTCGGTGGTGATTTGCATCTGCTTGAAATCGCGCGCGTCGAGATAGGAGCTATGCGGATCAAGGCTCGCCAACATGCCGTCGATCGCCCCCTTGATCAGCTGCTCATCGCTCACCTTTTCGACATAATCGCCCTTCACGCGCTCGTAGACGCTGACAAAACGTTCGATATCTCGATTGACGGTCAAATCCGCCGAAGCAATCCCGGCAGTCGCCGCTGGGATAAGAGCCACCGCAGAAACCAGCAACGCCGCACGCAAGAAATGAGAGGACATAACACACCCTGACCTGAGGAGATTTTCTATCTACCCTGAAATACAGGGGATTAAAACATGTCTCTTAATAGCGGGCATATCAACCGAGAAATCCCGTAATATCAACGGGCTGGCCAGCATGACGAAGCTCCACCGTGACGGCCGGCTGCCGAGACCGCGCCCGCCCCATCGGGCTTCCTGCAATCAAACGCTGCCCAACGCGCACATCAAGTGCCTCTAATTGGGTGATCAGGCTGGTCCACCCGTCGCCATGATCGATAATCACGATCTGGCCATAGCCCCGAAAAGGGCCAGCAAAAGCCACTCGCCCCCGCGCCGGCGCGACAACTTGGGCACCAGAGGGCACCCGAAGCGTTAGGCCGCGCGACCGCGCACCACTCGCCTCAAGTTCGCCAAAGCCTGTCATCAAGATGCCGGGGACTGGCAGACGATAGGCAAGCCGGCTGGGACGTCTCGGCGGCGGCACAATCGGCGGGGCCGCGACCAGCGCGGGAAAGAGAGGCCGCAGCACCGGCCCAGGCAGTTGCGCCAGTTCCGCCTGACGCGCCGCTTCAATCCCCAGTTGATCTACCAATGCGCGTAAATCTCTAGCTTCTTCGCCAAGCGCCCGCGACCGATCCGCTTCTGCCGCAGCGCCAGCCGCGAGCGACATCTGCGCGGTGCGATGGGCCGCTTCCAATCTGAGAAGCTGGTGGCGCTGCCCCTTGAGCTGCCTCTGCCGCGCCGCAAGCCCCTGAGACGCTATTTCAAAGCGTCCCTCAAGGTCGCGTTTTTCCTCTATGTCCTGATGAAGCGCCGCCGTCCGTCGACGGATTTCGGGCGCGATCGCGGCGAGCATAATCTGAGCATGGACAACATCCCGACGGCTCTGGGGCTGGATGAGTACCAGGCTCAACGGCCTGCGGCCCAACATCTGAAGCGCGGCGACCAACCGGATCGCGGGGCGTTGTCGTTCTGCCAAGCGTGCACGCGCCGCCTCGCGCTTCTTGCGGATCACGACAAGTTGCGCTTCCGCCGCCATAATCTGCGCTTCACTCGCCTGAATTCGGGCCGCCAGCGCCGCCGCCTTGAGCTGCAAGGCTTCTGCCGCATCCCCTTCCCGATCTGCCTGAACCTCTAGCCGCGCTGCCTGTTGCGCGGCGCGCGCGGCAAGCCGCTGAGCGACAGCAAGATCGCGCTGCCGTTCCTGAAGCATCTGGCCTGAAACGAGGCTTGCCGAAAACAGGGCAAGCCCGAAACAAGCAAGGCCTAGCGGAATACGCCCGCAAGGCAGCATAGCGGAAGACTAGCGCCCGCCAGCGTCGAGCTTGCCATATTTAGCCTCGAACCCGGCAATATCCCCTGCCGCCAGCAACCGAGCCTGATCGACGAAGTTATCCCGCACGATCCGTCCAGCAAAATTGCCCAGCTTGGCGTCAATCGCTTCAACCTCCGCAGCGCTCCAGCCCGCGATCTGATCAAATCTGGCCACACCCAACTCCGTGAGCATCGCATTGAGCTTGGGGCCAAGCCCCTTGATCAAAAGAAGATTGTCGGGCGTTGTCGATTTCTTAGGCGCCGTTTTTGGCTTCGCTGCCGACGCCGTGACTGGCTTCGCGGCGGCCTTCGCGACTGGTTTGGCTGCAGACTTCGGCGCCGGCGCCTTTGCCGGCTTTGCTTGCTTAGGCGAAACAGCGTCCGCCGCCTTAACAGTTTTCACAGGCGCGGTCTTCGCTTTAGGCGCGGTCTTGGCTTTAGGCGCGGCCTTGGCTTTAGGCGCGGCCTTGGCTTTGGGTGCGGCTTTTGCTCCAGTCTTGGATGCCGGCGCCTCTGTTACCTGTGCAACGGGCTTGGAATCTAAAGACGGCGCAGCGTCCAATGCTGGCGCAGGCGACGGCGCCTGGTCTGGCAAAGTTTGCCCCTTGGACGGGCCAAGCCATATCCACAGGGCGACCAAAACAACCCCAGCGCCAGCAATAACAAACGGCAGATAGTCAGACAAAATGGCGGACACCCCAACCTCCCAAAAAAATAACGCCGCGATAGATTAAACGGATCATCGCTGGTGTCCAGCAAGCTTGTGCAGAGGGTGGATAAGGGCTGGCCATTCAGGCTTGCGCGCGCCATGAAGGCACAAACAATTAAGGAGATATTGGATGCGCCCAATCTTATTCTTCGCGGCTACCGCTGCCCTGATGCCCGCGACCAGCCATGCAGCTCCAGATTACGCACCAGCGATCAAGGAGGATTATGATCGGTCCCTTGGCGCCCTTTGGGATTATTTTCACCGCAACCCGGAATTGTCATTTAAAGAAGTGAATACAGCTGCCCGTATGGCGAAAGAACTCCGCGCCGTGCCGGGTATGATGGTTACCGAGAAGGTGGGCGGCACAGGCGTTGTCGGCGTGTTGAAAAATGGCGATGGTCCCGTGGTTATGCTCCGGGCGGATATGGACGGCCTCCCGCTTCAGGAACGCTCTGGCTTGCCAAATGCGTCTAAGGCGCGGCAAGTGGGCATTGATGGCCTTGAAATGCCTGTGATGCACGCTTGCGGGCATGATGTGCACATCACCTCGATGGTGGGGACAGCACGCCAATTAGCGGCTCTTAAGAGCCGGTGGAAAGGCACTGTCGTGTTTGTGGTGCAGCCCGCAGAAGAGCGCGTCGGCGGCGCGAGTGCGATGGTGAAGGACGGGCTCTACACCCGTTTCCCCAAACCCAATTATGCGCTCGCTTTCCACATCGCTGCCAACATGCCAACGGGAAAGGTCGCGGCCTCTGAAGGAATCCAATACTCCTCGGCCGATAGCGTGGACATTAAAGTTTTCGGCGTTGGCACGCATGGCGCCTCCCCCAATTTAGGGCGCGACCCCATCTATATCGCGTCCGAAATCGTGGTGGGGCTCCAGTCAATTATCAGCCGAGAAAAGGGACCGCTTGATCCGGGCGTAATTACGGTCGGCGCCTTTCATGGCGGCACCAAGCACAACATCATTCCGGAACAAGCAAATCTGCAAGTTACCGTTCGCGCTAATAGCCGCGAAACGCGCAATATGTTTATCGACGCGATCCGTCGTGTCGCTGTAAACACCGCGCGCGCCCATGGCGTGGCGGAAGATCGGCTCCCCGAAGTGACGGTATCGGAGACAACGCCGGTAACGATCAACGATGGCCCCCTCGCCCGCCGGCTCAATGCTGTGCTAAGCCAGCAACTGGGCAGCGATGCTGTCATTCCCTTTGAGCAAACCAATATGGGCGCTGAAGACTTCAGCTATTTTGTTGACCCGGCCTATAATATCCCGGGCTATTATTTCGCTGTAGGCGGCTCCAACCCCGCTTGGATCGAGGCGGCAAGCCGAGGCGGTCCGCCGGTCGCAGGACACCACAGTCCGCTGTTCAAAATTGATCCAGAGCCTTCGGTTCGCCTCGGGACCGAAGCGATGGTTGCCGCAACCCTGGATCTCCTGAAACCCTAATTCTTGCCCAAAAGGTGACGCCCCCTCCTGGGCACGGTTGGAGGGGGCGTCGTTTGTTAACGCGCGGGGGCAATCTCGCGCGTTTTCCAGAGCGACCAGAAAATGCCGCCCAGGATCAGGCCAAAGGTAACGCCAAGGCTCAGCAGCGGTGGGAACTTCGCCCCGCCCAGCAGGAAATCGGAAACAAAGATCTTCGCCCCGATAAAGACCAGCACCAGCGCCAAAGCATATTTGAGATAGTGAAAGCGATGCACCATCGCAGCGAGCGCGAAATAAAGCGCGCGCAAGCCCAAAATCGCCATGATGTTTGACGTGTAGACGATAAACGTATCCGTCGTGATCGCGAAGATCGCCGGAACGCTGTCCACCGCAAAGACGAGGTCTGCAAGGTTGATCACCACCAGCGCGAGGAACAGGGGTGTTGCCGCCCGCACCATCTTGCCCGTTTTCTCATCTGCCACGCGCACGAAGAACTTCTGACCATGCAATTCCTTCGTCACCCGCATATGCGTCGAAATCCAGCGCACAACCGGGTTTTTTGAAATGTCCGGGTCATGGTCACTGACCCAGAGCATCCTGATGCCCGTTGCAATCAAGAATGCCGCGAAGACATAGAGGATCCAATAAAACTCCTGCACCAACGCAGCGCCAGCCGCGATCATGATACCCCGCAGCACAATCACCGCGAGAATGCCCCAGAGCAAGGCGCGGTACTGATAAATGCGCGGGATCGCGAAGAAGGTGAAAATTAGGCTGATCACGAAGACATTGTCGATCGACAGCGCCTTTTCGATGAAGAAGCCCGTATAATATTTCAGGCCAAGATCGGCGCCCTTTTCTATCCAGATCCAGACACCGAAAAGCAGTGCGATACCAATGTAAAAGGCGGAGAGCTTTAAGCTCTCCGCGATTCCCATTTCTTTATCTTCCTTATGGAGAACCCCAAGATCAAAGGCGGTGAGCGCCACAACAATGGCCAAAAAGGCCATCCAGAACCAGACCGGCGTGCCCAGCCAGTCCATCATTAGAAATTCCATGTTATTGCCCCTGTTGTTTCATCTTTACGTCTGTTGTCGGATTGCGGCTGGCGGCGGCCAGTTGAGGGGAGGGGGGTGATATTTCCGCCGCCAGCCGCTCCGGTTAAGTCGTCACGCGATGGCGACGACCTGCCGAAAGCTTTTGCAGCCTGTCTTTGATGATCAGCTTCATCTTCTTGAGGCGCTGGATGCGGAATACGTCCGGCATCTGTCGGCGCTGCTCAATGCGTAGCGCCTCATCCAGGCGCTGATGCTTCACCAGCAGGTTGAAAATTCTCAAACTCATTTTGCCACTCCTTGAACAATCAGGTTGCTCAATCGGGCAAGTCGGTGCTGGGGAGGTCGCGGCTTCTGGCCTGTCCACGTCGCACCGGATTTACCCGATGCGGTCCGACATCACGACTGTTGAGACAACAATCGTCAGAGGGGCCCGGCCCGCAGAAAATTAATTAGATTGATTCGGTCTGAATTGCAAGCCCCCCTTCTCTATTTTCTCTCGGGCAGCTTTTCGCTTGGGGCATCCTAATCTGGTTTGACGCGCGTTCCGACACGGGAGCCTTTCAATCCCATATCTGCCACACAATAGGTCAAGAGATAGATTTCATGGATCCGCTTGGCAGCCGAGCGCTGCCGCTCTGTAAAGTCAGCTGCGACCAAGATCGCGCGACAGGGCAACCCTGTTTCTTCCTCAAGGGCCGCGGAATAGCCAAGCACCTGCTCCATCGCCCCGGCGGGACATGGCCCGGCTTTCAGCTCGATAACAACATAATGGCCATTGGCGTCGCGCGCAGTAATGTCGATCTTGCCCGTCGTCACCTCGCGTTCGCGCCCGCCATCATCGATGACAAGACCAGGCTCGACCTTCTCAATCTGGGCGCGCAAAAGGCGCTTCAGCTCTTTTTCATAGTTTAAAATGCGGGTGCGCGTCTGCACCCGTTTGGGAACTGCCTTATCGTCCATTCGACCCCCACCGAAGAAGCGTCACCGCCTTTCGGCAAAATGGGTAAATAAGCCGTTCCCAAACATGGTTGCCCAAAAAGGCGCTATGAGCCCCTGCCCCTTTTACGCCTGTTCGAGCAGCTTTTCGTCCGCGATCTTCTTCTTCCAGACCAGCGGCGCACTGGTGTGGACATTTTCGCCACTGCTGTCGACGGCAACCGTCACCGGGAAGTCTTGGACTTCAAACTCGTAGATCGCTTCCATGCCAAGGTCTGCAAAGCCAACAACCTTGCTGCCCTTGATGGCGCGAGCGACAAGATAAGCCGCGCCCCCTACCGCCATCAGATAAGCCGATTTGTGCTTCGCAATTGCCTGGGTCGCTGCCGGGCCGCGCTCTGCCTTGCCGACACAGCCCAACAGGCCCTGTTCCAACATCATGTCCATAAACTTGTCCATGCGCGTTGCGGTCGTCGGGCCGGCCGGGCCAACAATCTCTTCGCCCACCGGATCCACCGGTCCGACATAATAGATCATCCGGCCCTTGAAGCTGACGGGGAGATCCTCGCCCTTGGCCAGCATATCGGCAATGCGCTTATGCGCCGCATCGCGGCCCGTGAGCATCTTGCCGTTAAGCAGCAGCCGGTCGCCCGCTTTCCAGCCACGGACATCTTCTGGTGTCAGCGTATCAAGGTTGACACGCTTGGCTTGGCTGTCGGGCGCCCATTCCACCTTGGGCCATTCTTCCAGCTTAGGCGTTTCGAGGAAAACGGGCCCTGCCCCCTTCAGCGTGAAGTGCGCATGGCGGGTCGCGGCGCAATTGGGGATCATCGCGACCGGCTTGGACGCCGCATGGGTCGGGTAATCGAGGATTTTCACATCAAGGATCGTCGCCAACCCGCCAAGCCCTTGCGCGCCGATGCCCAGCGCGTTGACCTTGTCAAAAATCTCGATGCGCAGCCGTTCAATATCGTTCCGCGGGCCGCGCGCCTTCAGTTCAGCCATGTCGATGGCGCCCATCAGGCTTTCCTTGGCAAGCACCATCGCCTTTTCAGCCGTGCCGCCAATGCCGATGCCCAGCATCCCCGGCGGGCACCAGCCGGCGCCCATTTGCGGAACCATTTCCAGCACCCAATCAACGATGGAGTCGCTCGGGTTCATCATCTTGAACTTGGTTTTATTCTCAGACCCGCCGCCCTTGGCCGCGACGTCGAAGCTTACCGTGTCTCCCGGCACCATCTCCAGATGGACGACCGAGGGCGTATTGTCCTTGGTGTTGACGCGCGTGAAGGCCGGATCGGCAAGGATTGACGCACGTAGCTTGTTTTCGGGGTGAAGATAGGCGCGGCGTACGCCCTCATCGATCACCTCTTGCAGCGAGCGCTTGGACTCGAGCACGCAATTCTGCCCCCATTTGACGATGACGGTCACAATGCCCGTATCCTGACAGATCGGGCGATGCCCTTCCGCGCACATGCGGCTGTTGGTCAGGATCTGTGCGATAGCATCTTTGGCCGCCGGGCCCTGTTCCTTCTTATAGGCCTCCCCCAGCGCCCGGATATAATCCATCGGGTGGAAATAGCTGATATATTGCAGCGCATCGGCCACGCTTTCGATGATGTCGTTTTCGCGAATAAGGACGGTCATGGAAAGCTCCTATGCGGCCAAAGATGGCGTCGCCTTAGCCGGGGCAAAAGGCGGGGACAAGCTGGCGATGCAGATATGAAAAAAGGCGGCCCCTGCTCGTGCAGAGACCGCCCTTATTTTCGCTCCAAAGGCAGCGTCTTAGTAAACGCGCGCCTTGGGCTTGATATACTCAGCTTCGTCGGTCAGCGTGTAATTGTGCACGCCGCGATAATCGAGCGTTACCTTGCCGCCTGAGCCACCCCAGCCGTCGAACCAGCTGATCGTGTGCTTCATCCAGTTCTTGTCGTCGCGCTCCGGGAAGTCCTCATGCGCATGAGCGCCGCGGGATTCCTTGCGGTTGTTCGCGCTTTCCATCGTGCAGACGGCCTGCGACATCAGATTGTCGAGTTCCAGAGTCTCGATCAGGTCAGTGTTCCAGATGAGGCTGCGGTCAGACACGGCGACATCTTCCAACCGCTTGTTGACGTTGCGCATCAGATCCACGCCTTCCGCCAAGAGCGCGGTATCGCGGAACACGGCGCAATGCTTTTGCATGGTGCGCTGCATTTCAAGGCGGATCTGCGCCGTGGGCGAGCCGCCCTTAGCGTTGCGGAACTTGTCGACACGCGCCAGCGCGAGATCGGCCGCATCCTTGGGCAGCGCCTTTTGGGCGGCGCCCGCTTTCAGCGTTTCCTTCAGATGCAGGCCGGTTGCGCGGCCGAACACGACAAGGTCGATCAGCGAGTTGGAGCCGAGGCGGTTCGCGCCATGGACCGACACGCACGCCGCTTCACCCACCGCATAGAGGCCGGGGACAACGGCATCGTCATCCTTGCCCTTCTTGGTCACGACCTGACCGTGATAATTACAGGGAATGCCGCCCATATTATAATGGACCGTCGGGCAGACCGGGAGCGGCTGGCGCGTCAAATCGACGCCCGCAAAAATCTTCCCGCTTTCGGTGATACCCGGCAGACGCTCTGCCAGTACCTTCGGATCGATATGATCAAGGTGAAGGAAGATATGGTCCTTGTTCGGGCCAACGCCGCGGCCTTCACGCATTTCCATCGCCATAGAGCGCGACACGACGTCGCGCGAGGCAAGGTCCTTGGCTGAAGGGGCATAACGCTCCATGAAGCGTTCGCCTTCGGAGTTGGTCAGATAGCCGCCCTCACCGCGTGCACCCTCTGTGATCAACACACCCGCACCGTAAATGCCGGTCGGGTGGAACTGCACAAACTCAAGGTCTTGCAGCGGCAGGCCGGCGCGCAGCACCATACCGCCGCCATCACCCGTGCAGGTGTGCGCCGAGGTGGCAGAATAATAGGCCCGGCCATAGCCGCCCGTCGCCAGCACCACGGATTGCGCGCGGAAACGGTGGATCGTCCCGTCTTCCATGCACATCGCGATCACGCCGCGGCACGCGCCATCTTCCATGATCAGATCAAGCGCGAAATATTCGATGTAGAAGTCTGCATCGTACTTCAGCGACTGTTGATAAAGCGCGTGGAGCATGGCGTGACCGGTGCGGTCCGCTGCGGCGCAGGTGCGCTGCACCGGCGGACCATCGCCCATATTCTGCATATGGCCGCCAAAGGGCCGCTGATAGATCGTGCCATCGTCGTTGCGGCTGAACGGCACGCCGGCGTGCTCCAGCTCGTAAACGGCGGCAGGTGCTTCACGCACCATATATTCAATCGCGTCCTGGTCACCCAGCCAGTCTGACCCCTTGACGGTGTCGTACATGTGCCAGGTCCAGTGATCGGGCGAGTTATTGCCCAAGCTCGCGGCGATCCCGCCCTGCGCCGCCACGGTGTGCGACCGGGTTGGAAACACCTTGGTGACGCAGGCTGTCTTAAGGCCCGCTTCGGCTGCCCCCATCGTCGCGCGCAGGCCAGAGCCGCCAGCGCCGACAACAACAACGTCATAGGTGTGGTCGATGATCTTATAAGCGTCGGACATCAGTTGGGAGTCCCCGTCAAAGCAATCTTGGCAATGGCAAAGAGCGCCAGCGCGCCCATGCCGAAGGTGTAGAAGGTCAGCGCGACAATGCTCGCGAATTTCAGTCCATCTTCATGGACATAGTCCTCAATCAGGACCTGAAGGCCCATGCGGAAGTGCCAGAAGACAGAGATAACGAGCAGCATCATGGGCACCGCAACCAAGGGTTGCTCCAGCCACACGCGCACCGTTTCATAATCATAGCCCGGCAGCCGCATCAGCGAGAAGGCCAGCCAAAGCATCAACAGCAAGTTGCCAACCGCTGTGACGCGGTGCATCACCCAGTGATTACCGCCGTGCCGCGCTGAACCGAGGCCGCGAACCCGGCCGAGACCTGTTCCGTTCCCCATCGTCTTATCCCTTCACAACTAGAAGATAGGCCCAGACCGCCGCCGTCGCGACAACGCCAAAGACGAAGGTGCCACGCGCCCAAAAACGATTGACCGTCAGTTCATACCCCGCCCCAATATCCAGAACGAGGTGACGAAGGCCGGAAGCAAGATGCTGAAAAAAGGCCCAAGTAAGACCCACAAGCACCACTTTACCTACCCAATGATTGGCGAAGGAAAGGAAGAGGTTATAGGCTTCTTGTCCTGAAGCAGCGGCCGTGAGCCACCAAACGAGAACGATCGCGCCGACAAGAGCCATACCGCTCCCGGTAGCGCGATGGAAAATAGAGGTCGCCATATGCGCCCCCCACTTCCAAATCGAAAGATGCGGCGAGATCGGCCGTGCGCGGTTTTGCGCCATGATCATTCCCTGTCTTTGTCTTGCGTCGGCATCCCATTAACGAGTCAAACCGCTCGTGCAACTGCCTTTGCGGAAGTTCAACCCCGACGTTAAGCTATGCTCATGACTCGACACATTCTTCTAACGGGCGGTTCGCGCGGGATCGGTGCGGCAATCGCGGCCCGATTTGCGTCTGAAGACGCCCGCATTTTCGTCGCTTCCAGCAAGGACGCAGACCTTTCCGAGCCTGGCGGCGCAGATGAGCTCTGGTCAACGGCCTTTGCCGCACTAGACGGGCGGATCGATTGCCTCATCAACAATGCAGGTGTTTTTGAAGCCAATCCGGTGGCGGCCCCCGATGCGGACTGGCTGAGCAATTGGGCGCGGACGATGCAGATCAACCTAACGGCGAGCGCCCAGCTTTGCCGACATGCTGTGCGTCACTGGATCGATAAAGGAAGCCAAGGCCGGATCGTCAATATTGCAAGCCGCGCTGCTTACCGGGGCGATTCGCCTGACCATTGGCACTATGCGGCGTCTAAAGCCGGGATGGTGGCGATGACAAAGTCAATTGCACGGGGTTATGCGGCGCGCGGCATTCTCGCTTTTTCAATCTGCCCTGGCTTTACGATGACAGGCATGGCGAAGGATTATTTGGCGAGCCGCGGTGGCAACAAACTCTTGGCGGACATTCCTCTTGGGCGTGTCGCAATGCCCGATGAGGTCGCCGAGATGGTCGCCTTTTGCGCCCTTAAAGCGCCTGAATCGATGACGGGCGCGACGCTCGACATCAACGGCGCCAGTTTCGTCCGCTAAGACCTGACGCGCGGGAAAGAGAATATCCAAATATGACTGCAGACCAAGAAAATTGGGTAGTCACCCTGCCCTGCACTCGCGCCGAAGCGGAAATGCTCGACTTTGAAGATGCGCGACTTTGGGCCCTGGAGGCCATGCCAACCTTAGTCGCGCGGGAGCCAGATCCAAACCGGCCCGATTCTTGGGAACTCGCCGCCTATTTCAGCCAGCGTCCCAGTCCTGCGGACGTCGAGGTGATCCAGTCGATGGTCCCCAGCGCGGCAGAGGCCGCGCCCCAGCTTGAGCTGCTTCCGCCCGCCGATTGGGTCACGATGAGCCAAGAAGGGCTTGCCCCCGTCACCGCCGGGAGGTTCTTTGTTCATACATCATCTTTTTCCGATGACCCGCCTGCGGGCCGGGTGGCGTTTCAAATCGAAGCGAGCCGCGCCTTTGGGACGGGCGGGCATGAAACGACGAGCCGGTGCCTTGCCATGCTCGACAAACTCAAGCGGACCGGCGCTCGGTTCGACCATATCGCCGACATCGGCACGGGCACGGGCCTCTTGGCCTTCGCTGCCCGCCACCTGTGGCCCCGCGCCTATGTAACCGCCTCGGATATTGACCCGGTCAGCATTGATATCTCCGCAGAAAATGCGGCTATGAATGCCATCCCATTGGGCCAATCCCCCGGGCACGTCGCGCTCTGTTCGGCCTCGGGCACAGACCATGAGATGATCCAGCGGCGCGCGCCTTATGATTTGGTCATCGCGAACATTCTTGCTGGTCCCTTGATAGAGCTTGCCCCGGCTTTTGCGGCGATATTGCGGGACGGCGGCACGTTGGTGCTTGCAGGACTGCTTGATCAGCAGGTCGCGGCCGTCCGCCGCGCCTATTGGCGCCAAGGCTTGCGATTGGCCGAAGCAACCTCTGGGGAATGGCCCTGCCTGCGCCTGGTAAAGCGCCACCGCCTTGGATGGCGTCGACCCTCGCGACCAAATCTGAGGACAAGCCAGCCGCCCGGCGATTTTGGGACGTGGTAAACGAAGATCGCCACCGCCCGCAGGTAAAAGAGAATCGCTGACAGATAATCGTTTCATCGCGCAACGGATCGGCCTAAAGGGCCGTCATGAGCACGAGAACAGACAGCGGAGCGTTCGATCCGCCGATTGAGAACCGCGCTGACCTGATCAGCGTGTTCGCCAAGGGAGAGAAGCCGGCAGAGCGCTGGCGCATTGGCACCGAACACGAGAAATTCGTGTATCGGACGACCGATCATCGTGCGCCCTCTTATGACGAACCGGGCGGCATCCGCGATTTACTTATGGCCCTTACCCGCTTTGGCTGGGAACCGGTGATGGAAGGCGACAATGTCATCGCGCTCGCGGGCAGCGACGGCACGGTCAGTCTGGAGCCCGCCGGCCAGTTGGAGCTTTCGGGCGCGGCGGTTGAAAATCTGCACCAGACCTGCGCCGAAACCGGCCGCCATTTGCGGCAGGTGAAGGAAGTGGGCGCAGAACTGGGCCTTGGCTTTCTGGGTCTTGGTCTTTGGCCCGACAAGACCCGTGAAGACCTGCCAATCATGCCCAAAGGCCGTTACGGCATCATGCTGCGCCATATGCCGCGCGTCGGTTCGATGGGCCTTGATATGATGTTGCGCACCTGCACCATCCAGACGAACCTCGATTATGCGAGCGAAGCGGATATGGTGCAGAAATTCCGCGTCAGCCTTGCCCTGCAACCACTCGGCACCGCGCTTTTCGCCAACTCCCCATTTCTGGAAGGAAAGCCGAACGGCTATCTCTCTTACCGCTCGCATATCTGGACCGATACCGATCTCGCGCGCACCGGCATGCTGCCCTTCGTCTTTGAAGACGGCTTTGGCTATGAACGTTATGCCGATTACATGCTCGATGTGCCGATGTACTTTGTTTATCGCAACGGCGGCTATATCGACGCGGCGGGCAAGAGTTTTCGGGATTTTCTGGATGGCACGCTGGATGTCGTGCCGGGTGAAAAGCCGACAATTGGCGACTGGAACGACCATCTCTCCACCGCCTTTCCGGAAGTTCGCCTGAAGAGCTTTTTGGAAATGCGCGGCTCAGACGGGGGGCCTTGGAACCGCATCTGCGCCCTACCCGCGCTTTGGGTGGGCCTGCTTTACGATCAAGGCGCGCTCGACGCGGCGTGGGATCTCGTCAAAAACTGGTCGATCGAAGATCATCAGCGCATCCGCGACGCCGTGCCTAAGCACGGTCTGCGCACGCCAATGCCGGATGGCCGGACGATGCAGGATCTGGCCCGCGAGGTGCTCGACATCGCGACTATTGGCCTCAACGCCCGTGCGCAGGTCAATTCCATGGGCGATAATGAAAGCGGCTTTCTGAACCCGCTTCGAGAAATGGTGGATCGCGGCCAGACCTCTGCCGACAGGCTGCTGGAGAAATACCGCACTGACTGGGCGGGGGATCTCTCCAAAATCTATGATGAGATGAGCTTTTAGAGCATTTTAGAAGGACGGCCCTTCGACAAGCTCAGGACAAACGGTGAATAACCGTTCTCAACCGCTTATCCTGAGCATGTCGAAGGATTGTCTTTAAGCCTCAAGACGTACCAAGCACGCCGCCTCAAACCAGCCGACTTTGCCGGACCGCAGCTTCAACAAAGCTCTTGAACAGCGGGTGCGGATCAAAGGGCTTTGATTTCAGCTCGGGGTGGAACTGCACCCCGACAAACCAGGGATGGTCCGGCCGCTCGACGATTTCGGGCAGTTCGCCATCAGGCGACATCCCGCTGAAGACAAGGCCGTTGGATTCCAGCGCCTGCCGATAATGGGTGTTCACCTCATAACGGTGGCGATGACGCTCAGAGATGGTCGTTGCCCCATAAATGGCCGCGACATGGCTGTTTCCAGCGAGATTTGCTTCATAGGCCCCCAGCCGCATCGTGCCGCCCAGATCACCGCCCTCTTCGCGCTTCTGGATACCCTCTTCGCTCATCCATTCGGTGATGATGCCTACCACCGGCTCTTCGGTCGAGCCGAATTCGGTGGACGAGGCTTTGCTGATCCCCGCCAGATTGCGCGCCGCTTCCACGCACGCCATCTGCATGCCGAAACAAATGCCGAGATACGGCACAAGCCGTTCGCGGGCGAAGCGGATGCTCGCAATTTTGCCCTCGGCCCCGCGTTCGCCAAAGGCGCCGGGCACGAGGATGGCGTGCAGCGGCTCCAGACGGGCGGCGATATCGCTGTCTTCCGCCTCAAACAATTCGGCATCGATCCACTGGATGTTGACCTTCACGCGGTTGGCAATACCACCGTGGATCAGCGCTTCGTTGAGCGACTTATAGGCATCCTGAAGGCCCACATATTTGCCGACGACACCAATCGTCACTTCCCCTTCCGGGTTGGTCAGGCGATCCATGATATCGATCCAACGCTGAAGGTCGGGGTCTGGCCCCGGCTCAATACCAAAGGCGCGCAGCACCTCTGCATCCAGCCCTTCGGCATGATATTGCAGCGGCACGCCATAGATCGACTTGGCATCAAGCGCCGGGATCACGGCTTCTTTGCGGACGTTGCAGAACAACGCGATCTTGGCGCGCTCATTATCTGGCAAAGGATGCTCGCACCGGCAGATCAGCACATCGGGCTGAATGCCAAGGCTGGTCAGTTCGCGGACCGAATGCTGGGTCGGCTTGGTCTTTAACTCGCCCGCTGCCGCCACATAAGGCACCAAGGTGACATGGGTGAAGACCGTCTTTTCCCGGCCCAACTCGTTGCGCAACTGGCGGATGGCTTCGATAAAGGGCAGCGATTCAATGTCGCCCACCGTGCCGCCGATTTCGCACAGAACGAAATCCAGCCCGTCAGTATCGGCCTTGGCAAAATCCTTGATGGCATCCGTCACATGCGGGATGACCTGCACGGTGGCGCCTAGATAATCGCCGCGGCGTTCCTTCTGGATGATGTTCTGATAGATACGGCCCGAGGTCACATTGTCCGACTGGCGGGCTGAGACGCCGGTAAAGCGCTCATAATGGCCGAGGTCGAGATCTGTCTCCGCCCCATCGTCTGTCACATAGACTTCGCCATGTTGATAAGGAGACATCGTGCCCGGATCCACATTGAGATACGGGTCGAACTTACGAATGCGGACCTTATAGCCACGCGCCTGCAACAGGGCCGCAAGCGATGCCGCCATGAGACCTTTGCCAAGCGAGGAGACCACGCCGCCGGTGATAAAAATGAACCGCGCCATGGGAGAAGAGCCGTAATCTGGACAAAGCGGATTCGGCAAGGCGCCGACTCCGCTTTCAGAAAATAATTTGGGGATTAGTTCGTCTTGTTCGCCGGAGCGTTTGCAGGTGCGGCACCTGGCACTGCGAGCGGCACCGGCGCGCTGCTGCCATTTGCGGGAGAGGCTGGGGCCGATTGGTCCGGCCGCGCAAGGCTCGCGTCAATTGTATCGGGCGCACGGCTCACCGTCGCGACGCCAGCGAGCGCAATCGACAATAGGATGAAGACGATTGCGAGGATCGTGGTCGTGCGGGTGAGGAAGTCACCTGCGCCGCGCGCCGACATCAGGCCCGTTGGGCTCCCGCCCGTCAGCCCCCCGCCTTCCGACCGCTGGACAAGAATGACGCCAACAAGTGCGATGGCGACAATGACATGAACGACAAGCAGGAAGGTGAACATTGGGGGCCGGACTCTTTTCGGATAGAAATACAAGTGCTGGGGATGGGCCTTAGACGAGGCCCGCGTCACGATCAACCATGGCGCCTCAGCGGGCGCCTCAGCGGGCGCCTGCCACGATAATGGGAACAAAATCTTCTGCCTTCAAGCTGGCCCCGCCTACCAACGCTCCGTCAACATTGGCGACATGAAGCAACTCATCCGCGTTCGACGCCTTGACTGAGCCGCCATAAAGTAGGCGAATGCCATCCCCGGTTGCGCCAATAAGCCCCACCAATTCCTGCCGGATCGCGGCGTGCATTTCCTCAACATCCTTGGCGGAGGGCGTGCGCCCTGTGCCGATAGCCCAAACCGGCTCATATGCGATGGCGACCCGCGTTCCGTCGGCGCCCTCGGGGAGCGACTCCCGCACTTGGGCCGTCACGACGGCAACAGCCTTGCCGGCATCCCGTTCCGCCTCCGTTTCGCCAACGCAGATAATCGCCAGCAAACCGCCCGCCATCGCGGCTGCGGCTTTTTGCTGCACTTCGGCGCTGGTTTCGTGATTATCGGTCCGGCGTTCGCTATGGCCCACGATCACAAAAGACGCGCCGACCTCCTTCAGCATTGCCACCGAAAGACAGCCAGTATGCGCCCCAGATGCATTCCAGTGGCAATCCTGCCCCCCAATCGCAAAGCCGGGTGCTGCGGCCACGGCAGGCGCGATCAACGTTGCCGGCACGCTCAGCGCCACATCAACCCCGGCATAATCAGACGCCGCCGCCGAAATTGCAGAAACTTCTTTTAATGACGCACGGCTTCCGTTCATTTTCCAATTGCCTGCAATCAGCTTTTTCAACGCCATGGGAGCCTCGTTCATTGATTGATAGCGGCCCGTTAGCAAAGCGATAGAAATGGCGCTACCCTCAGGGACGCTTGAAGCGCCCGCGTTGGCCCTCTAATGCGTCGTCAACTTTGTTGGAGACTCTTCCTCGATGCTGTCCTTTTTCCGGCGCGCGCTTTCCTCTTGGGTCGTGATTGGCCTGCTCGGGCTTCTCATGCTCGCGTTCATCGTGACAGGCGTTGGCACGCCGTCCAGCCTCGGCGCTTTGGGCGGCATGGGGTCGGGGGAGATTGCCCGAGCTGGTGATCGAACAGTCGACGCAAATGACGTTGCCAGCAGAATGCAGCTGGAACTCCGCCAAGCGCGGACGGAACGACCGGAGCTCTCAATGGCGCAACTCATCCAGAGCGGCGCGTTTGATGAGCTGGTCAATCAGCTCATCGACTTGGTTTCTCTCCGCGCTTTTGGGGAAGCGCACGGCATGGTAGTCAGCGACAAGCTGGGAGACGCAGAAATTGCGAGCATCCCCGCTTTCCAAGGCGCGACCGGCAAATTTGATGACGCGCGTTATCGGCAAACCTTGAGCGGTCGCGGCATTACGCCGGAACAATTCCGATCAGACATTGATCAAAGCATTGCCATTCGTCACCTTCTCCTCCCAGTTTCGGCCAGTGCTGGCGCCCCTCGGGGTCTCGTGTTGCCCTATGCATCCCTTCTTGTGGAACGCCGGAGCGGGACGGTGCTGGACTTCCCCATTTCAGCTTTTACCGCTGGCACTCCGCCAACAGAGGGTGAACTGAAGGCTTTCTACGCCGCCAATAGTGGCCGCTACACTGTGCCGGAACAGCGGGTGATCCGCTATGTCACGATCGACAAGGCAAGCGTTGCCAAGTCGGCAGCGCCAACTGAAGCGGAGATTGCAGCTCAGTTTAAAAAGGACGCCGCGAAATATGCGTCCCGCGAGCAGCGAGATCTCGCTCAAGTTATTGTGCAGGATGAAAAGATCGCTCAAACAATTGCCCAAAAAGCGAAAGCAGGCACCCTGTTCGCTGCCGCAGCCAAGTCTGCCGGCCTTGACCCCATTCCTGTTAACAGCATCGAAAAAGCTCGCTTCGCCGGGCAAAGTGCCGATACCGTTGCGGCTGCCGTTTTTGCGGCTGCCCCCAATAGCGTGGTTGGGCCAATTCGTTCCCCGCTCGGCTGGCACGTTGTGCGTGTAAACGCAGTGCGCCAAATTGGCGGCAAGACCTTCGCGCAAGCGCGCGCCGAAATCGCGGCGGCGCTTGCCGAGCAAAAAGGTACCGATGCATTTTCTGACCTTCTGGCAGATATTGAACAGGCGGTTTCGGATGGGCAAACATTCGACGACGTCGTGAAAGCACGCGGACTGCAGGTTTCGACGACAGCGCCGTTGACAGCCAATGGACGGCCTTTCGGCCAAGCAGGTGACGCTGCTGATCCAGCCTTTTTGCCTGTGGTCAAAGATGCGTTCCAAGCCGAGGCCGACGATGATCCAGCCCTTGTTCCGCTGGGACCTGATAAGGATGTGTTTTACGATCTTGATCGGGTGATTGCCGCAGCGCCGAGACCCTTTGCGCAAATTCGGGCACAAGTTTTGGCCGACTTTGTGACGGATCGGGCAAGCAAAGCCGCGAAAAAGGCGGCAGATATGGCCTTGGCAAGAGCCAAAGCCGGTGCCTCTCTTGCGAGCCTTGGGGGCACAGCGCGATCGATCAGCGCCCGCCGCGCTGATATTCTGAAGCAAGGGGTTCCGCCATCGGCAGAGATTCAACTTTTGCTCGATCTCAATATGGGCGGCGTGAAGCTGGCGTCCCGCGCCGACCGTAAAGGCTGGGTTCTCGTCCGTCTGGAAAAGATCGAACGCGGTAATTTGGCAGAAGATCCGAGCCTTGTGGCCGCGACCCAGAGCCAACTCTCCAACGCAATCGGGCAGGAATATACCGAACAATTCGCGACTGCCGTCAAGGGATCGCTCAAGGTGAAACGCAATCAGCCCGCTGTCGAAAGCCTGCGCCGCAGCCTTGTTGGGTCAACCGCGCGGTGACGCGCGTCTCTGACGATGCATTGGCGCTCCACCAGGTGCGCTCGGGCAAGGCGGCGCTCGTCTGGCGGAGCCTGATCGCGGATACTGAAACCCCTGTTTCAGCCTTTTTGAAACTCTATGAAGAAGGCCGGGGAGATTTTCTGCTCGAGTCCGTCGAAGGTGGTGCCGTTCGCGGTCGCTATAGCTTGATCGGCCTCGCACCCGATCTCGTCTTTCGCGCCGAAGGCGATCGCGCCGAAGTCAATCGGGCATGGGCAACAGATAGAGAAGCGTTCAAACCCCTTGCCGATGACAGCCTGTCGGCGCTTCGCGCTCTGGTGGAGGCGTGTCGCATTGATGTGCCGGCAGAACTGCCCAAGGCCTTGGCGTGTCTTGTTGGGTATTTTGGCTATGAAACCGTCGGCCTTGTCGAAAAGCTGCCCCGTCCTGCCCCCAATCCAATAGGGGTTCCGGATATGCTCTTTGTTCGGCCAACGCTGATCCTCGCGTTTGATAGGTTGGCAGACCGGCTCTTCCTCGTTGCACCCGTTTGGCCGGGCCAAGGCGAAGCCGATCGACTGATCGAAGCGGCTGTAGAGCGGATCGAAACGGCCGCCGCTCGGCTTGCGCAGCCCTTAACGGCACCTACTCCGTATACAGGCGATCTAGATCCGCTAAAACTTGCGCCCGAGCCTGTCCTTGCAAATGGTCAATATGCCGAGATGGTCTTGCAGGCGAAGGACTATATCACCGCCGGAGATATATTTCAGGTCGTGCTGGCCCAGCGCTTCACCCTGCCTTTTCCGCTGCCGCCGATTGATCTCTACCGCGCGCTACGCCGGATCAACCCTTCGCCCTTTCTTTACCACCTTGACCTGCCAGGCTTTGCCCTCACTGGGTCCAGCCCCGAAATCTTGGTACGGGTGCGGGATGGCGAGGTCACGATCAGGCCGATTGCAGGCACCCGCCCGCGCGGCAAAACGGCGCTGGAAGACGCCGAAAATCGGGCTTCTCTCCTCGAAGATCCCAAAGAACGGGCCGAGCATCTGATGCTTCTCGATCTGGGGCGCAACGATGTGGGCCGGGTAGCTGAAGGTGGGAGCGTCACCGTCACCGACAGCTATATGGTCGAGTTTTACAGCCATGTGATGCACATCGTCTCTAACGTGGTGGGCACGCTGGCGCCCGGTAAGGATGCCATCGACGCGCTGTTTGCAGGCTTCCCTGCGGGTACTGTATCGGGTGCCCCCAAAGTCCGCGCGTGTGAGATTATCGCCGAACTGGAACCCGAAACCCGCGGCGCATATGCTGGCGGCGTGGGATATTTCTCTCCCGACGGAAACATGGATAGCTGCATCGTCCTGCGCACCGCGGTGGTGAAAGATGGCGTGATGCATGTACAAGCGGGCGCGGGCATCGTCGCCGATAGTGACCCCGCCTATGAACAGCGCGAATGTGAGGCAAAATCTGGCGCGCTGATTGCTGCGGCGCGCGAGGCGCTCCACGTCGCGCGAGACGCCAAGTTCGGACAGTAGAACCAGCAAAAAAAGGACAGATCGATGAAAAAGCTTCTATGGGCACTTCTTCTTGCGGCCAGCCCTTCTTGGGCCAGCCCGATCGAGACGGCCATAGAAGCAGACGCCCGCTTTCCGAATTTCCGCTTTGGAACGGGAGAGGTCTTGCCCGAACTCAAACTCCATTACACCACGCTTGGCACCCCCCATCGCAATGCCAAGGGAGAGATCGACAACGCCGTCCTGATCCTTCACGGCACAGGCGGGTCCGGCAAACAGTTCTTCCGGCCGCAATTTGCCGATGAGCTTTATGGTCCGGGTCAGCCTCTCGACATCACCCGCTATTTCATCATCCTGCCCGACAATATCGGCCATGGCGCCTCCTCCAAGCCGTCCGACGGCCTGCGTATGGCGTTCCCGAAATATGATTATGACGACATGGTCCGCGCCCAGTATCGGCTAGTGACCGAAACGCTCGGCATCAAAAAGCTGCAACTGATCCTTGGCACGTCAATGGGGTGCATGCACGCTTTTGTGTGGGGCACGACCTATCCAACTGCAGCAGCGCGGCTTGCCCCCTTTGCGTGCAACGCCATGCCCATTGCCGGGCGCAACCGCTGGTGGCGCAAGATGTCCGTCGATGCGATCAAGTCAGACCCAGCGTGGCAAGGGGGCAATTACACGACCCAGCCCGCCCAAGGACTTCGCACAGCCGATTATCTGGGCCTCATTGCGGGAGCCAATCCGCTTGCCCTGCAAACCAACTTCCCCACCCGCTTGAGCGCAGAACAAGCGCTCGATGCTGCGTTGGCGAACCGTTCGGGCGGCAACGATGCGAACGATGTTATCTACCAGCTTGAAAGTTCGCGCACCTACGATCCCTCTGCAGGTCTTAAGAAAATCGACATGCCTGTTCTGTGGATCAACTCTGCGGATGACTTCATCAACCCGCCAGAACTTGGCGCGGCTGAGCAAGCGGCAAAACTCATGCCCAAGGCCCGCTTTATCCTGATCCCCACCAGCCCCGAAACAAAAGGCCATGGGACGCATACATGGGCGAAATTCTGGAAGGCAGATCTGGCAAATTTCTTGGCAAAATAAGCAAGTCCGCCTAGAGCCGGGCGCATGGCCGCCAACAAAATCCTCGTCATTGACAATTATGACAGCTTTACCTGGAACCTTGTCCATTATCTGATGGAATTAGGAGCCGAGGTAGACGTTGTTCGCAACGACGCCATGTCGGCGGCGCAGGCCGTCTCGTCAGATGCGCGGGCATTCTTGATTTCGCCGGGGCCATGCACCCCTAATGAAGCAGGTATCTCGCTGGATCTCGTGGGGGCCTGTGCGGCGGCACGCAAGCCGTTGCTGGGGGTTTGCTTGGGACATCAATCCATCGGCCAATGTTTCGGCGGCGCCGTCGTACGCGGCGGCCTGATGCACGGCAAAACATCCCCCGTGACCCATGATGGCACCGGCCTTTTCGAAGGCCTGCCGTCCCCTTTTACCGCGACGCGCTATCACTCGCTGATCGTAGAGGACATTCCCGAGGCTCTGATCGTCAATGCCCGCAGCGATGACGGGCACGTGATGGGCTTTCATCATCGCGATTTGCCGATCCACAGCGTACAATTTCACCCCGAAAGCATCGCCACCGAACACGGCCACGCCATGCTCGCCAATTTCATGCGGATCGCCGGCATGGCGGTGAAGGATCGGGCGTGAGCCGGCTTCCAGACGCGACCACGCCGCTTGACGCGGCAGAGGCGCGCGCTGCCTTTGATTTGATGCTGGATGGCGGCTGCCCCGCCGAGGACATCGCTCGCTTTTTGGGAGACATGGCGGCGCGAGACGAAACCAGCATTGAAATTGCGGCAGCTGTCCGGGCGATGCGCGCGCGTATGGTGCCGATTACCGCGCCAGAAGGCGCCATAGATGTCTGCGGCACGGGCGGCGATGGGGCGCACTCCCTCAACATCTCCACAGCGGTCGCGCTGGTGGTGGCCGCCTGTGAGGTGCCTGTCGCCAAGCACGGCAATCGCGCGGCTTCGTCCAAGGCGGGAGCGGCCGATACCCTTGAAGCCCTTGGGCTTGATCTTGACCGCGCCTCCGCTCAGGCAGAAGCGACACTCAACGATCTGGGAATTTGCTTTCTCTTTGCGCAAAAACACCATCCTGCCCTCGCCCCGCTGGCACCGATCCGAAAAGCGTTGGGCCGCCGCACGATCTTCAATCTGACAGGTCCGCTCGCCAACCCGGCGGGGGTCAAGCGCCAGTTGATCGGCGTGGCACGACCCGATTTTCTGCCCGTCTACGCTGGCGCGATTGCGGAACTGGACTATGAGCGCGTGATGCTGGTTGCTGGCGATGAACCGTTGGATGAGCTCTCGGTCTGCGGGCCGAGCACCTATTTCACGCTGGACGCGCCTGCCCAGCGCGTCACGCCCCAGGAGCTCGGCATCCCACTTCACACGCCAGAGGCGCTGCGCGGTGGCGATGCCGCCTATAACGCGGCTGCACTTCGGCGGCTATTGCAGGGGGAACAAGGTGCCTATCGTGACGCTGTCCTCCTCAACGCAGCCGCCGCGCTCATGGTCGCCGGCCATGCCCCCAATTTTGCGGAAGGTATGGAGGAGGCCGCCGAAGCGATTGATCGTGGCCTCGCCAACACATTGCTCGATTGCTGGATCGCGACGTCATGAACAAGCTGGATGAAATCTGCGCTACCAAGCGCGATGAGGTAAAAGCCCGTAAGGCAGCCATTTCGCTCGCCGATTTGGAAGCACGTGCGCAAGCGCAAACGCCACCGCGTGGATTTCGCGCCGCGCTGGACGCCAAAGCAGCAACAGGCTTTGGGTTGATTGCCGAAATAAAGAAAGCAAGTCCCTCCAAAGGCCTGATCCGCGCCGATTTTGATCCGCCAGCCCATGCCCGCGCTTATCAAGCGGGGGGCGCAGCCTGCCTGTCTGTCCTTACCGATGCGCCCTATTTTCAGGGGCATGAGGACTATCTGGTTGCGGCGCGAGCGGCCTGCACGCTTCCGGTGTTGCGCAAGGATTTCATGGTCGACCCCTGGCAAGTGCTGGAGGCACGGGCGCTGGGCGCAGATGCTATTCTTGTTATCATGGCGGCGCTTGACGACGATCTTGCGGCCGAGATTGAAGAGACGGCGATGGCCTTGGGCATGGATGTTCTCATCGAAACCCATGACGCCGAAGAATTTGACCGGGCACTGCGTCTGCGGTCTCGGCTGATTGGCGTAAACAACCGTAATCTCAAAGACTTCACAGTCGATTTTGCGCGCACATATGAACTTGTGGGGCGTGCCCCCTCAGGCTGTACCTTTGTCGCGGAAAGCGGGCTTGGCAGCCATGAAGATCTGCGCGCCATGGCAGATCATGATGTCCGCTGCTTCCTGGTGGGCGAAAGCCTGATGCGGCAGGCCGATGTTGAGGCCGCAACCCGCACCCTGTTGACCGGCGCATGACGAAACTGACCCATCTAGATGCCGACGGCGCAGCACACATGGTCGATGTCTCGGCAAAAGCCGTCACGCATCGCGAGGCGGTGGCAGAAGGCGTGATCACCATGTCCGCCGAGGCGCGGGCCGCCATCCGCGATGGCACAAGCAAGAAGGGTGATGTTCTCGCCGTCGCCCGGATTGCGGGCATTATGGCGGCCAAGAAAACCAGCGACCTGATCCCGCTGTGTCACCCCATCGCCCTTTCCTCCGTCGCTGTTGAACTCGACCTGACCGACACAGGCGTCCGCGTCAGTGCGACCGCCCGCACCAGCGGCCAGACGGGGGTGGAGATGGAGGCCCTCACCGCGGCGTCGGTCGCGCTGCTGACCATCTATGATATGGCCAAGGCGCTCGATAAGGCGATGGTCATCGGCGGCGTTCGGCTGCTCGCCAAATCGGGCGGCCGATCGGGTGATTGGCGGGCGGCGCCGTGATCTCGCTTGCCGAGGCGCAACAGCGCACGCTGGCGCTTGCTTTTCCCCGGCCAATTGAAACCCTGCCTCTTTTGGCAGCCTCTGGCCGCTGGCTGGCGGAAGACCTTGTTGCAACGCGCACCCAACCTGCGCGAGACCTCTCTGCGATGGATGGCTACGCTGTCCGGCATGCCGATCTGCCCGGCCCATGGCGCGTCTCGGGCGAATCCGTCGCGGGCGGCGCCCTTCCCCCACCCATCGCCCCCGGCGAGGCCGTTCGCATCTTCACCGGCGCGCCGCTGCCGCTGGGCGCGGACAGCGTCATTATGCAGGAAGATGTTGTCCGCACCGGCGACACCCTATCCCTCAGCGCCGACATTGCCTTCGCGCCCGGTAAGCATGTACGCCGCGCGGGCGAAGATTTTGAAACAGGCCAGACGCTCCTTCCCAGCGGGACATTGCTGACCCCTGCGGCGCTCGCTCTGGCTGCGATGGCAGGCTATGGCACGCTTGCCGTTCGTCACAAGATACGCGTGGCGTTGATTTCCACCGGGGATGAGCTTGTTCCTCCCGGCGCTCCCTTGGGCGAAAACCAAATTCCGGCCTCGAATGGCGTGATGCTCCAGGCGCTATTGGCGTCCGCCGGGTGCGACGTTGTCGATTTTGGCATCACTCCCGACACTCGGCCTGCCGTCGAAGCCGCGTTGCGTGACGCGGCAAAGCGCGCCGATATTGTCATTTCCACCGGCGGGGCGTCTGTTGGCGACCATGATCATGTCCAACCCGCGCTTGAAGCGCTGGGGGCAGAGATTGATTTCTGGAAGATCGCGATGCGCCCCGGCAAGCCGCTAATGGCGGGGCGTTTGGAGGAAACAGTGATCCTTGGCCTGCCCGGCAACCCCGTTTCCGCCTTTGTGACGGCCCTGCTCTTCGCCCGCCCGCTGATCGCGGCAATGGGCGGGGCCGCCGCGCCGCTTCCGCCCTATGAACCTGCGATGCTGACGGCCCCCTTGCCTGCCGTCACCAAACGTACAGATCATGTCCGCGGCATCATGGTGGCGGGGCGCGTCTCCCCCGTGGGGCTCAATGACAGCGCGGCGCTCCACGCCCTGTCCCGCGCCAATGTGTTGATCCGTCGCCCAGAAGGCTCACCAGCGGCGATGGAAGGCGATGTCGTTGAGGTCCTGCGCATCGCTTGACTTGTTCTGAAATGTTGCCTACACGTTCCGCGTTCGTTCCAAAGCGGAGGTTCCACATGCTAACGCGCAAGCAGCATGAACTGGTGTGCTTCATTCATGATCGTCTGGTTGAAACCGGCGTGTCGCCCTCTTTTGAGGAAATGAAGGAAGCACTTGATTTAAAATCAAAATCTGGCGTCCACCGCCTGATCTCCGCGCTAGAGGAACGGGGCTTTATCCGTCGCCTGCCCAACCGCGCCCGCGCGCTTGAGGTGGTGAAGATACCCGAGCGAAAAGAAGGCAGTTCGCCTGCTCCGGCGCGCAACAATGTAGTGGCCATGACGCCGCGCCCAGCTCCATCGGCACCCGCACCTGCGAACGATGTGCTGGAAATCCCCCTGCATGGCCGGATTGCCGCAGGTCTCCCGATTGAGGCTCTGGAGGGGCAAAATTCCCTTTCCGTTCCCGCTGCGCTGCTGGGCCCGGGGGAACATTATGCGCTTGAAGTATCTGGTGACTCCATGGTCGAAGCCGGCATTTTAGATGGCGATTACGCTTTGATCCGCAAAGCAGATATGGCGCGTCCGGGCGACATCGTCGTCGCGCTGATTGATGACGCTGAAGCAACGCTCAAATATTTCCGCAATGAAGGCAATATGGTGCGCCTAGACCCTGCCAACCGGGCGTATGAGCCGCAGCGTTACTCCCCCGCTCAGGTCCGCATTCAGGGCCGCCTCGCAGGCTTGTTGCGCCGCTATTAAGGGGCAGAGCTTGATCTTACCCAAGGGTGGTCGTCCTGCGATGGAGCGGATGCGTCCAGCTTCAGCGGCGAGAGGGTCACGGCAAGGCCGCCTGTTTTGGCCAGTAGTTGAGGATCAATCCGGAGCCAGCGAGGCTGGCACCGCGCGGGCAGTCGCCGCGCGCTCACCAGAATATCTGCTTTAGAACATGCCTCTACCAAAGCCCGCCAGCGGATATGGTGCCGGCTTCGCAGGGCCAGAATATGCCAATATCGCCCGCCGCGTCGCACGCGAATAGAGCAGGCGTCGGGCGTACATAGCGCTGCCTGTGCGATATCAAGATCCGGCAAGTCGCCACGATAGGCCGCACGCTCGGCAAGGCTTTGGCGGACAAATTCACCCGCACGGGGCCGTAGGATCGCCCATTGCCCCGCATCGTCCCTGATCGCGAGATGCTGCCCGTCGCGGGTGACCAGCAGGTCAGGCGTGGGGCTCGCCAGCGCCGAGACGCTGCCCAAGCTGATCGGCAATAGCCCCCACAGCCTGATGTGATGCCGCCAGAGCAACAACCAAAGCCCGCCGATCACAATCAGGGCGTAGGCCATAGGCGGAACCGCCGAAAGCATGGCAACGCCCCCCGGCCACCCTGCCACGCGATGCGCGAGCGCGAGCAAGAGCTCAATCGCCGTCCCTGTGAGCCACCAAAAGGGGGCGCCGAGCCCGACCAGATCTGCCAGCAGCGCGAGCGCCTCTGCGGGCATGATGACAAATGTGGTCAGCGGGATCGCGATCAAATTGGCGAGCGCGCCGTACAGCCCCGATTTATGAAAATGGAACAGCGCGATGGGCATGAGCGCAATTTCAACCGCAACCCCGGTCAGGAGCAAGGCAGCCAGATGGCGGACAAACCGGCCAAACCAGCGCTCGTCCCGAGGGGCGAAAAGGCGGCGGCCCAGGGGGCTATCGTGCAGTGCGACGATCGCTGTGATCGCCGCAAAGCTAAGCTGGAAACTGGGGCCAATCAGCGCCTCGGGCCAGAGGAAGAGGATGAAAAGCGCCCCAGAGGCCACGAGCCGCAGCGTCATAGCCTCCCGCCCCATGGCCAGCCCGACCAGCACGAGCAGCGCTGCCACACAGGCACGGATGGTGGGCACCTCGGCCCCGGTCAGCAGCGTGTAGCCCACACCTGCAAGCGCGGCGCCTCCAGCCGCAACGATCAGCAAGGGCCATCTCCGCGCAAGTGCTGAACTCAGGGCCAAAAGACGTAGGCTCAGAAAAAAGGCAGCGGCTACAACCGCTGAAATATGCAGGCCAGAAACGGAAAGAAGATGGGCAAGCCCGCTTGTCCGCATCGCGGCCTGATCTTCTGCCCTGATCTGCCCCTGCTCACCAGTGGCGAGCGCCAAGGCGATGCCTTGGGCCGGGCTGGTGAGGCGGCGGTCAATATGCGCCGCAAGGCGTGCCCGCAGCGAAGATGTCGCGGGCGGCGGACCAAGAACGGGCGGATCCAACGCTGAGCCGACCGCGCCGATCCCCATGAACCAGCTTGCCCGGCGAAAATCATATCCCCCCGGCAACAACGGGCCGGGCGGCGGCACCAGCCGTGCGCGCACCGTGATCCGCCCGCCTTCGTGCGGTCGCGGACCAGATAGCGGCATTGTGATCCGCACCACAGGGGGCAGCCCCCCACCCTTGTCTGGCGCGATGCGGACGCGCCATTGATCATCGGCCCGGCGTGGCTCCGTGGCGAGGATCGTTCCCGAAAAGCGAACAATTTGGGGCCGAGCAATTTCTCTTGTGGTTCGCGTTTCCGCCCGAAGCCAGGTAAGACCACATCCCAAAGACAGCGCCAAGCCTGCCCAAAAAAGCGCCGTCCCCGTCCGCCAGCGAAGGCCAATCGCCACCCCCAAGAAGCTGATTGCGGCACCGAGCAAGAGGGTTGCCATCCACATGGAACGCAGCGGAAAGGCAAACCAGCTTGCCACCCCCACCCCCAGCATAACCGGCAACCATAAGGGCAGCTGCGCCCGCTCTGCCGCCAGCCCCGATTCGAGGCGGGAGAAGCGACGACGCATATAGTCTATCGCGCTGGTTTGAAGCGCGTCCTTTCCCGTGCTAGGGGCCTCGCCGGCTGATCTGGCCCTATCGGATCTTGCCATATCTGATCTTGGAGGTTTGGCGCGTGGGCGCAAGCACTGAAAATTCCGGCATTGTGACCCGTTTTGCGCCATCGCCGACCGGCTATCTGCATATTGGGGGGGCGCGTACCGCGCTTTATAACTGGCTCTATGCCAAGCGCATGGGCGGTAAGTTCTTGTTGCGGATCGAAGATACTGATCGCGCCCGCTCCACGGAAGCAGCTATCGACGCGATCCTAGATGGTTTGCGCTGGCTTGACCTCGATTGGGATGGCGAAGAAGTCTATCAATTCTCCCGCGCGGCACGCCATGCTGAGGTTGCGCATGAACTTATGGCGCGGGGCCATGCCTATCGCTGCTATCTGACGCAGGAGGAGCTGGCGGCGATGCGCGCCGCAGCCGAGGCTGAAAAGCGCCCGTTCCGCATCCGCAGCCCATGGCGAGACGCCGCAGAGGCCGATCAGCCGGAGGATAAGCCCTATGTCATCCGCCTCAAAGCGCCGACCGAGGGCAGCGTCACGATTTCTGATCTGGTGCAAGGCGATGTGACCGTCGCCAATGCTGAATTGGACGATATGATCCTGCTGCGTTCCGACGGAACGCCCACCTACATGCTGAGCGTGGTGGTGGATGATTATGACATGGGCGTCACCCATGTGATCCGCGGCGATGACCATTTGAACAACGCATTCCGCCAATTGGCGCTCATTCGCGGCATGGGCTGGCGGGAGCCTGTCTATGCGCATGTCCCGCTCATTCACGGGCCGGATGGCGCCAAATTGTCCAAGCGCCACGGTGCTCTGGGCGTTGACTCCTATCGCGATGAGATGGGCTATCTGCCAGAAGCTGTGAACAATTATCTCCTGAAGCTCGGCTGGGGCCATGGCGATGATGAAATCATCAGCCGTGATCAAGCGATCGAATGGTTCGATGTTGCCGATGTGGGCCGGGGCGCCGCGCGGTTCGATTTCAAGAAGCTTGAAAATCTGAACGGTCATTATCTCCGTGAAGCCGATGATGCCCGCCTCGCCCATCTTGCCCAACCGCGCATCGAGGCCGCAATTGGCCGCCCGCTGAGCGAAGCGGATATGATGCTGCTGGCAAACGCCATGCCCGTCATCAAAGTTCGGGCCAAATCCATGATTGAAATTGCCGAGGGCGCTCTTTTCCTTTTCGACCTTCGGCCTATTTCGATGGACGAAAAAGCCGTTACCCTGCTAGGCGGAGACGCCGATGTCCTTCTGGGCAAGGCCTATGACGCACTAAAGCGCCAACCCAATTGGGATATGGCGTTATTGGAAGAGGGTGTGAAGGCTGTTGCAGCGGAAGCCGAGGTCGGTCTCGGCAAGGTTGCGCAACCCCTTCGGGCTGCGCTAACCGGCCGGGGTTCCTCCCCCGGAATTTTTGATGTGCTGGTTCTCCTCGGCCGAGAGGAATCACTGGCGCGGATCGAAGATTGCTTGGCGCGCGGCGCCTGAAGACGAATTGATAAGGGGCAAGATAATGTCGGATACCAACGCAAAGCTGTCACTTGCAGGCGCAGACTCCAACTACACGATCCGCTCTGGATCATTGGGCCCGGACGTCATCGACATCCGCAAGCTCTACGCCAATACCGGGGCGTTCACCTTTGATCCCGGCTTCATGTCGACGGCATCGTGCGAATCGGGACTGACCTTTATCGACGGCGATGAAGGCGTTCTGCTCCACCGCGGCTACCCGATTGGCCAGTTGGCCGAACACTCTTCCTTCATGGAAGTCGCCTATCTGCTTTTGAACGGGGAACTTCCCTCGCAAGACGAATTGTCGGGCTTCACGCGGACGATCAGCCGCCACACGATGATCCATGAGCAGCTATCGACTTTCTATCGCGGCTTCCGTCGCGATGCGCACCCGATGGCGATCATGTGCGGTGTCGTGGGCGCGCTCTCTGCTTTTTATCATGATTCGACCGACATCGCCGATCCGCACCAGCGCATGGTGGCGTCGCATCGCCTGATCGCGAAGATGCCGACAATCGCGGCGATGGCCTATAAATATTCGATCGGCCAGCCCTTCATGTATCCCCGCAACGACTTGTCCTACACGGCCAATTTCCTGCGGATGACCTTTGGCGTGCCGGCGGAAGAATATTATGTCGACCCGGCGATCGAGCGCGCGATGGACCGGATTTTCATCCTCCATGCCGATCATGAACAGAACGCCTCGACCTCGACCGTGCGGCTTGCCGGCTCGTCAGGTGCCAATCCCTTTGCGTGCATCGCCGCCGGCATCGCCTGCCTTTGGGGCCCGGCACATGGCGGCGCCAACGAAGCCGCGCTCAACATGCTGCGCGAAATCGGCCGTCCGGAGCGCATTCCTGAATATATCGCCCGTGCGAAGGACAAAAATGATCCGTTCCGCCTGATGGGCTTTGGCCATCGCGTCTACAAGAATTACGATCCCCGCGCGACGGTGATGCAGCAAACGCTGCGCGAAGTCTTTGATGCGCTGAAAATCAACGATCCGGTCTTTGAAGTCGCCCTCCAGCTGGAAGAAATGGCGCTCAATGATCCGTATTTCATCGAGAAGAAGCTGTTCCCGAATGTTGATTTCTATTCGGGCGTGATCCTTTCTGCCGTCGGATTCCCGACCGAGATGTTCACCGTGCTCTTCGCGCTGGCCCGCACCGTCGGCTGGGTCGCGCAGTGGAACGAAATGATTTCCGACCCCGAGCAGAAAATCGGCCGCCCGCGGCAGCTCTATACCGGGCCAACGCAGCGCGATTATGTGCCGATTGCCAAGCGCTAATCGGAAGCGGATGTAGGATTAAGGGGCGGTATCCAGATCGGATGCCGCCCTTTTCTTTTATGCGTCACATTTGGGCTTAGACCAGCGCATCCTCAGCGAGCGCCGGCAAACATAAGGTGAAGCAGGCCCCCTCGCCCACTGCGCTGTGCACCTGAAGATCACCGCCCATGGCCTTTGCCAGGCGTCGTGAGATATAAAGGCCCAAGCCTGAGCCGCCGGGCTCGCTAGGATCAAGCCGCTCAAACTTCTCAAAAATCCGGGCTTGGTCTTCAGGGGCGATGCCTTTCCCCTGATCCCGAACGGCCACGCAGACGCGCTCCGGCCCAGGCTCGATCGACACATAAATCGTCCCGTTTTCCGGCGTATAGCGGGTGGCATTGCCGATCAGATTGACCAAAATCTGGAGCACGCGGCCAAAATCCCCCTGCGCCATCGGACGGGTCGGCGGATCGACAAGCTCCAGCGTCACCGCCTTTTCGATCAATCGAACACCCAACAGACCAGCGGCACGCCGCGCGAGATCGACAAGATCAACTGGCTCAAGACGGATCGGGAGATCGGCACGTTCAATCGCTTGTACCGACCCCAGATCGTCCACCAGCCCCAGCAAATGTCGGGCGGCCCCCGCGATATCGCTGCCATAGCGGGCATAATCGCGCCGCAATGGCCCATCTGCCTGAAGCGCAATTGCATCTGCATGATCGATCATCCGGCCAATTGGCCCCCGCAATGCAGCCTCAAGCCGCGTCGAGACCATCTGATCCAATTCCTCATCCTCACTCCGGTCCACCGCCGCTTGCACACGGGTTAGAAATCGGAACGAGCCTTGAAGGCCAGAAAAAGCCCCGTGATCATCATAAATGGGCCGGCCAGATATCAAGACAGGCACCGCCCCCGCAGGAAGAAGCTCCGCCGGCTGATCCTCAAAGGGTCGCCCCGCAGCAAGTGCCGCAAGCACCGGCACATCACCCGTCATATCGGGCACAAGGCGGAAGACACGGGAAAAAGCCAATCCTCGTGCGGTCGCCGGGAGAAAACCGATCTGCCGATCCACCCCTGCCGCCATCCGGGAAATCCGCAACTCCCCATCTGTCCGCCATGCGCCATCCGTCACCAGCCGCGCGCGATCAAAGTCCAGGTCCTCATGTTGGGCAATATCGGGCAAATCGAGACTGGCTTCCCAGCCCGTTACCGTCAGAAGAATGCCTTCGGGCACCGGCACCGCATCAACGTCGAGCTTTCGCGTCTCGGTGCCATCTGCAACGATCACGGATTTTGTAACCCGGATCGAGAATGACAAGGCCTGCCAGACGATCGCTGCTATTTCGGGCACGGCCATTTCGCCGTTCGGCACCCCGCCCGCCCTTGCATGAAGGCGCGCCAGCGGCGGATCTGAAGCCTGGAGACGCCCCTGCCGATCGAATTGAGCATGTGCCGTCATCATCAGACGCGCGCCTTCCAGAGGGGCTTGCCAGCCCTTGGGACGAGGATTTCATTCGCACGAAAGGCCAGATCGCCTGCCATAGCAGCCAGCTTAGGCCAACAGAGTTAAAACCGCGCTAACGCCAGCCCTAACGCCAAAGGGCGCGGTTCTGAACGCTGATCTGGAGGATAAGCGTGACCGCAATCGCACAGGCCAAACCGATCTGCGGCACCCCTGTCGCAAATGCCAGCGCGAGGAGCGGTGCAACGCCGGCATCTCCCGGGCGCCAGTCCGGCCAGGCTGCGCTGCGCAACCGGGCGTGGAAAAGAAGAAGCGACTGTACCGTGAACCACAGGCCCAGCAAAATTGTCGGCAGGATGTTCCCGCGGCCGTCCGCCCAAAACTGATGACCTGAAAGGACAAGAACGATCAACGGCAGCCATAAGGGCCGGTTCGCCAGAAACTGATCTAACGGCTTCGGGGCTGGCATGCCGCTTTGCCCGACAAGAAGGGTCAGAACGGCCAAACTATAGGCAGGAAAGAGGGTTATAAGCGAGATGCTGGCATAACCCGTCACGCCAAGACCAATCGCCCCCAAAAGGAGCACAACCGCACCAAGCGCCAATGCCGTCGCGGAGACCGGCTTGAGCGCGATCCATGACGCGAGCGGCCGCAGCGCGGGAAGAATGGCGCGGCGCTCAACCACGCCTTCCGCCACAACGTCTGCCGCGCGGGCAAGACCGCGCGCTGTTCCCACCAGATCGTCGCGGATAAGGGGGGAAAGTTCATCCGCCTCCTCCTCGCGCGTCAGGGGCAGCGGCAATCGTTCCACCCCCTGCTGGATCGCGCGACGGATCAGCGTTGGCGCAAAGGCCCATTCGCCCAGCATCGATGCCGTTTCGCGGATCATTGGCGCACCGAGCGTCACAACGCCTGCCCAATTGTCGACAGCATCGATCCGTTCGAACCGATCGCGTCCCCAAGGCTCTGGCAAGGTGAGCGCAGCTGCCCGGTCCCGCGCCACCAACTGCTCCAGTTCAGTGTCGGGCAAGACCAAGGCATTGGCAAAAACCAGAACCTTTTCTTCAGGATGGAAATAATCGGCCGCTTCCTGTGGTGACCGCGCGAGCTTGATATCAACGCCGCGGGCGCGAAGCCGGTCCAGCGCGGACATCATCGCCGCAGGCAGCGGCCCTGCACAGAGCACGATATGGCGACAGCCAATCCGGCACGCTTGCCACACCAAGCGTTCCATCAGGCTTTGGCCACCCAGCGTCAGCAGCAACGGCTGCGCGGCCGCGCTCCCTTCATCCTCGGTGGTTGCCAAAATGAGCGCCGCTAATGCCACGCCAAACTCCCATCAAAAGCCAAGGCGTTAGGATAGGGACTTTCAATCACTTTGGAAAGCAGCCCGCGCGGCGCCGCGTGCCTCAAACCTGCAAATTGGTAATGGCGCGCGTGATCCTGCGGACTGCCGCGGCATCTGCCGGCGGCCGCAAAAGGGCCGCTTGCGCCGCTGCTTGAAGTTCCGCCGCACAATAGCTCGCAGCAAGGCTCGACAGTCGCCGCGCATAAGCCTGCCATTGTGAGACATCCTGCGCGTCCTTCAGCAGCTCGACATAGCACAGCGCGCGGCCCAGCAGCGCGCTTCTGAGTTCTTGGGCAAGATCACTGTCGCTGCCGGATGCAGCCGCAAAAAGATCGTGAAGGGCAACGGAAGATTGGGCCATAAGCGATGATAAGCGGACGGGAGTTAACGCAGGGTTTAACACCTGCAAGGAAGGCACGACGCATAAGGCACCAAATCTGCTTCGGCTTGGCTTCTTTTCCGGTTTGCGGGCGCGCACAAACTGCTAAGGTCAGGCCATGACAGGGGGATCCAAAATCGTCGGCATCAGGCCGCAGCATAATGTCGATGGGGCAGGCAAACCCCGCGCAAAAGGCAATTCGCGCGCCGCGCATCTACCTGAAGAGGCAGAAGAACTGCCCGCAAGCACCGCCTCTCAGCTGGGTTTCCGGCTGGGTGCCGTCCTGCTGGGATTGGCTGGGCTGGGCTGGGCCGCCGCGGCGACCTTTTCTTTCCTCGAGTCGCTCGATGGGCGACCAGCGACCCTTGCCGATATCACGACCTTCCTGCCGACGGCCTCGGCCCCTCTTATTCTCATCGGTTTGATGTGGCTTTTGATCGCCCGATCCAGCCACGGAGAAGCGGCCCGCCTTTCTGGCACAGTCACCAAGCTTCGCCGCGAGGAGCAGCGGCTGGCCGCGATGCTCAGCGAGATGTCTGACCGGCTCGACGCCAACCGGCATATGCTTGCGGAACAAGCCGCGCTGATGGCACAAATCGGTGCGGAGACGAGCAGCAGCCTGTCAGACGTAGCGCACGCGATGCAGGGCCAGCTTGATGCGATCAACCGTCACGCCGCCACGCTCGAATCGCGCACGTCCGGTGCCCGGTCTGACATGAACGGCCTTTTGGCAGATATGCCGCGCGCCCATGCCGAAGTGCATCGGATGGCGGAACTGCTTGATAGCACCGGCCAATCATCCCTGCTGGCCGCCAATGAACTGGCGGCGCAATTGGCCGTCCTCGCTGAACGCGGCCGGAACGCCGATGACATCGCTTCCCGCTCCGCCCAGCGCTTGGCCGAACGCGTCGCGCATCTCGACGATATGGCCCGGATCGCGACGGCACGGCTGGAAGAAGCCTCCAGCTCCGCGGTCGACTCCGTCTCGACGATGCTCGATCGAACGGCAACTGCGGTTGCTGCGGCTCATGCCGACCTCGAAAAACAGGGCGAGACGACCGTCTCACTCATCGAACAAAGCCACGCTGCGATCGTCGCGTCTGGTGCAGATGCGGCGGCGCAAATGTCGAACCGCTTGGCCGATATCACGACACGAATTGGCGAAATTAGCCAAACCCTCGCCGCGCAGGATGCTGCGAGCGCGGCACTGATGGCGCGGCTCAACGACGATATCGCAGCGCTTGAAGCGCGGCTTCACGGCTTGTCGACTGACACGACAGAGACCAGCGACCAGACCGCGTCTGCCATTGCTGCCCTGCGGACACAGGCGGAGCAGCTGGCAGAGACGCTTGATCTGGGCGGAAAATCTGCATCGAGCCTGATTGCCCAGGCGGAAGACCTTCTCACCGCGCTCGACGCCTCGGTGCGCGAGATCGACGAGTCGCTGCCACGGGCGCACCAGCGGCTGGAGGCGACTGCCGCGGCCAGCCGGGAAATTGCCCGCGCGGCAATGCCTGAAATTACCGCGCTTGAAACAGCCTCCTCAGCGGCGCTCGACAGGTTGCGGGATGCAGAGAAGCTGGTGACGGACCAACGCGACCTGATCGACCGGCTGGTGCAAACGGCGGGAGCCGCCCTCGACGAGAGCAAGGCCACCGCGGAAGCCCTTACCCGCGAAATCGACGCGGCAGAAGAACAGGCACGCTCACTCACTGGTACGGCAGCGCCTCAGCTGATCGACGCGCTGCTGCGGATCAAGGACACAGCGAACCAGGCGGCCGAGCACGCCCGCTCCGCGCTTGACCATGTCGTGCCGGAAGCTGCAGAGCGGCTGGGCGCAGAAGCGCGGCAGGCGCTGGGGGCCGCACTCGCCGGCCCGGTGGAAGAGCAGATGGTGCTCATCGCCAAGCGCGCCGAACAGGCGATTGCTGCCGCGCGCGAAGCAACCGAATCCCTCACCCGTGACGTTGCTGGGATTACGGCCGCCACGCTTGGCCTTGAAGAGCGGATCGACGCCAGTAAGGACGCGGCCGTGCGGGCCGATCGTGAGCAATTTGCCCGCCGCATGTCGGGCATTGTAGAACAGCTCAACAATAGCGCGGTCGACGTCGCGCGGATTTTGGCGACCGAAGCGAGCGACACCGCCTGGGGTGCCTATCTCCGCGGTGAGCGGGGTATCTTCACGCGCCGGGCCGTGCGGCTTATCAGCAATGGCGAAGCGCGTGACATTCGCCGCCTCTACCTCGATGACGATGATTTCCGGGATCAGGTAAACCTGTACATCCGCGATTTTGAAGCCATGCTCCGCAACGTCATGGCGACGCGCGACGCAGAGGCGTTTAGCGTGACCTTAGTCTCGTCAGACGCGGGTAAGCTCTATGTCGCGCTGGCCCAATCGATTGAGCGGCTGCGTCGCTAGGCATTAGCCAAGCGGCGTTGTTTAGCGGGTGAAGTCCAGATCATCTGGAGTAATCCAACCGCTCACATAATTGGCATAATATAGCCCGAATGAGAGGGTCGCTAGGGCTGTTGTCCAGAGGACGATCCGCAGCGCGGGAAATTTATGCGGGGCACTTTCCGCCTGCCCCGGCACCAGAGCCTCGCCTGCTTCCTCGCTCGTTCGCACATGGAACGGCATGACAATAAACGCGCTTAAGACCCAGAAGAGGCAATAGATGGCGAGGATCGACGTCCATTTCATCGTTCAGAACCTTCCCTGACAAGATGTACTTCTACAATCGGCTTTTTGCCCGTCCAGTCCGTTGCGACGCGGCGCACAGCCAACCGGATGGATTCGCGCAACCTGTCCTCATTTCGCTCCCCTGACTCTGCAGCCTTGCGCGCGGCAACAGCGGCTTCGTCAAGGAAGTCAGGGCGATCTTCTTCAACAGGTACGCCGAGCAAGCGGCACGACGGCGCGCCGATGAGCCGTCCCTTGACATCCAGCGCCACCGCGACGGAGATCAGCCCGTTGATTGAGAGCTTGCGCCGCTCATTCACGGTTGTGCCATCCGCGGGGAGGATGACATCGCCATCAAGGATCAGGCGCCCCGTGCGCTCATGCCCGATAATCTGGGGGCCATCAGGCGCGAGGCGGACGACATCGCCGTTAGACTGAACGATCGCCTGCGGGACGCCTTGAGACAAGCCAAAGCGCGCTTGTTCTGCCATATGCCGCCGCTCGCCATGAACGGGCAGCAGGATTTGCGGACGAAGCCAGCCATATAGCGTTGCCAGTTCCGGGCGCGCCGGGTGGCCGGAGACATGCACATGGGCCTGCTTTTCCGTCACCATGCGGATATTGCGCCGGGCGAGCTGGTTCATCACCTTGCCAATGGCGACTTCATTGCCCGGGATCTGGCGCGAGGAGAAGATCACGGTATCGCCCTCTTCCAGTTTGATCGGGTGAGAGCCTTCGGCAATGCGGCCCAAGGCGGCACGTGCTTCCCCCTGCCCGCCGGTTGCGACAACCAGCACCTCATTGCGGCGCAACCCGTCAACCGACTCCATATCGACCAGATCGGGGAGCTTCTTCAAATAGCCATTGGCCTGCGCCACCGTTGTGATGCGGTGGAGCGAGCGCCCCGCCATGCACAGCTTGCGTCCCGTTTCCCGCGCGACATTTGCCAGCGTCTGCAACCGCGCGACATTGGAGGCGAAGCTGGTGACCACCACCCGTCCCTTGGCCTTGCGCACCTGATCGAGCAGATCCGCATAAACGCTTCCTTCCGACCCGCTTGCGGCGTCGTTGAAGACATTGGTAGAATCACACACCAAGGCAAGGACGCCCTCATCCCCAATCGCGGTCAGCCGATCCGCAGTGCTGGGTGTGCCGATCACTGGCGTGTCGTCGAGCTTCCAGTCACCCGTGTGGAAAATCTTGCCATAAGGCGTGGAGATCAGCACCGCGCTCATTTCTGGGATGCTATGGGCAAGCGGCACCAGCTCACAACCAAAGGGGCCAATTTGCGCTGAACCTTCCATCGGAAGAACGCGCAGCTCGACCTCTTCCGCCAGCCCCTCTTCTTCGAGCTTACCGCGGATCAAGCCAGCGGTGAACGGCGTGGCGTAAAGTGGAACGCCCAGATCGGCCGCCAGATAGGGCACGGCGCCAATATGGTCTTCATGCCCGTGCGTCAGGACGATGCCGAGCAAGTCCTTTTTACGATCTTCGATAAACTCCAGATCGGGCAGGACGATCTCAACGCCCGGATATTCATTGCCGGAAAAAGTGATGCCGAGATCGACCATCAGCCATTTGCCCTGGCAGCCATAGAGATTGACGTTCATGCCAATCTCATCCGACCCGCCTAGAGCGAGGAAGAGGAGTTCATTTTTTGGGTGAGTCATACCCCGCCTTCGCGGCGCGCATAGAGAATAGCAAGGCCTCTCAGGGTTAAATCCCCATCCACGGCGTCAAAAAGATGGGTATGCTGCTGAAACAGCACCGCGAGTCCGCCCGTTGCGATGACTTTGACGGGTGCGCCGATCTGCGCCTTCATCCGGGCGATCAGCCCTTCCATCATGGCGACATAGCCCCAGTAAATGCCGATCAGCATCTGGCTTTGCGTGGTCTTGCCGATCACGCTGTCGCTTTCCGGCGCTTCGATGGCGATGCGGGGCAGCTTCGCCGCGGCCAGCACCAGCGCATCGAGCGACAGGTTGATGCCCGGCGCGATAATCCCGCCTTTATAGGCGCCCGTCGCGCTGACATGGTCCACCGTGGTTGCCGTGCCAAAGCTGATGACGATCAGCTCGCCCGCGTGCGCGGCATGGGCAGCGGTGGCGTTGCAGGCCCGATCTGCGCCGACATTTTGCGGCTCATCGACATCCAATTCCAGCCCCCACGCCACCGGCGCGCGGCCAGCGACCAGCGCCTCCAGCCCAAAATATTTAGACGACAGCACCTGCAGATTATGGAGCGCGCGCGGAACAACGGTGGAGATGATAACATCCGTCACATCGGCCTTGGAAAAGCCTTCCAGCGCCAGCAGCTGCAGCAGCCAGACGGCATATTCATCCCCCGTGCGCCGCGCATCTGTCGCGATCCGCCAGCGGGCCTTGATCTCCAGCCCGTCAAACAGCGCAAACTTGATATTGGTATTGCCGGCATCAATCGCGAGCAGCATCTACTTATCCTTCGTCAGACGAGGAACACATCGCCCGCGTGAATGGCACGAACCGCGCCATCCGCCAAGCGCAGCTTAAGCGCACCGTCGTCGCCAAGCCCGTCAAATGCACCGGTCAGCATCGTGCCATCGCTGTCGGTGATGGAAAGCGGCGTTCCAAGAGGGTGCGCCCGTGCGAGCCAATCCTGCCGCACTGCCGCCAGGCCCTGCTCCCGCCAAACCGCAAGGCTCGTATCCAGCGCCGTCGCCAGCGTCATCTGAAATTCCGCAGGGCTTGGCGGGGTCGCCCCTTGGGCCAAAAGGCTGGTCACGGGGCGCCCCAAGCCTTCCGGGTGGAAAGCGAGATTAACACCAATCCCGATGATGACAGCATCCCCTTCGCGTTCGAGCAAGATGCCCGAGAGCTTCGCGCCGTGGCACAGAAGATCGTTCGGCCATTTGATCCAGAGCTGAAGGTCCGGCGCGGCGGCAGAAAGCGCCTGGTGCACCGCAATCGCCGCGACCAGTGCCAGCGTTGCAGCCGGCGGGTCACCGGGCTGCAGCCGAACCAAGGTACTGCCGTAGAAATTGCCGTTGGGCGATTGCCAGTCCCGCCCCATCCGGCCCTTGCCCGCGCTTTGCCGGTCCGCCCGAAGCCAGAGGCCATCTGGCGCCCCAGCAAGCGCCAGCGCGCGCAGATCCGCATTGGTGGAGCCCGTTTCAGCGACCGCCCGAAAGCGGTCCGCCCCTGCCCCGTTGCTCAGAACAGCGCCTTGGCGGCTACCGCCGTCGCAGCCCCCAGCATCGGGATGGCGAGGTAACCAATCGGCGAAACGGCAACCGCCGTTAGCGCGATCACACCGCTTTCGACATAGCTTGTCACCGGGGTGAACTCCGTCGAAGGCTCATCAAAATACATGATCTTGACGATCTTCAGATAGTAAAAGGCACCAATGGTCGAAGCCGCGATGCCGATGGCGGCAAGCGGCATCAGGCCCGCACCGACGGCAGCATCAAAAACCACGAACTTGGCCCAGAAACCCAGCAGCGGCGGAATGCCCGCGAGCGAGAACATGAAGATCGCAAAGGCAGCCGCCAGCGCCGGCTGACGCCGCGACAAGCCCGACAGGCTTTGAATATCCTCAACATGAACGCCATCGGTGCCGCGCATCTGGAGCACACAGGCAAAGCTGCCGAGCGTCATCAACACATAGATCACCATATAGGTGAGCGTGGCCGACACACCAGCTTCCGTCCCGGCAGCCAGACCGACCAGCACAAAGCCAACATTGTTGATCGATGAATAGGCCAGCAGACGCTTGATATTGGTTTGCCCAATCGCCCCAACCGCGCCGAGGATGATCGAGGCGAGCGAGGTAAAGATCAGGATCTGCTGCCAGCTCGTGACCGCGCTGCCCATCGCTTCGATAGTGACACGGACCAGCAGGGCCACCGCCGCCACCTTGGGAGCGGTGCCGAAATAGGTCGTCACCGGCGTCGGCGCGCCTTCATAGACATCGGGCGTCCACATATGGAAGGGAACGGCGGCGATCTTGAAGGACAGCCCTGCGAGCACAAAGACAAGGCCGAACAATTCGCCCGCATTCACGCCATCAGCCAAGGATTTGGCGATGCCGTGATAGTCCGTCGTCGCGGCAAAGCCGTAGAGAAGCGAGATGCCGTAGAGCAAGATGCCCGAAGCTAGCGCGCCCAAGACGAAATATTTGAGGCCCGCTTCTGCCGAGCGCGCATCCTTGCGCATGAAGCTGGCGAGCACATAGGCCGCCAAGCTCTGCATTTCGAGGCCGACATAGAGGGTGAGCAAATTGGTAGCCGAAACCATCATGCCCATACCCACCGTCGCAAAAAGGATCAGCACCGAATATTCGGCGCGAAGCCGATCTTCCGCCGCAAAAAAGCGGGTGGACAGGAGAATAGAGACGCCTGCCGCCAGATAGATAAGCGGCTTCACGAAATCCGAAAAAGCATCGGCGCTGTAGAGCCCGTCAAAGGCCACGCCGTTTCGACCCAAGACGAAGGTCGCCGCGACCAGCGCCACCAGCGCAAGCGCGTTCACGATCCGAGTGGCCGCATCGCCCGCAAAAGCGGCGACCAGCATCAAGACAAGCCCCGAAACTGTCAGAATGATTTCCGGCAGGCTGAGCATCAGAGAGTCGACAATAGACATTAGTGCGCCTCCCCGTGCGCGGCTTCTTCATGGGTTGCAGCGGGCTTTGCCTTGCCCAGCTTCAAGGCAGCATCACCAGCAGGCGCCGCAGGCTCCAAACGCGCGAGCAGCGCCGTCACATCATTGCGCATCGGCGCCATAAAGCTTTCTGGGTAAACACCCATCCACAAGGTCGCGGCCGCAATCGGCGCCAGCGTCAGCCATTCGCGCGCCGACATATCTTTCATCGACGCCGTATCCTCGCCCGCCGCCGTGCCAAAGGCCACCCGGCGATAGAGGTAGAGCATATAGGCGGCGCCCAAGATCACGCCCAAAGTGGCAACCGCGGCAACCCAGCTATTCGCTTTATAGGCCCCGACCAGCGCCAGAAACTCCCCGACGAAATTGGCAAGACCCGGCAGGCCGATGCTCGCCATTGTGAAGAACAGGAAGAACAGCGCGTAATAAGGCATGTTGTTCGACAGCCCACCATAGCGCGCGATCTCGCGGGTATGGAGGCGGTCATAGATCACGCCGACACACAGGAAGAGCGCGCCTGAGACGAGGCCGTGGGCCAGCATCACGATCAGCGCGCCTTCAATCCCCTGACGGTTAAAGGCGAACAGGCCAATCGTCACGAACGCCATGTGCGCAACCGAGGAATAAGCGATCAGCTTCTTCATATCCTGCTGCACAAGCGCAACGAGCGAGGTGTAGACCACCGCGACCATCGACATGCCAAAGACAAGCCAGACAAGCGCCGCCGATGCTTCCGGGAACATCGGCAGCGAGAAGCGGATAAAGCCATAGCCGCCCATCTTCAGCAGCACGCCCGCCAGAATGACCGAGCCTGCGGTCGGCGCCTGCACGTGCGCATCTGGCAACCAAGTATGGACCGGCCACATCGGCATCTTCACCGCGAACGACGCGAAGAAAGCCAGCCAAAGCCACGTCTGGGCTTCGACCGGGAAGTTATACTGCATCAGCGTCGGGATATCGGTGGTGCCCGCTTCGCGCGCCATCCACAGCATCGCCACCAGCATCAGGAGCGAGCCGAGCAGCGTGTAGAGGAAGAACTTATAGCTCGCCTTGATCCGGTCTGCCCCGCCCCAGATGCCGATGATGAGATACATCGGGATGAGGCCAGCTTCGAACATGATATAGAACAGGAACATATCCTGCGCGGCAAACACGCCGATCATCAGCGCCTCCATCAGGAGGAAGGCGGCCATATATTCCGGCACCCGCTTTTCGATCGACTCCCAGCTCGCCAGTATGCAGATCGGCATCAGGAAGACCGACAGGACGATCAGCATCAAGGCGATGCCATCAATCCCCAATGCCCAGGAAAATCGCCCGAAGATCGGGGCATTTTCGACAAACTGCCATTGCGGCCCGCCGACATCAAACCCATCCCAGAGCATAATGCCAAGGCCGAACAGCGCGAGCGTGGTGACAAGTGCCGTCCAGCGCGCGGCATTTGCGCTCAGGAACAGGGTGAGGATCGCCGCCGCAATCGGCAGCAAGATCATGGTCGAGAGAATGGGGAAGCTCATCGCGTCATCGCCCAGGTTGCAAAGCCCACGAGGCCCAAGAGCATCACGAAGGCATAGGAGTAGAGATAGCCGGTCTGGAACCGGACGGCGAGGCGGCTGCTCTGCAGCACGACTTCCGCCGCACCATGCGGGCCGAAGCGGTCGATCGTACCTTCATCGCCCTTTTTCCAGAAGAGGCGGCCAAACCAGAAGGCCGGCTTGACGAAGAGCAGGTCGTACAATTCATCCCAATACCATTTATTGAGGAGGAACCGGTAAATCCCGCCAAAGGTCGCGGTGAAGCGGCCCGGGATGCTCGTATCCTTGATATAGGCCCACCAGGCGATGGCGAGGCCAAGGATCATGACAATCGTCGCCGACAGCTTCACCAGCAACGGCACTTCGTGCATCGCGTGCATCAGATGCACGTCGAACGCGAGGCTGCCCTGCCAGAAGTCCACGCCTCGCTCTGCCCCGATGAAATAATCATGCCAGACATAGCCGGCGAAGATCGCGCCAAAGGTGAGGACAAGAAGCGGCACCAGCATCGGCAGCGGGCTTTCATGCGGGTGATAGCCGAGAGTTCCGTCATCGTCGTGCGCATGGCCATGGCTGTGATCATCATGGCTATGGCCGTGATCATGCCCATGATCATGGGCTGCGTGCTGGATATGCTCTGACTGCGACCAGCGCGGCTTGCCGAAGAAGGTCAGGAAGATCAGACGCCAGCTGTAGAAGCTGGTCAGCAGCGCTGCAAAGACCGCGACGCCGAAAGCAACGCCCCCAGCCTGGGTGCCCGACGCGAAGGCCGCTTCGATAATCGCATCCTTGGAGTAGAAGCCGGCAAAGCCGAAGACGCCCAACACACCCACGCCGGTGATCGCAAGCGTACCCGCCATCATCGCCCAGAAGGTCAGCGGGATGTGCTTCCGCAGGCCCCCATAATAACGCATATCCTGTTCATGGTGCATGGCGTGGATCACCGAGCCGGCGCCCAAGAACAGAAGCGCCTTGAAGAAGGCGTGCGTGAAGAGGTGGAACATCGCCGCGCCATAAGCGCCAATGCCCGCTGCGAAGAACATATAGCCCAGCTGCGAACAGGTCGAATAGGCGATCACACGCTTGATATCGGTCTGCGTCGTGCCGACCGTCGCTGCGAACAGCGCGGTGGCCGCGCCGACATAGGTGACCAAATTCGTCGCCGTTTCCGACAATTCAAACAGCGGCGACAAGCGGCAGACCATGAAGACGCCCGCCGTGACCATGGTTGCGGCATGGATCAGCGCCGACACCGGAGTCGGGCCTTCCATCGCGTCTGGCAACCAGGTGTGGAGACCCAATTGCGCCGATTTGCCCATCGCGCCGATGAACAAAAGGATACACAGCAAGGTGATCGTATCGATCCGATAGCCAAGGAAGCCGATAGTCGATCCGGCATAAGCAGGTGCTGCTTCCAAAATGGCCGGGATCGAGACCGTGCCGAACACGAGGAACACGCCGAAGATGCCGAGCGAGAAGCCGAAATCGCCGACACGGTTGACGACGAACGCCTTGATCGCCGCCGCATTGGCGCTGGGCTTGTGATACCAAAAGCCGATGAGAAGATAGGAGGCAAGGCCCACGCCTTCCCAGCCGAAGAACATCTGCACCAAGCTGTCCGCCGTCACGAGCATCAGCATCGCGAAGGTGAAGAGCGAGAGATAGGCAAAGAAGCGCGGCTGGCTGGGGTCTTCCGACATATAGCCCCAGCTATAGAGATGGACGAGGCTCGATACGCTCGTCACCACGACCAGCATGACCGCCGTCAGCGTATCGACGCGCAGCGACCATTGGACGTTGAGATCGCCCGAGCGGATAAAGTCCAGCACCGGCACAACATGGGCCTCCGCCGTCCCGCCCATGAAGGCGAGGAAGATCGGCCAGCTCAGCGCGCACGAGGCAAACAGCGCGGCGGTCGTTACGGCCTTGGCCGCGACATTGCCGATCATCCGGTTGCCCAGCCCCGCGATCAACGAGGCCAGCAGCGGCAGGAATACAATGAGCTTGATGGTCTCCATTATGCGCCCACCCCAACGTCACTCATGACCGTCCGGGCTGAGCCTGTCGAAGCCCCGCCCTTCTTTTGCGGCATGGTGTCCAGATAAAAACTGCCCTTCGACAAGCTCAGGGCAAACGGGAACTTAAGGGTCACAGGATTAACCTTTCATCCGGTTGACGTCGTCAACCGCAATGGATCCGCGACCGCGGAAGTAAATCACGAGGATGGCAAGCCCGATGGCCGCTTCACCCGCCGCGACCGTCAGCACGAACATCGCAAAGACCTGCCCCACCAGATCGCCCAGATAAGCGCTGAAGGCGACAAGGTTGATGTTCACGGCCAGCAAGATGAGTTCAATCGCCATCAGGATGATGATGATGTTCTTGCGATTGATGAAGATGCCCAGCACCCCCATCACGAAGAGGATCGCCGAGACGACCAGATAATGCTGGAGCCCGATCATAGCTCTACCCCCTGCCCGACCGGCTGGTCGATGTTGCGCACCGCATCTTGCGGACGGCGCTTGACCTGATCCGAGATATTTTGCGGGCGAACGTCCTTGCGCTCGCGATGGGTGAGCACGATGGCCCCAATCATCGCAACCAGAAGAACCAGCCCGGCGGCTTCAAAAATATAGAGATATTTGGAATAAATGAGCGCGCCGATCGCCTCGATATTATCGAGATCTGCTGAAACAGGCGCCGTGCGGTTGGCAAGGTCAATCGCGCCAGCATTCCACGCACCGCCCGCAATTACCAATTCCGCCGCCAGTATCATCGCGATCAACAGCCCAAAAAAGCCATAGCGGACAAAGCCGCTCCGCAATTCCGCAAAATCGATGTCGAGCATCATCACCACAAAAAGGAACAGCACCGCGACGGCGCCGACATAGACGATGACCAGCAGCATCGCGATAAACTCAGCGCCCACCAGAACCATCAGCCCGGCGGCGTTGAAAAAGGCGAGGATCAGCCACAACACGCTATGCACCGGATTGCGCGACAAGACGGTCAACGCCCCCGAAAGGATGACGACAGCTGAAAACAGGTAAAAGGCGAAAGCCTGGATCATGGTCTTGCCCCTACCCGATCAACGATACGGCGCATCGGCCGCGATATTCGCAGCGATGGCGCGTTCCCAGCGATCCCCGTTAGCGAGCAGCTTCGCCTTGTCATACAAAAGCTCCTCACGGGTTTCGGTCGAAAATTCGAGGTTCGGACCCTCCACGATCGCGTCGACCGGGCAGGCTTCCTGACAAAAGCCGCAATAAATGCACTTCGTCATATCAATGTCGTAGCGCGTCGTGCGGCGGCTGCCGTCTTCGCGCGGCTCGGCTTCGATGGTGATCGCCAAGGCCGGGCACACGGCTTCGCACAGCTTGCACGCGATGCAGCGTTCTTCCCCATTGGGGTAGCGGCGTAGCGCATGTTCGCCCCGGAAACGCGGCGAGAGCGGGTTGCGCTCATAGGGATAGTTGATCGTCGCCTTGGGCTTGAAGAAATACTTCAAGGTCAGCCAGTGCGCCTTCAGAAACTCCCAAAGAGTGAAGGTTTTGATATAGTGAGCAATCGCACTCATGCGCCGTACCTTGTCAGCATCAAATAGCCCGAAACGATAAAGACCCAGAAGAGCGACAGCGGCAGGAAGACCTTCCAGCCCAGCCGCATCAGCTGGTCATAGCGGAAGCGCGGCACCGTCGCCTTGATCCACGAGAAGATGAAGAAGAAGATCAGGATCTTCGAGAAGAACCAGATGATCCCCGGCACAGCGTAAAGCGGTGCCCAATCAATCGGCGGCAACCACCCACCCCAGAAGAGGATGGCGTTGAGGCCGCACATCAAGATGACGTTGGCATATTCTCCAAGCCAGAACAGCGCGAAGGACATGCTCGAATATTCGGTCTGATAGCCGGCCACGAGCTCGGATTCCGCTTCGGTCAGATCGAAGGGCGCACGCGCCGTTTCGGCCAGCGCCGAAATCAAGAACACGATCGCCATCGGGAACAGCAGCGGGTTGAAGCCAAAGCCATTCAGCGGCCCAACCAGCGCCTTTTGCGCCAGCACAATCTCGGACAGGTTGAACGAATTCGCCCAGAGCACCACCGAGATCAGCACAAAGCCGATCGACACTTCATACGACACCATCTGCGCGGCGGCACGCAGCGCCGAATAGAACGGATATTTGGAGTTGGACGCCCAACCCGAAATAATCACGCCGTAAACGCCCAGCGACGAGGCGGCGAGCAGATAGAGCAGGCCGACATTGATGTCTGCTAAGACCATGCCCGGCCCGAACGGAATGACCGCCCAGACAATCAACGCCACCGTGAAGGTGATGATCGGCGCCAGCAAGAACAGCCCGCGATTGGCGGCCGACGGGATGATCGTTTCTTGCAGCATGACCTTAAGGCCATCGGCAAAGGATTGAAGCAAACCGAGCGGGCCAACCACGTTCGGACCACGCCGCAGCGCCATGGCTGCCCAGATTTTGCGGTCAGCATAGATGATCATCGCGACCGCCAGCATCAGCGGCAACGCGATCATCAGGATGAGGACGGTGGTTGCGAGGAACCAGCCGAACGCCTCTCCGCCCCAGGATTGGAACCATTGGGTAAAGGTCATTCCGCGGCCTCCAGCCATTCTTCGCCCTTGACCAGCTCGCTCGAGCAACGCTGCATCGTTTCCGAGGCGCGGCAGATGGCGTTGGTCAGGTAGAAATCCTTGATCGGATAATCAGCAATGTCGGCCGAGGCCTTTTCGGGCAGCGCCGGGGCGTCCCAGCCATAATCGGCCAGCCCTTCCCGGCCAAGCGCGGGCACGGCCTTTGCCATTTCAGCCCGCAGCGCCTCAAAGCTGTCAAACGGCAGCACCTTGCCCGTCAGGTCTGACAAGGCGCGGAAGATCGTCCAGTCTTCGCGGGCATCGCCTGGCGCAAAGACAGCGCGGTCGCCACGTTGGACACGGCCTTCCAGGTTCACATAGGTACCCGGCTTTTCGCTATAGGCCGCCCCCGGCAGAATGACGTCGGCGGCATGGGCACCGGCGTCGCCATGATGGCCGACATAGACTTTGAAACTATCGGCAAACAGGCTGAAATCCACCTCGTCCGCGCCGAGGAAGAACGCGAGCTTCGGCTTTTTCGCCGCAACCGCCTTGATCCCGCCTTCGGTCGCATAGCCGAGCATCAACCCGCCCATGCGCGCGGCGGCGAAGTGGAGAACGTTGAAGCCGTTCCAATCTTTGCGGACGAGCTTGAACTTTTTCGCAAAGGCCAACCCAGCGCCATGCGCGCCTTCATAGCGCAACGCACCGCCGCCCATGATGAGGACCGGGCGTTCCGCGGCCTTGAAGGCATCGGCGACGTGCTTGGGCAGCTTTGACAAAAGGCCAAGGTTCGCGCCGAGGAACTCCGCCTTATAGGTCAGGTCCGTTTCCGGCCCGATGGCAAAGACCTTCGCACCCTTTTTACGCACGGCCTTTTGCACGCGGGTATTCACCAGCGGCGCTTCGCGGCGCAGGTCAGAGCCGACGAGCAGAATGACATCCGCATGTTCAACATTGGCGATGCCGGTGTTGAAGTTGACGGCAGAAAGGCTTGACGTGTCATAGGCCAAGCCGGTCTGGCGGCCTTCAAACAACGACCCGCCCAGCGATTTGACGAACTGGCGCGCCGCGAACATGGTTTCGCAATCGACCATGTCACCGGCAATCGCGGCAACCGACTTGCCGGCCTTTTCAGCAGCTGCGGCAACAGCCTTCAGCGCCTCGGCCCAATCAACGGCGACCAGCTTGCCACCCTTGCGGACATAGGGCCGATCAAGGCGACGATGGACAAGGCCGTCGACGGCGTGGCGCGTCTTGTCGCTCGCCCATTCTTCGTTCACGTCTTCGTTGATGCGCGGCAGTGCGCGCAGCACCTGACGACCGCGGCTGTCGAGGCGGATATTGGTGCCGACCGCATCCATTACGTCGATCGCCGGGGTCTTTTTCAGCTCCCACGGGCGCGCGATAAAGGCATAGGGCTTGGAGGTCAGCGCGCCGACCGGGCAAAGATCAACGACATTGCCCGACAGCTCGCTCGTCACCGCGCGTTCCAGATAGCTGGTGATCTGCATATTCTCGCCGCGATAGACCGCGCCGATTTCTTCAATCCCCGCCACTTCTTCGGCAAAGCGCACGCAGCGCGTGCACTGGATGCAGCGCGTCATCGTCGTCTTGACGATGGGACCCATATATTTCTCGGTTACAGCGCGCTTGTTCTCGTCATAGCGCGAACCGCCCCGGCCATAGGCGATGGACTGATCCTGAAGGTCGCATTCGCCCCCCTGATCGCAGATCGGGCAATCGAGCGGGTGGTTGATGAGCAGAAACTCCATCACCCCTTCGCGCGCCTTCTTCACCATCGGGCTGTCGGTGCGGATCACCTGACCTTCGCTTGCCGGCAGCGCGCAGCTGGCCTGCGGCTTGGGCGGGCCGGGCGACACTTCAACCAAGCACATGCGGCAATTGCCCGCGATACTCAGCCGCTCATGATAGCAGAAACGGGGGATTTCCTTGCCCGCCAGCTCACAGGCCTGCAGGACGGTGGCGCCCGCCGGGACTTCGATTTCGGTGCCGTCTACGGTGACTTTAGGCATGGTTACTCCGCGGCCTCCAGCATCTGGCCGTCCTTATTCGCGGCAATCCGCCGTTCAATTTCCGGGCGGAAATGACGGATCAGGCCCTGGATCGGCCACGCCGCTGCGTCGCCCAGCGCGCAGATGGTATGGCCTTCAACCTGCTTGGTCACTTCAAACAGCGTATCGATTTCCGACACATCGGCCTTGCCTTCGCGCAGCCGCTCCATCACGCGCCACATCCAGCCCGTGCCTTCGCGGCACGGCGTGCACTGGCCGCAGCTTTCATGCTTGTAGAAATAGCTGAGGCGCGAAATCGCCCGGACGATATCGGTGGATTTGTCCATGACGATGACCGCCGCTGTCCCAAGGCCCGAGCCCAGCGCGCGCAGCCCGTCAAAGTCCATCGGCGCGTCCATGATGTCCTTCGCTGGAACCAACGGCACCGAAGAGCCACCGGGGATGACGGCCAAGAGATTGTCCCAACCGCCGCGAATGCCCCCCGCGTGCTTTTCAATCAACTCGCGGAACGGAATGCTCATCGCTTCTTCGACGGTGCACGGCGTGTTCACATGGCCGGAAATCTGGAACAGCTTGGTCCCGGCATTGTTCTCACGCCCAAAGCTTTTGAACCAATCCGCCCCGCGCCGCAGGATCGTCGGCGTAACCGCGATGGATTCCACATTGTTGACCGTGGTCGGGCAGCCATAAAGGCCCGCGCCCGCCGGGAAAGGCGGCTTGAGGCGCGGCTGGCCCTTTTTGCCTTCAAGGCTTTCGATCATCGCGGTTTCTTCACCGCAGATATACGCCCCTGCCCCGCGATGGACGAAGACGTCGAAATCATAGCCAGACTTGGCAGCATTCTTGCCCAGCAGGCCTGCCGCATAGGCTTCTTCCACCGCCGCTTGCAGCACCTTGGCTTCGTAGATGAACTCACCGCGGATATAGATATAGGCCGCGCGCGCGCGCATCGCGAAGCCGGCGATCAGCGCGCCTTCCAACAGGCGGTGCGGGTCATGCCGGATGATCTCGCGGTCCTTGCACGAGCCGGGCTCGGATTCGTCCGCGTTGATGACGAGGAAATTGGGCCGATCGGGCGTCGGCGTTTTGGGCATGAAGCTCCACTTCATCCCCGTCGGGAAGCCCGCGCCGCCGCGGCCGCGCAGGCCCGAGGCCTTGACCGTTTCGATAATCTCATCGGCGCCGATTTGCAGCAGCTTCTTGGTGTTGTCCCAGCAGCCGCGCTTCTTGGCAGCATCCAGATTCCACGGCTGGAAGCCATAGAGGTTGGTAAAGATGCGGTCTTTATCAGCGAGCATTATTTCTGCCCTCCAATTCCGTTCGGGCTGAGCTTGTCGAAGCCCTGCCCTTTCTGGGCAGCGGCAGCCTCACCAAAAGGACGGCCCTTCGACAGGCTCAGGGCAAACGGCGTGACGAATGTCATTTCCATTCCCCCCGATAGTCATGGTTGTCCTTGACCATCTTCTTAAGGCTGGTCGGCCCACCTTCGGGGCAGCTGTTCTGGCGCTTGATCTGCGGGCCGATCTTCACCGGCTTGCCCGCCGCTAAAGCGTCGAGCAGCGCGACCGTGCTGTCAAAGGTCAGGTCTTCGAAATTATCGTCGTTGATCTGGACCATCGGCGCATTGGCGCAGGCGCCCAGACATTCGACTTCATTGAGGGTGAAAAGGCCGTCGGGCGTGGTCCCGCCCTTCACCAGACCCTTGGATTTGCAGGCCGCCAGCACATCATCCGATCCGCGCAGCATGCACGGCGTGGTGCCGCACACCTGCACATGGAATTTGCCGACGGGCGCCATATTGTACATGGTGTAGAAGGTCGCGACTTCATAGGCGCGCATATAGGGCATGCCCAATTGCGCGGCGACATATTCAATCACCGGCACGGGCAGCCAGCCCTGCGTATTGGTTTCCGCGCCAACTTGACGCTGGGCAAGATCAAGCAGACCCATCACGGCAGAGGCCTGACGACCTTCCGGATAGCGCGCAATGATCGTGCGCGCCTTTTCCATGTTCTCGGGCGTGAAGGCAAAATTGCCCCAGCGCGCCCGAACCTCCGCCTCATCGGGGATATGAACTGCGTCAGCCATTAGCGGATGAACTCCACGCGAGAGCACTTCTCGCCTTCAAAAGAATAGACAGCGATCACGTCAAACGGATCGACCAACGGCGAGCCATCGCTGGCTGGGCCGCGCGTCACATGTTCGCGCATCAGCACGAACGTGCCGATTTGCTGCGCCTCGATAATCTCTGCCTTGTTCTGGGGCCATTTGGCAAAAGCGGCGGCTAAGCCGCTGCGCGTGCCCTCTTTGCCCTCGCGCACAACATCGCCGCGATAATTGGCTTCGCAGGCATCGTCGGTCATGTACGACACATAGGTATCGACATCCTGCGCGTTATAGGCGGCGATCATAGCCTTGGCGGTATCGAGGTTGCTCATCGGTCGCACTCCCCGAACACGATGTCGAGCGCGCCCAAAATGGCGGTGGTATCGGCGAGCATGTGGCCCCGCGACATGAAGTCCATCGCCTGAAGGTGCGAGAAAGCGGTCGGCCGGATCTTGCAGCGATAGGGCTTGTTGGTCCCATCCGACACCAGATAGACGCCGAATTCCCCCTTGGGGCTTTCGGTCGCCACATAGACGCTGCCTTCGGGAACCTTGAAGCCTTCGGTATACAGCTTGAAGTGGTGGATCAGCGCTTCCATCGACTGCTTCATGTCACCGCGCTTGGGCGGGGCAACCTTGCGATCTTCGGTCAGCACCGGGCCTTCCGGCATATCGCGCAAGCACTGCTTCATGATGCGGATCGACTGGCGCACTTCTTCAACGCGGACCATGAAGCGATCATAGCAATCGCCCTTGGTGCCCACCGGCACGTCGAACTCGACGCGGTCATAGACATCATAAGGCTGGGCCTTGCGAATATCCCAAGGGATGCCCGCTGCGCGGATCATCGGGCCGGAAAAGCCCCAGCGGATCGCATCTTCCTTCGACACCAACGCGATATCGACATTGCGCTGCTTGAAGATGCGGTTGTCGGCAACAAGGCTGATCGCATCTTCAAACAATTGCGGGACGCGATTGTCGAGCCAGTCGGCAATGTCGGTCAACAGCTTCAGCGGCACATCCTGATGGACGCCGCCGGGGCGGAACCAGGCCGAGTGCATGCGCGCGCCCGAGGCCCGCTCAAAGAAGTTCATGCAGTCTTCGCGGATTTCGAACAGCCACAAATTGGGCGTCATCGCACCCACGTCCATCACGTGCGAACCGAGGTTCAGCATATGATTGCAGATGCGCGTCAGCTCCGCGAACAGCACGCGCAGATATTGGGCGCGCAGCGGCACCTCAACATTCAGCAGCTTTTCGACCGCCAGAACATAGCTATGCTCCATGCAGAGCGGCGAGCAGTAATCGAGCCGGTCGAAATAGGGCAAAGCCTGCAAATAGGTTTTGTACTCGATCAGCTTTTCGGTGCCGCGATGGAGTAGGCCGACATGCGGGTCGAGCCGCTCGATAATTTCACCGTCCAGCTCCATCACCAGACGCAAAACGCCGTGCGCCGCCGGGTGCTGCGGGCCGAAATTGATCGTATAGTTCTGAATGTCTTCGCCCGTGGTGGTGGGCGCCAGATCAGGTTGGAGTGTCATCTTAGCGCGCCTCCCCCAGCCCGTTCAGGCTGAGCTTGTCGAAGCCTTGCCCTGACTGTTCGCCGCAATTCCAGAAGGAAGAACGGCCCTTCGACAGGCTCAGGGCAGACGGTGTGATGGAAACGGGGCTCACGCTTTGTCTCCCTTTTCATCTCCGGGCAGCACATAATCTGCGCCTTCCCATGGCGACATGAAATCGAACTTGCGGAAATCCTGCGCCAAGCTGACCGGCTCGTACATCACGCGCTTATGTTCTTCAGAATAGCGCAGTTCCTGATAGCCCGAGAGCGGGAAATCCTTGCGGAAAGGATGGCCCGAAAAGCCATAATCGGTCAGAATCCGGCGCAGGTCCGAATTGCCTTCAAACAACACGCCATACATGTCGAACACTTCGCGCTCGAGCCAGCCGGCAACCGGCCAGATACCCGTCACCGACGGCACGGCGACATCCTCATTGGTGCGGACATGCACGCGGATGCGGTGGTTCTTCGTCAGCGACAACAGGCAATAGACAACTTCAAAGCGCGGGTCCTGATCGGGCCAGTCGACGCCTGCAATTTCCATCAACTGCTGATAGCCTAGGTCATCGCGCAGAACCGTCATCGCCTCAACAAGGCGCGCCGAAACCACCGTTACGGCAATTTCGCCATGGGCTTCCACGACGCTCAGGGCATCTTTGCCGAGCGCCTTGGAAATCGCGTCTGCAACGCCATCGTTGCTGGCATAGCGAGGGGCAGAATGCATTAGCGCGTCACCGTTCCCGTGCGGCGGATTTTCCGCTGCAATTGCATGATCCCATAAAGCAGCGCCTCAGCAGTCGGCGGGCAGCCCGGGACGTAAATATCCACGGGCACGATCCGGTCGCAGCCGCGCACGACGCTGTAGCTATAGTGGTAATAGCCGCCGCCATTGGCGCAGCTGCCCATCGAAATCACATATTTCGGATCGGACATCTGGTCGTACACGCGACGCAGCGCCGGGGCCATTTTGTTGCAGAGCGTGCCAGCGACGATCATCACGTCCGACTGGCGCGGCGAGGCGCGCGGCGCAGCGCCAAAGCGCTCCAGATCATAGCGCGGCATGTTGACGTGGATCATTTCAACGGCGCAGCAGGCCAGACCAAAAGTCATCCACCAGAGCGAGCCGGTGCGCGCCCATTGGAACAGCTCTTCAGCCGACACGACAAGAAAGCCCTTGTTCGAGAGCTCATCATTCAGACCGTTGAAGAAGCTGGCGTCCGGCAAAGTTCCCGGCGGCGGCGCCGTCAGATCTACTCCCATTCGAGCGCTCCCTTCTTCCACGCATAGACAAGGCCGAGAACCAGTTCGCCCAAGAACACCATCATGCCGGTCCAGCCAGCCCAGCCTGTCCATTCAAGGCTGACCGCCCAGGGGAAGAGAAAGGCTGCTTCAAGATCGAAGATGATGAACAAAATGGCGACAAGGTAGAACCGCACGTCAAACTGCGCGCGGCTGCCTTCAAAAGCGGGAAAGCCGCATTCATATTCGGTGAGCTTTTCCGGCGTCGGGTTGTGTGTGCCCGTGAGGCGCGACACCAACATCGGCAAAAACACAAAGGCGCTCGATAAGATCAGCGCGATTGCGAGGAAAAGCAAAATCGGCAGATATCCGGCTGCAACCGAAGACATACGACTTACCCCTAGGACCGGCAGGACGCCGGAATCGTGGCGGCTTTAGGCCGTCCTTCGGCCCTTCGCAAGCGCGGCAAGGGTGGCTTTTCGTCCGGGGCGGGGGATAATTTCTCCATGCGCGTGCAAGGGCATAGGAAATCCGGGGGTTTTGGTACGCAAGACTTACAGAAAAATTGGCTTTTTCTGACTGTTCCCGCGCGCAAATTAGCGCAGCGCGCCCGCCACCAGCTTGTGCAGCTTGGAATGGAGCACATCATTGGCCGCCAGAAACTCGCTGCGTTCGATGCACCGTTCGCCACCGCGGAAATCTGTCACAAAGCCGCCGGCTTCGCGCACCAGCAGCATCCCGGCCGCCACGTCCCAAGGCTGGAGCTTGCTTTCCCAATAGCCGTCATAGCGCCCGGCTGCGACCCAAGCGAGGTCCAGCGAGGCCGCGCCAAAGCGGCGGATGCCCGCAACGCTGGGGGCCACCACGCCAAAAATCCGCACCCATTCCGCCATATCGCCGTGGCCCATAAACGGGATGCCCGTCGCAATCAGCGCGTCCGACAGGTCACGTCGCGCCGACACGCGCAAGCGCTGGTCTTGCAGCCACGCGCCCCGCCCCTTTTCAGCCCAGAAGCTTTCATCGGTGATGGGGTTATAGACCAACGCGGTCGTGACTTCGCGGCGCCCGCCGGTCAGCGGCTCTTCCACGGCGATCGAAATCGCGAAATGCGGAATGCCATGAAGAAAATTGGACGTTCCATCGAGCGGATCGATGATGAAGCGCGGCTTGTCTGGATTGCCTTCAATCTCGCCCGCTTCTTCAAAGAGGAAGTTCCAATCTGGCCGGGCCTTGACCAGTTCATCATAGATCGTCCGCTCAGCCGCGAGATCCGCTTTGGACACAAAGTCCGCGGGCCCCTTCCGGCTGACCTGAAGATGCTGCACCTCGCTAAAGTCGCGGCGCAACTTGCCCCCCGCCTTGCGCGCGGCGCGTTCGATGACGGTCATAATACCGGAATGGGCTGGCACTTTGAAATTCCTTCAATTCAAGGCAGGAAGTCGCCCTGACAGTCAATCTTATGCACCCGCTTGTGCTGAGCTTGTCGAGCCGCAGGCGACCGAAGGTCAACCACCGTCCTTAAAACAAGAACAGCCCTTCGACAGGCTCAGGGCGAACGGACAGAGGTGACGCTTAGTCGGCGCGCTTCACATATTCCTGCGAGTAAACGTCGACGACAACGCGGGTGCCCGTGCCGATATGCGGCGGCACCATGATGCGCACACCATTGTCGAGAAGCGCCGGCTTGTAGGACGAAGAGGCCGTCTGACCCTTCACCACCGCATCGGCCTCAACAATCGTCGCTTCAACCTGATCGGGCAGCTGCACCGAAATCGGCCGCTCTTCATGCAGTTCAAGGATCACGTCCATGCCATCTTGCAGAAAAGCCGCGGCATCGCCCAGCATGTCCTTGGACAAGGTGATCTGCTCGTAGCTGTCCTTATCCATGAAGACGAGCATGTCGCCTTCCGTGTAGAGATAGGTGAAATCCTTGGTGTCCAGCCGAACGCGCTCCACCTTTTCATCAGAACGGAAGCGGTTGTTGGTCTTGCGGCCATCGATCAGGTTCTTCATTTCAACCTGCATATAGGCCCCGCCCTTGCCGGGCTGGGTATGCTGGATCTTGACGGCGCGCCACAGGCCGCCTTCAAATTCAAGGATGTTGCCGGGACGGATGTCCACGCCGCTGATCTTCATGGGATGCACCTATAGGATTTAGAAAGAGCGGCTGCGCCCCTAGCCTAAGCGCGGGGTGCGGGCAAGGGCGCTTAGCGTCCCAGCGCCTCAAGAAAGGCCTTCACTGCCGCCGCCTCGCCTGCCGGATCATTCCAGACGGCACCCGAAACCGCGATAAAATCGGCCCCCGCCTTCGCAATCTCCCCAGCCGTCGCTGGCGTAATGCCGCCAATCGCCACGCTCGGGATGGGCGACACGACCGACCACCAGCCCAAAATCGCCGGGTCGGCAATATGGGCCACCTCTTTGGTCGTCGTCGGGAAAAAGGCGCCAAAGGCGACATAATCCGCCCCCGCCTCCCCGGCCTCCATCGCCAGGTGGCGGCTGTTATGGCAGGTCACACCAATCTGCGCCTCCCGGCCCAATAGCTCGCGCGCCTCGCGCGGATCGCCGTCGCTCTGGCCCAGATGGACACCATCTGCCCCCAGCCTTTTGGCAAGCGCGATGCTGTCATTCATAATGAAGGCCACGTCGTGCGCCGCGCAAATCGCCTGAAGCGGTTCTGCCGCTCGGGCAATGGCGTGATCGTCCGGCCCCTTCAAACGCAGCTGAAAGGCAGCGACCGGACCGGCCTCAAGCGCGGCTTTCAACCGGTCGGCAAAATCCGCAGCAAGCACGGGCGGCGAAATCAGATAGAGTTCGGTCGGCTCGCGCGCTTCCTGGGCAAAGCGTTCAGCAAACCCCTCGGGGACTTCGGGAAGCTCAAGATCATCCATGGGGGCGCTATAGGGTGCTTAAAGGCGGAGCGGTAGTCCTCTCTCCATATGAACGAGCTGCGGTAAAAAGGACAATGGTTCGACAAGCTCAGCATGGACGGTTGGGGCATCTTCCAGGTCAATCCATATTCCGCCGGTCCTGAGCTTGTCGAAGGACCGTTTTTGGGTGCTCCTGTGCAGAACAGAACGGACCGCCCTTCGACAAGCTCAGGGCAAACGGAGCAACAGCAATAATCAAAAAGGGCGGCGGCACTTGCGTACCGCCGCCCCCTCCCTCTCCCGGGAAGCTCGATCAGGCCGTCTTTTGGGTCGAGGCCGTAAAGATATCGTCGATTGCCCCGCCCAGCGACGCATTAAATTCATCATCGCTCATCTGGTGGCGCAGATCTTCCAGCAGCGCACGGCTGAAGCTGGCGATGATGCCGCGGTTCTTGGCCAGCTCAACACAGGCGTCCGGGCGATTATAGCCGCCGGAAAGCGCGACAACGCGCAGGACGCGCGGGTGATCGACCAGCGCGTCAAAATGGCCCGGCGTCACCGGCAGGCTGAGCTTCAGCATCACCTTGTCGCTGCCCGGCATCGCATCCAGCGCTTTCGCCATTTCCTCGACAAGGATCGCGTCGCATTCGGCGCGCTCGGCGCTATTGATGTTGATTTCCGGCTCCAGCATCGGAACGAGCCCGGCCTTCAGCACCTGCTGGCCAACTTCAACCTGCTGGCGCACAATGTCGGCAATGCCCTTGGCGTTGGCGAGGTTGATAACCGACCGCTCCTTGGTGCCAAACACGCCCAGCGCCTTGGCTCGGGCGAGCAGCGCATCAAGCTCTGGCATCGGCTTCATCAGCTGAACGCCATTGGCTTCGTCTTCCAAGCCCTTGTCGATCTTGATGAAGGGAACAACGCCCTTGTCCCAAAGCGCGGCCGGGGTCGGCTTGCCGCTCACTTCGCCGTCCATCGTCTTTTCAAACAGGATCGCGCCAATCACCTTGTCGCCCGTGAAGGACGGGGACGAGATGATGCGGCTGCGCATTTGGTGGATGAGCGCGAACATTTCCGCATCGCCCGAATAGGCGCTTTCCTCGATGCCATAGCCCTTGAGCGCCTTGGGCGTGGACCCACCGCTCTGGTCAAGCGCGGCGATAAAGCCTTTGCCGCTGGCAATTTTTTCCATCATCTTCGGATCGGTCATCATCATCCCTCATCACTTGGACTGCATTCGTATGCAGCGCGGGTCAAAAAAAGGCCCGACAGAAACCTGCCGGGCGAAAATCATCTGTGTAAAAGAGCAGAAACGCCGGGAAGGTCGCGGCCTTCCATCCATTCCAGAAACGCCCCACCGGCCGTCGAGACAAAGCTGAAATCGCCCGCCACGCCCGCATGGTTGAGCGCAGCAACCGTATCTCCCCCGCCGGCAACGGAGACGAGCGAACCTTCCTTGGTCAGCGCCGCCGCCGTGCGGGCGAGCGCGACGGTTGCCTTATCGAACGGCGCGGTTTCAAACGCGCCCATCGGCCCGTTCCAGACCAGCGTCCGGCAGGTCTTGAGGACATCCGCCAGCGCCTCGACAGCAGCCGGGCCAACATCGAGGATCATCTCGTCCGCAGCGACTTCATGGACGTTGCAAGTCCGCAGCGACGCCGGATTGGCCGCGAATTCCTTCGCGACGACAACATCATAAGGCAGATGCACAGTGCATCCGGCCGCATCTGCCGCGTCCAGAATCTCTTCCGCCGTCCCCGTCAGATCATGTTCGCATAGGCTCTTGCCGACATCGACGCCGCGCGCGGCGAGGAAGGTGTTCGCCATGCCACCACCGATGATGAGATGGTCAACCCGGGCAACAAGGTGCTTGAGCACATCAAGCTTGGTGGAGACTTTGGCGCCGCCGACAACCGCCGCAACCGGCTTTTCAGGCTTGCCCAGCGCCTTTTCCAGCGCGACGAGTTCCGCTTCCATCGACCGCCCCGCAAAGGCGGGCAGCGTATGCGCCAGCCCTTCGGTAGAGGCATGGGCGCGGTGCGCTGCCGAAAAGGCGTCGTTCACATAAAGATCGCCCAACGCCGCCATCGCGGCGACCAAGGCCGGATCGTTCTTTTCTTCGCCGGCATGGAAGCGGGTATTCTCCAGAACAGCGATGCTTCCCGGCGCGAGTGCCGCGACTGCCGCCGCTGCGGCCTCGCCTGCGCAATCGTCCACAAAGGCAACATCGCGGCCCAAGACGTTGACCAAAGCAGGGACAACCTGCTCCAGCGACATCTCCGCCTTGCGCTCGCCCTTGGGGCGACCGAAATGCGCGAGGATCAGCACCTTCGCCCCGCGATCCGCCAGTTCCAGCAAGGTCGGCGCGGCAGCGCGCAGCCGGGTATCATCCGTTACCTGGCCGTCCGCCATCGGGACGTTCAGGTCCTCGCGCACCAGCACGCGCTTGCCCGTGATGTCGCCCATATCGTTGAGGGTTTTGAACGCCGTCATCCGTCAATCCTTACTTCGTCGCCCAGGGCAATGTCGCCATCGGCAATTACGCGCCCCAAAATGCCGCCCCGCCAATCGGGCAGAAGTGCTGCTTTGAGGCCCGGCGCAATCGCGTCCATGCGGCTGCACGGATCGCATTCAACCGTAGTTTCGATCCGCAGGCTCTTGCCAATCGCGATGATCCGCCCCGCTTCACGCGGCAAGCGAAGGCCCGCCACCAGCAAATTGGCCCGCCGCTCTTGCCACGGGATATCCTCCCCCAGTTCCGCCAGCGCCGCGGCCCAGCTTTCCGCTTCGATCAGGGAGATTTGCCGTCTGCCCAATTTCCCGGCCGCAACAGCCCCCCGACAATCGCCCGCCACCCCGGCCTCGCGGGTGACCAAAACGCGATCCAGGCACTCCATGGGCGCGCGCGGCCGATCATGCCGCGCGATCCCACGAAGATGCCCGATCTGCATCTGGCTTTAGAGGAACTTCGCCATCGCGCCCGCGGTATCGAGCATGCGGTTGGAGAAGCCCCATTCATTGTCGTACCAGCTCAGCACGCGGACGAGCTTGCCATCGATGACGGCCGTTTCGAGGCTGTCGATGGTCGAGCTGTTCGGGCAGTGGTTATAGTCGATCGAAACGAGCGGTTCGTCCGAATAGCCAAGAACACCCTTCATCGGGCCTTCGGCTGCCGCCTTGAGCAGCGCGTTGACTTCTTCAACGCTCGTATCGCGCTTCGGCGTGAAGGTCAGGTCAACCACCGACACGTTCGGCGTCGGAACGCGGATCGCCGAGCCGTCGAGCTTGCCCTTCAGTTCTGGCAGCACCTCACCCACCGCGCGGGCAGCGCCCGTCGTCGTCGGGATCATCGACATGGCGGCCGCGCGGGCACGACGCATGTCAGAGTGGATCTGGTCGAGGATCTTCTGGTCGTTGGTATAAGCGTGGACCGTCGTCATCAGGCCGCGCTCAATGCCGATGGCGTCGTTCAACACCTTGGCGAAGGGCGCCAGGCAGTTGGTGGTGCACGAGGCGTTGGAGACGACCTTGTGGTCCGCCGTCAGCTTTTCATGGTTCACGCCATAGACAACCGTCAGGTCAACACCCTTGGCCGGGGCCGAAATCAGCACGCGCTTGGCGCCCGCCGTCAGATGCTTGCCCGCGCTGTCCTTGTCGGTGAAGAAACCGGTGCATTCCAGCGCGATGTCGATGCCCTGCGCGGCGTGCGGCAGGTTGGCAGGGTCCCGCTCAGCCGTCACATGGATCCGCTTGCCGTTGATGATCAGGTCATTGCCATCGACGTCAACCGAGCCGTTGAACGCGCCATGGACAGAGTCGCGCTTGAACAGGAGTGCATTCGACTTGGCATCCGCGAGGTCGTTGATCGAGACCAGTTCCAGCCCGCAATCGGGACGCTCGAGGATCGCCCGCGCCACGTTGCGGCCGATGCGGCCAAATCCGTTAATGGCAACCTTCGCCATGGGTACACTCCTTTGGTTGGAATTAGTTGGAAAGTCTCTCCAGAACGCGGGGCACGATCTTTTCTGCCGTTAGCCCGAAATAATCATACAGCGCTTCTGCCGGAGCCGACGCCCCGAAGCGATCAATGCCGATGTTGAGCCCATCAAGGCCGGTATACCGCTCCCAGCCCATGGTGACGCCCGCTTCGATCGACACGATGAGTGCGTCGCGCGGCAGCAGGTCCGCCTTATAGGACGCGGGCTGCGCATCAAAATATTCGGTCGACGGCATTGAGACGACGTCCGCGCCAATACCTTTGGCTTCAAGCGCTTCCGCCGTCTTGAGCGCAACTTCAACTTCCGAGCCGGTGGCGACCAGCACGACTTTACGCGCTGCGCCCGCCGCCTTCAGGCGATAGCCGCCCTTGGCCGACAGATTTTCCGACACATCAAAGCGCACGGCTGGCAGGTTCTGACGCGACAAAGCGAGCAGCGAGGGGCCGTCCTTGCGGGCCAGCGCCAAGGCCCAGCATTCCGCCGTTTCAACCGCGTCCGCTGGGCGGAACACTGCCAGATTGGGCATGGCGCGCAGGCTCATCACATGCTCAACCGGCTGGTGCGTCGGCCCGTCTTCACCCAAGCCGATGCTATCATGCGTCATCACATAGACAACGCGCTGATGCTGGATCGCCGACAGGCGGATCGCGTTGCGGCAATAATCGGAAAAGACGAGGAAGGTCCCGCCATAGGGCAGGATGCCGCCGTGCAGCGCCATGCCGTTCATCGCGGCGGCCATGCCGAATTCGCGAATGCCGTAATAGACATAGCGGCCCGCATAATCATTGCGGTTAAACGGCGCCGTCGCCTTGGTCTTGGTGTTGTTGGAGCCGGTGAGATCCGCCGAGCCGCCGACCAGATCGGGGATGTCAGCGGTCAGGGCTTCCAGCGCCATCTCGCTCGACTTGCGGGTCGCGACCTTGGGCGGGTTCGCGACAAGGCTTTGAAGATAGGCGTCAAACGCTGGCGTCGCGGGCAGATCGCCCGCCATGCGACGGCTGAATTCCGCGCCCTTGGCATCAGCCGAAAGCCGCGCTTGCCACGCGGCATGAACCGAAGCGCCGCGACCACAAGCCGAACGCCAGCCATCCAGAACGTCAGCCGGGATATCAAAAGGTTCCGCCGTCCAGCCAAGCGCTTCCCGCGTTGCGGCGACTTCGTCCGCGCCCAGCGGCGAGCCGTGAATGCCCGAGCTATCCTGCTTGTTGGGCGCGCCTTTGCCGATCAAGGTGCGGCACGCGATCAGCGAAGGGCGGCCATCGGCCAGCGCCGCATCAATCGCGCGACGAATATCGGCAAAATCATGCCCATCGCACGCCTCGGTGTGCCAGCCCGTCGCGCGGTAACGCGCGGCAATGTCTTCGCTGGTCGATAAATCGGTGCGGCCATCAATGGTGATGCGGTTATCGTCCCACAGCACGATCAGGCGACCAAGGCCCAAATGCCCCGCAAGGCCAATGGCCTCATGGTTGATGCCTTCCATCAAACAGCCATCGCCCGCGATGACCCAAGTGCGGTGGTCAACAAGGCCATCGCCAAATTCGGCATTCAGGTGACGCTCGGCCATCGCCATGCCGACCGCCATCGCCAGCCCTTGCCCCAGCGGCCCGGTCGTCGATTCGACACCTTCCAGCTCGGTATTTTCAGGGTGACCCGCGCAGGGGCTGTGGAGCTGCCGGAAATTGCGGATGTCGTCCATCGACGGCCGCGCATAGCCAGCGAGGTGGAGCGTCGCATAAGCCAGCATCGATCCATGACCTGCCGACAGAACAAAGCGATCCCGATCAGCCCATTTGGGGGCTTTGGGATCAAACTTCAAAAACTCGGTAAACAGCACTGTGGCGACATCGGCCATGCCCATCGGCATCCCCGGATGGCCGGAATTGGCGGCTTGCACGGCGTCCATCGACAACGCGCGGATAGCGTTGGCGAGTTGCTGCTTCTCAACGGTCATGGCGGTCCTTCAGGCTGGGCCACAGGGATGTACGCGATTCGCGGGCGCGAAGTCGCCGTCCTATTGTCTCCCCCTCGAGCGATGGTCAACCAAAGGGGTGCCATTTTGCTTGCGACACCTGCAGGTCATGATAATCTGAGCAGATGTCGAATGATCGAAAGAACAACGCCTTGGCGCGAATTTCTGCCGCGCTTCAAAGGATCGAGCAGGTTGCGCAATCCCCATTGCCCACGTCACCTGAGAACGCGGATGCCGCGGCCGAGCTCGCCGCGCTCAGTGAACGTCACGCCAAGCTTAAGGAAGAAGCAGTAATCGCGCTGTCGGCGCTTGATGCGGTTATCGCCCGCGCCTCTGCGGGAGGGCGCAGCTAATGGCAAAGGTTGATCTCTCAATTGGCGGCAATAGCTATGCCGTGGCGTGCCGCGATGGCGAAGAACCCCGTCTCTTGGCGCTTGCCGCCATGGTGGACGCCAAAACCAACGACGCGCGACGCGCTGTCGGCGGAGTCAACGAAACCCGCCAATTGCTTTTCGCGGCGCTGCTTTTGGCCGACGAGTTAGACGAAGCCCGCCGATCTGGGGGCGCGACTCCCGCACCCGTGCCGACGCCCGCAGCTTCAAATGACGCGGACGATGCCTCCCTCGAAGATATTGCCACGCGGCTCGAGAAGCTCGCCCTCAGCCTTGAGCAGCGGGGATAGAAGGCCTATATGGGTCTTGGCGGACGCTGCCCGGTGCGCGCTGATGCGATTATCCCTGAGGCGATTCCACATCCATGGGGGCTGTCCCTGCCCAGGTCTTGGCCTGAGGTACATGGTTCCCACCTGACGTACTTGGCGTCAGAGGATATTCCAGCAAACGGCCATGGCGGCTCCGCCAACTTTACCCGCTCATGACGAAGGATGACCTGCGCAAATTGGCGCGGAAGACGCGGCGCGACTTTGTCGCGGAGAGAGGCTCGTCATGCTTCCCGATCGACAGCATGGGCGTTGCCTCCCTTCTTGCTCTGCTGCCAGAAAGTACATGCGTTGCCGGCTATGTCGCCATGAAGAATGAGGCAGATCCGGCCGAACTCCTCCAGCATCTCTCCGATCGAGGCACAGCGCTTGCCCTGCCCTGGATTGGCGGGGATGAGAATCGGATGATCTTTCGCCAATGGACGCCAGGAACGCCGCTGAGTTTGGCGGCGGCGCAATTTGAGCAGCCTGCCGCCAGCGCCCCCGAAAAGGAGCCGGAGGTTATCTTGATGCCTTTGGTGGGTTTTGACCGAGCGGGCAACCGGCTGGGCCAAGGCGCGGGCTATTATGACCGGGCGCTTGCTCAAAGGCCAACCGCCCTTCGGATTGGCATCGCATGGTCGGTTCAGGAATGCGCCTCTCTGCCCGCCGATCCATGGGATATGCCGCTTGACGCCGTGATGACAGAGAAGGAATGGCGTCTCTTTCCAAAGAGCAGGATTGCCCAATGAAGAATCTTGAAACGCCAAGCTGGCGTAAACCCGTCGGCACCCTTGCTATGCTGGCTTATATGGCGATCTGGGCGATCGGCATTGCAAGCTTATCGAGCTATGTTGGGGACTGGCCGGTCCTCGTCCAAGCCGTCTTTTATCTTTTTGCCGGCGTGATCTGGATTTTTCCGCTCAAGCCGCTGCTGCGCTGGATGGAGACAGGGACATTTCGCTGAGGATACGCCGACTTTCCTTAAGGGAAAGTGGCGCGAGTGACGGGGCTCGAACCCGCGACCTCCGGCGTGACAGGCCGGCGCTCTAACCAACTGAGCTACACCCGCGAACTGGCGTGAGGAGGCGGCCTCTAAGGGACGGCCTTGGGGCTGTCAAGGCGATCGGCAAGAAGTTTTTAGCGACGCGCCGTTTTGATGTTTCCGAGGGCAGAGATAGCCTCAAAACCAAACGCCTCATCCCTTTGCGGCCTTGGCCATCCTGCTCCGGCCCGGTAAGAGTTTCGAATGCTGAAAGTTGCCAGCTACAATATTCGAAAAGGCATCGGAACAGATCGCCTCCGCCGTCCCGCACGTATTCTCGACGTATTGAAGGAAGTCGACGCGGATATTGTTGCGTTGCAAGAAGCAGACAGACGCTTTGGCAGTCGGCAAAGCGCGCTTCCCCTCTCGCTGATCGCGGACGAAACCGTTTATATCCCCGTACCGTTTGAAACCCGCCCAGATTCGATTGGCCATCACGGCAATGCCATTCTGGTCCGCCGAGGCGTAAAAGTTCTGGCGCATGATGTTCTGCACCTTCCCATGATTGAACCACGCGGCGCGGTTCTTACCGATGTTGAGATCGCTGGTCGCGCGCTCCGCGTCGTGGGGATGCATCTTGATCTGTCTGGCTTGAGACGACGGCAGCAGGTCCGCTCCGTTCTCAATCAGATGAACGCGCGCACGCCTCATCTCCCCTCTGTTTTGATGGGGGATCTTAACGAATGGTCGCGCTCAGGCGGGTGTCTTGGCGAGTTTGTGGACCATCATCATGCGGCGCATACCGGCCCCAGCTTCCACAGCCAGCGCCCTATTGCTCGGTTGGATCGGATTTTTGCGAGCGACGGATTGCATATTCTGGCCGCAGGCACCCATCACAGCCTAAAAGCGCGCCGCGCGTCAGACCACCTCCCTGTATGGGCAACGCTTTCGTTCGCGTGATCTTTCGGCTATCCGCGCGATGATGAGTATCCAGCCGCTCCGCGTCGCCGTGTTTTCAGGCAACTATAATTATGTGCGCGACGGGGCAAACCAAGCCCTGAACCGGCTTGTCGGCTATTTGCTGCGCAGGGGCGTGTCCGTGCGCGTTTATTCTGCCACAACCGATACGCCCGCCTTCCCACCAACGGGAGAATTGATCAGCGTTGCGTCGGTACCCCTCCCCTTTGGCCGGGGTGAATATCGACTGGCGCGGGGCCTGACCCGCGCGGCCCGGTGCGACTTGGCGGCATTTAAGCCCAATATCATCCATCTTGCGGCGCCTGATTTGCTGGGCCATGGCGCGCTTCATTGGGCCCGTCAGCACGGCATTCCGGTACTGTCGTCGATGCACACCCGGTTTGAAACCTACCCGCGCTATTACGGCCTCGGCTTTCTCGAACCCTTATTGGTTGCCCTGCTCCGTCGGTTTTACCGCCGCTGCGACGCCGTTGTTGCGCCCTCGCCGTCGATGGCTGACGTTATGCAAGCTCAGGGCATGGGTCAGGATATTGGCATCTGGGCGCGGGGAATCGATACCGATATCTTCAACCCAGATCAGCGGGACATGGCATGGCGGCGGGGCCTTGGCATCAACGATGACGATGTCGTCATCGGCTTTCTGGGCCGCCTCGTCATGGAAAAGGGGCTGGATGTGTTTGCCGACGCCATCGACGCGCTTCGTGCGAAGGGGGTGCCGCATCGGGTGCTCGTCATCGGGGACGGCCCCGCGCGGGGCTGGTTCGAAAAACGACTGAAGGGAGAGGTCTTTGTCGGCTTCCAATCCGGCAAAGACTTGGGCCGCGCCGTTGCCTCCATGGACATGCTCTTCAATCCGTCGATCACAGAAACTTTTGGCAACGTTACACTTGAAACAATGGCGTGCGGCATCCCGGTGATCGCCGCCCACGCGACGGGCAGCGAAAATCTTGTCGCCGATGGGATCACAGGCGCCTTGGTCCCGCCGGGGGATATCGCCCGATTTGCAGATGTGCTTGCCGACTATTGCACCGACCCCGCCCGACGCATCGCGCATGGCCGCGCTGGGGCAGAGGCAAGCCGCGCTTATGACTGGGACAAGGTCAATCAGGCCGTTCTCGACATCTATCAACGCCTTGTCCCGCAGCCGGATGAGGCGCGCAATGACTGATCTCTTCGCGGGCGATCCGCCCGCTGCTCCCTTGGCAGAGCGCTTGCGCCCCGCCCATATTTCCGAAGTCGTCGGGCAAGAGCATCTGACCGGCCCAACGGGTGCGATTGGCCGGATGCTTGCTGCGGGAAAACTTGCATCGATGATCTTGTGGGGCCCGCCGGGCACGGGCAAAACGACCACCGCACGCTTGCTTGCCGATGCCGTGGGTTTGCGGTTTGAGCCTATTTCCGCCGTCTTTTCCGGCGTGGCAGATCTCAAAAAGGCATTTGCCGCAGCTGAGGATCATGCCCGCACCGGGCAAGGCACGCTGCTTTTTGTCGACGAAATCCACCGCTTTAACCGCGCCCAGCAGGACAGCTTTCTGCCCTTTGTCGAAAAGGGCACCGTCACCCTGGTCGGCGCCACAACCGAAAATCCCAGCTTTGAACTGAACGCAGCCGTGCTGAGCCGCGCGCAGGTGTTGGTGTTGCACCGGCTGGATGCAGCCGCGCTGGAGACACTCCTCGCGCGCGCGGAAGGGCTGATGGCCCGTACGCTCCCGCTGACGGATGACGCCCGAACTGCCTTGATTGCCTCCGCAGATGGCGATGGTCGCTTTCTTTTGAATCAGGCGGAAACCCTGTTCTCCGTTCAGATCGACGCGCCGTTAGACCCGAAGGGACTGTCGGAGCTGCTCCACCGGCGGATGCCGGTCTATGACAAGGATCGGGAAGGGCATTACAACCTCATCTCCGCGCTCCACAAAAGTCTGCGCGGGTCTGATCCGCAGGCCGCGCTTTACTATCTCGCGCGGATGTTGGTGGCGGGCGAAGAGCCGCTTTATGTCCTGCGCCGTCTGGTGCGCTTTGCCAGCGAGGACATTGGCCTTGCCGACCCACAGGCGCTGGTTCAGTGCCTCGCTGCCAAGGACGCCTATGATTTTCTCGGCAGCCCGGAAGGCGAATTGGCGATTGTCCAAGCCTGCCTTTACCTGGCGACGGCACCCAAATCCAACGCAGCCTATGCCGCCCAGAAGGCGGCCTGGAAATCAGCCCGAGATACCGGCTCGCTGATGCCGCCTGCCAATATCCTCAATGCGCCGACCCGACTGATGAAGGATCTGGGCTATGGCAAGGGCTATGCCTATGATCATGAGCAAGATGAGGCTTTTAGTGGCGATAATTACTGGCCCGAAGACATGACCCCACAGGCGTTTTACGCCCCCTCGCCGCGCGGCTTTGAAGCCAAGGTGCGGGAACGATTGGCCTATTGGGACAAGCTCCGCGCCGAGAAAAAGTCCCGCTAACGTAAACGTAAGGTTATGCTGGACAGGAAGCGGACTTTGGGCAAAAACCCTGCGTATGACACTTCCAGCAATTTTTGATCGCCTTCGCCTTCCCGTTATCGGGTCGCCGCTCTTCATCATCTCAGGGCCAGAGCTTGTTATTGCTCAGTGCAAAGCTGGCATTGTCGGGTCTTTCCCGGCGCTGAATGCGCGGCCGCAAGCGATGCTCGATGAATGGATCCACCAGATCACCGAAGAATTGGCCGCATGGAACCGCGACAATCCAGATCGGCCCGCAGCCCCCTTCGCGGTCAATCAGATCGTCCATAAATCCAACAATCGTTGGGAAGAAGATATGGTGACCTGCGAAAAGTGGCAGGTGCCGATCATCATCACTTCATTGGGCGCGCGCGAGGATCTGAACACCGCTGTTCGAAACTGGGGCGGCATGACGCTTCACGATGTGATCGACGACCGCTTTGCCCGCAAGGCCGTTGAAAAAGGTGCATCAGGACTTATCCCGGTTGCTGCCGGCGCAGGTGGCCATGCGGGTCGCCAGTCACCTTTTGCCCTGATGCAGGAAATCCGCGAATGGTTCGACGGTCCAGTCGCTTTGTCAGGCTCTATCGGCTCGGGCGCATCGATTTTGGGCGCGCAGGCCATGGGCGCTGACCTCGCTTATATCGGCTCTGCGTGGATCGCGACGAAGGAAGCCCGCGCCGATGATGGCTATAAGCAAGGGATCGTCGAGGGATCTGCAGCGGATATCGTCTATTCCGATCTCTTCACCGGTGTTCACGGCAATTATCTGCGCAAATCGATTGAAAATGCCGGGCTCGATCCCGACAACCTCCCCAAAGGCGATATCTCAACGATGAACTTTGGCTCGGGCGGCAATACCGAAGCGAAGGCATGGCGCGATATCTGGGGCTCTGGCCAAGGGATTGGCGCTGTGAAGGCGGTGGAATCGGTCGCCGAACGCGTGGAGAAGATGGAACGGGAATATCTGGCGGCGAAGGCGCGGCTCGCGGCGCTGTAAGCGTCACGCCCCGCGCGCTGCATCCTTATCATCGGCGTAAATGTCCCACGCGGCGATAAACATCGCGGCGATGACGGGGCCGATAATGATGCCATTCATACCCAGCAGCGCCAGCCCGCCCAACGTCGCGATGAGGACGACATAATCGGGCATCTGGGTATCTTTACCGACAAGAATGGGCCGCAGCACGTTATCGATCATCGAAATCACGAAAAAGCCGAGTGCCAGCAGAACAAGCCCGCGCGTCACCTCCCCAGTTGCCAGCAGGAAGATCGCAACCGGCGCCCATACCAAGCCCGTGCCAATAGCGGGAACGAGCGACAATAGCCCCATGACTACGCCCCACAGGAGCGGCGCCCGAATATCGAGCAGGTAAAAGGCAAGCCCGCCCAAAATGCCCTGCACGATTGCGACCACAATGCTGCCTTTGATCGTTGCGCGCACCACCGTGATGAACTTTTCAAACAAGGCCCGGCGCTTGCCCTCCTGCATGGGGAGCCGCGCGCTGATCTTGCGGGCGATGCTATGGCCGTCGCGGAGCAGAAAATAAGTCAGATAGAGCATGATGCCGAGGCTGATGGCAAAGGAGAATGCGCCCTGTGTAATCGACAGTGCCTTTTCAGCCGCGACGCGGAGCCCGCTTGTCAGAAAGGTGGAGAGGCGCTCCTCAATCTGACGAATATCCGTCAATTCATAGCGATCAGCCATGTGGAGCAGCGGCTTTGGCAGAACGGCCCGAAGGCTTTCCAGCGTTGCCCCGATATCGATTTGCTGCCGCAGCAGCAAATCATAGGTACTCACCGCTTCATCGAGCAACAGCGAGCCCACGATGAAAGCGGGCACAATCACAATCGCGATAATAAGGCCCAAGGTCAAAGTCGCCGCAATGTTGCGATGCCCCGCAAACCCGCGCACCAATGCCCGGTTGACGGGCATGAAGACGATCGCGGTCACCAGTCCCCAGAGGATCGCCCCAAAAAAGGGCGAAGCGATCCAGGCCATGGCCAGCGTCGCCGCAATGACAAAGCCCAGAAATACGCGATCTTCAATCTGGCCCATGCCCGTTCCGCCTTGTTGCTCTACTGCACTTATAGCGGGCCGCACCGCGCTGTCACGACCTGCCCCGCTCAGTCCGCAGCGTTGCCATGATAAAAATCATACACGGCTTGCGCGACTGCGGCCGAAACGCCGGGCGCACGTTGGAGATCGTCAAGGCTCGCCGCCCGCACCGCGCGCGCTGTTCCAAAATGTTGGAGCAGCGCCTTTTTGCGCGCAGGCCCGATGCCCGGCACCTCGTCCAACGGGCTAGAGGTTATCGCCTTGGCACGCTTGGTGCGGTGCGCCCCAATGGCAAAGCGATGCGCCTCATCGCGCAGCCGCTGGAGGTAAAACAGCACCGGGGCGTTGATCGGCAACGTCAATTCGCGCCCATCGGGGAAGTGGAAGATCTCGCGCCCCGCATTGCGGTCTGGCCCCTTGGACACGCCCACAAAAACAAGGTCCTCAATACCTAGCTCGTCCAGCGCGCCTTTGACGGCGCTGACCTGCCCCTTGCCGCCATCAATCAGCACTAGATCGGGCCAATGCCCCTTGTCGCGATCCGGGTCTTCTTCCAGCGCGCGGCCAAAGCGCCGCGCCATCACTTCACGCATCATCGCAAAGTCATCACCGGGCATGGTTTCAGCTCGCTTGATGTTGAACTTCCGATACTGACCCTTTTGGAACCCCTCTGGCCCCGCCACGACCATCGCGCCCAGCGCATTGCTGCCCTGAATATGGCTGTTATCGTAAATCTCGATCCGCTGCGGCGGCTCGGCCAGATCAAACAGCTCAGCCACCTCGCGCAGCAGCTTGGCCTGGGTTGTGGTTTCCGCCAACCGGCGATCAAGCGCCTCCACCGCATTGCGGCTTGCCTGATCGACCAGCCGCTTCCGATCCCCCCGCTGCGGAACCTGTATCTCCACCTTGCGACCAAGCGCCGCCCCCAGCGCTTCGGCCAGCAACGGCGCGTCGGGTAAGTCGCGGTCAAGCAAGATCGCTTTGGCAGGCGGGACGTCCTCGTAAAATTGAGCGAGGAAGCTGGACAATATCTCCGCCTCGTCGAGATCGGCGGTATGCGTCGGAAAAAAGGCGCGATGCCCCCAATTTTGTCCGCCCCGGATGAAAAATGCCTGAATGCCAACATGGCCGGACTTGGCAGCCAGCGCGAAGATATCGGCATCGCCCACGCCCTCGGCATGGATGGCCTGACTGCCCTGAATGAAGGTCAGGGCTTTCAATCGATCGCGCAGCACGGCCGCCCGCTCAAAGTCGAGCGCTTCGGCAGCCTTTTCCATTTCTCCCGCCAGCTTGGTTTGCACCGCTGTAGATTTGCCGCCCAGAAAGGCCTTGGCGTCCGCCACCAGCTCCGCATAGCCCGACGCATCGATCCGCCCGACGCACGGCGCCGAGCAGCGCCGGATTTGATACAGCAAGCACGGCCGGTCGCGATTGTTGAAATAACTGTCGGTGCAGGAGCGCAGCAGGAACAACTTTTGCAGCGCGTTAAGCGTGGTGTTGACAGAGCCAGCACTGGCAAAAGGCCCATAATAATTGCCCTTGGCCCGGCGCACGCCGCGATGCTTTTGGATTCGCGGAAAATCATGGTCCGCCCGCAACAGGATGAAGGGGAAGCTTTTGTCGTCCCGCAACAGGACATTATAGGCCGGGCGATAGCGCTTGATCAGCTGCGCTTCGAGCAACAGCGCCTCAGCCTCGCTATTGGTCGTGACAATTGTCATGCTGCGCGTTTGCGACACCATTCGCCGCAGCCGGTTGGGAAGCCGGTCGACCTGCGTGTAATTGGTAACGCGGTTTTTGAGCGCTTTGGCCTTACCTACATAAAGAACATCACCCCGCGCATCGTGCATTCGGTAAACACCGGGGCGGATGGGCAGCGTTTTGACGACATTGCGGATCGCCGCCACCCCCGCCTCAAGGTCAGGTTGGTCTGCGCCGCGCACCGTATAGGCTGCGCGTTCTTCATTAAAGCGGTCTGGCGAATTCGGATCAGTCATGCTTTGCGAGGGGAACCAACAAGCTACAAAATAAAAGCCGAAGGAGAGCGTAGATGCAATTGTCCGGGAAAACCATCTTATTGACGGGCGGGACCGACGGAATCGGTCGGGAATTGGCCCTGCAGTTGCGGGCGCTGGGCGCGACAATCCTCGTGACCGGAAGGACCGCGAGCCGGATCGTGGAAATGCAGGCGCTGGGCTTTGAAACGATCTCGGCAGAACTTTCTACACCGGCGGGCGTTGATGCTGTGCTGGCGGGCCTTGCCGGACGGCCAATCGACATCCTGATCAATAATGCCGGGGCTGGCAGCGACCATGACTTTCGCGTCGCGCCGCCCGATCTTGCCGATAATGATCGCTGCATTTTTCTGAACCTCAACGCGCCCATCCACCTGATCACCCATTTGATGCCAAGCCTGAAGGCGCGGCCAGAAGCGATGATCGTTAATGTAACGTCTGGCTTGGCGATTGCGCCGCGCGCGGGCGGGCCGGTTTACTGCGCGACCAAGGCAGCGTTGCGGAGCTATACTCAGGCCCTACGCGCGCAATTGGCCGGGACCAAGGTTCATGTGCTCGAAGCGCTGCCGCCGGTTGTGGAAACCAAGCTCACGGCGGGACGAACAAGCAAGAAAATGTCCCCAGTGGAATGCGCCCGCCAGATTGTCGCAGCGATGCAGCGCAACGCCCACGAAGCCAATGTCGGGATGGTCAAGCTCCTCCAAGCCGTCCACAGCCTCTCGCCCGCCCTCGCCCGCAAGATCATGCTGCGGTTTTAACCCCCAGAAGGCATTTCCCCAGCCCGTCCATGCTGCGCTTGTCGAAGCATCGTCGTTCCTTCTTGGGGGCGCACACAGAAAGTGCGGCCCTTCGACAAGCTCAGGGCCAGCGGGAACAGAGCTTATCAAAAAGACAAAAAAAGCCGGATCGCAGCGCGACCCGGCCTTTTTTTCGGAACAGGAGAACCAGGCTTAGTTCAGCGTCGAGATCGTCTGGTCGATCAGCGCCTTGTCTGCCTTGGGATCGTGCCCTTTGGCGATCAGCTTGGCAGCCGCTTCGGCGGCAACCGAAGCCGCGCGGCTGCGGACTTCCGCGAGAGCAGCGCGCTCTGCCGCGGCAATCTTTTCCTCTGCAGACTTGGTACGACGCTCGATCAGAGCCGACGCATCCGCCTTTGCCTTAGCGACGATCTGCTTGGCTTCTTCCGCCGCGGCCGCCTTCATGGCTTCGGCGTCCTTGGCAGCAGCTTTAGCCTTTTTCTGATAATCGGCCTTCAGCGCTTCAGCTTCCTTGCGGAGATTTTCAGCCGCTTCGAGATGCGCGCGAATGCCAGCGATCTTTGCGTCGAGCGCCGAGGCAATCATCGCCGGGACGCGCTGCCACAGCGCAATCGCGATAACGATGAGCATGGCGAGGGCAACCCACATGGTTGCGTCCATACCCAAGGCTGCTGGCGCTGCATGTTCGGCCGCGCCGCCGGGCGCTTCGGTCGATGCGTGAGTTTCTTCAGCCATTGGCCAATACCGTCTTCACTGCCTGCGCCGCCTGAGCCGGGGTCACCTTGATACCCGACACCTTGGCGACGATGTCCTGAGCGGCGTCAGCAGCGACCGTGTCGATCTGCGCCAGCGCTGCCTTATGGGCCTTGGCAATCGCCGCCTCGGCTTTGGCGGTCTTTTCAGAGATTTCCGCATCCGCCTTGGCAAGACGCGCTTCCGCGTCCTTTTGCGCCTTGGCCTTGGCCTTCTGGGCCTCAGCTTGCGCGGCGTTGCGGGTCTGCGTCAGATCGGCCTGCCACGCCCCTTCCAGATCCACGGCCTCGGCACGCGCCTTTTCAGCGGCAGCGAGGTCTCCAGCGATCTTGGCATCGCGGGCATCAACCGTCGCGTCAATCTTCGGCAGCATCGCCCGGCCAATCCCGAAATAGAGAAGGCCAAAAACAATGAGCAGCCAGAAGAATTGGGACGCATAGGTCTCAAGGATCTGGGAAATCTGGGGCATGGCGAAAAGCCGTCCTTACGCTTGGGGTCGGTTCGTTACGCGACGAAGATCAGGATCATCGCAACGACGAACGCGAGCAGGCCGAGAAGTTCAGCAGCCGCGAAGCCGATGAACAGGCGGCCCTGCTGGCCGTCAGCGGCGGCCGGGTTGCGCAGCGCGCCCTGAAGGAAAGAACCGAAGACGTTACCCACGCCGCCGGCGGCAAGACCCGCACCAATTGCGGCAAGACCGGCACCGATCAACTTTGCAGCTTCTGCGTCCATGATAAAACTCCCTTTGAAAATCCGTGGTTAGGTGGTGGTTAGAAAACTCGGTAACAACTCAGTGCAAATTGACCGCGTCGTTGATGTAGAGCGAGGTCAACAAGGCAAAGACATAGGCCTGGATGGCACAGACCAGCAGCTCAAGCATGGTAATGCCAATCATCAGGATGAAGCTGGGCAAGCTCACCACCGGTGCCACCCAGGCAGCATCAGCGTTGAGGCCATTGATCACGAACCCGGCCAGCACCTTCATCAGCACGTGACCCGCGGTCATGGCGACGAAGAGACGCAGCGCGAGGCTGAACGGGCGGATAAGGAACGAAAACAGCTCGATGAACGGGATCAGCCACATCAGCCACCAGGGCGTGCCATGCGGCACGAACAGCGAGAAGAAGTGAAGCTTGTGCTTCCACAGGCCGACAACCAGCACCGTGCCGAAGCTCAAGATCGCGAGGACCGCCGTCACCGTCAAATGGCTTGTCACCGTAAACGCATGGACACCCGGGACGATCCCAAAGGGCATCATGCCCATGAAGTTCGCTGTGAGGATGAACATGAACAGCGAGAAGACGAGCGGAACGTACTTCTTGCCTTCCGGCCCAACGCTGGTGGAGACCATGTTGTTGATAAAGCCGTTCACACCCTCAACCGCCGCCTGCCAGCGCCCGGGGACCAAGTCCCGCTTCAGGCCACCCAGCATGAACAGCCAGATCGTGCCAAGCACGATAAGCATGAACAGCGAGGAGTTGGTGAACGAGATGTCATAACCAGCGAGATTGAGCGGCGCGATCGGCTCAATCATGAACTGGTGCATCGGATCGATCTTGCCGCCTTCGGAAGCCACGTATTTCCAACCCCGTTTATGCACACAAAGCGCCCGGACTATTCCGGACGCTCGTTTGAAATCCTAATGATATTCCTGAACGCCACCACAATCCCAAGGAACATGGCGACAAGCAGGATCCAGGGGGCTGTGCCAAACTGCCGATCCAAGAACCAGCCGAGCAATGCACCACCCGCAGGGCCGGCGATCAATTCGGTGAGAACCCTATTGCCCTGCCGCATTCCTTTGGCGGGCGCTGGATCCTTCTTCCCCGAACGGACCTGTTCCGCCTCCCGGACCTTTTTCAGCTGCATGTCTAACGAATCGAGCCGAGGGTCTGAAGAGACGTTACCGTCCTGCGCGGGATCTTCCGAAACCATGTCGATTCGTCCTTTCCAAGGAAAGTAAACCGCCATGGAAACGGGCAACCCCGCCAAGGCGCGCTCCCCTTAGGAAGCGCAATCCGCCAAGTCAACCGCTCGATCATCATGAACCCACTTCAGCCATGCAAATTTAGGACCGCTGAAAAGAAAGCGCACAGAGGCATGCTTTATCGGCGGATAGCACAAGTATATTGCACGCCTTGGCCAAGAAGCGGCATGGGCCGATGTATCTGGATGAGGTGGGAGTCGTTCGCGCGGAAGCATCAATAAGGGCCTGCGCGGTTCGAGAGGGAAACAACGTGCCAGAATTAAGTGTAGATCATATCCAAGCGCTGCTGCCGTTCATCGCGGTCGGCTTTTTTGCGCAGCTCGTGGACGGTGCGTTGGGCATGGCTTTTGGCGTGATCACCAACACCCTTCTCGTGAGCGTGATGGGCCTTCCGCCCGCGCGGGCGTCGGCCAGCGTGCATTTGGTGGAAACCTTTACGACCGCGGCCTCCGCGATCAGCCACACGCTCCACCGCAATGTGAATTGGAAGCTCTTCGCTCGATTGGTCATTCCCGGCATAATCGGGGGCATCACCGGGGCCTATTTGCTCGCCAGTATCGATGCCAAGGCGGCACGCCCCTATGTCATGGGGTATCTGGCCCTGATCGGCGTTTATCTTCTCTGGCGCGCATGGAAGATGAGCCATCATCACGAACACAAGCCCGCGAAGGTGGTTGAGCCTCTCGGCCTCGTCGGTGGCTTTCTAGATGCGGCGGGCGGCGGCGGCTGGGGACCCGTCGTGACCTCCAACCTTTTGGTTCAGGGCGTCGATCCGCGCACGACAATTGGCACCGTCAATACCGTTGAGTTCTTCCTCACAACCGTCATCTCGGCCACATTCATCGCAACGATCGGCCTGGAAGCCTTTACCATTGCAGCCGTTGGCCTGATCATCGGCGGGCTGATGGCGGCACCTTTGGGCGCCGTGTTGGCCAAGCGCATCCCCGCCAAGCACCTGCTGACCATGGTCGGCACCGTGTTGACACTGACCAGCGCGTATAGCCTTTACCGAGCTTTGCTGGGCTGAGGATTAGTTGCCGCAATAAGCCGGGAGCGCGATAGGATCCGCCCCTTTTACGCGCCACACGCCATCAGGGAGGCGATATAGACGGCCCTGCTGCACCCGACCTTTGAGCGTTTCACAGCCAACCGACGCGGCAACATCCTTCACCGTCACGCCCCGTTGGGCAGCAAGCTGGGTATAAGCGGCGCGGCGCTTGATGTTGAGAGCATCCACCTCATCCCGAAGTGCCGCAGCAGGTTCCTCGGGAAAGCCAAGATAGCCATCTGCCTGTTCCCCCACCTTCCCAGATGCGAGCGCTGCCGAAAGGCCCGCCGATTGCGCAAGGGCAATCCCGGACGACATCAGCGCGACGCCTGCAAAGCCAGCGACGCCGATGAAGAAAGAAAAAGCGGCGCGGTTCATTGGGGGAAAAGCTCCGGGTTCTGGGTCATCAATTGTTCGGCATCCTTTTTGAGGCTGACGATCACTTCTTGTCGAATGTTGACATTGAGGTTGATCTCAATGGGCTTATCCGGGGCCTCGATCCGCACGCATCCGCCAAGCAGAAACGCGGCACCTATCCCCCATGTTGCAAAGGCCTTGCTCATAGGCTGAGGGTTCGCACTTGATCGACCGGAGGTCAACATCGATCCTCCTTATCGCGGGGGCTGGCTTTCCGCAGGCTGAACAGGCTTTTGCGGCTGGTTGGCAGAAAACCAATCACGGATCCGTCCGCTGGGATCTCCCAAGCTGCGCGCCATATCGAACAAGGCCCGGAACTTCGCAGAGATCTTGACATTGAAAACAAACGGCAAATTCGACGCCCCGACGAGCTTGATCGGGAGCTTAGCACGCCCCTCCGACACGGGTGCCTGATTGACCCCCGCAAAGCTGACCCGCGTGATGACATCGCCATCGATCGCGCCATTCAGGTCGATCGCCAACCGGTTATAGCGGATGGATTTCAGCGCATCGAACGCAAAGCGCCCCATCGCCCCCAGATCTTCGTTCGACACCTGTCCGACATAAGACACGGTGCCGCCGCCGCGTGCTTCAAGCCGGCCGCCTTCGATCCGGCCGCCAGAGGCATCAAAAATCATGGGCAAGACACCATCATATGTACCTGTTGCAGATATGTTTTCAAATCCCATCGTGGTGATGAAGCGGGCGGCATCAAGGCCCTCCACCCGGAAGGTCAACCGCCGCTCCGCTGTCTCTGAAAGGTCAAGTATCGTCGGCTCCAGCTGCAAAAAGCCGCCTGCAAACGGCCAGCGCCCGCCCTCCACCGCAACACGATCATCGGGCAAGAGGCGAAAGCGCACTTCGCCATCTGTCACCAGAACACCGGGGTTGATGCTCTCGATCTTCAAGACCTGCCCGGGAGGCGTGACCAAAGCCAGAAGATCGGTGAATTCAATCGCACCCGCAAATCCCGTCACAGGGCCGAAGGCGCCCGCGAAATCAAGCCCGGATGTCCGGAACTGGCCCGAACTTGTGACGCCAGCAGGCGACCAGTTGATGCGCCCCTCGCCCGATATAAGCCCCCTAGCATTGGCAACGACGCCGAGCGTGACAGGCGTGATCGCCTCTGGCTGCAGTAAAGGCCCGAATTCAAGCGCTGAAATCGGCAGCAGCGCCTCGCCCATGCCTGTTGCCAAATTATGGGTCAGCGACACGCGGCTCAACACTGCTGGGCCACCAGAGGGATAGAGCGACGCCGATCCCCGCACCTCCGCATTACGGAGGCTCAGCCGAACGTTCTCTGCCCGCAGCGGCCAGAAGCGAAGATCTGGCGACGCATCAGCAACCCCAGCCCGCCCTTGGAAGCGCCACCCGCCTCGAATAGAGGAAAATGTGCCGCCTGCCGCCTCTAACCGGAGTGGCACTGCCGCCCATCTCCCAGAAAGTCCGGTGATGCGTCCGGCGACGTGCCCCGCCACGGCGCGCCCTTGGATCTGGCTAAGGGACAGCTCAGTTGGCCCAGCAGGATCGGAGATGTGCCAGAACCCCCGCGTCAGCCCGAACCGGCCCGATGCCAGATTATAGCGCGCGTCTTGCGCCCCAAAGCGGAGGAGGAAAGTCCCCGACCGACCCATGGCGCGCGGCTGAACTAGGCGCAGTTGCTCCCCCGCGATACAGGCTGTCATGCGGGTACGCCCGACCCGAACCTCCTGAAACCGCGCAGCCTCAAAGCCGATCGGCACACATCCCATGGCCAGCCCTTGACCAGACGTGAACCTGATTGGAAACGAAACGCCCCGCATTCGACCTGCCCCAATGGGGCCATCGATCAGCGCCCGCGTCACCACCTCAACCCCCTGAGGCAAGAACGCCAGATCGATGGGTGTTAGGCGGAGACGCGCACCGCGAACCAGATACGGCGCCATCTCGATCCGTCCTGTTGCGCCCGAAAAAACGCCCCGCCCCGCCGGCAAGCCCCCGCCGCCAAAGCGCACCGAACCATAGAGCTGAACGCGCCCATCCTCAAGGACGAGCGCCTCGCGTCGGGGCAAGGAGAAGCGCGCGCCGCTGGCACTCGTCAGCACGGCCTCACCCAGCGCCAGACGCTGCTTCGCGTCGCGCGATTCAAACCTAAATTGCACCCGACCCGTGATGCCCGCACCCAATTTGTTCGACGCCTGCGCCATTTGGCGTGCGAGTGGCCCCACCAAAGGTGCACCCGATGCTGTTGCAACCATCTGCACAAAAGGTGCCAGAGCTGCGCCCGGCAAAACTCTCTGACTGCGGAGGCTGCCCGTCAGCGCCATCCCTTTTGGATTCAGCCGCATGCTTCCCTGAACTTGAGATTGGACGGCCCTCACCCCTCGCCACTGCGCGGCGTTCACATCCGCCAGGAAGCGCGCCTCGCTTTCCTGCCGGTTCCCTTGAAAGCGGACTTCAACATTGGTGCCGCGCAGCGCAGCGTCAGGAACGCTTAGCCGCGCCAGCTGCATTTGGGCCGTCCCCCGCCAATTCTGGCCATCTTCAGCGATGTTGGCATCGATCTGCACCTCAGCGCCGGCCCCACGCGCTGTCCCACAGTCAAAACGCGCCAGCCTTAACGGCCCGACAAAGGAAGGACGCGCGCCAACGACAGACACATCACCATAGAGCTGAGCAGATCCGCCGCGGCACCCTCCATAATCAAGCTGCGGTGCCACCGCTGCCAGCTTGCCCTCAAAGCCTCCCCGCAAATTACCCTGCCCATCAAGCCGAAGCCCCATCTGCCCCCAAGGCGACTCGATCCGCGCCCGCGCATCTTCAAGCGACAGATCGATGTCAGGCAGCTCAAAAGCGGCATCAGACGGCGGAGGAAACAGCCGATCGAGCGTACCGAAGAATATTTTTTCGGGCGTCACTTTGGCACGAAGCCGCACACCGCCCGCCCGCACCGCTTTGACGGACAGGCCCGTCAAGCTCGGGCCAACATCAATCTCAACCCAGTCCGCGACGAGATCGGGCGCGTGCGCCGGGCCCAGTCGAACATGTTCCAAACGCTGCCGCCGGGCTTCTATCGCCTTGATTTCATAAGAGGCGTCCACGCCTCGCGCCGCGAGATACGCATCGAGCAAATCCCGCGTGATGGGCGCTCGATAGCTCCACAGCAGCGCGAGCGCCGCAAGACTAAGCCCTGCCAACGCGAGCAAGATGAATTTCGCCCTGCGGTTAATCGCCATCTTCCTAACCAAGCCGCTTTGTGCCCCGTGATCAAGCGCAATTGCGTGGCCAATCCGCCGAAGTTAGCCTTTCTGGCATGAACAGCGACGGAACAAAAGAAACAGGCAATGAGGGGCACCGAGAGCGTCTGCGGCGGCGCCTGATCGAGGGCGGGCCGGAAGCGCTTCTTGACCATGAGTTGATCGAATATCTTTTGGGCCTTGCCATCCCCCGCCGCGACACCAAGCCGCTTGCGAAACGGCTCTTGGCGGAATTTGGCAGTCTGGGTGGGCTATTGACCGCCGATGCCGAAGCGATTGGCCGAAATGGCGGGATCAGCGCAGGGGTGGTCGCCGCTCTCAAGATCGTCCATGCCGCCGCCCTCAGGCTCGTATCGGAACCAATCCGCAACCAGCCGATCTTGAGCAGCTGGCAGGCCCTGCTCGATTATCTGCGCGCAGATCTCGCCGCGCTGACGGTGGAGCGGGTCCGCATCCTTCACCTCAACTCGCGTAACATGCTGATCCGCGACGAACTCATGGCCGAAGGGTCGATTGACCAAGCCGTGGTGCACGTCCGAGAGGTCATCCGCCGGGCGATCGATTTTGGGTCAGCGGCCCTGATCCTTGTCCACAACCACCCGTCGGGCGATCCGACGCCGAGCAAGGCAGATATTCTCTTGACCAAACAAATCATGGAAGCGGGGCGGCTGTTGGGCATCCATGTTCATGATCACATCATCATCGGCGTGAACGGCCATAGCTCGATGCGGTCGCTGGGCCTGCTCGCCTAGGCTGGCGTTGGCCTCGCTCAATCACCTCTCCTGCATTGCCGCTGCAGCCCCTTCCTGCTAGCGCCGCCCGCATCACGCGCAAATAGACAGGATGTCCCCATGATTCCCCGTTACGCCCGCCCCGACATGGTCCAGATTTGGGAGCCGGAAAGCCGCTTCAAAATCTGGTTTGAAATTGAGGCGCACGCCACGGACGCACTGGCGGAATTGGGCGTTGTCCCCAAATCGGCGGCCAAGGCCTTGTGGGACTGGTGGGCAACCAACCCCGCGATTGACGTGGCGGCGATCGACGCGATCGAAGCCGTCACCAAGCACGACGTGATCGCCTTCCTGACCTGGGTCGCCGAAAATGTCGGCGATGAAGCCCGCTTCATGCACCAGGGGATGACCAGTTCTGACGTTCTGGACACCTGCCTTGCGGTGCAGTTGACGCGCGCGACGGATATCCTGCTTGCCGATCTTGATGCCCTGCTGGACGCCATCAAGCGCCGCGCCTTTGAGCACAAGATGACGCCGAGCATCGGCCGCAGCCATGGCATCCATGCCGAGCCTGTCACCTTTGGCCTCAAAATGGCGGAAGCCTATGCCGAGTTTGCCCGCTGCAAGGATCGCCTGCTTGCCGCCCGCAAGGATATTGCCACCTGCGCCATTTCGGGCGCGGTCGGCACCTTCGCCAATATCGACCCGCGCGTCGAGGCCCATGTCGCCGCCAAGCTGGGCCTCGCGGTAGAGCCGGTGTCGACGCAAGTCATCCCGCGCGATCGGCACGCGATGTATTTCGCGACCTTGGGCGTCATCGCCTCATCGATCGAGCGCCTCGCCATCGAAGTGCGCCATTTGCAGCGCACCGAAGTGCTGGAAGCGGAAGAATATTTCTCGCCGGGACAGAAGGGTTCCTCGGCCATGCCGCATAAGCGTAACCCGGTCTTGACTGAAAACCTAACCGGCCTTGCCCGCATGGTCCGCAGCTATGCGCTCCCGGCGATGGAAAATGTCGCCCTCTGGCACGAGCGGGACATCAGCCATTCTTCGGTGGAACGCTATATCGGCCCGGATGCGACCATCACGCTCGACTTCGCGCTCGCCCGCCTGACCGGCGTGATCGACAAGCTGCTGGTCTATCCCGAGCGGATGCAGAAGAATTTGGACAAGATGGGCGGCCTTGTGCACTCGCAGCGCGTTCTGCTGGCGCTGACCCAGGCCGGGGTGAGCCGCGAAGACGCCTATCGCCTTGTCCAGCGCAACGCGATGAAGGTCTGGGAATCTGATGGGCAACTCTCTTTGCTGGAATTGCTGAAGGCGGATGAGGAAGTCACCGCCGCGCTCAGCCCCGCCGAGATCGAAGAGAAATTCGACCTTGGCTATCACCTGAAGCATGTCGACACGATCTTCGCTCGGGTATTTGGCTGATCTCGAACGATTTACCAATTCGCAAGATTTGATTGCAAAACCTGCAACTGAACTTGCAGACGTTGCGATTGAAAATCCATGTTGCAGCGCACAAATGCGGTGCATCAGAACGGCACTCCGTTCACCGCAACAGGAAGGACAAGAGCAATGGCACGCATCACACAGCTCGCCAGCTTCGCGATTGGTCTGATGACGCAGGGTATCCTGATCGGCATCGTGATCGGCGCCTAAGCGCCCGCGACAGACAGACACAGACAGAAAAGCCCGCCGGTTCCTCTCCCCGGCGGGCTTTTTCTGTGTTCTCTAAGACAATCCACGCCGCGGAACTCGATCCGGTGCCAGAACGCGCATGAGGCGCGGAAACCCGATTACCTCAGTCTGTCAAATCGTCCCACATATCCTTCAGCTTTGCAAAAAAGCCGGTGCTCTGCGGGCATTCCTCGCCCGTTTCGGTCTCGCGGAACTCTTCGAGCAATTCGCGCTGGCGGGCGGTGAGCTTGGTCGGCGTTTCGACCTCGATCTGCACCACCAAATCGCCCGTGCCGCGCCCATTCAGCACCGGCATCCCGGCCCCACGCTCGCGGAGCTGCTTACCGGACTGAATACCGGCGGGAATCCGCAATTCATGCCCGGTACGGTCGAGACCCGGCACCGTAATCGTCCCACCCAGCGCTGCGGTCGTAAAGCTGATCGGTGCCCGGCAGAACAAGGTTGTGCCATCACGCTGGAAGATGGCGTGGCGCTTCAGATGGATGAAGATATAAAGATCACCTGCGGGTGCCCCTCGCGCACCTGCTTCCCCTTCACCGGACAGGCGGATGCGGGTGCCGTCATCCACGCCCGGTGGGATGTTGACCGACAGCGTCTTGCGCTTATCGACCCGACCCTGCCCACGACAACTGCCACAGGGATCGGTGATGACGCGGCCCGCGCCCTGACAGGCCGGGCACGTCCGCTCGAGCACAAAAAAGCCCTGCTGCGCCCGAACCTGACCATGGCCGCCACATGTTTTGCACGCGCTGGCCGACGTGCCGGGCTTGGCGCCGGAGCCATCACAAGGATCACATTTGGCAGAGACTTCGACCTCAATCTCGGTTGCCTTGCCGTGATAAGCTTCTTCGAGCGTGATCTCGAGGTCAAAGCGCAAATCGGCGCCGCGCTGCGGCCCGCGCTGCCGGCCACGGCCGCCGCCCATGAATTCGCCAAAGATATTCTCAAAAATATCGGAAAAGCCGCCAAAATCCTGCGGTCCACCGCCCCCGCCATTTTGAAACGCAGCCTTGCCATATTGATCATAGGCGGCGCGCTTTTGCGGGTCCTTCAAAACGTCATAGGCCTCGCTAATGGCCTTGAACTTGGCTTCTGATTCCGCACAGCCCGGGTTTTTATCCGGATGGTAGCGCATCGCCAGCTTGCGATAGGAGGATTTGATCGTCCCATCGTCCGCCGTGCGCGAAACTTCCAGAAGCTCGTAATAATCGTCGGACATGACTACCCCCGGCCAAAGTCCCCGTTCGCCCTGAGCCTGTCGAAGGGCCTTCATTCCCTTTGCAATCACTCTCCAGCGGAGAGCGGTGCTTCGACAAGCTCAGCACGAACGTTATTTGGTGGGCCTCAGCCCTTGTTTTCGTCAACTTCCGAGAATTCGGCATCAACGACATCATCGTCCTTCGGGCCTTCTGCCCCTGGCGACGCGCCCGCGGCCTGTTCCTTCTCGTAAATGGCCTGCCCCAGCTTCATCGCAACTTGGGCCAGCGCCTGCGCCTTTTCGGTCATGGCATCGGGATCGCCGCCGTCCACCGCAGCCTTGGCCTCGGCAATCGCAGCTTCGATTTCGCCCTTCAGCGCGTCGTCCACCTTGTCACCATTATCGGCCAATTGACGCTCGGTCGTGTGGATCAGGCTTTCGGCATTATTCTTGGCTTCCGCCGCTTCCCGCCGCTTCTTGTCTTCTTCGGCAAAGCGTTCGGCGTCCTGAACCATTTGGTCGATGTCCGCATCCGAAAGACCGCCGGAAGCTTGGATCTTGATCTGCTGTTCCTTGCCCGTGCCCTTGTCCTTGGCATGGACGGAGACAATGCCGTTCGCGTCAATGTCGAACGTCACTTCGATCTGCGGTACGCCACGCGGGGCGGGCGGAATGCCGACCAGATCAAACTGGCCGAGCATCTTATTGTCCGCTGCCATTTCACGTTCGCCCTGGAAGACGCGGATCGTCACGGCCTGCTGATTATCTTCAGCGGTCGAATAGATTTGCGACTTCTTGGTCGGGATCGTCGTGTTACGATCGATCATGCGGGTGAAGACGCCACCCAAGGTTTCGATGCCCAGCGACAACGGGGTCACATCGAGCAGCAAGACGTCCTTTACATCGCCCTGCAGCACGCCTGCCTGAATGGCAGCACCCATGGCAACGACTTCATCCGGGTTCACGCCGGTATGCGGTTCCTTGCCGAAAAACTGCTTCACGACTTCGCGAACGCGCGGCATCCGGGTCATCCCGCCGACCAGCACGACGTCGGAAATATCGGCCGCCTTCACGCCCGCATCAGCGAGCGCCTTGCGGCACGGCTCCAGCGTGCGCTGGATCAGGTCTTCCACCAGCTTTTCAAGATCGGCACGGGTGATTGTTTTCACCAGATGCTTCGGGCCGGACTGGTCCGCCGTGATGAACGGCAGGTTCACTTCGGTCGACTGGGCAGAGGACAGCTCGATCTTCGCCTTTTCGGCGGCTTCCTTCAGACGTTGGAGGGCGAGCTTGTCGTTCCGCAGATCAATGCCTTCGGCCTTTTTGAACTCGTCAGCGAGGAACTCGACCACCTTGGAGTCGAAATCTTCACCGCCGAGGAACGTGTCGCCATTGGTTGACTTCACTTCGAAAACGCCGTCGCCGATTTCGAGAACGGAGATATCAAAGGTGCCGCCGCCCAAGTCATACACAACGATCGTCTTGCCGTCATTCTTGTCGAGACCATAAGCAAGCGCCGCGGCCGTCGGCTCGTTGATGATGCGCAGCACCTCAAGGCCGGCAATCTGGCCGGCGTCCTTGGTTGCCTGACGCTGGGCGTCGTTGAAATAGGCAGGCACGGTGATGACCGCCTGCGTCACGGTTTCGCCCAGATAGGCTTCCGCCGTTTCCTTCATCTTCTGCAACGTAAAGGCTGAGATTTGCGACGGCGAATATTCCGTGCCGCCCGCCGAAACCCAGGCATCGCCATTCTTGCCCTTGGCAATCTGATAGGGGACGAGTTCCATGTCCTTCTTGGTCATGGGATCGTCAAAGCGGCGGCCAATCAGACGCTTCACCGCATAGATGGTGTTTTCCGGATTGGTGACAGCCTGACGCTTGGCAGGCTGGCCGATCAGCCGCTCGCCGTCCTTGGCAAAGGCCACGATCGACGGCGTGGTGCGCGCGCCTTCCGCATTTTCAATCACCTTGGGCGTGCCGCCTTCCATCACGGAAACGCAGCTGTTGGTCGTGCCCAAATCAATCCCAATTACTTTACCCATAGTCGTGCTTCACCCCAATTTGGATAAAGGCCGGCTTCTCCCCTCAGATCAGCGTCGGCCACCGTGTTTCGTCAGGCGATATAGGAAGCGAAATCGCGCTCGCAAGGTGTCCGCCTCGAAAGCGTTCATCAGGGATGAAATCATCGCGCAATGAGGCTATAGTGTCGCAAGATCTTTTTCACTTGGGAGTCCTGCCATGAAGACCCGTTCCTTGCTTCTCGCCACGCTGCTACTCCCCGCGGTAATGAGCTCCTGCGCGCCCGCGCAAGACAGCGCGGTTTCAGATGCGCGGGTACGGTTGCCCGCGGCAGAAGGGCGGCCGGGAGCGGCCTATTTCACGCTCCACGGCGGAGATAAGGGCCTCAAAGTCGTCAAGATCGACAGCCCAGAGGCTGGTCGCGCCGAAATGCACGACATGATCATGCAGAACGGCATGATGACGATGGCCGCCCTTCCCGCTGGCATCGCCGTTCCCGCCAAGAGCGAGGTCCAATTTGCCCCTGGTGGAAAGCATGTCATGTTATTTGACATGAAAGCCGGCCTGAAAGCTGGTGACACGATCATGCTCAATTTCAGCTTTGCAGATGGCAGTCGTCTGGGCGTTCCCGCGACAGCCGAAGCGCCTGGTGACGGCGACGCGCATAGCCATTGAGGCGGCGCCTCGCTTACGTCAGAAAACTCCTCTTGCGCCCTTGATGCAACCCGGCATAACCGCGCGATCATAATAAGGAGAGCAAGATGCAGCACCGTCGCCTCGGCAAAAGCGCCATTTACGTTTCTGACATCTGCATGGGCACGATGACCTTTGGCAGTCAGGCCGATGAGGCGACGTCACACCGGATCCTCGATCAATCGCTCGATGCGGGCATCAACTTTTTCGACACAGCAGAAGGCTATCCGGTGCCGCCCGACACCAAATGGGTTGGCCGCACCGAAGAAATCGTCGGCCGCTGGCTGAAAACCAAGGATCGCGACGCAATCATCCTTGCGACCAAGGTGTCGGGGCCAAGCCACACTTGGTTCAAATCCCCCAAGCGCGCCGGCATGACCGCGCTCGACCGGCACAACATTATGAAGGCGGTGGAAGACAGCCTGCGTCGTCTCCAGACCGATTATATCGACCTTTATCAGACCCATTGGCCCGATCATGGCACGCCCTATGAGGAAACCATGGAGGTGCTGGATGAGCTGGTCCGCGCCGGTAAGGTCCGCATTCTCGGCTGCTCCAACGAAACCAGCTGGGGCCTGATGAAATCCATTCAGGCGTCGGAGCGGCTGGGCGTTGCCCGCTATCAGACGATCCAGAATAATTTCAGCATGAACAACCGCCGCTTTGAAGATGAACTGGCGCAGGTCTGCCGCGAAGAAGGGGTGAGCCTCATTCCCTATTCTCCACTGGCGGGCGGTGTTCTTGCCGGAAAGTACAATAATGGCCAGCGCCCGGAAGGCGCGCGTTTCTCGCGTTATCTGGAAATGGGCGGGCGTCAGGCAGACATGGCGAAGCGCTTCGTCAACGACAAGTCACTGGCCTCTACCGAACGCTTTATGGCGATCGCCAAAGAGGCCGGCATGGATATCGTCACCCTTGCCACCGCTTGGTCGAAGCAGCATGATTTTGTGGCCTCCACGATTGTCGGTGTGACCAGCGAAGACCAGCTACCGCCAATCCTCGCCGCGGCTGACCTGACGCTGAGCGATGATCTGATGAAGGCGATCTATAAGGTCAGCCGCGAGATCATGTACCCGATGGGCTAAGGACGCCGGGTTTCCTGACTTTCCTGTTGGCGGCGGGCCTCTGCGATCCGCCGCCGCAGCCATCCGAACAAAAACAGATGTGCTGCCACAACCAGCAGCACGACAATGGCGATGATGCGCGTGGCGCTCACTCCACCGTCACCGATTTTGCCAAATTGCGCGGCTGATCAACATCCGTGCCCTTGGCCACCGCAACATGATAAGCAAGCAGCTGGACGGGGACCGCATAGACCAGCGGCGCGATCAGCGGGTGGACCTTGGGCATCTCAATCGTCGCCAAGCACCCCTCGCCCGCTTCGGCCAGCCCTTCGGCATCTGAAATCAGCACGATCTTGCCGCCGCGCGCGCGGACTTCCTGCATATTGCTGACAGTCTTTTCAAAAAGCGGGCCAGACGGCGCAAGGACGATCACGGGCACCGCTTCGTCAATCAGGGCAATTGGCCCGTGCTTCATCTCACCCGAGGCATATCCTTCGGCGTGAATATAGCTGATTTCCTTAAGCTTGAGTGCCCCTTCCAGCGCCAGCGGATAATCGGGCCCACGGCCCAGATAAAGGACGTCGCGGGCCGGGGCGATATGGTGGGCCATATCCGCAATTTCAGCGTCATGCGCCAAGGCCGCGTTGAGCGCGGCGGGCGTTTCTGTCAGATGGGCAACAACCTCGCGCTCCTCTTCCCGGCTCATCCGGCCTTTAACGACGGCCAGATGCGCCGCCAGCGCGGCCAGGACCGCCAATTGGCAGGAAAACGCCTTGGTAGAGGCCACGCCAATCTCTGGTCCGGCATGGGTCGGCAACAACAAGTCTGCCTCACGCGCCATCGAACTGGTCGGTACGTTGACGACAACAGCGATTTTCTGCCCTTCGGCCCGCGCGTGGCGCAGCGCGGCAAGCGTATCCGCCGTCTCGCCCGATTGAGAGATGAAGAGCGCCAGCCCACCCGGCTCCAGCACCGGGTTGCGATAGCGGAATTCCGACGCGACATCGATATCGACGGGCACGCGGGCAAATTGTTCAAACCAATATTTAGCAACCATCCCCGCATAAAAACTGGTGCCGCAGGCAACGATGGTGATGCGACGGATTTCCGAAAGATCAAAATCCATTTGCGGCAGCGCCACCTGCTGCTCGACCGCGCGGATATAGCTTTGCAGCGTCTGCGCGACGACAATGGGCTGCTCATAGATCTCTTTGAGCATATAATGGCGATACGGCCCTTTTTCGGCCGCTGCTGCCGACACGCCTGATGTGGTGACCGGCCGCGTCACCGGGCGATTATCCTTATCGAAAATCTCGGCGGCATCGCGGGTGATAACCACCCAATCGCCCTCTTCCAGATAGGCGATCTTCTGGGTTAGTGGGGCAAGCGCCAGCGCGTCCGACCCGAGATAAACTTCGCCCGCGCCATAGCCGACCACGAGCGGCGAGCCGAGCCGCGCACCGATCAACATGTCCGGGTGCTGGCGAAAGGCGATGGCCAGCGCAAAGGCGCCACGCAGCATCGGCAGCACCGCCTGCACCGCCTCTTGGGGGGACTTTCCGGCCTCGACCTGTTCGGAAACGAGATGGGCGACGACCTCCGTGTCCGTTTCGCTCTCAAAGGACCGGCCTTTGGCGATCAGCGCATCGCGCAACGATTTGAAATTCTCGATAATCCCATTGTGGACCAGCGCGACCTCACCAGTTGCATGGGGATGCGCATTGCTGGTTGTCGGCGCGCCATGGGTTGCCCAGCGGGTATGGGCGATGCCGACGACCCCAGGAGCCGGATTACCCGCCAGTTCCTTCACCAGATTGTTCAGCTTGCCTTCGGCCCGGCGGCGGATCAGCTGCCCGCCCTCTACCGTGCACACGCCTGCGGAATCATAGCCGCGATATTCCATCCGCCGCAGCCCTTCGACAAGCCGGTCCGCCACCTGATCCTTGCCGACAATTCCGATAATGCCACACATGGGTAACGCCTTTTCTAAAGCTGATAGGGGACCCGGATACCGGGCATATTGGCAGGAAAGTCTTTGGTGTTGCGGGTTACCAAAACACGGCCGCGAATTTGCGCCGACGCTAGGATGAGCGCGTCCGGCGTTTTAAGGCTCGAACGCTCCCGCCGAAGGGCGGCTGCGCGCTGGGCGATCTCGTCATCAATCTCGTCGAGGTTGAAGCGCCTCAAGAATTGCAGCGTTTCGCGCACAACCGCATCATTTCCTTTGGAAAGGATTTCGATCCACGCGATCCGACTGATCCAGATTTGCCCCCCACTAGTAAGGATCCGCTGCAACTCCTGCCGCGCTGGCGGATAACCTAAAAGCGCATCGATAAGGATGTTTGCGTCGATCGCATAGCTTGTCATGTGGCGGGCTTTGGCCGTGCGGCATTCGCGGATTCCATCAGAGAAAGATAATGGGCTCGCTCGCGATCATCGTCCGCACCAAATGCGTGGGGGGCCCCGTCACGCACCGCATCATAGGCGTCATCCCAAGGCCGGACCCATTCCGCGTCCCGCGCAGCCTCCGAAAGATCTTCCCGGGTCAAGCCGCACCGCGCCCAAAGACCAAAGCCTTGCTCAATCCAGTCCAGATCATTCGCCGGAGTCTGTGCCTTATAGGCACTAACGGCTTCGCGCAGCACAGAGGCGCGCGACTTGCCCTGCTCGGCCGCCCTCGCGTCGAGCCATTTGATGTCCTCATCGGGCAGATCAGCCAAGATTCGCGTCATAATGATAGCGCGATATCATACTATGATATCATTTCAAATCATTTTAACTCGCGTTTATTTCCGCGCCTTGCGCGCCGTCATCTTAGCCCTGAACCGCGCCGCCCAGCCGGGCTTTTCTTCCTGCACCGGGCGGACAAGGGCCAGCGCGTCGGCTGAGACATTCGCGGTCACCGTGCTTCCCGCCCCCACAATCGCGCCATCGCCGATCGTAACCGGGGCAACCAGCGCCGAGTTGGAGCCAATAAAGGCCCCTGTCCCGATCACCGTCTTGTACTTGAAGAACCCATCATAATTGCAGGTGATCGTCCCCGCGCCGATATTGGCGCCCGCGCCAATTTCTGCATCGCCCAGATAGCTGAGATGGTTGGCCTTGGCCCCTTTGCCAAGCTTGGCCTTCTTCACCTCGACAAAATTACCAACCTTGGATTTCTCGCCCAATTCGGCCCCGGGCCGGAGCCGGGCATAAGGCCCCACTTCCGCGCCGGTTTCAATCACCGCCCCTTCGATATGCGAAAAAGCGCGGATCACCACCTTGTCCGCCACCCGCACGCCGGGGCCGAAAAAGACATTGGGCTCAACCACCACATCCCGGCCAAGCTGCGTGTCATACGCAAACCAGACGGTTTCCGGCGCAATCAGCGTCGCGCCCTCATCCATCGCCTGACGGCGGCGGCGCTGCTGCCACTGATCTTCCATGGCCGCCAATTCCGCGCGGCTGTTGATGCCCGCGACGTCGAAAGGCTCGGCCATCACCACCGCGCAATGTCGGCCATCTGCATTGGCGATGTTGACGATATCGACCAGATAATATTCCCCCGCCGCATTGGCGTTGCCCACCCGGTCCAGCAGGCTGAACAAATCCCCCGCTTTCACCGCCATCAGGCCGGAATTGCAGCGGCGGCAGGCGCGCTCTTCAGGTGTCGCATCCTTATGCTCCACCATTTTAAGGACTTTATCGCCCGCGCAGATCACGCGGCCATAATTCAGCACATCGTCCGGCTCGAACGCCAGCACAACCACCGCCGGGGCGTCGGGCGCATTCAGCCGATCAATCATGGCCTGCATTGTCGCCGTCGGGACAAAGGGCACGTCGCCATAAAGAATAAGGACATCGCCCTCAAAGCCCGCCAGCGCAGCCTGCGCCTGCTGCACGGCGTGCCCCGTCCCCAATTGCGGGTCTTGCACGGCAAGCTCGGTCGAGCCGTTGAGCGCAGCTTCAAGCTGGTCCTTACCTGACCCGACAACCACCACTTTGCGCGCAGGGGCCAGCGCATCGACGGCATCCAGCAGGTGCATCAGCATTGGTCGACCCGCAATCGGGTGGAGAACCTTGTGCAGGTCAGACTTCATGCGGGTGCCCTTGCCCGCGGCAAGGACGATGGCGGCGATAGAACTCATCGCGCGTTCTTGCCACCAAAGGCTTGCCGTTTCCAGTACCACGCGCCAAGGCACCGCCATGACCAGTGAACTTGGCTTTGATATTGTCGGCTTTGACCTTGATGGGACGCTGGTGGATTCCAGCTTTGAGCTGGCCGCTTCGCTCAACCATGCGCTGGCCCAAAGCGGTCGAGCGCCCATCCCTTCTAACGATGTGAAGCAGCTTGTCGGCATGGGCGCCCGCCATATGCTGGAAATGGCGCTGGCAAAGACTGGGCCAGTCGATCGTGCCGAGGTCAAGGCGCTGATGCCTGTTCTGATCGCGCACTATGAGGCCCATTTGGGGAGCAATTGCCCCATTTTCCCCGGCCTGATCCCCGCGCTTGATCGGCTGGCAGAGAAGGGCGTGCGGCTGGCCGTTGTGACCAACAAGTTTGAAAATCTGGCGGTCCAATTGCTGGACGCGCTCAAGATGCGGCAGCGCTTTGAGATTATCATCGGCGGCGACACGATGGGGCCGGGCCGCGGCAAGCCAGAGCCGGATGGCCTCTTGCATATGCAACGCGCGCTTGGCGGCGGTCGCGCGGTTTTTGTGGGCGATTCGATTCATGATATCCACGCGGCGCGGGCCGCTGCCTTCCCCAGCATTGCGGTGCGCTTTGGCTTTCTGCACCAGCCCGTTGAGGAACTGGGGGCAGATGCGATCATCGATCATTTTGACGCGCTGATTCCCACGCTGGCGGCGCTCTCTTAGCCGCGCCACGCTTTCCAGCGCGCCCGCAGGCGAAAGGCCAGACGCAGCACGCGGGCGGTCTCCTGCCCCGCCCCATTTCGCGCCAGCAGCCGGCCAACAAAAAAGATGTCGCTGCGCTGCGCTTGCCACGCCAGAAATGGGTCAACCTCCGCCTCGAAAAGGTGACGGCACAGCCGCAGCGCCCGCGACACGGCGGGCGTTGCCGCTTGCGCCCGGCTTTCCTGCACCAACCGATCCCAAAAATCCGCCCGCGCCTTGCCGCTCTGCACCATCTGGTTGATGTGCCACAGACGCTGCAACCCCCGCTCCAGCGCGCCCTTTTCCAACAGATCGACTGCGGCACGACAAATCTCGGCTTCCAGCGCAGCGGCGGGCGGCGCAAATGGCGCGGCAAAGCCAGAGAGGGCTTGAGCTAAATCCTCGGCCAGTCCTTCGGCTTCGGCTAGGCGCGCGAGGTCTTCGCGCTGCACCGCCGACAATTCTGACCTGCGGGTTGGGTCAGCCAGAACCCAGGCCAGAGTGCGCGCATCCCGCATCACGGGCGCAGCTTATCGGAAAGGCAGGAAATCATGGCATCTTCCAAGCCGCCCGCGCCCCCGCCGTCAAGGCCCAGACGAGTCGCGTCGACATTTTCGGCAAAGAACGCAAAGCCTGCCGTAGCGTCGATAAAGACCTGCTTGCCAAGCCGCAAAGCTGCGCTAAGCAGCGCCATTCGAATTTTTGGCTGCAAAGGAGCAGGACATGAGCATCGATTTTACCGGCAAGGTTGCCATTGTTACCGGTGCGGGCGGTGGCCTTGGCCGTGAATATGCGCTGGAACTCGCCCGCCGCGGGGCAAAGGTTGTCGTCAATGATCTGGGCGGCGCGCGCGACGGCACCGGCCATTCGGACGCTGCGCTGAAGGTGGTTGAAGAAATCAAGGCGGCCGGCGGTGACGCCATGTCGAACGGCGGTAACGTCGCCGAATTTGAACAGATGCAGGAAATGGTCGCCAAGGCAAAGGAAGCCTGGGGTGGCGTGCACATCCTGATCAACAATGCCGGCATCCTGCGCGACAAGAGCTTTACCAAGATGGAGATGGCCGATTTCGATCTGGTCGTGAAGGTTCACCTGCTCGGCTCGGCTTATGCAACCAAGGCCGTGTGGGATACGATGCGCGAGCAAAATTATGGCCGCATCCTGATGACCGCTTCGTCCACGGGGCTGTACGGCAATTTTGGCCAGACCAATTATGGCGCGGCCAAGCTGGGCCTCGCGGGCTTTACCAAGTCGCTCTACCTCGAAGGCGCGAAGAACAACATCAAGGTCAACACGATCGCGCCGCTCGCCGGTACGCGTATGACCGAAGATATCATGCCGGAAGAAGCCTTTAAGGCGTTCAACCCGGTCAATGTCGTACCGGCGGCGCTCTTCCTCGTTTCGGAAGACTGCCCGACCAACACGATCATGGGCGCAGGTGGCGGCTTCTTCCACACCGCCAATGTCACGATGACGCGCGGCGTTGCCCTGCCGGAAGGCGAGCGCACGCCCGAAGCCGTCGCGGCCAATTTTGCCAAGATCAGCGATCGCACCGGCGAAACCGTGCCGCAATCTGGCGCGGAACAGTCCATGGCGGCGATCCAACGCCTTCAGGGCAACTAATCCAATACGAGATGCGCTCGCTGTATTGCATTTATAATACAGTGAGCGCATACCCCTTTTCTGACTGAAAAGGGGGAGAGACCGATGTATAGCGATGAAGATCTGCAAGGCGCCGTCGCCGCAGGGATTATCTCGCCAGAAACGGCAAAGGCGCTGCGCGCTTTTTTTGCGACCACCGCCTCTCCGGTTGTTGACGAAGAGCAGTTTCGTCTCGTCACCAGTTTCAACGACATTTTTGTCTCAATTGCCGCGATCCTGTTCTTGACGGGCTGCGCGTGGGCGGGTGGCAGCATCGCGCCCGGTTTGGGCGCTGCGCTTGTAACAGCGGCGGCATGGGGCATGGCTGAATTCTTTACAGCCAAGCGGCGCATGGCACTTCCCAGCATCTTGTTGCTCATAGCTTTTGTTGGCGGCCTCTTCGCGACGTCGATCACGATCCTTTTGCCCTCTGGGCATATCGACGAGAGCAATCGCACGGGCATGGCGCTTGCCGCCCTATCTTCGGCCATTGCGGGGGCTGGGGCATGGCTGCACTGGCGACGCTTTCATGTGCCAATCACTGTGGCGGCGGGTGTCGCTGCGCTCACAGGCGTCATTTTCGGACTGATAGCGGCAGCCATTCCAAGCTTTACCAGCGTCGCGCTGCCCCTGATGCTGGCGTCCGGCCTGGGTATCTTCCTCTTGGCCATGCGCTGGGACATATCCGATCCAGAGCGTCAAACGCGCCGAGCAGATGTCGCCTTTTGGCTTCATCTTCTAGCTGCGCCCATGATCGTCCATCCCATCTTCGCACTTCTCGGATTGACCGACGGGGCGACCTCGGCCAGCCTCGCTGGCCTCGTGATCCTGATTTATCTGGCGCTTGGCGTTATTGCGCTGCTAATTGATCGAAGAGCATTGATGGTCTCTGCCCTCGCCTATGTGCTCGCTGCAATGGGGGCTCTCTTCCGGGAATTTGGGGCCGTCAGCCTAAATGTGGCGATTACGGCGCTGGTCATCGGATCGGCACTCCTGCTCCTCTCAGCGTTCTGGCACCATGCACGGGCGTGGCTGGTGCAGCGCGCGCCTGCCGGTCTGCAGGCGCGATTGCCCGCGCTTTAAAGGCTTAATCTGCCACCAGCTTCATCAGTCGCCGCTCGATCGGTGCGAGCACCGGCCCCAGCTCATGCCCGCGCCGCAGCACAACACCATGTTCGCCAAAAAGCGCCCATTGGCCCTGGCGGTTGCGCAAAGACGGCCGTTTTTCGATCCGGAACTCTGGCCGCTCTGCCGCGCGACGATAGGCGCTAAACACGGCGGCATCGCGGCCCATATCCATCGCATAATCGCGCCAATGCCCTGCGGCGACCATCCGGCCGTAAAGATCAAGAATGCGGGTCAGTTCCGCGCGGTCAAAGGCGACTTGGCTCGCCCCCGCCAGCGGGAACGGGGCAACTACCCCCATTAGGCGCTGGTCCGACGCGTCGCGGCGTCTTGGGCATCCGCAAGCGCGGCCAGCCGCTTTTGCAGCTGCTCGACTTCGCATTTCAGGATTTCAAGCTGCTGGGTTGCCGGATCAAATTGCTCTCGACAGGGAGTCCCATAGGGCATGAAAGGCTTTTGATATTCAGCCGCGTCAACAAGCAAGGGGCGCGCCGGAATGCCCACCATCGTTGCCCCTTCAGGCACATCTTTGGTGACAACGGCATTGGCGGCGATCCGCGCACGCTTGCCAACGTGAATCGGCCCGAGCACCGCAGCACCCAAGCTGATAATCACATCATCATCAATCGTCGGGTGCCGTTTACCCGCCTCGCCGTTGGTCGGGTTGGTCCCGCCCAATGTCGCGCCTTGGTAAATGGTGACATTGTCTCCAATTTCAGCCGTCTCCCCAATCACAACAAAGCCATGATCGATGAAAAAATTCTTCCCGATCTTGGCACCTGGGTGAATGTCGATGGCGGTTAGAAAGCGCGAAAAATGGTTCACAAAGCGGGCAAGAAAATAAAGTTCCGCCTCGAACAGCCAATGCGCCGCTCGATGAAAAGCGAGCGCCCAGACGCCAGGATAGGTCAGGATTTCCCACCGCGACCGGGGCGCGGGATCGCGCGCCTTAATCGAATCCAGATATGCGATGATGCCGTCTAACACGTCACACCCTTCCTGCCCCTCAAAGGACTTATCTACGCCCCAAATCCAAAAAGTTCCAGACCTGAGGCCTTTTAGGCCGCGACCACCCTCTTTTAGGGAGGGGAGTTGATCGACCTTATCAATCTTTATATCTTCTTTAATGAAGAAAGGCGATCAATGAGCGTATTCCTGCCGACCCTTAAACAGCTGCAATATCTGGTGGCGCTGCACGACCATGGCCATTTCGGCAAAGCGGCCGAGGCGTGCTTTGTTACACAATCCACCTTGTCGGCAGGGCTTCGGGAGCTGGAGACGCTGATCGGCGTCACGCTTGTCGAGCGCAACCGCCGCGTCGTGCGCTTTACGGCGCTTGGGGAACGGGTGGTGGAAAAAGCCCGCCGGGTGGTGCGCGAAGCCGAAGAGCTTGCGGATATGGTGAAAGCTGGAGGCAGGCCTCTCGCGGGAGAGCTTCGGTTGGGTGTCATCCCAACAATTGCCCCCTTCCTACTCCCCCGACTTCTGCCCGCACTGCGGCAAGACTGGCCCGATCTAAAGCTGTTCCTGCGTGAGGAAACCAGCTCTGCAGCCTGTGACTCGCTGCATCGCGGGCGGCTCGATTGTGTGCTGCTGGCGCTTCCCTTTGCCTGTGGTGAAGTCGATAGTGCGGTGATGTTCGAAGACCGGCTTTTCGTGGCCTACCCCGCGGGTGAGACGCCCCCGGCCCAAATCCCACCCGAAGCCATTGATCATCACAGGCTCTTGCTGCTGGAAGATGGGCACTGCCTAAAGGATCATATCCTCTCGGCCTGCAATCGCCCTGAATTGCGGGCGGAAGCCAAGATGCTTGGCACCTCACTCCACACCCTTGTCCAGATGGTCGACAATGGCCTTGGCATGACGATGCTGCCACAAATGGCGATTGATGCGGGCATTTTAGAGCATACAGGCGTTCAGGCACGGCCGCTTGATGCGGCGCATCCGTCGCGGACCATCGCGCTTGTTTGGCGCAAAGGGAGCCCGCGCGCGAAGGAGTTTCAAATCCTCGCGGAGGTTCTTCGTCTTGCCTATGAAAAGGGGCTGGAGAGCCGCAGCGTACCCGCGGCGTAAGCCTTCAAAGGTGCGTCAGCCTTGATCCCAACGCGCGGCCGCCGCCTCATCGCTGTCGCGTCCCGCAACCCAGCGATCAGAGCCTCTCAGATGCTCCTGCTTCCAGAACGGGGCATCGGTTTTGAGCCGATCAATCAAGAAAGTGCAGGCCTCTAGCGCATCGTGCCGGTGGCGACTGGCGGTTCCCACAAACACAATCCGCGCGCCTGCCTCTAGCCGCCCGACCCGGTGAATGACGATGACGCCGGCCAACTGCCAGCGCGCTTCAGCAGCCTGGGCCAGCGCCTCCAGTGCCTTCTCGGTCATCCCCGGATAATGTTCGAGCGTCAGTGCCTCGACACCATCATCCTGGCGGACAAGACCGGTAAAACTTGCCACTGCCCCTGCCTCCAGCGCTTCAAGCCGCGCTAATTCGGCGCCAGGATCAAAGCCGCCGGTGAGGATACGAATGTCCCTCACCCGCCGGTCACCGGGGGGAAAAAGGCAATTTCGCGGGCGTGGGTGATGGGGGCATCAAATCCCGCCACCTGCTGATCTATCGCCCCCCGCAGCCGGGTTCTATCCGCAAAGGCCGCCGCATGAGCCGGGCTCCGAGAGGCAAGCCAGTCTGCAAGCGCGCCCAGCGTTGTAACGCCTTCGGGCAGATCAACGTGTTCCGCGGCGCGGCCAAGCGCCTCCCGAAGGCTCGCAAAATAAAGGATGGCGACTGCCATCGCTCAATCCATGTGCCGAATGCCGACGCGCAGATAATCCCAGCCGGTCATTAGCGTTAGCGCTGCAGCAGCCCAGAGGGAGAAGAGACCTATCTGCTTGATCCACAGCACTGCCGGGAAACCACCCGCAAGGATCAACGCGCCAAGCGCAACCAGCTGGAAGGTTGTTTTCCATTTGGCGAGCTTAGTAACCGGCACCGATACGCGCAGATCTGCCAGAAACTCCCGCAAGCCCGACACGGCGATCTCGCGGATCAGGATGATAATCGCCGCAACAACGTGCACACCGGCGATGTCGCGCGTGGCAACAAGCATCAGGATGACCGCTGCGACCATGATCTTGTCTGCAATGGGATCAAGGAAAACGCCCATTTTTGAAACGGTACCCTGCGCGCGCGCCAGATAACCGTCAAAGTAATCGGTAACGCCCATGAGGCAGTAGAGCGCAAAGGCAAACAGATAACCCAGCTCCCATCCAGGATACCACAAAAGGGCCACGAGAATGGGAACCGCGAAGATCCGCGACAGGGTCAGAAGATTGGGCAAACTGGTCAACACACCCCCCTCTTAAAGCGTTTGCGTCGAAGCGAAAAGCTGGGTTATGCGAATGGGTAGGAAATTCCTTCCTCGGATTGCCTCAACCAGCATGAAGACATCCTTTCGCCTTTTGACCGAACGGCGCTTCTTGCCCCTGTTCGCAACCCAATTTCTGGGCGCTTTCAACGATAACTTGTTCAAAATGGCGATGGTCGTTCTGGTGACCTATAGCGTTTTGCAGGATCCCACCAAGGAAGCGAATTTCAGCGCTCTGGCAAGTGGGCTGTTCATTCTGCCCTATTTTTTGCTGTCCGCCATCTCTGGCCAACTCGCGGATGCGCGCGACAAGGCGATGATGATTCGCGTCATCAAGACGGCCGAAATTGTCATCATGATCGCCGGCGCTGCGGGGCTCATCCTGCACTCTATCCCCCTTCTGCTCCTCGCGCTGTTTGCAATGGGAGTGCACTCCACCTTTTTTGGCCCGATCAAATACGCCATTCTGCCCCAGCATCTCGAGATGCACCATGTCTTGGGGGGGACAGGGCTGGTTGAAGCGGGCACCTATATCGCGATCCTTCTTGGCACGATTGTCGGCGGCCTGTTGCCGGCCCCCGTGGCGGCGGCGGCGGTTCTGGGCGTCGCCATTCTTGGCCGGATCAGCGGGCATATGGTTCCCCCGGCTCCACCAGAAACCGCCAACACCGATATCCGCGTCGATTTCAATCTGTTCCGCGCGTCATGGCGGCTTGTGCGCGAGACAATGCACATCCCTCGGCTCTTCATGGCGATCATCGCGATCAGCTTTTTCTGGGGCATTGGCGCCATCCTCGCCGCACAATTCCCGCCCCTCGTGAAAAACGCCTTGGGGGCTGACCAATCGGTCGCCACCCTGTTCATGGCCATTTTCTCCATTGGCGTTGCGATCGGATCTGTGGCGGTTAACCGTCTTCTCAAAGAAGAAGTCTCGGCGCGCTATGCTCCCCTATCGGTGATCGTGATGGGACTGTTCGTCCTCGATCTGTGGTGGACAGTGAATGCGTGGCAACCCATTCCGGGCGGGCTCATTGATTGGCGGACATTCACGGCGCAGAACACCGGGGTTCACATCCTTTTTGATTTGCTGGGCATTTCAATTTTCGGGGGCATGTTCGTCGTGCCGCTCTACGCCTTTTTGACGACGACTGTGCCCAAATCTGAAACCGCGAAAACCGTTGCTGCGAACAACATCGTCAATGCGGGGTTCATGGTCTTTGCAACCGGGATGCTTGGCGTCCTAACCACGCTGGGCGTGACCATTGAGGATACGCTGCTCTTCGTCGCTCTCTCCTGCCTTGTTTCGGCATGGATCGGGTGGAAGCTCCACAAACTCGCCGACTAATCAGCCTTCCAGGTCGCGCATCAAGGTGCGTACATCGGTGTCGATATCGGTATCGATCCCACGAAGCCGCTCAATCTGACGGATGGCATGGATCACCGTTGTATGATCGCGTCCACCAAATTTCCGCCCGATTTCCGGCAGAGACCGCGGCGTCAACTGCTTGGCGAGATACATCGCCACCTGCCGGGGACGCGCCACTTCACGCGCGCGCCGCGCGGACACCATCTCTGCCTGACGGATGCGATAATGCTCCGATACGCGCCGCTGAATCTCGTCGATGGTGATGCGTCGACGGCTGGCGCGGAACATCTCTGCCAATACGTCTTCGGCAAACGCTTCATCAATCTTGCGATTCTGCAACTGGCCATAGGCCACAAGACGGTTGAGGCCGCCTTCGAGTTCGCGGATGTTGCTCACGATCCGGCTGGCGAGAAGGTCGAGCACCGCCGACGGCATCTCAACACCCAACGCCGCAAGCTTGGTATTTAGGATCGCACGACGGAGACCGAAATCAGCCGGGCCAATATCCGCCACAAGCCCTTGCGTCAGGCGCGACAAGATGCGGCCTTCCACCCCATCAAGCGCGTGCGGCGCACGGTCAGCGCTGATGACAAGCCGGCGTCCGCCAGTCATCAGCTCATCCACCGTGTGAAGAAACTCTTCTTGTGTCGATTCCTTGCCGGCGATGAACTGGACGTCATCGATCATCAGAACATCGGCAGAGCGCAGCCGCGCTTTGAACGAGAAAGTATCCCGCGCCCGCATCGCGCTCACGAAATCGAACATGAAGCGCTCGGCGGACATGTAGAGAATGCGCGCATTCGGGTTCTCCCGAAGCACTTCATGGCCGATCGCGTGGAGCAAATGCGTTTTGCCAAGCCCGGTCTGCGAATGGACATAGAGCGGGCTGAATGATCCGCGGCCGCCGGTCGCCAATGCCTGAGCGGCGTTGAACGCCACTAAATTGGGTTGACCCGTCACAAAATTCGAAAAAGTCAGGCGGCGATCAAACTGGCTAGAGACGGGCGATTGCTCCACCTGCGCGGCCTCAGCCGCTGGCGCCTCTGCTGTGAAATGCTCAACCGGCTTACCAGAAGATGTTTCAATCCGAACAGCGCGCACGAACGGGAGCATGGCCCGCCATGCCAGCGTCAGCCGATCTGTATAATGGGATGATACCCAGCTCGCCATAAAGTCAGAAGGCAGGGTCAGCCGCACTGCATGGTCGGTATCGCAAAACCCCGCAAGCTCGACTGGCTTCAGCCAATGGTCAAAAGTCCGCGCGCCCACATCCGCGCGCAACCCGGCCCGAATGGCGGTCCATGCGACTTGCAGCTGGTCCATATCGATGGTCCGGGCAGCGTTTATATTTTGGCTCGACGACACGCGCTTTCAATCTCCCCCGACCCCGAAACGGCGTCATCTCCCGTTGGCCTCGACACAATTCTCCCATGGCCAAAGGTGCCCCCGCACATGGCAACGCGATACAAATGTCGAAGTACTGACAACGTTCTGATTCGCCCGCCGCCAGAATCGTTTTCTGTGGCAGCCATGCGTCTTGATCAAGGCTTTGACTGTAAAAAAATCGAAATAAATTGAGTTGACTCGGGAACTCTAGGGAAAACCTAGATTTCATTATATCTATCTGATTTTAAATGTATTTTTTTTAATTTTTCAGAAACGATATCAGCCGAATCGTGGATTGAGGCCGAGTTCGGCCATCCGGATTAATCCCCAATAAAAAAAGCCTGCCAGAATGACCTGACAGGCTTCCATTTTGGCGGAAAAAAACGCCTCAGGCGAGAGCGGCGACCCGCTTCGTCAAGCGCGAAAACTTCCGGGCGACCGTGTTCTTGTGGAGAACCCCAGCCGCTACGCCACGCGCCATTTCCGGCTGCGCCGCGGCCAATGCCGTTGCGGCCGCTGCCTTATCGCCCGCTTCCAGCGCGGTTTCCACCTTCTTCACAAAGGTACGAATGCGGCTGATGCGGTTGTGATTGATAACCGCACGACGCGCGTTGCGACGGATGCGCTTCTTGGCTTGCGGCGTATTCGCCATATCGTATGACCTCAGTTCTGTCCGAAACAAATAAGGCGCGGAATCACCCGCACCTGCGTGAACCGCGCCCTTAACGCCGGTCGAAGGGCCGGTCAACCTTCATCGCTGGCATTTCGCGCAGTAAAAGGTTGAGCGACCGCCATCAACGCGCCGTCGAACTTGGGAACCGCACCCGCACGCCTCCCCTTCCCGGCCGTAAACGCGCCATTGCTTGAAGAAATAGCCCAGTTCGCCATCGGGCTGAGCAAAATCACGCAAAGTTGATCCACCGGCGTCAATTGCGGCAGCCAGAACCTCCTTGATGGCCGCCACGAGCCGATCGAGCCGATCCATGCTGATGCTTCCCCCGGCCCGTCCGGGCGCGATCCCCGCCATATGCAGTGCCTCGCAGACATAGATATTGCCAAGTCCGGCTACGATCCGCTGGTCGAGCAGCAGCGCCTTGATCGGCGCAGCGCGACCATGAAGCGCGGCGCGCAGGACTTTTGGCGTGAAATCGTCACCAAGAGGTTCGGGACCCATCGCCGCAAATGTCGGAAACAAGGCAACCTGATCCGAACGCACCAGATCAAGCGAGCCAAAACGTCGGGGATCATCCAGCACCAGACGCCGGCCTTGATCCGTCTCTAGAATAAGATGGCCGTGCTTCCCAATCTCGCGGGGATCAATCATCCACCGGCCCGACATGCCCAGATGAAAAATCAAGCAATCCCCGCGATCCGTATGGATAAGTCCATATTTGGCGCGTCGCCCAAGGCCCTTTACGCGCGCGCCTTGCATCCTTTGTCGCAGATCTGAAGGGATTGGTCGGCGCAAATCTGCTCGGCGCGATTCAACTCGCGTGAGCACGGCATCATCTAGCACCGCGGATAGCCCACGTACCGTGGTTTCAACTTCGGGAAGCTCTGGCACGGATTTCTGCTAGCGGGCGAGGCCGGGCTTGGCTAGAGGCCGTGCCATGAACGATCGAGTTTCCTTTGGCTATGAAGAGGTGTCGCCCGAAGAAAAGACCGAACGTGTCGGTCAGGTCTTCTCCAGCGTCGCCCGCCGCTATGACATCATGAACGACGCCATGTCGGGCGGACTGCATCGCTTGTGGAAGGACCGCTTCGTCGCGCGTGTCAAACCACGGCCGGGCGAGATGATCCTCGATATGGCGGGCGGCACGGGCGACATCGCCTTTCGCCTGCAAAAGCACGGCGCGCTTGTCACGGTATCCGACATCAACCCCGACATGCTCGGCGTTGGCATGGAACGCGCGGCCGAGCGCGATATTGGCGGTCTCAGCTGGTCGGAGCAAAATGCAGAAGAGCTCAGCTTCGACAGCGCCAGCTTCGATGCCTACACGATCGCGTTCGGCATTCGAAACGTTACCCATATCGACAAGGCCCTGAAGGAAGCGCACCGCGTCCTGAAGCGCGGCGGGCGCTTTTTTTGCCTCGAATTCTCGACAACGACATGGCCCGGTTTTTCAGAAGTGTATGACTTTTACTCGCACAAGATCGTCCCCAAGGTTGGGCAGATGATCGCCGGGGACGCGGAGAGTTACCGCTATTTGATCGAATCGATTCGCCGGTTCCCCGACATGCCACGCTTTGAGCAGATGATCCGCGACGCCGGCTTCGTGCAGACCCGGTGTGAACCGATCTTGGGCGGGCTGGTCGCCATTCATAGCGGCTGGAAGATTTGACCTCGCGGCTTATCCATTTCGGACGGCTCCTCAAATGGGGCCGGATCCTCGCCCGCCATGGGGCGCTGCTGGGCATTGAACGCAGTCCAACTGCCCCTCCAGGCTTGCGGCGGCTGGCGCGGCTCGCGCGGTTTGGGGCCTTCTTGCCCAAAACGCCCGATTATGCCGGCGCGTTTGAGAAAATTGGCCCGGCGGCCATCAAGCTCGGGCAGACTCTGGCCACCCGGCCAGACCTGGTGGGCGAAGACGCCGCGCGGGATTTGCTGCGGTTGCAAGACACGTTGCCAGCTCTGCCTTTCGCAGAAGTCCGCGCAGCCGTCGAACAATCGCTCGACGCGCCGCTAGACAGCCTTTTTGCGTCGGTTGACCCCCTACCGGTTGGCGCGGCGTCTGTGGCGCAAGTGCATCGGGCGATCACAACCGACGGCCGTCAGGTCGCGGTCAAAATTTTGCGACCGGGCATCGAGGCAAAGTTCGCGAGCGATATCGAGACCTATGAATGGATTGCGGCGCACGCGGCGGCGCGCGGCGGCGAGCTCGCGCGGCTGCGCCCGCGCGAAGTGATCGCGACGTTCAAACAATGGACGTTGCGCGAGTTGGATCTCCGCCGCGAAGCCGCCGCCGCCTCTGAGCTCCGGGCGAAGATGCAGGCCGAAAGTGGCTATGTTGTCCCCGAAATTGACTGGAAGCGGACGAGCCGTCGGGTCATGACGCTCGAATGGATTGACGGGATCAAGCTCTCCGACACAGCAGCGCTGGAAGCTGCCGGCATCGATTTGCGCGCAACGGCGATTACCTTGGTGCGCACCTTCCTTAGTCAGGCGATCACGCATGGCTTCTTCCATGCAGATCTCCATCAGGGCAACCTCTTCGTTCTGCCGGACGGACGGATCGCCGCGATTGATTTTGGCATTATGGGCCGGATCCACCGCCAGGCACGGATCTGGCTGGCTGAAATTCTCTACGGCCTCATCACCGGCAATTACCGCCGCGTCGCAGAAATCCATTTTGATGCGCAATATGTGCCAGCCCATCACAATGTCGATGAGTTCACCACCGCCCTGCGGGCGGTCGGGGAGCCCATTCGCGGCGTCCCCGTAAAAGAAATCAGCGTTGGCAACATGTTAGATGGCCTTTTTGCCGTCACGCGTGAATTTGACATGCCCACCCAACCGCATCTTCTCCTCCTTCAGAAGACGATGGTGATGGTGGAGGGGGTCGCCTCGACGCTCGATCCCGACATCAATATGTGGGAAGCGGCGGGCCCGTTTGTCGAGAATTGGCTGCGCGACGAACTCGGGCCTGAAGCCCGGCTTGCAGACAGCATCTTGAAGGGGGTGCGCACCCTTGCAGACCTGCCAGACCTCGTCCGCCGCATCGAAAACAGCTACCCCAAACCCGGCGCGGCGCCCCCCGCCCCGCCCTTGCCTGACATTGCCACCGGCATTGGCGCAGGCTGGCGCTATGGCATTGCCGCGCTCATTGGCGGGGGCATTGTTTACCTCCTCCAAAGCCTAACCTCCTTTTAACCAAGCCACGGCCATAAGCTGCCCTGTCCCGTGGTGGACGGCTGGGGAGTGTTGGCATGCTGCTTCAAAACCCGCGGGTTGATCAGGCTCAGGCGATCATCGCCGCGCCGATCGATCTCGCTGTTATCATTCCGACATTCAACGAAGCGGGCAATGTCGCGCCCTTGCTCGATGCTCTTGCCATCGCGCTATCTGATTATCATTGGGAAGCGATTTTCGTCGATGACAATTCGCCCGATGGCACCGCCAATATCGTGCGCGACATTGGCCGCTATGATCTTCACGTCCGCGTGGTTCAGCGCATCGGGCGGCGCGGCCTGTCCAGCGCGGTCATCGAAGGGATGCTGGCCACGTCGGCGCCCTTGCTCGCCGTCGTCGATGGTGATTTGCAGCATGATGAATCGGCGCTGCCCCGCATGGTGGAGTCGCTGCGCTCGGACCGCGCCGATATTGCCATTGGCACCCGCTATGCAGACGGCGGCAGCGTGGGGGATTGGCACCCGGTTCGGCATCGCCTGTCGCAAGCGGCGACGTGGCTCGGCCAGAAGATGTTACGGGTTGCCGTTTCGGATCCGATGAGCGGCTTTTTCGTGATCAAACGCGACGTTCTGATGGATGCTTTGCCCCGCTTATCAGGGGTTGGATTCAAAATTCTAATCGATCTTGTGGCGTCTCTTCCTACTGCCCCAAGAGTGGCTGAAATCCCCTATATGTTCCGCAATCGACGATCTGGAGAGAGCAAGGCAGACAGTCTGATCGCGGCAGAATATCTCGCGCTCTTGCTGGACAAAACTCTGGGCCGGTTTGTGCCGACCCGGCTTGTGTCCTTCCTCGCAGTGGGCGGCCTTGGCCTTGGTGTTCACCTAACGGTTCTGGGGAGCCTGATGGCGCTCAAGGTGGATTTTACCACGGGGCAAATTGCTGCCGTGATGACAGCCATCGCGTTCAATTTCTTCCTCAATAATATCTTCACATACCGCGACAAACGCTTGCGAGGACGGCAGATTCTCACTGGCCTGATCAGTTTCTACCTCGTCTCAGCGCTGGGCGCCGCTGCCAATATCGGGATCGGGAGCTGGGTTCATCACCTCGACAGTCGGTGGTGGATTGCAGGCCTTTCCGGCGTGATCGTGGGTGCGGTGTGGAATTTCGCGGCCTCCTCCTTCCTGACATGGCGGAAATGAGCCCCACCTCATCCCGGATGGTGGATCTTTCTCCCCGGCTCGCCTGTTGGGTTGTGGGGATGCTCGCTGTGGCGCTTGTCACGAGCCTTTGGGCTGCCCGACAGGCAACGCCCATCGACGCCCGACCAGCGGCCCAGGCTCAACGCGCCGACCCCAAGCAGGATGAGGACCTCCTGCTTTACGAAAGGATCATCGCGCGCGTTGCAGCCGGGTCTGACTATCATGAGGCAGCCATAACCGAGCAACGCAGCGCCAATTACCCCGTCCAGCCATTCGTGACGATCAGGCTCCCGACCCTTGCGATCCTCATTGCGCATCTCGGCTTTCCCGCAGCGCAGATGCTGGTGGTGGGCATTGCCGGGGCGGCGCTGCTTGCATGGCGACATCGGTTCGTGGCTGCTGGCTGCGCACGATCTCGGGCAATGGTCCTGGTGCTGATCCTTGCATCCGGACTGACCCCCGTTGCGATGCAACACTATGTGACGTTGCATGAAATTTGGGCCGGCGCGTTGATCGCCCTGTCTTTAGGGCTTCACAACCCGAAATCATGGCTGCCCAGCCTCATGGTCGCAGCATTAGCCCTGGCCGTGCGAGAATTGGCAGTGCCGTTCCTCCTCCTGATGTTAGCATTTGCCGCTTATGCGCGCCGCTATGCTGAGATGACAGCATGGGCGCTGCTGCTCCTCTGTTATGGCGTCGCGCTCGCAGCCCATGCCGATGCGATATCCGCCCTTGTCGGGCCACATGACCCTTCATCTCCCCCTTGGGTGCAATTTGGCGGACTTAATGCGGCGTTTGATTTTGCGTGGAGAACATCCGTGTTTAGGGGACTTTCGCCCTTTTTAGCCTTTCCGCTGATCACGCTTAGCCTCTTTGGTTGGCTCAGCTGGCGGTCTGAAACCGGCATGATCACGAGCCTGCTCATCCTTGGTTATCTCCTTGCCTTCGCGCTGACAGGACGCAGCAATAACTTTTATTGGGGGCTGATGATCGCGCCGCTTCTTGCCGTCGGGCTTGGTTTTGTCATTCCTGCATTATCGGATCTGAGCCGTGTCCTGCGCGCACCAAAACTGGACTCGCCGCCCGTCTAGGGGCAAAGAGCCGCTCTTATGAACGGCAAGCGCATCCTTTTGATCATCGGCGGCGGCATCGCGGCCTATAAATCGTGCGAACTTGTGCGCCTGCTCCGCAAAGAGGGTGCGAGCGTCCGTTGCGTTGTCACCAAATCTGGCCAGAAGTTCGTCACCCCGATGACGCTCGCTGCCCTTAGCGAAGACAAGGTCTATACGGACCTCTTCGACCTCAAAGACGAAGCGGAGATGGGGCATATCCAGCTCTCGCGTCAGGCAGATCTTGTTGTCGTCGCGCCCGCGACCGCGGATCTGATGGCAAAAATGGCCGCCGGAATCGCAGATGATCTGGCAACGACCTTGCTGCTGGCGACCGACAAGCCGGTACTCGCGGTCCCCGCGATGAATGTGCGGATGTGGGATCACCCCGCGACCCGGCGCAACGTGGCGCAATTGCGCGCGGATGGCATCACCGTGATGCAGCCGGATGAAGGCCCGATGGCCTGTGGCGAATTCGGCCCCGGCCGTCTGCCCGAACCCGCCGCCATAACAGAGGCCATTTGCACCCAACTGAACCCGACTGCGCGCCCCTTGGCCGGACGCCATATCATTGTGACCGCCGGGCCAACCCAAGAGCCGATTGATCCCGTGCGCGTTATTGCAAACCGATCTTCCGGCAAGCAAGGCTTTGCGATTGCCGCTGCCTTGGCCGAAGCGGGCGCGCGCGTCACCTTAGTGGCAGGCCCCGTGAACCTCGCCACGCCGCTGGGGGTCAACCGTCAGGACGTTGAAACCGCGCGGGAAATGCAGGCTGCTGTCGCGGCCGCGCTGCCCGCTGATGCCGCCATCATGGTCGCCGCGGTGGCAGATTGGCGGGTGGATGCCGCACCCACCAAGCTGAAAAAAGAGGCCGGGCCGCCGGCGCTCAATTGGCACAAGAACCCGGACATCTTGGCAGAGCTATGCGCCGCGGCTGATCGCCCGCGGCTTGTCATTGGCTTTGCTGCCGAAACCGAAACCGCCGTCGAACACGCGACCGCCAAGCGCAGCCGCAAGGGGTGTGATTGGATTATCGCCAATGACGTCTCCCTCGATCCGATGGGCGGCGAACAAAATCGCGTTCACCTGATCAGCGATGCTGGCGTCGACAGCTGGGATCGGATGGACAAAACGGAAATTGCCCGCACGCTGGCGCAAAGGATTGCTGATGCCCTTGCCTGAGATTGAAATTGCCCTGCAGCGCCTGCCCCATGGCGATGGCCTGCCCCTGCCCGCTTATGCCACCAGCGGCGCTGCCGGCATGGATGTCGTCGCCGCCGAAGATCTGGATTTGGCACCGGGTGCCCGGCATGCGGTCGCGACAGGCTTTGCGATGGCGATCCCCGAAGGTTATGAAGTGCAAGTGCGCCCGCGCTCTGGCTTGGCATTGAAGCACGGGATTACCTGCCTCAACACCCCCGGCACGATCGACAGCGATTATCGGGGCGAAGTGAAGGTGATCCTCGCCAATCTCGGCGACGCGCCCTTCCCGATCCGCCGGGGTGATCGAATTGCGCAACTGGTCCCGGCACCGGTGCAGCGCGCGCGCTTCGCGCTCGTAGATACGCTGGATGCAACGGCGCGCGGCGCGGGTGGGTTTGGCTCTACCGGAGAATGACGCTGACCGACGCGGAACTGGAACGCTATGCGCGGCACATCGTGCTGCGCGATATTGGCGGGGCTGGTCAGGTCGCCATCTGCGGGGCAAAAGTGCTGATGATCGGTGCCGGAGGTATTGGATCTCCGGCGATCCAATATCTTGCTGCCGCCGGGATCGGCACACTGGTCATCGTGGATGACGATGAAGTGAGCCTCTCAAACCTTCAGCGCCAGACACTCTACACCGAAGCCGATATCGGCGCATCAAAGGTGCAAATTGCCGCGGCCCGCGCGCAGGCACTCAACCCCGGCGTGACCGTTCGTCCCCTTCGGGCACGTGTTTCGGCCGAGAACATTGGCGACCTTCTGCGCGATATGGATGTCGTGATCGACGGCTCTGACAATTTCGCAACCCGCCTTGCGGTCGCGGACGCGGCAAATGCTGCTCATGTCCCGCTCGTCTCCGCAGCCATCGGCCAGTTTCACGGCCAATTGGGCATTTTTCGGGGCTGGGAAGCCGACAAGCCCTGCTATCGCTGCTTTGTCGGTGACGCGCACGATGCCGAAGATTGCGACACCTGCGCCGATGTCGGTGTGCTTGGCGCGATGGTCGGAATGCTCGGCAGCATGGCCGCGATGGAGGCAATCCGCATCATCACTGGCTTTGGCAGCGACCAATCCGGCAAGTTGCACATTATCGACGGGCTCGATCTCACAATGCGGGCGATCCGCCTCCCCAAAGATCCCGCCTGCTCCACCTGCGGCGCCAAAACATGACCTTGCTCTTGGCCGCCGCCACGGGCATAGGCCCAGCCATCCACTTTTAGGCAAAGGACTCGCCCGCGATGAAAGCCCGCGTCACCATCACCCTCAAAAACGGTGTTCTCGATCCGCAGGGCAAGGCGATCCACCATGCGCTGGAAGGTCTCGGCTTTTCCGGCGTGAACGATGTTCGCGCAGGGAAGATGATCGAACTTGATCTCGCCGATGGCACGCCAGATGCGGTGATCGAAGAGATGTGCCGCAAATTGCTGGCAAATACCGTCATCGAAAACTTCCGGATTGAGCGCGCCTGATGAAAACCGCCGTCATCGTCTTTCCCGGCTCCAATTGTGACCGCGATCTGGCGGTCGCGTTTGAACAGGCGACGGGGCACAAGCCGCACATGGTGTGGCATCAGGAAACCAGCCTGCCCGACGGGATCGACCTGATCGGTGTGCCGGGCGGCTTTTCCTATGGCGACTATCTCCGCTCCGGCGCGATGGCCGCACAATCGCCCGTGATGCGCGCCGTTTCTGATGCTGCCGCACAGGGCCGTTATGTACTGGGCATTTGCAACGGCTTTCAGGTGTTGACGGAAACCGGCCTCCTCCCCGGCGCGCTGATGCGCAATGCGGGCATCTCCTTTGTGTGCCGCGACGTAAAGCTGAACGTTGCCAACAGCCAATCCGCCTTCACCCATTTATATGAATCAGGTGAGGAGATTCTCGTTCCCGTTGCCCATCATGACGGCAATTATTTTGCCGATGCCGAAACACTGGACCGGCTGGAAGGCGAAGGCCGGGTGGCCTTTCGCTACGCCGAAGAGGTGAACGGCTCGGCGCGCAACATTGCCGGTGTGTTGAACGAAGGCGGCAATGTTTTGGGCATGATGCCCCACCCCGAGCGCCGCAGCGAACCCGCCCATGGCGGGCTTGACGGCAAGCGCCTGTTCGACGCCCTCGCCAAGAGCGCCTGACGCTTTTTCGGGCCTTAGCTCCAGCCCTCGAGCACCTGATCCGGCGGGCGGAGGCCATCCACCCAGGCGCGGATATTGGCGATGACCTTCTCCCCCATCGCGGCGCGGCCTTCATAGGTGGCAGAGCCCATATGCGGCAGAAGAACGGTATTCGGGAGCTTCAAGAGACGCGGATCGACATGCGGTTCGTTAACATAGACATCGAGCCCCGCCCCCGCGATCCGGCCAGCTTCGAGCGCCTTGATCAGCGCATCTTCATCCACCACTTCGCCGCGCGCTGTGTTCACCAGATAGGCGTCTGGTCGCATCTGCGACAGGCGCTTCGCATCGACAAGATGATGCGTTTCGGGCGTATGAGGACAGTTGATCGAGACCACATCTGACTGGGAAAAAAGCGTATCGAGATCGACAAACCGCGCGCTCAGTTCCGCCTCTACACCCTCGGGCAAGCGGTGGCGGTTATGATAGATTGTCCGGATACCAAAACCCTGCGCCCGTTTGGCGACCGCGCGGCCAATCCGCCCCATGCCGACAATACCCAAGGTCTTCCCATTGATCCGGTGGCCGAGCATCCCGCTGGGCTTCCACCCATCCCAAAGTCCGGCACGCATCAGCTTTTCGCCCTCGCCCAGCCGACGCGGGACGGACAGGATCAACGCCATCGTCATATCGGCGGTGTCTTCGGTCAGAACGCCCGGCGTGTTGGTCACGATGATCTTGCGTTCCCGCGCGGCATGAAGATCAATATGATCAACGCCGACGCCGAAATTGGCGATGAGTTTGAGCCGCGGACTTGCTTTAGCCAGCAACGCTGCGTCGATCCGATCGGTAATCGTCGGCACAAGCACGTCGGTCTCGGCGACTGCAGCCTCAAGCTCTGCTCGGGTCAATGCCCGATCTTCCCGGTTAAGCTCGGCATCAAACAGCTCGGCCATGCGCTGCATGACGCCTTCCGTCAGTTCACGCGTGACGATAACCTTCGGGCGGGCGGGACGATCTGGCGCAGTCATGCCCCTTCGCTAAGGCCGGATGGGATCCGCTGCAAGCACAGGTTGAACTGGACCGCCGCTTTTCGCTAAGAGGGTCAAGACCCAGCGGATAGACCAATGATCCTTGTTCGAAATCTCATTGCCATTGTCGCGCTTTTCAGCCTTTCGACGCTTGCCGTCGCGCAGACTAAAACGCCCTATTGGGCATCGATCAACGCGGGCAAAGCGCGGATGCGGACCGGCCCTGGCCAGCAATTTCCTGTCGTCTGGATGTATCAACGCGCCGGCTTGCCGGTGAAAGTCATCGCGACCTATCCCAGCTGGCGCAAGATTGAAGACCCAGACGGGACGCAAGGCTGGATGCAGGCCAACCTCATTTCCGAAAAACGCACCGCAATCGTGATCGGAGAGATTCGGCCCTTGCGTGCCGAACCGTCGCCCAGCGGCAAGATTGTCTGGCAGGCTGAACCGGGTGTGTCGGGGGCGATTACAGATTGTCGCCAGGGGTGGTGCAAACTCGATGTCGGCGGCAAGCAAGGGTATATCGAGACAACGCATCTCTGGGGTGCGAACTAAAGCGTCTCCATAACGCGACCAAAGCATAGGTATTTGCTTGCGACCAGCCCCTTGCGCAGGGACGGGGTGCAAGCCATCATGCAGTCAAAGAAAAGACCCAGAGGAGACCGAAATGGCTGCCACCAAAGACGAAATGCTTGCCGCCCTTAACGCCCAGCGCGCTGATTTTACGGCGGAGCTTCCCATTCCCGCCAGCATCCGAAAAGATCGCCTGAAGCGTGCGATTGCGATGATGGTCGATCATGGCGACGCCTTTTGCAAAGCCCTGTCGGAGGATTTCGGCCATCGCAGTACCGAGCAATCGATGATGACCGACATTGTCGCCTCGATCCACACGCTCAAATATTCGATCAAGATGGTCGATAAGTGGATGAAGCCGGAACGCCGCAAGCCAACCTTCCCGCTCGGCCTGCTGGGCGCCAAAGCAACGGTGGAATATCAGCCAAAGGGCGTGGTGGGCATCATCTCGCCGTGGAACTTCCCGGTTCAGCTGACCATGGGACCTATGGCGGGCGCCTTTGCGGCGGGTAATCGGGTGATGGTCAAATCGTCCGAATACACGCCCACGGTCGCGGCGCTGTTTGAAGAAGTGGGCCCGCAATATTTCGCCGCTGAAGAAGCGCTCTTCTATTCGGGTGGGCCGGATGTGGGACAGGCTTTTGCCAGCCTTCCTTTCGACCATCTGATTTTCACCGGCGCGACCGGCATCGGCAAGCACATCCTCCATGCTGCGGCTGACAATCTGACACCGGTCACGCTGGAACTGGGTGGCAAATCACCCACGATCATCGGCCGGTCCGCCAATGTTGAAACCGCAACGCAGCGCATCGCGCTCGGCAAGATGCTCAACGCGGGACAAATCTGTCTGGCGCCGGATTATCTGATGGTGCCCAAGGAAAAGGAAGAAGAGGTCGTCGCCGGGATGACCAAGGCCGTGTCCGTCATGTACCCGACCTTGCTTGAAAACCCGGATTATACCTCCGTCATCAATGCGCGGCACCGTGACCGGCTGACGGGCTATCTGGAAGACGCAAAGGCCAAGGGTGCCGAGGTGATCGAGGTGAACCCGGCCAATGAAGACTTCAGCGCCTCTAACCGGAACAAGATGCCACTCTACCTTGTCCGCAACCCGACGGACGACATGAAGGTGATGCAGGAAGAGATTTTCGGGCCGGTTCTGCCGATCAAGACCTATGAGCGGATCGAAGAGACGATTTCTTACGTGAACGCGCATGATCGCCCGCTTGGCCTTTACTATTTCGGCGACGATCAAGGCGAGCAGCGCCAAGTGCTGGAGCGGACGATCTCGGGCGGCGCGACAGTCAACGACGTGATCTTCCACGTCTCAATGGAAGAGCTCCCCTTTGGCGGCGTTGGCCCTTCGGGCATGGGCGCTTACCACGGCTATGACGGCTTCAAAACGTTCAGCCACGCCAAGAGCGTCTACCAACAGCCTAAGATCAACGTTGCGAAGCTGGCGGGCCTGTTGCCGCCTTATGGCAAGGCCACCAAAACGGCGATCGCGCGCGACTTTAAGGCCTGATCGGGAAAGGGCGAGCAAGGGGGCACAAGATGATCATTCATATGTTGGCAACGAACGCGGTGATCCTCGGCGTCACCATGCTCGCGCTTTGGGCCTATTGCGTGCGTATTCGCGATGTATCCGTCATCGACAGCTTCTGGCCCTTTGGCATGGTGCTGCTGGCGGGGACGAGTTTTGCGATTGTCGGGGGCACCGGCGCGCGCTTTGCGGTTCTGTTTGGATTAACAGCCATTTGGGGCCTGCGTCTTGCCATCCACCTGTTCACCCGCTGGCAGGCGCATGGCGTTGACCCGCGCTATGCCGCCATCCTGGGCCGGTTGATGGAGAAGCGCGGCTGGAGCTTTGCCAAAGCCTCGTTTCTTCAGGTTTTTCTGATGCAATATGCGCTTCTTTTCCTCGTCTGCCTGCCCGCCCAACTGGGCCAGCTAGATGGATCGCCGGAACTGGGCCCGCGCGCCTGGGCGGGTGTCGCCCTCGCCCTGATCGGCATTCTCTTTGAAACCATTGGCGACGCGCAGTTAACGGCGTTCCGCAATAACCCGGCCAGTGCCGGCAAGGTGCTGGATACGGGGCTGTGGCGCTACACGCGCCATCCCAATTATTTTGGCGATGTGTGCGCCTGGTGGGGCATCTGGCTTGTCGCGGCAGAAGGCGTGCTGGGCTATGCCAGCATTATCGGCCCGCTGCTGCTGACCTTCCTGTTGACCCGCGTGTCGGGCGTACCGATGCTGGAGCATCGCCTGAAAAAGAACAGGCCCGGCTATGAGGACTATCTCCGCCGGACCTCGTCCTTCTTCCCGCTCCCGCCCAAAAAGGGCTGAGCGGGGCTTTTAGGGGCGGTTTAGCCGTATTTCGGTTCGTCCATCCAGGGCGAGAAATGCGGCATATCGCTGCTGACCTTGTCCGGATATTGGGCGGGCCGCTTTTCGAGAAAGGAGGTTACGCCTTCCTTAGAATCGCCCGCGGCCCCGCGCGACCAGATCGCCCGGCTGTCGAGCTTGTGCGCTTCCATGGGATGCGCGGCACCCAGCATCCGCCACATCATCTGCCGGGTCAGCGCGACGGAGACGGGCGCGCTATCTGCCGTCAGCTCCTTCGCCAGCGCGCGGGCAGCTGGCAGCAAGTCCTGAGGTTCGTGGATGGAGCGGATCAGCCCGCCTTTCAGCGCCTCTTCCGCACCAAAGACCTTGCCCGAATAGCACCATTCGAGCGCCTGGCTGATCCCAACCAATCGCGGCAGGAACCAGCTTGAGGCCGCTTCTGGCACGATCCCGCGCCGGGCAAAGACAAAGCCGAACCGGGCATTGGTGCTCGCGATGCGAATATCCATCGGCAATTGCATGGTCACGCCAATGCCGACCGCCGCGCCATTGATCGCGCCGATCACCGGCTTTTTGCAATTGAAGATGCGCAGCGTCACCCGGCCACCGCCATCGCGGGCGCCTTCGTGCGTGACGTCAATTGTGCCATCGGCGCGCACGGCAGAGGCATTGTCATCCCGGTCGCCGCGCTTGGCATAATCAAAGGTCGCGCCGCCCGCCGACAGATCCGCCCCCGCACAAAAGGCTTTTTCGCCCGAGCCCGTGACGACGACGGCCCGCACGCTGTCATCGGCATCAGCGCGGTCGAAGGCGCTGATCATTTCCGCCATCATCTCGCTGGTAAAGGCGTTCATCTTTTCCGGGCGATGCAGCGTTAGCGTCATAATGCCTTCGGAGATATCGACCTTGATCGTCTGATAATCGGACATGGCTTCCTCTCATTTGCTTTACGTTTACGTCATGGCGCGAATATTCGGGTGGCGCAACTGGGCTTGGCATTGACTTGGACGGCACGGCTTCGCACCAAGGCTGCATGACCGAGGACATCAAATTGGAGCCAAGCTGGAAAGCCGCTCTCGCGCCCGAGTTCGAGACACCACGGATGAAGGCGCTGCGAAGCTTTCTGGTTTCCGAAAAAGCCGCAGGCAAGCGCATCTTCCCCAAAGGCAGCGAATGGTTCCGCGCGCTGGACCTAACCCCGCTCGACACCGTGCGCGTCGTCATTCTGGGGCAAGACCCCTATCATGGCGAAGGCCAGGCCCATGGCCTGTGCTTCAGCGTGCGCCCGGGCGTGCGCCCGCCGCCGTCGCTGGTGAATATCTATAAGGAACTGGAAAGCGACCTCGGCCTCCCCCGACCGCGCCACGGATTTCTGGAACATTGGGCGCAACAGGGCGTATTATTGCTCAACAGCGTGCTGACGGTGGAAATGGGGCTGGCGGCAAGCCACCAGAAAAAGGGCTGGGAAGAATTTACCGATGCCGTGATCCGCGCGGTCAACGCCCGGCCTGACCCGGTCGTCTTTCTGCTCTGGGGCAGCTATGCCCAGAAAAAGGCCGCTTTTGTTGATACATCACGCCATTTGGTGCTCAAGGCAGCGCACCCTTCCCCGCTTTCGGCGCATAATGGCTTTTTGGGATGCGGGCATTTTTCTAAGACAAACGCGTTCCTCCAGTCAAAAGGCCTGAAGCCGATCGACTGGTCACTGCCGGATATAACAATTTGACGCTTATTTGCGGACGAGCGTCCCCGCCCCGCCACGGGTGAAGATTTCCAGCAGGGTCACATGCGGCACCCGGCCGTCGAGGATAACAGCAGCATCCACGCCGCCTTCCACCGCCGTCACGCAGGTTTCGAGCTTGGGGATCATCCCGCCGGTGATGGTGCCATCCGCCTGAAGCTCGGCGATCCGCGCGGGATCAAGATCGGTCAGCAAATTGCCCGCTTTATCAAGCACGCCCGCGACATCCGTCAGCAAAAAGAGCCGCGCCGCTTTCAGATGCGCAGCGATCGCCCCCGCCATCGTATCGGCGTTGATGTTGAAGGTTTCGCCCGTTTCGTCAGGCGCGATCGGCGCGACAATTGGGATTACGCCATTCTGCGTCAGCGTCTCAAGGATCGCCGGGTTGACGGCGACAGGCTCACCGACAAAGCCGATATCGACATTGCGCTCAATCCCGCGATTGGGGTCAGCCTCGCGCCCTTCAATCTTGCGCGCGGTCACAAGTCCGGCATCCTTGCCGGAAAGACCGACGGCCTGCCCACCGGCCTGCATGATCCAGCCGACCAATTCCTTGTTGATCGCGCCGGAAAGGACCATTTCCGCGACATAGGCTGTTTCCTTGTCGGTCACGCGTAGGCCGCCGACAAATTTGGATTCAATGCCCAGTTGCTTCAGCATCCGGCCGATCTGCGGGCCGCCGCCATGGACGACAATCGGGTTGATGCCGACGGCTTTTAGGAGGACGATATCCTCGGCGAAATTCCGCGCCGCCTCCGGGTCGCCCATGGCGTGGCCGCCATATTTCACCACAAAGGTCTGCCCGGCATAACGCTGGATATAGGGCAAAGCCTCGGTGAGGATTTCCGCCTTGGCGAGCGCCGTTTGGTCTGGTGCGTGGTTCGACATAGGCCGGGGGCTATGCGTTCTGATCCGCGCGGTCAAGATTCCGCCCGAATTTGACCAAAAGCGTTACCAAAAGCGGGACCAGCAAGATGGACAGCACGATCTTCGCCGTCATCTGCCCGAGCATTAGATCTGCAATCTCGCGCTCCCCATAAAAAGAGATGGTGATGAACAAGACGGTATCGAGCACTTGCGACAACACGCTCGCCACCCCCGCCCGCAGCCAGAGAAGGCCGCCCTCCGGCCGCGCCAGCCGCGAAAAGACATAGACGTTGAGCATCTGGGAGAGGCCATAAGAGATCAGTCCGGCAAACATCATCCGGCCGCTCTGCCCAAGAATGATCGGGAAGGCCTCAACCGCAGGCGGGTACATCCCCTCATCCACCGGCAACGCCAGCACAACACGGATCAAGAGGATGGAGGCGATCAGCGGCACAAAGCCAAAACGCACCAATTGTTCTGCCCGATCTTTACCGTGCAGCTCCGCCACCGCGCTCGACATGATGACAAGAAGGAGAAAGGGGAAAATTCCGGCTTCAACCGCCAGCGGCCCGAGCGCGACCTGCTTTGCGCCCAACACGCCAGCAATGCACACCATGCCGCCATAGAAAATCGAAAAAATGAACAATGACCGAGACATAATCCCCCCTTATGCTGGCGTCGTAGCCGATATTCGGGCCATCCGACGATTAGCGCGTCGGGACAGGCACGGGCCCTGAATAATCATAAAAGCCGCGCTTTGTCTTGCGACCAAGCCAGCCCGCTTCAACATATTTCATCAGCAGGGGCGCCGGGCGATATTTGCTGTCCCCCGTGGTGTTATAGAGCACCTTGATGATGTCGAGGCAGGTATCAAGCCCTACAAAATCTGCCAATTCCAGAGGACCCATCGGGTGATTAAGACCGATCCGGCAGCCTTTGTCGATATCCTGAATATTGGCCGTTCCCTGGCCCAGGACAAACACCGCTTCGTTGATCATCGGCAACAGGATACGATTAACGACAAAACCCGGCTCATCTTCGGCGTAGACGATTTCTTTCTTCAGGCTGTCGCAATAGGCGCGCACCGTCTCAACCGTCGCCTTAGAGGTTGCAAGACCTGGAATGACTTCAATCAGGCCCATGACCGGCACGGGGTTGAAAAAGTGAATCCCGATGAACCGCGCCGGATCGGGCGAGGCTTGCGCCATGCGCGTAATCGGGATGGACGACGTGTTGGAGGCCAGAATAGCATCTTCCCGCAGCACCTTGCCGACATCGGTGAAGATAGCGCGCTTAATCTCTTCCTTTTCGGTCGCAGCCTCGATGATAAGATCGGCGTCTGCAAAGGACGCGCTTCCCGCGACAGGGGTAATGCGTGCCAAGGCGGCGTCTCGCGTCGCCGCGTCGATCTTTTCCCGTTCCACCAGTCGATCAAGCGCTTTAGCAATACCTGCTTTCCCGGCCTCGGCGCGGGGGAGGTCCACATCGGACAAGAGCACCTGATAACCCGCCTGCGCCGACACTTGCGTGATGCCTGATCCCATCTGGCCTGCACCAATTACTCCGATCAACTTCATCGTTTTCTACTCCCTTGTGCGGTGCAGCAACTGCTTGTGACAGGGCCTCTATCGACTCAACTCGGCTTGGGCTAGTCTCTTCCCATGTTGGCGATCTCGATGCTGGTCGCGGCGATGGCAACATCGCCCAAACCCGGCGAGCTAAAAAGTTTCGATGACTGGACCGTCGGGTGCGACAACGGCCTGCGCTGCACGGCTGTTTCCCTGATGGAGATGGAATCTGGCGAGAACCAGTTGACCGTTCAAATTCGCCGGGACCCTCAGGCTATGGCGCCGACCCGGCTTGAGATTGCCAATGTGGAAGATCGCAGCAAAGCAGGGTCCGCACGGCTTGTGCGTGATGGCGGGCAGCTTGTGGCGAACGTGTCGCTTCCCGCAAATGGGGACCCGATCGAACTCAGCCTCGATCCCTTCATGATTGCTGCGCTTGGCAATGGAAAAAAGCTCGAACTTCGCGATACCAAAGGGCAATCGCTCGGGACCGCGTCGCTGCGCGGCATTCGCGCGGCCTTGAGCTATGCTGATGCCCAGCAGGGGCGAACAGATACGATCACGGCGATGATCGCCAAAGGCCCGAAACCGGCCTCTGCTGTTCCGCCGCCGCCCGCGCTTCCGAATATCGTGGCACCGCGCCTGTCCAAGTCTGCCAATGAGCTTTTGTCTCGGGAGGATGTCGTCCGGCTACAAGGCCGAACGGGGTGCGATGCGAGTGGAGACCCGCCTCTCCCCCAAGAAGCGGTGCGGATTGATCGCCGGCACTGGTTGGCGATGATCCCGTGCGGCTCAGGCGCCTACAACCTCATGGGAGCGCCCGTTCTTGTTTCAGGATCGGGAAAAAGCCGCAAAATGAAGATGGCGGATTTTGACTATCTCCCCCGCACGACGAGCGAGAATGGGCTTCCCGTCATCGCCAATGCCAGTTGGGATAGCGCGCGCGGCGAATTGATGAGCTACGCCAAAGGTCGCGGCTTGGGCGATTGCGGCTCCGCTGAAACATGGGTCTGGGACGGCCGCCGCTTTCGGCTTCAGGCACAAATGGTAATGGAAGACTGCCGCGGCGTGGTGGACTGGATCCCCACATGGCGGGCCAAAGTAACGCGCCGCTGAGGCTTAGCGCGCTGCGCCTGGCTTCCACAAAATATCGGCGGATCCCCCCGCATTGGCGAGCCGGGCCGCGACAAACAGCCAGTCTGACAAACGGTTGATATAGTGTTGAGCCGCCGGGTTGAGGGGCATTTCGCGCCGGGCCGTGACGAGGCTCCGCTCGGCACGCCGAGTCACGGCACGGGCGACATGAAGCGCCGCGGCAAGCGGCGTCCCGCCTGGTAAGATAAAGCTGGTGAGCGGCGTCAGGCCCGCATTCATCGCGTCAATCTCTGCCTCCAAGCGACCAATCTGGCTCGGGATAATGCGCAACACCATTTCCGACGGCGCAAAATCATCTCCGGGCGTTGCAATATCTGCGCCGAGATCGAACAAGTCGTTCTGGATTGTCTGAAGACGATCGTGCATTTCACCCGTAGCATGAAGCGCCGCGACACCGATAAGGCTATTGACTTCATCGACATCGCCAATGGCGATCATACGGGCATTATCCTTGGGCGTGCGGCTGCCATCGACAAGCCCTGTCGTGCCATCATCTCCCGTGCGGGTGTAGATTTTTGTAAGCTTTACCACGGCCTTAGCCGCGCGCAGAAAACAGCAAAATCACGACGAGAAGGATCGCCGCTGCTTGAAAGATCACGCGCTGCATCATCGCGCGGTTCTGCTTCATGCTTGAGACGCTGGGGCCAGAACCCGCGTTTTTCAAATCTTCTTCGGTTGTCCGAAGAAAAGCGATGATACCCCGCACAAGCGCGACAGCCGTCGCCAGCATAGCGGCGACGAGAAGGAGGATGAAGAAGACGTTTCCCATGGCGAAAAGCCATAGACCTATGGCGTCACGGGGCAAAGCCTTTTGTTGCACCCCCGCCCAAATCAGGTAGCGCGATGGACAGAAGACAAATGATAGCCAGCCGGAAGGCTGCCGCTTCTAAGAGCCTTTACGAGCGCTTTACCGCCCCACCCTTCTTTTCGGAAATCTGCGAGACTGCGAGAATATTTGCGCTTCGCGAGCCGCTCCCCTGCGGCATTCAGGACGAGCGGGTGATGCCAATAACGCGGCACCGGCAAACCCAGAAGCCCCTGCAAAAGCCGGTGGATATGCGTCGCCTCGAACAGATCCAAGCCTCGGACGACATCTGTAACCCCCTGAAAGGCATCATCCACAACGACCGCGATATGGTAGCTTGTCCCGGCGTCCTTCCGCGCGATGATCACATCTCCCAACAGGTCAGGCGTTGCTGCCATGCGCCCGGCGGTACGATCCTCCCAAAAGAGCGGACCTGCCATTCCCATCGCTGCGGCAACATCAAGCCGCCAACAAAAAGGTCGATCCTCCTCTGGCATGCGCCGACCGCGGCATGTCCCGGGATAAAGCAGATGATCTCCTTGCGGCGCGCCAGCCGAGGCGGCCGCGATCTCCGCCCGGGTGCACCAGCATTTATAGGCAAGACCCATACCAATGAGCCGAGCCAGCGCTGCATCATAAGCGGGCGCGCGGGTTGACTGGAGCAGAACTGGGCCGTCGCCTTCAAGACCAAGCCAGCGCAGGTCCTCCAAAATGCCCTCTACGTGGTCTGCTCGACACCGACTTTGGTCGATATCCTCGATCCGCACCACGAAACGCCCCCCAGAAGCGCGCGCGAGGTCATGCGCGCAGAGCGCGGAAAAGGCATGCCCCAGATGCAACGGCCCAGTCGGGCTGGGCGCAAAACGCGTCACGCAGCTAGTGTTCATGATGAGGCTTGACCCCAAGATATTGTAGATGCAGTCATAGTCCTGCAATTATCCGCGTCAAAGAAAGGCTGACGCAACAGGCCAAGAGAGGGTTCATGCTTCACCCTGATCTGATCCGCCATCCGGAAAACTGCCCGGCGCTGGTGCTGAACGCAGATTACACACCACTTTCCTATTATCCTTTGTCCCTTTGGCCGTGGCAAACGGCGGTCAAGGCCATGTTCCTCGAACGCGTCGATGTGGTGGCACGGTATGAGCGCGAGGTTCGCAGCCCCAATGCGCGGGTGCAACTGCCGTCGGTGATTGCGCTCAAGCAATATGTGAAGCCTTCCGAAAACCCAGCCTTTACTCGGTTCAACCTCTTTTTACGCGATCGCTTCCAATGCCAATATTGCGGGTCTCCCAAAGATCTGACCTTTGACCATGTCATCCCCCGCTCTCAAGGCGGCCGCACCAACTGGGAAAATGTCGCCACGGCGTGCGCGCCTTGCAATCTGCGCAAAGGCGGCCGCACCCCGCGCGAAGCGGGCATTAAGCTGATGCAAAACCCCTATCGCCCCACGACGTGGCAATTGCAGGATCATGGCCGCAGCTATCCGCCAAACTATCTGCACGAAACATGGCGGGATTGGCTGTATTGGGACATCGAACTCATGCCCTGAAGGCTTTGGCAGCCTATTTCTTGTCGTAAGGGTTTTTGCCACCGCGCAACGTCAGCCGAACCGGAACAGCGCCAAAGCCAAGTTCTTTGCGGATGCCGTTGACCAGATAGCGTCGATAGCTTTCCGGGAGATCATCCACCCGGTTGCCAAACACCACAAAGCTTGGCGGGCGGGTTTTGATCTGGGTGACATAGCGCAGTTTGATGCGCTTTCCACCGGGGGCGGGCGGTGGATTTTTATCGACTGCCACTTCAAACCAGCGGTTAAGCTGCCCGGTGGGCACGCGCTTGCTCCACGCTTCGCGCACCTCAAAGGCAACCTCAAGAAGCTGGTCGATCCCTTTCCCGCTCACCGCTGAAATGGTGAGCAGAGGCACGCCGCGCACCTGCGCAAAGCCTTCGTCCAACGCCGCCCGGACACCTTGGAAGAGCGCACTCCCATTTTCGACGGTATCCCATTTGTTGAGGGCGATGATCATCGCCCGGCCTTCGGTGAAAATCTGGTCTGCAATCCGCAAATCCTGGGCTTCCAGCCCCCGCGTCGCGTCGAGCAAGAGCACAACGACCTCGGCAAAATCGATCGCTCGCTGCGTATCCGCGGCAGAGAGCTTTTCGAGTTTATCGTCGACTTTCGCCTTGCGCCGCAAACCAGCGGTATCGATGAGGCGAACCGAGCGTCCCTGCCATTCCCAATCGATGCTGATCGAATCACGGGTGATCCCGGCCTCTGGGCCAGTGATCATCCGGTCTTCCCCAAGCATACGGTTTACGAGCGTTGATTTGCCCGCATTGGGCCGCCCGACGATCGCCAGTTTCAGCGGCGCATTGGCGCGGGCCTCTTCATCTTCTTCTTCGTCGAAGTCTTCCGCGTCTCGTTCGACATATGGGAGAAGGGAGTGGAAAAGATCATCAAGCCCTTCCCCATGTTCCGCGCTGAAGGGGATAGGATCGCCAAGGCCGAGACTGTAGGAATCGAGAATCCCCGGCTCCCCTGCCCGCCCTTCTGCCTTGTTGGCGAGAAGAACGATGGGCGTCGAAAGGCTTCGCAGCCAGTTTGCAATTTCCCGATCGAGAGGCGTTATGCCGGCCCGGGAATCGATGACAAACAGCGCAACATCAGCATTCTCGGCGGCGGCCTCAGTCTGCTGGCGCATCCGCCCCGGCAGTGTCTGCGCATCTTCATCCTCGAAGCCCGCGGTATCAACAATCCGGAATTCGAGCCCAAGAAGATTGGCTTCACCTTCGCGGCGATCACGTGTCACACCAGGACGGTCGTCAACAAGCGCCAGACGCTTGCCAACAAGCCGATTAAACAGCGTCGATTTGCCGACATTCGGTCGCCCGATGATGGCGACCAAGGGGAGCGCGGAGGCCATCCTATCCGGCCTCCTCAACGCCAAGCGGTCAGGCGACCGTCATTATCCAGGATGAACAACGTATTCCCTGCGACCACTGGCGGAAGCAAGATGGGGCCTCCTGCCTTCACCTTGCTTTGAACCTGCCCATCGACTGGCGAGACGTTGATCAATTGGCCCTGCGAATTGGCCAAAATCAAACGATCCCCTGCGAGAACAGGCCCAGTCCAGATGATCGGATCTTTCTTTTTCTTTTCTTTTTCAACGCGATATCGAGCGAGCTGGGTGGCCCAACGCACTTTGCCGCTGCCCCGCGCGATGCACAAAAGGCGCGCATCGTCAGTGACGACGAAAATCCACTCACCCGAGATCCACGGCGTTGAAATGCCAGCAAGATTAATTTCCCAGAGCCGCTGACCTGTCACCAGTTCAAGGCTGACCATGCGCCCGCCTTTGCCCACGGCATAAACCCGACCTCGGTCGACAACCGGGCTCGCATCAATATCCGCCAGCGCCGCGACCGAGGTTGTCGCGCTTGTGCGCGTCAGCGCATCGCCCCACAGAACACGACCATTTTCATAGCGATAGGCATTTAATTCGCCCGAAGAGAAGCCCGCTACAACGGTACCTTGGCCAATCGCCGGCGCGCCAGCGCCAAACACGCCCGTCAATTCGGTCGCACCCGCTTCCTGCCACTCGACCGTGCCATCGCTGGCACGCAACACAAAAAGCTGGTTATCCGCCGACATGACATAGATATTGCCAAGGCCAATCGAGGGGGCGCCCCGCAGCGGACCACCCGGACGTTTCTTCCAAATGATCTTGCCATCCGTTGCATCAAGTGCAGCAACATCCCCCAGCCCGTTCGTGGCATAGAGACGATCGCCCTCAACGCTGACGCCGCCACCCCAGGAGGCTTTGCCGTCTTTACCCGATGCGTCGAGGCCAACCGTCCACAGACGATCCCCCGTCTTCGCGTCAAAGGCATGAACGCGCGCGCCTGTATCCATCACATAGAGTTTGCCGCCCGCTACCACCGGCGCTGCCGCCAAGCGCTGCTTCTTGCTCGATCCCGAGACGGACGCGCGCCATACCGGCCCAAGTGACAGACCCAGCGCGAGATGATCCATCGACTTTGCGGCATTCCCGCCGGGCTGACCCCAATTTTCATTGAGCTGGGCCGGTGGCAAAAGAACGTCAACATTGGCAAGCGCTGGATCAACCTGCGCTGCCGCCTCTGACGTCAAAATCGGCACGCGCTGCCCCAAAACAGGTGTCCGCGCCTTTTTATTGCCCCCACCGCCGAACACGCCGCACGCAGAGACCGCCAACAGCGTCGGCACAAGGATCAGAGCCTTTGCACGAGATTTAAACGAAAACGTCATTGGGGCTTTCCTTGCTTGGCCGAAGCCGGGGCGGCGAGCTGCGCAGAAAGCGAGGCAGCCATATTGGCGGCCCGCCCGCGAATGCTCTGCGGCACTGTTTTATCTGCGGCAATATCGGCAAATAGCTTTGCTGCAGGCTGAACGCGTTGCTTCTTCAGATACGCAACGGCAACCATTTCTCCGGCACTGCCGAACCAGGGGTTACCCTTCACCGCCAGCGGAGACAGGCGCGCAATAACCTCGTCCGGAGCCGTACGGTCGAACTGCACCGCCGTTTGCCGAACGAGCGCGAGGTCTCGCCAAGGCTGTGGCAGTTTCTCATCCTTCGCCACTTGCGCGTAGAGCTTTGCCGCACCATCCAGATCACGCTTCTGGATAAGAATGGCAGCCTTTGTGATGAGAGCGGTCGCGCGATAACCTTCGTTGCTCGAACCAGAAAGGCCGTCGAGAGCTTTGATCGCGGCGGCGTCATTTCCTGATGACGCCTGACGGACCGCTTCGTCCAACACCTCGCTTTCAGCGCTCGCCGCTTTGAACTGGCGATCTTCCCAAACCAGCCACCCAGCCAGCGCGACCAGGCCTGCGACAATCGCCGCGATGATCCAGCGGCCATAAAGGCGCCAAATCCCGGTCAGCCGGTCCCGGCGCAGTTCCTCATCAACTTCGCGAATGAAGCTGTCTTCATTTGTGGGGATAGGCGGCAACGCCAAGGCTCTTCTCCGGGTTTAAAGCTGACGCTCCCTTAGCCGTGCCTATCGGCAAGGGGAAGCGGCAACAGGTATCAGGACAGGTAAAGCTGTTCGTCGCTTGGGAAATTGCGGCTTCGCACGTCTTTGGCATATTGTTCTACTGCTGCCGCAACAAAGCTCGACATCCCTGCGTATTTCTTGACGAATTTGGGCGTCCGCTCAAACAAACCGAGCATGTCTTCTGTCACCAGAACCTGGCCATCGCATTGGGCAGAGGCCCCGATGCCGATCGTTGGGCAGGCGACTTTCTGGGTAATCTCGATCGCGATGGGCTCAAGCACGCCTTCAATAACCATCGCAAAGGCGCCCGCTTCCGCCATGGCGACCGCATCCTCAACAATGGAGCGCGCCTCTTCATCGCTTTTACCGCGGACACCATAGCCCCCCAGAATATTCACAGCCTGCGGCGTCAGGCCAACATGGGCCATCACGGGGATGCCGCGCGAGGTCAGGAACTCAACCGTAGGCGCGAGCACCTTACCCCCTTCAATTTTCACACCAGCAGCGCCCGTTTCCTTCAGCAAGCGAGAGGCATTATTGAACGCTTGCTCAGGCGAGCCTTCATAACTGCCGAACGGCATATCGACGATAACCGCCGCGTGATAGCTGCCCCTAACGACCGCAGCGCCATGCGCCGCCATCATTTCCATCGTCACCGCAACTGTATGCGGCAAACCGTAGATCACCTGACCCAGCGAATCTCCCACCAGAAGCAAGTCGCAATGGGGATCAAGCAACTGCGCCATGCGCACCGTATAGGCCGTCAGCATAACAAGCGGCTCGCCGCCTTTGCGCTGACGAATCCTGGGCACCGTCAGGCGCTTCATCGGCGTCGGAGTAGGATTGGCGCGGCTGGTAGACGTATCGAGCGTCAGCGTGGTCGAGGTCGTAGACATAAGCGCTTCATAGACCGGGGAGCGGACAAGGCAAAGCCTTGGCGACTTCTCTCTATGTGCGCCGCGAAAATATGACAGTTGAAAGACAAAAACTTGCTCCGCCGTGATGAATTGGATAGGCGCGCGCTTCAGCGACGAGCGTCCCTCTCGCCGTATAAAGGGCCCATTTCGCAGCATGTCTGATATGCCTCATCACCACCTAAAGGCGGCCAGGCCCCGAAAAGATTTTCTCGGCAGACTTATGGGCCTGCTGCGCGTCAAATTTCACCGCGACCTTACAGCAGGCGAACGTTTATTTTTAGGCGGGCTGCTTGGGTTCATCGCGGCCTCGGGACTAGTGCTCTTCATCATAACACCCGTGCCCTTCAGCGCGCTTGCGCTTGGCATGAGTCTCTACCTGATGTTGCCGTTTATTAGTATGTCGGCCGTTTGGGTCGTCTTGCGCATTGCAGAGCGGCTCGCGGGGCACCGCTTTGCCATTCCTCATGCGCGCGCGCAGTGGATGGCCATAACCGCCTTTGCCTCCAGCTGCACAATCCCCGTCTATGGCATGTTCAAGCAATATGTTCTGAAAGACAGAGGATTTCCATTCGACCCATTATTGGCCGAAGCTGATCGCTATTTATTCTTTGGTCAGGACGGCTGGCAGGTGATGCACGACTTGTTCGGCTCCCTTTGGTTCACGCTGGTATTGGACCGCGCTTACGGCTTCTGGCTCCCCATCTTGATGTTCTGCCCCGTTCTTTGGGCAGCGATTGTCACAGACCCTTGGGTTCGCGGACGGCTGATCGCGTGCTGGTTGGCTGTCTGGGTGCTCGTCGGTGGCTTAGCCGCATGGCTCCTCGCTTCGGCGGGTCCCATGTATTATCCCCATTTCATCGGCCCAAGCCCAAGCTTCCAAGCACTCCATGATCGGATCGTCGAACTCGGAGCCCTCGCGCGGAGCCAAGGCGAAACTCTGGCGACTCCCTTTGGCCATGTCATGCTGATGAACCGCTACCAATCAGGCCATTACATGCCCGGTTTCGGAATATCGGCGATGCCGTCTGTCCATGTCTCCATGGCCGCGCTGTTCGCGATTGGGGGATATGTCATCCATCGCTGGCTCGGCCATCTTCTCCTCGCTTATGCTGTCCTCATCTGGATTGGCTCTGTCTATCTTGGTTGGCACTATGCGCTGGATGGTATTTTAGGCGCGGCGCTTACCTATGGCATTTGGAGGCTTTCGGCCAAACTTGCAGCCCCCTTTGCTGAGCGGCGCGTTACCCCGTCTTCATGCCCCCCCAAACCCAGTTAACCACCTATTTTGGTGCCTGCGCAAGGAAAGCCGGATAAACGACACCTTCTAATCCAGTGTATCGGACATAGGTGTTATGCGTTTTCTGCGTTCTTTTCGGCGCCAGCCCTTTGGTGCCCTGACCTTTCTTCTTTGTTCAACAACTTCTATTTCAACTGCTTATGCAGCAGACCTTCCGCAAGGCGGCACGCTCGCCAGCGGCAGCTCTCGCTGATCAACGACATGGCGGGCGGGCAGATTGCTGCCGCGCTTACCAAGGGCACCGGCTTTGGCGGGGTTGACTTGCAAGTGCTCGGTCAAGCCAAGCCAATTGCGGCGTGGCTTGCGACCTCCAAATCCGCGAGCCCGTCCTTGGGCCCGGTGGAAAGCATTGCCGGGGCGGAGGTCAGCAACCTTGCTGGCCTTGGCGAACAGCTTCTGGTGCAGGCATCAGGGGATTTCAGCGGCAGCTTTCTGGCCGCCGACCCACGTTATCGCGCACTATTGACGCGGTTGAGCCTGCCCCTCGGCGCCCATGGTCTTTCAGCAGATCTAAGCTATGTCAGCGTTTCAGCGCAGCCCACGCCGAAAGCGGACACCTTGCCGAGCGTTTCGGGATTTCGCAGAATTGGCGCGGCACTGCGTTATCCTTGGCTGATTTCGGAAAACCAACGCGCCTCTGCCTTTATCAGCGCCGAGGCGATGACCGATCGACAAGATGTCGCCGGACATTTGCTGGGGCTGTCTCTCGACAGGCTCAGGGTGGCGCGGGTCGGGATGGACCTGAGCGGCCAACGCGCTGGCTGGCCACGCGCATGGCAAGTCCGGCTTACCCAATCCGTGGGAATCAACGCGCTCGGCGCACGAAGCGCGGCTCAGGCATCGCCGCTTTTACCCCTCTCCCGCCAAAACGCCGATGCGCATTTCTGGAAGCTGGATATGCAGGCCAATGCTATCCAACCCTTGAACCAACAAATGAGCCTGAGGCTGCAACTTCAGGCGCAGACGGGCTATGGACGCGCCCTGCTCCGCGCTGAACAAATTGGCCTTGCCCAGAATGAGGGGTTGAGCCACCTCGCCCCCGGCAGCCTTCAGGGAGACGATGGGGTGCTTGCCCGGCTAGAAGTCAGCCACAGGGCCCCCTTCACCCCATTGGCGGGAGAGTTTTATGCCTTTGGCGCCGCCGGCATCGTTCGCGTGGCGAGCCCCACTGCGCTTGAACGCGCGCAAATCCACAGCGAAGGCTTAGGCGGCGGCATGCGCACGCAAATCCTGCTTAAAAATGGGATCCGCCTGTCGATGACCGGAGAATATGCCGCAGGCTGGCGGAGTGACAACAATAAGCTGGCGACGCGTGCTCGATTGGGACTGCAGTTGAGTTACTGACGACAAGCGCCCTTAAAAGGCCGCCTCCAATTCTGCAGGCTTGAACCCGCAGATCAGGCCGCCAGGATATTCAACGATCGGTCGCTTGATCATCGACGGTTGCGCCACCATCAGGGCAACGGCCCGCGCTTCGTTCAGATCAGCACGGTCGGCTTCTGGCAGCTTTTTAAACGTCGTCCCTGCGCGATTCAGGACTTTTTCCCAACCTAGCGCCGCGCACCAATTAGCAAGCTTGGCTGCCTCTACACCCAGCTTCTTGTAATCATGAAAGGCATAATCAATGCCCTGCGCGGTGAGCCAGTCCCGTGCCTTTTTGACTGTGTCGCAGTTGGGGATGCCGTAGAGCGTGACCGTCATCGCTTATTCCCACTCAATCGTACCAGGCGGCTTTGAGGTATAGTCATAGACGACGCGGTTGATGCCCTTCACCTCGTTTACGATACGGGTCGCGACCCGGCTCAGGAAGCCGGCGTCGAACGGGTAGACATCGGCCGTCATGCCATCGGTGGAGGTCACGGCGCGCAGCGCGCAGACGCTGTCATAGGTTCGGCCATCGCCCATGACGCCCACGGTGCGGACCGGCAGCAGCACGGCAAAGGCTTGCCAGATCGCGTCATAAAGGCCCGCCGAGCGGATTTCTTCCAGATAGACGGCATCAGCCTTGCGCAGAATATCGCAGCGTTCCTTGGTCACTTCGCCCGGAATGCGGATCGCAAGCCCCGGTCCGGGGAACGGGTGGCGGCCAACAAAAATATCCGGCAAGCCAAGTTCCCGGCCCAAGGCGCGGACTTCATCCTTGAACAATTCGCGCAGCGGCTCAACCAGCTTCATGTTCATCCGCTCGGGCAGGCCGCCGACATTATGGTGGCTCTTGATCGTAACGGATGGGCCGCCGGTGAAGGAAACGCTTTCAATCACATCCGGGTAGAGCGTGCCTTGAGCAAGGAAATCAGCCCCGCCGATTTTCTTCGCCTCTTCCTCGAACACATTGATGAATTCTGCGCCGATAAACTTGCGCTTCTTTTCCGGGTCGGTGACGCCAGAAAGGCCAGCCATGAAGCGAGCCTCCGCATCGACGACGACGAGCGGGATCTTATAATGTTCGCGGAATAATTCTTCGACCTGCTGGCGCTCATTCAAGCGCAAAAGGCCGTGATCGACAAAGACGCAGGTCAGTTGATCGCCAATGGCTTCGTGGATCAGAATTGCAGCGACGGATGAGTCAACACCGCCCGACAGGCCGCAAATGACCCGGCCATCGCCGACTTGCGCGCGGATATCGGCAATTTTGGTCGCGCGGAATTCCGCCATCGTCCAATCACCCTTGAGTCCACAGACCTTGTGGACGAAGTTTGAGATAAGCTTGGCACCATCGGGCGTATGGACAACTTCTGGGTGAAACTGGGTCCCGTAAAAGCGGCGGGCGTCATCGGCGATCACTGCAAAGGGTGCGCCTTCGGTGGTGGCAACGACGCGGAAGCCCGGCGCGAAGGCCGTGACCTTATCGCCATGGCTCATCCACACCTGATGGCGCGAGCCCTTTTCCCATAGCCCATCGAACAGCAGGCAGTCGTCTGAAATATCAATGAACGCGCGGCCAAATTCGCCACTATCGCCCGGCTCCACGGTGCCGCCCAATTGTTGCGACATCGTCTGCTGACCATAGCAGATGCCGAGAATAGGAATGCCCGCCTCAAAAAAGCGCTGCGGCGCGCGCGGCGACCCGGCTTCAGGCACCGAGGCCGGCCCGCCGGAAAGGATGATGCCCTTGGGCTTCATCCGATCAAAAGCCGCTTCGGCAGCATTGAAGGGCGCGATTTCGCTGTAAACACCGGCTTCGCGCACGCGGCGCGCAATCAGCTGCGTTACCTGGCTGCCAAAATCGACGATAAGGATGGAATCGGAAGGCTGAACAGTCATGACGAGCCGATAGGGAGCCCGCCACGTTCTGTCCAGTTTGGGGATCGGGGCGGAGCCGGTTCAGTCCCCGCCCCGATCATAGCCGGAGCTTATTGCGGCGTCCGGATCGTCAACCCCGTCCAATAAGCGGCAAAGGCCCAGAGATCGGCGGCCTCCGCGATGATCTTGTCCGTCGGCTTGCCTGATCCATGACCAGCACGGGTTTCGATGCGGATGAGGTGCGGCTTATCTCCCAGCGCTGCGGCCTGAAGAGCGGCCGTATATTTGAAGCTATGGCCTGGAACGACGCGATCATCCGTGTCTGCCGTTGTTACCAAAATCGCCGGATAGCCCTTGCCCGACTGGATGTTGTGATAGGGCGAGTAGGCGCGCAACACCTTGAAATCCGCTTCCTTGCCGGGGTCGCCATAATCATCGACCCAATAGCGGCCCGCCGTGAAGCGATTGAAGCGCAGCATATCCATAACCCCCACCGCCGGCAGCGCAGCGGCGAACAGGTCTGGCCGCTGATTGACAACGGCGCCGATCAACAGCCCGCCATTGGACCGTCCCTCAATCGCCAGCTTGCCTTTGGCAGAAATCCCACTGGAGATCAGATGTTCCCCTGCGGCGATGAAGTCGTCAAACACATTCTGCTTGTTGGCGAGGCGGCCAGCATTGTGCCACTCGGCCCCATATTCGCCGCCCCCGCGCAGATTGGCGACGGCATAGACGCCCCCTTGTTCCACCCACGCCATTTGGGTGGGGCTAAAGCTGGGCGTCAGAGAGATGTTGAACCCACCATAGCCATAGAGCAAGGTTGGCGCGCCGGGCGCCGTATCCTTGCGGCGCGTGACGTACATTGGGATACGGGTGCCATCACGCGAGGCAAAGAAACGTTGCTCGGTCACATAATCCTTGGGATCGAAAGCAAGCTTGGGCGCGAAGAAGGTATCGAGCGAGCCTTTTGCCGTATCGAAGCGATAGACGGTGGACGGCGTGGCGTAGCTTGAAAAAGAGAAGAAGGTTTCTGAGTCCCCCGCCTTGCCCGAGAATCCAACCGCGGTGCCAATGCCCGGCAACGTAATAGCCGAGACAGGGCGACCATCGAGCTCACGCACCTCAATCTCGGAGCGCGCGTCACCCAAATAAGCAAGGATCATCCGCTGGCCAACCAGCGATGCCCCGACCATCGTCGCTTTCGCCTGAGGCACAATCTCAGCGAGCGGCGCGTCCGGGCGGGCAACGTTCATCTTAACCAGACGCCCCCGCGGCGCCTCTTTATTGGTCATGAAGAAGAATTGCGTTCCCGCAGAACCGGCTAGCTCCCAATTGTGGTCGAGCCCTTTGACAAGTGGCTTGAAACGGATTGCGCGGGTTACCCCGCCTTTGGCCTCCATCTTGCCCAACGTAAGCTCATACCGATCATCGGTACCGCCCGACGTGGTAATGAGCACATAGCGGCCATCATCGGTGACTTGCGCCGAATGGCCGAGCAAGGGCCGATCCGGCGTCTCGTAGATCTTGCGATCCGCAGACTGGGGGGTGCCGAGCCGGTGATAATAAACGGCCTGATGCGTGTTGAGCGATTGGAAAGTGGCGTCTTTCTGAGGCTCTGGAAAACGGGAGTAAAAGAAACCCTGATTGTCGGGCGACCAGCTGATATTTGAGAATTTAACCCAGCGGATCTCATCCCCCAGTTGATTGCCCGTCGCAACATCGAGGACCCGCAACACGCGCCAATCCGTGCCGCCTTCCTGAACCGCGTAAGCAAGGAAACGACCATCTCCGGACGGCATCCATTCTGCGAGCGCCGTCGCGCCATCCTGGGCCCAGCCATTGGGATCGATCAGGACACGCGCCGGGCCCGCCAGCCCTTCCTGCACCATGAGGACAGACTGATTTTGGCGGCCGTTATTGCGGGTGTAAAAATAGGCACTACCCGCCTTGCGGGGCGTCCCGATGCGCTCGAAATCAAACAGCTTTTTAAGCCGAGCCGACAAGATATCCCGCCCCGGCAATGTGCCGAGATAGGCCTGTGTCACGCGATTTTGCGCCGCGACCCAGCTCGCCACTTCGGGATCAACACGGACGTCATTCTCGAGCCAGCGATAGGGGTCAGCGACCTTGTGGCCAAACTGCTCCTCCACCAAATCCTGGCGGCGCGTGTCGGGATAGGCCAGTTTATCCGGCTGAATTTGTGCTTCAGCCATCGTTGTCGCGCCCATCACCAGCCCCATCAGGGCAGACACCCAAAGTCGCATCGATCAACACCTTCTACCATCAATCAAGAAGGGGCGACCCCTGATGCCGCCCGAGAGAGAGTTGCAAGACCTTCGCATTTAAGGAAGACTATATCGAGGGAGATAATCGAAATGCGCCTGATTGCCACTATGCTTTTGCTGGGGGTCGCCCCTTTGACGACCTCGCCCGCCTTATCCGCAACCAGCCCCAAAATGGCTGCATCGCAGGAGCTTGCCAAGATTATCGACGATCATTGGGCGGGATGGCTGCGCGAAAACCCAATCTCGGCAACGGCTCTTGGCGAACGGGCTTATGATGAAGATCTCCCGGATCTGAGCCTAGCCGCGCGAGACCGGGCCGCAGCCAATGCTCAAGCCCTGCTTGACCGGCTTCTCGCCATTGATGATACCGGCCTAACCGAGACAGACCGCGCGAATAAGGGGGTTCTCGCACGGATGCTCCGCGAGCAGGTGGAGAGCAATGGCTTCGGCCAGCGCATGATGCTCTTCACAACCTATGACAACCCCCACCAAAGCTTTGCGGGCTTGTCTAATAACCTGCCTTTCCACCGCGCCGCAGATTATCGCAGCTATTTGGTGCGGCTCGCCAAATTCCCTAAGATGAACGCCGATGTTATCGCGATCACGCGCCGCGCCGTTCAGCAAGGCTTTGTCCAACCCTGCGATGCAATGGCAGGCTTTGCCGCAACGATTGATGGAGCCGTGGCCGGCCCAGCCGAGCAGACCCGGTTCTACACGCCCTTCACGCGCGCGAAGCCAGCCGATGCCACCGCTGACGAATGGCGCGAAATGCAGGACGAGGCCCGCCGCGTGATCACCAATGTGATCACGCCCGAATATCGCCGCTTTACCGCTTTTTACGCGCGGGACTATGCCCCAAAATGCGCCCGCAAAGTGGGCGCGTCCTTTCTGCCGCAGGGAAAAGATTATTATGCCTTCCAAGCGCGGACTCACACAACAACCCAGCTGACGCCGGACGAGATCCACGACATCGGACTGGCTGAAGTGCAGCGAATCTTGGCCCGAATGGATAAGGTTGCCGCAGATGCGGGCTATGCGAACCGCCAAGCCATGATCGCAAAACTGCGCCAAGATCCGCAATTTTACGCGACGTCACCTGAAGCCCTGATGGCCGCCGCGGCCCGCCAAGCGAAATTGATCGACGGCAAGCTGCCCGCTTATTTCGGCAAGCTCCCGCGGCTGCCCTATGGCATTAAAGCTATCCCCGCAGAAACCGCCGAAACAACCACAACCGCTTATTACGGCTCAGGTGCGCTGACTGCAGGGATAGCGGGCTTTTATTACGTCAACACCTCGAAGCTCGACCAGCGCCCGCTATTTGAGCTGCCCGCCCTTACTGCACATGAGGCGGTGCCGGGCCATCATCTGCAAGGCGCGCTGCAGCAAGAGATTGAGCTGCCCAATTTCCGCAAACATGCTGCCTGGTTCACCGCCTATGGAGAAGGCTGGGGCCTCTATGCCGAGTTTCTGGGCGAAGAAATGGGGCTTTACGATACGCCGGAAAAGATGATGGGGCGCCTTTCCTACGAAATGTGGCGTGCTTGTCGGCTGGTGGTGGACACCGGGATGCACGCCAAAGGCTGGACCAAGGCCCAGGCGATCCAGTTCATGACCGAGAATTCGGCCCTCAGCGCGGCGAACATCGAAGCCGAAGTGAACCGGTATATTTCTTGGCCCGGCCAGGCGCTGGGTTATAAGATTGGTGAGATCAAAATACGGGAATTGCGCGCAAAAGCCGAAAATGCGCTAGGTGCGAAATTTGATCTGCGCCGCTTCCACGATGCGGTTTTGGCGCAAGGCGCCGTCCCGCTAGACGTGCTAGAATCCGCGATCGACCGCTGGATCAGCACCGAAGAAAAAGGCTGAACCGGAAAAAACACTTTCCTATTTATAACCAAATTGGTTACTCCGAATCATATTCTGTAACCGGAGTAATCCTAATGCCGCTTCTTGAAGGCCTTCTCGCGCCGATCACAACCTTGCTCGACAAAATCATCCCCGACCCTAAGGCGCGGGACGCGGCGAAGCTGGAGCTTCTCCGACTGCAAGGGGCGCAAGAACTGGAAGCAGTGCGGGCCCAAATGTCTGCCATTCTTGCCGAAGCGGGTTCTGCGGACCCGTGGACAAGCCGCGCGCGACCGAGCTTTCTTTACGTGATCTACGCCATCATCCTCTGGTCGATCCCGATGGGCCTGATTGCAGCAGCACAGCCGCAAATGGCCAAGGACATCGCCACTGGCATGAACGCCTATCTCGCCGGGATACCTGAACCGCTCTGGGCGCTGTTTGGCACGGGGTATCTCGGATATACCGCCGCCCGCCAATGGGGAAAGGCACGGGGGACCGACAAGTAGCCGTCCGGGGCGTTGCACCGAGACGAGCAGACTGATAGCGGCGGGCCATGTTCAATGACACCTCCTCCGCACTCTCTCTTCTCCTCTCTCGTCGATCTGGGAAGCCGCGCGATATGGTTGCCCCCGGGCCAGACGCGGCCCAGCTTGCGACCATCCTTCAAGCGGCCAGCCGGGTGCCGGACCATGGCAAGCTCGCGCCTTGGCGGTTTGTGATCGTTGACGCCGATCAGCGTTCCGCACTGTCTGACCTGCTCGTCAATGCCTATCGTGCGGAAAAGCCAGCGGCCGGGAAGCTCGAACTCGAGGCGATGCAGCAATTTGCGCATCAAGCGCCTAGCCTGATCGTTGCCCTCTCCTCCCCCAAGCGCGACAGCAAAATCCCGCTTTGGGAACAGGAATTATCAGCCGGCGCTGCCTGTATGCAGCTACTCAATGCCGCGCACGCGCTGGGCTTTGTCGGCGGCTGGCTGACCGGTTGGCCCAGCTATTCCGCCCAAGTGCGGGACGCCTTCGGGACTGCAGAAGAGAAGATTGCCGGGTTTATCTTCCTTGGTTCTCCCTCACGTCCTCTCGAAGAACGGCCCCGCCCAGCCGCTGCTGATGTCGTCCAACGCTGGAAAGCATAGTTTTTTTGGTGACTTGGCGCTGATTTGCTGTATTATTGAACTATGACAGCAGCGAGCTTTGACGAAATCCCGGTCTACCTGCGCCTTCGCGGCATGTTGGCGATTGAGATTATCGAGGGCAAATATCGCGAGGGCGATCAACTCCCGTCGGTCCGTGCTTTTGCAGCGGCAACGGGGACAAATCCGCTGACTGTCGCCAAAGCCTATCAAACCTTGCAGGATGATGGCCATGTGCTGGTCAAGCGCGGCATTGGGATGTTCGTGGCACCGGGCGCTGTTGAGGCCCTGAAGGTGCAGGAGCGGGAGATGTTTCTCACCCGCGTCTGGCCGCGGATGCGCGCGCTGGCAGACCGGCTGGGGATCGACCTTGCTGAGCTTGCGGCACGCACCCCCGCCTGATCCGCACCGGGCATAAGCTGGTCAGCGGGCCCCACGCAAGCTAGGCTGAGCCATGGTTTTGCGTCGCCTTTTTCTCCTCCCTTTACGTCCAAGTCCCACGGCACCACGCCTGCCAAAGGGCCAAAGGGTCTATGCGATTGGCGATGTTCATGGCCGCCTTGACCTGTTGGAAAAGCTCGTGGCGCTCATCGAGGCGGATCATCACGCGCGGGGGCCAGCCGATAAGACGATGATTTTTCTTGGAGATCTTATCGATCGCGGACCTGATTCCCGCGGTGTTATCGCTTTTGCAAGGCGCAGGGCGGCTGAATGCCGCTGCAAGTTCCTGATGGGCAATCATGAAGAGATGCTCCTCCACATCTGGGACGGGAACGCAGAGAGAGCCGCCACTTTTTTGCTCCATGGCGGCGATGCGCTGCTACGAAGCTATGGCGCAGACCCTCTCAATCTGTCTCCCAGCGAAACAGTTTATGCCGTGCAAAGTGCAGTGCCCGACGCGGATATCGACTTTTTGCGAGGGTTTGATCCGATGTATCGCGCCGGGGATTATGTTTTCGTCCATGCCGGGGTTCGCCCGCGCATTCCCCTGAGCGCACAAGACCCGATTGATCTGCGTTGGATCCGCACCGAGTTCACGCAATCCGATGCGGATTTCGGCGCGGTGATCGTCCACGGCCATAGCGTGAGCGACGTCCCCGAATTCCGCCCGAACCGTATCGGAATTGATACCGGGGCGTATCGCTCCGGCAAGCTCACCGCTTTGGGGCTGGAAGGCCCCGCGCGCTGGATTTTGTCGACTTAAGGTTAGCCCGCGACCAACAGCCCCGCAAGCGCGGCACTCATCAAGTTGGCAAGGCTGCCCGCGAGAAGCGCCTTGATCCCCAAGCGCGCAATCACCGGCCGCTGATCGGGCGCGAGCCCGCCTGTGACCGCCAATTGGATCGCGATGGAGCTGAAATTGGCAAAGCCGCATAACGCAAAGGTCACGACAGCAACAGTTGCCTCCGAAAGCTCCGGCTTGAGCGGTCCCAATTGCGAAAATGCGACAAACTCATTGAGCACCAGTTTCGTGCCGAACAGGCCGCCAGCGGTTTGCGCTTCGGCCCATGGCACGTTCATCAACGCCATAACGGGCGCAAAGACCCAGCCAAGGATTTGCTGAAAGCTCAGGTCAGGCGCACCAAACCAGCCACCAACCGCCCCCAAAAGGCCATTGGCAAGCGCGACCAGCGCCACGAAAGCGAGCACCATTGCCCCCACCGCCACGGCAAGCCGCACGCCGGTTTGCGCACCTTCTGCCGCGGCCATCAGGATATTGGCAGGCTTTTCAGATCCGAACAGGATCTCCCCTTCCACCTCCGGCTCTTTGCCGAGATCGGCAGGATCATCGGGCATCATCAGCTTCGCCATCAAAATCCCGCCAGGCGCGGACATGAAGCTCGCCGCCAGCAAATAGGGCAGCATCTCCTCCCCTAACATAGCGGCATACGCGGCAAGGATCGTTCCAGCGACACCTGCCATCCCCACAGTCATGATCGTGAAGAGTTGCGCCGGCGTCATGGCCGCCAGATAGGGGCGAATGACCAGCGGGGCTTCGCTTTGCCCGACAAAGATATTGGCCGCCGCTCCGAGAGACTCAACGCGCGTAATCCCCGTGACCTTCTGAATACCGCCACCAATCCAGCGCACAACAAGCTGCATGATGCCCAGATAATAAAGGATCGAAACCAAGCTGGCGAAGAAGATGATGACGGGCAGCGCCGAAATCGCAAAGCTCAACCCGCCCATTTCGGGCTTCGCCAAATTGCCGAACAAAAACTCCACGCCGGCATGGGCATAGCTCAACAAATGGCTGACCCCGGCGGCGAGAAGTTCGATTGCGGCCTTCCCAACGGGAACGTTGAGCACCAGAAGGGCGATCCCCGCCTGCAGCGCGAAAGCCGCCCCGACAACGCGAAAGCGGATCGCCCTGCGGTTGGAGGAAAAGGCAATGGCGATAAACAGGATCAGGCAGATGCCCGCGACCCCGACGGCGTAATGCTGCATTGAAAATCCCCCCAAAAGGCACGCTTTCAACGCTGATCTAAAGACCAGCGGCGGCGTCCGCCAGTCTTAATAGGTGCGGCCGATCAAAATACGTTCGACGGCTTTTTCCCCTGTAAAGAAGCACTTGCCATCAGCAGGAAGCGCATCACGGGGCGAATTGCGCATGGTGAGCTTCAGTTCTTTCAACTGCGCCACGATCTTCTCCAGCGTCGCGCCCGTTGGCCGCGCCCATTGCACCTCGACCCAGCCAACCACCTTATCTTCACCCGCAAAATGGGCGGCGAGATCCGTCACATCGCGCGCGATATTGGCATCGAGCCGCGCTTTGGCTTCGGCAAACAGGCGAGCTTCGATATCGACCAGCGTCTCGGCGGCTTTGGCAAGAAAATCCCCGCGGGCGACAAAAGCGGTGTCGAGCTTGCCATCTTCCTTATAAAGCCGATCGCGGCGGAGCATGGCGACATTGCCGCCTGCCACATCGCGCGGCCCGACTTCGATCAGGATCGGCGCGCCCTTCTTCACCCAGGCCCAGCGTTTGTTGGAGGCCTTGGTCGCTTTGGTATCCAGCAGCACGCGGATCGGCTCACCAAAGGCCGAGAGACAGCGCAGATCCGCCGCAAGACTGCGGCAATAGTCCAGCACGGCCGCGTCCTCATCGGTGTCGCGCAGCATCGGGATGATCACGATCTGGTGCGGCGCCACCTGAGGCGGGCAGCGCAGGCCATCATCATCGCCATGCGTCATAATGACGCCCCCGATCAGCCGGGTCGAAACGCCCCAGCTGGTCGTGTGGCAATATTGCTGGCTGCCTTCCTTATCCTGATAGCGAATGCCCGCCGCTTCAGCGAAGCCGGTGCCGAGATAGTGCGAGGTACCGGCTTGCAGCGCCTTGCCATCCTGCATCATCGCTTCGATCGAATAGGTCGCCACTGCGCCCGGAAAACGTTCATTCTCCGGCTTTTCCCCGGCGACCACCGGCATCGCGAGCGGTCCCTCGGCAAACGCCCGGTACATTTCGAGCGCACGCAGCGTTTCGGCCATCGCATCGTCGCGGTTCGCATGCGCTGTATGGCCTTCCTGCCACAAAAACTCTGACGTGCGCAGGAACATCCGCGTGCGCATTTCCCAGCGGACGACATTGGCCCATTGGTTCGTCAACAGCGGGAGGTCACGCCAGCTTTGCACCCAGCGGCTCATCGCCGCCCCAATCACTGTTTCCGAGGTGGGGCGGACGACAAGCGGTTCTTCCAGCTTAGAGTCAGGGTCGGGCACCAGCTTGCCCTTACCATCGCCCACCAGACGGTGGTGGGTAACGACGGCCATTTCCTTGGCAAACCCCTCCACATGGTCGGCTTCCTTCTCAAAAAAGGACAGCGGGATGAAGAGGGGGAAATAGCAATTCTCAACGCCTGCCAGCTTGATTTCGGCATCCATCAGCTTCTGGATGCGTTCCCAAATGCCATAGCCCCAAGGACGGATAACCATGCAGCCACGCACCCCCGATTCCTCGGCGAGGTCCGCCTCGGCGATGACTTCCTGATACCAGGCAGCGAAATTCTGGGCGCGGGTGACGGTAAGTGCGTGTTTCATGGAGCGGCGTTAGCCGAGGCGTGGCGCCGACCGCAAGGTCTCTCCCACAAATCATGGCCCGCGCGCCTTAGGGATGCGCCAAGCCATTATCCCGCTTGCACAAGCGCGCACGATGCCTATGCGGTTGAGACGTGATGCACGCGCTTGTCCCTCATCATGATCGCCGAATGCTGGCGCTGGGTATGCGGCTCCTGTCCGTACTGGGCCTTGCGACCATGTCGATGCTCGTCAAACTGGCAAGTGAAAGCGGCATCCGTCTAACGGAAATCATGTTCTGGCGGCAATTCGCGGCAATCCCTGTTGCGCTAACGTGGGTTGCGCTGACCGCTGGCCTTGCCACTCTCCGCACCCAGCGCTTCAGCGCCCATCTGCGGCGGTCGCTTCTGGGCGTCGTCGGGATGGTGTTCACCTTTGGCAGCGTCATCCTGCTCCCGCTGGCAGAAGCAACGACCCTTGGCTTTACGGTGCCGATCTTTGCCACGATCCTCTCGGCGCTGGTGCTGCGCGAACAGGTCGGCATACACCGATGGACGGCCGTGATCTTGGGCTTTATCGGCGTGCTGATTGTCATTCAGCCGGGCAGCGGCGGCTTCCCGTTAAAAGGCGCTCTGGTGGGCCTGACATCCGCCCTGATCATTGGCGTCATCAGCCTCCATCTGCGCGATATGGGCCGCACCGAAGCGCCGGCAACAACGGTGTTCTATTTCTCGCTCCTCTCCTCGATGCTGCTGCTCGCGCTTCATCTTGCACCGCTCCCGGACGATCTGGCGATGCTGGTGGCGTGGGGGCCGGGCGATCACAGCCTGCACCAATGGCTGCTCATTGGCGGCCTGGGCCTGTGCGGCGGCTTAGGACAAATCGCACTGACAGCCTCGCTGCGCTACGCCCCCGTCTCAACGGTTGTCGGCATGGACTATACCAGCCTCTTCTGGTCGACGCTTTACGGTTGGGCGATCTGGGGCGTCCTGCCAAGCCATGCCACCTGGCTGGGCGCGCCAATCATCATCGCAAGCGGGCTTTACATCGCGTGGCGCGAGCACCGGCTCGCCATTGCGCAACCCAAGGAACTGACACCATGACCTTGCCGATACTCCACCATTGCGAAGGGGCGCGCTCGTTCCGTTGCCTTTGGGCCGCTGAAGAGGTGGGCTTTGATCTCGACCTGAAAATGTGGCCCTTCCCGCCCCGCTGGTTTGCGAAAAGCTTCAAAGACATCAACTCGCTCGGCACGATCCCGGCCTGGGAGGAAGACGGCCATTTGCTGACCGAAAGCGCCGCCATCTGCCAGCGCATTGCCCAAGGCACGCGGCTGGAAGTTCGGCCCGACGAGCGCGATTATCTTCCCTATCTGAACTGGCTGCACCGGAGCGACGCCACGCTGACCTTCCCGCTCACGATCGTGTTGCGCTACACAAGATTAGAACCGGAGGAGCGCCGCCTGCCACAAGCCGTGGAAGATTATAAAGGCTTTTTCATGGGCCGCGCCAAAAGCATCGAGGAAGCCTTGAGCGATGGCCGCGACTGGCTGGTCGGCGGGCGCTTTACCGCAGCCGATATCTGTGTGGGCTATGCCGTCCATCTGAGCAGCAGCTTTGGCTATGATGCCGAACTCGGCCCGCTAACCCAGCACTGGTATGCGCGCCTGAAGGACCGGCCCAGCTTTGGCACGGCGCGGGCGCGGGAGAAAGCCAACCGGCCCGACGCGCCGGCTGCGCCCCTATAAACCCAGCACCAGCTTGGCGATGATGCCGCGCTGAATTTCGTTGGAGCCGCCATAGATGGAGGCGGCGCGGCCGTTGAAATAGCTGGGGACCGCCGTCAGCGCGACCTCTGGCCCTATCGGCGCGATATTGCTGCCCGGCTGGCGCGCGGCCAACTGGCTGACAGCGGCATAATCGCCCGCCAATTCCACCGCCAATTCCTGGACTTTTTGCGCCGTTTCCGTTCCTTGAATCTTAAGCATGGAGGCCGCCGGACCAGGGTTACGGCCGCGTGCCACCTCTGCCATCACCACATCCTCGCTCGCTTCAATCGCGGCGATCTGCGCGGCAAGGACGGAAAGTTTGCGGCGGATGGCCGGATCATGGATCAGCCTCCCCTCCGCACCGGCATCAAGCTCTGTCGCATAGCGAACCACGCGGCCTAACGCGGCTTTGAGCCCGGCCGAATGGGCAACGGCCCGCTCAAACTCCAGCAGATATTTGGCGACCGACCAGCCCTGATTTTCCTCGCCCAGTCGCCCGGACACCGGCACGCGCGCATTTTCAAAAAAGACCTGATTAAAATCATGGTCGTCGGCGATGGAGGGGATCGGCCGGACGGTGATGCCGGGGGTGTCCATATCCAACAGCAAGAAGGTGATGCCCTGTTGCGGCCGCCCGTCGCGGCTGGTGCGGACAAGGCAGAACATCTTGTTCGCGAAATGCGCGTGCGTCGTCCAGATTTTGGAGCCGTTGAGCACATAATGATCGCCGTCGCGCTCTGCCTTTAATAACAGCGAGGCAAGGTCAGACCCGGCGCCCGGCTCTGAATAGCCCTGGCACCAATAATCTTCGCCGGACAGGATGCGCGGCAGATACCAGGCTTTCTGCTCGGCCGTGCCATAGTGCATGATGGCGGGCGCGACCATGCGCAGCCCCATGGGTGAGAGCGATGGCGCACCCGCCAACGCGCATTCTGAGGCAAAGACGTGCCGCTCTGCCTCGCTCCAGCCGGTGCCGCCATATTCTTTGGGCCAAGTCGGCGCGACCCAGCCCTTCTTATGGAGGATCGCCTGCCACTTCAGCGTGTGCGGCTTATCGACAAACACGCTGGTTGATTTGGCGGCGACGTCGCGCAGCTCGTCCGTCAAATTGGCGGCCAGCCAATCGCGCACCTCGGCGCGGAACACGGCGAGATCGCCTGCCATCCCTAATTCACCTGCCGATCATAGCCCGCCCAATAAGGCGCGCGCAGATCCTTGCGGAGAATCTTGCCGCTGGCGTTGCGGGGCAAAGCCTCGATCACGTCGATCGATTTGGGGACCTTGAACCCGGCGATCTTATCGCGCGCCCAGCTTATCACGCTGTCGGGATCGATCGTCGCGCCCGGCTTGGGCACGCATACGGCCTTGACCGCCTCGCCCCAGCGTTCATCGGGCACGCCGATCACAGCCACTTCCAGAACATCCGGGTGGCCATAGATCGCGCTTTCCACTTCCGCTGGATAGACATTCTCCCCGCCGGAGATGATCATGTCCTTCACCCGGTCATGGATGTAGAGATAGCCATCCTCATCCACATAGCCCGCATCGCCGGTATGGACCCAGCCATCGCCGGTCATCGTCTTCTTCGTTGCGTCCGGCAGGTTCCAATAGCCCAGCATATTGTTGGACGACCGGGTGATGACTTCGCCTACCTCGCCCACCGGCAGTTCCTTGCCCGCGTCATCGACAATCTTAATCTCCACCCCCGGCAACGGCTTGCCGGCCGAGCGCATCCGCTTATTGCCATTGGGGTCATGGTCTTCCGGCGGCAGCATCACGATCGTGCCCGTGGTTTCTGTCATGCCGTAATTCTGAATGAACTCGCAGCCGAACATCTGGATGCACTGGCGCAGCAATTCCAAGGGGATCGGCGCCGCGCCGTAGAGGATATATTTAAGGCGGCTAAAATCAACCGTAGGGCAGCGCGGGTGCTGGAGCAGGATGTGGAGCGCGGCCGGCACGATGAAGAAGCGGGTCACGCCGCCCGTTTCAATCGCATCAAACAGCCCATCCGGCGTGAACTCTGCCAGCACATAGCCGGGCAAACCGCTGGCAAGCGCCATGACTCCCAGACCCGTGCCGCCAATATGCGCACAGGGCATGGCCACCAGCACCACTTCGTCATCTTCCCATTGGGTATATGCAAGCCCTGCTTCGGCCGTGCCTTTGCGCAGGGCAAAAAGGTTGCGGTTGGAAAGCTCAACGCCCTTGGGGTTGCCTGTCGTCCCAGAGGTATAAAGTTGCAGCACCGCTTCATCCGGCCCGGCGGGGTCAAAATTAACACGGGGCGCGTTGGCAGCAATATCACGCGCTTCTTCATGCCCGATAAAACGCGGACCGTGCTGCAAATGCCCGTCCAGCGCTGCCTGTGCGCCTTCAAAGCCAGGCCCGGTAAAGACAATTTTCGACCGCGTATCGTTGACGATATAGGCCCATTCCGGCGGCGCGAGCCGCCAACCAATTGGGGCCATCACCACGCCCAACCGCGCGGCGCCGTAAAAAAGGGTAAAATAAATATCGCTGTTCTTGCCGATCCAGCAGATGCGATCGCCCTTTTTGAGGCCCGCTGACTTCAGGAAAGAGGCAACCCGCGCCGTGCGGTCTTCCAACTGGGCGTAGGACCAAAAGCGATCCTCTTCCCGCATCGCGAGATGATCTGCCTTTTCCGTCCCCCAATGCTGCAAAAATTCATCAAATGTCAGCAGGTCCGCCACGTCACGCATTCAACATCCTCTCGCGATTCTTCTTATTTTCGCGATGCTAGGCGATGCTTTCCGCAAACGTAAAGGCCGGAAACGGCTAGCCCCGACGAAAGAGCAGGGAGAGGTTGTTGGCGGGCATCTCTATCACCTGATCCAGCGCGAGCCCTTCTGCCGTGGCGACATCGGCCACGGCGGTCAGATCGCGCAGGCCCCAATCTGAGTTTTGCGCCTTTAAATTGGCATCAAAGGCCAGATTGCTGGGCGCCGTTTCTACCCCAGCGCGGATGAAGGGGCCATAAAGATAGAGGCTCCCACCCGGACGCAAGCAGCGCCCAGCACCGGCCATCAACCCTAAGGTCGCCGCCCAAGGCGCGATATGGACCATGTTGATGCACAGAACCACGTCGGCCGCAGTGACGGGCCAGTCGGCCGCTGCAGCATCAATCTGCACGGGCGCGCAAAGATTGGGCAGCCCCGCCTCTGCCGACCATGCCGCGATGGATTGGAGGCCAAGCGGATCCGCATCGCTCGGCTGCCACACGAGATGCGGGAAGGCAGCGGCAAAATGGACAATATGCTCACCCGTGCCGCTTGCGACTTCCAAGACGTTGCCCGACATAGGCAAAAAGCTGCGAAGCACCTGCGTTATGGCATCGCGATTACGGGCCGTGGCCGGGGCATGGCGCTTCGCGTCGGGACCAGCGTCCAAGATGAAGGGTTTAGGATCCGGCATCGGCGTACTCATGTGTCAGGGGCCAAATAGCCGCGCACCTCGCCATCGCTTATGCTATTCCGAGCGCCAGCACCCGGAACAGCACGGCGATCATCGCGTGGCGTTATATTTCAATTGCGAATCCGAGAGCTGAAAGCCGATCAGCAGCTCAAAACTTGCCTTCTGCACTGCAGCGCGCACTTCAGGATCTGCGAGGGGGTCGAGCGCGGCATCTACATCACCGGCCTTGCGCTTGCGCGTCAGCCGCGCCTCTATATCGGCGGGCAAGGTAGCCGCAGCACGATCGACATAGCCTGCCGCCGTCCCTTTGCCCTGCGCCCGCGTCTGGCCATCGGCGAACTCAATGACGACCGTGCTAAGCCGCTTCGAGACAACAGCACGTCCGCCCTGAACGACGGTCGCGAAATAAGGCAGCTCCACCCGCCGCGCACCCGCCGCGGACTGGCGCGTTGCGATCACATCAAACTGCGCCGTTGCAGCGATATCGCTGCCCTGTTCCGAACATGTCGAACGAACATTGGTCAGCGTCGCCACCACATCAATCGCCGCAGCCTCGCGCGCGTCCGAAGGATCGAACAATGTCACGTCTCCGGTATAAACGGGGACAGCGACAGCGGGACAGGCCGAACGCGTGACAGCAATCCCACCCGAGGAATCAAAATCCCCATCCTTGGCACACCCGGCGAGTAAAAGGGCGGCAAGACCGGTCAGGATGAGAGAGTTGCGCTGCATGACAAATAGATTCCTCACAGATAAGGCCAGACCGTATAGGAAGCGGCTTTCCCGGCTGCAAGCAATCGCGTAGGGCAAGGGCAAGATGAGCGAGACAAAACCACCCCTGAACCTGTTGATTGCGGCCCCGCGCGGCTTTTGCGCTGGAGTGGACCGTGCCATCCTGATCGTCGAGCGGGCGCTCGAACGCTACGGCCCGCCGGTCTATGTGCGGCATGAAATTGTCCATAATCGGTTTGTGGTCGATGGTCTAAAGGCAAAAGGCGCTATTTTTGTTGAAGAGCTTGACGAGGTGCCGGATGGCGTCCCCGTTGTTTTTTCAGCCCATGGCGTACCCAAGATCGTGCCGGCAACGGCCGATGCTCGGGGTCTTGACTGGCTGGATGCAACCTGCCCCCTTGTCTCAAAGGTGCATCGCCAAGCCGAGCGCCTCGTTGAGCAGGGCAAGCACATCATCTTTATCGGTCATGAGGGCCATCCCGAGGTTATTGGCACTTTTGGGCAAGTCCCGGATGGCGCGATGACGCTGATCGAGACGGAGGGTGATGTTGCGCAGTTGCCGGAATGGGACGGCGGGACTTTGGGCTTTTTGACTCAAACAACCCTGTCGGTCGACGATACGGCCGCTGTCGTCGCCGCCTTGAAAGCGCGCTTCCCCGACATACAAGGCCCGCGCGGCGAAGATATCTGCTATGCTACGAGCAACCGGCAGGATGCAGTAAAGGCCATTTGCGCGCGAGCTGAAAAGCTGATCGTTATCGGCGCCCCCAATTCCAGCAACTCTCTCCGCCTGGCAGAAGTGGGAGAGCGGATGGGGGTGCCGGCCCTATTGGTCCAGCGTTCATCTGAACTAGATTTTGACTGGCTCGGGACACCGACGACCTTGGGGCTGACGGCGGGTGCATCTGCCCCTGAAGTCTTGGTTCGCGAAGTGATCGGAGCGCTCGCCACCCGCTTTGACGTGCGTGAGGAAGAAATCGTTACGGCTCAGGAAAATATGGTGTTCAAGCTGCCCCGCGCCTTGGTGGACTAAACAATGGCCGTCTACACCCAGATCAGCGCAGAAGACATGGCAGACTATGTCCGCGCGTTTGACGCCGGAGAACTCCGTTCTGCTAAGGGCATCGCGGAAGGCGTTGAAAACAGCAATTATCTTGTCGAAACTGACAAAGGCCGCTTCATCTTCACCGTTTATGAAAAACGGGTCGATGTGAACGACTTGCCCTTTTTTCTTGCGATGATCGACCATCTTGTGGCCCGCGGGTGCCCCGTGCCTGCGGCGCTGAAGACGCGCGATGGGGCCGGCACGATCACCCGGCAGGGCAAAGCGATGGCGATGATGCACTTCATGCCGGGTCTTTCGGTCAGCCACCCGACCCCCGGCCAGGCGCGCGCTGCTGGACGCGCGCTGGGCCAACTCCACACCGCGCTGGCGGATTTCCCGATGCACCGGCCCAACGCGCTCGGGCCGCAGGGCTGGTATGATTTGGCGGAGCGGTGTGGCGATGATCTTGACCAGATTCAGCCCGGCCTGAAAACCCGCGTCGCTGAAGAATGCGCCTTTTTGAAAGTGCATTGGCCCAGCCAGCTTGCCCAAAGCGTCATCCACGCCGATTTGTTCCCCGATAATGTGCTGATGTCCGGGGATCAGGTGTGCGCCGTGATTGATTTCTATTTCGCCTGCACCGAAATTCGGGCGTGGGACCTTGCCGTCACGCATAGCTCGTGGAGCTTCGACGCCACAGACAACCAATATGTACCGGAAATTGGGGATGCCCTGATGACGGGCTATGAAGACAGCTTCGGCCTGAACGCCGCAGAGCGCGCCGCGTTTCCGGTGCTTGCGCGCGGGGCGTGCCTTCGCTTCCTTCTCACCCGCGCTTGGGATTGGCTCAATACGCCAGCAGACGCGATCGTCACGCGCAAAGACCCCCTCGCCTATCTGGCGCGGCTCAACCATTACGCGGCGCTGTGAGCGACTTACCCCGGGTCAAAATCGCAACCGACGGCGCGTGCAAGGGTAATCCCGGCCCGGGCGGCTGGGGTGTTGTTCTGCGTTTTAATGGCATCGAGAAAGAGTTGTCGGGCGGGGAGCCCGGCACAACCAATAATCGCATGGAGTTAATGGCGGCGATCAAGGGGCTGACGGCGCTCACCCGCCCCTGCCATGTAACCTTGGAAACCGACAGCGCCTATGTGCGTGACGGGATTACAAAATGGGTCCATGGCTGGCAGCGCAATGGCTGGCGTACCGCCGATAAAAAGCCGGTGAAGAATGCCGAGCTTTGGCAGGAGTTAATCGCCGCCGCGGCCCCGCACGAAATCGACTGGCGCTGGGTAAAGGGCCATGCGGGAGATCCGGATAATGAACGGGCCGACAAGCTGGCGAGCGACGCCGCGCTCGCTTTGGGCAAGTCACCCCATTGGTGACGCATCGAGAAATCGTCCCGGACGATAAAGAGCAGCATCAACCTTGTCATATGGTGCGACCGGGGCAACGCCCCGTATTTCGGCCGCGAGCAGCGCCGCAATAGCCGGCGCTGTTTGGATTCCAGCTCCGCCCTGACCTGCGCACCAGAAAAAGCCGGGACAATGGGGGTCCTCCCCAATAACCGGAGCACGGTCTGGCGAAAAGCTCCGTAACCCTGCCCAGCTTCGCTCCACGGCCTCAATCGGCCAATCAACCACCTCTTCGAAACGCGCGATGGCCCGCGCGATGTCCTCTTCTTCCGGCGCGGCATCGCACGGCATGGTCGGCGTTTCGTCGTGCGGGCTCAGCCAGACACGCCGCGTTCCTTCCGGCTTGAAGTAAAAGCGGCCCGCAAGATCGACCACGAGCGGCAGACCAGCTGGTATCTCGCGACCAAGGCGAAGCTGGACGATCGTTCGCCGCATCGGCTGGATCGGGATGTTGCTGGCCCCTGCCAAGGCCGCCACCTCAGACGCCCATGCGCCCGCCGCATTGACCACATGGCCTGCCTGAAATCGCTGGCGACCAGCCTCGATCAACCAGCCCCCCTCCTGCCGCGTGAGCGCCGTAACCGGCGCACGCAGGTGCATCTCTGCCCCTGCCCGGCGTGCAGCGGCAAGGCTCGCCTGATGAAAGCCGCCGACGTCGATATCAGCGTTGCTCGGCTCCAGCACACCATAGGCCCAATCGCGCCGAATGCCCGGCAATTGCGCCATCAAAGCGTCACCCTCTAGCAAAGCATGATGCACGCCTGACCCAGCAAAGGCCGCGATAAAGTCGCGGGCAAGGCCCGGCTGCGTATCGCGCGCCAACATCAGTGCGCCGCGCGGGGAGAGGAAGCTGCGTGGCGATATATCGGCTGGTGGCTGGTCGAGAAACGGACCGGAAGCGCTTGTCAGGGGCTGCACCAGCGGCCCGCCATAGGTTTCCGTCCAGAACGCTGCAGATCGACCGGTTGCATGATAACCCGCCACATCCTCCGCCTCGAGGATCGCGACACGCAAATATGGGGCAAGCGCCGCTGCCAAGCTCGCCCCGGCCATCCCAGCCCCGATAATGGCAACGTCAAACACCATGATCCGCCCCTGACGCGCCGTTTTGCCGGGGTCAACCCATCCCTTTGGCGGTCACCCGTGTTGGCGGTGGCGTGCTTCGACCTCAGCTGCTCGCCTCGAATTTTCAGCCTCACGCCAACCCAAAATTAACCCCGAGCCAATATTCCTCTCAAAATTGTTCTTAACGCCCGGATTTTATCGCCATGGATCCCCGAAAGACGCTCCTCATCGGCTGTGCCTTGATGCTGGCGACGCTTATCGCCTTCACCGGTAAAGCGATGATCTCTGGATCAGAGCCCGCTTCGACGGACAGTCTTGCGGCGATCAAGCCCGCCCCCAAAGCGGCCCGGATTTTGGTGGCGACGCGCGCGCTCCCTGTCGGGACGATCCTGACGCCTGATAGCTTTCGCTTTCAACCATGGCCTGCAGATATCGGAGACGCAGCCTATTTCGTCGAAAGTCCCAAAACAGACATCTCAGCTCTCAATGGCCAAGTGGTGCGTACCGCGATCAGCGCAGGCCAACCCTTGATACAAGGTGCCCTTGTGAAGCCGGGAGAGCGGGGATTCCTGGCCGCTGCACTGGGGCCGGGGATGCGCGCGATCACTGTGCCTGTCTCTGCGCTGAGCGGCGTCGCCGGCTTTGTCTTTCCCGGCGACAGGGTGGACCTGATGCTGACCCAAAAGCTGGGCGAAGACGGCCAGGAAATCCACGCAGCTGAAACAATTCTGCGCAATCTAAAGGTATTGGCAATCGATCAGCGCACCAACGCCCTTGATGATAAAGGGCAGCAGGCGCCGCAGGTCTCCTCCATGGTCACGCTGGAAGTGACGCCGCGTATGGCCGAAAAAATCTCCGTCGCGCTCAATATCGGCCAGCTCTCCCTCGCCCTGCGTGCCATCACGGACAATGGCGATCTGGAACGCGCCATTGCAAGCGGCAAGCTTCGCCTCCCCGACGGCGTCGATCCCCGAACCGAGCAAAAAATGCTGACGGCGTTCGCGAGCCGTCCGGACGATACGCGCCAAACCTATGCCACGGGGGCAGATGTTTCGGCCTTTCAGCGACGTTACGCTGGCCGCCGCGGATCCGCCACCTCCGCTGCGCGCGCCGACGCTTCACCGCCCCGTCCAGCGACACAAACAACTAGCCCGCCCGGCATCCGCATTTGGCGCGCCGATACGGTTCAAACCGTTATTTTTTAGGAGCGGCGCGATGACAATTGGCATCTCTTGCAATGACGCACATGCGACATTTTTCCGCCGCAGTGCCTTCCCGGCGCTCTGGGGGTCGATCCTCTTCATCGTTCTTGGCGTCGGCGAAGGTGCGCGCGCTTGGGCCCAGACCGCTTCGATGCGCGGAAAACCAGCGGTGCACAGCCCCGGAAACTCAGCTGGCGCTGACCAGAAAATGGTGTCGCTTCGGGTGGCCCAAGGGCATGGAGAACTTATCAACCTTGCTGTCCCGATCTCTGACATCATGGTTTCCAATCCCGCTGTGGCGGATGTTCAGGTGCGTTCCCCGCGCCAGATTTATCTGCTGGGCAAAGCGGCAGGCGAAACGAGTGTTTTCGCCGTTTCATCAACGGGCCGCGTTGTCTACGCCGCCCAGATCAGCGTTGGGCTTGACCTTAAACAGCTTCAAGAAACGCTGTCACTTGCCCTTCCTGGGTCCAATATTCAGCTCACTCCCACTGGGGGGTTACTGCTCTTATCAGGGGTGGTCGCCACACCCGCAGATGTCGAACAAGCGGAACGCATCGTCAAACTGGCCGGAAGCGGAGAAATTATCAATCGCCTGAAAACCGCAGCCCCGGTTCAGGTCAATCTCCAGGTCCGCTTTGCGGAGGTCAATCGGCAAATCGTGAAGAATCTTGGCGTCAACTTGTTATCGCGGGATACCACGGGCGGCTTCCTCATGGGGATTGCGCAGGGCCGAAAATTTGGCAGCATCGGCAACACCGATCTCAGCCAACTCCCGGCGTTGGACGCATCCTCTGTCTACGGACTTCCCGCAGGCAGCCTTTCTCTGCCTTTCAACCCCAAAACGGGGAAGTTCGTTGTCCAGCCGGGCACAACTTATGACCTCAACAGTCTGGGCCAAGGCAACCGCACCAATTTGGGTTTTGCCGGGAAGTTCTTGGGCCTCGACCTCGCCGCAGCGATTGACTTGGCTGAAAATCAGGGCCTTGCAGCCACACTCGCGCAGCCGAACCTAACCGCAGTTTCTGGCCAAACGGCGAGCTTTCTTGCGGGCGGCGAAGTGCCTCTGCCGGTCTCTGGGGCGCAAGGGCAAGTTGGCGTTGAGTTTAAATCCTATGGGGTCAGCCTCTCTTTCACGCCCACAGTTCTGGCCGATGGCCGCATTTCGATGCGGGTGAAGCCCGAAGTCTCGCAATTGGCGCAAGCCGGCTCTGTTCAGGTGAATGGCTTTGCTTTTCCTGGCCTAAGCACGCGACGGGTCGAAACGACTGTTGAACTGGGATCGGGCCAGAGCTTTATGATTGGGGGTCTGCTGCAAAACAACAGCAGCACGCTGATGGATCGCGCACCCGGCATTGGCAGCCTGCCGATCCTCGGCGCCCTTTTCCGATCAACTGAGTTTCGCAAGAACCAGACGGAACTGGTGGTGATCGTGACACCGTATCTGGTGAAGCCTGTCTCTGAAGGGGATGTGCACCTGCCGACCGACGGCCTTAAAACACCAAGCGATGCGGATTGGATGGCCTTGGGCCATAGTGGCGGTAGCCTCAAAGAGATGCGCCGACCGCAGCCGAGCCTTGCTGGGCAACAGGCGACCTCTCCTCAAAGCGCGCCCCCGCCGCAGAGCCGTCGCAAGATTCGCTCGCGGGACCTGCCGAAGCCGGGATTTGGGCAATGAGGAGAAACAGCATGGCGCCACCCCCATCATTCCGCCGGATCGCGGCGATGTTCGCGGCGCTTCTTGCGCCCGCCGCGCCGCTTTATGCAGGGTCAGACGGCGGCCTGACGCCAGCCAAGCAACCGGTTATCCAGCGCCAAGAATATATGCTGGATGTTGACCCGAATATGGCGCCAGCTTCGGCCGAAGCGGCGCGACTGGTTGGGTGGTTGGACGCGCTTGAACCCCGCTATGGCGACCGTGTCTCGCTTGATCTGGCAGGCCAGCTTAGTCCGGGCCGAGCAGGGGATATCCTCACCGAAACACTCGCCCGCTATGGCATGATCCGTTCCCCCGATCGCCCCGCTTCGGCAACCCCGGTCGCGCCCGGCCGCATCCGCGTGATCCTACATCGCGCAACGGCCTATGTCCCCAATTGCCCCGACACCAAAGGTATCGGCATGGCTGATTATGGCAATAAAGGCATTCCGGGGTTGGGTTGCGCGATGAATGGCAATTTGGCCTCGATGATCGCTGACCCCAATGACCTGTTGGCGGGGCGCGCCTCGCCCCCCGGCGACGGCTGGCAGGCCGCACGGGACGCCCGCGCATCTGCAAGCAGCGAGAACGCAGCTTCCTCCAGCTCTCATAGTCTCGCAGGTGCAGTGCCTGAATGAATGAGCAGCGCCCTGCCCCGCGTTTTGGGATTCCCAAGCGCGACCTGTTTAAGGCCTTTGTCTGCGACGATCTGTCGATGGACTTGGTCGGGGCAACCTGCGCGACTCTTGGCTGGTCGGGAGGATGCATTTTTAAAGGCGGGATAAAGAACGCGATCCAATCCCTGTCTATTTCCTCCAGCCCCTCAATCTTGTTCATTGATCTTTCCGACTCCACAGTGCCCCTGAGAGATGTGAACGCGCTTGCAGAGGTTTGTGAGCCGGGAACAATTGTGATCGTCGGCGGGCATATGAACGATGTCCGGCTTTACCGAGATCTTCTGGCCAGCGGCATTCAAGACTATCTTCTAAAGCCATTTCACCCAGACCAGCTGCGCGACAGCTTTGTTCACGCACAGACCATCCTCACCAGCCCTCGCCCCTCAGATACGCCCGATATTCCGCATTTTCAGGTCAGCGTGATGGGCGCGCGAGGGGGGGTCGGTGCTTCGATGATAGCGAGTGCCCTTGCATGGTCGATGGCGCTTCACCAGCGGCGCACAACCACGCTGCTCGATCTTGATGTTCATTTTGGGACAAGTGCTCTTGGCTTTGATCTTTCGCCGGGAAAAGGCCTTGCCGAAGCGATCGACAACCCTTCCCGAATTGACGGGCTTTTCTTGGAAAGAGCGCTCGTCCACGCCAGTGAGAAGCTCTCTGTGCTCGCGGCAGAAGCGTCGATCATGCAGCCGCTCTTGTCCGATGGCACCGCGTTTCGACTGCTCCAGGAAGAATTGAAAACAGGCTTTGAGTGCACGATTGCCGATCTTCCGCGTGATCTTGCGGTCATGTGCCCCCATTTGCTGGGCGACATCCACACCCTGCTGCTTGTCGCAGAACCAAGCCTGGCGTGCGCCCGCGACATCTTTCGCCTTCTTAACTGGCTAAAGACGGCTGCTCCCCTTGTCCGTCCGCAAGTTATTCTCAACAAAATGGCGGCAAATGGGATCATCGAAATCAGCCTTGGCGATTTTGAAAAGGCAATCGAACAGGCCGTTGACGTCATCTTGCCGGATGACCCCAAAATAGTCCGCGAATGCGCGCGCCTTGGCAAAGCGGTCACCGATGCAGGCAGGTCATCCAAACTTGGTCAGGCGCTTCAGGCATATGCAGCCAACCTTATCGAACAGGTCGGAGCCCCATCAGCCCCAACCAGCCACACCGAGGCGAAGCCGCCTGCCTTGGCATCGGTTCTCCAGAAAATGAGCTTTTGGGGCACGAAGAAGGACGCCCCTAGTCAAAATCGTTATGCCGTCCGTTAGCTTCACTTCCCCCATGGATTGTCGAGAAAGGGTCGTCTGGCGATGACGGATCTGACCTTGCTCATCCTCGCCAATCTCTCGGCGCTTATTGTGCTCGTATTGGTCCTTTCCCCCTCGGCGGCGGCAAAACTGGCGCGGCAGCGCCTGGAGGTTGTGAAGCAGCGGCATACGCAGGGCAAAATGATTGAGCGCGAGATGCGCAGCATCATCGATCCACGCGCTTCCCAACAGCCGTCGGGGCTGACACGTTTCCTCCCGAAGCCCGAACTGATCGGGCTTCGCCTCCACCGCGCGGGTCTGCGCATCAGCCTCAATCTCTACGCCGCGCTAACAGCTGGCTTGGCGATGGGCTTCGCCCTCCTCTATCTAGCCCTGGGCGCGCCCGTGCATATCGCCTTTCTCAGCGCGTTTCCGATGGGCCTGCTAATCCCGCACCTGATTGTGAGCCAATTGATCAAACGGCGCGTCAATCAATTCGTCAGCCGCTTTCCGGATGCCATTGAATTGATGGTCCGGGGCCTTCGCTCCAGCCTCCCCATCGCCCAAAGTATCGACGTCGTCGGCCAAGATTTTTCAGGGCCAATTGGAGATGAGTTCCGTCTTATTGCCGACAAAGTCAAAATTGGCCTGACTCTGGATCAATCCCTGACCGCCGCAGCCGAGCGCATCAATCTGCCAGAGTTTCAATTTTTCTGCATATCCCTTGCCATTCAGCGCGAAACAGGGGGCAATCTCGCAGAGACGCTCTCTAACTTGGCGGAGGTGCTGCGAAAGCGCGCGCAGATGAAGCTTAAGATCAAGGCGCTAACATCCGAAGCCAAGGCTTCGGCTATGATTATCGGCGCGCTGCCTTTCATCGTGTTCCTTACAGTTTACCTATCAAGCCCCAGCTATATGGAGGGGTTTATCACGGGTCCGCGACTGACAATTGCGGGCATCGGGGCGCTGATCTGGCTGGCTATTGGCGGCTTTGTGATGGCCAAAATGTCGAGCTTCGAGATTTAGGGGCGCGCCTATGAACTATGATGTCGTCACACGCCTTTTGGGCCCAGATGCTGACCTCTTCCTTTCGCTATCCGGGGGGGTCGGGCTTTTCATGGCGCTGCTGATCATTGGCCGCTCGATGATGCAGCGGGTGCCGACAATGCGTCGGCTTAAGGCCTTGGCACAGCGGCGTGATACACTCAGGGCAGAATTGGAAGCGTCGAGCGTCAAGCGTCGCGCGATCCCCCGGATCACCCAGAATAGCCAGGCCGCACTGCAGGTTCAGTCGATCATGGCTCGACTGCGAATGCTGCAACAAGAGCAGCTTGAAGCTGCGGAAAGAAAGCTTCTGAACGCGGGCATCCGCAGCAAAGACATGGCGGTCGCGGCCATCCTCGGCCGTGCCGTCCTGCCCATCCTCTTTTTAGCCATCGCCCTTTTCCTTATTCATGGCATCGAGCTTTGGCCAGATTTGAGCGATACCAAAAAATCCCTAGCCATAGGCGGCAGCATGTTGCTGGGATATAAAGCACCTGATCTGTTTATTGAAAATCTGATCACCAAGCGCGTCGAGGCCATCCGCAAAGGCCTGCCTGACGCGCTAGACCTGCTGATCATTTGCGCCGAAGCTGGGCTCACCATAGACGCCGCCTTCAGCCGCGTATCGCGAGAATTGGGCCGCGCTTGGCCCGAATTGGCGGATGAATTCTGGCTGACATCAATCGAGCTTGGCTTTCTGACTGACCGACGGGTCGCCTTTCAGAACCTGGCCCGCCGCTCCCCATTGGAAGCCATCCAATCCGTTGTCACCACGCTCATCCAAACGGAAAAATACGGGACCCCCGTTGCCGCGGCTCTGCGCGTTCTTACCGCTGAGTTTCGCAACGAACGTATGATGCTCGCTGAAACCAAGGCGGCCCGACTTCCGGCCTTGATGACGGTTCCCATGATCGTCTTTACCCTGCCCCCGCTCTTTGTCGTCATTATCGGGCCAGGCGCGGTCAAAATCGGGGACGGGCTCCTCAGTATGGCCTAAAGGGGCTTGCAGAAGGAGCGTTGACGCACCGGATCCAATTGACCGATTTCATCGGGTCGGTTGAGCAGCAGGCGGATAAGGGCGATCCCCCGATCATAGCCAACACGGACAACTTCTTTCCCCTTCGGCACAGCTTGGCCTTCACGCGCGATCACGAGTTCATAGGGCTGGCCCTTGGCCTGCAGATCGTTGCGCACAAAAACAACATCTGTCCGCGCATCAAAGACGCTGAGCGACGAATAACGGCCAGCTACCGGAACAACAGAGACCAGAAGCGGCCCCTTGCTCACATCATAGGGGCATGACGAATAGGCAAGGTCAGGGCTTGGGCGGACGATGGGCTGATAAGCGGGTGTCGCCAAGGCGCCGTGCCGCATGGTGTTCAGTCCTGCTCCTTCCGAAATGCGGCGGATCGCGCCTTCCATCAGGCCATAGGTCGACAGAGCGAGCGCACCCTGCCACCCAGCAAGCCCAGCCAAGATCGCGACGACAAAGGGACCAATCCATTTTTTCATGCGCAGCCCTCCTTCACCAGAACAGGCAGCGCCGCGCCCGCCATATTGGCCTGAAAGGCTTGCCCCGGATTGTACATCCGCAATGTCAATTCAAAGGGCTTGCCCGGTGTAGAGGGGAGCCATGCCCCGCTTTTCGGTGCCTTCGGCCCGATTGTCACCTGCCATGCCGCCCCATTTTCGCGGCCAATTGAGGCGCTGCTAATCGACCAGATATTGGCCTTGTTCGCCATCAAATAACCCGCCGCATCGTAAATGGTCATGCTCCACCACCGGCTATCGATTGCCTGGCCCTTGAGGTGATAGGTGCAGGCCCCGTCAAGCGCGGCGCCAGTGCTATCAAGCGATGCCGCCCAATAAACCGTTTCCGTCTTAGGAAGCGCCAAAAGCCCTCGCCGGGCGACTGCCGCGCGGGTGAACGCATCTCCGCTTTGGGTCCCATAGCTGAGCGAGGTGGACCAGATGCCATTTTGCACAGCGCCGTGGCGAAAACCTTCCCCCGTCGCGCGCCATGCCAGCGCGCCGCCAATCCCCAGCCCCAGCACGATGCCGAGTGCATATCGATGCCAGCTTTTCATCACCTCTCCCCTCGCTTACGGAAAAGCTAGCGCCTTTGCCGTCAAGCGCAAGAGAAAGTAATGGCGAGGATCAGGCCGTCTTCAACGCCGCCTGCGCTGCCGCAAGCCGCGCTACCGGCACGCGATAGGGCGAGGCCGAGACATAATCCAAACCGACCGCCCCACAGAACGCGATCGACTTCGGGTCGCCGCCATGTTCGCCGCAAATGCCCATCTTGATGTCGGGCCGCGTCTTGCGCCCGCGCTCGGCAGCCAGCGCGATCAGTTCGCCCACCCCGTCCACATCCAGGCTAACAAACGGGTCCTGCGCATAAATGCCCTTATCGACATAGGTCGTCAGGAAGCGTGCCGCATCATCGCGCGAGACGCCAAGCGTTGTCTGAGTCAGGTCGTTCGTCCCGAAGCTGAAGAACGCGCCGACTTCGGCAATCTCGCCCGCCTTCAAGGCGGCACGCGGCAGTTCGATCATCGTGCCGACCAGGTATTCGATCCTTTTGCCCTGTTCGGCAAAAACGGCCTCAGCGGTGCGGTCCACAACGTCCTTCATCAATTCCAGCTCGCGCTTGGTGGCGACCAGCGGAATCATGATTTCGGGTACGGGGGCCGTTTCCAGCGCGCAGGCGGCTTCAAAAATGGCGCGGGCCTGCATCTCGTAAATTTCGGGATAGGTCACGCCCAGACGACAGCCGCGATGGCCGAGCATCGGGTTAAACTCAAACAGCTCTGCGGCGCGGCGCTTCAACTGCTCTACCTCAACCCCCGCTGCCGCTGCGACTTCGGCAAATTCGCTTTCCTCATGCGGCAGGAACTCGTGCAGCGGCGGATCAAGCAGACGGATGGTGACGGGCAGGCCCGCCATCACCTCAAAAATCTGGCGAAAATCTTCGCGCTGTTCCGGAAGCAACTTCTCAAGCGCCGCCCGACGGCCCTTTTCGCTATCTGCCAAAATCATCTGGCGCACCGCCGTGATCCGCGCGGCATCGAAGAACATATGCTCGGTGCGGCAAAGCCCAATGCCTTCCGCGCCAAAATCGCGCGCGGTCTGCGCATCATGCGGGGTTTCCGCATTGGTGCGCACCTTCATTTTCCGCACCGCATCGGCCCAGGCCATCAGCGTGCCGAAATCGCCCGCCAGTTCCGGCTGCACGGTGGCAACCGCGCCCGCCATCACTTCGCCCGTTGTACCATCCAGCGTCAGGATATCGCCTTCACGCAATTCCCGATCACCAACGCGCAAAGCCTTTACCTTGCTGTCGATCACAATGCCGCCCGCGCCCGACACGCAGGGACGGCCCATGCCGCGCGCGACAACAGCCGCGTGGCTTGTCATCCCGCCGCGCGCGGTCAAAATGCCCTTCGCTGCGTGCATGCCGTGAATATCTTCCGGGCTCGTTTCAACCCGAACCAGAATGACGCTCTGGCCATCAGCCGCCGCCTTTTCAGCACTATCGGCATCAAAGACGATCTTGCCCGATGCCGCGCCCGGTGAGGCAGGCAGCCCCTTGGTCAGGATATCGCGCTTCGCAGACGGGTCCAGCGTCGGGTGAAGCAATTGATCCAGCGCGGTCGGTTCGACACGCAGGATCGCCTCTTCCTTGGTGATCAGCCCTTCATTCGCCATATCAACCGCGATCTTCAGCGCGGCCTTGGCCGTGCGCTTGCCAGAGCGGGTCTGGAGCATCCAAAGCTTGCCGCGTTCCACGGTAAACTCAATGTCCTGCATATCACGATAATGGGTTTCAAGGATGCGGAACACATCAGCGAGCTGGCCATAGACCTCGGGCATCGCCTCTTCCATCGAGAGCGGCTTAGCATTGGCCCGTTCGCGCGCAGCCTTGGTCAGATATTGGGGCGTGCGGATCCCCGCGACCACGTCTTCGCCCTGCGCGTTGATCAGGAATTCGCCATAATAGGCGTTTTCGCCAGTCGCCGGATCGCGGGTGAAGGCAACACCAGTCGCAGAGGTATCGCCCATATTGCCAAAGACCATCGCCTGCACATTGACGGCGGTGCCCCAATCCCCGGGAATGGCGTTCAACCGGCGATAAACCTTGGCCCGCTCTGACTCCCAAGAGCCGAACACCGCACCCACAGCACCCCAAAGCTGCTCATGCACATCCTGCGGGAAAGGCTTGCCCCATTCCTTTTCAACCAGCGTCTTGAATTCGCCGACCAGCGCCTGCCAATCTTCCGCGCCCATTTCGGTATCGAGGAAATAGCCGCGATCTTCCTTCGCGATCTCCAGCGCCTCTTCAAAAGCGCCATGGTCCAGCCCCAGCACCACATCCGAATACATCTGGATGAAGCGGCGATAGCTGTCCCACGCAAAGCGGGCATCGCCGGACGAGGTGGCAAGGCCCACAACTGTTGCGTCATTGAGGCCCAGATTGAGGACCGTATCCATCATCCCCGGCATCGAAACGCGCGCGCCCGAGCGGACGGAGACGAGTAGCGGATCAGCCGCATCCCCAAATTTCTTGCCGGTTACCGCCTCAATATGCGCAATGCCGCCCGCAACTTCGGCTTGGACGCTTTCCGGAAAACGCTGGCCTTCCGCATAATAGCGGGTGCACATTTCGGTCGTGAGCGTGAAGCCCGGGGGCACCGGCAGACCAATCGCCGCCATGCCATCAAGGTTCGCACCCTTGCCGCCCAGCAGGTTCTTATTGCCGCGCGTCGTGGCGTCGCCGTCCGAAACACCCCCGCCAAAGCGGTAGACATATTGCGTCATGCGTCCTCCATGGTCAGGCGGGAGGCGGTATACCTCAGCCTTCAATCTTCGAAAAATCAGCGACGCGGTGGACCGCATCACGGAAGCGGGCAAGAAGGCCAAGCCGGAAGGCCCGCTTTGCGGGGTCTTCGTCGTTTACCATCACATTTTCAAAAAACGCATCGATCGGCGCCCGCAGGCTGGCCAGCGCCGCCATGGCGGCTTCAAATTGCTCGCCTTCAACGGCCGATACCGCTTTGGGTTCAGCCGTATCCAGCGCCGCCTGCAAAGCGCTTTCCGCGGGGATCAGCGCAGCCGAGGCTACTACCGCTGCCGCATCGGGTGCGGCCTTCAAGATGTTCGCCGCGCGCTTATAGGCGGCGAGCAAATTGGTGCCATCTTCGGTCGCAACGAAGGACTGGAGCGCCGCCACGCGGGCAAGAACGCGCACCAAGTCATTCTCGCCGCCCAGCGCCAGCACCGCATCGATCAGGTCATGCCGGACGCCCGCTTCGCGCTGCTGGACCTTCAGGCGATCCGCAAAAAAGTCGAGCAAGCCGTGATCGGCGGGGATCGGATAGCGCAGGCCGTTATCGACAATGAGGCGAATAACGGCGAGCGCTGCACGGCGCAGCGCAAACGGGTCTTTCGACCCGGTGGGCTGCATATCCGCCGCGAAGAACTGGGTCAGCGTATCGAGCTTTTCCGCCAAGCTGACCGCAACCGTCACCGGTGCCGTCGGCACGGCATCGCCTTGGCCCACGGGCTTGTAATGATCGCGCACAGCGGCCGAAACTTCCGCCGCCTCACCCTGCGCGGCGGCATAATAACCACCCATAAGCCCTTGAAGTTCTGGGAATTCTCCGACCATACCGGTCACCAGATCGGCCTTGCACAACCGCGCGGCGCGTTCCGCCATATCGGCGAGTTCGGCAACACTCAAAGCCCGTTCGGGCTGAGCTTGTCGAAGCCCTGTATTTTGCTGTTCATCCGAAGCGGAGGACAGCCCTTCGACAGGCTCAGGGCGAACGGCCGGTGTGACCACCCCTTGCTCCACCAGCCAGCGCGCAAGCTTGGCAATGCGTTCCACCCGCGCGGCCAGCGTGCCGAGCTTTTCGTGGAAGACGATGTCCTTCAGCTTTTCCGCCTGCGTGTCGAGCGGGACTTTCAAATCCGTCTCGTAGAAGAAGCGGGCATCGGACAGGCGGGCGGCCAACACCTTTTCATTGCCCGCAACAATCGCCGTTCCGCCATCATGCGCGGCAATATTGGCGGTGCAGACAAAGGCATTGGCGAGCTTGCCCGCAGCGTCGCGGCAGATGAAATATTTCTGGTTCACCCGCGCGGTCAGCTGGATCACCTCTTCCGGCACCGAGAGGAACTCGGGATCAAAGCGGCCGAGCAAAGGCACCGGCCACTCCGTCAGACCGGCATTCTCGATGACCAGCCCTTCATCGGGAACAAGCGACAGCCCGGCCGCCGCGGCAGCCTTTTCCGCACCCTCGCGGATAATCGCCCGGCGCTCTTCCTGATCAACGATGACATGGGCGGCGCGCAGCTTGGCCGCATAGTCGCCCGCGTTCGTAATGCTCACCGCGCCCTTATGGTGGAAGCGGTGGCCAGCCGTTACCGACCCGCTCTGGATGCCACCAATTTCACACGGGACAAGGGCATCGCCGAGCAGCGCGATAATGCCCTGCAAGGGCCGCACCCAGCGCAGGCTTTCGGTCGAGCGCGAGGCCGCGCCCCAACGCTGCGATTTGGGCCAAGGGAAAGCGAGGATGATCGCGGGGATCGCCTCTGCCAGCACCTCCGCAGTCTTGCGGCCCGGCTTTTGAACAACCGCGAAATAAACGCCATCGCGCTCTTCCAACTGGTCTTGGCTGAGGCCGGTCTTGCGCAAAAACCCTTCCAGCGCTTGCGGCGGCGCGCCGACCTTGGGGCCTTTTGTTTCTTCAGAAACAGCCGCTGTTTCCAGAGGCAAGTCTTTGGCGATCAAAGACAAACGGCGTGGCGTCGCATAAGTTTCAAGCGCGCCAACCTTGATCCCGGCCTTCTCCAATTCTGCCGAGAAGAGGCGCGCCAGATCGTCGCGGGCCTTGTCCTGCATCCGCGCTGGGATTTCTTCGGACAGAAGTTCAAGCAGGAAGTCCGTCATCTTACGCCTCCCACCCGTTTTTCTCCATCCAGGCAGCGGCGCTCCCTTTCGCCAGATCGCGCACGCGGCCGATATAGGCCTGACGTTCCGCGACCGAGATCACCCCGCGCGCGTTGAGCACGTTGAAGATATGGCTTGCTTCAATCGCCTGATCATAAGCCGGGAGCGGCAGCTTTGCCTCGATGCAGCGCTGGCATTCCGCCACCGCCTTTTTAAAGGCGTCAAACAGCGCATCGGTATCGGCGACTTCGAAATTATAGGCGCTGAATTCCCGCTCATTCTCCAGAAACACATCGCCATAGGTGACGCCGGCATCGTTGAAGCGCAGGTCATAGACCCGGTCGACGCCCTGAATGTACATGGCGAGCCGCTCTAGCCCATAGGTCAGCTCACCCGCGACCGGCTTGCAGTCAAAGCCGCCCATTTGCTGGAAATAGGTGAACTGGGTGACTTCCATGCCATCGCACCAGACTTCCCAGCCCAGTCCCCAGGCGCCCAAGGTCGGGCTTTCCCAGTCGTCTTCGACAAAGCGGATGTCGTGCTTCAACGGATCAATGCCAATGGCATCGAGCGAGCCCAAATACAGCTCCTGCAAATTGGCTGGGCTCGGCTTCATAATTACCTGATATTGGTAATAATGCTGGAGGCGGTTGGGGTTTTCCCCATAGCGGCCATCGGTCGGCCGGCGCGAGGGCTGAACATAAGCGGCGTTCCAGCTGTCCGGCCCCAAGGACCGCAGCGTTGTTGCCGGGTGGAAGGTCCCCGCCCCGACGCGCATGTCATAAGGTTGCAGGATGATGCAGCCCTGCTTGCCCCAATAATCATGCAGGGTCAGAATCAGGTCTTGAAAGCTGAGTGAGTTTTTGTCCGCCGCCATGGCGCGCGCCTTAGGCAAGGGGGTATCTTGGGTCAAGCAAGCGCAGGCGGTTTTGGCTTGACGGGCCCTCGGTAGAAGCGCAGCCTCATCTCACAATAAAGTCGGGCATGACCCGGCGAGGAGAGCGATGCGACACGCGATGGCCCGTTGCGCCCTGAAGGCGCTGATCGGCCTGACCTGCCTATTTGCGGGCCAGACTAGCGTGACGGCTGCCACCGCGGGACATCGAACGAACCTTAAGCCTCGGCCCGCTCTTTGGAAAATCGCTGATACCGACACGACGATTTTTCTTTTTGGGACTACCCATGCTCTGCCGCCCCGCTTTCGGTGGCAGTCCCCTGCGATCAAAAGCATTGTTCGCTCTGCTGACGAATTGGTGGTCGAGTCGCTCGGAACCCCGGACACTCAACGACACGCCGATCAGGCGGTTGATGCCGCCCTTTCCCCCATCGTCGAAGATCGCCCGATCCTCAGCCGGGTTGCCCCCGAAAAACGGGCCGCCTTGCAACGCGCCATTGCCCGGACGGATTTTCCTGAACCTATCTTCGATGCCATGCCCAGCTTCATGGCGAGCTTGGTGCTTGCCGTTGAAGACATGAACCGAGACGGCCGAGACCAAGACAAAGGTGTCGAAGCGCACCTCATCACGGCCTTCCAGGCGCGAGGCCGGCCAATTGTCGCGCTTGAAGACGGCGGCGCAATCCTCCGCCAAATGCAGGGACTATCCGAGTCGGCCCAACGGCGTATGCTGGAAGAGACGATTGACGATATCGAGGCCAGCCCGGCAGCCCAAAGCGCAACGGCAGACCTCAATTGGGTGCGCGGAGACACAGCGCTTTTGGACGCCGAATTTCGTCGTGAGAAATTGGGAGATGAACTCTACGAGCTTCTGATTGTGCGCCGCAATCAAGCTTGGTCTCAATGGCTTAAAGATCGACTGGCACGCCCTGGGACAATTTTGTTTGCGGTTGGGGCAGGCCATTTTGCGGGCCCTGACGCGCTGCAGCGCCTCCTCGAGCAAAAAGGCATCACCGTCACCCGCGTCGATTAGGGCTTGCTGATCAGCGGGTTTCGCCGCATCTAATCCGGGATGCGTATTATCCTTCTTGTCCTGGCGTCATGGTGGCTGGTTGCCGCCGCTCCGCCACCCGCCGTCCCGCCATCAGCCGCCCCAAAAGAGGCGCCCTTGGCGACCCCCGCGTTATGGAAAATATCGGACGCCGATACGACCATTTATCTCTTCGGAACCGTGCACGTCTTGCCTAAGGACACCCGCTGGTTCGAAGGCCCGCTCCGCGCTGCTTTTGACGGCTCGGATGAGCTTGTCCTCGAAATGCTGGAACCTGCGCCTCCAGAAGCCGGGCAAATCGTGATGCGTTATGCTGTTGATCCCGACGGGCCGCCGCTTTCTGAAAAATTATCGCCTCAGGCGCGTGCGAGTTACCAAGAAGCGATCCAGCGATTGGGACTGAATGTTGCGGATATGGACCGGCTTGAACCCTGGTTCGTCTCAACCTTGATCCCGATGGTCACGATGATGCACTTGGGGTTGGATCCCAAATCTGGCGCCGAAGCGGTGCTGACAGAGGCCGCCAAAAAGGGCGGCAAATCTCTCGGCGCGCTGGAGACGATGGAACAACAAATGGGCTTTTTCGACACGCTGCCGGAAGCCGAGCAAATTGCGATGCTCTCCCAAAGCGTTGAAGAATTACCGAACATGCCCCGCCTGACCCAGGACATGCTCTCCGCATGGCGCCGAGGCGAGCCCGACCGGCTCGCCGAACTGATGACCGACGACATTAAGAATTTTCCAGAGGTGGAGCGCGTTTTATTCACCGAACGCAACCGCCGCTGGGCTGATTGGATTGTGCAGCGCATGGCGCGCCCCGGCACAGTCTTTCTTGCGGTGGGCGCGGGCCATTTGGCAGGCAAAGGCAGCGTTCAGTCTTTGTTGAGCCCCCATCAGTTGACGGCCATACGGATCAGGTAAGGGTTAGGGGCGCCTCGCGCTTGCCTTTTGCGCCCTTTTCGCTTAGGGCCGCGCGCTTCCGCTATGGTCATCCCTGGAGGCGTGGCGGATTGTTAGACATTTATTTGGAGATTAACCATGAGCGATCAGCTGACGCTGTCGGCCGAATTGCGCGAGCGGGCAGGCAAGGGAGCCTCCCGTGCATTGCGCAATGCAGGCCGCGTGCCCGCCGTGATTTACGGCAATAATGAAGACCCGGCCGCCATCCACATCGAAGAAAAGATGTTGATGAAGGCGCTGCACACCGGCCACTTCATGAACTCGGTCGTGATGATCGAAGTTGGTGGCAAGCAGGTGCGCACGCTGCCGAAGGACGTGGCCTTCCATCCCGTGACTGATCGCCCGCTCCATGCGGACTTCCTGCGCATCGGCGAACATTCCGAAGTGCATGTGAACGTCCCCGTCCATTTCTCCGATGAAGATGCCTCCCCGGGCATGAAGCGCGGTGCCGTGCTCAACATCGTCCGCCATGAACTGGAACTGGTTTGCGACGCTGCGATGATCCCCGACGAAATCAAGATTTCGTTGAAGGGCCTGGAAGTTGGCGCCTCGATCCATATCAGCCATGTGACCCTTCCGGCCGGCGCGCGCAGCGCGATCACCGACCGCGACTTCACCATCGCAACGCTGGTGGCGCCTTCGGGTATGAAATCGGCCGAAGGCGATACGACCAAGACTGAAGGCGAGTAATCGCCACCCCCTTCCCTTCTTGCTCCGGCGAGAAGGGTCTGGGACGGGAGACACCCGTGCAAATTTGGGCAGGCCTCGGAAATCCCGGTTCGCAATATGCCATGCATCGCCACAATGTGGGGTTCATGGCCGCGGACGTGATGGCCGAGGCCTTCTCTTTTTCGCCATGGAAGGCCCGCTTTCAAGGTAGCGCTTGTGAAGGCCGGATCGGGCAGGAAAAAATCCTGCTCTTGAAGCCCGCAACCTTTATGAATGAAAGCGGGCGCAGCATTGGCGAAGCGATGCGCTTCTTCAAGCTCACGGCAGATGATGTCACCGTCTTTTATGACGAGCTGGATATTGACCCGTTTCGCGTCAAGGTGAAGCGCGGCGGCGGGGCTGCAGGGCATAATGGCATCCGCTCCACCATTGCGCATATCGGCGAAAATTTCCGCCGGGTGCGGCTGGGCATCGGCCATCCGGGCCATAAAGACCGCGTCACCGGCTATGTCCTTGGCCCCTTCGCCAAGGCCGAGCAGGACGATCTGACAGCGATGCTGGGCGCAGTATCGGCCGAAGCCCCTTGGCTTGCATCTGGCGATGATGTGCGCTTCATGAATGATGTCGCACTGCGGCTGGCGCGCTAACCCCAGACGCCCAGACTGCCAAAAATGCTCGAAATTCCGTGTGTTTTAGGGCATAGCCTTGGGCCATGCCTGACCGGAGCGACAATCTTGTCCTCGCGCACCTGAAGAAAATTCAGGTAGAACAATCTGCTGCGCGCGATCGCGATGGAGAAATGCTGACCAGACTCGCGCACCTTGAAACGCTTATGGCTCGGCTTGCCCGCGATGGCGCTGAGAATCTTGCCGAAGTTCTGGCAGATCGACACAGCATTGACCGCCTGCGCGAGAGGATCGAGCGGATCGAACGTCGGCTCGAACTTCAGGGTTGATCTCGCAAGGGCTGGCAATCATCCCGGCCTGAGGCTAGGGAGCCCCCCGTATTTCTTGTTCAAAGGCATTGTTTGGGAAATGCGCCGCGACCTGACAGCCCTTGCTGCCAGTTCCGCAGGCGCACCGGACCGCCGGATCGGTGACGGAGTAGAAAATGGGTTTCAAATGCGGGATTGTCGGGCTTCCCAATGTTGGCAAGTCGACCTTGTTCAACGCGCTGACCGAGACACAGGCGGCCCAAGCGGCGAATTACCCTTTTTGCACGATTGAACCCAATGTCGGCAATGTCGCCGTGCCGGACCCGCGGCTTGACGTGATCGCGAAGATTGGCGGCAGCGCCAAGATCATCGAAACCCAGCTGAGCTTTGTGGATATTGCCGGGCTGGTGCGCGGCGCCTCTAAGGGCGAAGGCCTGGGCAACCAGTTCCTCGCCAATATCCGCGAGGTGGACGCCATCGTCCATGTGCTGCGCTGCTTTGTGGACGACGACATCCAGCATGTCGACAACCGGATCGACCCGATTTCGGATGCCGATACGGTGGAGACGGAGTTGATGCTCGCCGACCTTGAAAGCCTTGAAAAGCGGGTGCCCAATCTTCAGAAAAAGGCTGCCCAAGGCGATAAGGACAGCAAGGTGGCCGCCGCGGTGCTCGGCAAGGCGCTTGACCTGCTGCGCGACGGCAAGCCCGCGCGCCTCACCGAACGCAATGATGTGGAGGAAGAGCGCGTCTTTCAGCAGGCGCAATTGTTGACCTCCAAGCCCGTTCTCTATGTCTGCAATGTGGACGAAGCCTCGGCCGCGACGGGCAATGACCTGTCCGCCCGCGTGTTTGAAAAGGCGAAAGCCGAAGGCGCGGAAGCGGTTGTTGTTTCCGCCGCGATCGAAGCCGAAATCGTAACCATGCCGGTCGAAGACCGCGCCGAGTTCCTTTCGGATCTGGGCCTTACCGAAACCGGCCTCGCCCGCGTCATCCGCGCCGGTTATGATCTGCTCCACCTCATCACCTTCTTCACCGTTGGTCCCAAGGAAGCGCGGGCGTGGACGGTGTTTCGCGGTGCCAAGGCCCCGCAGGCCGCAGGCGTCATCCACACCGATTTTGAAAAAGGTTTCATCCGCGCTGAAACCATGGGCTATCAGGACTTTGTCGACCATGGCGGCGAAGCCGGCGCGCGTGAGGCGGGCAAATGGCGGTCGGAAGGCAAGGACTATCTGGTGCAGGACGGCGATATCATGCTGTTCCGCTTCAACGTCTAGTAGACGGACGGGCCCAGCCTTCCTATCTTGATGATATGCGCAGGCTTCTCATGGTATTGTTAACGCTTTGGCTGGCAACTCCGGCCATCGCGCTGCCCGCCTGTCATTGGCCGCCGCCCGCCGCGATGGCGCAGATGGACATGGACCATACGGGGCATGATCGCCCCACCCCTGCGCAACATCCCCAAGATGACATGCGGGTGTCTCATCCCTGCCTAGGGTGCGCCCTGCCCGATAGCCAGACGCTCGCCATCGCACGCCCCCTGTTGCTTTCGGCGCGCCATTGGCTACCGCCCGTGAAGACGGCCCGCCCCTCAGCACCACTCCCGGAGACGCCACCCCCGCGTGGCTGATGTCGTTTTCTTTTCAACGACATCATCGGAGATTTTATGAAGATGCATATTCCCGCAGCCCTATATGGCGCTGCCTTTGTTTCTGCGCCCGCACTAGCGCAAGCGCACGACCATCACACACATCAAGGCCATGACATGGCTCAAATGGCAGAGATGCCCGGCATGCAAATGTCGGACACGCCTGCTGACTTTGCCGAAGGTTCTGGCACAGCGCGCCTTCCCGGTGCCGAAGGCGCGATGCATGGCTTTCACCTCATCGCCGGGGACTGGATGGTGATGGCGCATGGCAGCATTTCAACCCAATATACCGACCATAAAGGCCCGCGTGGCGACGAAAAACTCTACGCCACATCAATGGCCATGCTGTCCGGCACCAAAGACACCGATTGGGGGCGTTTCCAGCTAAAATCGATGTTCAGCCTTGAACCGCTGATGTCCAATCTTGGCTTTCCGAACCTGTTTGCGACGGGTGAGACGGCAAATGGAGAGCCTTTGGTCGATCGCCAGCACCCGCACGATCTATTCATGGAACTCGCCGGCCGAGTAGACTTCAATCTGACCGAAAACAGCCAGGTCTTCATCTACGGCGGACCAGTCGGCGAACCCGCTTTGGGGCCGAGCGCCTTTATGCACCGGGGCTCTGCTGCGCTGAACCCGGAACCGCCGATCACCCATCACTGGTTTGATTCCACCCATATCACTTATGGTGTCGCAACCATCGGCTATGCGTCGCCCAAGCTGCAGGTGGAAAGCTCTCTCTTTACGGGGCGGGAGCCAGATGAGCGGCGCTGGAACATCGAAAAGCCGCGCTTTGACAGCTGGTCCGTCCGCGCCACCTTCACCCCCACCCCACAATGGGCAATGCAGATCAGCCATGCGCGGCTGAAGCAGCCTGAGTTGATGCACGGTGACGAGGATGAGCGGCGCACGACCGCCAGCGTCCAATATGCAAATAGCAAAGGCCTTTCCGCCCTGCTCGCTTTTTCCGCGAAGGACCGTGTGCCCGGCGAGACACTGACCGCGTGGATCGGTGAAGCGAATTGGAACCTTAATGATCATCACACGCTCTTTGGCAGGGTGGAGAATGTCCGAAATGATGAACTCTTTCCGGATCATGACAGCCCGCTGCACGATCAGCCCTTCCGCGTTACCAAGGTTCAGGCGGGCTATGCCTATCGCGTGAAGCTGGTCGGCCCCTTGGCGCTCGCCGTTGGCGGCAGCGCCGCGGCTTATGCCAAGCCCGCCGCGCTGGACGCGGCTTATGGCAAGAATCCTTGGGGCTACACGCTTTTTGCCAAACTGACCTTGGGCGATTGATTTGGGTCAAGGCACCCCCTCCTCCGACCCGGCAGATAACGGTCGGAGGAGATTGCCCAGATGAGCCAAGAAACACCCCAAACCCCGTTTGACCGCATTGGCGGCGAACCCGCGATCCGACAGATGGTCGACCGTTTTTACGATCTGATGGATGCGGACGCAGCCTTTGCCGAGTTGCGCGCCATGCACGCGGATGACCTCTTCCCGATGCGGGTCTCGCTCACCGGCTTTCTGACGGCATGGATGGGCGGCCCGCGGACATGGTTTGAGCGGGAGAATAGCTGTATCATGTCGCTCCACCGGGGGCTTGGCATCACCAGAGAGACCGCCGCCCAATGGGTGCAGGCCATGGGTCAGGCCGCGCGGGAGACGATCAACGATCCGCCCTTTATCGACGCGATGATGCAGGCGCTTGCCCATATGTCCGCCGGCATGGCGCCGCCGCCCGCCGAGCAAGACGCAGCCTGACGCTTTTCGCTTCCCCTCAACCTTTCCGTTTGCGTAAAGAGAAGGCACGAAGGAGGCGCGGATGCAATATCTGGAAGACATTAAGGTTGGCGACAAAGCCAGCTATGGCAATTACCATGTGACCCGCGAGGAAGTGCTGGATTTTGCCAGCAAATACGACCCTCAGCCCTTCCACCTTGATGATGACGCGGCCGCCAAAACCCATTTTGGAAAAATTTCCGCCAGCGGTTGGCACACTGCCGCGATGACAATGGCCATGCTGGTTGAAAATCTGAAAAAGCATAAACAAGCGGGCCTTGGTTCACCTGGTCTGGATGAACTCCGTTGGCTGAAGCCCGTTTACCCCGGCGATACTCTGCGCGTGGAAAGTGAAATCACAGAAGTGCGCCCTTCCCGCTCGCGCCCGGAAATGGGGAGCATCCACTCCACCATTACCGTGTTCAATCAGGATAACGTGCCCGTGATGACGATGAAATCCATCGGCCTGGTTGCGACCCGCCCGAAAGGGTGAAGCGCAACCGGGGTTCAATCCGGCTGTTTCGCCACGCCGACCAGCGCCGGGCGCAGCAGGCGATCCTTGATCATATAGCCGGCCTGCATTTCCTGCACGATCGTGCCCGGCTCCGCATCGCTCGGGATTTCGACCATCGCCTGATGCTGGTTGGGGTCAAGCGGCAGACCCATCGCCGCGATCCGGGTGATGCCATTGCGCTCGAAAACCGCGCTTAATTCGCGCTGGGTTGCTTCCAGCCCGATCACGAGCCCCTTCATCGCCTCATCAGCGCGCATCGCATCCGGGATGGCTTCCAACGCGCGGGAGAGGTTATCGGCCACGCTCAGAATATCGCGAGCGAAATTGGCGGCGGCGTAGGCCCGCGCGTCCTGCGCATCTTTTTCAAGACGACGGCGCACATTCTGGGTTTCAGCCTGCGCGTACAGGACTTGCTGACGCACCTCTTCCAGTTCGTTCTGCAACGCCAGAAGCGGGTCTGCCCCATCGGCTTCGGAGGAAGCCTGATCGTCAGCAGGCGTGTCGGTTTTCAACTCTTCGTCACTCATCAGGTCAACAATCTCGTGAGGGTTTGTGCGGTAAAATCAACCATGGGGACGACACGAGCGTAATTCAAGCGCGTGGGGCCAATAACCCCGACAACGCCAACGACCCGGCCGTCCCTGCCATGATAGGGCGCCGCTATCACCGACGACCCCGATAGCGCAAACAGCTTATTTTCAGACCCGATAAAAACCTTGGTCGCCGGGCCATCGCGCGCACTGTCGAGCAGGCGGGCGATATCCTCCTTGCCTTCAATCTCATCGAGCAACTGGCGCACCCGATCAAGATCGGCAGCCTCCGCATCATCGAGCAGATGGGCAGCACCGCGGACGATCAGCACGGGCCGGTGCGCCCCATCTTGGGACAAGACGGCAATCCCCTTTTGCACCAAGTGCTGGGCAGCGACATCCAGCGCGGCGCGTTCGCGCGCGATCTCCCGTGCCAGCGCGGCCGACGCTTCTGCCAGCGTCATCCCAGCAAGGCGCGCAGAAATGAAGTTCCCGGCCTCGACCAACGCGGTGACCGGCAGGCCCGGCGGCACATCGACGACGCGATTTTCCACCGAACCATCTTCACCCACCAACACGGCCAGAGCCTGTGCCGGACCTAAGGGCACGAAGGTGAACTGACGCAGCCGCGGTTCCCTTGGTTGCACCATCACCACCCCAGCGCATTGCGACAGACCGGAAAGCGCGGCCGTTGCTGCCGCGAGCGCATCTTCAATCGGGCCGCTTTGGGAAATCCGCCCTTCAATCGCAGCGCGTTCATCTGCTGTTGGTTCGGCCGCCTGCATCATCCCATCGACAAACAGCCTCAGGCCCATTTCAGTCGGCATCCGTCCGGCAGAGGTATGCGGCGCTGCCAGCAGCCCCAATTCCTCCAGATCCTGCATGACATTGCGGATTGACGCGGGCGACAGGTTCATCGTCCCCAGCTTGGAAATGGTGCGCGAGCCCACCGGCGCGCCGCTGCCGAGATAGGATTCCACAACGACCCGGAACACATCGCGCGCACGGTCTGTCAGTTCGTGGACGGGCGTCATCATAGCTTTGATGTAAGAGGGATACCCCCTGTTCCGCAAGACGTCTTGCAAAGGGGCTGGCCTCACCCGGCCCATCCCGCTAGGGGATCTGGCACTTCAAGAAAAGGAAAAGACCATGCGCCCTTCCGGCCGCGCCCCAGACCAGATGCGCGACATCATGATTGAACCCCATTTCACCAAGCACGCCGAAGGATCGGTGCTGGTGAGCTTTGGCGATACCCGCGTGCTGGTGACGGCGAGCGTGGAAGAGCGCGTCCCGCCGTTTCTGCGCGGCAAGGGCGAAGGCTGGGTAACAGCGGAATATGGGATGCTCCCCCGTGCCACGCACACGCGCGGCAGCCGGGAAGCGGCCAAGGGCAAGCAGTCCGGCCGGACGCAGGAAATCCAGCGCCTCATCGGCCGATCGCTGCGCGCGGTGGTTGATCTAAAGGCATTGGGCGAGCGCCAGATCACGCTCGACTGCGATGTGATCCAGGCCGATGGCGGCACGCGCACGGCCTCCATTTCGGGCGCGTGGGTCGCGCTGCGGCTTGCGGTCGACAAGCTGATGGCGGACGGTCTTTTGGAAAAAGACCCGATTGAACAGCAGGTCGCCGCGATCAGCTGCGGCATTTACAAGGGCACGCCGGTGCTCGATTTGGACTATATCGAAGACTCGAACGCCGGGGCGGACGCCAATTTTGTGCTGCTGTCCAATGGCAATATCGCCGAAGCACAGGCAACCGCCGAGGGCGAAACCTATGACGAAGAAGCGTTGCTCCGCCTGCTCCGCCTTGCGCGGATCGGCTGCAACCACATCTTCGACGCGCAGTTAAAGGCAGTCGGCCGCTAAATGGCGCGCCAGCTTTCCCCCGGCAAGCTGGTCATTGCCAGCCATAACCCCGGCAAGGTCCGCGAAATCCGCGTCCTCTTGGCGCCTTTTGGGATCGAGCCGATTTCTGCCGGGGAGCTGGGCCTGCCCGAGCCGGCGGAAACCGGCACGACCTTTGCCGAAAATGCGCTCATCAAGGCGCGGGCATCGGCAGCCTCCGGTCTTCCCGCTTTGTCCGATGATAGCGGGCTGGAAGTTCGTGCGCTGGGCGGCCGCCCCGGCGTTTACACGGCGGATTGGGCGGAACGGCAATGGTTTGAAGGCGATGCCGGGCGTGACTGGTATTTGGCGATGGGCAAGGTTGAGGGCCTGTTGGCCGAGCAAGGCCCCGACGTGGACAGGAGCGCCGCCTTTGTCTGCACCCTCGCCTTGGTCTGGCCCGATGGTCATGAAGAAGTATTTGAAGGCCGGGTGGAGGGCAGCCTTGTCTGGCCGCCGCGCGGGGCCAAGGGCTTTGGTTATGACCCCGTTTTTGTGGCGCAGGGCATGACCGATACTTTTGCGGAGATAGAGCCAGACGCAAAGCACGCGATCAGCCACCGGGCCGATGCCTTTGCCAAGTTGGTTGCGGCGGTCTTTTCGGATCGATGACGCTATCCACCAACGGCTCGGCGCCCTTGGCGCTCTATATCCACTGGCCGTTCTGCGTTTCCAAATGCCCGTATTGCGATTTCAACAGCCATGTCCGCGATCAGGTGGATGTCGCCGCATGGCAGGCCGCCTTGCTGGCGGACATGGCCTATGAGGCACAGGCGCTTCCCGGCCGACTGCTGACGTCGATCTTCTTTGGCGGCGGCACGCCATCGCTCATGCCGCCGCGGCTCGTCGCCACGCTGATCGAGGCTGCGGCCCAACATTGGGTGTTCGCGCCGGACATTGAGATCACGCTGGAGGCCAACCCCTCTTCGGTCGAAGCCGCGCGCTTTGCCGATCTGGCGGCAGCAGGCGTCAACCGCGTCTCGCTAGGGCTCCAATCCTTTCATGATGAGACGCTGCATCTTTTGGGCCGCGCGCATGATGGCGCCGAAGGTCTTGCCGCGCTGGACACGGCGCAGCGCCATTTTGCCCGCGTCAATTTTGATCTGATCTACGCCCTGCCTGACCAGAGCCTTGAGGCATGGGAAAGCGACCTTGCCCGCGCGCTCGCGCTCGGCACCGGGCATCTCTCCCTCTATCAATTGACGATTGAGCCGGGCACGCGCTTTGAAACCTTGGTCCGCACCGGGGCGCTGACCCCGAAAGACCCGGACGAAGCGGCTGAGTTTTACGAACTGACCGACACCATCACAGCGGCTGCCGGCCTGCCGCGCTATGAAATTTCAAACCACGCCCGGCGCGGCGAGGAAAGCCGCCACAACCTCACCTATTGGCGCTATGGCGACTATGCGGGCATCGGCCCCGGGGCGCATGGCCGCCGCCAGGGGATCGCTACCCAGCGCCACAAAAAGCCCGAAAACTTCCTTGCCGCAGTCACCCGCAACGGACATGGCGGGCAGATTGAAACGGCGCTCAGCCCGGCCGAAATGGCCCGCGAAGCGCTGCTCATGGGGCTGCGACTGGCCGAGGGGGTGGATCTTGGCACCGTCGCCGCAAAATCTGGGCACGCAGAAGCGATGTTGGTGGATAGCGAGGCCGTGGCGCGGCTCTCCCGCTATGGCCTCGTCACCCAAGAGGGGGCGCAGCTCCGCGTCCTGCCGGACGGGATGCTTCTGCTCGACCGAATCCTTGCCGAAATCGTCGCGGCTTAATCTTCGAAGCTTTTTGGCGCTGGGCTGACAACTATCGGCCCAGAGGCGCCGATCTGCTGCACTTCAAGCGCGCGTTCCGCCACGCCATAGACGTTGAAACGGAACGGCCCGTCAATCCCTGCGAAACCGCCTGCATCGTCAAGCGCCCGCAACGGGAAAGGCGTCCCCGGCTTCCAATTTGCCGCCACCTTTGTCGCCAGCAGCACCGCATCATAGCCAAGGCTCGACAGCCGAAATGGCGCCGTGCCAAAACGGGCGCGGTATCTGGCGGCCATCTGGGCATAAACCCCGTCAGATACGCTCGCGAACCATGCGCCTGACAGCGCGGGGGAAGACAGGTTCGTTTCTGTATTCCAAAGCTCTGTGCCAAGAATGCGCGCAGAACCGCTTGGCCCACGGCGGATGATGGGGATCGCCTGAACCGCGGTGCGGCTAGCATCTGCGATCAGGATAGCCTCCGCTTTCCCCGCCTTGTTGAGCCGCGAGATCGCGGCCATCACACCGCCCGCGTTGCGATCATAGCTTTGCACCGAAACCAAGGTGCCGCCGGCATCCTCAACTGCGCGGGTGAGCGCGGTTTGCGCACGCTGGCCATAAACCCCCGTGGGCACCAACCCGGCAAAGCGCGCCAACCCACGCGAACGGGCATAGCCGACCACACGCGACACAGCCTGAGCCGGCGTAAAACCAAGCAAATAGGTGCCATTCCCGGCAACCGAGACATCGTTCGAAAAGGCGATCAGAGGAACGCGATACTTCCGCCCAATTTCTGCGGCTTCGCGCACATCTTCAGCGAGAAGCGGACCGAGGATCAGCTTATTCCCCTCCCCAATCGCTCTCTCTGCTGCTTGGGCTGCCCCTGCCGACGTATCATAGACCGTCATGCGGATGCGTTCCCCGCCAGTATCCAGCACCGCCATATTTGCCGCGTTCGAAATTGACTCCCCGATCGCCGCATTAGACCCTGACAAGGGCACCAGCAGGGCGATGCGGTGCCGCTGCGCATCAGCGGGCAGACCTTGGCTCGGCGCCTCCTCTGCAGGCGGCGCAACGGGCTGGGGCGGTGCCTTGGGCACAACTTGGCAGCCGGCGACGAACAGAGCCGCGCTTAACAGGCCCCAGCGCATCAATTGACGCCGAACGCCGTCGATCGCTTGCCCCGCACCCTCTCTGTCTGCCATGACACGCTCCTTATGTTCGAACCGCTTATACCCGGACTCTATATCGTCGCCACGCCAATCGGCAATCTTGGCGATTTGAGCCCCCGTGCGGCGGCGATTTTATCCGCTGCGGATCTGATAGCGGTGGAAGATAGCCGCGTCACCGCTAAGCTGCTCAATCATATCGGCATTAAGCGGCCGATGTTACCTTATCATGACCATAATGCCGACAAGGTTCGCCCCGGCCTGATCGAACGCATGGCGCAGGAAGCGGTTGTGCTCGTGTCCGACGCGGGGACGCCCCTGATATCCGACCCCGGCTATAAGCTGGTGCGCGATGCCCGCGCTGCGGGGCGGCATATCGTGACCATTCCCGGCCCTTCCGCTGTCATTGCAGCTCTCACTCTTTCAGGCCTGCCAACGGATCGGTTTTTATTTGGCGGGTTTCTCCCTGCCAAAACCAAGGCACGGCGCGACAATATCGCTGAGTTAGCGGGCCTTAAGGCCACGCTCGCTTTTTACGAATCCGGCCCGCGGCTCGCCGCAACACTGACCGATTTGGCAGCCATTCTCGGAGATCGGGACGCGGCCATCGCCCGCGAAATCACCAAAGCCTATGAGGAATGCGTCACCGGCACGCTGGCTGATCTGGCCGCACGCTATGCAGAGGCACCTCCCAAGGGAGAAATTGTGGTGATCGTGGCACCACCCGGCGATGCCCCACCGGCAGATGCCGATGCAATTGACGCGGCGCTTCAACAGGCCTTGAAAAGCGCCTCTCCCGCAAAAGCCGCCGGAGAAGTTGCCCGGATGCTCGGGGCGGACCGCAAAGCGCTCTATGCCCGCGCGCTGGAGTTACAGGGCCGGTGACACGGCAAGCGGCCGAACGTCGCGGCCGCTGGGGAGAAACACTCGCCGCGTGGTGGCTCCGCCTTCACGGCTGGCAGATCGTCGCACGCCGTGCTCGGGTGTCGGCGGGTGAGGTGGATATTATCGCACGGCGCGCCCGCACGCTTGCTTTTGTCGAAGTTAAGTATCGGAAATCTGTCGAGGATCTTGATCTTGCGATCGACGCCCATCGGATGCGCCGGGTGGCAGCAGCAGCAGCGATCCTGGCCCCTCGCCTTGCGCGACCGGACGAGGAGATCCGGCTGGATGTTCTTTTGCTCGCGCCTTTCGCGCGTCCCCGCCACCTGATCCATGTCTGGCACGGGTGACAAGCCAGCTCATTTCGCCTAGAGCGCCCTCGATCAAGGAGACCCAGATGACCCTTAAGGTCGCATTTCAGATGGACCCGATGGAGGGTCTCAATATCGCCGGCGATTCCACCTTCGCGCTCATGCTGTCTGCGCAGGCGCGGGGTTACACCAATTACCATTATACCGCAGATCAGCTGAACTATGCGGATGGAAAAGTTTGGGCGACGGCCCGGCCCGTCACGGTGCAGCGCGTTGCTGGCGCGCATTTCACTTATGGCGCCCCGGTGAAGATCGACCTTGCCGAGGATATCGATGTCGTCTGGATGCGGCAGGATCCGCCGTTTGACTTAGGCTATATCACCGCCACCCATTTGCTGGAACGCGTCCGCGACAAAACGCTTGTCGTCAACGACCCGGTGAGCGTCCGCAACGCGCCGGAAAAGGTGTTTGTGCTGGATTTTGCAGAGTTTATGCCGCCAACCTTGGTCACCAAGTCCCTCGATGAAGTCCGTGCCTTTCACCAGCAGCATCGCGAAATCGTTATCAAGCCGCTGCATGGCAATGCGGGTTCCGCCGTCATGCATATCGGGGTGGATGGCAAGAATATGGCCGCCATGACGGAGCTGTTCAGCGAGGTGTGGCGCGAGCCCTTCATGGTGCAGGCCTTTTTGCGCGATGTCGCGAGCGGGGATAAGCGGATCGTGCTGGTCGATGGCGAGGTTGCAGGAGCAATCAACCGCATCCCGGGGGCAGGAGAAATTCGCTCCAATCTCGCCGCGGGGGGCCGCGCCGAGGCAACTGGCCTGACGCCGGGTGAACAAGCGATCTGCGCCGCCATCGGCCCGGAGTTGAAAAAACGTGGGCTGCTTTTTGTGGGGATTGATGTGATCGGCGGCAAATGGCTGACGGAAATCAACGTCACCTCCCCGACCGGGATCGTCGCCATTGATGCGTTCAACGGCACCGATACGCCGGGCCTGATCTGGGATGTGGTCGCGCGGAAGCTTGGCCAGTGACGGATTGGATCATCCGGCTGATCGAAGATACGGGCTATCTCGGCATCGGCTTTCTGATGTTTTTGGAAACCGTGTTTCCGCCAATCCCGTCTGAAGTCATCATGACAGTCGCGGGCGTCGCCGCGGCAAAGGGCAGCATGGGCATCGCGGGTGTGATCGCCAGCGGCACCGCGGGCGCGATGCTTGGCAATTATTTCTGGTACCTCGCAGCCCGTGTCATCGGGATTGATCGGTTCCGCCCGTTTATCCAGCGCTGGGGACGGTTTCTAACGCTCGACTGGCGGGAAATTGAGAAAGCCCAAAAGCTCTTCGGCACCCAAGGCTGGGCGATTGTCTTTTTCGGGCGGATGCTGCCGACGCTGCGGTCGCTTATTTCCATCCCGGCCGGTCTGCTTCAGATGCGGCTGGGCACCTTTGTCTTTTGGTCAACTATCGGGACCGCTGGCTGGACGGCGCTGCTCGGGCTTGCCGGATATGCGATGGGCAAGACGGTTGATCAGGTCGACGCCTTTGTCGGCCCGATTGCCACCGCGGTCATCGTCGTGATTCTGCTCGGCTATGTCGTGCGCCTCCTTCGCTGGAAGCCAACGCAGGACTGAAGCGGCTCGCGCCTTCGGTCGGCTCAGGCGCGCGGATGCGCGTTTTGATAGACGTCGAGCAGATAGGCGGCATCAACAGCGGTATAGACCTGCGTCGATGACAGGCTCGCGTGGCCGAGCAACTCCTGCAGGCTCCGCAAATCGGCGCCACGGGCGAGCAAATGGCTGGCAAAGCTGTGGCGCAGCGCATGAGGCGTTGTGCGCGGCCCGAGATTGAGGCGCGCACGCGCCGCACGAACCGCTCGCCGCACCGTCCCAGGCTCTAGCGCCCCACCCCGCACACCGCGGAACAGCGGCAGGCCTTTGCCAGCCTCATATGGACAGAGATCAAGATAAGCGCTGATCGCGTCGCGCACCTGCGGAAGAAGGGGCACCATACGCGTCTTTTGGCGCTTACCTGTCACCGCCAGCACATCCCCCAAAGGCAGCACGTCGCCCGTCAGGCCCAGCGCCTCGCCGATGCGCAATCCCGCCCCGTAGAGGAGGAGCAAGACCGCCCAATCGCGCGCCGAAACCCATGGGTCGCGGGCTTGCTCCGCGACATCCTCCGCCAGCGCCAGCGCCTCATCGGGCGATACGGGGCGCGGCAGCGATTTCTTGACGCGCGGCCCCTTAAGACGCGGCACCGCCTCTTCCCCGCCGCCTGAAAATTTCAAAAAGCCCCGCACCGCCGACAATTCCCGCGCGGTCGATACATTGCCAAGGCCATCCAGCCGACGCGCGGCCAGATAGGCCCGCAGATCAGCCGCGCTCACCTGAGAAAGGTCAGGCGGCCCGCCTTGATGCACGCGCAAGAAACTCATCAGCCGCTCTGCCGTCGCGACATAGGCCCGCAGCGTATGGATCGACCGGCGACGGTCCCGCCGGAGATGGTCTGACCAGAGTTGGACGGGGTCGCTCAACCGACCCGGCTCAGCCGATCTTCTGGCCGGTCTTTTCCCAATCGGCCAAGAACCCGGCAATGCCCTTATCTGTCAGGACATGGTTGAACATCGCTTTGATGACCGACGGGGGCGCCGTCATCACATCTGCCCCAATCTTCGCGGCTTCGAGAACGTGGATCGTGTGGCGGACGCTGGCGACCAAGATTTCAGTATCAAAGCCATAATTGTCATAGATCAGCCGAATGTCGGCGATCAGCTGCATGCCATCAAAGCCATTATCATCGTGCCGGCCAACAAAGGGAGAAATAAAGCTCGCCCCAGCCTTCGCCGCGAGAAGTGCCTGATTGGCGGAGAAGCACAGGGTGACGTTGACCATCGTCCCATCGCTGGTCAGCGCCTTGCAGGTCTTGAGGCCGTCGATGGTGAGCGGCACCTTGATGCAGACATTATCGGCGATTTTGCGGAGAATTTCCGCTTCCCGCATCATACCTTCATGATCGAGCGCCACGACTTCTGCCGATACCGGGCCATCAACAATGCTGCAAATCTCGCGCGTGACTTCCATGAAATCACGCCCGGATTTGTGGATGAGCGAGGGGTTGGTCGTCACCCCGTCGAGCAAGCCTGTCGCGGCCAGTTCCTTGATATCAGCGATTTCGGCGGTGTCGGCAAAGAACTTCATGATCATATCCCGGGACAGAAAAACATGCCTCTCTTCCTAGCATTGCTTAGCTTAAAGACAATCAACCCTCCGCAAGCGCGTTCAATTTTTCGGGGATAAAGGGGCGAGCGATGCTGTTGCTTGCCAGAGGCATCGGCGCCATGCTCTAAGGCGCTTCCCAACCCGGAAAAAACCATGGCGCGCAAGTTTCTCTATCTCATCGCGGGCATCATCGTCCTCATTCTCCTGACGCTGACGGCGCTGCGGCTATTTGGCCTGCAGCTGTCGCGCATTGCCTTTGTCCCAACCGTGGCGTTCGAGGCTCAGCCCGCGCTGGCCGCCAAAGCCTATGACGCCCCAGGAATGTGGATCGCGCGCCCCGACAAGCCTCAAAACCCTGCCCTCTGGCGGCCGCAGGGCTTTGATGTGAAAGGGGAAGCGACCTCCCCAGCGGCCATCTTTTTCCTGCATCCGACGAGCTATCTCATCAAAGCGGCGTGGAACGCGCCGCTCAATGACACCGACGCCAATGCCCGCGCTGCGCAGTTCGTTCAGGAACAGGCAAGCGTGTTCAACGCCAGCCCGAATATCTGGGCGCCGCGCTACCGACAGGCGGCTTTCGGCGCTTTTCTGACAGACAGACCCGAACGGGAAAAGGCGCTCGCCCTAGCCTATCGTGATGTGCAGCAGAGCTTTGACGCCTTTCTCGCTGCGCAAAAGCCGGATACGCCAATCATCTTGGCCGGCCATAGCCAAGGCGCGCTCCATCTGGCGCATCTCTTGAAGGATCGGGTTGCGGGCCAGCCCCTCGCGCGACGTGTGATCGCTGCCTATGTCATCGGCTGGCCCCTTTCCCTTCGGGCGGACCTGCCTGCATTGGGCCTTCCGGCGTGCCGAAGCCCAGATCAAAGCCGCTGTATTCTCAGTTGGCAAAGCTTTGCAGAGCCAGCCGAATATCAGGACATGGCCGCCGCTTATGATACCCAGACCAGCCTGACGGGCGCCCCGCGAGGCGATGCCTATTTATGCACCAATCCGCTGACCGGAGGGGCCGCCAAAGCGGCCACGCGCGCAGCCAATTTTGGAACCCTCAGCCTTGGCACCTCCGCAGAAGTGCGCATTTTCGGCCCCGGTCTGGCCCCCGCGCGCTGTGATGCCAAAGGCTATCTGCTGATCGGTGAAGGGCCCGATCTTGGGCCATATGTTTTGCCGGGCAATAACTACCATGTGTATGATTACGCACTATTCTGGGCGAATATCCGGGCAGATGCCGCCCGGCGCACTAAGGCTTTTCTCGCCCGGTGATGACACAAGACCCTTCGCTTTTCCGCGCCCGTTTGCCGTCAGGCGGTCGGCTGATCGGGCTTGATGTCGGGACACAGACAATCGGCACCGCTCTGTGCGATGCTGGCTGGACGATCGCGACACCTGCCGAACTCATCCGTCGCACCAAATTCTCGGTCGACCGGGCTAAGCTCAGCGCGATGATCGACGCGCAATCCGTCACGGGGATCGTGATCGGCCTGCCGCTCAATCTGGATGGCACCGATAGCTCACGCACCCAATCCACCCGCGCTTTTGCCCGCAATATCGAGGAACTGGGCCTCCCCCTGCTCCTCTGGGATGAACGCTGGTCCACCCAAGCGGTCGAGCGCGCGATGATCGCCGCCGACCTGTCTCGAGCAAAGCGGGCCGCGCGGGTCGACTCCGCTGCCGCGGCATATATTCTTCAAGGCGCCATTGATGCGCTTGCGATGGGCGCGTTGCCGCGCTAGGGATGGGCTTTAATGACATCACCGCTTTTCCCGCACCGGCATCTGCTCGGTATCGCTGGCCTGCAGCCGCACGAAATCCTGTTTCTGCTCGATGAAGCCGAACAATGGGTCACCCTCAACCGCTCACAAACCAAGCATGACGATCGGCTGGCTGGACTGACCCAGATCAACGCCTTTTTCGAAAACTCGACGCGCACCTTGTTGTCGTTCGAGATTGCGGGGAAGCGGCTGGGGGCAGACGTCGTCAATATGCACGCCGCCACCTCCAGCGTGAAGAAGGGCGAAACGCTGATCGATACCGCGATTACCCTGAATGCGATGCGCGCGGACGTGATCGTTATCCGCCATGCCTCTTCGGGTGCAGTCGCGCTGATTGCCGACAAGGTCGATTGTCCCGTGTTGAACGCGGGCGATGGCCGGCACGAGCACCCCACTCAGGCGCTGCTCGATGCGCTGACAATCCGCCGCCGAAAAGGCAGTTTTCAGGGGCTGAAAGTCGCCATTTGCGGGGATGTGCTGCACAGCCGGGTCGCCCGATCGAATATTCTCGCCCTCACCTCGCTTGCGGCCGATGTGCGCGTCATTGCCCCGGCCACGCTCATGCCGCCGGGAATTGAGCAGATGGGCGTCACCCCTTTTACCGATATGGATGCGGGCCTGGAGGGTGCTGATGTCGTGATGATGCTGCGGCTCCAGACAGAACGGATGGAAGGCGGCTTCATCCCCTCGCTGCGGGAATATCATGCGCTTTATGGCCTGACCTATGAGCGGCTGAAGCGCGCCAAGCCGGATGCACTGGTCATGCACCCAGGGCCGATGAACCGCGGCGTCGAAATTGCAAGCGATGTGGCCGATGACGTCAATCGTTCCGTCATTGCGGAGCAGGTGGAAATGGGGGTTGCTGTGCGCATGGCCTGCCTTGATGTCCTGACTCGCAACCGGAGGGCCGGGGCATGAAACAGGCCGCCGCCCCGCATCTCGCAATTGTTAACGCAGCCCTTTTGGGTGGCGGAAAAATGCTGCTGGTTTCAGGCGACAGGATCGCTGGCATCGATACGGACGTTCCCGAAGGGGCGGCGATCCTCGACGCCAAAGGGGCAACCCTTGCCCCAGGCATTGTCGATCTGGGTGTGTTCGCGGTGGATAAGGCGGCGTGCATCGCCGGCGGCATCACCCGCGTTGCCCTGATGCCCGACCAGAGCCCCGTCCTGGATGAGCCGGGGATCGTCCAGCGGGCGGCGCTGGCGGCAAAGCCTGATCTTTGGGTTCATCCGCTCGCGGCTGCGACCCGCGGGCTGGCGGGCGTTGAATTGGGCGAGTTCGCGATGATGCGAGCCGCAGGCGCCCGCGCCGTTTCGACCGGCCGACACTGGATCAGCGATAGCGGCGTGATGATGAAGGTTATGGCCTATGCCGCATCCTTGGGGCTGATTGTGATCAGCCATGCCGAAGATGCAGGGCTGACCGCCGGCAGCGTCGCCACGTCAGGTGAAACGGCGAGCCGGTTGGGCCTTTCCAGCGCTCCCGCCGAAGCCGAAGCGATGGCGATTCAGCGAGATCTGATGCTGGCAGAACTCACGGGCGCGCATCTTCATGTCCGCCAAGTCACAACGGCACGCGGGCTCGACCTGATCCGTGCGGCGAAAGCCAGGGGCATGAAGGTGAGTTGCGGGATTGCCCCGACGCACTTCCTACTCTCTGAAATTGCGATCCATGATTTCCGGACCTTTGCTCGGCTGAGCCCACCGCTTCGCAGCGAGGCGGATCGTCAGGCGTGTCGCGCGGCGCTTGCCGACGGGACAATCGATGTGATCTGTTCCGCCCATGATCCACGCGGGCCAGAAGCCAAGCGGCTGCCCTTTGCTGATGCTGATCCGGGTGCTTCGGGCGCGGAAACATTGCTGGCACTGGCGCTGGGCCTTGTCCGCGACGGACTGATTTCCGAAACACGCCTTTTTGAACTTCTGGCGCTGACCCCGTCCCGCCTTTTGGGGCTCGACAGCGGCGCGATCCGTCCTGGCGCTCCGGCAGACCTTGTTCTGTTCGACGCCGAACGCCCCTGGCAGATCGATGCGGCGCATTTTGACGGAAAAGCCGGCAATACGCCCTTTGACAAGCTGCCCGTTCAAGGCCGCGTTGTCGCCACGATCAAGGGCGGCCGCGTCCTGACTTAGAACGAAGCGCGTCGCGACTGGCCAATTGCGGCAAGCCCCGCCGCATTGGCGACGCCCAGCGGATCAGATCGCCGCTGGCCAAGCTGCGGACAAAGCAGGCGCTCCCCTGCGCCTTGACGGCACCGCATAAGCTTTCCGCGCGGCCGCGAGACGGCATTGCGACAGACAGGCGATAGAAAGTGCCATTCGGGAGGGTCACCTGCGCTTGCCGACCGTCGAGGTTGCTCAAGCCAGGGTGACGTCGCGCGATCTTACGCCACGCAGATGCTGCTCCCGCGGCGCTTTTAAACGCTCCCAGCTGGACAACAAAGGCGCGCCCCGGACGGAGCACCGGCCGCCACAATTCTGCCCGCTCGCGCCGCACCCGCGGCGCGATGGAATCTGGGACAGAATGCTTTGGCTTGGCCTGCCTCATATTCAAAAAGTGCTCTAGCCGGACGGGTGCAGGGTCTTTGATCGCGGGATCAACTTCGTACATCGCCTCGACGGAAGGCGGCGGTGCAGGGTCAGCCTCTTGATCAGGCAGATGGCTGGGGGCCGCCGCAAGCAGGGTTGTTGCCTGCGCCGTTTTCGGATGAGAGGGGGGCAGCGACGCGGCGCGTGCCAGCGCCTTCGGCACGCCGGGGTCTTGGCGCGGCATGACCCCCAAAAGCATCGCCACGCGGTCACGATCCGCGCCAGTGCGCGCAAGCTGTGCCCATTGCCCAATACGGTCGCTCACCTGATCGGGCGGCAAGTCCATCGACGCGATCGTGCGCGCATGCACCCATCGGCCGGAGAGCGCGTAGATAAAAGCAAGATTTTGGCGGGTGCGGGCATTGGCTTCCCCTGCGCGCATTGCCGCTTCCAGCGGAGCCGCCGCCGTTTCAGCCTCCCCCCAAAGCGCTTTAACCAAGGCATAATCTTCAACCGAAAGCGTGGATTGACGGACTTCGATCAAGTCCCGCGCGGCCACCATTTCGCCGTGCGAAATCAGCATCAGCGCCAATTTGAAGGCCGCGCCATCATTTTCGGGTTGGAGGGATACGGCATCGGCAAATGCTGTCCGCGCAGAGTTCAGCCGTCCCGCAGCGAGATACGCCTCGCCGAGAAGCGCGCGATATGCGGATGATCCCGGCTGGGCTGCCACCGCCTTCTCCGCAGCAGCAACGGCACGGGCCACTTTATGCCCCGCCAGCGCGCGGCGGGCGCGGTCCGCCGCGCGTGCCGCTGTGTGGGCATGCGCCGCCCGCTCGGCAGTTTCCCGCTCTGCAAACGCGGCAGGCACCGCAGATAGGCCGAGCATCCCAGCCATACTCATCAGAACCAAAGCGGCGAGAAACGATTTTCGGCGTTGCATTATATTTCCTTGATATTGGCTCATGCGGATTGGCCTTGCGGCAGCCCGCGTCGGCCGAAGGTCGCAACGGCCTGCCGCTGGAAAAGGGGCACCGCACCATTTTGAGGCGTGAAGACGGTGCGCCTGAAATTCTTCTCAAGTCGCTGGCTGATGTCGGACCATACGGCCCTCACCTGCTGCGCACTTGGCGCTCCAGGCGCCACCTCGTCGACTACTTCGCCATGCGCCATTGCATCCGCAAAGACCGGCTCTTGATCGATATATGTCGGCACCACGACACCGTGAAAAACCAACGCGCCAGCCACCCGCGCGACCAATTCACTGCCAGGACATACGCCGTTCATCACAAAGGCGAGCGGCTTTCCCGCCCGTTCACATAGATCGATCATCGCGCCTGTTGCACGCAGGTCATGCGGGCTTGGCCGCACAGGGACTAAGGCAAGGTCTGCGTGCTGAACTGCGGCCTGAATGGCGATCGTGCTCGCGGGCGGGGTATCGATGATCGCCAAGCGAAAGCCTTGTCGCCGCAAGATTTCGAGATCTGCTGCCAATCGCACCAGCGATGTTTGCGCAAAGGCAGGGTCATCCCCCGTCCGGGCTTCCCACCATTCCGCGAGGGTCCCGTGCGGGTCGATATCAATCAGCACAACAGGGCCCATGCCCGTGCGGCTGGCCTCAACCGCCAAATGTCCGGCAAGCGTCGTCTTGCCCGACCCGCCTTTTTGAGATGCCACCGCCAAAATGCGCATCTTTATCCCCTGATCCGTCGGCTTGTCCCGAGGAGGCTCCCGTCAAGCACAACAAGACCCTTCTCATGAGGGGCGCTAATTTTGGGTTAATTCGCGGATGCCGGTACAGGTGCGGATATTGTCGTTTGGGTGTCCCTAAGGCTTTTTTCACTCCCGCTCTTTATCATGATGGGGAATGATCGAACGGAGCTAGAGATGCATCCAGCAATTGCGCTTGGCCTTATCGCCCTGATGATGCCCGCCCCTCTTTTATCCGCCCCCCTTTTACCGGCCCCCCTTTTACCGGCCCCCCTTTTACCGGCCCAAGACACGAAAAGTGGCGTCGAGGCGTGGACACGCGCTGATTATCCGGCAGCTGTCGCCATTTGGCAGCCGCTTGCCGTGGCCGGGGATGCAGATGCCCAGTTCAACCTTGCTCAGGCTTATCGGATGGGTCGGGGCATAGGCGCTGATGTGAAGCAGGCAGAGGCGTGGTTTCGCCGCGCGGCAGATCAAGGCCATCTTCGCGCTGCCGATAATCTCGGCCTGTTACTCTTCCAAAATGGGGATCGGGCAGGCGCGATGCCCTTGATCCGTCGCTCTGCGGAACGGGGAGAGCCAAGGGCGGGATTTGTTTTTGCGACAGCCCTGTTCAATGGCGATTATACAGAAAAAAACTGGCCTTTGGCCTATGCCTATATGCGGCGCGCCGCCGACGCGGGCGTCCCTCAGGCACAGACCAGCCTTGGTCAAATGGTCCCGCTTCTCTCGGCAGAAGACCGAGAGGCTGGGCTGAAGCTCGCGCGCACCCTCCCGCGCCTTGAACCCGCCCCACCCGCCCCACCCGCCCCACCCGTCGCGCCGTCATCACCGAAGACGCGAGATGGCCTTGAATGGCAGGTCCAATTGGGCGCGTTCAAAGAGCGCGCGGGGGCCGAAAAGCTCTGGTATGGCGCCGCCTCTCACGCGCCTGCGCTTGTCGGGCTGCGACCTGATTTTGCATTTGACGGAAAGCTGACACGGCTCCGAACCGGCCCCTTTCCCTCTCAAACCGAGGCAGCGAGGGCCTGCACATTTCTGCGCCGTGACGGAATAGCATGCGTGGCGGTGCCACCGCAGCCTTAGTCTTGGCTGGCCCAGGCCATGCGGGGATAGCCCATCGCATAGAGGATCGCCGTCAGATCATTATGGTCGATCCGCGCGGGGGCGGCCGCGGCGGTTTTAGGCTTGGCATGATAGGCAACGCCAAGACCGGCCGCCTCGATCATCGGAATATCGTTCGCGCCGTCCCCCACGGCAAGGGTCTCTGACGCTGAAAGCCCCAAGGTTGCCACCGTCTGTTCAAGCACCTGCTTCTTGGTCTGGGCGCCGACAATCTCCCCCTCGACGTCCCCCGTCAGATAGCCATTCTCGATCCCCAACCGGTTGGCAATCGCGCGATCAAAGCCGATCTCTTTGGCAACAGGGTCCGCAAAGCGGGTGAAACCGCCCGACACAAGCACCCCCGCGCCGCCTTGAGCGCGGATCGTGCGCACCAGCGCCCGCGCCCCCGGCATGATCACCACGCGCTCGGCAAGGCATTGAGCAATCACGCTTTCCGGCAAACCCTTGAGGAGAGCGACGCGGCTGCGCAACGCGGATTCGAAATCAAGCTCCCCGCGCATCGCACGTTCCGTCACCTCAGCAATTTGAGGCTTAATCCCCGCATAGTCGGCCAACTCATCGATGCACTCAATCGTGATCATCGTAGAGTCCATATCAGCGACGATCAGCTTCTTGGCGCGGCCTTTGCTGGGCTGAACGACGACATCAGTCCGGTCAAAGGCCCCCTCCAGCGCCGCACGAACGGCAATGGGATCTCCCTCAAACTCAAGGTCAAAGGCTTTTGCCGCGTCGATCCAACGCGCCTCCCGCACGACGGCGCCACGTTCCGCCACCCGGTCTGCCGCGGCTGAAAAATCGCCTGCACCAATTTCTTCTGCTGCTATGAGCGTTGCTGTGAACATGGACTCGTCCGATAAACCGATAACGGTGGCGCTCATCGCAGGGCCGACGGCCAGCGGCAAGTCCGCATTGGCGCTCACCCTTGCGCAGCGAACGCCCTCGGTCATCATCAACGCTGATGCAAGCCAGGTGTACCGGGATCTGCGAATCCTCTCGGCGCGCCCCTCAGCTGCAGAAGAAGCCATGGCGCCGCATCGGCTATTTGGGCATATCGATGGGGCCGAAAGCTGCTCTGCCGCGCGCTGGGCCAGCGACGCGCGTGCCGAGATCGCCGCGAGCGCAGCGCAGCGCCGTCTGCCCATTCTTGTAGGCGGCACGGGGCTTTATGTACGCACGCTGCTCGACGGGATTGCCCCCGTGCCGGAAATTGACCCCGATATTCGGGCGACAGTGCGGGCCCTGCCCGTCGCAGAAGCTTATGCTGCCTTGCGCGCGGAAGATCCGGAAGCTGCCGCCCGCTTATCAGCCAACGATTCGACCCGAGTCGCGCGTGCGCTGGAAGTCGTTCGTTCAACCGGGCGCCCGATGGCCGCGTGGCAACAAGAGCGCGTCGGCGGGATCGCCGACCAGATCCGCTTGGTGCCCCTTCTTCTCCTGCCCCCGCGCGACTGGCTCTACACCCGCTGCGATACGAGATTTGAAGCCATGCTGTCGCAAGGCGGGCAAGAGGAGGTCAATGCCCTTCTCGCGCGACGATTATCGCCTGATTTGCCGGTGATGCGCGCGATCGGCGTGCCTGAAATCGCGGCCTATCTCTCCGGCGACCTTTCCCGCGATGCAGCACTATCCGCCGGCCAAATGGCAACCCGCCGCTACGCAAAGCGGCAGTTTACCTGGTTCCGAAATCAGTCCCCCGCCTTTTGGCTGCGCGAAGAGCGAAAATTAGATAATGAGAATCTTGAAGAATTAGCAATAAAATTACGTGATCTAGCGTTGACATAGATATTTATTATCCTTAGGGGGCTCGCCTTGCTTTAAATCTGCCGCGGTGCAACACAGCGCCGCCCAAGGTCCGGGAAGAGTGCGCATGCCGAAGGAAATGTCAGGAGCCGAAATCCTCATCGAGGCGTTGAACGACCTCGGTGTCGATGTCATTTTCGGGTACCCGGGCGGCGCGATCCTCCCGATTTATGACGTGCTGTTCCAGCAAAAGCGCATCCGCCACATTTTGGTGCGGCATGAACAAGCCGCGACCCATGCCGCCGAAGGCTATGCCCGCGCGACGGGCAAGCCCGGCGTTGTGCTCGTCACCTCCGGCCCCGGCGCGACCAACGCGGTGACCGGCATTACCGATGCGCTGATGGATTCAATCCCGATGGTCGTCATCACCGGTCAGGTCGCGACGCATCTGATCGGCTCTGATGCGTTTCAGGAAGCCGATACGGTGGGCATCACCCGCCACTGCACCAAGCATAATTATCTGGTGAAGTCGCCGGAGCGGCTGGGCGACATTGTCCATGAGGCGTTCCATATCGCCACCACGGGCCGCCCCGGCCCGGTTGTGATCGATATCCCCAAGGACGTGCAGGTCGCGACCGCGCCGTATAAAAAGCCCGGCAGCATCCAGCACCCGAGCTACAAGCCGCAGGTCAAGGGCGATATCAAACAGATCGAAGCCGCGGTGGAGATGCTCGCCAAGGCGAAGCGCCCGATCCTTTACACGGGCGGCGGCATCATCAATTCCGGCCCCGGCGCCAGCCAGATCCTGCGCGAACTGGCGCGGATCACCGGCGCGCCCGTCACCTCCACGCTGATGGGCCTTGGCGCCTTTCCCGCCTCAAGCGACCAATGGCTGGGGATGCTGGGAATGCACGGCACCTATGAAGCCAATTGGGCGATGAACCAGGCAGACTTGATCCTCTGCCTTGGCGCGCGCTTTGACGACCGGGTGACTGGCCGGCTTGACGCATTTGCCCCCCATTCCAAGAAAATCCATGTCGATATCGACCGCAGCTCGATGAACAAGACGGTGCGGGTTGATCTGGGTATTCTCGGCGATGTCGGCCGGGTGATGGAAGATATGGTGAAGGTGTGGAAAGCGCACCAGCACCCCAAGCCCGATCTTTCGGGCTGGTGGAAGCAGATCGACGGCTGGCGCGCGAAGAACTCGCTCGCTTACCCTGAGTCCAAGGCAGAGATTATCCCGCAGGCCGCGATCAAGGCCTTGTGGGATGCCACGCACAAGAAAAACCCGATCATCACGACCGAAGTCGGCCAGCACCAGATGTGGGCGGCGCAGCATTTCCATTTTGAAGCACCGAATAAATGGCTGACCTCGGGCGGTCTGGGGACGATGGGCTATGGCTTGCCGGCCGCGATTGGCGCGCAATTGGGCAACCCTAATGCGCTGGTTATTGATATTGCCGGCGAAGCCTCGATCCAGATGAACATTCAAGAACTGGGCACGGCGGTTCAATATCGTCTGCCGGTCAAGATCTTCATCCTGAACAACGAATATATGGGTATGGTCCGCCAATGGCAGGAACTGACCTATTCCAGCCGCTATTCGGAAAGCTATTCCGATGCGCTGCCGGACTTTGTGAAGCTGGCCGAAGCCTATGGCTGGAAGGGCATTCGCATCGAAACACCCGATCAGCTAGACCAAGGCATTGCCGATATGCTGGCTTATGATGGCCCGGTGATTGTGGATTGCGTGGTGGCAAAGCTGGCCAACTGCTTCCCGATGATCCCCTCGGGCGCGGCCCATACCGATATGATCCTCGCCGATGACCAGGTGTCGGGCGAAATGGACGATGAAGCGAAGGCGCTGGTGTAACATGCATATCAAGGAAGGCATTAAAGAGCGTCACACGCTCTCCGTCACCGTGACGAACGAGCCGGGTGTGCTCGCCCGCATCGCCGGCATGTTCACCGCCCGCGGCTATAATATCGAAAGCCTGACAGTGGCCGATATTACCGAGGATGACTCGATCAGCCGCATCACCATCGTGACGACGGGCACGCCCGCCGTGATCGAGCAGGTGGTGGCGCAGCTGGACCGCATGGTCCCGGTCCACAAGGTCACCGACCTGACGGTGCTGGGCGACCATGTTGAGCGCGAGCTGGCGCTTGTGAAGGTGGCCGGCACGGGCGATCACCGCATCGAGGCGCTGCGCCTTGCCGAGGTGTTCCGTGCCAATGTCGTCGACACCACGATTTCGAGCTTCGTTTTCGAAGTGACGGGCGCATCCACCAAGATCGACCGTTTTGTTGAACTGATGCAGGAAATTGGCCTTGTTGAGGTCGCGCGTACCGGCATCGTCGCCATGGCCCGTGGGAAAGAGGCCATTTGATTTTGTCCCTCGCCTCAGCGGGCGAGGACGGACTTTGAAGGGAAAGAAGAATGCGCGTTTATTATGATCGTGACGCCGACCTGAAGCTGATCGAAAACAAGAAGATCGCGATTGTCGGCTATGGCAGCCAGGGCCATGCCCATGCTCAGAACCTGCGGGATTCGGGCGTGAAGGACGTCGCGATTGCGCTGCGCCCCGGTTCGGCGACGGCCGCCAAGGCCGAAGGCGCGGGCTTCAAAGTCCTTTCCAACGCGGACGCCGCCAAATGGGCCGATATCGTCATGATCCTCGCGCCCGACGAACATCAGGCCGCGATCTGGGATAATGACCTGAAGGGCAATATGAAGCCCGGCTCGGCCCTTGCTTTTGCGCACGGCCTCAACATCCATTTCGGCCTGATCGAAGCGCCGGCGGATATCGACGTCATCATGATCGCGCCCAAGGGCCCGGGCCACACGGTGCGCGGCGAATATGTAAAGGGCGGCGGCGTGCCCTGCCTCATCGCCATCCATCAGGATGCGTCGGGCAATGCGCATGATATCGCGCTGGCTTATGCCTCGGGCGTCGGTGGCGGCCGTTCGGGCATCATCGAAACCAACTTCAAGGAAGAGTGTGAAACCGACCTCTTCGGCGAACAGGCCGTGTTGTGCGGCGGCATCACCCACCTGATCCAGGCCGGGTTCGAAACGCTGGTGGAAGCTGGCTATGCCCCGGAAATGGCCTATTTTGAGTGCTTGCACGAAACCAAGCTGATCGTCGACCTGCTCTATGAAGGCGGCATCGCCAACATGCGCTATTCGATCTCGAACACAGCTGAATATGGCGACATCAAAACCGGGCCGCGCATCATCACCGATGAAACCAAGGCGGAAATGAAGCGCGTTCTGGCCGACATCCAGTCGGGCCGCTTCGTCAAGGACTTCGTCCTCGACAACCGCGCCGGCCAGCCGGAGCTGAAGGCCAGCCGCAAGGCCGCCGCTGCCCATCCGATCGAGAAGGTCGGCTCGGAACTGCGCGCGATGATGCCGTGGATCGCCAAGAACAAGCTGGTCGACAAAGCGAAGAACTAAACAGGTCTTCCCGGCCAAAGGGCTGGGTTGACGAAATAGGGGGCGCCGCCAACATTGGGGGCGCCCCTTTTTTTGTTCCCTCTCAGGAGAACCTGCCATGAAAAAAGCTCTTTTGTTCGCTGCGCCGGTGCTGGCTGTTACCCCGCTTTTGGCTCAATCCGGTGCGCCGCAACTTCCCGGCGTGGTTGATCCTGCCCGCGTGGCCGCCGGCACCTACGCCATCGATAATCATCACGCGCAGATCAAATGGACGGTCAATCATTTTGGCTTCAACGATTATTTCGGGATTTTTGGCCAGCCCACGGGCAGCCTGACGATCGATCCTGCCAAGCCAAATGACGCGAAGGTGAGCGTGACGATCCCCATTGCCGAGGTCGCAACATCGCGGGCAGACTTGACCAAACATCTGATGACCCCCGACTTTTTTGATGTCGCTAAATTCCCGACGGCAAAATTCGAATCCACCAAGGTCGAAGCCAGCGGCACCAAGGCTAAGATCGCCGGCAATTTGACGCTATTGGGCGTGACCAAGCCAGTCGTGCTGGACGCCGTCTTTACCGGCGCAGGCAAGAACCCGATGTCGCAGAAAGACACGATCGGCTTTCACGCGACAACCAGCCTCAAGCGCAGCGATTGGGGCATGGCAAAATATGCGCCCTTGGTGGGCGATATGGTGAAGATCGACATCTCTGTCGCCTTTGAGAAATAAGCCGCACGCTAGGCCATCCCGCCGGGGCAATTTGACGTTTACGTCAAGTTGCCCCTTGAAACTGTTCCCAAACCTGCCAAAATCCGCCTCATTAACGGATAGGATGGATGGACATGGCGGTTGAGCATGTAGATGCCCTGATTGTGGGCGCCGGAATTTCGGGCATTGGGGCGGCCGTGCACATGCAGAAAATGTGCCCGGGCAAGACCTTTGCGATCATGGAGCGGCGCGACAATTTTGGCGGGACATGGGATTTGTTCCGCTACCCCGGCATCCGTTCTGATTCGGACATGTACACGCTGGGCTTCCGCTTCAAGCCGTGGACCGCGCGCAAGGCGATTGCCGATGCGCCCTCCATCATGAGCTATTTGAAGGAAACGATCGAGGAATATCAGCTCGGCTCGCATATCCGCTATAACAGCCAGGTGAAAAAGGCCTCCTGGTCCAGCGAAGATGCTTTGTGGACGGTCGAGATCCAGTCCGGCAAGAAGACGGTGACCATGACCTGCTCCATGCTGTTCATGTGCTCGGGCTATTATAATTATGATCAGGGCTATACGCCCGACTTCCCGAATAAGGACGCCTTCAAGGGCAAGATCGTTCACCCGCAACATTGGCCGGAAAGCCTTGATTATAATGGCAAGAAAGTCATCGTGATCGGCAGCGGCGCGACCGCCGTCACCTTGGTTCCGGCCATGGCAGATACCGGCGCGGGGCATGTCACCATGCTCCAACGCACGCCGACCTATATGGTCTCCCGACCCGCTGAAGACGCGTTCGCCCTCGGCCTGCGCAAAATCCTGCCCGGCAAGGTCGCTTATGCGATCACGCGCTGGCGCAACGTCCTGTTGCAGCAGTTTATGTTCAAGCTGGTGCGCAAGCGCCCGGAAAAATCGGCCGAGCGGCTGATCGGTATGGTCAAAGAGCTTTTGCCGCCCGGCTTTGACGTCGAAAAGCACTTCACCCCACCCTATAAGCCTTGGGACCAGCGGCTGTGCCTTGTGCCCGATAGCGATTTCTTCAAGGCGCTGTGCGATGGCCGCGCCTCGATCGAGACGGACCATATTGAACGTTTTACCGAAAAGGGCATCCTCCTCAAATCCGGCAAGGAACTGGAAGCAGACATCATCGTCAGCGCAACGGGCCTCAACCTGCAAATGCTCGCGGGGCTTGAAGCCTATGTCGATGGGGAGCGGTTCAACGTGGCAGAGCGCATCCTCTACAAAGGCGCAATGTTCAACGATGTGCCCAATTTGTTGATGTGGTTCGGCTATACCAATGCCAGCTGGACGCTGAAGGCCGATCTGACGTCGGAATATGCGTGCCGCTTGTTCAACCATATGGACGCAACCGGCACCAAGATTGCTGTGCCGCGCCTAAAGGGCCAGCATGTTGAGCTGGAGCCGTTTGTCGACTTTTCGTCCGGCTATTTCCAGCGGGCTGCGAGCAACTTGCCCAAGCAGGCGACCAGCGCGCCGTGGAAGCTCAATCAGGACTATGCGAAGGACATCAAGAACCTGCGCTATGGTCCGCTGACGGATGAAGCCATGTGCTTTGAAAAGCCGCACAAGGTGGCGGGTGCGGCAAAGGCTGCCCCATTGCTCGAAGCGGCGGAGTAACTGTCCTCTAAAGGCGGCCAATAAGCTGTTGCGCCATGCGATCGGCGACCATCGCGGGATGGTCGCCGGTCGCGGTGCTTTCGTCCCAAACAGCATTTAGCCGATCCGGAATGCCAGCAATTTTGGCATCGACCGCGGCGCGATCGGCTTGCTCCAGATATTCGAGCGCCACATTAATGATGCCACCGGCGTTGATCACATAATCGGGCGCATAGAGAATGCCGCGGGCCTGCACCGCCGCCCCATGTTCGGGCCGGGCGAGCTGGTTGTTCGCGCCTCCCGCAACCACCGGCACGTTGAGCGCCGGAATCGTCGCGTCGTTCAGGATCGCGCCGAGGGCGCATGGGCTCAGCACATCGGCTTCGACGCGCAGGATCGCTTCTGCGTCAACGGCCTCGCCGCCCAGTTCAGCCGCCAATGCGCGGGCACGGTCTGCATCCTTATCGGCGAGTGTCAGCCGCGCGCCTGCCGCCGCCAAATGCCGCGCGAGGCCGCCGCCAACGCTTCCCACGCCCTGAATGGCAACATGAACACCCGCCAACTCATTTTTACCGAGCGCGCGCGCCACTGCTGCCTTCACCCCCAAAAATACGCCGAGTGCCGTCGACGGTCCGGGATCGCCGCCGGCACCGCCATTTTTCGGCGGCAGGCCAGAGACAAAGCGGGTACCCTTCGCGATATCGATAATGTCTTGCTGGGTGATGCCGACATCCTGTGCTGTCACATAACGTCCCCCAAGCTTGTCGACTGCCTGCGCGAAGGCTGCGATGAGTTCGGGCGTTTTGCGACGCTGATCATCAGCCAAGATCACGGCTTTGCCGCCGCCCATCGCCAGACCGGCCATCGCATTCTTGTAGCTCATCCCGCGCGACAGGCGCAGAGCATCGGTCATTGCGGCTTCTGGTTGCGCATAATGCCAAAAGCGTGTGCCGCCGCCCGCAGGCCCCAAATGGGTCGAATGCACCGCAATAATTGCGGTCAGCCCCGCTTCGGGCTCCCGAAAAATATGGACATCTTCGTGATCGTCAAAATCGGGCAGCATCCAGGGGGCAGTCATGGCACTCTCCGGCGCGAAATAAAATTACTGAAAGGCGCAATAGAAGAAAAGCGGACGATTCGCCAGCTATGACAGATTTTGGTGAATTTTGGGTAACTGCAATGGGGCGATCGACGGGATCCGAACCCGCGACCTCCGGTACCACAAACCGGCGCTCTAACCAACTGAGCTACGATCGCCACACCCTTGCGAGAGCGGCCCTCTAAGCGAGTCCTTGGCGCAACGCAAGTGCGTTGCATTGGGCTTTTGAAGCGGGCTAGGAGCAAAAATCGGAAAATCCCCAGTCAGGACGAAGACCAATGGCCATTGTTGCGCAGATTACCGAACAAGGCTCTCCCGATGTCATCCAATGGGCAGACATCGTGCTCCCACCGCCTGGCGCTGGCGAAGTCCGGATGCGGCACACGGCGATCGGGCTGAACTTCATCGACACATATCATCGCGGGGGCGTTTACAAAATCACACTTCCCAATGGCTTGGGCGTTGAAGCTGCGGGTGTTGTCGAGGCGGTTGGGGACGACGTCACCGGCTATGCCGTAGGAGATCGCGTCTGTACCTTCGGGCCGATCCTCGGCGCATATGCGACCGAGCGGAACATTGCTGCGGCTGCTCTGTTCAAAACCCCGGACGACATCTCAGACGATATCGCCGCCGCGGCGCTTTTGAAGGCGTGCACCGCAGAATGCCTGATCGAACGCTGCGCCAAAGTGCAGCCCGGATGGACGGTTCTTGTCCATGCCGCCGCAGGTGGGGTGGGCCTTCTTCTCGTGCAATGGCTCAAGGCGCTGGGCGCCACCGTTATCGGCACCGTCGGCTCGGCGGAAAAAGCAGCGCTCGCGCGTGCCGCGGGTGCCGACCATATCATCGAATACCGCCATGAGGATGTCGCAGACCAATGCCGCACCCTGACAAAGGGCAAGGGCGTGCCCGTGGTTTTCGATGGCGTGGGTCGAGACACGTGGCCGGCCTCCCTCGCCGCCGTCGCGCCGCGCGGTTTGATCATCAGCTATGGCAATGCCAGTGGGCCCGTGACAGAGGTCGAGCTGAGCCAGTTGGCAGCCGCCGGATCAATCTTTGTAACCCGGCCAACGCTGTTCCATTATTATGCAGATGCAGATGAGCGATCAGCAGGCGCTGCGCGGGTGTTCGAGATGATCCGCACCGGCGCCGTGAAGGTCGATATTCGCCAGCGCTATGCCTTGCGCGACGCGGCGCAGGCCCATCGCGATCTCGAGACCCGCCGCACCACTGGCTCCAGCCTGCTTCTCCCGTAGAGAAATTGGCAGACACCGGCCTTAGCGCCTTTTTTCTGACATCCTGCTTGGCTAGGCGGGACCATGGCTTCCTTCCATAACGCCCCCAAATCTGGCCCCGGCCGGATCGAGTTTGTCGTCCTGATTTCAGCGATCATGATGATCGTCGCCTTTGGGATCGATTCAATGCTGCCGGCACTGCCTGCCATTGGCCATGGCTTGGGCGTTGGCGATGAGACCCAAAGGCCGCTCGTTATTTCCGCGTTTCTGCTCGGCTTTGCGGGAGGCCAATTGTTCATTGGTACCTTGTCTGACCGTTATGGCCGCAGGGGGTTGATGCTCTGGGCGCTTTTTGGCTTTGCTCTGGCGAGCCTCGCGGCGGCCCTCGCCCCAACATTCGAGCATTTACTGATCGCCCGAGGGGTGCAGGGCGTGTTTGCGGCTGGCGCGCGGGTCATCGTCACGTCCACAGTGCGGGATCGCTTTGCCGGGCGGGATATGGCGCAAGTCATGAGCCTTGCGAGCATGATCTTCATGGCGGCACCCATTCTGGCCCCGACAATGGGCCAGACGATTTTGGCCTTTGGGTCGTGGCGCTGGATTTTTGGAGCCTTGGCGCTGATCGGACTTGCCACCTGGATCTGGGTTCTCGCGCGGCTCCCCGAAACGCTTTCCCCCGAAAATCGCACACCAATCGAGCGCAAGGCCGTGCTGGCTGCTGCCCGCCATGTCCTGACCGACCGGATGTCCCTTGGCTATTGCCTTGCCTCGGCCATGCTCTCCTGCGCCTTGTTCGGCTTTTTGATGTCGGTGCAGCAGATTTTCGAGGTCACGTTCCAGCGCCCGGATTTTCTGCCGATCGGCTTTGCGATCATGTCTCTGGGCATGGCGCTTGCCTCGCTGACCAATGCGGCGATTGTGCAGCGGTTCGGGATGCGGCTTATCGGCCATGGCGCGCTTTTCCTCTATACGGGCGTCGCCGCGCTCCACCTGATTGTCGCGTTGATCGGGCAAGAGTCCCTTCCCCTCTTCATCGCGCTTCAGATGCTGATGATGATGGGCTTTGCGTTTGTCGCAGGTAATTTTAGCGCGATGGCGATGGAAAATATGGGGCATGTCGCGGGCATGGCGAGTTCGCTGCAAGGCTCTATCGCGAACCTGCTCGGCACCCTGTGCGGCACCCTGATCGCGCAAGCCTTTAATGGCACCACGGTGCCGCTCTACACCGGATTTACCATAAGCGGGCTGGTTGCCTTAGGGGCTGTTTACATGACAGAGGGGGGCCGTTTCTTCGTCGCGCGTCACGCGCCACATCCAACCGGAGGGTAAGCATGGCCTATTGGCTGGTGAAATCTGAGCCGTTCAAATATAGTTGGGACCAGATGGTGAAAGACGGCCGCACCCATTGGGATGGCGTGCGCAACCATCAGGCCGCCGCCAATTTGAAGGCGATGCAGGTGGGCGACAAAGCCTTTTTCTACCACAGCAACGAAGGCAAAGAGATTGTCGGTGTCGTCGAAATCGTCCGCACGGCCTATCCCGATCCCGGCGATCCGGCGGGCAAGTTCGTCATGGTCGATGTCGCGCCGCTTGGTCCGGTAAAGACCCCGGTGACCCTAGCCGAAATGAAGGCGGACCCGCGCCTTGCCGATCTCGCGCTGATCCGCCAGTCGCGGCTGTCGGTCGTGCCCGTCAGCGATGCGCACTGGGCGATCATCGCGGACAAGGCTGGGGTTTAGCGAACCGCCGTGTGCCCTGAGCTTGTCGAAGGGCTGTCTTTTCGCTCGCAGATCGCACGAAAAGGCAGTGCTTCGACAGGCTCAGCATCAACGGAGAAGGAAACGGGTTTAGGCGTTACCCCTCCAGCAACGCGGCCGCTTCCAACAGGCGGTTGCCATGGTCGGTTTCTTCCCGGCCATTGGCACGGAGAAGTTCTGCGGCTTCGGCATGGTCGATGCTGGCCGCCCAGCTTTCATAGAGCTTTTCGCCTGCAAACTCGCTGTCGGCGGTTTTACGCAACCCCTCAGGGGTGATCGCCGCCACCGGGATATGTCCGGCAAGATAAGGGTTATTCGCCGCCGCCGGGGCCGGAAAATCTTCTCCCGACAACAGCTTGATGACGTCGGCCGCACGGCGGGCGTGCTTCATCTCCTCATGGCCGTTTTCAATCAGCAATTCTTTGACCCGCGGATGCTCCGCACCTTCGGCCGTCTTTTCATAGAGCGTCTGGCCGGCGGCTTCGACGAGCACCATGACCTTCAAATCGGTGATCGTCGGCGCAGTGACGCTGTTGATCCGGGCAAAAGCCTCACCAAGCGTGGCGGGCGCACCTTCGGGCAAAGAAACGGTCATGTTCAGGCTCCTCGTTATGCTCTCTCGTTGCGCTCTTTCTCCAGCAGCGCTCGTTTGCGGTCAAGGCCATAGGCATAGCCTGCCAAGGCCCCGCCGGTACGCACCAGCCGATGACAGGGAATGAGGACGGCAATCGGGTTTGCGCCATTGGCCGCTCCCACGGCGCGGGCTGCCTTTGGCCGGCCAATCAGCACCGCGATCTCGCCATATGCGCGCGTTTCGCCGGGCGGGATGGCACAGACGGCCTGCCAGACCGCCTGCTGAAAGGCACTGCCCATGGGATCAAGCGGCAAGCCATGCGGCTCTTTGGGATGGGCAATCGCGGACGCCACCTCGTCAATAAAAGGGACGCTGCCGGGGACAGGTTCATCCACGAAAGAAAGATACGCGATCCCCGCTGCACTGACCCCGAGGCGAAAAGGGCCAAGGTCGCTCAGCCCGCCGCCCCACCGGATCGCGCGTCGATCAGCCACCACAGGCTTTGAAGAGCGCCAGCGTCCGCTCCCGCGCTAAGTCCGCGCTTTCTTCGTGATAATCCTTGCGTCGATCTGAATTGAAGCCGTGATTGGCTTCATAGACAAAGATCTGCGCGGTCGGGTGCGCCGTCTCGATCAGCTTCTCAACGCCGTCCATCGGGATGCCTTGGTCAAAGCGACCAAAATGCGCGATAGTGGCGCAGCGCGGCGCCTCTTCGGCAAAAAGCGTTGGGACCATCGACCCGTAATAGCTGCTTGCCGCTGCCAGATCGGGGCTGATCTGCGCCATGCGCCACGCGACCGACCCGCCATAGCAATAGCCGGTGATGAAGACCGGCCCCTTATCCTTCAGCGCATCAATGCAGGTCTGGGCGTCCTTCAAGCTTTGCTCAAAGGGGTGGAGTTGGCGCGCCAGCGCAATCGCCCGCTCAAAATCGGGGCCGCTATAACTGGCTTCAAATCCTGGATGCTCGCGATCGAACAAAGCGGGAGACAAGACCTCATAACCATCCGCCGCATATTCATCGCACAGCTCCCGAATATGGTCGGTCACGCCGAAGATTTCTTGAATGAGAACAAGACCGCCGCGCCGCGCCCCTTGAGCCGGGGCATGATAGACCGAAATTTCGCCGCCATCGGACATCGTCATTCGCGTCATTTCACCCATTAAAAACCTCCTGCGCTTTCGCCTGATCTTCGTTCAATCTTCATGCAGGGCTCCCTGTAGCAGTGCAAGGACAAGAAAACTGTCACAAAGCCGAGCGTGATCGCTTGCATTCGAAGGCAATCATTGCTAGCCGCGCCGCGACTTCGGAGCCGGATAATCCTATCCAGTTTCATGTCATCAGGCTCAATTCCTGACTTTGAGGAACTAACGCGCGTGGAGAATTCCGGCGGCATTCAGGCTAGTCTCAGCGGACGCTATGCGACCGCTCTGTTCGAACTCGCGCGCGAGGGGAAGGCCATCGATTCGGTGGGCAAGAGCCTCGAATCGCTTAAAAGCGCGCTCGCAAAGTCCAGCGACTTTGCAAAACTGACCACCAACCCCCTGCTTTCCCGCGATGCCGCGGCCAAGGCGGTGGCGGGCGTGGCGCGCACGCTGAAGCTCGACAAGCTGACGACAAAGTTTCTGGGCGTCCTCGCCCGCAACCGTCGCTTGAACCAGCTGGGCGCGATTATTTCTTCTTATGCTGCCTTGTCGGCCGCGCATCGCGGCGAAGTGACGGCGGAGGTCGTTTCGGCCCACCCGCTCGATAAGGCGCAGGTTTCGGCCCTCAAGGCCAAGCTCAAGACCAAGGTTGGTCGCGACGTCGCGGTTAACCTGAAGGTCGATCCCACCATTCTTGGCGGGCTGGTCGTCAAGGTCGGCTCCCAGATGATCGATTCGTCGATCCGCACCCGTCTCAATTCCCTCGCGAACGCGATGAAAGGCTGAACATGGATATCCGTGCCGCTGAAATTTCGAAGGTCATCAAGGACCAGATCGCCAGCTTCGGCACCGAGGCGCAAGTCTCGGAAGTTGGTCAGGTGCTGTCGGTGGGTGACGGCATCGCCCGCATCCACGGTCTCGACAACGTCCAGGCGGGCGAAATGGTCGAGTTCGCGAACGGCATCAAGGGCATGGCCCTCAACCTCGAAGCCGATAATGTCGGCGTCGTGATCTTCGGGACGGACTCTGAAATCCGCGAAGGCGATACCGTGAAGCGCACGGGCACCATCGTCGACGTACCGGTTGGCAAGGAACTGCTCGGCCGCGTGGTCGATGGCCTTGGCAACCCGATTGACGGCAAGGGCCCGATCAAGACGTCGAAGCGCAGCCGCGTCGAAGTCAAGGCGCCGGGCATCATCCCGCGCCAGTCGGTCAACGAGCCGGTGCAGACCGGCCTCAAGGCGCTTGACGCGCTCGTCCCGGTTGGCCGTGGCCAGCGCGAGCTGATCATCGGCGACCGTCAGACCGGCAAGACCGCCGTCGCCATCGACACCTTCATCAACCAGAAGGAAGTCAATAAGGGCGACGACGAATCGAAGAAGCTGTACTGCATCTACGTCGCTGTTGGCCAAAAGCGTTCGACGGTTGCCCAGATCGTCCGCGCGCTCGAAGAACAGGGCGCGATGGAATATTCGATCGTGGTTGCCGCAACCGCGTCGGAACCGGCCCCGCTTCAGTATCTCGCGCCCTACACCGGCGTTGCGATGGGTGAATATTTCCGCGACAACGGCATGCACG
>VFQT010000033.1_pt1 | contig 229255 bp, 206 predicted proteins | sample 3512381 | NCBI WGS metagenome assembly VFQT01 (sample SAMN10412376, study PRJNA504923) | tailings metagenome | isolation source: Relicate 2 Philex TSF3 active mining site | place: Philippines: Tuba, Benguet | collected 2017-08-29
CGTTTACGGCGTGGACTACCGGGGTATCTAATCCCGTTTGCTCCCCACGCTTTCGCACCTCAGCGTCAGTCTTAGACCAGGAAGGCGCCTTCGCCACCGGTGTTCCTCCTGATATCTACGCATTTCACCGCTACACCAGGAATTCCCCTTCCCCCTTCCAGACTCAAGTCATCCAGTATCCAAGGCACTGTTCACGTTGAGCGCTGAACCTTTCACCCCAGACTTGAATAACCGCCTACGCGCGCTTTACGCCCAGTAACTTCGGACAACGCTCGCCCCCTACGTATTACCGCGGCTGCTGGCACGTAGTTAGCCGGGGCTTATTCGAGTGGTACCGTCAAATTTCTTCCCACTCAAAAGAAGTTTACGACCCGAGGGCCTTCATCCTTCACGCGACGTCGCTGCGTCAGGGTTTCCCCCATTGCGCAAGATTCCTAATTGCTGCCCCCCGTAGGAGTCTGGGCCGTATCTCAGTCCCAATCCGGCTGATCGTCCTCTCAGACCAGCTACCCGTCGTCGGCTTGGTAGGCCATTACCCCACCAACTACCTGATAGGCCGCAAGCCCATCCTGAAGCGATAAATCTTTAGACACAAGCCGATGCCGACTCGTGACCACATGCGGTATTAGCACCCCTTTCGGGATGTTGTCCCCCACTTCAGGGCAGGTTGCTTACGTGTTACGCGACCGTTCGCCACTAGGACCGAAGTCCCCGTTCGACTTGCATTTCTTAGGCACGCCGCAAGCGTTCGTCCTGAGCCAGGATCAAACTCTCCAAAGAAGAGTCCATAAACTGCAAAAGCAGCCCTGGTAAAAACAAACGCATCTGCTCGATAAAATCAAAACATATGCTAAAAGTTACTAGGCATAACCACCATCATTGATCCTCAAAGAACGTGGATTCTGACAATGGATGCACACTATCTTGTATGTAAAAAACTGCAGGAAGACTAGGCTTCAATCCGCATCCGGAGCACTTGGGCACCGGACGCAAGGACAAGAATACAGCCTCAGGCGACTACACGCAAGCATTACTGGAAGAAAATGTGTGTGGCGAACGCATTATTTCAGCGACGATCGTTCAAACCGATCTGAACAGGACTTAAGACTGTTTTGACTGAGCATTCAAAGCTACATTTGGGTGGATGCTAATTGATTTGCTCTCTGCGGTGGCCACTCGTCATCCTGCACTCTCACGCCACGTACATGAACTGCATTCCGATTACATCCAACTGCTCAAACCAATTACCGACTTTGGAGCGATAAGCATTGGATTTACGGCAGTAATCTCTGGGTTTAAGCCTATGTTCCGCCTAGCTGACCTTTGGTCTTCGTGGTGCAGTGACGGGCGGCTACACCATTGTCCGATAGGTAGCCATGCTCAGCTCCGTATTCCACATACGATTAGGTTCGAGAGGAGATGTACTGGTTACATGCAAAGATGCACTCCGCGACCCTGAGATTGCACTGACGATGCCAATCTACTCACATGAGACAGTCAGGTTAGCTTAAGTACGGGTTTCGATTTAGGCCGTTGTGCCTGGGACCGACAATCGATTCTGTAAGTAATGCATTTTTGGTTACAGATGCGTGATTACGCTTCATCAACTACATTTGCATATAGTTCGATTTGTAAAAGGTAGTTCAACTGCCTAAATCTGTTTGTATTCCGACAATAGGTCAAGCCACTTCTGTGCCGCACGCGCGATTGTTTTCTTTTCAAGGAGTAAAATTCCGCATGAACGACTGATCGAGAAACCTCTGATCGAAACTTCTTGGAGAACGCCATCTGCTATCTCATTCATTACAGCCTGACGAGGCAATAGACTTACGCCAAATCCAAGCTCAACAGTTCGCTTGAGTGTTTCTATATTGTCATAACTCTTACGGACATCAAGCTTAACCCCAACCCTGTGCAGGCTTCGCTCTATTAAAGACCTCGTGGGAATCCCATCTGCAAACGCGATGAAGGGAAGTCCACCAAGGTCACTCACCGAAATTCCATCCTCCTGCCCGCTTACTACAAACGATGGTGACATCACTAAGGCAAGAGGCTCATTCACCCAATCAAGTACACGAATACCTTTCACTTCTTTTGGGCAGGCCACGATTCCAACATCCGATTCGCCGGATAACACGCTCTCGTACACCCTGTCTGTGCGCATGTACTCGATATCAAACTCAACATTCGGTGCCTCGTTGAGAAACCGACGTATTGGTTCCGCTAAGCTGTGCAGGCCTAGTGAATAAACAGTCGCAACATGCAACCGACCGACAAGATCTGATGACGCTCCATACAATGCGCTTGGTAGTTCATCCAATATAGCCAGAATCCGTCGCGATGCATCTTCAAGCACAATCCCATGTGCATTCAACTGCTGACCAGACCGTCCCGGACCTCTGTCCAGAATCCTAAAACCAAGACGAGCCTCAAGCGCTGTGATGCGCTGACTAATCGCCGGCTGCGAAACACCGATATGACTGGCAACTTGAGAGATACTGCCAAACCTGCGTAAACCGCACAAAATTGCACAGTCTTTGACATCCAGTAACCCAAAATCCATAACAACAACTTATAACCAATATTCGGAAAATGCTATTTACTTACGGAAGGATATTTTCGTATTATATAAATGTTGTGTCTGGTGGCTCTGTGTAGCGCTGCCGGGCAGTAAGGAGAGTCTATGGCCACGAGCGAAATCTCTAAAGGACAGCCCGGAAGCAAGCGTCTGTTCAAGGATACATACCTGTTGCACAAGCTGCACAGCCTCACAGGAGTGCTTCCCATTGGTTTGTTTCTTATTTTCCACTTCACGGCAAACGCTTACAGCTTGCGTGGAGCGGTCGAGTTTGACACAGCAGTTCGCGCTATCGGCTACGCACCGTTCATTCTGCTACTCGAAGTCGGTGTTATCTTCCTGCCGATTTTGTTTCATGCCATTTACGGGTTGATGATCGTGGCTGAGATGCCAGGTCCGGGCGGCAATGTAGCGCATTACGGCTACGAGCGTAACTGGCTATACGTGTTGCAGCGATGGACCGGAGTTATTGCGATTGTTTATCTCGCATTCCATGTCTACGATACGACAGCGCTAAAGTATTACTACGAGCTGACCGGCGGAGTTGGAAGCAAAGACCTAGGCTTTCAGAGTATTAGCTACCGCGCCATGGCGTGGCGATTTGCGGACGTTCCATACCTACTCTTTTACATCGTAGGGATCACTTCTGCATGTCTACACCTCGGTAACGGACTCTTCAACTTCAGTATCCGATGGGGTATTGCAATCGGAGCTGGCGCACAAAAGGCCTCAGCAGCAATCGGATGGTTGCTCGGTGGTGGCATGGCACTACTCGGCATTCTGATAGCGCTCAACTTCGCATCGAAAGGCAAGGTTGATGCTGCGCAGTACAAGAACCGCGAGGACTTTATCAGAATGCTCGTCAATGAAAATGGTCGGATGGAACCAGTAGGGCAACCTTCTGCGCCTCAAGCCGGACAGCCAAATGGAGATCAGGACTAGTTATGGCAGCTCCTACTAAAACACACGCGATTATAGTCGGCGGAGGCCTTGCTGGCCTTATGACCGCAGTGAAGATCGCTGAGGCGGGTGGAACCGTCGACTTATTCTCTCTCGTACCGGTCAAGCGCTCGCATTCAGTGTGTGCGCAGGGCGGAATCAATGGCGCCGTCAACACCAAAGGTGAGGGAGACTCCCCCGCTATCCACTTGGATGACACATGTTACGGTGGTGACTTCCTGGCAAATCAAACACTGGTCAAAACCATGTGTGATTCGGCACCGGGAATCATCAACCTTCTGGACCGCATGGGCGTTATGTTCAACCGTACACCGGAAGGCCTGCTCGACTTCCGGCGCTTTGGAGGCACGCTCCATCACCGCACCGCATATGCGGGCGCCACGACCGGACAACAGCTATTGTATGCGCTCGATGAACAAGTTAGACGCTACGAAGTTGCGGGCAAGGTTCGTAAGTTCGAGTTCTGGGAGTTTCTTGGAATCGTTCGTGAAGGTGATTCAGAGGATGGTCGCTGCTTAGGTATCGTCGCTCAGGATCTTCACTCGATGCAGATTGAATCGTTTGCGGCGGACGCAGTCGTGCTCGCCACTGGCGGACCCGGCATCGTTTTTGGAAAATCCACCAACTCGACCATCAACACGGGAACTGCTGCAGGTGCAGTCTTCAAACAAGGCGCACATTACGCAAACGGCGAGTTTGTTCAGGTACACCCGACGGCTGTCCCCGGCGATGACAAACTTCGCCTAATCTCGGAATCCGTTCGTGGAGAAGGCGGTCGTGTCTGGGTTCCAAAGACCGCAAACGACAAACGGCAAGGTCAGGACATTCCGGAAAACGAGCGCTTTTACTTCCTGGAAGAAAAGTATCCGAAGTACGGTAACCTCGTGCCTCGTGACATCGCAACCCGCGAGATCTTCGATATCTGCGTGAATCAGCGCATGGGTGTCTTCGGCGAGAATCAGGTCTATCTCGATGTTACCCACATCGATCGCCGCCAGCTGGACCTCAAACTTAGGGGTGTGCTCGAGATTTACGAGAAGTTTGTTGGAGATGATCCCCGCGATGTACCAATGCGAATCTTCCCTGCAGTCCACTACTCGATGGGCGGTATATGGGTAAACAACGGGCTCGATCCAGAGAACGTGCCTTACCACATGACTAACATTCCGGGACTGTTCGCAGTAGGCGAATGCGACTACCAGTACCATGGTGCAAACCGCCTCGGTGCCAACTCGCTCCTGTCGTGTCTGACGAGTGGTGCAATTGCTGGCCCCGCAGTCTGCAAGTATGCCGATGGTCAGGAAGTTCGCAGTGATAAGGCCAATCCGGCTTTCGCGGCAGCAACAGCAATGCGTAAAGCTGAATATGAGACCCTCCGCGGCATGGACGGCGGCGAAAATCCATTCCAGATATGGCGCGAGCTCGGCAACGTGATGACCGAAAACGTAACCGTTGTCCGCGACAATGCAAAGCTTGAACAGACAATTGGTATAATCGATGGACTTCAGGATCGCTACGCCAAGGTATCCGTCAGTGATTCTTCTGGATGGTCAAACCAGACCCTCCCGTTCACGCGTCAGCTCGGCAATATGTTGACATTGGCGCGCATCATCACGAAGGGCGCATTACTGCGGGATGAAAGCCGCGGCGCGCATTACAAGCCTGAATTCCCGAATCGTGACGATGAGCGCTTCCAGAAAACAACGGTTGCCACATTCGATGCCGGCAATCCGCGTGATCCCAAGATTGGCTACGAAGCGGTCGATCTCTCACAGGTTGCGCCCCGCGCACGCGTCTATACATCCGGCAGTACAAAGCCGGCAGGGTCGTAAGGAGCAAGAAATGTCCACTGTGGATGACGTCATTGAAGTAACAGTCCTACGCCAGGCAGATGCCAACTCAACTCCCTATGAGGAAGTCTTTCACGTTCCTTACAAACTTAGAATGAACGTGATCAGTGTCCTGATGGAGATTCAGTTGAATCCAGTAAACAGCAAGGGGCAAAAAGTTGCGCCGGTAGCATGGGACCAGGCTTGTCTGGAAGAGGTGTGTGGAAGCTGTACCGTCCGTGTGAACGGCCGCGTCCGCCAAGCCTGTTCATCACTGGTTGACAAGGTATGTACAGGCGGTACGAACGGCTCCCGCCGTAAACTCTACCTTGCCCCGATGAGCAAGTTCCCCGTGGTTCGCGACCTCGTCGTTGACCGCTCGCGAATGTTCGAAAACCTCAAGAAGATTCAGGCATGGATTCCCATTGATGGAACATACGACCTTGGGCCAGGTCCACGAATGAGTCAGAAGGAGCAGGAGCTCGCCTACGACTTCGCAAGGTGCATGTCCTGCGGGTCATGTCTTGAAGCATGTCCTCAGGTATCCGTAAAGTCAAACTTCATCGGCCCGGCAGCAATCGGCCAAGTTCGTCTCTTCAACTCGCACCCGACGGGTTCGATGAACAAAGATGAACGACTCGAAGCAATCTCTGACTCGGATGGCATTGCCAGCTGTGGAAATGCCCAGAACTGTGTACAGGTCTGTCCGAAGGAGATTCCTCTTACCCGGGCAATCGCCGAACTCAACCGGGACACAACGGTATACAGAATCAAGAAGTGGCTCGGAAAGTAGCTATTTGTTGAATGGAGACCGCACCGGTTGGTGCGGTCTTTTTTCGTCAGGTGCATCTCCGAAACGGTTAGGCTATAACGCTATATGTCATCCTTCAATGGCCGCATCTATATCGCATCGTTTCTGGCCGTCCTCGTTGGACTGGCCGCATCAGCCAATGGTCGGTCGCAGTCATCATCAAAGATAACGGTCACTCCAGATCAAGTCACGTTCTTTGAAAACAATATCCGTCCGGTATTTGTCGAATCCTGTGTAGCCTGCCATACAGAAGGAAATGCGGGCGGTGGTCTACGCCTTGATAAAGCGGTCACACCAGCTCAGGCAACAGCGATTATCAATCGTGTTCAAGGTATCGGTGGAAATAGAATGCCACAGGGGGCACCTCCCCTGAAAGAAGAAAAGATCAAGTCACTGCTTCTATGGCAGAAGAATGGTGCTGTGTGGCCTGCTGGTAAAGCTGCCATCGATGGCAACCTGTGGTCGCTAAAGCCCATCAAAAATCCAGCGATTCCAAAAAATGTCCCAGCGGGTTGGTCAGCTCCTATAGATGCACTTATCGCTTCGGATTTTGTCCAAAAAGGAATACAGCCCTCTACGGTTGCAGACCGGGCAACGCTGATTAAGCGCGCAAGCCTTACCGTAACGGGTCTTCCACCAACTTATAAACAAGTACGTGACTTTGTCCAAAACAAATCGCCCAAAGCCTATAGCGACATGGTCGACTCGCTCCTTGCATCCCCTGCGTATGGCGAACGGATGGCACGTCTCTGGATGGATATCGCACGCTATGCCGATACAAAGGGCTATGTCTTTGTGGAGGACCGAAATTATCCGAATGCATATACATACCGAGATTGGCTGATTAACGCCTACAACAATGACCTTCCTTACGATCAGTTTGTGATCCAACAACTGGCTGCGGACAAAATCGTTTCAGAAGATCGACGTCCGCTTGCAGCGATGGGCTTTCTCACGATTGGACGTCGCTTTCTGAATGCTGAAAATGACATCATCGGAGACCGCATCGATGTCGTTACACGTGGCTTCCTTGGTCTAACGGTCCAGTGTGCCCGGTGTCATGACCATAAGTTCGATCCGATTCCAACGCGGGACTATTACTCGCTTTACTCTGTGTTTGCATCGTCGAAGGAAGAGAGCCTGACGATTTCGGACAAGTCGATCTCTGAGCCGTGGAATGCATATAACGCTAAGCTCTCAGACCTTAAAGATGACCGTGATTCATCCATCCGAAGGGCAATCAGGAGATTGCGAGATGTTGTTGCAACATCTCCTGAAAAGCTACCGCCTACCGTCAAAGATGCTTTGCAACTCACACGCATTAACGAACTTCCGCAGCCAAAGCGCCTTCAGACTATGTTGCCGTGGTTCGAACCTGCAGAAAAGGCGAACTACGAGCGTTTACTCACCGAAATCGCGGAAATGGAGAAATCAATGCCAGCATCCCCTGAGTTTGCAATGGCAATGATTGACAAGCAATCGCCAGTTACCGTTAATGTCCACAAACGGGGTAACCCTGGCATCGCCGGTGAGCCCGCGCCACGGCAGTTTCTTCAGTGTATTTCCGGAGAGCAACGGCCCGAGTGGAAGGACTCATCAGGACGTCTTGATCTCGCTAAGTCGATCGTGGATGTAAACAATCCGCTGACCGCCCGTGTTTACGTAAATCGAATCTGGATGAACCTGTTCGGCAAAGGGATTGTCCGAACCCCCAGTGACTTCGGCAAACAGGGTGAGAAGCCTACAAACGGACCATTACTTGACTATCTCGCGTATACATTCATGCATACCGATGGCTGGTCAACCAAGAAGTTGATGAAGCGGATACTGATGAGCCGGGCATTTAAGGGCTCAAGTGATGTCTCTGCAGCCGTTGCTGTGAAGGATCCTGAAAACAGGACATTTAGCCATCAAAATCGCAGACGTTACGATATGGAACAGCTTCGCGATGCACTCTTGTTCGCATCCAGTAAGCTTTCAACAGCACGTATTGGCGGAAAAAGCGAAGAACTCTGGGAAAAGGGCTACACGCCAAGACGAGCCGTCTACGGGTTTATCGAACGACAGAACCTGCCACTGACATTCAAGACGCTGGACTTTGCCAGTCCGGATGTATCCAGTCCGATGCGATTTGTGACGACCGTCCCACAGCAGGCATTGTTCATGATGAACAGTCCCCTCGTGACCGACCAGGCGCGCGGGATTGCAAAAGCAATCGAATCATCCGATGCTGTCAGTGGAACCAAGGCAATCAACACCGCATTTAGAGCCGTACTTGGTCGGGATGCATCGAAAGCTGAGCTACAACTCGGGACCGCTTTTCTGGCAAAGCCGATTGATTCAACCGGGGCGCTGGCCAACGGTCCTTGGGTAATGGGTTATGGATCCATCAACCAGACGCTTGATCGTGTCGCTGGATTTAAAAAACTCCCAGCATTTGTCAACGGAAATTTTCAGGCCGGTAACACGTTGCCCGACAAAGAACTGGGTTGGGTGCTTGTCAACAAAGATGGTGGGCACCCGGGTTCGAAGGGCGTAATGAGTATCCGAAGGTTTATTGCACCAATTTCCGGAACGTACAGGGTGAACGGAACAATTTCTCACGGAACGACGCAGGGGGATGGAATCACAGCGAGAGTTGTCTCTTCAAAGCTCGGCACTCTTGGTCAATGGACAGTGTTGAACACTAGTGTTACTCCGAAGTTGGATGACATCCCGCTCACCAAAGGAGATCAACTTGACTTTGTCGTGGAGTGCAATGAGACTCCTGACTTTGATGGCTATGGCTGGGCACCTTCCCTGAAGCTTGTAGATGTTGGATTACCGAAGGGACAGAAGCGTGTTTGGCTTGCATCCGATGCGTTCACGGAAACGTATGCCGCACAGCCGCTGTCACGCCTTGAGCAGTTTATCCACGCATTGCTGATGTCCAACGAGTTTGTAACGATTGACTGATTTAATCCTGAGACAACAATGAACAAGAATTCGAAATACAACCATCACCAGGATTTTGCTGACCTCTTCCTCTCAAGACGTGACCTCTTGGGGCGCATGGGAAATGGCTTCGCCGGGATGTCACTGGCATCCCTGTTGGCACAGGAAGCCAATGCACAGGAAGCGCGGAAGGCTGGACGAAAGCCACCAGTGGCTGCAACCGCAAAGCAGTCAGGTAATCCTTTGATTGCAAAGACCGCTCCCCTGCCTGCGAAGGCGAAGCGGGTTATCTTTCTCTTCATGAATGGTGGTCCCAGCCATGTGGATACTTGGGATCCAAAACCGCATCTGACCGCATATGCCGGCAAAACGCTTCCGATCGGAAATCTGGCAACAGAACGAAAAACGGGCGTTGGGCTTGCATCACCGTTTAAGTTCAGACGATTCGGTCAGTCTGGTCTGGAAGTCAGCGAGCTCTTTGAAAAGACCGCACAGTTTGCAGATGAAATGTGTGTCATCCGGTCGATGCACGCGGATGTACCGAATCATGAGCCATCATTGCTCCTGATGAACTGTGGTGAGGCACGTCAGGTGCGACCAAGTTTTGGCAGCTGGACCCTTTATGGACTCGGAACGGAAAACCAGAACTTACCGGGCTTTATAGCGATGTGCCCCGGCGGCTATCCGATTCAGGAAACACAAAACTGGCAGGCTGGATTTCTGCCCGGAATCTTTGCCGGTACCTACATTGATCCTAACCACCGTGATATCGATAAGATTGTTGAGCACATTCGAAATCGAAACACAACACCGAGTCAACAACGCGAACAACTCGATATTCTGCGCTCTCTCAACAAAGCTCACTCTCACGCCAGGGGATTTGACCAACAGCTGGAATCCCGGATTCAGAGCTTTGAGCTTGGATTTAGAATGCAAACAGAGGCATCGGATGCGTTTGATACGGACGGCGAGTCGGATGCTACCCGGGAACGGTACGGCAAAGGGAATTTCGCACGTGCTTGTTTGATTGGCCGTCGTCTCGCTGAGCGGGGCGTACGATTTGTCCAGATTTACACCGGGGCAGGACAACCTTGGGACCTGCATGATGATCTCGAAGATGGCATGCGGCGCCTTTGTGGAGAAGCTGATCGTGGTATCAGTGCGCTCCTACAAGACCTCAAGGATCGCGGAATGCTTGAGGAGACCTTGGTCATTTGGGGTGGAGAGTTTGGTCGAACGCCTGCTGTTGAGCTTCCGACTCCAGGTGCCAATGCAGGCAAAATGAATGGCCGTGATCATAATCACTGGGGCTTTACTTACTGGATGGCCGGAGGGGGTGTGAAAAAAGGCACTGTCTACGGGGCAACAGATGAATTTGGCTTCAAGGCTGTAGAAAAGCCCGTGCATGTTCACGACTTCCATGCGACAGTGATGCGGTTGCTTGGCTTTGACCACACGCAGCTGACATATCGCTACGCTGGCCGGGACTTCCGTTTGACGGATGTACACGGCAATGTTATTTCGGATTTGATTGCCTAGTATGCAGGATGAATTACACGACGAGCCGATGTCTCCATGGGACCTTCCGGAGACAGTAGTGGTTTTCCAGTTTCCATGGGAAAGCCCCGTAACAATCGGTAGCTTTGAGCAGGAGGTCGTATTGATGTGTGAGACGATGTCGATCGCAGATACCCTTAAGGCCGAAGTCGAAGCACAGTTCGCACACGGAGAGTCGCTCACCTGCGTCGAGGTTCAAAGAGTCGCACTCGTTGAGAGGTATGCCGGTGGACTCTTCTGGGATGAATCAGGTGAGGTGCACCCAACATCATTCACGCGGCTGCCAGAGCTCGGCTCTGAACGCGAACTTCCCGCTGAACCATACGCTCTGTTTACATGGGGTGGCGGCATTGACCGCTCACGGGATGAACACCTTGAGGGTGAATACGTCGTCCATCAAGCTGATGACAACTCCATTTGGGTTTTGTTTTTTGAGGACCTGGACGCGGCGGAAAAGGTGCTCAAGGAATACGTAGACGCGACCGGGAGCGAGGCCGAGATTCGCAGAACGCGCGCAATTTCGCTCGATACTGGCCAAAACGTCAGGTTCTACGCCGCAGATGGCAGCTGGCTCGACATCTCCCGGGATGACTATCTGAGCCGAATATCTCCGGCATAAACGCGTCATCATAGGATCCGCTTGGAGCAGCAGCCTTTTGAGAACTCTATCTCCTGAAAGCACACTGATTCAAATCGAAAAGCACCTTGGCGAGATCGTGTTCCCACCAAGGTGCTACATGAAACTAGGGCTTGTAGGTGCCAGTCTCACTCACTTTGTCGCATTCCTCAACGCTTGGAATCGGTCGTCCCATCATCGTGTAGATTTGCTCTATCTGGGACTTTCCAGCCGTCGCCTGTTCGTTCGTCTTGTCTGCTTTGATGGCATTTCTGTAATCAGATAAGGCCGCACGATACTTCACGCGCTGCCCAGCTTTTGCATCCTCATTGGTTCGATAGTCACCGCGTGCAGCATAAGCTGCAGCGATTTTTTTCTTGTCTCCGGATGTCTTTGCATCAGCAATCGCCTTGTCCAGTTCGGGTGTCGGCGTCAGTGGCGCATATGCATCACCATCGGCGGCAGCGGGTGAACCTGTTCCGGCAGTTCCCGCGGATGCTGTTGGTGCAGTTGCTGCAGGGGCAGGTGTTTCCGTTTCGCTTTTGGTCGACTTTTCTGTAGCCGGCTGCGAACATCCAAACGGAGCAAGTGCTGTGAGCGCAGCGAATGAATATATAAGTGACTTAGTCATACTCAAGTTTACCTTGTGGAACAGGCCATTTTCGCGTGATATAGTCTCTCGTCGTGGAGTGATGTCCGAGTTGGTCGAAGGAGCACGATTGGAAATCGTGTAGGCGGGTAACCGTCTCGTGGGTTCGAATCCCACTCACTCCGTTCTCCCCTTTCTTATAGACGAATGAACTTCCGTAACTCTTCAAGCTGGCGCCGGCCACTTGCGTTACTGGTGATTGTTCCGGTAGTCGCGACCTTGCTGATTACCGCGCTGTATTACGGAAACCTCCATCGTTTGTCCGCGGTTGACAGGATTGAATCCCTCGATGCCCTCGATTTGTCAACACAATCCCGTGCCATTGTTTTCGCACCGCACTGTGATGACGAGACCCTTGGGGTTGGCGGTGTCATAAAGCTATTGACTGATGCGGGCACTCCCGTAAGAACCGTCTTTTTCACTAATGGTGATGGCTTTAGAATAGCGGCTCAGTTCCACCTTAAGAAACTCAACCTGACAGCAGCTGATTACATCAGTTTCGGAGAGGCACGCCAGCAGGAGGCCCTGACAGCAGCAAGCCAGTTAGGTCAGAGCAAGAATGACGTTGATTTCCTATGCTTTCCGGATCAAGGGCTTCTCACGATGTTGGTTTCGACGAGCTCTTCCCCAAAGGCATTCCGCCCATCAACTACCAAAGCTAACAACGTACCGTATGCCAACTCCACGACTGCTGGCTTACCGCACATTCGAGATAGCGTTATCGCTCAGGTCCAACGACAGCTCGAAGCCTACAAGCCTACAGATGTTTATGTTACGCATCCACTTGATGATCACAGTGACCATGCGGCAGCTCCTGTGTTCGTCCAAATGGCCATTGACCGTGGTGTAAAGGCAGGAGCATTTCCACGACCACGCATCCATTGGTACCTAGTCCACCGTGGTGACTGGCCGCTTCCACAAGGAGACCACCCAGATCGCTGGATGGTACCGCCTGCGGCAATCGCTGAGAGTGGCAAACAATGGAGCTCTGTATCCCTGTCCCAAGCAGCGTTCGCAGCAAAAAGCTCCGCACTCAATAGCTACACGTCTCAGATCAACGTAATGCAACGCATGTTGATCAGTTTTCTGCGCAAGAACGAGATTGTTACAAACGGCGATGTCGTCAACAATGTCGACGTGGATGACATTGAGCCTGTCGGAGATAATGTTGCGCGATTTGCTAATCCCAGTGCAGATATCGCAAGGCTCGATGCCAACCTGTCCGGAGATGACCTCGTCGTTAAGACCACTATGGCAGGACCATGCAGCCCAGCCATCGATGCATTCGTCACAGTGGTAACATCCACCTTGTCCGGCTCGAATGCATTTCGTGTACGCCTTCCTCGCCCGCAGCTGCTGGATGCTCAGCGGGATATTTATGTGTCCATCCCACGCAAAGCACTTGGAATTGATTCCTCCACGCTAACCATCGCCGTTGGCGTATCCACATATGCAGCTGAAGGGTTGTTGGTTGACCGCTCTGCGTTTCACTTTGTCCAATGTCCGATATCAGATAAAGCGGACCCATTGCGTTCTGAACGGCAATACAAACACGACCGACAATCTCCAACGAGATGACTATGGATCGCCGAGGACGCTGGAAACCTAACTTTTCAGGACGATTCAGAATGAGACGGGCAGGAGAAAAGGAAAGCGTCGTCCTTGGAATCATTTGTGCGGCAGATATGCTCACCACTCTGTTCTGGGTAATGACAGGTCAGGCCGAGGAAGCTAATCCTGTGCTCGGGTGGACTTTCAGCGGCCATCCGGTTGTCTTTGTCATTATCAAGTGTTTGGCATGTATGCCTGCACTTATCCTGGCGCCCAGACTAGCCCAAACACGCCGTAGCTTTACCATCTGGCTCCTTAGGGCCATCATCATTGCGTATATTGCGGTGTACTTTGGCTTCGCGAGGTTCTAGCTGTTTTTCAATGCGCTGATCCCCTGGCAAGGCGACTATTTTGCAGGCATTATCAAGTGTTTGGCATGTATGCCTGCACTTATCCTGGCGCCCAGACTAGCCCAAACACGCCGTAGCTTTACCATCTGGCTCCTTAGGGCCATCATCATTGCGTATATTGCGGTGTACTTTGGCTTCGCGAGGTTCTAGCTGTTTTTCAATGCGCTGATCCCCTGGCAAGGCGACTATTTTGCAGGCATTATCAAGTGTTTGGCATGTATGCCTGCACTTATCCTGGCGCCCAGACTAGCCCAAACACGCCGTAGCTTTACCATCTGGCTCCTTAGGGCCATCATCATTGCGTATATTACGGTGTACTTTGGCTTCGCGAGGTTCTAGCTGTTTTCCAGTGCGCTGATCCCCTGGCAAGGCGACTTTTTTGCAGGACTACGTTCAGTTCGTGGAGAATTTCTGCAACGGTGACAAGGAGGCCATAAATGGCAAGGAACGGCAAAACGGGCATCGGAATTATTGGGTTTGGTGGCATCGCCCAGGGTGCCCACATGGGAAATTATCTCAAGCAATCTGACACGTGCGAAGTCATAGCAATCGCTGATATCGCGGAAGAGCGCAGGGCTCAGGCAAACGACAAGTTCGCGATCGAGCACGTTCTGGAAGACTATCACAAGTTGCTCGCGATGCCAGAGATCGATGCGGTATCTGTTTGTACTCCAAATGGCTGGCACAAACAGATCACCATCGATGCATTGCGCGCAGGCAAGCATGTCCTTTGTGAGAAGCCAATGGCAATGAACGCAACGGAATGCAAGGAAATGATTGCGACGGCGAAGGAAACGGGAAAGAAACTCCAGATTGGCTACAACATGCGCTTCTCGTCGGGAGCACAATCACTGAAGCGCGCCATTAATCAGGGGATTATGGGTGACATTTACCATGCCAGCGCTAAGGCGATGCGAAGGCGTGGTGTTCCGACATGGGGCGTCTTTATTGACAAAGAGAAAAATGGCGGCGGTCCCTTGATCGATATCGGCGTTCACATTACGGACATGACGCTGTGGCTCATGGGACATCCAAAGCCAGTCGCGGTTTCCGGTCGTGCGGATGCGTTCATCGCCCGGCGTGGAGATGTCGTGGGTATGTGGGGTCAATGGGATCCTAAAAAGTACACAGTCGAAGACTTTGCCGCAGCAATGGTCCGGTTTGAGGATGGTCGGACGATGCACCTGATGAGCTCATTTGTGGCAAACATCGACCGTGAACACTTCGACACGCAGCTTTACGGTACAGGCGCAGGAGCATTCTTCGATGCGAATGCAGGGCAGTACACCATGTACCGCGAAGAATTTGGAACGCTCACGGACACAACCGCAGGTTGGTTACCAAAGGTTGAGTCCACGCACGGTGAAGAAATCAGAATGTTCATCAAGGCAGTTCAGAATGACCTCACCATTGAAGAGGTCGGCGCTGCAACGGGTGAACAAGCATTGATGGTCACTCAGATCATTGACGGTATATTCCGGTCATCCGAAGAGGGTCGGGAAGTCACTATCGCCTAGACCCACGTTGCGACCGGGAGTGTTTGACCACAAGTCACGCAATCCCGGTCCTACTTCACAAATCGCTGCTCAAGTGCAATCAACGACTGAGGTACACGAAAGTCCATGTGCTCCTCGCGGATAATCACAGGCTCAACGCCGAAATCATCATAAGACTTGATTTTCAACACAACACTTTGGATGACATCTTCCGGCGCACTTGCTCCCCCTGTCACCGCAACAGTCTTCGCACCGACAACCATGTCTTCCGTGATTTCATCCGGGCCGTCGATCAGGTAAGCACGTACCCCCATTGCCTCGGCAACACTGCGTAGTGACTTTGAGTTACTGGATGTTTGTGAGCCAACGACGAAACAAACATCCGCACTTTGGCACACTTCCTTAATGGCATCCTGGCGGTTTTGTGTGGCGTAGCAAATATCGGAGGTTGGAGGATCTTGGAGACGGGGAAACTTTGCCTTTAGGGCATTAACCAGACCGCGGGTTTCATCAATAGACAATGTGGTTTGCGTCAAGTAGATTAGCTGATCATTCCCCGGATCCGTTAGTGCTTCAACTTCCTCAAGATTTGTCACGAGATGAAGCTGCCCCGGAGCCTGCCCGAGCGTAGCCAATGTCTCGACATGTCCGTGATGTCCGATGTAAATGATTCCGAAGCCTTTTTTGAGGTACTTTCGCACTTCCAAGTGAATCTTGGTGACTAGCGGACAGGTTGCATCAAGCACCTGAAGCCTACGACTCTCTGCAAGCGCATAATCCGATGGAGCACTGCCATGAGCGCTGAAGACAACAAGGCTCCCCTCGGGTACATCATTCAGATCATCTGTAAAAACGACTCCACGCGCCCGTAAGCCTTCGCATACCGGTTTGTTGTGGATGATTTCATGCTTGACATACAGCGGTGCACCAACAACCGCCAGAGCCCGCTCGACCGTATCGACGGCCCTGTCGACACCCGCACAAAATCCGCGGGGACCCGCCATCAGAATCTTCATGGGGCGATTATACCTATTCGACGATGGTGCCTTGTGCTGTATATATGACATCAGGCGCTTCGACCAGCAAGTCACGCTGGTCCAGCACAGCCACCGTGTCATACGTAACGTGTCTGAGGTGATGCAGCTTGCTTATCCAATGCGGCAGACCAGCATTTGAAAGCGCTTTTCTTATGCGCTGTTGCCTAATCAGGACAAACGGATGCAGTCTGATGTCAACTACAGACGCACGATCAATGACGGCACTATCATCCGTATGACTCAACTTCACAATGCGCAAGTGCTCCGTAGTCTGATCAATGAGATAGACGGAATCCCTCAGGCAGGTCGTCAGATGTTCTGCCAGCGATGTGACATCGCATTCAGAGAGGACGACGCACCGATACCCTGTCTGTAAATCAGCAGGCGTTACAGAAACACACCATGTTCCGTTGCCCACGTAACGTTCCACCAATCGGATAATGGCCCCCGGGCCTGGTGCCCGCACGTAAAGAACTTGCATTCAGGTAACAGAATACCGGCTTTGGACGTTCCCATGGAACCACATGGGAGTGGTCAACGTACAAGGTGTATGCACGATGTCATGGATTTATGCCCTGCATGGTATAGTTCGTGCACCTTTCATGTAAGATTTGGCGTTTCATCCTGCAGTTTAGCTGCCGGTTGTAATGGAGGCGGTTGATTGAATCGACGGATAGCCGGATGGCTTCTCATCGCAGCAATAATCGGGTTGACACTGGTGTCATTGCGCCCGTTCCTACGCATGCCGTTTGGTGTTGCGGCTCCCCGCGAGGTAGCAATTGGACAACTTTATGACAAACTTGACAGCGATGCCTCGGTCATTCAGGAAGTCACCATCAAGAAAAACACGCTTACAGGAAAATTCACTCCGAATGTAGCGGGTACAGCCGGCGAGTCAAATGAATTTTATGTAATTCTTCCAAACTCTGGTGATCTCGTAAACACGCTCACCGAAAAGCTTCACGCAAAGGGAATCAATGTACGCGTGGAGCAGGACAGTTTTACCGACATTCTGACCAGCTTCGCCCTGAGTGCTTTGTTGCCGCTAATCGTGATGGTTCTCGTGTGGGTTATCTTCTTCCGGCCTATGCAGGGGAATAATAATCAGGCGATGAGCTTCGGACGTGCAAAACCACGTCGACCAGCAGAAAACAGCCAGCGCGTTACATTTGAGGATGTCGCTGGAGTTGAAGAGGCAAAGCAGGACTTGATGGAAATCGTCGAGTTTCTTAAAAACTCACGCAAGTTCCAGGCCCTCGGCGCAAAGATTCCAAAGGGAGTTCTCCTGTTGGGACCTCCAGGTACAGGAAAGACATTGCTTGCTCGGGCAGTTGCCGGTGAAGCTGGCGTCCCCTTCTTCCATATCAGCGGAAGCGACTTTGTCGAAATGTTCGTCGGCGTTGGCGCAAGCCGTGTTCGTGATCTCTTTGAGACCGCCAAACAAAACCGTCCATGTCTCATCTTTATCGATGAAATTGATGCTGTTGGTCGGCAACGCGGTGCGGGTTGGGGCGGCGGACATGATGAACGCGAACAGACCCTCAACCAGCTGTTGGTTGAAATGGACGGTTTCGATCCGAACGCTGGTGTGATCGTGATTGCGGCGACAAACCGCGCTGATGTTCTTGACCCTGCGCTGCTCCGTCCGGGTCGTTTCGACAGACGGGTCATGGTCGATGCTCCGGATGTCAAGGGGCGTGAGGCCATTCTCAAGGTACATACCAAGGGAAAGCCGATTGCTCCTGAAGTAAACATCACAACGCTGGCAAAGCTTACCCCGGGCTTTTCGGGTGCCGAGCTTGCCAACCTCATTAACGAGGCTGCGCTGCTGGCAGCACGCAAAGACAAGCGTCAGATCGACATGATTGACCTTGAAGAAGCGATCGACCGAGAGCTGATGGGTCCAGCACGCAAAAGTCGCGTCCGATCAAAGGACGCACTTACGAAAGTTTCAGTACATGAAGCTGGACATGCAATCGTAGGTGAGTTGCTCGCGCATGCTGATCCGGTCCATAAGGTCACGATTGTCGCGCGTGGTCAGGCAGGTGGAGTAACGATTAACCTACCGGATGAGACGCGTGAAGGTCGTACCAAGTCTGAGTTTGAGGACATCATCGCGATGGCACTCGGCGGGCGTATCGCAGAGCTTCTTGTATACGGTGAGATCAACACTGGTGCCTATTCTGACCTGTCACAGGTCACGCGGATTGCCAAAGCAATGGTGTGTGAATATGGTATGAGCGATCGACTCGGCAACCGCCGTTTTGGGAGAGCTGCAGGTTCACCATTTATGGGCCGGGACTTTGGCGGGGATGAGTCAGATTACTCTGAAGAAATGGCGCGTATTGTAGACGAGGAAATCTCAGCGATTATCGACCGTAACTATGCAAGAGCTGAGCAGATTTTGACGGAAAACCGACATTTGCTGGACAGACTTACTGCCGAGCTACTGGATAAAGAGACGCTTGACAGGGATGAGTTCCTTGCACTCATACAGGACGCAGTTGTGCCGGCATCGGGTGGACGAACACCTAAGCCCCCAACGCCGCCGATGCCACCGACAGCGCCCCCGCCACCCGTCAGTGATGTCACATCACCTGACGATGCGCCTTCGGTTCCACAGCAAAGACTCGAACCAGGTTTGGCATAAGCTTCCACGGACCGGATCAATATCCGGTCCGTTTCTTTTTGGCGATACCATGCGAGTATGCCATTGGAACGACAGATTGCCGCTTACCGACTCAACAGAATCGTTAGAACGCCATACTCAGAGGTCTATCTCATCTGGGACAACCAGACGCGTATCGGTCAAATGGACATCCACTATGCACATCAAACCGTTTACGCAACACTTGTGCTTGAACATGAGCTTGAGGTTGCGGCAGAAGAGAGTCTGATCGCCCAGTTTGATGAACAAGTCGTCCAAGCGTACTTACCTAACTTCGATCGTGAGGACTTTCTTGTCACGGTCTTTCGCGGTGAGGAAATCAGTAACTACACGGATACCTCAGGCTCGCCGGAAGATGACATCGACGAGCTGGAAGATTGACCGGGGTTTAGAATAATCTGGTGACAGTACTCACCCTCAACCACGTATCGTCACCTGCATGTCAATGCGCGATTCTCGTGACTTTAAGGGTTGAGCTTTCTAGTGGTCCTCGTTCGACAACCGAAGTATTCGGGACGCAAACAGTCTAAAGTCGCACTAACTTTTTTCCTGAGCGGTACCGGCCATAGCCCATTAACATAAAATCCGGGCATCAATCTTGTTGGTGCCCGGATAAAAACAACTTAAGACAGGTTACTAGGTTCCGCGTGGAACATTTGACAGTACCGGCTTTGTCACGTGATCATGAATCACAATCGGCCCAGTCAGCGTTGCACCTGTTGTTTGAAGCGACGCTACGGCACGATTGATCTCATCCTGTTCACCAACGAGCGCCAATTCCATGGTGCCACCACTTGCAGTTACCATCGCCTGTCGAACAATAACATCCACAGCAAACTGCTTTGACAATGTTGAGAGAAACGGCGACGATGCCACGACTGCATTGAGGGCAGCTTGATAAACCAGCATTACTTGCATTCCACTACTTCCTTGGCACACCGCAGGATACGAGGTGTGTTTGTCTGACTTCCATTCTACAGGATTGCTTATCATCATTGAAAACCCGGGAAGCATGGGCCTAGAGCATCATGATGGAAGTGAAACAACTGGCGTCACTTCTTTCCCCAACTTGACTGATACGGTCACGTGCGTTTCAGTAGTGGCGGCAAAGATGGTATCGAGTTGATGCTGTCTAAGTTTCCACCGGCGAAGCCAGGTGCCATTTTGCTCCAGACCAAAATAGACAAAGCGATCACCCTTTTTGCCAGCAATCGCATCGCCACGATAGTCATCATCAACATGTTCGATGCTGACATACGCCATGAGTGATCTGCCATCCGCACTGACTAAGTGGTTTGCCTTCTTGCCCAAAAGTCCAAATGATCGTCCATCAGGAGCGAGATATTGTGCATCGAGTGTAACGTCAAAGCTTATGTTCAATATCATCGCCTTGCCCCACGTTTACGGCGCCAGGATGTTGGTAGGAGTTCTTCAAGTGTGTCATCCACCGTAACAATGCCGAGTAGCTCACCATCTGAAGCTACAACGGGCACTGCGAGCAAATCGTAATGTTCCAGTACTGTCGCGACCTGTTCAAGTTCGTCATCCGGATGGACCGTAACGAGCTTCTCGCCATCCACCATGATGTTCCATAGTGGCGTTTTCGGATTGGAGACAATGAGATCACGTAACGAAATGACGCCTGTAAGGAGATTTTCGTCATTGACAACGTAGATGTAATAAATGGTCTCGGCATCCGGGCTAAGCTCACGAATACGGTCGATGGTTTCCTGTGCAGTGAGCTGGACCGGCATGGCGAGATAGTTGGTTGTCATCAGACCGCCGGCGCTATTTTCATCGTAGTTGAGGAGTTCTTTGAGTTCCTCAGCTTCGTCTTCATCCATTTCATCGAGGAGCTCTTTGCGCTTACTCCCGGACAGATCCTGAACAATGTCGGCAGCATCATCGGGTTCCATTTCCTCGAGAATATCTGCAGCTTTTTCAGGTGACAGCTGTTCGATAATCTCTCGCTGAACCTCTTCGTCCGCTTCTGAAACTGCATCGGCAGCAGTCTCCACCGGGAGACTATTGATCAGTGCATTCCTCTCTAGAGGGTGCAGTTGTTCAAGAATGTCGGCAATGTCTGCTGGATGAAGTCGTCTAAGGCCATCGCGTGTCGTTCTAAGTCGAATGACAGAAGTGCCATCACCACCGGTTGATTCGACATCCGACCATGGAATGAATGGTGATTCATCCCAGCCAAAACGCTTTGCCAGGGCATCCGCCCAGACTCCGGGAAGGACCCGCCTGATCACTGCATACTGACCGGGGTCAACACCAAGTACAACCAACGAACCATCCGGTGCATTGGCAAGCCGAATGTCTGATACCCGTACGACGCGCATGTCTTGAGTGTCGACAAGTTGATGGTCGAGAACGTGCTGCCTAAGTAAAATGGGTCCTGGTTCCTCAGTGGCAACTACGGGATGCACTGAGATTTTAATCTCCCGCTGGCTTAGCTGAACATTTGACCACGGAAATACCTGCGTCTTTCCATGGGTTCGAATGACACCGTGAGTGACGACGGGAAGATCCTCACCTCCACTCCACGAAGCAGCAAGGTCTGCGAGGGCTCCAAGATGCACACCTGAGCCATCGACAACTTTTGCACCAAGGAGTGTCGTCGCAAGAAACGCACCATTATCATCCATGGTTGCATTCTACAGGTTTGCCTTTTCGTGTTGGAACAAAACATGACCTGCGAGGAGTATAATCAGTCTAGGAGAATATGATGGAAACGATTACTCTTGGTGGTGGTTGCTTCTGGTGTGTTGAGGCTGTCTTCGAAGAACTGAAAGGCGTCTCAAAGGTGGAGTCCGGATATTCGGGAGGCCATGTTGTCAATCCATCGTACGAAGAAGTGTGCTCTGGATCAACCGGTCATGCGGAAGTAGTGCAGGTTACCTTTGACCCAAAGGAAGTATCCTTGGCTGACCTCATTCGAATTTTTCTCACGACGCACGATCCAACGCAGCTGAACCGTCAGGGCAACGATGTGGGCACACAGTACAGATCGGCTGTTTTTGTGCGAACGCCTGAACAAAAGAAAATCGTCGAAGCGGTGATTGATGAAGTCAACAAAGCGAAGATTTGGCCCCGAAAGATCGTTACGACGATTGAGCCATTCAAGGCGTACTACGCAGCTGAGGAATACCATCAAAACTACTTTAAAAAGTATGAGGACCCCAATAATCAGCAAAAGTCGACAATGAACCGGGGCTATTGCGCGTTGATTATTGCGCCAAAGGTCGCCAAGTTCCGAAAAATGTACAAGGACAAACTTAAGAAGTAAAACCTATCACAATGGGATGCTTCAAGGCGTTGTTCCGGGTACGGAACAGCGCCTTTCGTGATTTGAGTTAGGGAAAGGGAGTGATTTCTAGTGGTTGATGTTATGGTTTTTGGACAACATGATGCAGACACGCTTGGTCAGATAAGGCGATGCGCAGCACATGAGTCTGTACTGGGAGCAGTTTTGTGCGGGGATGGACACCGCGGCTACAACATGCCGATTGGTGGAGTTGTCGCCTATCAGGGACACATTAGCCCCGCAGGAGTGGGTTTCGACATTGCATGTGGAAACAAGGCAGTCCGGACGAACCTCCTCTGGGATGATATCCGGTCGGATTTTCCGAAATTGATGGATGTTGTTTACAAGTCACTTAGCTTTGGAATTGGGCGTAATAACACAACCGATGATGTGGACGATGCCCTCTTTGACGATGATGCCTGGTCGGACATCGATGTGCTTTCATCAGGGGGCCTAAAAGACAAGGCGCGGCGCCAGCTGGGTACTGTAGGATCGGGAAACCACTATGTTGACATTTTCAGAGATGACAGTGATCGGGTGTGGATAGGCGTTCACTTTGGTTCCAGAGGTCTGGGACATACGATTGCCAGTCACTACATTCGTCTGGCAGGTGAACAACCGATTGGCAACATGGATGCACCGCCGGCACTGCTTCGCGTGGATACCGAGGATGGTCAAAACTATCTTCGTGCGATGGATCTCGCGGGTCGCTACGCATATGCAGGACGTAACTGGGTGTGTTCCAAAGTAGCAGATCTGCTCGGTGCGTCAATCCTCGATGAGGTCCATAACCATCACAACTACGCTTGGAAGGAAAACGTCGCAGGGGATGAAGCCTGGGTTGTACGAAAAGGTGCCACGCCAGCATTTCCGGGACAGCGGGGCTTTGTCGGTGGCTCTATGGGTGATATATCCGTAATCCTTGAGGGCATTGACAGTAAGGCATCCAATACAGCTCTCTACTCAACAGTACATGGTGCTGGAAGAGTACTAAGCAGGACGCAGGCTGCGGGAAAAATGGTGTACAAGGGACCAAACAAGGGTCAGCGTACTGGCGGACAGGTTTCATGGGAGATGCTTAGGGCTTGGGTCAATGACAAAGGCGTTGAACTACGCGGTGGAGGCACGGATGAGTCGCCGCATTGTTACAAGCGGCTTCCCGATGTCCTTGCATGCCATGATGGAACAATTCGCGTCCTGCATACCTTGTATCCGCTAGGTGTCTGCATGGCTGGCGAAGACACAGTGGACCCATACAAAGACTGATTTATCAATCGTCAAACAATACCGTCTGGAGCTTTGGCGCCGCCGGATCCGTGCGCATCCAATAACCATCCCCCACGGATCGCACAATGCCCTCGTTCCGTAACAGTTGCATTTGCCAGCTTAGTCTGTATTGCCAGCGTGACAAACCAGGATGACCTGCCTGTGGCAGCTCATCCTGTGGTCTGAGGTGGTCCTTGAGCATTGGGTAGATCCGCTGATAAATCGTTGACCAATGTAACGGTATGTCTGTTGACAACATCACTTTACGAAGTGCCTGCTCATCCGACTTGCCTGTTTGGACCGTATTCGCTAAATCTGTGGCATTAAAAACAGGTACCTGCGTTACCGAGATTGGGCTTTGAACAAATAACTGTTGCTGCTCCAGCAAGGCGTCGAGCTGGTCGAGCTGATCTCTGAGTGATAACTTTTGCGGCTCGGGGATTTGGACAGTTGTTGCTAACGTCGATAATTCTGCCAGAGCTTTGGTTAGCCGTTGGACAAGTTCAAGCATCCGATTAGAGTCATCGTTCATTGCCAATTAATACAACAATGTATACGGTATTTGATATGAACCAGACTGGTCATCCACGTAAGGCTGATCATTCGTGATACTGTTGTGCAACATCACGCACGGGCGTTGCTGGCCCATGTGCATGTGGCCGTTGACCTCCTTGCGATTAGGAGGTTTGTCGATGGCTCATAGCAAAGAGGCGGCCAAGGAACAGAACCGTGAAGTCCGGGCTGTCATGGCCCGACACAGTCTGGATTTCGGACAAGTCACTGTGACGGTCACGCACGGTGTTGTCTACCTCTACGGTCGTGTTCGGATGTTGCGCGGTTATGAAGCGCAATATGGAGAGATTCGCGCATCGTTTCTTAAGGCCTTGCGTGCCAAATCCGGTATCCGGGAAGTCGTCGAGCAATGGCAGGTTATCGAATAACAAAGATATCAGCATGAAACGCGGGTCTTATAGAATTCAGGTAATTTTCATTGCTGAACTTATCAACCACAAGCTCAACCCGGCCTCATCCCTGATTGGTGAGGCCGGTCGTTTTTTTTGATGAGACGATAAGTGCCCGTGGTTACATTCAGCCATAGGGCTACACGCACGGTTGAAAAGCCTTATTAAGAAACTCTTGATGCCTTTTGTTGAAAAGCACCTTAAGATCCTCGAGCGCTATGGCTGTAGAAACCAGGACACGGCAGTGATGCACCATCTTGAAACGACAATCCGCTGGTCTTGATTCTGGTAGCAATGTAGCCCCAACGCTCTCCAAATAACTTTGACGTTCCGGCTCAGCTTTCATGTTGTGCGGGTGTCATAATGTAAAACTATGCCACGTCCCAGTATCGTGAATCGGCGCCTGCTTATTGAGCATCGTTATTCCCTTGTCGCCGACCGTAGTACGATCGTAGAGCACTTGATTGAATATTGGACATCCCGTGGCTTTGCGCTATCCTTGGATGGCAGTGGCAACCTTGTTGGAACACGTGGCAGCTACATCGCAAACTTCACATCGTTTGACAGTACCAAGCTCATTTCGTCAATCGTGTTGGAATGTTCAGAGCAGGGGCAGGTCAAAGCGACCACATTGATAGATCTGAGTGGACAGATGCTCACTGCTTGGAATCAGCTTGACCTTGAGTTAGAACAGGTTCTCTGCCATCGTGGATTTATTGGGTTACCAGACCCGTCCCTTTTACGGAAATATAAAAAGACACAGGTTCTTTCCAACATCCTGTGGGTACTCTCGCTTGGGCTGACGACCCATGTGATGCCAACACAGTTCCGGACATTGTTGGAAGATGTGAATCCATCTACAGAATTTCCGAAACTCCGCTACCTATCCCCGGGTGAAGTCTAGTCCGTCCGGTCAATCACAGTACGCAGAAACGCAATGCTCTTTGCCAAAGCCACATGCTTCTGAGCGACGGTTTCTCCTGAAACGCTGCACTCGTATGCGAGGTAGCCATCGTACCCAACATCACGCAGTGCCCGGATGATTTTCACAAAGTCTATGTCACCCGTCCCAGGTTCATAACGTGTATTGTCTGCCACATGCACATGCTTAATGTAGTGCCCTGCATCGTGAATGCTGCGCGGTGAATCTGTCTCCTCTATGTGCATATGGAACGTATCGGCGAGTACTGCCACTCCCGCCGGGGATGACGCCCGCTCTATTGCGGCTTTGGCATCTGAGAGTTTACGAAGGTAGTGCTGCTCATAGCGGTTCAACGGCTCCAGCAACACCAAGGTGTTGTTTTCGGCCGCGATTGGTCCGAGTTCATGCAGCATCGCCGTCATTAAGCCGTTTTCAAGGTCAATCGCTGATGCGAATGGAGACAGGTCAGGGACGCGGGCTGGACCGAAGATTGGCGGAATGACCTGACCTACTGCTCCGAGCTCGCCGCAAAGCTTCAAAATTGCCTTACTGCCATCCAGACTTTTTCTACGCTTGAGAAGGTCCGGGTCGAGAAAGTCAAAGCTACCCGCACCCGTTGCATCACAGTTTCCGCAAATGCTAATAACAGGCAAAATTTTCTGGCAAATATCAGCATCCCTTCGTAGCAGGTCAATCCCGCCCCATGCGCCGAGCTCGATGCCATCAGCGCCGGCATCCCGTGCCCAAGTCACCTTTTCCAAGGTAGATGCCCCTGGAATTAATCCAAGTTGTAGGACAATTTTCATTTGCGAACCTCAATCATTCTGGCTGCGAGGGCCCGCTGCCCCGTTGAATCCAATACTGCTGAGATGGCATCAGCGTCTCGCTGTGTCCTGTTTTGTGAGAGCTTCTCTACGCATTCCACATCGATAATCTGCATACGAAAACCGACGATTCCACGCATCAGTTTTACCTGGTTTACAACGTCAATCGTACGCCAAACCGGCAGGTATTCAGGTTCAAACCGTCCGATAAGTGCATCCATGATCTGATGCAGCCCCGAAGGATTTTCATCAAAATGTACCGGTACGGGATTGCCAATCAAGTGAACCGCGACGTAATTCCACGTCGGCACTTGGATTGCATCCTGGTACGTACGAGGTGACACATAGGCGTTCGGTCCCGTAAAGACGAGGCGGGTTTTACTGCTATCCGGATGCCACGCATTCCAAACCGGATTATCACGGGAAACATGCCCGATGGCGATCCGGTTGTTAGCATCCTGAATAATCGCTACAGGGATATGACAGGCAGACATTTGGTAGTCGCCAGGAGGCACCACTGTCGCGAGTGGATTTGCGATTACATCCGGTAACCAGTCCCTGTCACTTCGCATTTGGAACTTTCTGGGGATGTACATGTCGGTACATATTATCAAGTGCACATCCTTACAGACGTAACTGCGGACTGTGCGAGTCGGTAGAATGAAGACATGGGTGACTTTGATGTAGTTGTTGTAGGTGGCGGACACGCAGGCGTGGAAGCCGCTCATGCTGCGGCACGTATCGGGATGCGCGTCGCGCTGGTGACCACATCGCGTGCATCCATTGCAACCCTCCCCTGCAATTGCTCCATCGGTGGACCAGCAAAGGGTCATCTTGTGCGTGAGATCGATGCCCTTGGTGGCCTGATGGCAGAAGTAACCGATGCATCCCTGACCCATATCCGGATGCTTAATACAGGCAAAGGTCCGGCTGTTCATGCTTTGCGTGCACAGGTCGATATCGATGTCTATCCTAAACTGATGGCCGCGCGTATTGAAGAGCATCCACTCATTTCCATCATTGAGGGCATGGTTTCCCGCATCCTGACTGCATCGGCACATACTGGGAACGCTGCTGTGAGTGGTGTGGCACTCGAAGATGGAACAGAGCTCTGCGCCCTCAAGGTCGTCATCACAACGGGTACATTCTTACGCGGCGTTTGTCATCGTGGACAAAACTCCTGGTCGGGAGGACGCTCCGATCAACCTGCCGCGGGTGCATTGTCAACATCCCTTGCAGAACTTGGCTTCCCGCTCCTCCGTCTAAAGACTGGTACTACGCCGCGCATCCGCTTTAGTAGTATCAATCTCGACCTCTCGGAAGAACAGCCAAGCGAACCTGAATGCCCTCCATTCTCATTTTCGACACCGGGCCGTCGTCACGATGGCCTTCTCCCTGCCTGGCAGGTATGGACAAACGCCGAAACGCACCAGGTGATTCGGGAGAACATTCACCTTTCAGCGATGTATGGAGGTTTGATCGAAGGTGTTGGTCCGCGCTACTGCCCGAGTATCGAGGATAAAGTCGTTCGGTTTGCAGACAAAGATTCGCACCAGATATTTTTGGAACGTGAGGGCTGGAATACTGAATCCGTTTATGTTCAGGGGATGAGTACCAGTCTACCTGAAGATGTCCAGTTGGCATTTCTGAAGTCCATTCCCGCTCTTGAAAATGTCGAAGTCATAAAGTACGGCTATGCAGTGGAATATGATGCAGTGCCTCCAACGGAGCTGTATCGGACGCTTGAAACCAAACGTGTTCAAGGGCTTTACCTAGCTGGTCAGATTAATGGAACCAGCGGCTACGAGGAAGCTGCCGGTCAAGGATTGCTCGCTGGTGCAAATGCAGCATTGGCAGTACGAGCTTTGCCCCCTCTCGAGATTGAACGGCATGAAGGCTATCTGGGCGTGATGGTGGATGACTTGGTTACCAAGGGTGTTGATGACCCCTATCGGTTGCTGACCAGCCGTGCGGAATATCGTCTTACGCTGCGCCATGACAATGCTGACTTGCGGCTGACTCCAAAGGGCATTTCGCATGGGCTGATTTCATCGGAGCGTCGTGAGCGGTTTGAGCAACGTAAGCAACTTATTGACGATGTTATGGCATTGATGAAGACAACCTTTGTTACAAATGAGCAACATAAGTACCTGTCGGAATATGGTCTTCCAACGCCTGATAACAAAATGACAGTGCTTGAGTACGCAAGACGTCCGGAAGTTACGCAACAAGCGGTTGCCGATTTGCTGCAGCTTGAGCTGGATGCAGCACGCGATGGAATCCAGCAGGGCGTTATTTTTGCACGCTATGAGCACTACGTTGCACGCGAGTATTCACAAATCGAAGCTTATAAACGTGCGGATGATATGCGAATTCCTCAAGACATCGACTATAGCAGTATCAACTCATTGGCTTCGGAAGCACGTGAGAAGTTAACGCACATTCGTCCAACCACTGTCGGTCAGGCAGCACGAATCCCCGGTGTCAACCCAGCCGACATTTCAATTTTGAGACTCTACCTGGCTGCATCCAAGCGCCGCTTAATGGAACCAATGACATCGAATGACCGGTAAGGACAACGTGTCACAGCCGCCTTACCGGGGTTCAAATGCGCCCACGATAACAGCTCTTGATCCGCAAACTGGTGCGGACGTCGAATTTTCATACCCCACGCAGGGTTTCACTCTCATTCTATTTCTGCGTGGAACATGGTGTATCTATTGCGGTGAACAGTTAAAGGCACTTGCAGAGCACCGCGATAGATTGGAGCAGGCTGGATTCCGAATAGCATGCATCTCCCCCGAAAACCCTGGCGCTCTGCTCGCGTATCAGAAAAGGACTGGCCTGAACGTTCCACTGTATTCGGATACCAAACGCAGGGCGGCAAAGGCCTTCGGCGTACACTACTGGCTACGATATGACGGCTTCAATCTTGCGCATCCGGCACTGTTCATCATGGCTCCGGACGGATCAACGCTAGTCTCCTATGTGAGTAAGTCAATGGCAGATCTCCCGGTCGGGCACTTGCTCGAGAAGTTCTTATCCTTTATGGAGCAGCCGCAGACGGAGGAGGCAGATGGAAACGAACGAAGCTGAGCCACTACGGCTGGTGGCTGTTGACCATATCAAAGCTGGGCGCTATCCGGATGCAGTGGCGGTGTTACGCAAGGCCGTCGTTGTCGCACCGGACAATGACAACCTTTGGCGTATGCTAGGTGGTGCCTTGTCGAATATTGGTGAGTCACAGGCCGCGCTTGATGCATTCAGTCAGGCGATTGCGATCGCGCCAAATGTTGCTAAAAACCACTTTAATCTTGGGGTTGCCCTCGAGCAACTGGGACGCTACGAGGATGCGAAGACCTGTTATCGGGCGGCAATTGGGCGTGATCCTGCTTACATGTTAGCGCAACAACGTCTGAATAGTCTTGAGACTGCTTATCCTGAAAGCCCGCGCACCGTCCCGTTTCCGATCGAACATCGCCAACAACAACCGGAAAGTGTGCGTTCGAACCCACCTCTTGGCGGCTGGGGCTCTGAGTCCGTTCCAACTGGTGCTGGACAACGTCAGCAACATCGTCCAACGCCTCCAAGAGTGCATCCCGTTTCCAGAATTCCCGGAGCTGGTTCCTCCTTCGCGGCGAGGCAGGGCTTGGAACCAGATGGCGTCCCGGCATCGACAATTTTTGCGCTTGGGATTGTAGGAATAGCCGGCGGATTTAGTTGTGGCTTGCCAATGGTCTGTGCCCCCATCGCCTGGGCAATGGGAAACAAGGCTCTGGCACGGATAGAGCAGCTTGGTGATGTTCCGGAGTCAATGCAACAACAGGTTCGTACAGGCCGTACCTTAGGAATTATAGGAACAGCACTGTTAGTTCTTGGTGCAATCGCGCTGATTGCATTGTTTGGATTCGGGATAATCGCTGACTAACTTGCAGCATCCGGCTGGCTTAACTGCCATGAGACTCCAAACCGATCGGTAATCCAGCCGTAGTTTGGACTATGCGGGTAACTGTCGATGGCAAGCAGCACCGTGCCGCGTTCGGCAAGAGTCTCATAAGCATGAAACAAGGCGGCTTCATCGATGAGCTCTACGTAGAGCGACACAGCCGGCGTAAAGGCAAAGCCGTGGACAACTGGGCTATCAATGATTCGTACCAAGCATCCGTAAAGTGACAATGTCGCGGAACGGACTTTTCCAGCCATCTCGAAATGCCCTGATTCGTAATCAGATCGCTGCAAAACCTCCGCACACGGGAATGCCTTTAGATAGAGGGCAATCGCATCGGATGCAACGCCGTCAAACATCAGACAAGGTGTAACTCTGACCATCGGAATCCTTCAGATCCAGCCACTTGACAATCACAGCGGCAAGAGGCTGGAACAGCTCAGTTAGTTTGCAGCCTCGGCGAGGGCAACAATGCGGTCGATTTGTTGCAGTGCGTAGTCGTGGAATTGTTGGAAGAATATGACTCAATTCCATTTCTGAAACCACAGCTAACGTTGTTTCGAGTTGGTTGGTGGGTCAGATAGTTTGAAGTCATTTATTGCCATCGTTTCGGGAATCTGGTCAAAGCAGTAACGATTGTTATCACCTGGCACTTGCAAAAGGTGTCCATTTTATAAACGTACGTCCGGGTGTTCAGGTTGAATGCATTGGTTTTGCAGTTCACGCTGCATGCGGCGTATTGCATGTTTGTAACCTGCCTTTGCAGAACGCTCAAGTAAATCTAGCCCTGCATTCTTATCCGGCAGTACGAATGTGCCGTCAAGCAGCAATATCGCGTGTTGATACTGATGATGCGGGTCACACATCTTGGACTTTGGGAATACGAATCTAACTCTGCCATCCAAGAAGATATTCCAGTGCGCGTCCCCTGTAACAGCTGTTAGTGGTATACGGATTTTGTCACAGCCATCCCATCGGAGTTGACCAATACTGTGTTCGTTACCATTCGCAAAATGGTAGACACCCTCCAAGGTTCCGTCATGTTTCATGACACGCAGTTCACTGATGTATTGTTTGTCAAATCTACAAAAGACTGCAGCGGTGTACTTTCTGTCTGGAGACGCCTTCGTTTTGCCAACTTGGTAACTTAATCGGTAATCATTTTCTACCACGTCCAGCTTCGCTGCATCGAAAACAGCAACATCAAACTCAAATCGTTTGGATGCTGCGACGATCCCCGAATGCGCAAGGTCGAGAACAAATGCCTGTTGTGACGTACAACCATATAACGACGGAGGAGCCATGGACGGAACGTTTACCCAGACATTTGCAATCCCCAAAGTCGACTCATCGCAGCGTGTTTCCGCGTCGGGGCAGCCATAGATATTCAGTTTCTGAACGCCAGAGCACTGTATCGGCAACGCTTTGCGAAAGTACATCGCAGCACCCGTGAACCAGTTCTCGCACCCAGTGAGATAAGTAATCCGATTAGAATCACTCTCAAATGTGGGCTCGCGAAGAAAGCCACGGATTTCAGCGTCTCGAAGGGACTTTGTCATTTCTTAGGGAAGAATCTATTTTTCGTGTTTTCTAATCATTCAGATGGCATATTCGTATAGAAATTGTCATCCAAGGCAATCCAAGGTCTCCGCTCGCGGAAATGCCATTAGATAGAGGGCAATTGCATCGGATGCAACGCCATCAAACATCAGGCAGGGAGACAAACTGACCATCGTTTACCTATGAACCACCTGCCTCCTGACGAATCATTTCATGAGGAGGCAGGAGCGATTCCTTAGTTTGCAGCCTCAGCGAGAGCGACAAAGCGATCGATGTCTGCTCGGATGACATCAAAGCTGGCATCCCAGAATGCACGCGAACGAATATCTACGCCAAAGCGCTCCGCGAGAGTAGCAGCATCCCCCATGCCCGTACTGGAGAGTAGGTCATCGTAGCCCGCCACAAATGTCTCAGGAGACTTTTGGTAGCACGCATACAATCCAAGGCCAAACAAGAGCCCGAACATATACGGATAGTTGTAATAAGTCGCGCCGTAGTAATGCCCCTTGACAGCCCACATATAGTTGTGACGATATTCTGAAAGTCCATCACCGTATGTGTCATCCTGTGCTTTCGCCATGATTCCACAGAGCTCATCCACAGACAGCTCACGTGTTTTACGTTGTTCAAGGACTGTTTGCTCGAATTGGAAGCGGCTTGAGATGTCAACAACAACCTGACACTGCCCCTGAAGGCTTGCTTCGAGAATGCTCAGCTGTTCATCCGGGGATGCGCCATCAAGAGCCGCATTTTTGATAATGGTTTCGCAGAAGATACTCGCCGTTTCCGCAAGCGTCATCGGTGTGCCTGCAATTGTTGGTGGACGATGCTCGAGACAGAGGTTGTGGTAGCCGTGGCCAAGTTCGTGTGCAAGGGTGCTCACGGCGTCGAAGCTTGGGTTGTAGTTTTGGAGAATGCGACTTTCACCCGGGATGGTCCCCATGCAGAAAGCACCGCCCTCTTTCCCGGCGCGTGGCTCGGCATCAATCCAGTTTTCTGTGAACGCACGCCTTGCGAAGTCACCAAGCCGCGGTGAGAAAGAATCGAAGTGTGTTGCCACAAACTTCTTCGCCACGCTCCAGGTCCACTTGCTTGATTCCGCTCCGACAGGAGCAAACATATCGAACCAGTGCAAGCCGCCATCGTAGCCAAGCAGCTTCGCTTTGGCTTGCATGTACCGGCGGAAGTCTGGGAACGCAGCTTTCGCCGCTGAGAGCATCGCATCCAAGGTAGCCCGATCAATACCGTTATGCCAGACGGCTTCATCCAGAGGGTCCGCCCACCCACGCCGGGTAGCCAGTACATTCGTCTCGTGCTTAATTCCGTTCATTGCTGCGGCAAGTGGAAGCGCAACGGTTGGCCAAGTCGCAAGCTCAGCGTCGTAGGCATCTCTGCGAACCTTTGGGTCAGCATCGGATGACAGAACACGAACCATTGCCATCGGCTTCGTATCCTCACCAATCGAAACATTGAGCTGACTGGTGATGTCGCTATGGAGACGTGCCCACGCGGCGGTACCTGAGAGCGATAACTGCGCGGCGAGCTCTTCCTCAGCACTGGACATCTGGTGCTGGGCACCGACCTTGGCTTGTTCGAGAGGATACGCATAGAGACTTGCAAGGGATGACTTAGTCTTGAGAGTATCCGTGTCGATTGACCCTAGCCAGGCGACCCAGCGTACTGCCAATGTCTGCAGGGCTACGGACTGCCCGCGTAGTTCACTGGCGATTCCCTGGGCAAGTTCATTCGTCGTATCTGTTGCAATGTAGCCGTACACGTATGCTGTGACAAGGTTATTGACTAAACCAAGCGTATCAAAAGCACTTGCGATTTCCTCGTAAACCCTTACGGTTTCATCCGTAACGGTGCCGTCGGATGTCGCCCCGATCTGATAGCGGTCAAAGCTTGCCGTCAAAGCAGCTATCTGGCTGAGAACATCCTGATACGCAGCCTTGAATTCATCGGATGAAAGGCTTGGAAAGTACGGCGTGAGATCCCAGTGCGGGAGTTGATTTTCAGTTGACATTCAGAATGCTCCAGAAGATTAGTGTTAGACAACGGGGTTGGTCAGGGTTCCGAGACCAGTGATTGTGACGGCAACGGTATCACCGTTGACGAGAGGCCCGACGCCACTTGGTGTTCCAGTCGCGATGCAGTCTCCGGGTCGCAGCTCAGTCACGTTACTCAGGAAATGGATCAATGCAGATACGTCATGAATCATCTGATCTGTCGAGCCGTGCTGCCGTATGCTTCCATTTACGGTGACTTCGATAGTTAGCGGAAACTGATGTGCAAGGCTTGATGCTGTCGCTACGACGGGACCGATTGGGCCGAAGGAATCGCGACATTTGGCAAGAAACCACGGATACCCCTTTGCCTGCAGAGCGTTCGACTTCGCTCTCGCAGTGACATCATTGATGATGGAATATCCCGCCACGTGTGCCAGTGCATCCGACGCTGCGATGTTCGCCCCACCCTTGCCGAGTACGACGAGAAGCTCCCCCTCATGATCAACCTGTCCGATATTTTCGGGTAGGACAATCGGCATCCCAGGGCCGATGATACTGCTGTTTACCTTTTGGAAGACCACGGGTTCGTCAGGAACAGCATTGCCTAGTTCCTTGGCATGGTCTGCATAGTTTCGCCCGATAGCAAGGATGCGATTAGGAGATGGCAGAGGACATGCCAGCGGTGTTGATGCCGGGAGACAGTAATCCTCGCGAAGCGGCAGCCAAGGAAGACGCATGTGCAAGTCTTCGTCACAGATGGCATCGAAAACTGTTTTTGGAGCCAGCGTTCCATATGCGACCGTCAGGTCACAGAACCTGCCATCGTCAAGCTGCCATAAAACGTTTCCCGTTTGTGCTGCAAGAGCGAAACGCATCAGAGCGTTCCTTCCCGGAGGCGGCTGACACGTCCGAGAAAGCGCTCAAGTGCACGTGCGAGGTCGTCGTAGTTGGCCTCAGCCAAAACTTCGTTTGCCCCAAAGATAAAGGTAGGTACATTCCGAATACCGGCGCCGTATGCGCCATCATCAAATGGGAGAATTTGATCGGCATGGACTTCGTTCTCTACAGATGTCGCCATTGCAGCTGCATCGATACCAACGCTTTCAGCGATGCCACGAAGCACATCAATGCTCTCAATATCTGCATACTGCTCCCAGTAAGCTTTGTAGATGGCAGTGTTCAGTTCATTAAATGACCTGTGTCCAAGGTTTTTTGCGTACTCGAGTGCTAGAAGTGCCCGGTGTGAGCGAACAAAACCGGGACGCACATCGGAGACGGAAACGCCCTCAGCCGCTGCAAAGTCATCGAAGCGGTTTGGCTTGGATGGATCCCGCACGATAGCCGGTCGAGGTCCCGGGTTTGATGGAGGGCCATCCAGATCTGGTGGGAACAGCTCTGCTCCAAGCCATGTAATTTCGATGCCAAACTGTTCTTCGAGGCGCGCCGCTTGAAACAGACCAACATAGCACCATGGACAAACGATGTCATGGTAGAGGACGACATTGTCACGGCGCATTTGCGGCCGGAGGTCAAAAACAGTAGCCATGATTCTAGTCTACCTGCATGGATTGCTTCTGTCTGTTGAGAACCCGCCAGGCTGCGGACCAGATTTGTTTCCCTGTATTACCTGTGATACCTTAGGTGCTCCGGACGGTTGGCTCAGTGGTAGAGCATCGCCTTCACACGGCGGGGGTCACAGGTTCGAATCCTGTACCGTCCATTTCCACGAGGAACCAATGGTTCCATCAACCAAACGATCACTAACCTTTGCGCTGCGGTGCGCCGGTTTGTCATTCATTGCATCGCGTGATGATCCCGTTCGCCCCTGTGCCGTTCCCCCTTTTTCCATCGTAACCGTTAATCAGAGCGCTACGATTATGATCGAAACGACTAGGAATTAACTGGGTTTCCAGTGAACAATGATACCTATGCGAGTCCATGCCGTAACCGTTCTACTCACGCTAGTTAGCACAGTGTTGATTGCTGCAAGTGCATCGCCCCGTGATGCCAGCACAGATGCAGACGCGCGCAGAATTCTGGAGCAACGCTGTGTAAAGTGTCATACGGAAAAGGCGCCATCTGGAAGTCTGGATTTGGCAACCCTTGCTGGTCGCAAACGCGGCGGTAAATCCGGTGCTGCGATTGTTCCAGGAAAGCTCTCCGAGAGTAAGTTGTTTACACGACTGCAGGCATCCGGGTCGGAGCCATCGATGCCCCTTGGTGAAAAACCTCTTTCCTCCGTGGAACAAAAGGTCATCCAAAAGTGGATCGAATCAGGCGCAGTGCTCAGCGGCACGCTAAAGTCGAAAACGCATTGGGCTTGGGTTACTCCGCAGCGTCCACGGGTTTCGCCTTCAGCTACATCAATGTCATCCCTACAGCTGAACCCTATCGACTCTTTTGTCCAGGCAAGAGTACGCAAGGCTGGTCTGCCAATCAGCCCCCTTGCAGACAAACGGACGCAAATCCGAAGGGTTACGCTCGATCTGATCGGTCTCCCTCCGACGCAGGCAGAAGTAGATGATTTCTTGAGCGACCGCTCACCGAATGCCTACGAAAAAGTTGTGGACCGTCTCCTCGCGAGCCCGCATTACGGAGAGCGGATGGCACTTCCATGGCTGGATGCCGCCCGCTATGCGGATTCGAATGGGTTTCAGCAGGATGGCGATACCTACCAGTACATTTGGCGTGACTGGGTTGTAAGTGCACTGAATGCGAATATGCCATTTGATCAATTTGCTACTGAGCAGCTGGCTGGAGATCTCCTACCCAATGCCACAGATGCCCAGAGAGTGGCAACCGGCTTTAACCGAAACCACCTGCTAAATGGTGAGGGCGGCGCTATCCCCGAAGAGCAACGCAACGTCAATCTCTTCGACCGTGTGAATACTACCGCGACAACGTTCCTCGGCATCTCACTGGCATGTGCTCAGTGCCATGACCACAAGTACGATCCGTTCACACAAAAAGACTATTACAGCTTTATGGCGCTGTTCAACAATGTGCCTGAGACGGGTGTCCCTCCCGGAGGTGGACAATATCGGATTGCAGAGCCAACGGTTACATATGGAACCGCAGCTGAGATGGAGAAAATCAGCCGCTTGGATGCGCAACAGAAAGCGTTGCAGACCAAGCTTGATAAAGCCGCCCAGCTGGCCATTCGAACCGAAGCATCATCACTCGTGGCTTCATTGGCTGGTGCGGTGTCAGATGCCAAGTTATCACAATGGTTGAAGAGCCCCGTGACCACTTCGACTAGTTTTCAGGAAGCGTTCGACCGCGCACTTCCGACCGGGCTTGCATACATCCCGCTGAACATCGATGTTGATGGAAAGCAGTCGGTAGACCTCCCGGACATCTCCAATAAGAACAACGCAGGCATCTTCCTGACGCGGACCATTTCCGTGATCAAACCCACGGCCACTGAGTTTCGATTTGGCTCGGATGACGGTATCCGCGTGTGGCTGAATGGAGACTTAAAGGTCAGTAATGTGATCCAGCGCGGAGCCCTTCTGGGACAAGAGTCGTTTGTGTCAATCCTTGCCCCGGGTGAACATCGCCTCGTTATCCAAGTGGTGAATGGTGCCGGCCCTGGCGGATTTGCATTTGAACTCCGAAAGCCTAGCATCACCGCAAACCAAATGAGTATCCTCGAAAAAGCAGCGGCGGGGAACGATTTATCAGAATCGGATATCCGAGGCGTGCAGGCCGCGGTACTACCGATGCTCCAAGCCAATGACTTTGCTAACCTGCGTAATCAGGTAAGTGCCATCGGCAAGGAACTGGCGGCACTGCGAGCTGCATTGCCCAAGGTGATGGTGATGTCCGATGCTCAGCCTCGGCAGACACGCATACTTGAACGTGGCGAGTACCTTCAACCTCGTGAACCGGTAGCCGTTGCCATTCCTGCTGTCTTCGGATCTGCCCCCATCAAAAACAGGCTGGACTTCGCAAAATGGCTTGTCCGTACCGACAACCCACTTACCGCCCGCGTGCAAATCAACCGCTATTGGCAGCTCTTTTTTGGAACCGGCCTAAGCAAGACGAGTGAAAACTTTGGAACACTTGGTGAAGTGCCAAGTCATCCGGAGCTTCTTGATTGGCTGGCGACGGAGTTCTCATGGGACTGGGATGTCAAACGAATTCACAAGCTGATTGTGATGAGCCATACGTATCGGCAAAAGTCTGAAGTTCTGCCGGTTCACCTGAAAAAGGATCCTTCAAACCGTCTCTATTCCAGGCAAAATCGTCTTCGTGTCCCAAGTATGCTTCTGCGCGACATTGCGTTGGCCACGAGCGGTTTGATCAATCGATCCATCGGCGGCAAACCTGTTTATCCTTACCAGCCTGCGGGCATATGGGATGGTCTGGCGATAACAAACGAACGGGACTTTACGTACCCACAGAGTAAGGGCTCAGACTTGTATCGTCGAAGTCTCTACACTTTCTGGAGGCGGACGGCAGCTCCGGGGAATATGTTTGATTCTGCAAGTCGACAGCAGTGCACGGTCAATGCGAGCAGGACCAGCACTCCACTGCATGCGCTCACGATGATGAATGACATCACGTGGATTGAAGCAGCCCGCGTTCTTGCAACACAGGCATTTGACTGGAATGGGACCATTGAAACCTCTATTGAGGACATGGGACGAACCGTCCTTGGTCGTACATTGACACAATCTGAGCGCCAAGCAATGCTAACGCTGGCTGCGAAATCCATGAAGTATTACCGAGCGAACTTGTCGGATGTCGATGCCATATTGTCGACCGGGAATACAGCGTCGCCTAAAAGCAACCGGACGCAAATCGCAGCGCTGACGCAGGTTTCTCTGGCTATCTTGAATTTTGATGAGGCAATCACACGTGAGTAACAGCCAACCACAGGAGAACCCGATTCTCCCAACACTTTCACCTCTGGATTCCGGTTTCAGTGGGCTTACGCGGCGAACCTTGCTGACAGGAACTCTCGGTGCCGCCGGAACGCTTGCTCTTTCCTGTCTCCTCACAGATGAAGCATCCGGTCAAACAAAGAGGCCTGTCACCACGCTTCCCGTTAAAGCGAAGCGCTTGATTATCCTTTGGCAGGGCGGTGCCCCAAGCCATGTGGACCTGTTTGACCACAAGCCACATCTACAGAAAATGCGCGGCGATGAGCTCCCGGCATCGGTTCGCTCGAAGGTCCGCCTTTCTACGATGACGGCTGGGGCGAATCGTCACCCTATCCTGCCAGCGCTCAAACCATTTGTCCCGTACGGCAAGAGTGGCATTCATCTAAGCCCACTGCTTCCTGGAATTGGGAGCATTGCCGATAAGTTTACGCTCATCAATTCGATGACAACCGATGCCGTCAATCACGCACCGGGTGTAACGTTGTTTATGACGGGTTCCCAGATTCCGGGTCGTCCAAGCATGGGCTCCTGGCTTGTCTACGGCCTTGGAAAAATGACGGAAGACTTGCCAAGTTTTGTGGTGATGACATCCACGGATGTCGGTAAGACCTGTGGACAGCTGTTTTTTGATTACTACTGGGGTAACGGCTTTCTTCCGAGTCAACATCAGGGTACGCGCTTCCGCAGCGACGGAGAGCCTGTGCTCTATCTTGATAATCCAAAGGGCGTGCCGGCGGAGCTGCGCAAGGCAATGCTAAATGGTGTGCAGAGCGTCAATAAAGCGCATCTGGCAGCCAAGGGCGACCCGGAAATCGCCAGTCGGATCAGTCAATATGAGACGGCGTTCCGTATGCAATCAAGCGTTCCTGACTTGCTTGCAATCGAAAAAGAGCCGCAGCACATTATCGACTTGTATGGCAAGGACGTCCAGCGTCCGGGTTCATTTGCACGAAACTGCCTGCTTGCGCGGAGGCTGGTGGAGCGCGGAACGCGTGTTGTCCAGCTCATGCATTCCGGGTGGGATCAACATGGCAATCTCTCTACACAGCTTGCAGAGCAATGTCGGGACACAGACCAGCCGGCGTCCGCATTGGTGAAAGACTTAGAGCAACGCGGTTTGTTGGATGACACGATTGTGTTGTGGATGTCGGAATTTGGTCGCACTGTATTCGGCCAGGGTGACATCAATGCATCCAGTGGGTTCGGGCGTGACCACCTTGGGTCTGTTTACTCCGTCTGGGCTGCCGGAGGAGGTTTTCAAAAGGGACTTGTGTATGGCAAATCAGATGACTTTGCTTACAATGTCGCGGAAAACCCGGTCCACGTTCATGACCTTCAGGCGACCTTGCTAAATCAGTTTGGTATCGATCACCGCATGCTGACTTACCGCTACCAAGGACGTGACTTCCGCCTGACGGACGTCTATGGCAATGTGATAAAAGCGCTCGTGACCTGATCTTAGCGTCGTTAGAATTTGAACTAAGAAACAAAAAGCACCGCATCCGATATTCGATGTGGTGCTTTGTAGCATCTGGCAATAACCCTAACCTAGTTGCTATACAACCCGAGCCACCGGCTAGTATAGACGCTAGGCTTGTTTCCACGCTGTCCTCGTCCGGAGATTTCAGCGAGGCCATCCACTGCTTCCATGATGGCTTCGGTCAGGTTTTCACAAAGCGAGCGATCCGAGTTGCTTGGTCCATGCGCCTCAATACTGTATACAACGCCTCCCCGCCGGCTCAGTGTACGTCCAAACTGGTGGCCGGGGAGCTCGGTCCCTGCTGGGAAGGCGTTCACGGTTACCGTCGCCCCCTGACCTTTTGAGCTGGACAGGCTTGCAAAGTGATAGCCGGGACCTCCCAAGTGCATTTGCCACATATCGGATGTCGAACCTGCCTGCGTCTCATCCTCTTGCCCGACCGGTGTAATCCCCGGAAGGAATCCACGATCGATTAAGGCATCCACCAAATGCTGTGGTGTAAGCAGGTCTGTTTGCAGTGTCCAAACCGATGCCCTTGCTGTATTTCGGGCGGCTGTTTCGTGTACCATCTCACTCTCAATTCTGTCGCCGCGCAGATACCGGCATTACAGAACATTCTAGCCCGTATTCACTCGGATTTAAATGCAAACATCCCTTCACCCGGCTGTCCGGATAAAGGGATGTCATCAATGTCAGAGATTATGCAAGCTTGTTACGGCGTCGAGCGCGGACCACGAGTCCACCGAGACCGGATGCAAGCATACCCATCGCTGCCCACTCGCCTGGCTCTGGAACAGGAGAGGAAACAGTGATGTTGAGGTAGTCCACACCCTTTGGTGCAGCCTCCGTACCGGAGAACTCCCATGTACCGGTGAGGTTACGGGTTGAATGATTGGGGACATTCATAAAGTCGCGCAGTGGATCAATCCACAGACCACCCGTGTACTCAACTGTACCGCTGTAGTTGAATGCAGGACCATCTGTTCCAGCATAGGCAAAAGTATTCTCAAGAACGGTCGCGGTGCCCTCGAGGTAAATAATGCTCTTTGAAAAGTTGGTTACCTGGAAAATGCTGTCGACCAGGCGGATGTAATAAGTTCCTGTACCAGTGATTGACGACAAGTCGCCTTGATCTTTGACAAAATAGACTTTATCTACACCAAGAGCAGAAGAGCCGGTGACGTTCGAGTTATCAATACAGTTACCGGAGAAAAGCGTGTATGTATCTGCGGCATTTGCGCTGCCTGCTGCGGACATTGCCAGGACTGCAGCTGCGGATGCGGTGAATAGTTTCAAGTTCTTCATTGATGTTCCAATCTTCGTCATGTGCCGGTAATCGTAGACCAGCGTTCCGATGAGCAATCCTGAATGCCCCGCCAAACCCGGTTGGATCCGGCTTGTACATTGCTTTTGCTTCACGGACTCGGATAATGCACATCGCGTGCCAATACACCACAAAGCAACTAAATCTCGTTATCCCTTGACACCACTTACAGCGGGCAACCGGGTCCATACCCCGATGCTATATAATCCCCCGGTTGCGGAGAGACAAAATGAACCGGATTAATACACTACAAACCAGTGCAGTCATCGTCGCCTGTTCACCCATTGACAACGCCTATCCCCCCTCCTTGCATCCATTACTAGACAATGTTTGTGGCCGAACGATTGTCTCTCATATCGTTCACGCAATATCTGAACGTGTAGACTCCATCACGTTGCTCGTGGCCAGTGCCGATCTGGGTGACAGCATTGCCAATGTCCTCACTGATGAACCCGTTACTGTGGTCGTAGGTACTCTGGATGAGTTTCTATTCGAGCTGGATTTGGCAGATGCAGAAAACGAATGGTTGCTGTTCTATGATGCACGGCTGCCGCTCGGTGTCGAAAGTACACTTGAATCTTTGGAAGAACACGACACAACCGTTGCAAAGTCTCTTTGGATGGACACGACGACAGAGCCGACAGTCGCGGCGCTATATGTTCCGGCGATCGATGCGCACCAGGCCGTAACCGCGGTGGACTACCCAGTTGACACCATCTCTGAGCTTTCTACGATTGTCGATTCTACAAATGAGCTTCAGGTCGTGGATGTCAACTGTTGGGATGGCGACCAGTTACAGCTTGATAATGCCCGGGAGCGCATGGAAATCAGCACAGAGCTGCGGTTGCGTCTTCTGGAATCGCTTGTCGAGCTGGGTGTACACATTGTTGATCCTTATCAGACCTATGTCGATGTTGGAGTATCCATCGGATCGGGTACAACGCTCTTTCCCGGAACGCATCTCCTGGGTGCAACCGAAGTCGGTGAGAACTGTGAAATCGGCCCATATGTTGTGATTAGGGACAGCACAGTCCACTCCGATGTCAAAGTAGGTCCTTTTGCGCATATTCGGCCCGGAAGCACGCTTGAAGACAAGGCCCGCATCGGTAACTTTGTGGAGCTCAAAAACACCTATGTTGGTGCAGGGTCATCCGCTGGACATCTGAGTTACCTTGGAGATGCGACAATCGGCGCGGGTACCAATATCGGAGCCGGAACAATCACCTGTAACTACGATGGTTATCGTAAACATCGAACAACTATCGGTGCCAATGCCTTCATTGGGAGTTCCTCCACGCTTGTAGCACCGGTGGCCATTGGAACCGGGGCATGGACAGCAGCGGGTAGTACAATCACGGGGCCCGTTCCAAGCGATGCGTTGGGTATCGGTCGTGCCCGTCAATCAACCATCGAAAACTGGGCAAAGCGTAGACGCGCCGCACTTCAGATTGATCCACAGGGAAACACACACGGATAAACCGATGACTACATCCGAACTAAGACTCTTCAGCGGTACCAGCAATCCACAGCTGGCAAATGAAATTGCACAGCACTTAGGTGTGCCACTTGGAAACCTCATGTCGACCCGTTTTTCCGATGGTGAAATTCGCGTACAAATCGAAGAGAGTGCACGTGGCAACGATATCTTCATTGTTCAACCTACGTGCGCTCCCGTGAACGACTCACTGATGGAGCTGCTGATTCTCATCGATGCCTTTCGACGTGCGAGTGCGGCACGCATCACATGTGTCCTTCCCTACTATGGCTATGCGCGACAGGATAAAAAGATCAAGCCGCGTGAACCAGTCACTGCCCGTCTGGTCGCTGACTTGCTGACCGAATCCGGTGCCAGCCGCGTCGTCTGCCTTGACCTGCACGCACAACAAATTCAAGGGTTCTTCAAGCTGCCTGTCGATCATCTTTATGCCGGTCCCATCCTGGGTCGCCACCTGATGGCTGAAGGGCTGGCGGGTGCATCCGCCTGCGTTGTGTCTCCAGATGAGGGCGGTGTTCGCCGGGCACTGAGTCTTGCTGAAATGCTTGGTGCACGCCTCGCAACAATTGCCAAGCGACGCCCTGAGCCAAACAAAGTCGAAGTCGTTGAAATCATCGGCGATGTCCGTGGCAAGGACTGTATCCTCGTTGATGACATGATTGATACGGGCGGTTCAATCTGTCACGGAGCAGATGCCCTGATGGCCCGCGGTGCAAAGAGCGTCGTTGCATGCTGCACGCATGCAGTGTTCTCCCCCGGAGTCATCGACCGATTTGCAGCGTCTGCGATCAAACGAGTCATCGTGACAAACACCATCCCGGCTACATGGCATGATCATCCATGGGCTGAGAATGTCAATGTCCTTTCGGTTGCACCTCTGCTTGGCGATGCGATTCAGCGCATTCACACCGGCGATTCGGTCAGTGCTCTTTTCGACCGAAACTGGTAGGCTTACGCAGTGAAGGTGATTGTCGGCCTCGGAAACCCGGGAGCCAAGTACCAAGCGACCCGCCATAACGCCGGTTGGATGGTCCTCTCTGGCCTGGCAAAGCGACATAAGGCAAAGCCCAAATTCCTGGTGAATAGACACAGAAGTGTCATCGAAACGATGACGATTAACGGCGAAGAAGTCCTGCTTGTCTATCCTTTGACATTTATGAACCTCTCCGGAATCGCAGTCAATGCCGTTCGAAACGCATTCAATGTCGATCTTCAGGACATCCTCGTAGTGTGTGATGACATCCATGTCCAACAAGGTAAGCTTCGTATCCGTCCCAGCGGATCAGCAGGCGGCCAGAACGGCCTGAAATCTATTGCTGAGCACCTTGGCACGCAGGATTATCCCCGGATGCGCATTGGTATCGGTAAGCCCCAACCGGGAACCGACCAAATTGATTGGGTGCTCGGAACGTTTACCCCGGATGAGCAAGTCATTATGGCCGCCACAGTTGACCTTGCTTGCGATGCCATAGAACATTGGCTGGCGGGCGATTTGCCTGCCACTATGGCCAAGTTTAACGGACTTTCTGTTCTCCCTGAAGCCGGGGAATGACCCCTGTTCCGATAGAATAAGACCATGTCTGATGCCCAAGTCCCGACATCCCGTCGGGTTGCCCGTGAAACAATTCTCCGTGTGCTTTACATGATGGAGGTTGGTCGTCCAATGGTAGACGATGCGTTGCTCGAAACGATTGCAGCGCACAAATTGGATGAAGCGGCAGCAGACTTTGTGCAATCGGTCGTCCGTGATGTTCTCGCCAACAAGCTGGAACTCGATGCCACCATCACACGACACGCAAGTGGTTACAAGGCGCGGGAACTAACTGTTGTAGACCGTAACATTATCCGAATGGCTATCACAGAAGTACGGAGTGATATCTCAGATGCTTCCCAGGCGACGGTTGTCGTCGAAGCAATGGAGCTTGCCCGAAAGTACTCCGCTGAAGAAGCGACAAAGTTCATCCATGGAGTCCTTGGGAGCGTATTTGGGCATAAGCGTGTCGCAGAACCAGGTAGTGATGCGGACGAGCGCAGCGCATCAGTGGAAGGACAGAACAGCAATGAGTGATGTGACAATTCTTGATGGAACCAAGACGGCAAAGGCCATCCGCCTCGAAGTTGCCAGCAGAGTAACAGCGCTCAAAGAGCGTGCGGGCGTCACGACCGGACTTGCAGCTGTTCTAGCCGGTGACAATCCGGCAAGCGTAACGTATGTTGCGATGAAGCGTAAGGCCTGCGCTGCCGCTGGAATCCACTCAGAAGTCCATGTTTTTGATGGATCTGCAACGACTGCTGACATTTTGGATTGTGTTAATGCGCTGAATGACAATCTAAACATTCATGGGATTCTCGTTCAACATCCCCTACCAAAGGGCATCGATGAACATGCAGTCCTCGCAGCCGTCTCCCCGGACAAGGATGCGGATGGTATTGGAAGAGCAAGTCTTGGAGAACTCGTAAAGGGTGATGCACCATTCGTCGCCTGTACACCGCAAGGTATGGTCACACTGCTTGACCGTTACAACATCGACATTCGGGGCAAACACGCTGTTGTGATTGGCCGTTCAGTCATCCTTGGAAAACCAATGGCCCTTCTGCTCCTAAACCGCGACGCAACTGGCACGATTTGTCACTCACGGACGCAGAATCTTGCCGAAATCACACGGCAAGCCGACATTCTCGTTGCAGCCGTTGGCAAGCCTGAAATGATTACGGGAGATATGTTGAAGCCAGGGTGTATCGTCCTCGATGCAGGCTATAACCGTGTTGAGGGACGTTCATCCGATGTCGGTGACTGTCACTACGAGAGCTGCGCTGCTGTAGCGAGTGCGATCACTCCGGTGCCTGGTGGCGTTGGTCCAATGACAATAGCCACCTTGTTGGAAAATACTGTCAAAGCGGCAGAACGGCTGAATCCGGTCGAATGAACCTAGCGGATGCGCTGAACGACACAGCATCCCGTGTACAAGGCCTCTTTGACACGCTCATTCCGGCGACTCTGGAACCTGTGGAGCTGTCTGCGGCGATGCGGCATGCCTTGCTGGCTGGTGGAAAGAGGGTAAGACCCTACCTTTGCATTGAGGCATACAGCCTCTTTGCACCTGTAAGTGACGCCATCTATCACGCAGCTGCTGCGATTGAAATGGTTCACACGTTTAGTCTGATTCATGATGATTTACCCGCACTGGACAATGATGACCTTCGCCGGGGCCAACCGACCGTGCACGTGTTGTTTGGCGAAGCAACCGCAATACTGGCCGGGGATGCGCTCCTGACGATGGCATTTGATGTCCTGAGTCAGCCTCACCTTGGCACTGCTGAGCAGCGCATTAATGCAGTTCGGATGCTTGCTGCATCCTGCGGACCGGCAGGGATGGTCGGTGGACAAATCGATGACATTGCATTCGAAGGCAAACCCCTGACGGGTGAGCAGCTGCGACATATTCATGAGCGTAAAACCGGCGCACTCCTCGAAGCAAGTGTCGGTATAGGACTTACATTTGCGGGCGCCGGTCCGGATGATCTAAAGCGGTTGTCCCGTTATGCAAACTGCATCGGCCTTGCATTTCAGATTGTGGATGACATTCTCGACCTAACCGGTGACACAACGACCCTTGGGAAACCCGCAGGTTCAGATTTGGGGCTTGATAAGGCGACTTATCCCAAGATTTACGGACTGGACCAGGCAAAGCAAATGGCTGTCTCGCTGACATCAGATGCGAAAGAAGCCCTTTCACCGTACGGTGAACGAGCTGTACGACTTATTGCCTTGGCAGATTACTTGCTTGACCGCTCAAGCTAACGATCTCTCGCGTTTCAAAACAAAAAACAAACCGCCGCAGCCTTTTTCTGACTGCGGCGGTTTGTTTAGGTGTCTACTCGCCTTCCGCTGATTCCGCTTTGACATCCGGCTCGGTCTGATGGTCCGGAGTGTCAGCAGCGTTGTCAGTTTCAACGACATCAGCTACTTTCTTAGTACGCCGAGTCGTCGCTCTTCGTCGCTTCACAGGCGGTTCCTCAGTAATGACAAGCGTCTCTAATGGCTTTAGCTCATCCGGTACCGGAGGGAGTTCGCCCGTTACTTCTGTTGATTCCGGTAAAAGCTCATCCAAAGGAGGCAGCGTCTTGGTTTCAACAACAGCAGCTGAAGCACTCTCAGCCAACGGCTCTGCCACTTCCCTTTCGTAGCTTTCGCCGCGACGGCGGCGGCGGCGACGTCGAGTCTGTTCACCTGTATTAGGGTCAGTCTCGATGTCAACCGCCTTGGCCTCCATCATGTGCTCGGGCATCATTGCAATTGCCTTCGCAAGTAAGTCTTCCTCAGGTGCCGGGTCAATCTGAGCTGGAACATCGTCAGCTTCAAAGACAAAGGGTTCAAAGACCGGAAGGATGTCCTCTCCGAATCCATCAACCACACCGGATCCTTCAGCACCATATTCGGCTTGAACATCCGGACCACCGATGACCAGAAGCCGGGTTCCACGCTCAGGAATTGGGAAGCCACGTCCGTATCCACGGGTTGTGATGACCTCTCCATAGACTACATCATAGATTCCTGTGTCGATTGGTAGCACCACCTTGATGCCGCCCCCGGGCCCTGAATGAATGGCAAGCCAGTTATCAGATACCCACATCACGTCATCATCCGCCTGGTACCGATGAATTCCTGCCAATCGGCAAAGATTCCTTAGCAGGCCCAGACTCAGCACTGGTTCACCAATAAACATACTCTGATGCCGAGGATGCTTTCGAATGGCGACGGATGCATTACGATTAGGATATTCGGCCAGCGTTCTGGATCGGAAATCATCTGTGGCAATCAGTGGATGTCGACGAACGGCATCCCCAAATGTCATCCCGTTGATTCCCTCCAAAAGCGGCGTTCCAGAGTTATTCAGGAACGTGGAACCTGCCTTACTCGCATAGGGCTGCAGCTTGAGGTGAATACCGATAATCTCAGATAGCTCACTCACAGGGCCATCAATACAGCCTGGTGCCATCATCCAAACAACAGTTGTGCCATGATTGTTCAGCTTGGTTCGGATGGCAGATCGGGTAGCTTCCGGAATCGTAAACGCATTCAGCAGAATCGCAAGCTTCACAGTATGCGCGAATGCCTCAGAGGTTAAATCTGACAAAAGATAATAACCAACATCCACTCCTGCTCTTGCGAGGGTGTCGCGATGTCCGCCAACGAGGCTGTTCAACAGGTCTTCATCACGCACATGCATACAGGATGCTTCATCAACAAAGACAGCCACAGCTGGAGTCGGAACGGGTTCAGTACGCTTCAGATGTCGATCAAGATGGACGTAGGCGAAGTCGACCATTGCGGCCAACGCCTCCCAAATTTCCTCAGTGTCCAGCCAACCTTCACCCCAAAGGTCCATCCACGAAATTCCGGTTCCCTTTGCAAGGGCAGCACCAAAGTTTCGCGCATGCACAGTCTGCGTCTGACGGAGGTCATCAAGGCGTACATTGTAGGTGTCAGGAGACTCATCCGATGCGAGGTAGGTCTTCGTGTCATCCTCAGCAATCCAAAGCTTTCCATGAAGGGCGATGCTGTCGACAGGACTTGGGAACGGCGCGCTGCCGCCCGCTTCTCGCCCGGTGTACGAGAATGGACCGGTAAGCATATCGACATAGGGTGACGCAAGCACATCAGCGAGAGCCAGATGCCCGCTATGCCCTCTTGGAAGCTCAAAAGTGTAGCCATAGGAAACAGCAACCGTCAGCTTGTCACCGGATGTTTCCTTGACGACACGGCCAAGGCGATTAATGACTTGTGCAGCGATGGCGGATGAGAACTTGTGGAAATCCACCCATCGGCGCTCGCGTGGTCCAAAAAACTGGTTAGCTCCGACGGGGAAGTTTGTAGGAGGCGGATAGCTCGGAACATCTGCATTGTCAAAAGTGACGTTGCCATCGTGCCATGCAGCGCGAAGCTGAACGACATTTCCCCGATATTCAGAGCGCAGCCAGCGACGGAATGCCTTTGTATTGACCGGCGACCGGTCATAACCCGCTACCCGATCGTAAATCCACTCGCCATGCTCAAGATACACACCAAGGATTCGACTGGCGTGCGGACCGACTGCAAGGCGCTCAATCGCTGCCCGAAGTGCATCTTCGGCATCGCCAGCCCAAAATGCTTGCGACCCTAGTGACACATCGCCGGTCGGGCCATCGACGCCAACTGCCATGTCATCCGGATTACGGCGAACCCACCCGCTAGGTGGTGAGAAGATCAACCGGGGCAGAATCATCGCCTCTGGTGCAATCTCCGCAACGAACTGCAACATATCCTCAAGGTGTGAATAGTTACGTTCATCCGCGGATGTACGCCACGGTAGATGCGCCAGCATCGTGAAGACGCGAACACCCGCCTGGTAGGCGTAACGTATCTGTCGTTGAGCCACGGAGCGATCGAAGTCACCTTCTGTGTTCACAAAGAACATAATCGCTGGCCGCGCTTCGCCGTTGACGTGCAGGATTGGACGACCGTTAATCAGTTGAACACTGGATGCAGAAAATCGTTCAAGCAGGTCTGACGACAGCGGTGCAAAAACAGGTGGCAATGGTTCTTCGGGAATGGGTACCAGCAACGGAATCGAAGGCGGCAGATTTGCAGAGCGCTGGTTACGACGCGCAGGAACTGCGGCTTCGTCTACATCTGTCTCCGATGACTCCGATGTGGAATCCCCGCCCAGCATCAGCTGTGGAGCGGCGACCGTTCTGGTCCTTCGCAGTCCACGACCGCGTCGACGATCCCCACGCCCCTCATCGTCATCTGAGTCTGAATCACCCGCAGTGACATCTGATGAATCCGAACCTATTGTCCCGTCAGTGGCTTCCGGGTCACCCGTGCGGCCACGTCGGCTTCGGCCTCGACGTGAGCGAGCTGAACGGGATGTTTGGTCGCCCGATGCCTCATCGATTGCAGTATCATCGGAGTCACTGGAAATGGTCTCGGCTTCCAGCCCGGCATCCGGAGCGCCTTCCCCACCGCGACCGCGACGCCCACGTCCACGCCGTGTACGTTGATTTCGGGAACGGACGTTTTCAGAACCGCCAGTGGACTCCCCATTGACTTCACCAGATTCACCATCCGATTGAGAGTCATCTGTATCCGGAACGTTCGGAATTTCGACAACATTGGCTGTTTCTACCGGACGTCTGCGACCACGCGTTCGCTGAGGTCCTGAACTCTCTACGCCCTGCTGAGCATCCGTTTCCACTACCGCTGGAGCAGCAACACTTAGCGATGTAACTTCATCGACAGCTGGCTTTGCTGTGCGGCGTGCGCGTGGTTGGCGTACCGGTATGGCCGCCACATCACTTGCCTGAGCATCGCCACCAGATTGTTCATCCGTTGGGACAACCTTTTCGGTGGCTTTTGCACGCGTTCGCCGCGGCTTTGCCGCAGGTTGTTCCGCTTGGGCATCGGTGCCCGCAGCGGTTTCCGCAGGCGTTTCTTCTGATGCTGAAGCAGTCGGAGCTTTGCGCGTCCTGCGTGGCTTTGGAGTGACTGTCGGTTCGGCTTCAGTAGAAGTTCCCGATTCAGCGACATTGGAATTCAATGGTTCCACCGCAGCATCTGCTTCAGTGGTAGTACGGCGTCTTGCCATATTCGAACATCCTTTAGAGGACCCGTGCAGTACACGGGGGTGAGAAATGTGCCGCGTTAGTGCAGCATGGTCCAAAGAGTGGTCTCACGGTTTGGCAGTGGATTGTCTCAACACCGCCTCCCCGGAGCAGTCCGCCCGTTCAGCCATGAAAACAATACCACACTTGATGAGTGGCCATTCGTTTTCCATTGCGACCGTAGACCCGGTATTGATACCATAGCGGGACGATTTTGGTTCCGGTCACACAACTGGCGTACGGGGATTACCTCGAGGAAGTGTGGCATCAACACGGATGGGCCGTTCGCCTGGGCACAGCTATTTGATCCCTGGAGATTTCATTAATGGAGCTCATCCCCGTCCGCTCTGCACTGCTTAGTGTTTCTGACAAAGCCGGCTTACTCCCGTTTGCCGAGCAGCTCACCGCCTTAGGTGTCAACCTGATCTCAACGGGTGGAACGTGCAAAATGCTGGCAGATGCTGGTCTGGCAGTGCGCCCGATCGATGACCTGACGGGCTTCCCTGAAATGCTCGATGGCCGTGTCAAGACATTGCACCCATTTGTGCATGGCGGGATTTTGGCTGATCGCGACAAACCCGAGCATATGGAAACGATTGCCTCACATGGCATCGCTCCCATTGACCTTGTTGTCGTAAACCTTTACCCTTTTGCTGCAACGATTGCCAAGGAAGGGTGCACCATCGAAGATGCCATTGAAAACATTGACATCGGCGGTCCGGCAATGGTTCGCAGCACGGCAAAAAACCACCACGGTGTCGCGATCGTTGTGAGTCCGGGCGACTATTCGAGAGTCATTGATGAAATCTCAAACCTCGGTGGTATTTCGCTTACACTGCGCAAAGAACTGGCAGCAAAAGCCTATGCACATACGGCTGCATACGATGCGATGATCGCAACTTACCTTGAAACCCAGTATGCAACTGATGATGCTCCAGCAGAGCTTCCATCCACACTTCGCATCACAGCTACACGCGAGCAGGTCCTTCGGTATGGAGAAAACCCGCACCAGAAAGCAGCGTTTTACACGGTTCGCAGCTTGACTAGCGAGCCTTGCATTGGGCGTGCAACACGCCTCGATGCCAGTGGTAAGGAAGTCTCATTCAACAACCTCTACGACCTTGATGGTGCTCTAGAACTGGTTAAAGAATTCCCGGAGGCTCCCACAGCAGCCATCATCAAACATGCGAATCCGTGTGGCTGTGCACAAGGAGTTACACTCGCGGATGCATTCGACCGTGCGCGCGCTGCGGACACAATTTCCGCATTTGGTGGCATCCTTGCCGTTAACCGTATTCTCGATCTTGCCACCGCACAGCGCATAACGGGACCAAACACATTCTTCGAATGCATCGTTGCGCCAGGCTACGATTCGGATGCGCTCGAGCTTCTGCAAACAAAGAAAAAGTGGGGAGCAAATCTACGGCTGCTCGAAGTCGGTCCCCTCGATGGTGGTCCGGGCAAGAGCGGTCTTGTCATGAAACAAGTTGTAGGCGGTCTCCTCGTCGGAACACGCGACTATGCCCCACTGGATCCACGCGACTTTGTGGTTCCCACCCGGCGAACACCTACAAGCGATGAGCTAAAGGAACTCATGTTCGCCTGGAGAGTCGTCAAACACGTGAAGTCGAATGCAATCGTGATGACCAAAGACGGTGCCCTACGAGGCGTTGGTGCCGGGCAGATGAACCGTGTACGGTCCGTCCGCCTTGCAATTGAACAGGCCGCGGAACATGCTACCGGGTGTGTACTCGCATCTGATGCATTTTTCCCGTTCCCCGATGGTCCTGAGACAGCCGCGAAAGCCGGTGTGACCGCAATCATCCAACCAGGCGGCTCGGTAAAGGACGAAGAGGTGATAACCGTCTGTGATGACTACAATATCGCGATGGTCTTCACCGGAATTCGCCACTTCCGCCACTAGGCGCGTACCTGACTGTGCTGGTCCGGATTATCGGGCCAGCACCAAGTTTACTGCCTCCGTTGCGGTAGAGACCGGATAAACCGTCAGCTCATTGCGGACACCAACAGGCAGCTCTTCCAGGTCTTCTACATTTCCATCTGGAATGACGACGTGGCGGATACCCGCACCGTGTGCAGCAACCAGTTTCATTGCGATTCCGCCAACCGGTATGACCCGTCCCCTCAGACTGATTTCCCCCGTCACAGCCATGTCAGCCCGAACCGGAACATCGCGGTATGCGGAGATCAGCGAGATGGCCATCGCCAATCCTGCGCTCGCTCCATCCTTTTGGACCGCACCACAAGGTACGTGAACGTGCGCATCTACAGACCGGATTGGTTCGCCGCCACACGATTGAACCAAGTACGCTTTTACCCACGTCCATGCCGTTCTTGCAGACTCCTGCATGACGGATCCAAGCTGACCGGTGATCTCGAGAGCCTGTTCGCCACGGATACTTGGAAGGAGCTGACTTTCAATTTGGACAAGATCGCCTCCACCGCTGGTAGCGACCATTCCTGTAACAGAACCGACTTCTGCTTCCGGTAATGCACGGGCACGAGTCCTGGCGGATCGCCCAAGAATGGATGTCACCAGGTCTGCGGTCACTGGCCCCAGTTCTGTGTTTTCCTCAACAAGTCGGAGAACCAGCTGCCGCATGATTGAGTCGATTTGGCGACGGAGCCCACGCACACCACCTTCGTGAGTGTAGTCCCGAATGATCGTCTGTACAGCATCATCTGCGAAGCAAATGTCATGTCCGCCGAGACCACAGCGGCGTAGTGCACCCGGAACAAGGTGACGTTGCGCGATGTCAAGCTTTTCATCCTCGCTGTAGGCTGCGAACTCAACCACTTCCATGCGGTCACGGAGTGCTTCTGGAATATCATCCAAATTGTTCGCGGTCGCAATAAATGTCACTTGTGACAGGTTTAGCGGAACATCCACAAAGTGGTCATGGAATTCATGGTTTTGTTCTGGATCAAGGACTTCGAGGAGTGCACTCGCTGGATCACCACCGCGATCTTTCCCAAGCTTGTCAATTTCATCCAATAAAATCAACGGATTGATGACCTTGGCTTCGCGAAGCGCTTCGGCAAAATGTCCGGGGTAGGCACCAGTATACGTCCGTCGGTGTCCGCGGATTTCAGCTTCATCCCTGACGCCACCAAGGGCTATTCTAATGAAAGGGATGTTCAAAACAGACGCAATCGATGTTGCCAAAGATGTCTTTCCAACACCCGGAACACCCACAAAGCAGAGAATTGGGGCAGTATGTGCGGTACCAGCCTGTTTTCGCACCGCGAGATATTCATAGATGCGTTTCTTTGCGCTTGCAAGCCCCGAGTGCCGGTCTTCGAAAATCGAGCGTGCAGTCGGGATATCGATTGTCATCGGAGCCGTTCGCGTCCACGGAAGGGACATCAGCATGTCGATTCGATCCTTGGCTAGGGATGATTCTGTACTGTTACTCGGAAGGCGTTCGTACCGGGAAATTTCCTCGAGGATGACTTTGCGTACGGACTCAGGAATGTCGGCGTCAGACACCAGCTTGGCTGTGTGCAGGCTGTTGTCTTCCCGCGGGTCAACGACGTCAAGTTCCGCCTGAATCGCCTTTAGTTGCTCTCGCAATATGTCAGCACGATGGACACGCTCAAAATCATGGTCGAGGCGCTCGCGGATTTGTTGGCGTACAGCACTTACATGCTTCTCTCGCATCAACAATGCATGGACCATGTTCAACCGCTTACCCGGATCGACTTCGGTCAGCAGTGCGACTTTGTCGGTCACTGATGTGGGAAGGTATGGACCAATATGATCCGGGATGGAGGATGCGTCAAATGGACCGGAAACTGCTGCCAGTGCATCCGGGTGTGAGATTACACCCTCTTCCACCAACAGCTCGAACGCCTCCACAACCAACCGCGCCAGAGCCTGTCGTTCCACCACATCCACTTCGGATTCAACATCGGAAAGACAGTCAAACGCAGCAACCATGGTTGGTGCTGTCGCAACATAGCCACGAATCGCAACTCTGGAACCAGCATTAAGTGTGACGCGGGCGATGCCATCCTGAAGCCACGCAACATTTTCGATCGTCGCTACGACGCCAACGTTTACGAGGTTGTCCGGGGATGCATCCTCGGAGATGTCCCGCTGTGTAACGAGCAGGATTTGACCATCGTGGTATTGCTGACTCTGTTCGATGGCTCTTACGGAGCGCTCACGGCTTGCCAGCAATGGAAAGTGAGCACCAGGAAAGTAAACAGCATCCCGCACTGCTACAACAGGTAATATGAGTCCAGGGAGCGAATCTTGCGGATTCGTCATTTCAACGCAAGGTTCTAATAGTGCTTCACCTAATAGACTCGTCTGCGGTTTCAACTGTGCGTCCATGGGATGCACTCTAAGTCACTTATTCCTATGGAGGAATGTTGAAAATGCCTGCTTTTCTATTTCCGTCAAATGGCAGATTTCCGTACGACTCAGCCCCAAAAACGAGTTTATGCCCCAACATTCATCCGAACATAGATCGGATTTGTAAAAAACCAAGGCTTAATCAACATCGCACAGTCACCAATTGCGAACTGATATGTGTATGCTTCCACCCGATAAATGCCATCCTGGTCAAGCAAAATACTGGTATGCCCATTTCGTTCCTTATTTAGAATGATTCCATTTCGCAATACGACGAGGACGGTGTTGTCAGGAACGATGATATGGAGTCTGTCTCCCACTTGTGTAACATCGCCCGGGAGTGCCCCATTTTCTGTCTGTACAATAACATCTTGCAGAGGACGAACAAGATCGTAACAAATGATGCTCCTGCCATGAAACAATGAATGCTCTGCAGAGGGTCCCCGTTCAGAGTGATCATCCACGAACACATGGGTTGACAGAACACAGAACGAATCAGCATAGCTGGGGAATTTGTGCCACTTTTTGCCAATGCGTGTAATGCCATGTGCATCCAACGCACCGATTCCGGCGAAGCGATCATGCCGCGCAAGTTCATCATCCCACTTGGCGAACGCATCATCCGGTCGGTCAATCATCCAGCGCAGTGCCGCCCGCAAACCGGCTATGCGCCATAGGAAAAGGACAACAAACAGAGACAGGAGGTTGATATGATCACGGGCGACCGTTGAGAAGTTGATTACCTCAAGTCCCGTGGTTCCGGTGGTATCCCAGGCGTCCCACGGATGTTTCATGTCAAATGGGAGTGAAACCGCTGCGATACCGCCTACATCAAGGACGGCATCAATGGCAGTCTGCGGATCAAGCCGGGGTTCAAGGTGAAAGGTCGCAGGGAGGTTTCCGGCAAGAAGAAAAGCTCCCCCCCTCACGGTGATTTCATTGCCAACACGGAGAAACGGCAATTGATTGGAATACCGTTCAACGTAACCATCCCGCGCGGCCGCAACACTATTGTGGTCAGTCAGGAAGACGAAGTCAAACCCTTCTGCCGCAGCCGCATCCATGACATCCTCAACGGTTCCGGCACCATCAGAGTACTGAGCTGTATGGCAATGGATAACACCGCGAAGCCGAACGATGTCATTCCGCGGTGAAAACGGCTCTGCTTCATTACCTCTTCTTACAAACCAGCAAGCAAACCTCAACTGGCGCCAGAAGCCAGATGCTCCAAGAATCCGTGCAGCGATGCGCTTTTTAGCCTGTTTACTGGACATACGTTAAATAAAAAGGCACCCGCTGACACAATGCCAGCAGGTGCCGATTACCATTAGAATGTGATGAGCTGTCCGGTTTTGGATGACTCGTATATGGCTTCGAGGATTTCAGACACGACCAGAGCCTGATCAGGTGTGACCACTGGTTCTGTGTCATTTCGGATAGCATCAATCCACTTCTGAGCCTCGATATGTTCCGCTTTGGCTGTTGCACCGTCGTAGAACGCGACACCACCTGCGCCCAAGTCAACCTTGAGGTCGTAGAGACGGCTGTTTTTCTCACCATTCAGGTGCAGTCCACCGCGCATGTCCGCTCCCGCATCGGTTCCATAGAGCGAACAAATTGCCTCTCCGGTTTCACGCGTGTTCAGTGCCCAGCTGGATTCGAGAAAAATGGTTGCTCCATTGGCGAGCTCGATGAAGCCGAATGCACTGTCTTCAACGGTGTACTGTTTAGGATCCCAGGGTCCCCATGCGTTTGCAGCATTTTCACGATCTGCTAACTTACGGTAAACCGAGCCCTTGACTGACTTTACATTGTAGTTGTTCATCAACCATAGCGTCAGGTCAAGTGCGTGCGTACCGATATCGATAAGCGGGCCTCCACCTTGCGCTTCCTCATCGAGGAAGACGCCCCACGTTGGAACCGCGCGACGACGAATTGCATGGGCTTTGGCGAAGTAAACTTCGCCAAGCTCGCCATCATCCACGAGTTTTTTGAGGTATTGGCTATCCGGTCGGTGGCGGCTTTGGTACCCGATAGTCAGTTTCTTGCCGGATTCGCGTGCAACATCACGCATCAAGCGCGCTCCGGCGGCAGTCTTTGCCATCGGCTTCTCACACATGACGTGGTTGCCAGCCTGCAGAGCTGCTATGGTAATCGCATCATGTGAGATGTTGGGTGTACATACGTGTACGACATCCACTCCACCAGCGTTCAGAAGATCCATGTAATTCGTGTAGATCTTTGAACCAGGGGCGCCATACTCCTGAGCAGCTTTTTCAGCTTTGGCTCCATCGATGTCACAGAATGCGACTTGCTCAACTCCAGCGACCGTCTTCAGGCTGGGCATATGCTTTCCGTTGGCGATACCACCGCATCCAATGATGCCGACTTTAATCGTGGACATTTGAAACTCCTTACCACACGTAACGCGTGTCACTCGTTAGAGACATGCGCAACATGCAAATCGTTTCAATTATACCCGGCAACGATGCGGGCAAAAATTGAGGTTAGACAATGGCCATGTCATCCCGATGGATCACAACAGCACCGGTTGTGTAGCCTAAGGTCTCTTCTATTTCTGTGTCACGACATCCGGCGATGCGTTTGAGCTCGTTTGCATCGTAACGAACAATGCCAGTTGCGAAATGGATATCCTCGCACAGTACGCGCACGATATCTCCGCGCTCAAACTCTCCTATGACCTCGGTAATGCCGACTGCAAGTAGGCTGGCACCGGATGTCAGAATGCGCTCCTTAGCACCGATATTGCATATCACCCGTCCGGCAACTGCATTTGCCAAAATCCAGCGCGTACGTCCATCCTGAAGTCCAACCATTGGGTGCACCATAGTCCCCATCGTTCGACTTCGATTTCGCACGATTGATGCGAGCTGGTGCAGGTCAACTCCTCCGACTATCAGTGTCCAGATGCCACCGGCTGCCGCAAGAGCTGAAGCATCCAGCTTTGTTACCATCCCACCCGTACCGAGTCGCGTCACAGATCCAGAAACATAGTCACGATATTGATCAATCTGATTACCTGGAATGGATGTGACTAATTGAGCATCCGGTTTTACCAATGGATTACCAGTGAACAATCCTCGGACATCGGTCCAGAGCACAACACCAACGGCACCAACGGCGAGGGCAACCTGTGCGGCTAACGAGTCGTTATCTCCGTACCGGATCTCATCCACTGCAACCGAGTCGTTTTCATTGACAATCGGAACAACTCCAGCACTGAACATCGCCTGCAATGTATCCCGCACATTCAAATTGGCAGTCCGCGTGGAGAGTTCTGCCTTTGTCACCAACACCTGACCACAGATGCTGTTGACGCGTTTGAAGGCTTCCGACCACAAGGACATCAGATGGTGTTGTCCAACGGCTGACAAAACCTGCTTAGATGGAATATCAACTCTGTTTGCCAACATTGAAACCTGGCGCCGCCCCAAGGCAACCGCACCGCTTGAGACGACAATGACACGAACACCATCTTGGTGAAGGTCAATGATCGACGATGCAATCGCATCGAAGTTGGCAGTGTTTACGGCATCGCCACCGGATGCAACCAACGTTGACGAACCAAACTTTAGGACAACTACATCACCGCGGCTTATCATCAGCGACCCAGCTGGCGCACGGTATCCATCTCATCCGCAAATCGCTGCTCGGAGCGCAAGCGATCATATTCGCCCTCAAGTGCAGTGAACGCAGATGTCACATCTGCCAGGCTGGCGCGTGCCTGAAACGCTGCTGCGGTCGATGGAGGCATCGCAAGCATCGGATCAATCGCATCTTCTGCGGGTGCCAAGCCGCTGAGTGCGAGCGTGGCTTGCTTGACAATCAGATGTTCACGCAGTGGTTTACAGGCTTCGAGGCTTGCCATCAGCCGCTCAAGGCAGCGTCGCGCATCCGGGTATTCTTCAAGGTCTATATCCGTCCATGCTGCAAGAAACTCCTCACCTTCATCTTCAATCAGGTCGAGTGCAGCGAGACGCTTGGAACACCCCTCATGTGTTAGTCGAGACCAATCTACAACAAGCGGATCCAGCTTGTTTTGCCACCTGATTAAAGTGACTTCCCAAAGCTTGACATGGTAACGGTCCCGTTGACGGGCTAGCGCATCGCCAGCCTGTAGGAGCTGTTGATGAATGCGCTCCCATGCGGCATCACGCCCAGAGCCCACTGACGCACGCCGCTCCCACTGTGCCCGGGTTTCAGCCAGCCTTCGCTCACGGTTACGGAGCTCGACAAGGCGCTCTCCTATACGCCGCTCAATCTCGCGGAGCGACACAGTTCCTTGCGACCTTGGTGCCGATTGCTGCTGACTACGATCAGCCCCGAGTAATATTCCCAGCGACACACCAACAGCGACACCGACTGCTACACCAACACCCTGCATGAGCAGGGCTCCGAGGACAGCGCCAATGAATGCCCCAATCATCGCCCGCGTGGCATCGTTCATTTCCGGACCGAGAGAGAGCATTCCCGACATGGATGACATCGGTTCCGGCACACCACAATTCGGACACGTAGCATCCGTTTCTGTCACGTGATAACGGCACCCAACACACTGTTTATACGTTGGTTCCTGATGCCGAGGTTGTGGTTCCTGTGCCTGCATAGACATTGTTTACGTGTTTACGCCATCCTAACGTTCCAAGTCTACAGGTTGAAACCTATAGTCGGTATCCGAAACCGATGGCAAATCCAGTGAAATCCCGCCCATCTATGCCTGATGGCTGGAGATATTGCACCTCGATGTCGAGGCGGGCATGGCTTATGCTGACTCCGATTCCTGTTGCCGGTGCAGCCGCAAAGCGTGATTTCTGCCCAGTTGTATACGCGCCAATGATTCCGGCCTCTGCGAAGACGGCGAACTTTACTGGGTTGTTTGACTGCCCAACCTGTAATGACGCACGCCAGAGCGCTGGTACAAGCGTCAATCCAACTCCATCACTATCCCGCATCGGTGCATGCACGATTCGGAAATCCGGGGAGTAGACGACATCCCGTCGCGTCCAGTCTGGCCGATTGCGCAAGCCAATGGATGTCCAAGTTGAACCGAAGGATTGGCGTATAGCAGCATCGGACGGCACGAAGATACCAATGTTTGGAACGGTTACTGTTGCGGGCCGTTGCTGTAAATCCTCAACAGGTACAAACATGGTCATCATGATGGGTCATCCTAGCGCGGGGTGTACCTATCTGCCAGATAGCGACGAAGCATCGGGAACAAAACACGCAAAATTCAGGTCTTTTGCAGTGTGGAGGAAATGTACCGATGCTTACACCAATTTTTTGTGTCCTGATATCGACGACTGCACTCATTCAGACTGGGGCTGGACAGGCATCCTCACAAGCTGCTGATGTGAAGGCTCCCGATTACATCCCGAACGTCATCGCAAAAGTTATCAAAACTCCGGCGGAATGGCGAAAGGCACTCACTCCGACGCAGTTCCAAATCCTTCGACAGGCTGCGACCGAGCGTGCTTTTGCAAACTCATTTTGGAACAACCATTCAGATGGCTTGTATTCCTGTGCTGGATGCGACTTGCCACTTTTCTATTCATCCACTAAGTTTGACAGTGGAACCGGGTGGCCGAGCTTTTATCAGCCGATTCAAAAACGCGTCGTTTCTGAGCGGCGTGACGCTGATGGCGAACGCGTTGAAATTCGCTGTGCCAGATGTGATGGACACCTTGGCCATTTGTTTGACGATGCCAATGGACAGTTTGGTATCCCGAAAACACCGAGTGGATTGCGCTATTGCATGAACAGCGGAGCGATGCGCTTTCGGAAGAGGATTCCCGACCAGCCAAAGCGATAGCGATGGCTGGTCAGAGCGGTTCACTTACAAGCGATCCGTTACAGCCCCTAGGCTGGCTGAACTGACAAGCTTAGCAAACTTTGCCAGCACACCTTTGGTGTACTTTGGAGCCGGTGGCGTCCAATGCTCACGGCGCCTCGCCAGTTCATCATCGGAGACGTTCACCTGCAACAAAAGCTGGTGCGCATCGATCGTAATCGAATCTCCCTCTTGTAACAATCCAATTGTTCCGCCAACGGCTGCCTCGGGTGCTACGTGACCGACAACCAGTCCAAACGTGCCTCCACTAAACCGCCCATCGGTGATCAGACCAACTGCATCGCCGAGGCCAGCTCCGATAATTGCTGATGTCGGTGCAAGCATCTCACGCATTCCAGGACCACCTTTAGGTCCTTCGTATCGGATGACGAGGACATCGCCTGGATTAATGTTTCCCGCCAGGATGCTCTCAAGGCACTCTTCTTCGGAATCGAAAACTCTGGCCGGTCCGGTGATGACAGGAACCTTGACGCCGGAAATCTTTGCTACGGCGCCTTCGGTCGCCAGATTTCCCTTCAAAATGGCCAGATGTCCCTCGGCATACAACGGTTCATCGAAGGGGCGGACAATGTCCTGATCAGCCGGCGGTTCACTTGGGTAGCCTTCAAGCGTTTGTTCAATGGTCTTGCCGGTTATGGTCATGCAGTCACCGTGGAGAAGTCCGCGACTTAAAAGCATCTTCATGATGAGGGGTACGCCACCAACACGATGAAGATCGGTTGCAACGTACTTGCCACTTGGCTTGAGGTCGCAAAGTACAGGTACCTTTGTCCGGATGCGCTCGAAGTCATCGACCGTCAATGTCACGCCGGCAGCATCAGCGATTGCAATCAGATGAAGTACCGCGTTTGTGGACCCACCAAGAGCCATCAGGACTGTGATGGCATTTTCAAAGGCCTTGAAGGTCAGCATTTCTGCAGGAAGCCTGTTTGCGCGAACGGCATCCATCAGAACGCGTCCACTCTCCGCTGCATTCTCTGCCTTCTCAGGATCCTCTGCAGCCATCGTAGATGAGCCCGGAAGACTAAGGCCAAGCACCTCGATTGCTGATGACATGGTATTCGCCGTGTACATGCCTCCACAGCTACCGGCACCGGGTATCGCCCGGCACTCAATTTCGTGCAGCTCTTCGTCATCGATTTTGCCAGCGCTGTGTGCGCCAACCGCCTCAAAAACACTGACAACGGTCAAATCCTGCCCCCGATGTTTACCGGGCTTAATGGTTCCACCATAGACAAAAATGGCGGGTACATTGAGACGCGCCAGGGCGATGATGGCTCCAGGCATGTTCTTGTCACAGCCACCAATAGCGATAACGCCATCCATGCTCTGACCACCAATAACCGTTTCAATCGAATCAGCAATGACTTCTCGGGACACGAGGGAATACTTCATGCCCTCCGTCCCCATCGAAATTCCATCCGAAATCGTGATCGTCCCGAATGTCTGAGGCATTCCGCCTGCTTCGCGAATAGCCTGTTCGGCACGCACCGCCAAAGGCGCTATCCCCATATTGCAAGGAGTAATGGTGGAGTGTCCGCTTGCAATTCCGATGATTGGCTTTTCGAAGTCACCATCGCCAAATCCGACGGCCCGAAGCATGGAGCGGTTCGGGGCGCGATGCGTCCCCTCGGTTACAACTCGGCTGCGTTTGTTATCCACGGTACAAAACTCCTGCAAACTAGACTAAAATGTGTACTCAGTCTACGGCAGTAACACGCAGAACCATATGGACGACTTGATGAAAATGCCTTAACCAAGGCTATCGATTCAAATTTGCTAACTTCACCCTTAGACATCAAAGCTGATTGTAATAGTGTCTTCAGGGCAAAGTCCCCTATGCCAGAAAACGCGCCTTGAGAGCAGGTGTAGGCATCAGACAGGATTCCTTGTGGCCGAACCATTTGTAGCGATTACGGGCAACCACCCGGTAGCCAAAATCACGTAGAGGTTTAGGAATAACAGCAAGCAATAATCCTGAAAGTGCAAAGACGGGTTTTGCGTGATGACGAAGCAAGAGACTGATGGCTGTACTGTGGGTGTAGACACGACCATCAACAACATAAATCACAGTTGATAAATCAACCGGTGCTTTCAGGTGCTCGAGAAGCCTAGCTGCGGTATCGCTTTGAAGCGTGCAAAACTTCAGCGCATCGTGTTTTTCGACGCGTAGCACAAACTGCAGCGCACCGTTGCACAGGTTACAAACCCCATCGAACATCATTATTGGGCCGTCGGCGTACACCAACACATCATCAAGGTTTGCCATTTCCGTTTATCGACCGTCCGAAGACACGTGTAATTTGAGAGGCTCTTTGGCCCCTAGCCGTCTGATTACCAAGTCTATGCCGCCATTTCTTACGGACGCCGCAAGATATGGCTTAAACTCCTCATTCGTCATTTTGCCGGTTCGAATCGCATCAATACTTTCGATGACATCGCCGGGTTTCACACCAGCTTTCATCGCGGGCGAATCTGGCAATATGCCGTTCACAACGAGCTCATTTGAGATACGTGCCCGTGTGATGATAAACCCGTAAATTGGACCATCGGGAACCTTGACAGGCTGTGCCAGTATGCGTTGCCCCTGCCAGATCATCAGTCCGGCGCAGACAGCTGCAAAACCGCCGCCGATGAGCAAGTCACGTTTCTCCTGCTTCGTAAATGCTGCGTACCTGATGTTCGCAATGAGTACCGCCGCAGCCATCGGTGCAAGTGCCGGGACAGCCCGTACACCCAGCTGGACGGCGACGAGTGCCGCAAACAGGAACGCGTACATCCACCAAAAAGTTGAACGCTCTGAGCGAAGTTGGAATGTCGGATGTCGTGCAAGGACAGCAACACTGCTTAGGAAAACAGCGATAAACAGAACATCAGCGGGACCGATGGTAACCGAGCTGATAAGTTGAACGGTTCGGCCTCCCCACCCCCCCGGGCTGGCAGCCGCACCAGCGCCAACGCTGACTGCACTTATGAGGGGTGAACGGGTCTCGAGTAATGCACGAACTGGCCCGACGGACACAACTATGACGTCGAAAAATGCGGCGAACCCGGCAGCTGCGAGCAGTGTATTCGGGTGCTTGATAATCCTTCCGATTGCAGCTCCCACGAACACAGCACCCAACGTTCCGAATAGGTTGTTAGCACTGAGTTCAAGGAGTGGATTAATCAGCTTCCGTGAATCAGATGCCCAAAGAACAGTCAGCATCGGCGATGCAAGCAAAACCCCTGTGAGCAGCAAAAAGCCAGTCGATATTCTCAGCCGTGTTACCGAACGCGCCATTTCGAGCAAACACCACAGAATCGAGCCGAGGTATGCAATACCAAGCAGAATGGCAGGTACAGACCGCACGGGTGGGAGGAGCGTTGGCGTACCTCCATGAGATGCCGCAATTGTCTCGAGTGCAAATCCCAGAAAACGGTTTAGGAGAGAGAGCACAAATGCGAGCACTGAAGCCCCAATGAGAGACCACATTGCTGATGATTGAGAGGAATTAGTCTGGTTCACCGTGATACTCTAAGTATACTCAACCACAGAGAATCTGTGGCTGGATTGGTCAAAAGATTGCAGGTGCAACCCTTGGCCATTCAGTGATGCCTTGGTTGTCGAAAACCACAGCGCTATTGAACTTGATTAAAGGTGGATAATTCAGTGGATCCCTTGCGTATTGTGATCGCAGATGACGAACCAATCATCCGCATGGACCTGCGGCGGACACTTGAAAATATGGGGCATGTCGTTGTCGGTGAAGCCGGTGATGGTCAACAAGCCCTCGAAATCACCAAGGATTTGAAGCCCGACATTGCCATTCTTGACATCAAAATGCCGACGATGGACGGCATCGATGCAGCAAAGCTCATTTCAACGGAAGCGATTGCGCCGGTCTTACTCCTAACCGCCTATTCTCAACGGGACTTGGTTGAGCGCGCACGTGACGCCGGTGTCTTCGCCTATCTGGTGAAGCCATTCAAAGAGCTCGATCTAATGCCCGCCATCGAGATTGCTATCGCACGCTTTGAAGAGTTTGAAGAGCTCGACCGTGAAGTGAATGACCTGGAAAACAAGCTTGACGCACGCAAGACAGTCGATCGGGCCAAAGGCATCTTGATGGACCAGTATGGGCTGAAGGAACAAGATGCGTTCAGACGTATCCAGGTGCAGAGCATGAACACACGCAAAACGATGCGTGAAATTGCCGAAGCAATCATCCTCGCTAACAGCGTATAGCCCCTTCATGGACGGAATCTCCTCAGAACCGGCAATCGACACGCAAAAACTGGTTCGCCAGCTTGCAAAGCGGGATGATGAGCTGCTTGAAGCGAAAAAGCGTATTCGTCAGCTCGAAGAATCGCTCGATGCCAGAGCATCCGAGACTGCCGCGCTTAGACGTATTGCTGAAGCAACCGGCCATGTTGTCAACCCGGATGACCTCCTCCCTCTCATTGCCGAAGTCGCGCTGGAATCAACCGGTACGGATGCTGCCTATGTCTACCTGTTCAACGAGACACGTGACTACTTAGTCTTGCGTGCTGCGACGGACAAGTCTCTGGACCCTACCCTTTTTGGTTCACTGAAAGTCGCCATCGGTGATGGCATCACCGGGTGGGTAGCCCGTGAGCGCAAACATGTCGCAATTGCCAGTGAAGCATGGACCGATGAGCGCGTTCACTTTATAAAAACCTTGGGAGAGGACCGCTTTCAATCGATTCTGTCGGTTCCTCTTATCTGGCATGGCGATGTTATCGGTGTCGTCAATGTACAAACATACGCTCCGCATAACTACACCAAGACACAGGTTCAGCTGCTGTCGAGTATCGCTTCACAGGTGGCCGGTGCAATCCAGGCATCCCGTCGCGTACGCAGCGCGGAAAAACGTGCAAGTCATCTGAGTACCGTGGCTGATGTCTCCCGCGCAATCACTGGTGATCTCTACCTCGAAGAGATTCTTCAGCTGGCTGTCGCAGCAACAAGTCGCATCATGTCATTCCGAGTGGTGTCTCTGTCCCTTGTTGATGAGGAGAAGGGACTTCTCGTCCTAAAGGCTGTCAAAAGCCAAAGCAAAGAATATCAAAAGCGTCCAAATCTTCCATTGACTCAGGGAATCTCCGGAAGGGTCATCGCTACCGGGCAACCCCATACCGCATACAACGTTCAGGATGAGTCAGACTATGTCCATAGTGCGCTTGCAAAGCAGGAGGGTTTGACGAGTGTTGCGATGATTCCCCTAAAGGTTCGCGAGCAAGTGACTGGCGTACTGTCCTGTTACACCGAAAAGCCACACAAGTTTTCTGCATCAGAGCTCGATGTGTTATGCACGCTTGGAAATCAGGTGGCCGTCGCGATTCATAATGCAAATCTGATGGTTAAAGGCGCTCTTCTTCAGGAAATGCACCATCGGGTCAAAAACAATCTCCAACAGATTGCAAGTCTCCTCAGACTCCAAAAGCACCATGCTGCTGGCCGCTCATCGGCTGAGGTCCTGGATGAAAGCATCAACCGTGTGATGGCGGTTGCTGCAGTCCACGATTTGCTAAGCCGGGATGACCTCGACACCATTGCGATTCGAAAAATCGCCGATTCTATTGTCACAGCTACACAGCAAAGCCTGACATCGCCGTCGCAGCGCATTGAAATGTCGGTTGAAGGTCCTGATCTCCGCCTGAACTCAAAGCATGCGAATTCACTCGCTTTGATCATTAATGAGATGGTTCAAAACAGTGTTGAACACGGCTTTAAGCATGCACAGGTCGGAGAGATTCAGGTACGGATTACTGAGGAGCCAAACGATTGGTTACTGCAAGTGCGCAATACTGGCGATGCGCTGCCGGATGACTTTGACTGGCAGAAGCATCACGATCTTGGCCTTAAAATCGTAGATTCATTGACCCGTGGCGATCTTGGCGGTGTCTTTGCCCTCTATCGCAAGGGTGACTGGACTATTTCGGAAGTACGCTGGCCAAAGTAACTATCCGAATCGCTCTCACATGTTGTCTTTGCTCAAACGATTAGTGGATTCTGTTGCCTAACACCAGTGACCAATGGATTGTCACGCAGCGTCACGCATGACTTGCTTCTCGGACAACAACCGTCTCTCCATGCAGTAAAGCAGGGCACGTTTTTGCAATCGCCACCGCTGTGTCCATATCCCTGGCCCGGATTACGAAGAATCCCGTCACGACATCCGAGAGTCCATCAGGTTTAGTTTCGAATTCGGTAACATCACCTGTGCCATTCCCGACCAGCAACCGATACTGCCCACCGCAGGGCCGTCCTGTCACGAAGGTGCCACTGTCCTTCAGGTCAGAGACCCACCGCCCGTATAGCGACATCAGACGCGACTGTTCATCGTCCGGTAGTTTAGACCAGGCTGCATCGCATTCATGCATCAGAATGACGAACTCGGTCAGGTCATCGTTTTCGGTAAAGTGGCTCACTTACGGATTTTTCAGCACTGCGAGAAGGACATCGGCAACCTTTTTCAGTGATTCTCCACTGCACTGTTCGGGCGTGTCATCCAGCGTGTGCCACGGAGCATAGTCGAAGTCAATCAGATCAATCGCCTTCCAACCGATGCGCTGAAGCTCAAGATGGTCATCCATGATTTCATGCCCGGGAGCATTAATAAACTCCTTTATTCCCAGCTTGGCAGCAGCCCCAAAGACCTTGTCGTTGATATCTTTTGCTGCACGGTCACTGTTGTACTCGCGTCCAATTTGAAGGTCTTTGTCACCAATCATGTCAATGAGAATGGCGTACTCAGGCTTCCCAAGTACTGGATTTTTCGCGTAATACTTTGCGCCAAGGAACATGTCCTGAATACTTGGACCGTAATCTTCACCATCAAACAGAACAAACTGGACGCCAACATTGATACCGCTCGCCTTGAGCTGCCGGGCCACTTCAATGAGGACTGCGACGCCGCTTGCACCATCGTTTGCTCCAGGAATCGGCTTTCGCTTCTTGTCTGCTGATATTTCCATATCGGCCGACGGGCGCGTATCCCAGTGCGCACACAGCATAATTTGGCGTTTCGCTGTGGGGTTATAGTGAGCGAGGATATTTGTCATCGGAACCCGCCCACCGCGCGCGACCATTGAGAAATCCTGACGCTTTGCCGGCGTTCCCAAGGCCTTTGCAAACTCGGCCATCGCCCAATCACGACACGCTGCAGCGCCAGGAGAGCCAGGGGTCCGTGGTCCGAATGAAACCTGCTTCTTCAGATCAGCGTAGGCACGTGCGGCATCAGATGGCCCTGTCGTCGCAGGAGGAGCAGTGACAGGTGCATCAGAAACTGTTTTTGCACCGCAGCCAACCAGCGCTATCACTACGGCCGTAATCATCCACTCTATTCGCATTCCAGGTACCTCACTGCCCGTTAATTTTGTAGGAAGGAACGACTGTATTGCTTCCTGTTTGCTTTCGAAAACATCCGATAATTGTAAGGTTTGTCGTACTGCGCACAGCCTGTTTGTCCCAAATTTGAAAATATCCCAGCTGACCATCAGCCAGCGGTTTTGGCATCGCGACCCGATATTGTTTTGTCGGATCCAGTCGTTTGCCACCCACACTTACATTCATTAATCGAGCACGACCATCAGCTGTAACAGAAACGGTTGTCGTCATACCTGCGGTAGACAACAGCCCACCGAATGCTTTCGGCACATGCGAGATCGACCTGGTCATCGCGTTTTGTATTTGGATCCCGGTGAGTTCCATCACCACGATGGAGTCATCCTGTAATGGCACGACATTTTGTGTGTCAGGCGTTATGTTCGCGGAAAAAGTAGCCGCCGGAACAAATGCCAAGTCAGACTTTGCATCCCGCCAAACGACATCTGCCAATGCAGCAACGACTGGCAATTCTTTAAGTGGAAGGTCAGTAGGTTTGTTTTGCCTAGGCATCAATGTCATCATTGGAATCATCCCCACTGGTACCTTTGCCCGCAATATAGCGGAGGTATGCAGTCATGAATGGCTCCAAGTAGCCATCCATGACCTTTTGGACGTCTCCAACACTCGCTTTTGTTCTAACATCTTTGACAAGTGTGTAGGGTTGGAAAACATAAGAACGTATCTGTGATCCCCACTCGATGTTAAGCTGTGTCCCACGGATTGCAGCGAGTTTTGCTTCTTCCTGTCTGGCTTTCACTTCTGCAAGTTTGCCACGTAGCATTTGCATCGCGACCTCCTTGTTTTGCAGCTGTGAACGTTCGTTTTGACATTGAACGACCAAACCAGTCGGCACGTGTGTGATACGCACCGCCGAGCTTGTCTTGTTGACGTGCTGTCCACCAGCTCCACTCGCACGGTATGTGTCAAGACGGATGTCTTCAGCTCGGATTTCAACATCGGTGTCAGATTCAACCTGTGGCATCACTTCAACCGCTGCAAAGCTGGTTTGGCGTTTGCCATTTGCATTGAATGGACTGATCCGCACTAACCGATGTACGCCGTGCTCTGACTTCAGAAATCCATATGCGTTGCGCCCGGAGATAAACACTGTTGCAAACGAAATACCGGCAACTTCGCCTGGAAGTTCCTCGTGGATTTCTGCCTTGAAGCCATTGTCTTCCGCCCAGCGCACGTACATTCGAAGCAGCATTGCCGCCCAGTCGCACGCTTCCGTACCGCCGGCTCCCGGTTTGATTTCCAAAATTGCATCAACGGCATCATAGGTGCCAGCGAGGAGCGTCTTGACTTCAAGGGCATCAAGCCCCGCAACGATGTCCTGAATCGCCCGGACAACTTCCGCTTCGTAGCTGTCTGGATCAGTATCCTCTTGGGCAAGCTCATAGAGAACCTGGACATCATCCACGCTTGATCGGAGGACATCGAAGGGATCCAAATCTGCCTTTGCCCCCGCGAGGCGCTGCATGAGCTTTTGCGCTGCCGCCGGGTCATCCCAGAGGGATGGTTCTGATGATTGCTGCTCTAACGCAGCTATTTCTTGACGACGCTTCGAAAGGTCAAAGATGCCTCCCGAGTTCATCAAGACGATTGCTTAGAGCTTCGATGTCGCGAAAGTGGTCTGCGAGCATTAACTAAACGTCCTGACTATGAGTAGCGGTGCCATTTACGGGACCACCCATCAAAAGTCTACCATGGGCGATGGGCTGCACCTGACACAAAGGGGACTTCGGTCCAGTGCAACCTATCCATGTACTTGTCCAGCAACGGTACTTATCGACGTCAGGAACCGATTTATTGACCTACCAACGGATTTTTTCCGGGAAAAACTCGGCAATCAGGTCCTCATAGTAGGGTTTTAGTGCTTCAACATCAGGCTTGGAATCTGACTTTGAATAGAGATCAAATTCATTGAACTTCAACACCCAAGGCAACATCGCACGGTCATGATCGTTTTCAAACTGGCGATATGCACCCTCCCGATGCCACGGATAAAACGAGTGGTAGCGCAGCATCGCAAGGCCCTCCGCAGGCAGATAGTCTTTTGCGACCTGATAGATATACTCGTCGTGTCCCCAGGAGAGATGAACGTTGTCAAAGCCACATCCACGTTCGTAAATGCCAAGCTCGGTGGAATACACAGCATCATCGTGGTCAGGGTTTAGTGCCAAATATTCACTAAAGACGACACGTTCGCTATGTCTGCACCCGACAGCAAAGGTATCCCCGACGACGGCCCATTGAGGTTCTCCCCACAGGCATAGAATTTTGCCAAGATCGTGAATCAGGCCGGTTAGTATGAACCAGCGTGGAAGCCCTTGCTCTCGGATTCGCTCCGATGTTTGTAGGAGATGTTGTATTTGCGAGAGGTCGGTATCCGGATCGGAATCATCCACCAGTTGGTTGAGATACTCCATGGCTTCCCAGATTCCCATTTCCATCCGGTTTAGTCCAAGGTATTCAGCTTTTTTGCTTTTCACGAAGGCGAGCGTTTGACCGATGTGGTTGATGCGGTAGAACTCCCGGACGCTTGGTCGTACCTCAGCAGCATAATTTCGGAAGGCATCCTTCGGCTTATCTTTGTCGGTGAACATGCTCTCGCCGGCGACGGGATAACGCGTCTTGAGATCAGCTTCCCAATCGTCAAGGGATTGCAGCGGATTGTCGCTCATTTGGAAACTCCTTCACCATTGCTAAAATAGCGCCTTGGTGGATTACATCGGTAACGGTGATACATTATTGCCACGATGCAGCATCAGACAGCAACGGCAAAGCGTAAGAAAAAGCCAACCCAGTGGGGCCTGGCGGGAATTCTGCTATGTCTGAACATCGCTATTTACTATCTTCTGTTTGTTTGGCCCACTGGCACTGCCGGGAGGAAATCGTCACCATCCCCCGGACCCGTTCATGCCAATGCAGCTGTTGCAGTGCCCCTTGGCAAACAGTAACGCTTTAAGGAAATCCAAAAGGTTGCTTCCGATGGTTACGCGGCTAGGCTAACCGCATCCGTTAGCCGGTTCCACTGGAAGTTCCTGGAACGTCCAACTCTGACATTCGCCACCTTTACGGACGATGCACTTCGTTAATGCGCGATACATGGTCATTCCCTGAACGCTAACGACAAGTATTCGCCCCAAGAGCATTCATGAGGAGCTCAGCGGATGCCACATTTGTCGCGAGCGGAACATTGTGGACATCACAGACTTTCATCAACGCCAAAATATCAGGCTCGTGCGGATGCGCAGTTAGAGGATCTCGAAGAAAAATCACAGCAGCGACTGTACCCTCGGCTACCATCGCTCCAATCTGTAAATCGCCACCCAGTGGTCCGGACAGGCAACGATGAACAGTCAGTCCCAGCTGGTTTTCAAGCAACCCACCAGTCGTGCTTGTTGCCACAATTTCAAAACGGGACAGCACACTACGATGCTGCCCCGCGAACTGGACCATTTGGTCTTTGCGACCATTGTGGGCAACCAAAGCGATGCGATGCGCTTGCCCGGTCATCATTATGGCTGTGGTTTGAGTTGTGTAAACGCAACCACAGCGCTGATAATCACTGCAACAGCGCAAAGCGACACCACACCCGCAGGCCAAATCGCCTGAGTCTTGATAAACCCTGGAAGCATTCGGGGCAGAGGTGCTATGGCGCCAATCAGGATCAACACCAGCCCGACCTTGGGATTCTTTGCCATGAGCAGTGCACCGGCAATAGCAAAGAGTCCTGTACCGAGGCCTGCGTACAGAGAAATCTTGGATTTGGAGGCGGCAGATAATCCGCCTCCAATCACAATCAAGCCATACAGGCCAGCAATAGCCTGCATTAACTGTGTATTCATTATGCTAGTTTCTCCGCGAGGTCGGTATTTTCCCATGGAAACGCGGAATGACCGAAGTGACCATTACGGGCAGTATCACGGTAGATTGGCCGTCGTAGGTCAAGCATCCGGATGATTCCCGCTGGTGTCAGATCAACGGTTGCGTTGATCTTTGCGGCGATGTCGAGGTCCGTAAGTCCCTTAGCTGCCGTTCCCCAGGTATCCACGCGGACAGAGACTGGCTGTGCGACACCGATGGCGTATGCCAGCTGAATTTCGCATCGCGTCGCAAGACCGGCCTTGACCACATTCTTGGCAAGATAACGTGCAGCATATGCAGCAGAACGGTCAACCTTTGTAGGATCTTTTCCCGAGAATGCACCGCCACCATGACGCGCATAACCACCATAGGTGTCGACGATGATTTTGCGCCCGGTCAAGCCTGTATCTCCGTGCGGCCCACCGATTACAAAGAGGCCCGTGGGGTTAATATGCCGGATGATATCTCCGGTCACAAGGTGCTCAACTTCAGCAAGAACCGGAGCGAAGAGGTGCTCTTCCACCAATGCCTTGACATCTTCGAGGGACAGGTTTTCATCATGCTGGGTTGAAAACACCAGCGTGTCAATATGGTGAGGGCGACCCGATGCATCATAGGCCATCGTGACCTGACTCTTTGCATCCGGGCGGAAGCCAAGACCAGGATTCGCGCGACGTACCTCTGCCTGACGGCGGGTAAGACGGTGAGCAATAGCGATTGGCAATGGCATCAGCTCTGGCGTCTCATCACAGGCATAGCCGAACATCATGCCCTGATCTCCCGCACCACCTGTGTCCACTCCCATCGCGATATGCGCACTCTGTGCGTGGACATAGTTGCGAACTTCGACATCGGCAGCCGAGAACATGAGTGCCTTATCGTCATAGCCGATGTCCGTAATCACAGAGCGTGCGATACGGTCGATTACATCCGAATTCAGCTCGGCGCCTGTGGTGACTTCACCAGCAACGACACAGAGGTTCGTTGTGACCAACGTTTCGCAGGCGACCCGGCTCATCGGGTCTGCAGTCAGACAATGGTCCAGAACGGCATCACTTACCGCATCTGCAACCTTATCCGGATGCCCTTCTCCTACGGATTCAGACGTAAACAACGAATACTCTGCCATACTCATCTCCTGTAACCGACATATCTTGGGTTAGCGGCTTGATCCCGGACCAATTTCATATATGTCGTTTTGCCAGTCCATCATACCGAACAATGGGTATCGGAAAACGTAGTTCAATGCTGCGGGATGTGGCGCAACGAGGTGAATCTGTCCTGTTCCGACAAACGGAGGAAGCAACACGTGTAGTTCATCGCCTACCTGCATCGATAATGCCGTCCGACCATCTACATAAACTGATGCACCCCGCCACCGGTCACTTAAAGTAAATTTCACGATTCTGAGTCGCTCAGAACCGCTCACTACATCCACACATATTTCGCGAATGGACTTTTCGGTAACTGTCGTGACCCTCAGTCCATCGAGGCTCAAAACACCGATATCTGCACCGCGCCGCAACTTTCCGGATGGACGCTGTCCAAGAGGCGATATATAAGCATCCAGAAGATAGTCAGCCACAGCTTCCGACGCTGAATCAGGGATCGTGGATTTTGTAGTTGAACTTGTAAAGGTCCTGTTTTCATCGAGGCGCTCAGGGCTCTGGCCACGTGGAATCATCGCTGTCAGGTTTGCAAACCTGCCAACGGCATCCCGTGAAAAGACCGACCAGGAGTGTGACAAAAATGCCACGGATGCATCTTCCACCTCACCAGGCGTTAAACCACCATCGGGATTTTGTAACGCAATCGCAAGCGCAGCTGAGATATCCGAAACTTCGCGGGGGTCAGATGACTGGAATCCGTCATCAGACCTTCCAACACACCCCCATAACCAGTCCGTCCTGACTTGAACTGCCGCAACGATTGCAGCAAGGGATGTTTTAAGATACGACCTGCTCGCTGCATCACCGACGTGCACCGTGAACGCATGGTCTACCAGAACCACACGCGCCAGTGAAGCAACGTCGTCTACCTCACGTTTTTCCACGTCATATCCGCTTCGCGGTAACTGAAGGTGGACTCCCGTTATCGGTTCGGCAGTATCAAGCAATGTAACTTTCGAACGCCGCACTCGATAAGTCCGAATCAGATTCGATCTGACATCTGATGGCAACCGCTCTGCTGCTATCAGCCAGGGATAGAGCGTCCATAGGCTCTCCGCTGGCGCCATACCGGGCGGATTCGCCTTGAGACGCCCGCTCGGCGTCGCAATATCTTCCCCATAAATTGCGGTTGCTGGATGCTGTGGACGCAACAGGGTCACACGAGATGTTTTTTCGGCGACATACGAATACGGTCCATAGCGGGTTCGAATTTCCGTACGTACCAAGGGGCCTGTAACACGCGCTGGAAAACCAGCTTGCAGTGCGAGCGACAAAATTGGTGAAATGGGTGCGTATGGCGTGTTCCAAGATTGCGTTGTTGTGATCTCAGTCGCAGAGAGCTCATTTGAAATGCCCTGTAGAACCGGAATTGGTGCATCTCCCCAATCCGAAACGGCCTTCCATGCGGCATTCAATGATCCTACGGGTCGGAGACCAGTAGGTGTCGTAAATATGACTTCTCCAAGTGCCGTCGGTGACTCAACCGTCAAGCCATCGCCGGTGAACCAGGCCTTCGTCCCTTGGCTTCTCGGCACCTTTATCAGCAGTGGAACAGCCGGGTAGCGGTCTCCCGGGATGACCAACAGCCACCCCTGCTTTAGTCGGGTTGGATCAAGCCCAACGCGTGTAGGTTTTGACGCACGATTCGTGAATCTCAGGACAAGCTGCTTCCCAAAGGTTGCTGAAAATCCGGGGTAGACCAGCGTGTAGCGGATTTGACTGGGTGCCCCGGCACCACCGCCTTCAACGGCAAGTATTTTTTCAGTTGGATTGATCGATGTCACGACAGCCGAGAGTGCAGCTTTTGGATCTCCCCAGCGGATATTTAGTTCCGGGTTTGTGCCAAGCAGTGTAAATCCACGCGGATGTACATTCGTTGTGAGAAGCCCATCCTCATGAAACCTTCCAAAACGCCCGTACGCCTGATCGGCGAGCACTGGACTCAATATTTGAAAGGCAAGCACCAACAAGAAAACAACTTTTTTCACGATAGGCGCATTGTAGGTTATTCATGGGGCCATCGGTAAACGATGCACACGCTACACTACGTAATTGTGAAATACCGCTTCCGGCACCAGGACCGTGCCCCATACATCGTCATACCGATGCGTGCAGGATCCGTTATCACTGCGCATCCCAAAATGCCGGAAAAGTCGATCCCTCTTGCCACCGTGACATCCGCACGAAACACCGTTCGGTTAGCCCCCGGTCTAAAGTTCACAGTTCGCAGGTTCACTAAGAGTTCTGTCAGCCTGACAGCCGAGTCCTCCGGACAATCACCCGATGCATTACAGATTGGTTCACAAGCCTTATTGGAAGATAAGGATTTCCCCACAGTCATTACTGCTGACGCGGCAGGACTTCCGCTTGTGACATCTGGTCTGCTCCGCATTGGGATGCATGCCGAAGTCATCAGTGTACAAAGCGCATCAGGTGAGAAACTGATGGCGGTGCGTATAGACATCTCACATCCAGTCACCGATGACACGGCAATCGTGTTTGAAAACATCCGGGATGGCACGATTACCCTGAGAAAGGATAATCGGCCGGACAGAGTGATCGGCAAAGTGATTCGGGCGGCAACCGGCACAGGCAGAATAGATGGAACAGAAAATCTGGGAAACGGTACCGTTGCCGAGGCAGGACAATCATCTGTTGTGCTCTCATCGTCGCAGGAAGCCGCTGCTCCCCCTAGTCCGTTTGCGGAACGCCGCGGTGGGCTGCAAATTACATCGCAGAGCGATATTCACCCTTACACAGTTGTTATGAAGGATCCCCTTCCGATCGCAGTTCTGAGCGGCTTTGCATTTGGCGGTAAATCGCACATCGCTGATGTTCAACGCGAAAATGGAGATTGGGAGCGCTTTCCATCGGTTGTCGGGCACCGCGCAGACACCTTTGTTCGCCCACATGCCAAAGGAAAGGTCATCGCCATTCGTATCCGACCGACAAATATCTCATCCATTGGTCAAGCGATTCAGGCAGTGGCAATGCAGTTTGACAAGGCTGCACTGGCGGATGCAAACAAACGTAAGGTCCCCATCATCAGCGGAATGCATACTCTGCGGATTTCCCCGACAGATCCCGGGCGTGTTGCATCACTAAAGATACGAATTTCGGACTTGCTTTTTGTGATGAATGTGAAGCCATTTTCCAGGACGTGGGATACGACATCCCTACCGGATGGTCTTCACTCGGTTAACGTCGAACTCCTCGACGAGACGGGCGCATTGATTACGACTACGCGACAGGAAGTCTTTGTACGAAACCGCGTTCTGTCCACGGAGCTCTCCTCGTGCCAGTGGTAGTTCCACCGGCACCGATACTCCCGCCATTTAGGGCTACATGGTCGGGAATGTCGACGAAGGATGCGCTTGCAGAGCTTCGGGATGCCAAAATCCAGTGGGGTGCTCTCGGGATTACGGCGACCACCGTATTGGTCAAACCATCCATTACCAACCCATCTATCCTTAGAATCACGGACGGCTTTCGTGCGGAGCGCGGTGGAGACAAGCTGATTGGTAAATCCGTTTCATTTGATGTCACGACGCAGGTTCTTACCGGTGAGGCGGTATCGATTCGTCATGATGTCTTTCGGATTGACACAGGGAGTTTTATCCGCAGCCCATCAGGGATGACACTGACTAATGTCGTTGTTGTTGATAATGCACCTGACCAGAGCAGCACTCTCTCGATTTCAGCGTCAAAACTTTCCTACAATGCGACATCCGGACAATGGAACATTCAAAATCTTGGGCTTGGACTTTATCGTGCCCACCTGCTGACGGTACCCAGCGTTCGCTTTCAGACCGGAAGCAACGCATCGGCTAGTCGGGCAACGCGATTTCAACTACCTGTGTCCATGCGGCAATCAGGAATTTCGGGTCCGGTTGCAACACTTGCTTATTCTGCGCAGCCGGCACCCGGCGTCGGTGCAGCACTGGTTTACGAACAAACGGCGAAGCGTGGCGATGCGTCATCTGTTGCACTCTCTTATGAGGTGGCTAATCAGCGGAAGAGACTGTCACCACAGCCTAAACAGGAAGCCGAAGGACCTCCTTTAGGGGATGCTGCATCGATACTGGCGGAGCCGTCATCCTCAAAGCGTGACGTCGCACCGCGCCTGCAGCTGCCAGCCGTTATGGGACCCTCCATTGGCGCTATAGGCACAAACGCTGTCTCCGTGAACATTGCAAAACGTCAGGAAATAAACAGGCGCTACAAAACCGTCCTGATTGACAACAAGCCTTTAGTCGCACTGAGTTCATCCTGGGTCATGGGATCATCTGCGCTGGAAGCACACATTGAATCTGGCGAACGGGCTGAGACAGACTTGCAAACAACAGTATCGTCTTACAGGACGATGTCATCGGTACGCTTTCGCTCAATCGTTCCTGTGTTGAATCACCCGCTTCCGGTGGAACTACAATCGGTGCATGTAAGTGCAAGCGACTCCTATCGGTATACACAGCTTTCTACAGAGCTGATTCCGCGCAGATCTGGCGCCCGTTTTTCTGCGGCACTATCAGTACGCGACATTAGTGGTCGTGCAACGTATTACTCGGATGTTCTTGAGGCTCCCTCTGAACTCCAGCTACGTTTGAATACTCCTGTTTCCGGTTGGCAGATTGCTCTCGGATCGCGCCTCGACCTGACATCGAATCACTTCTTTGATACCGAGGTTGCTGTGGCGGCTCCAGGAAAGGTCATCCGTCCGGAATTCCGCTATCGAACGCGCGGTAACCAGTTTGCCATCAATATTGCAATGCCGTTTTTCTCTCTCTGATATCCGCAGGAATGCACCATCAGTAAGTAGAAATACCTGCCTATGGAACGACGATTATTTTTGACGAGTGCGGCCACCGGCTTTGCGCTCACCACTCTCCCTGATTGGTTTTCTGCGCGCGCTGAAGCTGCAGAGGCCGAGGCGCAAGCGGCTCGCCCACGCCGTGTCGCAGCGAACGATAAGATTCGCATCGGCTTAATTGGAGCCGGCGGGAGCAAAGGCGGCTTTCGTCAGGGACTTGGCGATGCAAGAAACATCGCAAGCCGACCAGGTGTTGAGTGTGTTGCCGTTTGTGATGTAGACCTGAAGCACCTTCAGGAAGCATCCGAGGTCTTTGAAGGATCGAAAAAGTACGTCGACTTCCGCTACCTGCTGGACCGCAGTGACATTGATGCTGTCGTTATCGGGACACCTGATCACTGGCATGCTGTCATTGCTGGTATGGCAATCCGTAAGGGCAAGGACGTTTACTGCGAAAAGCCGATGACCCTGACGATTGGTGAAGGTCAACAGCTTGTCAAGCTTGCAAAGGACAATGGTACGGTTTGGCAAACAGGCTCCCAGCAGCGCTCAGATGCGCGCTTCCGCCTCGCGTGTGAGCTGGTGCGTAATGGTCGTATCGGACAGGTTCGTAAAGTCACAGCGCATTTGCCTGGTGGAAGCCGGGGAACGAACTTCCAGGTAACCGATGCACCGGATGACTTCCTTTTCGATATGTGGCTTGGCCCTGCACCTGAAACCCCATACATCAAAGAGCGAACCCACGGGTCTTTCCGCCATTGGTTTGATTACTCCGGCGGTATGATGACCGACTGGGGGGCCCACCACCTCGATATTTCCCAATGGGGTCTTGGAATGGACAAGTCCGGTCCGGTCAAGATCAAGTCAACGGGTACCGCACAGCCAGTAGATCCTGATAAGCGATCCTTTGAAGCATTCCTTGAGTATCAGGTCACTTACACCTATGCCAATGGTGTAGAGCTCATTGCGACTGACAAGGGCGAGAACGGCGTTACGTTTGAGGGCGAGGATGGTCGGTGGATTTTTGTATCGCGTGGTCGAATCGCAGCCAGCGATCCAAAGCTCCTGACAGATCCGTTGCCAGAGAAGGCTGAGCGCTTGTATGTTTCCGATAACCATGCACAGAACTTTGTGGATGGCATCCGCTCCCGTAAACAGCCAATCTGTAATGTCGAAGTTGGACATCGCTCCGCATCCGTTTGCCACCTGGGCAACATCTCACTTCGCCTTGGTGGCCGTGAGCTGAACTGGGATCCCAAGAAGGAAACCTTCAAGGATGATGCAGAAGCGAACGGGATGATCAACCGCAAGATGCGCGGAGGATGGACCATCTAAGCTAAATGAAGGTTTGCATAAACACTTCAACCATTCGCGGGCGGGGCTTGTCCCTGCCCGTTTTGGCATCTATGGTTGCCCGTGCAGGTTGGCAGGGCATTGAGCCCTGGATTGCTGAGCTCGAAGCGGTTGATAAACAGCCAGGTGGTCTTGAGCAGCTCGCAAAGCAGCTGAGTGACCTGGGTCTGGCGATGCCAAGTGCGATTGGCTTCTCTCAATGGATTGTGGACGACCCGGCACAGCGGAAGGCAGGTCTTGAGGATGCCCGCCGCTGCATGCGCCTTGTAAAGCGTGCCGGTGGAAAACGCATTGCAGCAGCCAGTATCGGGGCCCACACGCCTGAGAGCCGGGTCATTCCAAACGATGTCATTGCTGAGCGATTCGCTTCACTCGCGGCGATTGGTCGTGAGGAAGGCGTTGAACCTGAACTTGAGCTGTGGGGCTTTTCGAGAAACTTGAAGCGCCTTGATACTGTCAAGCAGGTTTACAGAATAGCATCCGCTCCAGGTTCATCCATGCTTCTCGATACCTATCACCTCTACAAGGGTGAATCTGATCTCTCAGACCTATCTGACATCAAGGCAACGGAGTTGGGTGTCTTTCATATAAACGATTATCCTGCCATGGCGCCTACGGCAATTGCTGACAAGGACCGTGTCTTTCCAATGGATGGCATCGCGCCTGGTGCACAGATTATTCGTCAGTTGAAGAAGTCTGGATGGAACGGTTACGTAAGCCTTGAGCTGTTCAACCCAGAATATGACCAGCTTCCGATCGAACTCGTCATCAGGACAGGGCTGGAAAAGACAAAGACGCTGCTGGCAGCCTCGAAATGAAAAATCCCTCAGCGTTCGCTGAGGGATGATTCCCGGACAAGGATTCGAACCTCGGTTTTCAGGGCCAGAACCTGACGTGCTGCCGCTGCACCATCCGGGAGTGCGCAAGAATCCTATCGTGTGCCGTTGAACAAAGCAAGGTTTTCACGCAGTTAGGTTCTATAATGTCGATGATGCCTCAGGAGCATCTATGATCATGGCCGACGCAAATCTGTTTACAATCGAGCTGTCAGGTCGCAGTGAGCACGTCAGTGCAGTGCGACGCGCGATGCGCATTCTGGCAAAAGAAGAGGGATTATCCCCCGATGCGGGCGATGACCTGTGTTTGGCTGTCGGAGAAGCCTGTTCCAATGCCGTTGAGCATGGAGAACCTGACTGCAGGATTCAGGTTCGTGCCCGTCGTAGCGGTCGTGATGTGATCATTGATGTTGACAGTGCGGGAGAATATGTCCCATCGAGCGCAGCAACCATGCCGGAGACAGATGCTGAGGGTGGTCGCGGACGTGCATTGATGCACGCTCTCACGGATCGGGTTGAATATCTGACACAACCTGGTCGGACAATCGTGCGATTGGTTAAGCGAATATTCTAAAGACGCTCTGCCGGTTGTCCGATAGTATTTGATACTTCATGCAGTCAGGGAATCACGGGTACATACGATGGAAGAAGATCCACTTAAGCTTTGGCAACACATCCATGGAGCATCCGTACACTTCCCTCTGGCGATGGCAATTTGTGCCCTCGTAGCACGGATTGCACCGACGAGAATTCTGGCCGAACACCGCGAAAGTTTCATTCGCCTCTGTGTCATCGCGGGTGCCCTAATCAGTATTCCTGCTGTAATCAGTGGTCTGGCGGCGATGAATGGCTGGTTTGGGATCGAACCCTGGACCGCTGGGAGATTAGTGGGACACCGAAACAGCGCCCTTGTCGGCAGTATTCTCCTGATAATGCTTGCACAGCTGCAGGTGATTGTTAAAGAACCACCCCGTTGGTTGACCACATTATTCTTGCTAGTAAGTGCTCTGGCGATGGGCTATGCAGGGTTTCTTGGCGGTTATGTCGCACGGGGATACTAGTTCGTGGACTGGCGCGGCAAGCCGGTCTTATTAGGTATCGGCGTCAGTCTTATCCTCATTGGCGCCTTCGTATCTCTACGAAAACCTCCTGCCCCAGCATCCGAGTTAGTTTCCCGCCAGACGGAAAACATCGTACGTGCCTTCAACCGAGCGGACAACCGTGACCTCCTCAACATCATTTCGTCCGACTTTTCCGCAAATGGTTGGACAAAGGCTCGGCTTCAGCTTGCGTTGTTGCGGTGGAAACGTCAGGGAATCCAAGCCACCATACAGCAAACCAGTATTGCACAATCAATCAATAGAGAAATCACCGTGACCGCCAGCATTCAAGCCCGCGACTCGCGAACGCAGGAAGGTGTTTGGTCTGCGCCGGAAGCGGTACTTACCTTCAGGCTTGAACGGCCAACGCCTGATGTCCCGTTTCTTCCTGGTACATGGCGACTTGTATCAGTATCAGGAGCTTCATTACCGGATGCTGCCATTAGTGATTAAACGCAAACACCGTGATGCAGGCATCACGGTGTTTCATAACTAGTCGCTGATGAGCTGACTAATCTTCGTCGGTGTCGAACTCGAGAACGCTTCGTTTTACTTTTTGACTTCGATAGCGTCATCAGATTGAACGTTTAGTTGCTTTCCCTTTATGAAACCAACAGGAAAGCGGCTATCCTCACCAGTATCTGATTCATCGTCACTGTCATCGTCAAGAAGTGAGATACCACTGTCATCGTCATCAACATCTTCACCGGCATCTTCTTCATCCTGAAGCTCATCGAGACTGATATCGCCTTCTTCGTCATCCACAGCCTTCACAGGCTCATCTGGAGGAAGGACATCCGCATGGACATCGGAGTTCTTACGGCCCTTATCGGACACAAAGCGAACCTTGACGTCCGAGTACCAACCAGGGACATTCTGCATCGGTTCGTTAGTGACTGAGCAGCGGACGACCTTTACAGCGCCTTCTTCAATAGAGACTTCCTTAGCCATTATCCATTCTTTCCTTCCGCAGAGCTGACGGACGAAACGCCCGACTTACTCAGCGCTCTTCCTTTTTTCAGGTAACACCGGGGTAGGTGTCAACCACGCATTGATGAACATCAAGCCGCCGGTTACGAGGTACAGTGCCGGCTCATAGCCAAGCGCTGCCCTGCCCGGATCGAACACAAACTTGCCTTTGAATACAAATCCACAAATCCCAAGCACCACCATCAGGATGCCAAGAATATTGAATGAGTTCCACCAGCGTACTTTTATGTTCTGCATACTAGATATCCCAACTGACGATGCTACCACGGGTAGCAGGTTTTTGTAGCACTGAACAAGACTACGTTACTGCGGGGCTTTGCCGTTCCCGATCACAGTCCGAGTGCAATACGTGCCTGAACAAGCTGATGATCGATGCTCGCACGTGCTGTCCCACCATACGATGTCCGTGCGTTTGCACTTGCCGTTGGTGTGATTGCATCGAGAGCACGCTCTGTAAAGCGACCATCATATGCCTTCAAATCATCGATTGTCAGATCTTCCAATCCAACTCCGGCCTCGATGCTTCCGCGAACAACGCGGCCGACTATCTCGTGCGCTTCCCGGAATGGAACTCCATCCACTGCAAGCGCATCTGCGAGGTCAGTCGCCGTAGAAAAATCGCCATGCATTGAGGCAAGCATGCGTTCCTTCTTAAACTTTGCATCTGAAAGCATCCGCTGCATCAACGTTACACAAAGCTCGGTAGTTTCGACGGCATCGAAGAGCGGTTCTTTATCTTCCTGGAGGTCTTTGTTGTATGCAAGCACCAAACCCTTCATCAGTGTCAAAAGCGTAACAAGGTCACCATACACACGCCCGCTCTTGCCACGAATAAGCTCGGCAACATCGGGGTTCTTCTTCTGTGGCATGATACTTGAGCCGGTTGTCACGGCATCTGAAAGCTCAATGAAGCCAAACTCAGGTGACATCCAGAGAACGATTTCTTCCGCAAAGCGCGACAGGTGCATCATGGTGATACTACATGCTGCCGTCACCTCAATCGCAAAGTCCCGGTCCCCCACGGCATCCATGGAGTTTTCAATAACCCCATCAAAGCCGAGCTCTTCTGCGACCATATGACGGTTCAGCGGATAAGGCGTACCGGCAAGCGCGCCAGCACCAAGCGGAAGAAGATTCATACGGCGCCGTGCATCTGTGACGCGGGATTCATCTCGGCCAAGCATCCAGAAGTATGCCAGGAGGTGATGTGCCAAATACACAGGCTGCGCGTGTTGATGATGCGTCCTACCAGGCAAAATAGCATCTGGGTTGGCCTCCGCGAGCGCAACGAGCTGCTTCCTTAGGCCATGCAGGGCAAGTGCCAACGTATCACATCTGCCACGAAGCCACAGGCGGATATCGGTAGCGACTTGGTCGTTACGGCTTCTGCCTGTGTGCAACTTTCCAGCGACTGCAGGACCGAGCCGCTCGCGCAGCAGCTGCTCGACAGCAGAGTGAATGTCTTCAGCATCCGGAGGCAGTTCTGCCTTACCAGCATCGATGTCATCCCTAAGTGACTCGAGTCCAGCGACCAACGCATCTGCATCCACCGCAGGAATAATTCCCTGAACACCAAGCATCCGCGCATGTGCGATAGAACCGGTGATGTCCTCACGCCACATTTTTCGGTCAAATGGCAGGGATTGGTTAAACTGCCAAACCAGTGCATCTGTGGGTGTGTCGAACCGTCCGCCCCAAAGTGCCATCAGATTGCAGCTCCATTTGGATTAGTGGGCGCCTTTAGCACGACGACTAAGTCCGCTCCGGCAAGGGTTTCGTAGACCTCGCCGGCTTCTTCGTATTGGTCAACATAGGCATCACCGGGGTTGACAGCCACAACTGTCCAGCCTTGGGAGATCTTGAAGTTGACTTCTTCAGTACCGAAGAAGGTAAGGGTTTCGTCTTCGACGCGAAGGCCGACACGAACTTCCGGCGCAGATCCTGCAGATTTCTTAGTGCTCACGATTTCTCACCTTCCTGCTCGCCGAGCAGTGCACGGATGCCATCGGCTGGCAACGCCCCCATTTGGGAATAAACAGCCAACTTTTGGCGTGAATCAGCGATATCGAGGTTTCGCATTTGCAGCTGGCCGATACGGTCCAGTGGGCTAAATGGCGCATCTTCAACTTTTTCCATGCTGAGACGCTCAGGCTGATAGGTAAGCTCAGGACCGGTTGTATCCAAAATGGAATAGTCATCACCGCGGCGAAGCTCGAGAACCACCGTCCCGGTTACCGCGCGACCAATCCACTTCGTGATAGTGTCGCGGAGCATCAGGGCCTGCGGGTCAAACCAGCGACCTTCGTATAGCAGGCGGCCGAGTTTACGTCCCAAGGTTCGGTAGTTATCAATGGTCGATTCGTTGTGAATCGCAGCAACCAGGCGCTCATACGCTGCATGAAGAAGCGCCATGCCTGGAGCTTCGTAGATGCCACGGCTCTTAGCTTCGATGATGCGGTTTTCAATCTGATCACAGGTCCCGATACCGTGGCGGCCACCAATGCGGTTTGCTTCTTCGACTAGCGCAACAGCATTCTCAAAAGTCTTTCCATTGATTTCCGTTGGGAAGCCTTCGACAAATGTGATGGAAACCGTCTCCGCAGGGACATCCACGGATGCATCCCAGAACTTGACGCCCATAATCGGCTCGACGATATTGAGGCCATTGTTCAGAAACTCCAGGTCCTTGGCTTCGTGCGTCGCTCCCCAAATGTTAGAGTCCGTCGAGTAGGCTTTGTCGGCGCTATCGCGGTATGGATAGCCATGGGATGTCAGCCACTCTGACATTTCCTTGCGGCCACCGAGCTCGTTGACAAATGTCTCATCCAACCAAGGCTTGTAGATACGGAGTGATGGGTTTGCCATCAGACCATAGCGATAAAACCGCTCGATGTCATTGCCTTTATAGGTTGATCCATCTCCCCAGACTTCAACGCCATCTGCGCGCATCGCCTGAACCAGAACGGTTCCCGTAACAGCGCGTCCAATTGGAGTCGTGTTGTAGTACTTCTTACCGCCTGATTCGATATGGAAGGCACCACAAATCAGCGCAGCAAGACCTTCGGCTACGAGAGGTTCGCGGCAATCCACGAGGCGCGCCTGCTCGGCTCCGTATTCCAGAGCCCGACGCGTGATGTCATCGTAGTCTTTTTCATCCGGTTGGCCGAGGTTTGCCGTGTAAGCAAACGGGATTGCCCCCTTATCGCGCATCCACGCGATTGCCGCGGATGTGTCCAGACCACCAGAAAATGCGAGTCCCACCTTGTCGCCGATGGGGAGCGAAAGAAGTATCTTGCCGCTATTCATGCCGGGGGCATTGTATCGCTTGGGAGTTACTCCAAGCGGCTATCGAGTCACCGCTTAGCACTTGGTAGGATGATGCATGATTTCCATCGCATACCTAACGCATTCAGACATTAGCGAGATTGCGGCTGCATTTGCATTGCTTGGGTGGAACAAACCCGCATCCCAGTACCAGAATTACCTGGACGAGCAAACTGCCGGAAGTCGTTTAGTACTTGTTGCACGCTTTGATGGTGAATTTTGCGGATATGTGACTCTTCTCAACCATTCACATCATGGAGAATTTGCCGAAACAGGCATCCCAGAAGTCGCTGATTTCAATGTGTTGCCACGATTTCGGAACAGAGGCATCGGCACAGCGCTCATGGATGCCGTAGAGGCAGAGGCTGGCAAAATCGCGCCATCCGTAGGGATTGCAGTCGGGATGACTGCCGATTACGGGTCTGCACAGCGGATGTACGTCAAACGTGGGTATATACCAACGGGAGCCGGTTTGTATGCCGATGGAATCCCCGTTACGTATGGCACAAGCGTCACGGTCGACGATGGCCTCTTGCTCACTTTTACAAAGAAATTGGTGGATGGATAGGACTTTTCCGCCATCCACCAACAACCCAGCCGATTTTAGCGTCGACGGAAGAAACCAATAACGACCAGGATAATGCCAATGACGAGGGCAACGTTTGCCAGTCCATAGAGAACTTTGCCTAACCAGAGAGCGGCAAACACTGCGAGTGCGGCCGCAATGAGCATTACTCCAAGCTGCATCAAGTCGTTCTTACGCGTCTGCATACAAATCTCCTACAGAACGGCTGCGAGGATTGCCTGTTGTGCGTGCAAGCGGTTTTCCGCCTGCGCAAACACCCGGCTCCATGGCCCTTCCATTACTTCGTCCGAAATCTCATCCCCGCGATGCGCCGGCAAACAGTGCAACGCAATTGCTCCCGGTGCTGCATGCTGCATGATTTCAGCGGTTACTGTATATCCAGCAAAAGCTGCCATGCGCCGTGCAAGCTCCTCTTCCTGCCCCATTGATGTCCAAACATCGGTGTAGATGGCATCTGCCCCGGCAGCTGCTTCACTAGGTACGCTGAAGCGCTCCATTTTTGTTCCATGTTCTGCCGCCAGTTCACTCGCCCGCGCCCAGATTCCCGGTTCCGGCAGATACCCATCCGGACATGCAATCCGGAAATGTACTCCCAGCTTTGGCGCGAGAAGCATCAGGGATGCCGCGACGTTGTTGCCATCTCCGATGTAGGTCAATGTCTTACCGCTGATGTCTCCCAAATGCTCCTGCATCGTCAGGAAGTCAGCAAAGGCCTGGCATGGATGCTCTGCATCGTCCAATGCATTAATCACAGGGATGGTACAGCTCTCTGCAAGTCCCTTGAGAATCACCGGGTCGAATGTACGTACGATCAGGACATCCACCATGCGCGTCAGGACCCGGCCGACATCCTCAACCGATTCGCGCTTGCCAAGTCCGACTTCATCCTTGCCAAGATACATCCCGGATGCGCCGAGCTTTGCAAGCGCTCCAAGGAACGAGACCTTTGTCCTAAGCGATGGCTTTTCGAACAGAAGCGCGCCAACTTTACCCGTCGCCGTGTTGCTAATTTCACCTGCTTTGACACGCTTGGCCAGCGCAAGAATCTGGTGACATTCTTTGGCAGAAAAGTCATCGATGCCCAATAGATCACGTCCGGCGAGAAACCCTGGTTCTACATAAATTTTGGAGCTGACCGCGCCGCGGATAGCCGAAATCGATGTCCCTGAGAGCTGTTGCAAAGCCGCCCGAAGTCGGTCCATGGCATCACAGACATCCGACTCAGTGAGCACAAGCGGTGGAACCATTCGTAGTGTGTGTTCACTTGTGGCGTTCATTAGGAGGCCATTAGAAAGCGCCGCACCAACGATCTCACGCGCCTGGCCATTTGGAACGTTTACGCCAAGCATCAGTCCGCGCCCGCGACTCGCACCAATCCACTCAGGAAACTCGGTCGCCAGATGTGCAATGCGCTCCTGCAACAGTGCCCCGACGATCCGGGCATTTGAGAGAAGGCCCTCAGTGCCAATGATGTCAAGGACTGCCAGGGCTGCCGTAGTTGCCATCGGGTTGCCTGCATACGTCGAGCCGTGATCTCCTGGGACGAATACGCGGGCAGCATCCCCACACGCAAGGCATGCGCCGATTGGAAAACCACCACCGAGGCCCTTTGCCAGTGTCATCACGTCGGGCTTGTAACCGCTGTTCTCCCAGCCCCAAAGCGTTCCGGTTCGGCCCACTCCCGTCTGCACTTCATCAAGGATCAGGAGTGCGTTATTGGCATCCGCGAGAGCTCTGGCATGCGCGAGATAGGCATCGTCAGCGACATTAATCCCACCTTCGCCCTGGATAGGCTCAAGGAAAATTGCCGCAGTGTGTTCATTTACCGCCGCTGAAAGGGCATCACAGTCATTGAATGCAACATGAACAAAGCCTCCAGGCAGCGGACCAAATGGCTCGGAATACTTCGGTTGTCCCCCGGCGGTCACCGTGGCAATCGTTCTTCCGTGAAAGCTTGCGAGTGCGCTTACGATTTGCGTCTTCCCAGCAGCGATTGACGTTCCACGCTTGCGCGCAAGCTTGATTGCAGCTTCATTTGCCTCTGCTCCGGAGTTGGTGAAAAACACTCTGTCCATTCCTGAAAGCGTACAAAGGCGTTCTGCCAACTTGGCGGATGGCGCGTTGTAGACGAGATTAGACACGTGCACGACACGTTGGAGCTGCTCGGTTAGTGCAGCGACATAGCGTGGATGGCTGTGCCCAACGGCACATACGGCTACACCTGCGAGAAAGTCGATGACATCCCGACCGTTTGGATCATAAAGACGCACACCTTCGGCCCGGACAACTTCAAGCGGATTTCGCTTGTACGTTGTCATCGCATATTTGTGATCCAAATCCATTACGGTTTCTGTAGTCATTTCTCTCTCCTCATTCAATTTCTTTCACACCGCTGTCCAAGAGTAATGTCATCACTCCGAGGCGAACCGTAAATCCACCGCGGGTAATCATCCTCTCTCCTGAGTGCTCAAATCCAAACTTTTCATACAGCGCCACATTGCGTGAGACTCCAAGCCGCACATCGCAAACAACACTGCGACAGTGCTGTCTATGTGCTTCGGCAATCAATCCACGAAGCAACGCGGATGCGACTCCCTTGCGTCTTTCCGATGGAATCACTGCCAGGCGATGGAAACGCAACTGCCCTCTGTGAATCCGCCAACGAACGACCCCGGCAACCCTTCCCGATGCTTCAAGAACCGCTAGAAGGACCTGACTACCACCACGCAAGTCAAGCTCGACATCTGAGATTGTGTCGGATAGTGCGCCAGGCGGCGGGACATCCGATGCGTACTCATAAAACGCACTTCTCGTCGTCCTGTAAACCCGGCTAGCGAGTGCCGGAACATCCGACATATCGGGCTTTTCAATCCGTAACACAGTGATGGCCTAGCGAACCATCGTCCCGACACCCTGCGCTGTAAACAGCTCCACAAGAAGCGAATGCGCCGCACGTCCATCCAAAATGTGTGCACGCGGCACACCATCCTCTACAGCAGCGATACATGCCTCAAGTTTAGGTATCATGCCGGTACCGACCACCCCGCTGGCAATCAGCGCCCGCGCCTCAGCTGTCGTCAGCTCACTTAGCAAAGAATCAGGATCAGGGAAGCGGCTGAATACACCCGGCACATCCGTCATAAGGATGAACTTCTCCGCCTGAAGCGCAATCGCAAGCGCACTCGCGGCAGTATCTGCATTAACGTTGTAGGCTTGGCCATCCGTGCCGACCGCAATCGTGGACACGACTGGGATGTACCCTGCGGCGACAAGTGTGGTGATGATTTCAGGGTTCACATGAGTGATTTTGCCAACGAAGCCAATGTCGCCGTGGTCGGTGTCCCGCTCCGCGATAAAGAGATTCGCATCCTTGCCCGAAAGCCCAACCGCTGGTGCACCTTCGCGACAAAGCATAGATACGATTGCCTTATTCGCCTTACCACTAAGCACCATTTCAACCACTTCCATGGTCGCGGCATCTGTGACGCGGCGCCCTGCAACGAAGTTGGATTCAATGCCTACCCGACTGAGCTGCTGGTTTATTTCAGGTCCGCCTCCATGAACCAGAATCGGGTTGATGCCGACAAGACGCATCAGCACCAAATCCCGCATCACGGAGACTTTGATCTCATCGTCTATCATCGCATTCCCGCCGTACTTGACGACGACAGTCTTGCCAGCAAATGTCCGGATATAGGGTAGCGCTTGAATCAGTGTCTGCGCGGTATCCTTGCCGCTAAGGATTGGGGTTATCTCACTCATCAGGTTGTGTACTCCGCATTGATCCGCACATAGTCATAAGAAAAGTCGCAGGTGTAGAACGTGAACGCACCTCCTGCCGTGGCACCGAGATCTACCTCAATCAGGACATCCTGCAGCTTCATCGCATCCGATACTTCAGCAGCATTGAAATCCGTTGGCACTCCAGCACGATAAACCTCGATTCCCGCGATGGATGCGCTGGCAGCGCCCGGCTCAAAGGGTACGCCGGCACGCCCAGCAGCTGCCATCAGGCGTCCCCAGTTAGGATCGTTGCCAAAGAGGGCTGTTTTGACAAGTGGAGACTCTGCGATGGTCTTTGCAACCGCCCGCGCATCGGCATCACTTGGAGCCCCGGTGACCCGAATCTCAACCAGCTTTGTTGCTCCTTCACCATCCCGGGCAATCGCCTTCGCGAGATGCAGCATCACCGCTTCGAAAACATCGGAGAATTCTTGATACAAACGAGAATCCGTGTCGGATATGCGTACTCCGGAAAGCCCGGATGCAAGGACGATGCACTGATCGGATGTCGATGTGTCGCCATCCACGGTAATTGCATTGAATGTCCGATCTACAATGTCCCTTAGAAGAGGTTGAAGCAGTTCTGAAGAAATGTCGGCATCGGTTGTAATAAATGCCAGCATTGTCGCCATGTTCGGCGCAATCATCCCGCTGCCTTTGGAAATGCCTCCAATGTAGAACGTGCCAGCATCCGTTGTGACCTTAACGGCGATGTTCTTTCGCACGATGTCTGTCGTCATGATGCCTTCGGCTGCCGCCCGGTCATGTTCACGAGTCGTCCCGGACGAACTCCAGGCATCCACAATGCCTTTGCGAAGCTTGTCCATTGTAAGCTGAACGCCGATAACGCCAGTTGATGCAGTCAGCACACCTCCGCCACAAAGCTGAGCAGCAACGGATGCCATTTCAACGTTGGCATCAATGCCCTGCTGTCCGGTTGCCACATTTGCGCATCCGGAATTGATTACCACACCGCGAATGTCTACAGCGTTCGGGCCAGAGACTTCTGCCCGATTCCGCGTAACACTTGGCGCACAGACTACATTTTGCGTACCGACCATTGCGAGCCCAGTAAGCGGTTGGTCTGCCGCGATAAAGACGACATCGGTGTTCCCGGAAAGCTTAATGCCACATGCAGCCGTCCCTGCTCGAAAGCCCTTCGCCGCCAGTACACCTTGCTCAATGAGAATGTCCATCATGGCCAGATACCTCCGTGGGCCAGCCCCAGCGTTTCCGGCAAGCCGTACATGATATTTGCATTTTGAATGGCCTGACCTGCGGCGCCCTTGATCAGATTGTCGATGGCAGCCACGGCAATCAGCATCCCAGATGCCTTCGCAAAGCCAAGGCCGATATGAACCCGGTTTGTACCGGCGACATCTTTGGACGATGGGAAGTCCCCAAGTGGCCGAACCGTCACAAACGGCTCACTTATGTATGCCGAGACGAGGGCGCCATAGGCTGCATCAAGGGTAGTATCCGGCTTGGCTGGAAGGTAGCAGGTAGCGAGAATCCCGCGGGACATCGGAACGAGATGCGGAGTAAACAGTACATTCACTCCCAGATTTTGCTCGATTTCGGGTGTATGCCGATGGACACCCCCGACACCATACGCCCTAAGTGCTTCGTTTGCTTCCGAGTACTTATAAATCGCATCGTTCTTACTGCGACCGGCACCACTGACTCCAGATTTTGCATCGATGATAATGCCACTTCCCAGAAGCATTCCGGCATCAAGCAGTGGCTTGATAGCAAGGGTCGATGCCGTTACGTAGCACCCGGGATTTGCAATCAGCCTTGCATCCTTGATTTTGTCTCGGAACAGCTCCGGCATTCCGTATACAGCATGCTCCATTATCGAAGCAGAAGCCGGTTCAGCCTTGTAATACGTTCGGTACACATCGGGGGATGTCAATCGAAAGTCGGCGGAAAGGTCAATCACGCGCTTGCCTGCCGACAAATACTCATCGGCAACCCGCATCGCATAACCCGATTCCTGAGCCAGGAAAATCAGCTCTCCTGTCGGCGCATCGGATGTTGGAGCACAAACCAGTTCACCGGTCCGTGTACCGTACATACCATTGAATGCGGCAGCAAACGGCTTACCGGCAAACGTGTTTGAGAGGACTTGAACGACATTAAACTCTGGATGACCATCCAGAAGTCGTGCTAGTTCTCCGCCTCCATAGCCACTCGCTCCAACAATTGTAGTGCTGATCATTGCTTCCAAAACCACCCCTGCCTCTACACTTTATAAAGAGAGGCATCCTCGGCAAACCCATACCAAAATCAAAAAAACCGTCGGAAGATTACTTCCCACGGGTCGGTTGACTGCGCTATTTTTGAACTGACGAACGCCGAAAACTACACCGTGAAAAGTTCAGATGTACGACGGACGCGACGGTTCATAAATGCAGACACGCCGGTATCCTAGCATCGGTGGTCGAACCTGTCAAGCCGTGTCCGCATCAATCGAACATCCCTTTGGACTTGCACCGGGTGCTCTCCCCTTCAATTCGATGTGCCCATGGGCGTCCACATTTCCCCAATCCTGCGTTTCGATGACAGCATACGAGCACCAGTTCGCAGCATCAATGTGGACCAAAAGACCATCCTCTTCCGGTGCACAGCTTGTTCCGGTAATTGGATTAATCGCGAGGGACCGCACACTTGGCGACGGCACTAAACGTGTGCCCAGTCCCTTCGAATAAAACTGACTCGACAGCTCACACATCCCGTATTCAGACCAAATGTCATCTGTTGAGATTGCAAATCGTTGCGCCAATGCTTGGTACAGATTAGCCTTGGGTAATTCACGGCTCTTTCCCTTATAGCCACCGGTTTCGATCAGTCTGCTTCCACTGGGCAGCGGAATTACACCCGCGCTGGCATCCAGGAAGTGAACCCAGGCGAACGCGGTACCAAAGAGGATTATCGGTTCACGGGCATTCGCAACACGGAGGATTAGGCGTTCCTGCCAGCCTTCACCAAACACAAAGTCAGCTCCAAGAATGTGACACATAGCAGAAAGACTTGACTCTGGGGCGGAATCAACATCAGGCATAAGCGCGATTATCGATTCTCCTGAGTGACCAAAAGTCTTCGTAAACCCGGTCCTAACAGCTGCTGCGTAAAGAGCCAATCCATTCTCGTCGAGGACCGTTGCAGATCGGTCCGCGGATGTCGTCCCGCTCGAGCGATAGGTCGCAGCAACAGTCCCATCATAGATGGCTCCTGCCTTACCAGCACGCCATGCAGCAACAGGAAGCGAACGAACATTTAGTTGTGTGCTCCCCCAGGCACATGCAATGTTCTGGGGTGAGAGCATCCGGCTAAGGTCCGGATTGGCAGCAAGCTGTGCATCGATTAACATCGGAAGCAGCGTTGGTATCGCATTTCCACCAGACTCGATTTCATCCAGAAGCATATTGATCATCACAGTCACTCTCCATGTATTGACTCCAATATCTGGACGTTGTTGGGCGTTGTCTGGATAAAGAGGAAGCTGTCATTCACCGACAGACTGCAAAACTGTCTGTTGACTAGCTCGGGAGAAATGGATGGAAATGGCAAGCGGCGCGCAAGCGTGGAACCACTGTCAGAGAGCGTGGTAAGTCCACGTTTACCGTCAATAACAGTAATCCGATGGCCGCTGTCTGTGATGCCAACCAACATCGGCGAGAAGTATCCGCTTCCACGTCCATCCATGATGACGGACCCGTCTGCGCCATAAACGAAGAGCTTTGCTGGAACCCGTGCGCCCGGATTTCCAACGCTAACGGCGAGCATCCCTGACTTTTGGTCTGCGGCAACGTTAAAGATTCTACCTGAGTGCTGTGTCTCCCACTGTGGAGATCCGGTTGAAGACGAAATCCGGGTAATCGTGTGGTTGTCAGGGTTGGAACGAACGGTTGAATCAAGGTAAAGCGATCCAGATTGTGTGGTGATTACGCGGGAAACACGTTTCGGATTTTCCTCGTCAATATGCCAGCGCATCGTTGCATAGTTCGTTACTGCGGTAAACCCCGATGGCAACACTTCCGTAACAATGCAGCCGGAAGGATCCACGGCGAGGGACCCTCCATAGCCCGAAATCACGAGCTGCGTCATCCCCTTGACACCCGCCCTGACATCCGGATAATGCCGGACTGTATGGTCGCCACATGACATCCAAATCCCATCCCCACTGCTATCGACAGTCATATACCAGATGCTTGCGTTTGCATCAAAGCGGGTCCACTTTCCGGTTTTGATATCCAAAACGGCAACGGCGCTTGATGCCGGGTCAAGGCGTTTGAAACATACCACCGATGAGTTTGTAAGAATCAGGTCATGCGCAGTGAATGGAAGTGCAACATGGTGCAACACAGGACCAGCAAAGGAAGTCGTGATGCGCAAACGTTGGTCATCAATCGTTGCGATGTAGCGTCCATCCGGGGATGTAGACCAGACATCACCGACGGCAAGCGACTTAATCGCCTTCCATCGTGGACGACCATCCGCACTTTCTCCCTCCGATGCCCCCGGCTGCGGCTGCCCGAGAGGTCGTGCGTCCCTTTCTTTGGGCTGACATCCAATCATGACCAGACTACAAAAGGCAATCAGTCCTGCCATAGAGACTTTAGTCGCCAACCAGGACATCCAGGAAATAGGCATGAAGTCTGTCATCATCGAGAAGTTCAGGATGAAAGGCCGCAGCGAGCACTTTCCCCTGCTGCACCATCACGACTTTGTCATCCACCGTTGCCAATACATCTACGTCCGGACCCACTTCTGAAATGATTGGTGCCCGAATAAAGATGGCACGCAGGGGCGTATCAAGTCCCTTGATCACCAGGTCCGCTTCAAAGGAGTCCAGCTGCCTGCCAAAGCCATTGCGTACAACGGCCACGTCCAAGAGCCCTAACGTTGGCTGACCTCCGCGTTCGGCGCCTCTCTCAATTCGTTTACTGAGTAAAATCAACCCGGCACAGGTTGCAAAGATAGGCATGCCAGCTTTAGCGCGATCGACAATCGCCTGATCGAGAAAGTTCCTGTGGAGCAGGCGGATGATGGTTGTGCTCTCCCCGCCCGGCATGACGAGAGCATCACACTTTGCCAGTTGTACTGGAAGGCGCACTTCGATGACATTTGCACCAAGCCGTCTAAGCACGTTGGCATGCGCGGCGTATCCACCCTGTAGGGCCAGGACACCAATAGTCTTGGACATCAGAGGGGTTTCCCTCCCCATTGCTCGACTGCTTCTGTCACGTTTCGGAATGCAAGGTCTGACCATGGAATATCGTCAAAAGCGAACCAAGCAAGCTCTTCGGCATCGTCTGCGGCTTTTATCTCACCACCGACAACGCGACACATGTAAAACGTATTGTGAGTATGGTCATCCGGATTGGGGCCATATGTATCCATGAAAACACCATGGACGCGAACGGCTTCCACAACTGCCCCTGTTTCCTCCAGCAGCTCGCGGATACACCCATCAAGAGGATGCTCACCCGGTTCAAGAAAGCCGCCTGGCAGATCCCATAGTCCAAGGCTTGGCTCAATCCCCCGCCGGATCAGCATCAGGCGATTTTGGTCATCCAGAATCAGCCCCCCGGCCGTCGGTCTGGAGTTGTTCCAAAAAATCCAATTGCACTTGGGACACTTGCGACGCGAAAACGGTGACGATTTGGGAATCGCCACCGTTTCCAGGGTTGCCGCACAGCGCGGACAAAACTTGTAGTCAGCTAACACGCCGTTAGCCTACCAGCCGCGATCGGCAAATTTTTCAGACTCGGGCATTTTGTGGATGTCGATACCAACCATTGGTTCGCCAAGACCTTTGGAAATGTCCACCAAACGCTCGTAGTCCTGATAGTGGGTGACTGCATCCACAATACGCTTTGCACGTTCCGCAGGATCGCCAGACTTGAAAATGCCGCTTCCGACAAACACGGTCTCTGCACCGAGGTGCATCATCAGAGCAGCGTCGGCCGGAGTCGCAACACCACCAGCTGAGAAGTTAGGCACTGGTAGTTTCCCGGTCTCCGCGATGTGCATCACGATGTCATATGGGGCGCCAAGGTTTTTCGCCTCGGTCATCAGCTCGGCACGGTCCATGGTTTGCAGCTTGCGGACGTGTCCAAGGACTGTACGCATGTGACGAACTGCTTCAACAACATTTCCCGTACCAGCTTCACCCTTTGTACGGATCATTGCAGCACCTTCGCCGATACGTCGGAGTGCTTCCCCCAGGTTGCGGCAGCCGCAGACAAAGGGAACCTTGAAAATGTTCTTATCAATGTGAAACTCTTCGTCAGCGGGGGTAAGAACTTCCGACTCATCGATGAAGTCAACGCCCATCGCTTCGAGAATACGAGCCTCGATGATATGGCCGATGCGGGCTTTTGCCATCACAGGAATAGTGACCGTATCCATGATCTCCTGAATCATGGCAGGGTCAGACATGCGTGCTACACCGCCATGCTTGCGGATGTCAGCAGGTACACGCTCGAGGGCCATGACAGCCACGGCACCAGCATCTTCAGCGATACGCGCCTGCTCGGGGTTGATGACATCCATGATGACACCACCTTTAAGCATTTCAGCAAGGCCGACTTTGTTTCTCCAAGTTGACTTCTCTGCCTGCGTTCCGATAGCTGCGCTGTTAGACATAACCTGCTTTTTCCGTCCCATTTTGATGCGCATTGAGCGCTTGCTGAAAGTGTACCCGTCTGTTCGCACCCATTCAATACTCCTGTTGATGAACTACAGATATGCCGACAATTCATTCGGGAGTCTAAAGATGGTGTGGACAGGTATACAAAAGAGTGACCAGATGAGTGATGAAAACATATCGCTTCGGGAAGAGTTACAGCGTCTGCAAAATGACTGTCAGGTACGGGACCGACAGTTCAATGCACTGCGCAGAACATCCCTGGCAGCAATGCAGTCCTCTACCATTGACGAGTTAACTGAGCGCGTCCTCGACATTGCCGTCCGTGTTGTACACGCAGATGCCGGGAGCATCTTCATTCATCATCAGGCGTCGCGAAAGCTTGTCTTCGCAGCAGTCGTCGGGGATGCATCCGGTCCCCTCACAGGAACAGGTATCCCGGAAGACAGAGGCATTGCTGGACATGTCTTCCAAACTGGGCTTCCGATCCTCGATGACAACCTCCGGATGCGAAGTGACTTTGATCCGGATACGGATAACCGCACCGGTTTCCAGACACGCTCAACCATAACGATTCCATTGTGCGCTCCGGGTGGACGCCCAGTCGGTGTACTGCAAGTGCTCAATGGTCAGGATCCATTTACTCAACGTGACCTCTCTGTTCTCGAAGTGCTGTGCACGCATGCCGCACTCGGCATCGACCGGATTCGCCTCGCGGCGCAGTCACGGGATGCTCAGATAGGCCACCGTGTGGGTGAGATTGCACATGACATCAAGAACTTGATGACTCCAATCGAGAGCGGAGCCCTTACGGCGCAATCCCTTATTTTGGGATTGATGCATGATTTGAACGAGCTCGTTGAGAGTGAAAGTGCCCCTTGTCGTCACCAGCTCGACGCTGCCGTACGCAACGCACGGGATGCCGCAGGTTGGATACTCGATGATGTTGTCAGCAGTGCAGAGCGGGTACGGCGTCGAACAGAATATATCGCAGGAATGGTCAAGGGGCGGCTCCCTGAACCGAATTTCGAAGCAGACTCCGTTATCGGCAGTATCCAGCAGGTTCAGAAAACCTTGGGTCGCCTTGCAAAGGGACGTGGCATTGACCTGTATTGCCATATCGACCCGGCTACACATCCTGTATTGCACGACAAAGACCACCTGTACGATGCGCTTTACAACCTTGTAAACAATGCGCTTCAGGCAACACCGGATGGAGGCACCGTTTCTATCACTGCGAACAACAGTGTTCACAACCCATCCATGGTCGAAATCAGTATCACCGATACTGGTCATGGAATGACAGAAGAAACAAGAACCAAGCTGTTTACAGACGAAGTTGTTTCAACAAAGCATGGTGGAACCGGACTTGGTACATCGATTGTTGGACGTGTCATCCGTGAACACCATGGGAACATCTCCGTAAAGTCGCGCCTTGGCAGAGGCTCAGTTTTCACGATTCAGCTCCCGGCGTACAATGCTGCACATGGAAAGACACTCGCTGCGTGATCAACTATCCGGTTTTGATGCACGCCTCCTGGATATTGCTGTAGATCAAATCCGAAAGCCGGTCAGCACAGGCGAGATTCCCTGCGCTGCACTTTCGATATACAGATTTGACAGGTGTGCTGCTGAGCTGGCGTTTGGCAATAAAGTCGCACGACCACTTCCAATCCCCGCAGATGTCACCACCATTTTTGACATGGCATCTGTCACAAAAGTGATCGCGACAGCAACGGCTATCAACATTCTTTTTGAGAGGGGTTCACTCACCCCCGATACGCCTGTCGCGCAGATCCTCCCCGCTTTTGCTCAGCAGGGCAAGGTTCCCGGATACACGGACCGTAAAAACATCACGATCCGGCATCTGCTCACCCACTGCGCAGGCTTCCCTGCAGGCGGCAACTATCGTGGAAAAAAGGTTTCTCTCCAAGAAATCACAAGCGACATCGCCCGCTCACGAGTGATGTACCCTCTTGGCACACGATTTCTTTACTCTGATTTTTCCTTCATCACGTTGGGTGCGGTGGTTACTGCAATCACGGGGCAGGCATTGGACCAGTATTGCCGCGACAATATCTTCACACCCCTCGGGATGTCCGATACGGGTTTTAATCTTCCCACAACCAAGCATAACCGCTGCGCAAGTACAGCGGCTGACAACAATCGACTAGAAAACCAAGGCTACGTTCACGACCCGACAGCGCTAGCCATGGGCGGTGTCGCCGGTCATGCAGGGCTGTTTAGCACTGTGCAAGATGTCAGTAAGTGGTGCAGGATGATGCTGGGTGGTGGGATGGTCGATGGTGTTCGGATTATGAGACGCGGAACGGTTGCACGGATGACAGCGCCACAGAGTCCATTCAATGGTGAAGAGCGAGGCTTTGGTGTCGATATCGCCAGTGACTACAACGTCCGCGGAGAGCTTACCGTTGGCAGCTATGGTCATACCGGATTCACAGGCACCAGCATCTGGCTCGATCCGGCAAACGATTTATTCGTTGTTCTACTAACGAATGGTGTCCATGCAAAGCCACCCGCCAAGGTAACGGCAGTGCGGCGGCGCCTCCACGCGGCCATCAGCCGTGCACGCAATGACTAGTTGTTACTTATGGTAAGGCTCTCCACGCAATATCTTAAATGCGCGATAGGTCTGCTCAAGCGCGATGACTCGAGCAAGCTGATGTGGAAGCGTCAGTTTCCCAAAACACCAGCGAAAGTTACATCGCTCAACGATGGAGTCGTCAATTCCAAGCGAGCCTCCAATCACGATCGTGAACGTGCTTGCACTATGAAACGTAGCCGCATCCATCAGATGCTGGGCGAATGCCGGACTGTCCATTTGCTTTCCGCCCAAGTCACAGGCAATGACGTAATCACGGTCACCTACTTTTGCTAGAACCCGCAACGCCTCCCGCTGCCGAATCGATGCCTCATCAGCCAGCGATGCGCCATCGGGCGTAGGCTCATCAGCGACCTCAATAATCTCAAGTTTAGAAACCATGTTCGCAAGGCGGGTAGCGTAATCTGCACAGGCATCCTTGAAGAAGGTTTCTTTCAACTTACCAACGGCGATAACGCGGATTGTCGGTCGCATAACACAACCTACCACACAGCCACTTGATGCACCGGTGGTACACTTTTTCCATGGATACAACACCCGATGCCATCACTGCCGATGTCGCCCGTAAGTATCAGGATTATGTGAACCCTACTGCACTTAACCTCTTACGGCTTGCAGGTTTCGACCGCGTTGAACACCGCGGAAGCGGTGCCGTCATCTCCGATATTGAAGGTAATGACTACATCGACTGTCTTGGAGGATACGGAGTTTTCTCGCTCGGTCATGCCAATAACGAGATCGTTGATGCAGTTTATGCACAGCTGAAACAGCTTCCATTGTCATCCAAAACGTTTCTTAATAAACCCCTTGCCGACCTGGCGGAACAACTTGCGCACCTCACTCCTGGTGACCTTCAATACTCCTTCTTCTGCAACTCAGGGGCGGAAGCTGTCGAAGGCGCGCTCAAATTTGCACGAATGGCGACCGGACGTCCAGCATTCATTAGTACGCATGGCTCGTATCACGGCAAGACGCTTGGAGCACTTAGCGCATCCGGTCGGGACAAGTACAAAGACCCGTTCCGTCCTCTGCTGGAAACCTTTCACTTTGTCCCATTCGGAGACATTGCGGCTCTCGAAGCGACCATTAATGACACGATTGCAGCCGTCATTCTTGAACCGATTCAGGGAGAAAACGGCATTTTTGTTGCCCCGGATGGCTATATACAAGCCGTGCGCGAGCTGTGCGACAAACACGGTACGCTCCTCATACTCGATGAAGTGCAAACAGGTCTTGGTCGGACGGGACGCCTCTTTGCGTGCGAGCACTCGGGTGTGACACCGGACATCCTGACGCTTGCAAAGGCCCTTGGTGGTGGCGTGATGCCGATAGGTGCTATTGTGGGTACTAAAGAAGTCTGGGATAAAGTCTTCACCGTTAATCCATACCTGCACACCAGTACGTTTGGAGGCAATCAGGCTGCATGCACCGCTGCGCTAAAGACATTGGAAATTATCCAGCGGGATGGCCTGGTAGCCCGTGCAGCAGTCGCCGGTGAACGCTTGATGGCGGGACTAAATAGTGTCAAGACAGATTTCCCTGAAATTCTCGTAGATGTGCGGGGACGTGGCTTGATGATTGGCGTGGAATTTGCCGATGCCGATGTTGGAAAGTTGGTGATTGGTAGTCTGGTTAAGGGCGGTGTTGTCGCCGCTTATACGCTGAACAACCCTGAAGTGATGCGATTTGAACCGCCACTGATCATCACAGATGAACAAATTGACCGGGTTGTGGCAGTGTTCCGGGATGCTGTTCTCGATATCCAACAAATGCTTGAAGAGTTTGGAGTTGCATAGCATTGAAAAATCCATTTGTTTCAGCAATCATCGGTCTGGCACTCGTGTCAGTCACGGCACTCCCGGTAATCGGGCAGTCCGTGCTGAACATAGCCGCCGGTGAACAGCAAACAGATGGCACTTTTCTTTGGGTCTACAAAGTCTACGCAAGGGACTATCAGGACCTCAACTTTTGGATCCTCGGGGTTGACAGGCCCGTCTACGACTCCATCGTTGCAGGTTCCATAAATGGTGCATCGAATGTTTCCTATGTAGACAAAGCCGGTGAGAACCTGCTAACCGGGATTCGGTTTGACGGACCTGTAACGCAGTCTGAATCGAAAGTATTTTCTTTCAAACTGAAAGACAACTATGTACCAAACCCGGATACTAAGGCATCGTTTGATGGCTTGGCAGTCCTGAAGTACACGACTGGTCCGGGTACTTTGTCAATACCAGAGCCAGGTACACTTTCGCTTACTGTGCTGGGACTGGGTGCACTAGCCTGTACATTGATCCGCCGTCGCCGCGCCTAACCCCGACTGCGTTCCAGCAGAATCATCATCATCAAACCGAGTAAAACACGAACTTCGTCCTCTGGCGATACACTCCCCAGACTTGCGATTGAGTAGCTGCGCTCGAAGAAGCTCGGTTGTTTTGCTAGCTGCATGACATGATTTCCCATCGCATCCACGACATCGTACGCTGGGTGAAAGAGATATCCGCTGAACATTCCAAGAATGGGCACCTCGGATAGAAGTGAATCAAACACTTTTGTCCATGGGTTAGATTCGCGAATTGTGAACAACTCACGGCCCGATGGATCTTCGATTGTGTAGTGCGCTTTCCACATCGAAACAAGACCGTGCCGTCGAACACATCCAAAGTCGGTCCCCATTGCACCGCGGAAGCGATAGCGACCAGAAAAATCGAGGATGTTGTCTGCCTGGATCGTGTACATCAGACGACTGCGTGATTCATCGGAGAACACTTCAATCTGCTCTCGGAGTTTGAGCGCTTTTTGGTGAACGAAGCCAACGCTCTGTCCTGTTACGTCCGTCATCCGGATGTCCTGTGTCCAGGATATCAACTTGAAGTTAATCGCAAGCGGATATGCCATTCTTGACGCGTGCATATCGGCATTTCGGAGTGCATCGTAGGCAGGATCTGGTACTGATACATGGGATTCCATTGCAGCTGCGGCATCCTCGACCGCTGCCTCATGCTTCATCACATCCACAGCATCTTCAAACAGCGCAACGATATCGCCGGCCTCCACTTCCCGCTTTGTGTACTCATCCACAAGAATCGACTGCCTGGTAACAGCACCACTGGCAATCATGGTACGGAGTTGTGCCAATGTAAATGGGCCATTAAGGTGACCACCAACTTTGAGAAAATAAAGTTGCATATTCACTAATCCTTCAGTTCTGAAAGAAGCGCCCAGAGGCGTTCGTAGTCATCGGGGACATTGTAATACGCCGCAGAAATGCGCAGCGCATCAAACTCCGGAACCGGACGCAGAAATGCCCGTTTCTCCGCGAGCACCTTTCCAGCAAACGCATTGATTTCGGCTCCGGAAACCCCTTTGATGCGGATACTGACGAGCGCGCTTGATGCATCAAAGGAAAGCGGTGAGATCAACTCAAACCGGTCAGGCTGTTCCAGAACTCGCTGCTTTATGTGGTCAGAAAGCAATTCCTGCCTCTTACGAATATTCTCCAACCCGAGTTCTTGAATAACATCAAGCGCCGTGTGCATCGTAGCGAATGTCTGAGCCGGTCTGGTTGCCATCAGCTCAAAGCGATGTGCCCCGGGAGCAAAGACAGGCTCGCCAAAATATTCATTATCCGGAGTAAACGGCATCATCCCATGGCCCACATGCACAGGCCACATCTCGTTTTCAAAGCCATCCCGTACATACAGTAAGCCAACCCCATTGGGGCCACCAAGCCATTTATGACCATTGGTGATGTAAAGATCACACCCCATGGCATCCAAATCAACCGGCACCTGTCCCAGCGCCTGAGCTCCATCGATGTACGACATCACGCCATGTTCACGTGCCCATGCACTTGCCGCAGCAGCGTCGGTACGTTTACCCGTGTTACAGCAAACATGTGAGAGGACCATTACCTTTGTATTTGGCGTTTTTGCCCGCTCAAGATTTGCGATAAGCGTTTCTGTATCGGTTGACAAGCCATACCGGATGATGCGGATCTTCCCCCGCTGCTGGAGATAGCCGAACACCATGTTTGTTGCAGGGTACTCGTGATCGGATATCAGGACATCGACCGGCGCATTCCAGCGATGCCAGGGAAGGTCCATTGCAATGTTTAGTGACACTGTCGCGTTTCCGGTAAAGGCTACTTCTGTGGGTTTTGCATTACAGAAAGCTGCCAAGCGGTCACGAGCGGTAAGTGCTGCTTCTTGCGCCGCAACATAGCCTTCATACCCGCCATCTTCGACGCGTCGGGTCCAATCGAGGAGTGCAGCAGTGGTCTTTGGATGACAAATTCCCTTTGTACCGGCATTGACCTGAAGCATAGAAAATGCCCCCACCTGTGCCCGAAACGCGCTTACCTCATTGTCAAGAACCATCATCTTCCTCTTCGCACATAGATTCTTCAGTATCCCCTACGATGACCAGTATGACCTCATTCAATCCTTGCAATTTGCAATAATCGCTTTGTGTAAGCGGAAACTGATGTTGATTTAATGGAATGCCGTAGAGGTTAGCATCAGGATGACAGGTAGCACAGAATGCTTGTTAGACTTAAATCAAAAGTGCCTGCAACACAATGTCGCAGGCACTTCCTTCGAGCTGTCAATAAAGCACAAAGTTTCTTCAGCATCCCCTACGATGTCCAGTATGACCTCATTCAATCATTGCAATTTGCAATAATCGCTTTGTGTAAGCGGAAACCGATGTTGATTCAATTGAATTCCGTAGAGGTGAACATCAGGATGACAGGTCGCACAGCATGCTTGTTAGACTTAAATCAAAAGAGCCTGCAACACAATGTCGCAGGCACTTCCTTCGAGCTGTTAGTAACTAGAAGCGAGGAGGTGGAGCTCCGTTACCGTTTTGGGTTGGAGGTGGGTTACCACCGCCGTTTCCACCGCGGCCGCCACGTCCGCCGCCGTTACCACCCTGTCCACCGCCGCGGCCACCACGACCGAAGCCGCCAAAGCCTTGGTTAGGATTGTCCTTCTCGTACTTCTCAACCATTGCTTTTTGATCAGCGGTGAGCAACGCACGGGTCTTATCCTTGAGGGCTGTTTGGGTCTGTGTCATGATCTCACGGAGTGCTTGGAAGTCTTGGTTGTCCATAGCTTCCTGACGCTTTTCCTGAGCAATCTTCTGGATTTGCGTTACGACACCAGCAATCTTCGTCTTCTGGTCATCTGTCAACTTGAGATCACTGATCAATGCTAGAGGCAGCTGAGCAGACTGGAATGCCTGAACATCTTTGAGGAATGCTGGAAGGGCCTTCTTTTGGTCATCTGTGAGGATTGCCTCGACCTGAGCGTCATTCTTCTTGCGCTCTTCCTGCATCTTCGCCATCATTTCCTGCAGCTGAGCAGGATCTGGGCGATTGCCACCACCGGCACCGCCTCCAAATGGGTTGTTTCCGCCACCGAATGCAGCGCGCTGCGCTTCGCGAATCTTCTTTTGAACATCGTCGATCTTGGTCTTCTGATCATCCGTCAACTTAAGACCCTTGACGAGCACATCAACAGGCATGCTGCTAAGGCCCATTTGCATCATGCCGCCGCCGCGCTGTCCGCCGAAGCCACCACCAAAGCCACCGCCGCCATTGCCACGTTGCGCATGGGCAGAGCCCTGTGCGAATGCGACCAGGGACAAGACTGCCGTTGCACCAACGAGAGTCGTCATCAATTTATTCATTGTGCCTGACCTTTCACCGGTTCGTATGTTCCGTTGCGGGATTGGACGCACACGTTACCGTCGATGTTCACTTCGACCCGTGATGGATAGATTCCTTCACTGCATGACGCATTACATCCACCGGTGCAGCGACTCCAAGCCAACGTTCGAACGAAAGAGCACCCTGCTGAACTAACATCTCAAGACCATTCTGAGTCCGTAAGCCGCGAGCATCCGATTGGACTAACAGCTCGGTATGCCACGGTCGGTAAATCAGATCTGATACCACGCAATGTGGTTGCAAGCGCGAAACATCCACAGCAGGCATCACCCCAACATGAGGCGACATGCCAACGGTTGTCGTGTTAACAACTAATGCCGCATCTGAAAGGGCTTCCATGATAACGGGACTGTCATATCCTCCGATAGCCGATGCTCCCAACATTAGTAGGTCCTCCGCCTTGGACACCGTACGATTAGCCGCAAAGACATTGCACCCAATAGCAGCGAGTGCTGAAACAACAGACTTTGCGCTGCCTCCAGCACCAAGGACCACAACGGTACTTCCTGGCTCCGGGACAAGCCCCTCAGATTCCAGTGCAGCAATGTACCCTCGGCCATCGGTTGTGTCACCACAAAGCCGACCATCTTCCCAGTACAGAGTGTTTACCGCTCCAAGTTTTTTCGCTTCCGGAGTCAGTGCATCCAAAAACGGAACTACTGCTTCCTTATGTGGAACAGTTACATTTACACCACGAATGCCAAGAGCACGGACACCGGCTACGGCAGCTTCAACCGCATCCGGCTGTACTTCAAATGGAACATATACAGCATTGAGATCCATGCTACGCAGTGCAGCCGTGTGCATCGCAGGGCTTGCGCTGTGTGATACCGGACATCCCCAAACGCTAAATACACATGTCGAACCATTCGGTGTCAATGCAAATTCTCCAGAAAGCACGTGAATGATGGCGATACAACCTGTGGGTCAGCACCATCGGGAGTAATCAGGACAACGCAGCCGGCATTTCCGTCTTCGATGCGAATTGCCAATACTCCGCCAAAGGAATCCAGTGCAAATGGAACCATAGGCTCATCCGGAAACTCATCCTGTAGTTCAGCAAGCACATCGAGGAGCGGACGTCTTCGGTAAGCATCTTCAAGCTCGCCATCCCAGTGGTTTCCATGCAATGCAAGAAAACAATCGACTTGCCGGACATCAATTCGACCATCCTGATGTTGAATAACATAACCGGTGGGATCTGCGTAACCGCCATTCACCACTTCGAGATGTTCGCGAAGCACATCCGGGACTTTATAGCCAGCGACCGCTTCGAACCGCACAAAACTATCCAGCGAAACTGGCCCCTCAGGGTTAATATCTGTCCAAACCGGCATCAGAGTTCCGCCAAAATGCGTTGTCGTTGCGCCTGAAATTCATCTTCCGTAATGAGGTCGGCATCCCGTAGCGACTTGAGACGCTGCAACCGCGCCGTGAGATCCAGCTCTGCGCCAGTCGTCTGCGTTGTCGAAACCGGAGGTGCTGCCTCCGCTGTCTTACCGGTTACTTCTTTAACCTGGTGCACGACTGTGCGGGGTAGATTTGGATTGAACTGAACTCGTTCTAACGCGCCCGTAACTGCTTCCTGCAGTGGTCGAACGAGCGGCCGTGGAAGGCGGGATGCGGACAGATTTGCGAATTCTCGCAGCCTATAGCCAACTTCCTGACTTCCATCCGTGTTGATACGTTGCTCCACGGCCCGGGTCAAGTGCGTCATCAGTACATGGTCATCACAAAGTCCCAACACAAGAGACCTTGCATCAAGTGGCACACGTCGTGCGCTGACTTGCTCTACAAGCTCAGCCTGCAGGCTGGCCGCGCCCTGCGGAATCGAGTCAAAGCCACCCAAGGGATCCTGACGAGCCATCCCGAACTGGTCCTGATAATCAGCTACAAAACGGATCTTCTCTGATTGACCAACTGCCGTGTAAATCTTCTCTGAGATTTCTGAGACGATGCCAAGGGCCCACGCAAGGACAAATGTTGACCAGGCACTCCACTGGTCTTCCGAGCTCGGCGGTGCAATTCGATTCCACTCGCGGACATCGCGACGGGTGTGCATCGGATTTGCACTCGCCCCCTGGAGCTTTACCTGTTCATACGCATAGCGATACGACTCAAGCCCCTCGAGCAATCGTAGTGGGAATGCTGCCCGCTCCCGCAGGAAGAGAACCTGATGTGGTTCTGCAGAATTGGTGATCTGGCCATCCCGGATGCCCTGTGCGCTCTTTTTCAGCAGCTCGTGAAACTGGTGTTCCGCTTCCGAACGCGGGTCAGCACCATTCATCACACCAATGATTGTCTGCTCTTTGTTGGCATGATGAACGTAACCAGGAGCATTTTCCTTGATGTGAAGGAATGGCTGGGAGAGACCATGAAGCCTGCGCATTTCTTCGATTGCGCGGTCTGGCGTTGCTCCAAAGCGCTCGAACAGTTTATCCAAAACCGCTTCATCACCAACGGCAGTGAATACCCGCCGGCACTCTGCCTGAAGCGTTTCACGTAGCCGCGTAATATCCGATGAGCGGACATTGTAAATGCTACCATCGGCTCCCAAGGCTTCCAATGCCCGCGCGGCCGTTGCAGAAATCGCGGGATTGTTGGCATCCGATGCATCGCCAACGTAGGCACCAAACCGGGCATCGATATCGCCGCCTTCAAATGTAACCTTGCCATCTTCATGTTCTACACGCCGCCCCGGTTGGAAAATGACAAGTCCGTTGACATCGACCGGCGCATCCATGGCACTCTGCTCAGCTTTGACAAACTGCCCTTCAAGGGTACGCATCAGCTCAATATAAGCATCCAGTTCAGCTTTTAACGCCTCAACCGTCTCCTGAAGCCGAATCAGAAGGTAAGTACCGTGGTCTGCAGCACGCATCTCAAGGAACGTCGCAGCCCACCGCCGCGCATGAGAGAGATAGGCATCGACTCGCTCATCGATTTCCTTCCGCTTGGCACCGGGAATCAACATTAGCGCGGGATCACGCGCAAACTCGGTTATCTGCCCAAGTTGCTGATCACGCATTGATGCAGCCTCAGGCAGCTCAACCTGCATCTGCTCTCGGCGACGTGTCCACTCAACGACACCGTGCCTGAAGCGTTCACTCACATGCTCCAAGAAGCTTCGTGCAACTCCATGCCTACGGTGTGGATGGTTGATACACTCTGCAACAAAATTCCGAAGCGCAACCTCTTTGGCAGCGAGAACATCCCGGACATTCTGCTGCATTTGGTATGTATCATCCCCTAGATTTGCCCGTTGCTTGGCTGTCGGATCTGGATTGGGATCGGTATCAACGTATCTACTTTCCAAATCCCGCTGTCGGATACCCAAAAAGTCCACAACTCTGCCATGTCCAGGATAATTGAGCTGGTACTGCTGGTGTGCGCTCGTCCAATACCCCACAGCGCGGTCGCGAAGCGACTCGCCCGATTCAGGACCCGCAGCGAGGAGTTGTTGCTCGAGCGCATCAATGGTCAGTCCCAAGCGTCGCATTTCCTCATCGGTAAAGCCACCGATATTCCCAATGCGGTCAAGTGGCTGGGTCCATCGCCTTACAATGTGACCGGCCAAACGATTTACACAGGCTTCCAGCACTTTTTCACGCGGAAAGTGGATAGCAGAAAGGCCCATCGTCATAAAGTTCTGCGGACACCCCAGCTCATCGGGTTGGGTGAGGAATTGATCAAAGTTATCCCGATTTGACTTCTTCTGACGCTGAAACTCACTCGTAAGATCGAGGAACACTGAGTGTCCAATCATTTCGACCAGTTTGTCCACCGTACCAAGATTCGCACGAGGCGAGCTGGTGTCGACAAGGTAGGTGTAGCGGAACGGCGGGTCAATGCTGACGATTCCTGGCTGATCGGGTCGATACTGGGCTGTGAACTCAGTGTTTGCATCTGAGTAGTGGTTGAGCTCCAGTAGGCTGGCATAGGCATTTGGACGATTGTCTACCGCAGCGGCGGCTGTATGCGGAGGAACTGTGAATATTCCTACCACCTGCAGCATCGGCTGACTCTTTAGAAGCTGCCGGACAGTGTAAGCGAGGTCCAGGAACATCCCGGAGCCTGTGCCACCCAGAAGACTTCCTACAATATAAACGGTGACACCCTCGGAAACCTGCAGCCCACGGCGCATTGCGGCAGCCTTACTGGCATCCTTGGTGATTTCGGTGTACTTCTCTTCGATTCGGCGCGAAATCTTTTCGTAGTTCCAGAAGTAAGCAAGCCTGCCGCGTGCACGAACGGCTCCCGCTCCTTGCGCGATATCACCACTGAGTGTCCGTGGGTCCAGCCAATCACGAAGGTGTGGGTATTGGTGCAGGTTTTGTCGAAGCTGATCAACTCCGTGCACCGATGTGTGAATTTTGTCGGCACTGGGAAGATTTGCGGCTTCCGAGTAGTTAGGGTTAGAGGTAAAAATGGCTTCATCTGTATCCAAAAGCAGATACGACACGATTGGTACATGGTCGGTCGATCCGTATTTTTGAATCATCCGTTGTCGAATGTCTAATAGAACCCGATGCCCGGTTCCTCCAACGGCAATGAGCAGCGATCTGGAAATACCCCGAAGTCGTTGATCTTCAGCCCTGCCGGCTCCACTTGTGCTATTTTCACGTGCCATAACCGGATTCTATCGCTGGTAAGATACGACCACAGCGATGGCGATGAAGCACAAAACATCTGAGAATGAAACGCACACTGCAACCGCGGACTTCGGTGTCCGTGATGTTGTGACGAATCAGACTCAAATGATGAGTCATTCAGCAAACGGCAGTGCACGTAAGACAAAAGGCATTGACCTCACAATGGTCTCTCTTGTTTCTGCGATGATTGCCATTCAACTGACCCTGATGATAGCTCTGATTACCCCAAAAGGACCAGTAGCACAGCGGATTGTCACTGATGCAGTCATGGACCAGCCCGTTGCCGATGCACCTCTATCAGCCCCGCTTGAGCTTCCCGCTTCATCCAGCATCGATAAACGCTTTATGAATGGCCTGGAAGTCGCACCAGCTCCCGCAGACTCGGACCCTTTTGCGTCCAATGAGACGAAGCCATAGTGAAGCCACCGACACAGTTATCGCAGCAGGATGTTCTCCAGGTGGCCTGGCTCTCTAAAGATGCCGCTGGAAATTCCAAAACACTGCTCTTAACCATCGCCACACAATCGTGGCACCCTCTTGGGACACGCTTTGCGGAAGAACAACAATCTTTCGCAGAAGTAGGCATTATTGACTTTGCAGAGTCAAAGCCTACGGTTGACATCGTAAAACGCTGGAATGGCAACCTACACTGGCTGCCTGGCCTCATCGCCTGGTACCGAAAAGAGGACTATGCCCGAATCGATCGCTACGTCGAAGGCAATCCTATTGCTGGCACATTCGGTAGGATGACTTGTCATATTGATACGCATGACCCCGTCCTAACGATAAACATTTGCGAATCCGATACTCCGCTTCCAGCCATCGCCAGCTTGCTTACAACTGCGCAGCTACGGTCTAGCAGCATACGTCGTCCGGAGGAACCGCAAGTTCGATACGCTCCGTCAAAGTCTGCGGCTGCCATTTCAGCTACCGTCGACAATTTCCAATTCCCATATCTGTCTACCATCGGGTACTCCACTCCCGAAATCGGCCAGTGTGCCGCCTGGTGGATCCCAACCAGACAGCTTAACCGCTGATCAATCTGACTAAAAACGGCTCATTCCCCCCATCATCCCGCTCCCACCCGGCATCCCCTGTCCATTGGTGAAGAAGGGGTCCTGAAGTCCATACTGACCACCAAATCCTCCAAATCCAGCATCGCGGGCTGTACCCAGCCTTCCATTTTGAGGAATGTCGCCCACAGGGAATGCCCGTAGTCTTAGTCCAATGTTAATTCCCTTTTCGCTGCGAAAGCCAAACGGTTGATCAATATAAGCCAAAGTTAGGACGTAGTCGTGGAATGAATGCTCTACCGCCAGCGAACGGTAATCGAACTTCTTGCTAAAGCCGCTATATGACAGCTGGGACAGGATGCGGGTGTCCCGTCCAAACAACCAGCCACCAAATCGCCCTGCAAGCTGTGTCCATTGCTGTAAACGCGGTTCATAGGATAACGCAACATCAGTGAAAAACTGATTGGCCAGTTCTGCCTGGATTCCATATTGCATTGATACCGGTGCTTTGGTGTTTGGATCCCATGCCACCTGTGTTCTCGCAGCAAACCTCGGTGATAGAACCCCGGATATCTGTGCCTGCAGGTTTGTCCATGGGCGTCTGGGACTACCAGGAAACAGTGGTTCACGACTTCGTTCAATGTCAAAAGCGGTTCCAAACGATGCACTCAGACGGTCGGTAGCATATGTCCGACTGGCGGAGACGATATTACTGGAACCGGTTCGATCCAACCTAAAGCCAATGGGTACGCCTCCATACGGCCGGTTATAGCGGTATGTAAGATTCCATCCAGTACCATCCTCACCGCCGGATGCCAGCGTGGTCGAGTGGTCCAAGACATACTGTGCAGCGATACCCCCATCGTAGATCGTCTGCAGAAAGCGGCTGCTGGAACGAAGCTGAGCAGCGCCGAGACTTCGTTCTAACTGTTTTGCACTAAGGTCTGCAAGGAAGCGATTGGTGCCGACCGCTTGCGGTACTCCCCCTCGCAGACTGCTTTCAAGAAACCGTCCATAGCCAAGCGTTGCCGATTGAAGTAGACCTGATACCAGACTGGGTGGTCTCTTTAGTTGCAGGCGAATTTCTGGAAGACGTTCGGTTCCTCCAAAAAACGCCGATGTACCGCTTTGTCCGCTTGTTTTGTTGGCAAGGTTTCTGTTGGCTTGTAACTGGGCATCGAACGGACCAATCACGCCGCGGGCGGTTAATTCAGCTAGCTCACGTTGCGACTTAGCAAGCGTCGGTGAAGCAAGCGTCCCGCTGGTGGTGCGATTTGCGATGCTTGAATACTTGACACTTCCTGAGAAATCATTTCCGAGTCTAAAACCCTGAGATGTAGTAAGCGTTCTTGTTCCACTCTTTGCAAAGGATGAGCCTGACAATCCATCCACATACGATAGATTGAAAGGCCGACCGGGACTTTGTCTGATGACAGTGATGCCATTTGAGCGGGTTTGAGATCCGCTAATGGCACTTTGGTACGAGTTGCTACTTTGATCAGAGTTTAGCCTGAAGTCCAGCTCGCCTACTCTTTGTTCGTGTTCAAAGCGTATATTGCGATTGTGTACCCCGCGGTTGTTGTCCTGTAGATCGTAGACGACGAGCCGGCCAGCTCCAGGTGATGCCCCCATGTATCGGTAGACTTGGTCAAATCCGAGGCCAATGCCCTTGCGTTCCATCAAGTCGACCCGGAGTAGACCAGGAAGCTGGGCGGCAACTGCGTAGCCTACCGCAGCTTTTATGAAGTATCCTTCTTCGTTTGTACGCCCAAATGCCGGGAGCCAGCCACCTGGACGCTTTTCTTTGAGCGGAACAGATAAGTGGCGAATCGTGGCGACGCTGCGCTCATATCGCCGAACCTTGGCATCCCGCAGAACAAGTCGTTCATCCGCAATGAGCATCGCTGATGAAAAGCCAATATCGCCATGCGGTACCACGAGGTCACATGTGGTGAAAACACCCTCTTCGGCATCGATAACTTTACCGGTCCTACGTGCGCGCGCGGCCGAAAAGCGCATTGCCTGAAGACTTGTTCCACCGGTACGGGATGCCTCAACCACAACCTTTGCACCCAGCGCATCAAAGTCGTACGTGTCAACATTGACTGCCATCGCATCGGCATCGACCCGAATTCCGTCCTCCAAGTAATGAATGTAACCGGTGAGTGATGCAATTTTGGTTTTCGGGTTATACATAAATCGCTGGGCGCGAATTGTCTGGTTGATAGTCTTGATGAGGACATTTCCAGTAGCGACGACACTTCCATCCGCCTCGATACGGAGCTGATCAGCAATCGGATACACCCAAGGGTCGCGCTTAATGGCATCCTGTAATTGGCCAGCGACATCACTTTGATCACCCTTTTGTCTCGGTGGGAGAAAGCCCCGCTGATTCGGGACCTGCGATGGTCCCGCCAGCTTTCGAGGGTTGCGGGAATCAGGAGCGGGTCGAGGAGGACTGGCTTGTGATGTGCCTGTCTGAGTTGCAATTACAGCGAGTGCGGCCCAGGTCACACCGGAAGAATATCACAGGCTGTAATCGTCGAACCGACATTGATGAAAACCGTTTTGTGTGCCACATGCGATAGATTGAAGCGATATGTCACAAACGCTCTCGAGTAAGAAAAGCCCAGCATTTGAACAAGCCTTGATGCTGTTGAAACAAGCGCACCGCACTGAGCAGCGGCGATATCTGGTTGAAGGCGTGGAACTGGTTGAACAAGCGTTGCAACAGTCAGTATCAGAGGTCAACACGCTGTTTGTCACGCAGCAAGGGTATGAGCAGCTATCCGATGCCATTGCAGGCAAAGTGTTGGTGACATACATTGTGCCTCCCGCGATGGTAAACGACCTAACCGGCAATTCATACGCGACACCCTGTCAGGCTGTTGCCGTTGCGAGTCAGCTTCGCACAAGTGTCAAAGGCCTTGCAGAATCTAAGGGCATCATCCTCTGCGGTGAAGCGATTCAAGACCCAAGAAATGTTGGCGTAATGATCCGGATAGCCGATGCGCTGGGGTGTGATGCATTGCTCCTCGACAGCGCATCAGTAGATCCATGGTCCCGTCAGAGCGTCCGGTCAACGACGGGGTCAATCCTGAGAACACCTGTAGCCATCACCGCAAACCTCGCCGACACCCTTGGTAAGCTCCGTGAACGCGGTGTCATGGTCTGCGCCACCACTGGCAATACCGATATCTCCCTCTACAATGTCGATCTAACGCACCGACCGCTTGCAATCGTGATGGGCAATGAACAGAGCGGCATATCGCAAGCCATCACGGAAGTCGCAAATGTTTTAGTACGTATCCCGATGTCACCCACAACGGGAGCAGACTCGCTGAATGTCACGGTGGCAGCAGGAATCACCGTTGCGGAGGCTGAGCGTCAGGCGGATGTCAAATAACACGTTCCCCAAAGATTCCATTGTCCTCGTAACGGGAGCCTCCGGCCAAATCGGTAGTCACATAGCCACTGCCATCCGTGAATCGGGAACGTTAGTACGCACAACGGACATCACGGGCGATGTCGACAAGCTAGTCGACCTGACACAATTTGACGATGTACAAGCGGCCATGCGTGACTGTACGCATGTCATTCACTGCGGTGCTATTCCGACGTACATTGATGGTCGTGAACATGATGTCCTTGCATCCAATGCCGAGGGCACGTGGAATGTTCTTCAGAGCTGTGTAAACCTGAGTATAAATCGGGTCGTAGTGTTTTCATCTGTGAACGCATTCGGTTCCTTTGCAGGAAGGCGTCCACTCGCTTATCTGCCAGGCGATGATGCATATCCGGTTCAGACCGAGAACACATACCAGCTGGCAAAGCACTTGGTTGAAACAACAGCCCGGCACTACTCACGGGTATACGGTCTGGATATAGCGTTACTTCGCCCGGTGTTCGTGGCAAACAACAAGTCATACGCTTGGTGGAACCCGGAAGCCAATGTGAACCCCAACGTCTGGAACCTGAGCGACCTCTGGTCATACGTTGACATTCGCGATGTAGTTCGTGCCGCAATCCTGGCTGCGACGGCATCCTTTAGCGGCTGCCATGCAATGTTGCTGTCCGCCGCCGACACAACAACAGGACTTCCTACCGCCGAGTTGGTGGAAAAATACTATCCCGAGGCGATCATGACAGACCGCCTCAAGCAATGGCTATCATCTGATAACTTGCACCGTTCACTAATCGACTGTTCCGCGGCACGCAATGTCATTGGATGGGTTCCAAAACACAGTTGGCGTGAAACAAACCGCCAGGCTTAAGTCCCCAGAGAATTCACATACGCGACGCCGGATGCTACAAGATTCTTAGCCTGTTCCATCGTCGATGCCTCGGCGTAAACACGAACAACCGGTTCGGTCCCGGATGGTCTGAGCAGCAGCCAGGACCCGTCCGTGAAGTCGAGCCGTGTGCCATCCTTGCGGACAATTTCCTTGATGTCACGACCGGCAAATGTTGGCTCAGTAAACGCCTTTAGCCCTGCGTTGATGGATGGCATTGCTGCCGCATCGGGGTGCATGTCATTCCGGGTGTATTCATGCGGTCCAACCTCAGCGAACACATCGTCAATGAGTTCTTCCAACCGCTTCCCAGCTGCAGACATCGCCTCAAGTATCAGCAGCCCCATAACGACGCCGTCGCGTTCAGGGAGGTGCCCTTTGACTCCAATCCCACCGGATTCCTCACCGCCGATCATCACATCGCCCTGAAGCATGAGGTCACAAATGTACTTGAACCCGATAGGAGTTTCGATTAGGCGAATACCACGATTTGCACAGAGTTTATCGAGCGCACGCGTAGTCGAAACGGTACGGACAACATCCCCAGTCAAACCTCGATAATTGGTCAGATGTTTGAGGAGCACCGCAAATAAACGATGACAATCGACAAAGCGTCCGTGCGCATCGCAAGCTCCAAATCGGTCCGCGTCGCCATCCAGACAGATTCCAACATCGTAGCCAGAGTCCGTAACGGCATCGAAGAGTGCCTGCATATTGCTTGCTATCGGCTCTGGGTTTACACCGCCAAAGTATGGATTTCGCTCAGACCGGATTTCGATACACTCGATATCGGCTCCGCTAAGTATCGATGACAGCATTCCCGCCCCGGAACCGTGCATTGGGTCAATGACAGGTCTAAATCCCGACTTTCTGATGAGATCCAAGTCGACAATGCTCGCACATTGTTTGAGATAGTCCGTTATCAAGTCGACTGTATCAACTCGCCCCTGACTGAGAAAAATGTCTTCCGGTGTGATGAGCGCGAGCTCGGCCTCAATCTGTTTGATGATTTCAGGTGTTGCACTACCGCCGTAGGTTGCTTTGATTTTGAGACCATTAAACGATGGCGGGTTATGGCTTGCAGTGATCATTATCCCAACGGCAGCCTGACTTCGTTCCACAGCAAAGGACACAGTCGGGGAAGAACACGGCTTGTTGGATAGCTGAACCGCAATGCCATTTCCGATTGCGACTTTCGCTACTGCATTTGCGAAAACATCAGATTGTGCCCGGCAATCGTAGCCAACAACCATTCCGGATGCAGTGCTTCCATTTCGCTTGATCCAGTTGCAAACTGCTTGCGTGGCGAGCTGCACATTGGCCACTGTGAAGTCATCGGCAATGATGCCACGCCAACCGTCCGTTCCGAACTTAATCTGTGTGTGCCCAGCAGCCATAAATGTTTCTCCATCAACCCAAATAAGACTGGTGTAACCCCACGTTTCAGCAGGTGATGCGATGTGGATACAACGGGTTTCAGTATAACCCGCATCAATGACCCCTTTGTTTAGAGCACTCGATTTTGACTGTCGGAAACCTAGTAAAAATGAGGGGTAAAGTCTGCCCGGTAATTGTACGAAGATACATGTGTGCCTCGTGTAACTACGAGGCTCCCTATAGATTTTTTCTACATGGGATGTGATTTGGCATTGTGTTTGCAATGTCTTTATCCGGGAGGTTCGAAGCACATGAGTACGATTTATATGGATCATCTGGAGCACGCCGATTGTCAGCAGGTCAAGTTGACCAAGCGCGAGGTTGAAGTGCTGCAGAGAGTTATTGAAGGTAAGTCCAGCAAGGAAGTTGCAGATGAGCTGTTTGTCAGCAAGCGCACGGTGGATTTCCATCTTGCAAACATCTACACAAAGCTGTCCGTAACGAACAGGTTGCAGGCATTCCGTGAAGCAACCCGCCGTGGACTCCTTACAGCAACCACCAGCTAGTCACTGCACCGGTAGCTGATCGCAACAACAACCGCAGAGCATTCGCACTGCGGTTTGTTCCATTTAGGCAAGAAAATTCACAATCCATAGGATTTGCCTCATCAGCAATAAACTAAATGAAAAAACCGGTCGCAAGAATCTTCTACGGCTTGACGGTTCTGAGCCGTCCGTACGCGCCAACCAATGCGCGCTGGCCGAGTCGACCTGAGCTGTCTCCGATGCTTTCGATGCGATGGAATGCTCACTCCATTACCTGCATCTCCGAATGAACCATGCGCTTTATGGTGACTAATAAAAAAACCGTAGCGCTGTTAACGCTACGGTTTTTCATTTCCATCCCGGCGGTCCGGAACTGCCTAGAAGAGCTGGTCGAGACGACCTGAGCTGTCTCCGATGCTTTCGATGCGATGGAATGCTCACTCCATTACCTGCATCTCCGAATGAACCATGCGCTTTATGGTGACTAATAAAAAAACCGTAGCGCTGTTAACGCTACGGTTTTTCATTTCCATCCCAGCGGTCCGGAACTGACTAGAAGAGCTGGTCGAGACGACCTGAGCTGTCTCCGATGCTTTCGATTGGCACTCCAGCTTTATCGGCCATCGTGAGGAACAGGTTCGTCATCGGTGTATTGTTTTTGTACTTGATGTGACGCCCTGATTTGATTCCTGTAGCAGCACCTCCGGCGACAAGAATCGGCAAATCATCGTGGTTATGACGATCGCCATCACCAATTCCGCCACCGTACACAACCATTGTGTTATCAAGCAGCGTACGGTCACCTTCACGAACATCACGCATCTTGCGCAACATGTAAGCCAGATTGTCCACGTGGAACTGATTGATTTTGCGAATGGCTTCGAGTTTTTCAGCATTACGCTGGTGATGCGACAGCTCGTGATGCCCATCATTGACGCCAATCATCTTGTAGGATCGATTGCTACCTTCGTTGGCGAACATAAACGTACCGACTCTGGTGATATCCGTTTGGAACGCCAGAACCATCATGTCACCCATAAGACGAACGTGCTCGGTGTAATCCGATGGAATCCCAGCGGGCATCCCGGTAAGCTTGTTGGTCAATCCAGCCTGCTGGCTTGTCTGTTCAGCGGCAGTCAGGCGGCGTTCGATTTCACGAACCCCCGTCATGTACTCATCAAGCTTCATCCGATCCGTTACCCCAAGCTTGTTGTGCAACGATTTGGCATCAGCAAGAACGAAGTCAAGAATCGACTTGTTCTCTGCAATGCGAGCCTCCCGCGCAGCGGGTGTTTCATTTGGATCGCCATTCTGGAACAGCCGCTCGAACACCAAGCGCGGGTCAACTTCCTTAGCCACCGGCGTGTTGGGTGAACGCCAGGAAATAGAGTTCGAATAAGCACAGCTGTATCCCGAATCGCAGTCCCCAGCCAAGCCGCCACGCTCACATCCAATCTCAATACTGGAAAACCGTGTTTTGTCGCCAATATGGTTGGCCATTAACTGGTCGAACGATATGCCAGCTTGGATATTCGCTCCGCTCGTCTTGCGCGGGTGACAACCCGTGAGCCATGCGGCTGCAGAGCGGGCATGGTCGCCTGCACCATCACCCAGTGCAAACGCATTCCGCTGCGTAAGCCCGGTCAGGAGATTGAAGTTGGTTTTTAAGTCGGACAGCGGAGCAAGGACCGACGGAAGCGCATCGGACAGTTTGCCTTCCATCTTTGGCGTCCAGTGCTCCATATTGATGCCATTGGGGACGAAGACAAAAGCCATTCGGACTGGATGCTTGGCTTTGCTACCACTCTGCGCCAATGCCGTCAATGGCATCATCGCCTCGAGCAATGGAAGCGACAATGCTGTACCAAATCCACGCAAGACCATTCGTCGGTCAATCGACTGTGACATGATAATCCCTCTCATTTAGCATCATACCTGCAGCATTCGCGACACTACCACCGGATGAATCACCGCGACGTGTCCTGAATGCCTTACTACGAATAACCTCGGCAAGCAGATGACTGAATCTTCCGCCCTTAGCCAGTGTTCGTGATGTCATTTTGTCCAAATCACATTGGTCATATCGCTCGATACCTCGCCCGATTCCATATGTCAACAAGCGCTCAAGCATCCCCCGAACCACTGCTTGCTTCTTCGCAATCAGTAACGCCTGAATTCCCGATACACCCTTAAATTTAGAGCCATCTGGAAGCTCTCCCGTTACATCCAGCGCGACTCCATTATCGGAGTCCCGCCAGCCACCGATGGCATCGAAATTCTCGAGTGCAAAACCCATTCCATCAAGACGCTCATGGCAGTTGGCACATGCTGGATTTTTCCGATGTTCCTCAAGGCGGGCGCGGACGGAGGTTGGCCGTGCGACTCCCCCGGATTTCTCTTCAGGGAGCGGAGGAACGTTGGGTGGCGGTAGCGGTGGTGGCGTCCCTAGCATATTTTCAAGCACCCACTTACCACGCTTGACAGGACTCGTACGGCCCGGATTTGATGTCAGCATCAAGACGCTTGCATGCCCAAGCACGCCGCCTCGCGGACCAGGCGACAACTTGACCAACCGCATCGCATCGCCCGTCACGTCAGGAATACCGTAATGCTTGGCCAACGCCTCGTTTAGAAACGTATAGTCAGACTTCACCAACTCCATGACGGGTCGGTCGTCACGCACGATCCGATCAAAGTAAAGCTCGGTCTCCTGCTGCATCGCACGACGCAGTCCTTCATTGAATGTTGGGAAACGCGCAACATCAGGCTGCACAACGGCTGCTTTACGCAAATTCAGCCATTGTCCGGCAAAGTTCTGTGCCAAGGACAATGACTTAGCGTCCCTGAGCATCCGTGTAACCTGCCCGTTTATTTGTGCTTCGGTTGCAAGTTTGCCATTCTCTGCAGCAGACAACAGAGCATCATCGGGCATGGAGGACCAAATAAAGTACGACAATCGCGTCGCCAACTCGTAGGGGTTTAGCGTCCGGGTTGCTTTTGGATTGTTAGGGTCCGGATCAACTTCCACTTTGTAAAGAAAATTTGGTGACACCAACACTGCCTGTAAAGCCAGCTGAAGTCCACGTTCAAACGACAATTTACGCGCACGGACGGTCTTTGATAACGAAACAACACGCGATACTTCAGCAGCTGACACAGGACGCCGGTACGCACGGCGCATCAACACGCGGACGTTATAAGCCATCGCCGATTCCCACGCTGTATCAGATGCATTTTCCGGCAGTTTTCGAACCAAAAATCTATGACTCGGAGGCAATGGGATCGCAGCGCCAGCACTCTCTGGATATTCCAGCTCAAGGGAATGCACAATTAAGTTACGGTCTTTACCCGGACCCTCAAAGCCATCATTCAGGAAACCAACACCCAAAACTACCTTGCCGGGTGCATCGACTTGGATGACCTGCGTGTAGATTTTAGGTCGATTTGGACGATTGGCGACATCAACCTGTCCAACCGCTTTGCCATTTTGAAGGATACGCATCTGGCATGGCTCTGCGCCAAGCTGTTGGCCACTGGCTTCTATCCTAAGGGTATACGTACCTGCTACCGGCGCATCGACCGTAAAACCGGCGTCAGCCACAGTGCCAAACATCAATGCATCGCCCACGTAGGGGCTGAGACCACCACCGGAAATGGGCTTCAAGTCCTTACCAACAATGCGTGTCGGCGGCACAACACGGTCTTCAGGTGCAACGATTGCTTCACGCGACAGCTGACGGGCCGCCCCAACGTACTTTTCCATCAGAAGCGGTGAGATAGAGAGAACATCGCCGATGTTGTCAAAACCGTAACCTACATCATCGCTTGGAAACTTGTCAGCCGGAGTTGATGTAACGCGAAGCAAGTCACGGACCGTATTGTTGTATTCAACTTTGTTCAACCGTCGCATTGTGACGCGGCCTGGGTCATTGATTTTGCAATCTGCCTGCGAGAACGCCGACTGCAATGCGTTTACGACCGCCGTACGGGATGCTAGCTCAGGATGCGGAACGCCCTTCGGTGGCATCGATTGCGATTCAATGGTCCCGATCACTTTGTCCCAGGTTGCACGGTCCCCCAACATCGCATCAAGCGATTTGTGTTTGGTCAGGTTAATACCCGCAGCAGCACCATCGGCGCCATGACAACCGATACAGTACTTATCTACAAAACTCCTGACACGTTTGTAGGTTGAAGCAGCACTGGATACCTCCGCTTTCTTTACAGGAGGTGCACTGACCGCCACGAAGGCAACGGAGACGGTCGTCGCGATTGACAAGGGAAGCACTGAAATCTTCGGACGCATATATAACAGATTCTACCTTTAGAACAGCTATCGAATCACTTTGATAGAATGACTTTGCTGGACGAATCCGGCAATTATGGAACCACACTCATACAAATTCATTGAACTCGCGTTGACATTGTTTCTCGTTCTTCTGACGGGTTTCTTTGTCGCAGCGGAGTTTGCACTCGTCAAGGTCAGAGCCACCAGACTAAGTGAGCTCGCCCGGACCGGTAATCAAAGCGCTGTACGAGCAGTACGTGCATTGGAGCACATCAACGACTACCTCTCCGCAACACAGCTGGGAATCACGGTATGTACTCTGGTACTCGGTAACATCGGGGAAACGGCCGTAGAAAGTCTGCTGCACCCAATCTTTGGAAGGGTTCCAGCTGGTATCCGCCACACACTGACAAGCGGAGTTGCATTGACTTTGGTGATGATGCTTGAAGTTATTATCGGCGAAATGGCGCCGAAAACGTTGGCTATTCGTCAGGCTGAAAAGATTACCCTAGCACTCATCCTGCCATTATCAATCTTCACAAAGCTGTTCCGACCACTGATTCTGCTCATGAATGGTATTGCCGGCTTAGTGTTGAGGCCATTTGGAATAACACCAACGGATGACCATGGACACGAGGATTCTCTGTCAGCTGATGAACTCCGTCTCATGCTAACGGCCAGTCGCAACAGCGGTACGATTCAGGAATCCGAATGGAATCTGGCTACCCGCGTACTGGACTTTTCACATTCTCAGGCTAAAGATGTCATGATTCCTCGCCCGGATGTTACGTTTGTCGATGCATCCCTCCCCCTCTCTGACATCGTCACACTTGTATCGGCATCCGGTCACACTCGCTTCCCAGTCATCAAAAATGGGAATCCCGATGAAGTCATCGGAATTGTCCACGTGAAAGAGCTGGTCAAGTTGACTGGGAGCGACATTACGCCGGCACTCAGGAGCGTGTTACGCGTCCCGGAAACAAAGTCAACCGAAGCCCTGCTTCGAACAATGCAACGGATGCGGACGCATATGTCGGTTGTCGTGGATGAATACGGTGGAACGGCCGGTATCGTGACCATCGAAGATATTGTCGAAGAAATCGTCGGCGACATACAGGATGAATTTGAGACCGACCTTCCGGAGTTGGTTACAGACAATCAAGCGGTCATTGTCGATGCCAGAATGACGTTGGTGAAACTCGTCAGGCACTTTGAAATCTCGATGCCAGAAAACGATGAGGATATTGAAACAGTTGGCGGATGGATTCTGGCGAATGCTTCTCAAGCCACCATCAAGCCGGGAACAGCTGTCCCATTTGGTGGCTATACCTTCACAGTGATAGAAGTCACCGGAAGGAGAGTCCGACGGGTTCGCGTTTCGGCAACTCCCTCCAGCAGTGAACTACCAAACGGGTGCCCCAAAGATGCCTCCTAAGCAACAGCCAGCTCCTCTCCCTACCAATACATTGGTGGATGATCTCGTCAGCGCCGTCGGACTGTCATCGCACCCGAACATCAGAGTCATCGAGCGATGCATCGAAGCCGTACTTGTACTGCTCATCTACTTTGTAGCAAGGGTGATGCTGCGCCGATTAATCGAGAGAACTGTCTCCACTCTACTGACACGGCATGCAAATAACGAATCCAGAAATCATGCACGCATCCAAACACTGATGGGCACCATGGCGAGTGCATCCGACATGGTGCTGTTCTTTGTGATGCTTGTGGCACTGCTCTCACTCGTTGGGATCAATGTGGCGGGTATTCTTGGAACAGCGAGTGTAGCCGGTCTTGCTTTCGGCTTTGGTGCTCAGAAACTCATCAAGGATGTCATCACAGGCTTCTTTCTTCTCATAGAAGATCAATATGCGGTTGGTGATTACGTTTCCATTGGGACAGTGACGGGCACCGTAGAGGACTTAGCGCTCCGAATCACACGTATCCGCGATGACGATGGAAGACTACACACCCTGAGCAATGGAGATGTGGCTCAAGTCTGTAATCACTCACGTGGTCCGCTCTCCGCCACGATTGATATTGGAGTCGCCCCCGAAACAAACATTCATGAAGCAATATCGGCGCTGGAACCCGTTCTATTGGAATGGTCTCTGACGACCGGATTGCCTGAAATGGCACGCGTCGATGGCATCCAATCCGCTGACGCAACCAGAGTTGCTCTTCGAATCATTTTGAAGACCAATCCCGGTCAAAGGCCAGCCACACTTACACCGAGGTTACGACAGATTTGCCGGGATGCCCTAACGGAAGCTGGACTACGACCGGCCTGACGGACGCCAAATATGACCGAAGATTCGTTCGAAGAGATCCGAACGAAATATGCCATCGGGGTCGACTTCCTGCTTAATGGCCAGAAACCGTTGGACCCTGGGTTCATTGAGATATTCCTGGATTCGATCAGCACTCAGTGTTGCATCTTTTGCAAAGTAGAACCGACCACCGCTCGATAAGAGCAAAGCATCCAGCTCGGCAGCCAAAGCCCACACTCGCTTACGATTCCCAGCTGTCAATCTAAAGTCGAGTGCCAGTGAAAAGCCATCCACGGCATGCGTCATCAGAAACGGATCCATACGATGCTGCTTGAACACAGCCAAATACGGAACCAAACCTGCATTCTGACAACGTTCAAGAATCGTCTTTAAGCACTGCTTCGCACTCGCTCCCGGTACGAAAGCCTGGTACTGAATCAATCCATGGTCGCCATACGCGAGTTTCCAATTTGGTACGTAATCCAGGAGAAATGCAAAACCTGCATGTGACTCTTCGTGAACGACACCGTCCTTAAGGCGCGAAGCAGTTGCTTTTGCCCAGTTGATTAGCCTCATTCCCGAGTCATTGACGAATGGCTTCATAAAACGCCAAAGAATAGACTTGGGAATCAGTCCAAAAATATTGTCGGGTAAGTCCTGAGACTCAATCCGTAGAGACTGCGTATCGCCATTACTCTCGGTGTAGTTTGCCTGATGTACTTGCCCGCGCCCTAAGTTATCGCCCGTTGCAAAGGCATCAATCCAGCCGACAAGATAGTCCGCAGATGGTATTCGCTCCTCGAATATGGCAAACATATGATCCATGTTTTTTGCATAGATTGGATCGACCAGTAACTTTCCTGACGAAACACGCTTCATTTGCAGAACAACCCGGGTTATGACACCCAAGGACCCAAATCCACCAATTACGGCATGAAAGAGCTCTGAATTGTTCGTCGGGGAGCATGTTACGCGTTGACCGCTCGCAAGGACAACATCAATTTCCGCTACATGCTGCCCTATTGTCCCGACTTTGAAGTTGTTCTTTCCATGAATGTTCATGCCGAGAGCACCTGCAAGCGTCGGGGCCATCGTTCCTGAGACGACAGGAGGCCACCAGCCATCCCCAATACAGTACTTCCACAGCTGCTCTATCGTAACGCCGGCTTCACACACTATCTGCCCCGATTCCGGATTCCATTCCAGGATCCGGTTTAGACGCGAAATATCCAAAATGATCTGTTCAGCCCCAAGACTCGCATCACCGTAAGAACGTCCAGCACCACGTAGCACAATGCGCGATCGGGACTCACGTGCAAATTGCAACAGTTCTAAAATGCCCTCAACCGTTGATGGTCGGTACACATATCCCGCAGCGGACTTGTTTCTGCCCCAAGCATCGATGGTCTCGAGGTGTGTGGTCGCGTAACGCCGAAGACTCATCTATATGTCCAGCTGCTGGAAAACTGTTTGAGGAATCGACCTGATGACAGCCATTAGCAATTTCCAAACACCCGGCACATAGGCAACTGCTGTACCTTTACGTGCGTGCTGGATGATAAGCGATGCAGCCTTTTCAGCTGAAATCATAAGTGGTAACTTGGACAGTCCGGCCGTCATCGGTGTGCTTACTGGACCAGGCTTTATCGTCACGACACGAACGCCTTTTGTCGCAAGACGGTTTCTCAGTGCCTCCAGATAGACGGTGAAACCAGCCTTAGTCGCTGCATATACGGGTCCACCCCGGCGGCCACGGTCTCCGGCGACTGATGAGATTCCTACAATGGTTCCCGATTTCAACGCCTGACATCGAATGGCTACAGCATTCAACCACCGAACCGCAGATGTAAGATTTACATCAATACTCTCAAGGTCCAGCTGTGTTGGGAAGTCATCCTTACCTACACGCGGCATGATTCCAGCACTATAAATGTACAAATCACATCCACCAATGCGATCGCATAGTTCAGCCAGTACCTGAGACGCATCACAGTCATCGGTCAGATCCAGCACAACAGGCACGACGGCATCCGGGAAGTCTAATGCTAATTGCTCGAGAAGTGCCTGTCGTCGTGCTATAGCAATGACCTGGATACCAGAGCCTGCCAGCTGTCGTACCAACTCGGCTCCGATTCCCGTACTGGCACCAAACACAATCGATCTACGGAATGCACTCATATGGCAATATCAACCTTTTGTCCCGTAAGGGAGGACTCAACGGCATAGAGTACCATCGCGAGTGACCAGATGTTATCGGAGCAGATACCCATCGGGGTGCTACCAGTTTCCAAAGCGTTAAGAAAGTCGTTGAGACTGCCAGCGATGCCCGGCATTGGATACGGCGGGATACTGACATCGATTGATTCACATTCCCGAATAAACCCATCATTACCAACAACAACTTGCTTACAGAGCTTGTTTCCACCATCCCAGGTAACAGTGCCTTTAGGACAGATAGCACGCCACGATGACTCCCACGATGTACTGTGCCCTTCTGAAGCCCAGGAACCACGATAAGAGAATCGGGCTCCATTCGCAAATTGGAATGTTGCGAGCGCGGACTCAGCACCCTCGTACCACGACCAAGGCAACCTGAATGAATCACAGCTTACAGATGTTGGCTGATGTGGAACAAGAAATCTTGCGGCATCGAAGGTATGAATGGCCATGTCCTTCAAAAGAACATCCGGCATTACATCTCTGAACCCACCAAAGTGTGCCCCAATGAAAAAGTCCGCCGTCAGAAGTGCAACACCGCCAAGTTCATTGATGCAACTTCGAAAAGCATGTAACCCGCCGTCGTACCGCCGCGATTGGCTGACCATATAGATCAAACCGGCCTCTTCAGCTGCACGAATCATTCTGGATCCGCTTTCAAGGGACGTCGACAACGGCTTTTCCCCGAGCACATGAGCACCATGTGCCAATGCCGTTAATGTCACGCCCTCATGTGCCTCAGGAACCGTCACATCAATGACAACATCGGGTGAAGTTTCCTTCAACGCGCTGGCTAGATCTGTGTACGTTCTTACTTCAGTAGAAGTAAAGCCAAACGTGTCAAAAAAAGCCTGCTCTGCGCGTCCATCGACTATATCTACCCAACCACACAGTGTAGCCCGATCAGAAAATGCAGCGATGTTTTTGGCCCAAGCACGCCCCATCCCTCCCGCACCTACGAGAAGAATCCTAACCATCTGTCGCGCGGAACCACCCCAGTGGTGCATTCGGACATGAATGCGTTGAATAACGTTGCGTAGTTAAAGGAGCTGACCAGCGGACGGCATTGCCGATAATTGTTCGCACTTCCGGTTGGTAATAAACCCGATAGGTTTCATGCCCAGGAGAGAAGTAAAAGATTCGCCCTTGTCCCCTCGTCCAACAGCATCCGCTGCGGAACACTTCGCCTCCGCTGAACGATGAAATGAAAATCAATTCATCCGGTTGAGGTATATCGAAGAACTCACCATACATTTCCTGATTGGGTATCTGAAAAACTTCGGGAACGCCCAACGTTATCGGATGACCAGGTTTGACCGTCCAAACAACTTCGCTGTCATCGTCACGCCATCTTAGTGCACAGGACGTTCCCATTAACTTTCGGAATATCTTCGCGAAGTGACCAGAATGAAGGACGATGAGGCCCATACCCTCAAGTACGCGTTGGTACACACGCTCAACGACCTCATCTGAGACCTCACCATGTGCCATATGCCCCCACCATGTCAACACATCGGTGTTCGCTAATACATCGGCGGTTAATCCATGTTCCGGTTCATCCAATGTAGCCGTGCCAACGACACAATCGTCTCCAAGGTGCTCTCTAATACCAGCAGCAATCACTGCATGCATGCCATCGGGGTAGACAGACCGAACCGTTTCGGATTCCTTCTCGTGTCTGAACTCACTCCAGACAGTAACTCGAATTGCCATTTTAGTTTCCTACGTGAAAAAAGAAATGCCCGTGCATTGCACGGGCAAAGAACTACTTTCGGTCTGTCAGGCTTTGCCATTCCCAGGCCGTGGAGTCAGGACGGAACTGGTAATCCAGGAATATGATTCCCATCAACAGTACCCATATGAATCCAAGCGCCGCCCACAGCCAGATTAACCTTGTTCCACCCTTTACATTCATAAAGTTCAGAACGACCAACACTGCCTTGACTGTCGCGACGATAAGCGCAATGACAATGTTCCAACCAACCCAGTTCCACATCTTGCTAAGATCGATGAAGTACAGAACAACCGTAACAACCAACAATCCCAGCAGCGCGAAATATGTCCCATAGTAGAGGCTCAGCTTTGGGTGCGAGATTCTCTCGATTGGTGCACCTTCCGGTGCAAAGCCCGCACCGTGTCCATGTCCAGATGCCATATCTATACCCCTTACGAAATCAGATACATCAATGGGAATAGGAAGATCCACACGATGTCAACGAAGTGCCAGTACAAGCCAACCATCTCCGTCGGCAGGTAATCATCCACTGCAGGGTGCTTCGTGAGGTACATCAGAATCAATGTCGTCATACAGATGATTCCAATGATGACGTGGATACCATGCAGGCCTGTCATACAGAAGTAGATAGAGAAAAAGATCTTTGCTTTACCTGCTTCGATATCAAAACGCTCCCGAGCGGCGGACTTGACGACCACGCGTGCTGTGGCCTCAGAGGCGGACGTAACACGGTTGTCAAAGCCAGACTCAACCAGTGGTGTATCGGGGTTATCCTTTGGAGCGACGAACGACACTTGATTCGTCTTTCGAGCCAACTGCAGCTGTTCCCAGGCAACATTTGCACGAGGATTCTCTTCTGCACCAGCCGCCGGCTTGTGATGCTCATGAAAGATTGTCAAAGCCTTTGCATAGTTGAAGTTCTGGTCCGGAAGAAGCCCCTCGTTGATCTTGCTCGTGTACTCGACATACTTGATTCCCATGAATCCGAAAGCACACAGACATGTGAACGCGAGGAGAAGCGCCACTTTAATGCGTTGTCCATGTTGAGCGTAATACACCGCAAGCGCAGCCGACAAAGAACTCGACAGCAGGACCAGCGTGTTCAATGTTCCAAGTTTAACATCCAGGAAGTGGTGTGCTTCAAGGTATGTATTGAAGTACATCACCCGGTACAGCGTATAAGCTAGGAAAAGCGCTCCGAAGAACATCACTTCCGTCACCAGAAATGACCACATCCCGACGATGTAGGATTCGTTTTGCTGATCCAAATCCTCGAACTGGACAGACAGCTTCTGTTCAATCATGTGATGACCGGATGAAGCCACAGCCGCATTCTCCAAACTCTTCAGGCTCATACATGAACCTCCTCATCGGCTGCAATATGAAGTTCTTCGTCATCGAATGGGAACCGGCTTGGAGCCACATCGCCACCATGATGGCTTTCTTGGAAGTATTCATAAGCTTCCCATGTGACAACAGGTAGTTCGTGGAAGTTGTGCGTATCTGGAGGAGACATCGTGAGCCACTCTAGACCAACAGCACGCCATGGGTTGTTTCCAGCCTTCTCACCATACTTCAAGGAGTGCAACAGATAGAACACTGGTAGCAGGAATCCGACACCGAGAACGAATGCTCCACCAGTGGACATCACGTGCCAAAGCTGGAACTCAGGCGGATAGAAGTGGTAACGGCGCGGCATACCAAGATAACCAACGACGAACTGCGGTAAGAACGTCAGGTTGAAGCCAAGGAATACCAACACAGCACTCACTTTGCCCCAGATCTCGCTGTACATCCGCCCGGTCATTTTCGGCCACCAGAAGTGCAAGCCAGCTAGGAAGCCCATCGCCGTACCACCAACCATCACGTAGTGGAAGTGAGCCACAACGAAGTATGTTGCCGTCAAGTGGATGTCAGTTGCGAGCGATGACAGATACAAACCGGTCAACCCACCAATCGTAAACAATCCCAAGAAGCCAAAGGCATAAAGCATGTGACTTGTGAGCTCAACAGAGCCCTTGTACATAGTTGTCGCCCAGTTGAAAATCTTTACAGCAGACGGGACCGCTACGAGAAAGCTCAACACTGAGAATACAAGACCGAGGTACATCGACTGGGAGGATGCAAACATGTGGTGTCCCCACACGATGAATCCAAAGACAGCGATCGCCATTGTCGAAAACGCTACGAATTCATAGCCAAAGATACGCTTCTTGCTGTTAGCTGCGATTACTTCATTGATGACACCCATTGCAGGGAGAACCATGATATAGACAGCAGGGTGTGAGTAGAACCAAAATAGGTGCTGGAACAGAACAGGGTCTCCGCCGATTTCAGGCGAAAAGATCCCAAAACCGAGCGTGCGCTCTACAACGACCAGTGCCAGCGTGATAGCAACGACCGGTGTGCCGAGCATGATAATCACACTTGTGGCATACATCGCCCACGCAAACAACGGCATTTTGAACCACGTCATGCCTGGGGCACGCATCTTGTGAATCGTAACTATAAAGTTCAAACCCGTAAAGATTGACGAGAATCCCGCAACGAATGCTGCCATGATTGTGAGCGCAACATTCGAGTTTGAATACACACTCGAATATGGAGTGTAGAACGTCCAACCCGTGTCAACACCACCGCCGATAATGGCAGCGAGACCCATAACCAATGCTGCACTGTAGACGTAAAACGACAGCAAGTTTAGCCGCGGGAACGCGAGATCACGAGCTCCCAGCATCAGCGGCAAGACGAAGTTTCCAAGGACTGCCGGAACTGCCGGAATGAGGAAGAAGAAGATCATCACGACGCCATGCGCAGTGAATACCTTGTTGTAGGCATCGTTTGTGAGGAACTGCCCCTTAGGAACGGTGAGCTCTACACGAATCATGCCTGCAGCAAGACCGCCAAGTAAGAAAGCAACCGAGACGGCCACAAGATACATAATCGCAATGCGTTTGTGGTCGACTGTGAATAGCCACGACTTAATCGTATTCGTAGCATTCAGATAGTTCAATGGCTCCTTGACCTTGTCATGGGACTTCCCGACGTCCTTCAAAGTTGCCGTACTCATTGGTATTGCTCTCCTCCATACATGTAGCGCCACTGCTGCGTGTTGGTATTTGCCGCAGGAGCCACGCTGTCCGGACGACCACCCTCAAGTGGCGTACCGGACCCGATTTCCTTGATATACGCAATCAAGGCAATGACCTCAGACTCTGACAGTGAGCCGCGGAATGCTGGCATCGAACCAGTCGAGTTCGCTAACCGAACATCATTCGGATTCAGGATGGCCGAACGAATATATCCTTCGTCAGCAACAACCTTTGATCCATCCGCCAGCTGACGCATCGACTTGTACAAGCCCACTAAACTGGCTCCTTTGGAGCTAACTTTCGGACCATCGGCATGGCACGAAGCACACTGGTACTTTTTGAAAAGCGTTGCCCCCTGCTGCGCAAGTGAAATGTCACCGGTCGGCGCAGAAATTCCACCTGGGTAAAACGGTCGTCCGCCACCGCCGGCCTGCCATTTTTCAAAGTCCTCACGACTCTGAACAACCACCCAGCCGCCCATCTCAGAATGCTGGGTCCCACAGTAAATATTACAGTAGATGCGGTACTTGCCAACTCGCGTTGGCGTAAACCACATATTTGTGTAGCGCCCCGGCTCTACGTGACGTTGGATACGAAATTCAGGAACGTAAAACGCGTGAATGACATCCTGGGAAATCATTGACAGCTTTACAGGACTATTCACCGGAACGTGGATTTCATTGTTTTCTCGAGTGCCATCCGAATGCTGCGCATGCCACATCCACTGCTTGCCAATGACAAACACTTCCCGCGCGTTCTTGGGTGGTTGATAGATATCCGCAAACAGACGCGCAGACCACGTGAAAACGCCCAGGCCAAGGACCAACGCAGGTAACGTCCACGTCATTTCCAGCAACGTGTTATGCGTCGATGGATTAGAGCGGTCCACGTTCGTACCTTTACGATACCTGGCTGCAAGGAATGCAATCAGTGCGATGACAATGATGGTAAACACCACCGTCAGGGCATTCATCACCCAAAACAGCTTATCAACTTCACCTGCATACTGTGACGCAGCAATAGGTGCTAACTGCAACTCGTTCATTCGTTATTCCCCGTGCCAGACCCAACAGTCAAGCGGGACTTCCTCTCCTTACGCAGCGACTGGAACATAAATGCCCCAAGCAACAATGCGGTCCCCGAACCCAAAACCTTTAATAAAGTCACCACACGCAGCCCGTAAACATTACGAGCGGGATCGTAGTGATAACACATCAATAGAAACTGATCAGCAATCGTACCAATCCTACCTTCAGATGCCTCCGTCAATGCAAGATAGACATCCTTCCCAGGATACACAACACCGAACAAATATCGGGAAACTTTACCCTTAGGGGTCAGAACCATCGTCACACTCGGATGCGCGTATTGGTCCGTTCGTTGGTCATAGACATAAACGTATCCAATAGCATCTGCCAGCTTGCGGATTTCACTCTCACTACCGGTTAGAAAGTGCCATCCGTCAGATGCTCCAGCGATGCCAAGTTCACTCATGTAGCGCTTCTTGGATGCAAGGGCGACCTCGGGCGTCTCTTTGGGATTGATGCTTACGATAACAATCTCAAAGTCACGTCCGACCTGCCATTTCAACGCCGGGTCGTGAAGACTCTCGACTTGACCATGGAGCATATTTGCACATGTGTTTTTGCAAGAATAGAACGGCATCACAAGCCATACAGGCTTTTTCCCAAAATACTTGCCGAGAGTGACCTGTGCCCCATTCTCGTCCGTGAACTGCGCATCTAATGGAACCTGATTTTCAAGCCTTTGTTTGACCGTCACATCCCGCGCAGCATTAATCCCGGTTGAAAATGTCGGGCGACCACCAGGCTGCGGACCCGTACTTATCCCTTGGGCCAAAACGATGCAGGAGCATGCAACCCAAAGAAGCAAAAGTACGGACCAGCGACGCATTGTTATCACTTAATGGCCTTGCTGACCTTCCGAATGTGCACCATCAGAATGACCATTGGCGTGCGTTTCAGAACCATGCTGAGCCTCACCATCATGTCCGCTCGCATGACCATTGTCCACACCGCCAGCTGATCGACTGCCAGGATATTGCGATGTAAAACTGCTGACTGGTTCATTACCGGGGACTCCGGAAATGCCTTGCTTTGCAACTGCGTCTATTGCCGACTCAATACGCTCGTTGTAAGGCTTCTCAGCTTCCTTGAAGAGGTTCATCTCTTCCTTGGGATTTGCCTGAAGCTGTGGATGCGCAGGCAGCTTACGCTCAACGGACCAGCCAGGTACATTTGCGTCGCTTGCATATTTTGGCTTCGTGAAGTTGAAGAACCACATCATCGCGGCACTGGCCACGACGAAGAGTCCAACAAGACCACCGAAGGAAAGGACCAGCGGCGCAAGCTTGACATCCGTGTGCTCATACCCAACAACATGACTTTGCGTCGGAGAATCGTGCTTATGCATGGCTTGATGCCTCCCATTGCTGCTTAGCTTCAATCAATCGCTGATCATGACTTGGGACAAGCGCAACCTTGCGGGCATTTCCGCTAAAGGTGTACACCCATATTCCACCAAGCCCAAGGAGTGCTCCGAGGACACCAAGAATGACCGGGAGAGCGATTCCACCACTGAAATTCACCATGAACGGAACGATTTGCCAGAACAGATCAACCATTCTCACAACAGCAATCCATCCAGCTACAAAGCGAAGAATCGTAGGGGTCCGCTTCGTCTTTCCTGAGAGGAGGAGAAGAAACGGAATCAGGAACTGACACACGACTAAACCCGCGCCCAGGTAAACCATTGGACCTTCAAATCGCTGTACAAAGAAGATATTCTCTTCCGGCAAGTTACCAGACCAGATAATCAGGAACTGTGACAGCGTGAAGTAGCCGTAGACCATGGTGAAGCCAAACATCAAGTTGCCTAGGTCCTTGGTCAACAATGGCTGAATGATTCCGTTATACGGAGACTTTGCCCGGAGTGATGTGAGAATAAACGTTCCGACTGCGATTGCAAACAGCAAGCTTGTAGCCATATGCCAGGCGCCGTAGAGCGTTGAAAACCACATCGGATCAAGCGACATGATCCAATCTGTCATCGCAAAAGTAAGCAGTACAACATGCAACACTCCACCTGGAGCCGCGAAGTTTGTCCGCTTCGCCGCGATGGTTTCATCGCGAACATCATCCTGTTTGAGCGACAGCTTGGTCAGATAGTTTGTTCCAAGGATCCAGAACGAAAAGTAAACGGCGCTGCGGATTGTCCACGCGAGTGGCGTATACCATAGCTGCTTGTTTGGATGGAGATGATGGTGGATCTCATGATTCGCCCACGGATACACCTGTCCGTTCCACGCTGCCCAAACGAGAGGCAGGAAGAAAACTGCCAGAAGTGGCAACGTCTTCGCACACGCTTCGGCGATACGCAGTATCGACAAACTCCACTGCGCACGAATAGTGTGATGCAGGAAGATGAGTGTGGTGCTACCAATGGCAAGACTAAACCAAACCATAAAACCATACAGGTAGGACGACCAAAAAATCTTCTTACCTGGATCAACATCCATCTGAAAGCCAACGCCAAGCAAAATTAGTCCTACAAAGGTTGCAGGTAATGCAATTGCCTGAAGCCGCTTTAGTGATGAGACTGCACTGGAGGCATCTGCGCTCAATTGTGTTCTCCTTCGGATGCATGACCCGATTCATTTCCAGTAGCAGAGTGCCCTGCACCATGCTCCGCAGGACCATCACCGTGCATGGAATCGTTCAAATTCGATGGAAGTGGCATCTTGCCCGCTTCCCTCAACGCCGAGATATACGCAACGACAGCCCATCGGTCGTCAACATCTGGTATGCGGGCTGAGTAGCTGTACATGGCCCCCTTACCGTTCACGATGACATCAAAGAACTGTCCAGGCTTGTAGGTGCCGTACTTTTTATCAAGCAGGTTTGCAGGAAGCTTTTGCCAATAACCCATACCGCGAAGAGCCACAAATCCATTACCATCACCAGCGACGCCATGGCATGGCTGGCAAAAAATGTTATAGCGTTCCTGTCCACGCTTAAGCATAGATGTAGCGCCTCCAAAGGATTTGACACTCGCAGCAGGAATGACATCCGTAAAGGCATTACCGGTCTTTCCGGTCGTACGGGCATCGGGTGCAACGTAGCCTTTGAAAGAAACGGTACCAGCAACATTGGGACGGTCCCCTTGCTGATCACTGTAGAAGTCCGATGCGGCTCCCGAATTGACACGTGGCTGGACCCACTGGTCAACGTGGCACCCTGCAAGCAGGACGGTTATCGCAGCGGAGACTGCAACGGTTGTAACCTGTTTCATGCTGGGACCTCCGATACATCCAACGCACCAAGTCCCTGAAGAAACTCGGTCACGGATGCCTCATCAAACTTTGGATCACGTGTCTCAATGCAAAGGAAGAATCGATCCTGACTTGCACGGTCAAAATTCTTCGCATTGAACATCGGGTTATAGGGTTTCGGAAGTCCGTTTAACGCAAACTGCGAAACAAACGTCGTCAATCCCGTAACAAGGACAGTCGCTTCGAACGTAATCGGGATGAACTGTGGCCATGTAAAGAGCGGCTTCCCTCCGACGTTCATCGGGTAGTCAATCAATGCCACCCACGTTTGAAAGCCGAGTCCAAGGCAACACCCGGTTATTCCTCCGAAGAAAGCCATCCACGGTATGCGCACATCCTCGAAGTGCATCGCTTCGGCAAGACCATGAATTGGCATTGGAGAATACGCATCGAACTTCTTATATCCGGCAACACGGGTCTTAGTCGCCGCCTCTACAAGCGCATCCGGGTCATCGAATTCCGCAACGATTCCGAACAGCTTTGGCGAATCATCAGCAGCATGTGCCATTAGTGCGCCTCCTCTGCATTCTCATGACCATCATGGCCATGTCCAAACTGATGGTGATTCTTCAACAACAAATCACGCATTTCAAAGATGTTGATGATTGGCAGCACTTTGATGAACATGAACAACAGGAACACAAAGAATCCCATGGTGCCGATAAACAAAGCCCAGTCCCATTCCGTTGGAGCATAGTAACCCCAAGAGCTCGTAAGGAAGTCACGTGTCAGGGACATCGGGATAATCACAAAGCGCTCAAGCCACATCCCAATTCCGACAATGATCGACAGCACGAACAGGAACGGTACATTGCGGCGTAGCTGCGGTACCCAACATAGCTGAGGAAAGATTCCGTTGCAGAAAATCAACGCGTAATAGAACCACTTGTACGGACCAAACAATCGGTTGTACACAAGAGCCAACTCATATGTGTTTCCGCTGTACCAGCCGTAGAACATTTCAAGAATGTAGCCATAGAACACGATCAGTCCGGTAGCAAGTGTAATCTTGGCCATCCAGTCTAGGTGTTTGTCAGTGATGTAGTCCTTGATCTGCGGATAGATTCCACGTAGGGGCAAGCCAAAGGTAAGCACCATCGCGAAACCTGCGAACACAGCTCCAGCCACGAAGTATGGTGGGAAGATTGTCGTGTGCCATCCAGGAACGATACCGACCGCGAAGTCGAACGAAACGATGGTATGTACAGACAGAACCAGAGGAGCTGAGATACCTGCAAGTATGTTGTAGGCCTGTTCGTAGCGGAACCAATGTTTAGCGCTACCAACCCAGCCCATGCTCGCCAGTCCATAGATGCCCTTCACCAACGGATGCTGAGCGCGATCACGCAGTGTAGCAATATCCGGAATCAGACCAAGGAACCAGAACAATAACGAAATCGTGAAGTATGTCGAGACAGCAAAAACGTCCCACTCCAGCGGCGAGCGTGTTTGCGGCCACATTCCCAATGTGTTTGCGTAAGGGAACAACCAATAGTCAAGCCATGGTCGACCAGTATGCAGCAACGGATACAAACCCGCACACATAACTGCGAAAATCGTCATCGCCTCAGCAAATCGGTTGATCGAGTTTCTCCACGATTGACGCATCAGGAGGAGAATCGCTGAAATCAACGTACCTGCGTGACCGATTCCAATCCACCAAACAAAGTTAATGATGTCCCATGCCCAAGCGGTAGGTTGGTTGTTACCCCAAACGCCGGTACCGGTCAAAACAAGGTACGTCACAGCAAGAAGCATCACGTTGAGGACGGCAAATCCCAGACCCGTAGCCACAAACCATACGGTTGGTGGCTTCGGATTGAGAACGACACCAGCCAAAATCTCAGAGATTGTGGTGTATGAGTGTTCGCCGTCGATGAAGTTCTGCGGTACGAGCCGTGTGCGCTTCGACGAGTCAATCGAATTTATCGCCATCAGGCTTTCTCCAACTTAGAATTTGTATTGCGAATACGTGCAAGATACGTCGTGCGTGGTCGGGTGTTCAGATCCGACAACAGAGCATAGTCGTGAGGTTGCGCTTTGTTGACGCTAACACGGCTGGTCGGGTCCATCATGTCGCCAAACTCGATGGCTTGCGTCGGACATGCCTGCTGGCATGCCGTCCTGACCTGTTGATCCTCGATTTCACGACCATCCTTCTTCGCCTCTATGCGTACTTCATTAATTCGTTGAACACAGTAAGTACACTTCTCCATTACGCCGCGACCGCGAACGGATACCCGCGGGTTGGCCAGCATTTTCAGCTGAGGCTTGTTGTAGTAATCGAGAGTTCCCGGACCACCAACACCCTGCGTCCACTTTAGGAAGTTAAAGCGGCGAACCTTGTACGGACAGTTGTTCGAGCAATATCGCGTACCAACACAGCGGTTATAGACCATCTGGTTGAGACCCTCGTGGCTATGGATGGTCGCAGCGACTGGACAAACTGGCTCACATGGAGCTTTCTCACACTGCATACATGGAACAGGCATGAAGTGCGAAATAGGATCGTTTACATCGGTTCCTTCGTAGTAATGGTCGAGACGAATCCAGTGCATCTCACGACCACGCGCCACTTCCTTCTTACCTACAACAGGAATGTTGTTTTCGGCTTGACATGCAATCGAACAGGCATTACACCCGATACACGTTGTAAGGTCAATCGTCATCGCCCATTGGTTGTAACCAACGTTCGAGAACTCAGGATAAAGAGAAGGCCAGTTCTCCTTGTTTGCAAGACTTCGCTCCGCATACCTGAAGTTTCCACCAGGGTCGGCAGGATACGATTTCCCCTCTCCGGCGTGGGATTCATGCGCGTCGTGAGGCTTATCAAGTGCACGTGCAACTCCATGATGGAGTTCCGGAAAAATCTCACCCTTTTTCTCAACGTATTCGTCGAAGGTTGCTACCCGGACAATGTCACGATTCTTCGTCTCAACATATTCCGCTTTGAGGAGGTGGTGCGGCTGCGTGAACACAAGATCGTATTCTTCCGCAATCGTCTTGGCTTCTGCAGACGCCATGTACAGATTCTTCGTTGTACGAAGCTTATATGTATTGAAACCACGTCCTTTTGCCGCTTCCCCGCCATGGGTGCGACCGTAGCCGAGAGCAAGCGTGATTGTTTCATCCGGTTGACCAGGAAGAATCCAGACCGCGACCTTGAGAGTCTCACCATCAACAGCCAACTCGACCATCTTTCGGCCGGTGTACTGAGCGATATTGACCGCGTCTGATTCTCCCACCTGGGGAATAATGCCAAGCTTCTTTGCCGTTGCGGCAGACACCATTGCGGCGTTATCCCAAACGAGAGTGGTAACTGGCTTTGGAAGCTCCTGAAGCCAAGCATTGTTTGCATAGCGACCATCATGAATGGTTGGATCCAAGCGGAACTGAACCTCGTAGCCGGATGCATTCCGTGCCTTCGGCTGCGGGGCCGCTGACAACTGCGGGAATGCAATCGGTGCTGGAGCTTGTCGGATGATGCCGCGGGCAAGTGCTTGTCCCCAGGCAGCATCGGTGATGCCTCCATAGGTTTCCTTCACCAGTTGCTCACCACTGATTGGTTGGCCCAAAAACTCCGACAGGTATTCAATCTCGGACTTTGTCGAGTACAGCGGCTTGATGAGTGGCTGGCTGAGGGAAACGGTTCCATCATAGGCTACCGCATCTCCCCAAGCCTCAAGCTCATGCGACAGCGGGAGGTGCCAGTTGCACAAGATAGATGTTTCATCTTCGTAGAGCGATATCCGAATCGCATCGTTATCTCGATTCGCAGTGAACTTGCCGAGGGCTTTTCCAAAGCTGACATCCGATGGAGCATTGTAAACAGGATTACCACCAATGATAACGAGGGTCTTTACCGAACCGTTGTCGAGGGCTTGTACAACATCGGAGAGAGAACCCTGCTTGTCAGCAATCACTGGCTTGCTGGCTAAGACATGCGTACCAAGTGCACCAATGGCTGAATTGATTACCGCGGCATAGTGATGCACCGCATCACTGGAATGATCACCCGGTACTACAACACCGTGTCCAGCCTTGAGGTCAGCAACGACAGCCTCGGCGAACGCTGTTTCCTCTGCGGTTAATCCAGCTGCGGTGCCGCCAGAAACCAGTGCAGCAATCCCTGCAGCGACCGTTTCAAGGGCAGATGGACGCACTGCGAGTCTATGATCGGCCGCTGCTCCCGTTACCGAGTACGCAGACTCGATAGCATACAGACGGGACATTGATGTCGTATCCTTGCGAACACGACGTGACTCGGCAAAGTCCAATGCATAACGAACCGATCCTGGCATCGATGTAAGGAAGTCAGAGTCAAGCGAAAGAACTGTCTTGACACCCTTGAGGTTGTAATACAGCTCGATATCTTTTCCGAATGCCTTGCTGGCGCCGGACACCGCATTGGCCCTTCCAAATGGTTCGTAAACAGTCCAACCAGACTTAGGATAGGCTTTTTGGACTGCACTCTTGAGACGGGCAAATGTAGGCGATGACTTAGCTTCCGTAACGAAGTGCAGACCTGAACCACCAGACTTACGGAACTCTTTGATCTTCTCGTAGAGGTGCGTAAAGAAGCTTTCAAACGATACTACTTCTCCACGATGAATGACCGACTGTGAACGGTCAGGATCGTAAAAATCAAGAATATCTGCTTGAGCAAATATGTCTGTCGATCCCATTGATGCAGGATGTTCCGGATTACCTTCCACCTTGGTTGGACGCCCGTCAACCGTTCGGACAACAACGCCCAAGCCATATCCAGCAAGTGTAACCGTCGTCGCGAAGTCTGTCGATTTTCCAGGAATACGTCCATCCGGTGACCGGACAAAAGGCACAGCCTTTGGGTCGGGCATGATTAACTGACGACAACCCGCCGTGCCAGCTAATGCCAGACTAGCACCAGCAATCTTAAGGAAATCGCGTCGGTCGACATCGAGGAGAGATTCCCGATGTGGAAACTCATCATCCTCCCAGGCCTTCGCTTCTGGGGTTCGGGTAAGCTGCCCAAACGACTTAAAAATCGGTCGGGCGTTACTCTGCTGTTTATTATCGCGTTGCATGTTGAGACAAAACTCCGGCTAATCGGTACTAACGATCACCATCTAGTGGTGGCAAACTGCGCAGTCTGTGAGCTGCTCTTTCTTGATGTTGTACTTCTTTACGAGCTCACGGCCCTTGGCCAGTTCTTCCGCGGTGCGGTTGTACTGTTCGCCCTGCGCTAAGATCTGCTGCTCTTTCGTGAGCGCCTTTGGATCTTTGCGGATTGCCTCGTACAAGTCGAAGGCTGAGCCTGGCTCACCAACATACTTTTCAGGGTTTCGGTGGCACTCCAAACACCATCGCATCTGGAATGGCTTGCCCTTGTAAGCCATTTGCATTGCCTGAACGGGTCCGTGACAGTTGTTACAGTTGACACCACGCTTAATGTGAATAGAGTGGTTGAAGTAGACAAAGTCTGGGACTTTGTTAACCTTAGTCCACTTGATAGGTACGTTCTTTTCGTAGCTCTCGCGAATTGGCTCCAACAGCGGGCTGTTGTTCCACACCTGCGAGTGACAGGACATACACGTATGCGTCGCAGGATAGCCTGCCTTGGCAGATTTCTCGACGCTTGTATGACAGTACCGGCAATCGATACCCAGCTCTGTCACGTGGTGTTCGTGTGAGAATGGCACAGGTTGCTCCACTGCCGTCGTGACTCCAGTTACCTGAGGTGCACGCGTAATCTGCGAGAGTGTCACAATAACCGCTAGCGGTGTAGCCGCCAGAGCTACGACTGCGACTTGGGCGAAAGCATTAGAGCTTGGTCGGAAAAGTTGTGGCATGCCTTTCATCCTGACCTGTCATCGGGCACCAACTTAGGCTGACGCACGGTAATACGACGGGTCTTTATCATCTGACTTTGTACACTATTTCACGAAGTCTGGCAATGTGCCGAGAGGCATATGGAGACATTTCGTCATGAAAGTACGGAACGATCGATGGCCATCGCCACGAACAGCAAAGCAAGGTAGAGCATCGAGAATAGATACGCACTCTTCGCTGAAGGACGACTTGTATTTTGAATAAGAATTCCACTCCTTCCAACCAATAGAAGTCCAAGAATAACTGCCGCTATCGCATAGATGAGGCCGACCAGCCCCTGAAACCATGGCAGCAGAGAAACAGCAACAGTAAGAACAGCATAGACAACGATTTGGATGGCAGTTGCCTTATCTCCAGCCACGCTCGGTAGCATCGGTACACCGACACGCGCATACTCATCTTTGATCATCAGGGCAAGAGCCCAAAAGTGTGCAGGTGTCCAGACAAAGATAATCGCAAACAAGTACCACGCAAGTGCGCCGCCTAAGTCACCGGTGACTGCGGCCCAGCCCACCAGCGGCGGAAAACAGCCAGCTGCACCACCAATAACAATATTCTGTGTTGTTCTGCGTTTGAGGAACAACGTGTAAACGACAACGTAAAACGCGAGTCCACCAAGACTGGCAGTGGCTGCAACGAGGTTTGCCCCTAACCAAAGAATCACGAATGACAGCACCGCTAGAGTCATCGCAAATGCAAACGCATTTCGACCTGGAATCAAACTGGTCACCGTTGGTCGATGCTTTGTTCGTTCCATCCGGGCATCGATATCCCGATCGACCACCATATTCAGAGCATTGGCAGCACCGGCAGATAGAAATCCTCCGATGAGAACTGCAAGGAATATTCCGAAGCCAGGCCATCCCTTCGCCGCCACAAACATCGCCGTCATTGATGTCAACAACAGCAGAGAAATCACACGTGGCTTTGTAAGCGCCAGATAGTCTTTCCAAGTCGCTGTCGAAGATGAGACCGCTGACACATGTGGTTCTGGAGCAAAGTTTTTGTCTTCCAAGTGGATGACATCCGTTGACAATGCCCCCGCAGACAAAAACACCATCGAGACCCAGACTGCATCGGCCAGCAGCAGATGAACCACCTGCATGACCACAGGTGCCTTCAACCAAACGTTGATGCCACCAACGGCAGTTTGTACAACAAACAGCCATACAACCGCATTGCTCCAACGTGCAGTGCCTGCGCTGGGCCTAAGGTGCCGAATCATCGCCGCTACTATCACCACAAAGCAACCTGTGCTGAGCGCAATGTATGGGTGCAGGATACGCAATCTCAAAATTGCCGGCGCGTTGTCAGCGCGCGCCAGTCGCATTACTTCATCATGTGACTGGGCTGGGTAAAGCGTATCGCCCAGTGCAGTTATTGCACCTGAGATTCCAAGCACTATCATCGTGACGAACGTCAATATGATTGTCGCAAAGACCGGTCCTTGATTCCGTAATCGAAGTCCTGGTCGGTCGCCCGCACACCATGCGGTGATCGCTGACGATGTAAGCAATAAGAAAGTATTGACTAAGTGAAGTGACATCCAAACTGCGCGGAACATGCTCTTGTTCTCAGCGACCAGTCCGGCATTTACGATGTACTTACCAATCCACGCTTCCAACCCGGTAAGCACAAGCATGACCAATGCTGCATGGGTTGCAGTGTGACGGAATCGGAATCGATAACCCACGAGACCGACGGTTAGCAGGACAAGGACACCATCGAAAGCTGAAATTCGTCGGTGGGTAAACTCGATGATCGTTTTGATCGACGGGGCTACCGGCAGGACTTCGCCATTGCACAGTGGCCAGTGGCTACCGCAACCATCCCCGGAACCCGTCGCACGCACGACCGTGCCAGCAAGAATCGTCACGATATGCCAGATCAGCGTCGCCCAGGCGATTCTGGAAATCCATCGGAGTGGAATCCCCGGACCGTCTGGCTTGGATGCTGTTGAATCTCTAGTCGTACTGGTTGCCATACCTGTCTTTAATATACCGATGTCGAACGTACAATCCATCTGCTGGTCTGCATAATTCGTGAAAATAGTCACAAACTTATGTAAAGCAACATTTGCAGGGTTGCAGCGACACAGGTACAACACTCTGCACAACTTTAGTTATCCCGGAGACAGACGTGGCAGGAACAAACCCGTACATTGACATCCCTCAGGCTCCAAAGCCGAAATCGCCGTATACATTGATTCTCAGGATGGATGGCCATGAACACACGTTATCTGTAGACCCGAGTCAGATTCCATACGGTCGTTCTGGACAGCCTGGCTCAATCCTTGATATCTGTGAAGGGTTTGACTTAGCCCTTGAACACACATGCGGAGGCGTCTGCGCTTGTGCTACATGCCACGTGATCGTTCGCGATGGTTTGTCATCATGTAATGAAGCCACCGATGATGAGCTTGATCAGCTCGAGGAGGCTCCAGGCTTGACATTGAACTCACGCCTTGGCTGCCAATGCGTCCCGAACGGTGAGTGCAAAACGGTGATCGTTGAAGTTCCAGGCTGGAACCGAAATGCGGTTAAAGAAACTCCACATTAATTGCGATTCGCAGATATCGCCTGTAACATACTCAGCGTTGCATGGGCGGTTGGCGCAGTGGTAGCGCGCTTCCTTGACACGGAAGAGGTCACAGGTTCAAATCCTGTACCGCCTATACTGAGTCCTCTACACATTGTGTAGAGGACTTTTGTGTTCTTAATTTCGTTCGGTAGGAACCAGGGCGGACAGGTTACCGCCCCTCATCATCCGAAAAGTACCCAATACCAACAGACATGTCTTATCGACTTATACAGATTCCTTTATGACAAGAGGTCTGTTACCACATGACCATGTACATCGGTAAGACGGTAATCACGGCCCTGATTTCTAAAGGTCAGCCGATGATGATCAATGCCAAGCTGATCGAGTATTGTTGCCTGTAAATCGTGGACATGAACCACACCGGGTACAAATCTGTCCTTCGATGGAGTGATTACATTTCCACTTTGGTCCAGGAGGTTGTATCCATAGTCATCCGTGCGTCCATAACTGAAGCCACGCTTGATGCCAGCTCCGGCCATCCAAAGACTAAAGCAACGAGGATGATGGTCACGCCCGTAGTTATCACGGGAAATCGCACCTTGGGAATATGCGGTGCGCCCAAACTCCCCTCCCCAGATGACCAGTGTGTCGTCGAGGAGCCCACGGCGCTTCAGATCTATGATCAGGGCAGCACTTGCCTTATCGGTAAGCTTTGCCTGATAGCGTGCATTCCCTGGAAGATCGCCATGGTGGTCCCAGCCTTGATGGTACAGCTGGATAAACCGGACACCTTTCTCTGCTAAGCGTCTTGCGAGCACGCAGTTCGCAGCGAACGTCCCGGGTGTCCGTGCATCCTCTCCGTACAACTCGAATGTCTCAGCAGGCTCTGAAGACAAATCTGTCACTTCAGGAACGCTGGTTTGCATCCTGAAGGCAAGCTCATACTGTGCGAGACGGGCATCCACTTCGGGGTCAGACGATAACTTACTCTGTTGCCTTTGAAGCACGCCTAGCGTGTCGAGGACGCTGCGGCGGGAAGATGCAGAAACACCTTCAGGGTTCTTCAGGTACAAAACTGGGTCTTTGCCAGCACGGAATGGTACACCTTGGTATCGCGAATCAAGAAAGCCGCTTCCCCAAAGCCGTGCGTAGAGTGGCTGATCCCCCTGCCCTTTCGTCACAAGTACAACAAATCCTGGTAGATCTTTGTTCATGCTGCCGAGGCCATATCCAACCCACGCACCCATGGATGGACGGCCGGCAATCTGTGAACCCGATTGAAAAAATGTCATCGCTGGATCGTGATTGATAGCTTCCGTCCACATACTCCTCACGAGACAAATGTCATCCGCAATTCCACCAATGTTGGGGAGAAGCGTACTCATCCGCATCCCTGACTTACCATAGCTGGCAAAATCAAACGCACTTCCCGCCATCGGTAAGCTGGCCTGATTTCCACTCATAGCAGTCAGTCGCTGTTTGCCAATCACCGATTGCGGAAGCTGATTACCATGCTCTCTTCGCAGCAATGGCTTTTCATCGTACAAATCAATATGTGCAGGACCACCACTTTGAAAGAGGTATATGACGCGTTTTGCCTTAGGCGCCTTCGTCATCGGGCTCGCTGAGTGTGCAGCAGTGTCTGTGAGAGCCAGTGCTCCGAGTCCCAGCGATGCGGTGCCCAAAAAATGACGCCTCGTCATTGTCAATGGATCAAATTCTGTCATGTCGTTACCTCTTCCAGACACAGGCATCAGAGTTCAAAATCGCTTGCGCCACCATCGTCCAAGCGGCCACATCATCGCGCTTCAAATTAGGCTTCGTCGGATGCTTCCCCACGGATGCCACAAGTTTGGCATCATCCTGACGCGTTGCAAAGTACGTGAGTTGTGCGCTCAGTAGTTCGAGAAGTGCTTTGGCTTCTATCGCATCAGGCTCACGCCCGGTTGCCCTCAAAAACATCGCAGAGACCCGGGTACGCTGGTCAGATGCGGACTGCGTGGCTTCGAGTGAGTTTTCAGCAAACACACGCGCTGCCTCAGCAAACTGGACATCATTCATCAAGACAAATGCTTGCAATGGTGTACTGGTGCTTGGTCGACGAGCGGTACAGACCTCACGCGTCGCAGCATCGAAAGCAAGCATATTCACCATCGGGGATGTTCGCTTCCAAACAGAATAGATTGACCTTCGGTATAAGTCGGTCCCAACGCTCTCACGATACGCAGGGCTCATGGAGTTGGTTTCACGCCATAAATCCCCTGGCTGATATGGGCTAACCGGTGGTCCGCCCATTTTTCGATCCAGCAGGCCAGCAACCGACAATGCGACATCCCGAATCTGCTCTGCTGACAACCTGCCGCTAGGTCCTCGCGACAGATACTTGTTATCCGGGTCTCGTTTTCGCTGTGATAACGGCACATTTGATGACCTCCCGTATGCATCCGAGAGGGCCAACATTTTTAACAGCCGTTTGACATCCCAGCCATGGTCGCGGAAATCGGTTGCCAGCCAGTCCAACAGCTCTGGATGGGATGGTCGGCTTCCCTGAACTCCAAAGTCCTCTGGCGTTTCGACAATCCCGCGACCGAAAAGCTGCATCCAAAGCCGATTAACGGCAACCCTGGATGTCAACGGATTTTCAGGACTCACGACCCACTTGGCAAGGTCCAATCTCGATGGCTTAGCGGAGCGAATCTGAGGCAGGAATGCAGGAACTTTTCGACTGACGAGTCGATCCGGCGTCTTTGGTGCATCGTATGCGCCGCGGGCTAGCACGTAGGTGGGCCTTATCCCAGGCATTTCCTCCATCGCGAGTACTTCACGCACAGAGTCTTCCGCGGCTGCAACGGCAAATCTGGCATCCTGTAGCTCTTTGCGAATCGCATCCAGCTTCGTGTCATGGGATGCAACATACGTCGCTCTGTCCTCTGTGGAGACTTCATCCAGTGTGCGCGGTGCTTCTGCTGGTATGCCACGCGCCATCCAAGAAACTTCCGTCGGAGTCAATGCACGGTTATAGACTTCAATCTCATCAACTTTCCCACCTCGGAAACCCCGTTCCCGGAACCGCTCACCGACGCTGATAGCATGTGTACCGGTACCTTTCCAAATGTGGTCCCTAACAATTGCCGTCTCTTGTTGGACTCCATTGATGTAAATGCGATAGCCGGCAGCCTTACTCGAACCATCATACGTAACAGTGAGATGTGTCCATTCCTTTGCCCGAATACGCTGCTTTGTCTCGACGGCGATTGCGTTACCAGGCCAGTGACGATACATCCGCGCCGTTACTCGCCCCGCCTTGATCGTTACATCCCCGCCGTGAAATCCAACGTCTGTGCCAGCACTTCCGTGAAAGACCACCATTTGCTCGTCATCAACACGTTCATCGTAAATCCACATACCGACCGTATGAGGAACATGACGTGCAATACGACCGGTGCCACCGAGAGACAATGCATTATCACCATTCAGTTGAATTCCATTGCCAACTACGCCTTTGACACTTGCGAGACCACTGGGAGCAGACCCGGCTTCAGTAAACCCAGGTGCTGTGTTTGGGAGCGTTGTACCGCTACGGTCATCCAGGTGATACCGAGCCGTAAGTCCGGGACGCCCGGGGGTGAATTTTGTTGCGTTGACCTGACTTGAGCTTGGCTCGCCGCGTAACTGCGTCTCCAACGTGGAAACCCGCTGTCTGGCTTTTTCTATTGCTTCATTTTGGGCCGGCGTTGGAAGTAAAAGTGATGGTGTCGGAACAATATCGCTTTGGTTATAAAGGCCATATTCATCAACATTGTTGACAAACGATGCCAGTGCATAAAAGTCTCGTTGTGTAACGGGATCAAATTTGTGATCATGGCAACGCGCACATTCAAAAGTCAGCCCTAGAAAAGCCGTTGTCGTAGTCCTTACGCGGTCTGCGACACCCTCCATTCGCCATTCCTCAGCGACAGAACCTCCTTCGTTCGTCATCCGATGTAGGCGCTGAAAGGTAGTTCCAAGCTTGGTTTCAACGGTGGCATCAGGGCGAAGGTCACCTGCAATCTGGTTAATGATGAACTGGTCGTATGGCATGTTTGCGTTAAACGCGCGCACGACCCAGTCGCGATATGGCCATGTTGGCGATAGCTGGTCAGATTGATACCCGTACGAATCTCCATAGCGAGCAAGGTCTAGCCATGCGACTGCCGAGTGCTCTCCGAAAGCCGTGCTTGCCAGGAGGCGGTCGACCACGGACTCCTTTGCCTTTACTGAAGTATCGGTGATGAAGTCCTTGAGCTCATCCGGGGTTGGTGGCAAGCCTGTGAGGTCAAACGACACTCTGCGCAACCATTCGCGCTTCGATGCTTGCGGAGCCTTTTCCAACTTGCGGGCAGCGATCTGTGCATTGACAAAGCCATCTATGGGATTTCCGGATGAAAACATTGGTTTGAGGCGGCTAATGGGTTGATAGGCCCAGTGTGCTTCGTAGGCAGCCCCACCCCTAATCCACTGAGCGAGCATCGCTTTTTGTGCATTCGTAATTACACGCTGACTGCTTGCCGGGGGCATTTGAAGGGGTCCATGCGCATTGATACGTTGCATGAGTAGACTGGCACCGGGATTTCCGGGGACAAGAATTCGCCTCGCAACGAGACCATCACGACGATCCAAGCGTAATCCAGCCTGCCTCGCAGCGCTATCAGGTCCATGGCAAGTAATACAGTTATCTGCGAGGATCGGTCGGATGTCTTTGTTGAACCCGATTGACTTCACCGAGGCCTTTGGTTTTACATCGGCTACGGTCGATGCAAGCGACAGCCCGACGGCCACAAGACAAGTTAAGACGGCTGTAGTAAGTTTCAAATGCGGCATAAGGAGATGTTCCCTCAGCGATACATTTGTTCCTGCAATCGCTCATACCAATATCAGTAAGTCGAGGGCAAAGTCACTTGGGATTTACTTCTTGTAGAGTTCATCTGCAGAAATGATCACCGGTTGCGTCTCGGTCCACTCCGAACCAATCGCATCGCGGTAATAGCAGGAAGTGTGTCCGGTATGGCATGTCGGACCTGCAGGAACGGCTGTTACAAGTAGCGAGTTCATCTCGCAATTGACAGCCACATTTATGACAGTCAGTGTCATCCCACTGGTCTCGCCCTTTATCCAAAACTTCTGTCGGGACCTGCTCCAAAAACAAACACGCTTTTCTTCAAGGGTACGATGCACTGCGTCAGCATTCATGAAGCCGAGCATCAGCACCTGGTGTGTTTCATTGTCCTGCACTATCGCTGGCACTAATCCATTCTCATCGAATCGCAGTGCCGCAACAAGCGCTGTAGCATCAACCATTTGTTACCAACCTTCGTACCGGAATACCGCAGCGCTCCATCGTGTCCTTCAGGCTGTCGACCGTGTACTCGCCGTAGTGTAATAGCGATGCTAACAGGACAGCATCCGCATGACCGTAACGGATACCATCCACCAAATGCTCAGGTGTACCCGCTCCACCACTGGCGATGACGGGTATCGGGACGACATCCGTAACTGCTTTGAGAAGCGGAATATCGTAGCCATCCCGGGTTCCATCACGATCCATTGATGTCAGCAAAATCTCACCGGCCCCAAGAGCAGCCACGCGTTCAGCCCATTCAAGAGCATCGATTCCCGTTGGCGTCCGTCCACCATGCGTATGAACTTCCCAACCGCTTGCGGTATTACCGGTCTTCATCGGATCGATGGCAACGACGATGCATTGACTCCCGAAGCGTTCCGCGCCTTGTCGAATCAGGTCAGGATTGCGTACCGCAGCAGAGTTGATACTTACTTTGTCAGCACCAACCGAGAGAATGCGTCGAATATCTTCGAGCGTTGAAATCCCACCGCCTACCGTGAAGGGAATGAAGACTTGCTCAGCAACACGGGCAGCAATGTCAAAGATGAGCCCACGATTTTCGGCACTCGCTGTGATGTCCAAAAATGTCAGCTCGTCGGCGCCTTGTCGGTCATATGTGGATGCAAGTTCCACTGGGTCACCAGCATCCTTCAAGCCGAGAAATTGGATACCCTTGACGACCCGTCCATCTTTGACGTCTAGGCAGGGAATAACCCGTTTTGCAAGCATGTGAAATTGTATCGTTTCATCCTGTCACAATTCGATAGCAGCATCCGTAGTCATTAATTGTGACAAATCAGAGTGACCCGCTTGGCTTTCCGATTCATGCCTTGACAAATGGTGTGCCGATTGTTGGACAGCCGATTCATGCGAGTGTTCACAAACGTGTTCGAACGCATCTCCTCGGCCAACGTACCGAGGATGGAATCTGGCCTCCACACAGTCAAGTCGCAGGTGCTGTTGAAGCATATGGAACAGCCCATGCGTACTTGTACGAGTCACTTGACCCGGTTGCAGCGGCAAGATTTTATGAAAAAGCAACGTCTCTTGATGACGGCTACCTGCAGGCATGGGTTGGCTTAGCCCTTGCGTGGACATCCATGGGTACCCCCGATTCACTCGAGAGTGCGATTCAGCTTTGGCAAGCCCTTATTGATCTCCCTGTCGGAGACAACGGCGTCTCGCGCCGGTGTATGGGCATTTTGCTTCAGAATCTTGCTTATACGCTGTTTCAGCTGCATTTGTACACGCATGATCTCCCCACACTCAAGTCAGCATCAACGTACTATCAGCTAGCTTCGACAATGGAGGACGAAATTCGTCCGGAACTCTATTTCCCTTGGTGTAACGTACTCATGATGCTCGGTCAGGAGACGGATGCTGGAGCAATTTGGCGCCGTGCTGGGCTTGGAACTTTTGGACCTGTAAAGGACGTATACTTGGACAAGTACGCTGACTTGTCTGCGCTGGATTTACGATGGAGTAAATGATGAACAGAATGTCCCACAGCCTGAAAAGGCTAATCACCGCATCACTTATATGTGTGTGCGCTATGGTTTCGCAGGTAGCATTCGCGGATCTGAGTGGTCCGGGTGCACCTCCCCCACCACCTCCTGGTTCCAAGGGTTAAGGCAAATGGCGATGAATAACAATGAAGTTATCTCGGCATCAATGCGTTCGCGTCTGTCGGGTATTGCGTCTAACATCGCGACAACGCCTCGCGAGCGATTCACAAATGCGGAGCTGCTTGAGCGTGCACGCACGGGTTCTAGTAGTGCGATCCGGTCGAGTGCTGCGATGGCACTTCGCCAGCGCATCGTAGGAATCGTTTGGAGTGTTGCCGCAGTTCACGTTGGTCTCACGAATGAGGACAGGGAAGATATCACCCAGGATACATTACTAAAGCTTATTGGTACACCGAGTATCGTGGACCCCCACCCTGCGTATGTGAGGCGAATCGTTAGCAATTTACTGATCGACCGACATCGACATGCCGCAAGCCGTGGGTTAGTGTGCAAAGTTTCCAACTCCGATGAGGTTCTCGCAATCTATGCTGAGTCGGAAGCTGCCGAATGTGAATCCAGTACAGATGTATCTTCAGCAGAACTTTTGTTATCTCACTTGAATGACCGGGAACGGAATATTGTCTCAGCACGCATCGCGGGCACAAGCCATGCCGAGATTGCAGAATCACTGGGTGTATCGGCTCCATCAGTTCGAAAAATGCATGAACGCGCGATTGACAAGCTACGTAAGGCTCTTCCTTCGATGACACATTAATGCCGTTGTAGAAGCGCATTGTCTTTTCCGAGGTGTAGTTCTGTTTGTCAGGGTTGCATCAATCGTCACGGTTTACAGGTTGATACTACACTCCATGCTGTCGCTGGCTATGGACTCTATGGTGTTGACGAAATTATGTATTGCGGATTCTGCGTAAGTACGGTGTTGTGGACGTAATGGATGGAAATGACCAGCAAGCGGCATCAGTCGGATGGAGACTGCTTGGCCTTGGAGACAGTAGCTGGTGCTACAACGGTGTAAGTATAAAGTTCCCTACGCGACTGTGCTCAGCCTTGGCGTGGTACCTCGTCCTGCGCGGCGGGGATATCAGGCGTGCAGAGATCGTTGACGAATTCTGGCCGGGCGCAAAACCGGAAGATGGTCAAAACCAACTGAGGGTAACGCTGAGTCGATTGAAGTCAGTGTTATCAACTCACCCCGATGCACCATCACTTGTTTCCGACCGTTTTCACGTACGTATCGACATTGGGAATATCCCTTGTGTGGCTCGGGATTATGGCATTTTGCTTTCCCGAGTAGAGGGGATGAAGGGTTCTGATCAGCGAAAAGCATCGCTTGAATTGGTGCGTCTTTATGCTGGTGAGCTCCTGCCGGATATGGATTATCCGTGGATCAACCGGTTGCGAAGTCAATATCAAAGTAGAAATGTCTATTATTTGGGCGGGCTCAGCAAGTATCTTCAGCGGAGTGGAGATTTTGCAACTGCAGTAGAGATTCTCCAGCGATCATTGTCCATCGATCCGATGCAAGAGGAGCTGTACGTCCTTCTTTTTGGCATTTACGCCCAAATGGACCGGCCATTACTGATAGAGAAGACTGTCCTGAATCTGATTCGTGAAATGGAATCGAGACTTGGTGACCGTCCGACAGAACGTTTACAACAGACCATCCAGCTTGCACTTCCGCCCAGAATACGTGAGCGGATGTCAACGGTAATGCGGAATCAGGCTGACACGAACATCCAAGTTTATGCCCCACCCGTGGGGCCATACGAAAACCCCTTCATTGCGCGTGTAAGTGAGATGAATGATCTCGACGGGCATGTTCGCAATGGTCTTAGCCGTTGCGTTGCGATCTCGGGCCCTCCAGGTTCAGGAAAGACTCGCCTACTTTATGAATACTGGCTTCAGCATAAGATTGATGTGAGTATGACGTGGCTGGATGCATCAAAGGTGAGTAACGCCGATGATTTGCAGTCACAGTTGATAGCAAGTGCATCCCGCCTGACCTATACCGAGAATCCGAGCCAGATGCACCGCATCATTCTCTTGGACGCATTTCAAATGGGTAATCCAGCCTGGCGGACCACCACGGTGGATTTTCTTGAACAACATCCAGACATTCTGGTTATTGTCACGACGCGGACGACCGATCTGCCTGTTGGTTGGGCGAATGTCCCGCTTATGACGTTCAGCGCGCCGGGTGCTTCGATGACGGACGATGAGTGTTTGCAAACGCAAGCCGTCAAAATGCTATTTTCGCTGATGCCAGCTGCTGTTACATCCGTGTCGGAAACAACATCCACGATTGCGTACATCCGGACACTTTTTACTTATATCGACCCATTGCCATTTATGATTGAAGTGGTGGCATCCTGGCTGTCTGCGATGACGATTCAGCAGCTCATCGTTCGCTTGTCCAAAGATCGGTCGACGTTGTTACAGGCTGCGGCGGAGCGCACACGGGATGGCGTTGTCTTTAGCGACACGATTCGGTCATCCGTGAAATTGTTGTCCAATGATGCGAAAGATGTGTTACGCCTTTTGTCGCTCTACGGGGAGCCACTTGCAAAGGATAAGGTTATTGAAGTCTTGGGTTTGCGATCAGATGCGGCGTATGAGGAGATTTGCGAATCTGGACTTGTGCGGATACTCGATGATGGAAAGGTAGTCGTTTGGAGCCTAGTGGGTGAATTTGTTCGGAGCACACAGCCTACTAGTTGTAGGAATGTGCTTATGCAACATGGACCTCGAATGCCAATAAGTAACCACGTAATCTCCTTTGCACTAGCACCTATCTTGAGTGACTTAAAGGCAGGAGTCATTCCTAGCGACTTGCCAACATTACTTAGAAAATCATCGTGGATTATCAATCGTGAGCTGAAGTACACCCTTCGAGAAATACTACTTACGATCCGTGAGATGGACCCTCAATATGTAATGTTACACGTGAGCGACAACGACATAATCGCAGTCGCTTTAGGACTTACGAAGTTCAGATTGATATCTGAGGCTCGTCAACTATTGCGAGATTATTCAGCTTTACTTGTTGATCGCCAACGCCTTGAAGTTCTTTTCTTGGATTGCCTACTTTCCACACGACAAGCCGAAACTCAACCAGACATCAAAGTCTTTGAATATGTCTCTGACGAGGATCCAAACAGGGTCAACAAGATCATTTCTTATGCACTGGCCTGCATACCATCAAGACCAAGTCTGGGGTTTAACAAATCTGCAGAGTATTTGTCAACTATAGAGTCAAGTGATTTAGCAGGAAGCGATCTCTATGGCGTGCGGATGATTAAGTACTTGGCTCAAGAAGACAGGGGTATGCATGACTACTGTAGAGATCAACTCGTTAGTCTGATCAAGGACCATCCTCTTGAACAATTCGCTTATCACAATGCTTACGTCGCGTATCACATACTACGTATCGGAAATAGAGCCCTACCAACGCTACAGGTGTCTATCTTGCCTTCATTAGTGCCACTGTCGGGCGTCAACGAACCAGGTATCGTATGCGGCATCGCCAGTCAGCTAGCATTTTCATTCACAGACAAGCGTCCTGAGACAGCTCTGCATTACCTGAGAATTAGCAACTCCCTTTATTCAGCCCATTTGTCGAATGAAAAGACATCCTTCGCGACGCTCAATCGACGTATTGAGCTTATCCTTCGAGATGCTTTGGGCGATGAATATATCGATGCTCACCTCACCAACGTGGACATTTCCAATGTTTCAATCGGCGATCTTTGTGGTCCGCTCGACGAATATGTGAGACAAACGACACTTTTCGCCCAAGGATAGAGTGGCAGTGCCCGCGGGATGCATAGCACTTTGGGATAAATCCAGCATCCATTACCGTCATCTGTCGAACCACCCAAAAGACAGTCCCGATGACAGAATCGCAGCCCGTTGCCATTCATAATCCTTGCACCACGTATCGTGACAATCTCTGGACTAAAGCTGATACCTATCATCTGCATTCCCAGTTGCAAACGGTAGCGCAAAAACCCCGAATCGATCTCCGTGGTGAGGAACACGTAGTCATCCAGACCGGCGGCCACCTGCTTTGGACGGTAACGTGGCCGTCTGTAAAAGTTTATCTTTGTCCTGGTCAAGATAGTGCGACACAGGAGTGAACCCGTTGCCCTAATAGACATCCAGGCGTCCTCCGTTGTCAAATGCCAATACTGCTGCGTTGCCATACATACCTATCGAATAATTTATGCAGTTGTTAACACACGGCATTCACTTATTCTCTTAAAGGTTGCAAGAGCATCAATGCGATTAGCATAGAGGAACTAGGGCAGATCAATCCACGTAACAGGAAGGCACCGAAGCATCGCCATCAATGAGCTAATCGAAAGGCCACTGATGCAGATTCTGCGTAATCAATGTACAGACGCCTCAGTTCATTTGTGAATTAGCGTATTTTTTGTCATCGTCACATTGAATGCTTGAACATCCAGTACGGGTAGGATGTCAAGTGCGGTAAAATCGCCCGCTAGTTCATTTGTACAACAGGACCCAACATGGCAAAGTCACTCATCATTGTCGAATCTCCCGCAAAAACAAAGTCCCTCAAGGCATACCTCGGCAGTGAATACGATGTGGAAGCATCCGTAGGACACATTCGTGACCTCCCCAAGTCGTGGAACCCTGCCAGCATCGAAACGCCATTCGACGTCCCGTATGAAGTTACAAAGGATCGTCAGGAAACGGTGAAGAAGCTACGTGCTGCTGCTAAGAAGGTGGACATGATCTACCTCGCGTCCGACCCCGACCGTGAGGGAGAAGCGATTGCATGGCATGTGGCGCAGATCCTCGACCAGCCAAGTTCCAAAGTCAAGCGCATTGTCTTCAACGAGATTACGAAGACGGCAGTTCTGGATGCACTGAAATCACCCCGTGAAGTGACCGTCGACCGAGTCAACGCACAACAGGCGCGCAGAGTCATCGACCGCTTCGAAGGTTACGGGATGTCCAGCCAGGTACAGGCAAAAGTAAAGAACGCAACGCATGCCGGACGTGTACAATCGGTCGCACTTCGCCTGATTGTTGACCGTGAACGTGCTATCGAAGCGTTTGTCCCTGTCGAGTACTGGTCGGTAACCGCTACCCTCTCGAAACTTTCACCGACAAAGCCACAATTTCCAGCAAAGTTGAAGTCATTCAACGGAAAGAAGCTCGGCGATCACGAACTCGATCAGGCAACGGCTGAAGCGGTCGTGTCTGACTGCGAATCTAAGTCGTGGACAGTTGTAAGCGTTGCGACAAAAGAAGCGAAGGAGCGAGCAAAAGCCCCGTTTATCACATCCACGCTTCAGCAGGAAGCTGCGCGTCGTCTGGGCTATGGTGCACAGCGCACGATGCGGATTGCGCAGAATCTCTACGAAGGCATCGATGTTGGTGGCGCCGATGGGACAACTGGTCTCATTACATATATGCGAACTGACTCGACACGTGTAGCAGCGGAGGCACAGTCGGCTGCACGAGGCTTTATTGCATCCCATTATGGAGAACAATATCTCCCAGCGAGCCCTAATGTTTATGGAAACAAAGGCGCGGCTCAGGATGCTCACGAAGCGATTCGACCAACGGACGTCAACCGCACACCGGATTCATTGCGAAATTCAACCCTTACAGCAGATCAGCTAAAGCTCTACACGCTGATTTGGAACCGGTTTGTGGCATCTCAGATGGCTCCAGCCACCTTTGACCAAACCAGTGTTGACATTGAAGTCGGAGCAGCAATCTTTCATGCGACGGGACGTGTTCGCAAGTTTGATGGCCACTTGCGTGTTTATGAAGAAGGCAGGGATGATGTTGCAGCAGAGAAGGTGGATGCAGAGAGCGGTCGCATCCTTCCCCCGATGGAAAAAGGTGAGGTCTTAAAACTCCATGCCCTCGTTCCAAAGCAGCACTTCACGGATCCTCCACCCCGCTTTACCGAGGCATCGCTGGTAAAGGCTCTCGAAGAGAACAAAGTCGGACGTCCAAGCACATATGCGTCCATCATGGAGAAAATCCGCGCTGATTACGTGGAGGTTATCGATAAGCGCTTTCATCCAAATCCTATCGGGTGTGCCGTTACCGACACGCTGGTCGCAGATCTGCCGAAGTTTGTGGATGTTAAATACACCGCAAACCTTGAGGATGGCCTCGATGAAGTAGCCGAAGGGCAACGAGACTGGGTTGAGTTCCTACGCTCGGTTCACGAAGAATTCAAGTCGGCCATTGATCAATCCATTCCAAATTGTCCCAATTGTGGCAAAGAACTCGTTCTCAAGCGTGGTCGTTTTGGTCAGTTCTATGCATGTAGTGGTTATCCGGAATGCAACTACATCCTGAAGTCAAAAGCTGTTGCAAAGGCGGAGCCTAGCGTTCCCCCAAAACTCCTTGATGAACCATGTCCGGAGTGCGGGGCGCAGCTTTCCGAGCGCGTCAGCCGATTTGGAAAAACTTTTGTTGGATGCAGCGCATTTCCAAAGTGCCGCTATATCAAAAAGGACATTCCAGTCAGTACAGGACTCAAGTGTCCGCTTTGCAAAGATGGTGACATCGTAGAAAAGGGAAGCAAGCGCGGCACGTTCTACGGTTGCTCGAGCTACCCAAGCTGCAAATGTACACTCTCCGGTCTCCCATTGACTGATCGCCAATGTCCGGACTGTGGAGGCATCCTCCATCACGCCTATTTCCGTGGGCGTTACACCGGGATTCAGTGTGTCACCAAGGAATGTAAGTACAAGGAAAAGGGTCAGGATCCCCGACCACCGAGAGCAGTCGCACCAGAAACTGCTGTGGTAGCGACAAATTCCGAGGTCGAAACAGCATGAGTACAACACTCCGGGTTACGCACGTTGCATTGACATCCACGCCGGATGCAAAAGCTGCGGGTCGCCCGGAGCTCACTCCTGAGCTGCTCTCTGCAACGGGTGCCCGCTATTCACGCTCCATCGATGGCCTTGAAGTCATCTTGTCGAAAATCGATCCATCGGACATGGATGCAGCGGTAGACCGCATCTTTAAGTTTGTCGACTACGGACACGCATCTATTGCTGATATGGCACCAGTGGCGATGTTCATCGATGGCATCAGTATGTGGCTTGCGTACCACATTTGGAGTCTGGTCCCTACTGCGGGTGGACAGGAGTCATCAACGCGGTACATACGGATCGCAAATGACACGCTTCTTGGATCATCTGACACAGGAGCCTCTGAGGATCAGTCCGCTGTCCAAGCGATGGAGTTGTATAACAATGCTCTTACGTATTGGGAAACGATTGCCGAAGGTGCGCCAGACCTTGTTAGGATTCCGCAGGGAACTCCCGCGAAGGCTGCAGCGCGAATTCGACGTAACTATGCGTTCGACCGTGCACGGTATTTTCTTCCCGTTACGGCTAAGACCAATTTGATGCTGGTCATGAGTGCCAGAGGTTGGGTTGGATTGATACAGCAGCTCTTGGCTTCCGGACTTCGCGAGGCAGAAAACGTCGCCGGTGCGATACGTGACGAGCTTGCCCTCGTCACTCCTCGGCTGATTCGACATGCACGATTTGTGGATGGCATCGCTGCCGGACTAACTTCCAACCAAGACCTGGTCTCTCAAAGAGCTGCACAGATTCCATCTTGCCTACAGAGTGGTTTCGGAGAGGCTGCAGATACAGCCTTTGTTCATATTGATTGTCCATCGGATGTCACAGCTGCCTGCATGGCAGATGCACTTAAGTTCCACGACAACCGCTATGGCTTTGTCGGTGATGCGCTTCGCCGTACATCGGTGCGCTTTGGCTGGGAAGCCGTCACAATGGCAGAGCTCAGGGATTTAAACAGACACAGGACAGGTACAAAGTACTGTCCAATGGTGCCTCTCGGATTTTATTGTGCTTTGGATCAGGTCCCGGCTGGGGTTGACAGTTCCCCGCTGGAATCATGGGCGGAGAGAGGGCGTGAAATTACACTCGCATCCAGACAAGGAATTGCTGCGGGTAATGCTGCAGATATCTACCGAAGTCTATTGGGTTCTCAGTACTTCTTTGAGCATACAACGACTGCCGACAAGTTTGTTTACGAAGCAGAGCTACGCACGGGTACGGGTGCACATTACAAGTATGCCAAACATCTCCATGACTGCCTGGAACATTGGTTTTCACGCTTCCCGGAAACACGCGGGCTGGTCCTCGAAGGTACCGCTGAGCCAGAATAGCGGAACTGAATGTAGTCGAGCAGCGTTTTGACATATACGGCACCTTATGGTTAGGTGTAGCTACGACATAACTTTGCCCGACAAAGTAAGGATTTCAAATGCAGAACGAATACCCATTGCTTGACAACCTGAGTGGACCTGAAAGTCTCCGGTCGATGGATGTAGCGACACTCAATCGTCTTGCAGATGAAGTCCGGGATGGTTTGGTACGTACCATCGCTAAAGTGGGCGGTCATTTTGCGCCCAATCTTGGAGTCATTGAGCTTACGATTGCGATGTATCACGCGTATACACTTCCCGAGGACAAAGTCATTTGGGATGTAGGTCATCAATGTTATCCCCACAAAATGCTAACCGGACGTTGGAATCAGCTTTCATCGATTAAGCAGTACGGAGGCATCAGCGGCTACCTACGCCGAGATGAAAGTAAGTACGACTTGTTCGGAGCCGGGCATGCATCCACATCGCTCTCTGCTGCGTTGGGATTCGCAAAAGCCCGTGACTTACGGGGTTCTAAGGAACATGTTCTGGCTGTTATTGGGGATGGCTCGCTGACGGGCGGGATGGCACTGGAAGCGATGCTAAACATTGGCGACCAAAAGACTGACATGGTCGTCGTGCTCAATGACAACAACATGAGCATTGCTGAAAATGTTGGTGCTCTTGCGACGATGCTGGCAAAGCTACGTCTGAACCCTCAATTTCAGCGTGCACAATCAGCATTCAAGTCATCTATCCCTAAAGAAGGTCTTCTCTACAAAGCGGCGAGCGGTGCCCGTCACGCAGCAACGCATTTAGTCGCTCCTGCCAACACAGGTCTGTTCTTCGAAGAGCTCGGTTTTCAGTACATTGGACCATTGGATGGCCACGATATTGGATTCCTCACCGAGGTCTTTGAGGAGGTTAAGCGCCTCAAGGGACCAGTTCTGCTGCATGTCAATACGACCAAGGGCAAAGGTTACGTCCCAGCCGAAGGTGATCAACGAACCTGGCATGCCGTCAGCGGCTTCAATGTTGAAGATGGGCATCTTGAGAAAAAGGCATCGGGAACGACGTATACCCAGGCGTTTGTTGAGAGTCTGAATGAGGTTGCCGTTAACCACCCAGAGGTTGTTGCCATTACCGCTGCGATGCCCGATGGTACCGGTCTGGCTAAGTTTGCAGAAAAGTTTCCTGAACGCTTCTTTGATGTTGGAATAGCTGAGCAGCACGCTGTGACATTTGCAGCAGGACTTGCAGCCGAAGGATTCCGCCCTGTCTGTGCGATTTACTCGACGTTCCTGCAGAGGGCCTATGACCAGATCGTGCACGATGTTTGCCTTCAGGACCTCCCTGTCGTCTTTTGCATGGACCGTGCTGGCCTGGTTGGGGATGATGGCGCGACGCACCATGGAGCGATGGATATTGCTTACCTGCGGAGCATTCCTGGAATGTCATTCCTTGCGCCTTGTGATACGGCGGAGCTTCGCTCTATGGTGCACTATGCACTGACGGAGCATCAGGGACCGATAGCAGTTCGCTACCCGCGCGGAAGTACCGAACTACTGGAGCCCAATCCACAACCGATTCGACATGGATTGTCGCAGACGCTGATGACAGGTGGAGATGTTGCATTGCTGGCAGTGGGCCCAATGGTCAATCAGGCCCTTGAAGCCGCCCGTAGATTACGTGACATTCATAAAGTTGACTGTACTGTCGTCAACATCCGGTGGATAAAGCCACTGGACATTGAAATGCTAAAGCGCGTGTCGGAATCGGTATCTGTGATTATCACACTTGAAGATGGTGTCATCACCGGCGGCTTCGGCTCTGCAGTCATGGAAGCCCTCCATGACTTAGGCAAGCAGAACATTCTGGTAAAGCGTATTGGTCTCCCTGATCACTTCGTAGAACATGGCACAATCCCGAAGCTACAGGAGCTATGCGGTATGGACTGTGATGCTGTCGTAAAAACAGTGATTGAAGCGCTTCCGCGACCAGTCGTTACGCAGTAAGAACTCACAGAATTGCGAAAGGCCCATCGTCGACAGATCGATGGGCCTTTTGTCATGTATCTATAGACTAGTCAGTCGCTTCGAGTGCTCCTGCGATTCGCGCAAATGCGTCCATATCACCATTCGTAAATCGTTGATAAAAGGCAGCTTGAAGCACGCGCTCCTGTACCTGTAATGCAGACGTCAGTTTCGTCTTTCCGAGTTCTGAAATGACAGCGTACGTACCACGACCATCGTGCTCACAAGCCTCCCGAGTGATGACGCCCCCCTCGACCATCCGATCGATAAGACGTGTAATACCGCTACGACTCAAAGACGACCGCTCTGCAAGCTCTCCAAGGCGAATGCGTCCGTTGCCGTATCGCTGAATATCGAAAAGAATGCCTACCCATTCAAGTGGGACACAACCGGCTCTACGCAATGATTCGTCAATGGAGCGGGAGATTTTTGCCTCGCCCGCACATAGTTTCCGCCAAACATGATTTGTATCGAAATCGCTCACACGAATGGTGTACCCAGATGACCTGACATTTACACATCATTCAACAGCATATTGGATGGTGATTAGGGTCACGTACGCAGCGTAATGTGCGTAATAAGATCATCGCCCCACAGGATTTTGCGTCGAGTCACCGGACCGATAAATATAACGATGTTGTATAAAACTCCAGGTGTGCAGCGTCCAGCGCAACGACGGAAGCGAAACCAAACATGATGCGCTTCCTTTATAACTACTAAGCGTCGACGTTCGCGAGCCGGTAAAGGGCATCACCATAAATCCGGATGCACTGTAGGTAGCGCTCGATCGAAATGTTCTCATCCGGGCGATGAGCGACTTCCGGATCGCCGGCCATCGCGGCGCCAAACGCAACGCCTACAGGTTGCACACTTGTGGCATACGTGCGCCCTCCCATAGTCTTTGGCGCAGACATATCTCCCGTATGATCACGGTAGACACTCAGCAAGGTCTTGACGGGCTCCTGATCAACGGGTACGTGGAGTGGTGCCGTATGGTCGAAGTGATTCAATGTCCAGCCACGATCAGCCAAGTTATCCCAGCAGCGTTGTAGAACTGAGTCGTCCCACGTAGCCGGATAGCGGACATTGATAACCACTTCCAGCTGGCCATTAACGATATTCACTACACCAACATTCAGAGTCAGCGGGCCCGTAAGATCATCGCTACCATCAATTCCAGCACCTCTACCATCACAATCGCATAGGTCAACAAGAGTCACCCAGGTGCTATCTCCAGTGGCTTCTGCGAGAGCTCGTGCCAACAGCATTGCTGCATTTACACCGCCATGCGGAGCGCCACCGTGCGCTGAAACTCCAGTAACCTGAAACCCGCCACTGGTAATTTTCACGCCGTCAGGAAATACCGCAACTAATTGACTGATGAGTGATTCATCTGTACTGGTAACGGTTGCCTTGTCAGGGACCATATTGGGTCGCAGTCCGGATGTGAACCCGGAGATAGCCCCCGATTTCACTCCAAGAGGTCGTGAAACCGTTGCGGTAAAGCTTCCCTTTTCAGCATGGTAGAGAGGAAAGCCTGCATCAGGTGTAAATGCAAGCTTTGGCATCGGTTGTCCGGCTGCCCCGAAGTAATGTTCCATACATTGCCATGATGACTCTTCATCGCATCCGAATATCAGGCGCACTCTGTGGCGCAATTCTGCTCCGCTTTGCAGCAAGGCAATGGCTCCGTGCACCCCGGCAAACGTTGGGCCTTTGTCATCCTGGGTTCCACGGCTCCAAATTCGGCCATCACGAACCACAGCATCCCAAGGACCATCCGTCCAGCCATCCCCGGGAGGCACGACATCCAAATGGCCGAGCAGTGCGACATGCTCTTCAGCGTCTTCAGGGCCAAATTCTGCATAGCCAACATAGCCATCAAGGTTGACGGAATTCATGCCCGCTGCCGAACACATGTCCAAGGTATACGTCAAGGCATCCGCGCAGGCTTTTCCGAATGGAGCTCCCGGTGCAACGGTTGCATCATCTTTAACAGATGGAATGCGGAGGCAGCCTTGCAGGGATGCGATTGCAACATCTTTGTTAGCTGTAATGTAGGAATCGAGAAATTCGATAAAGGACATGTTTATTAATCTTTCAGGAGGCTTTTGAAGCCCGGGACGAGTGCCTCTAAAATCTTGGCGCTGATTGTGGCTACGGCTGCATCTGCGTCGTTTCCCTGGTGCATATGACCAGGAGGAAGATTGTCGATAGCTACTGCCATCACGACACGGTTTCCATTAACGGTGATTACTCCGACATCCCCGCGCATAGACTCAATCCATCCTGGTTTATGTGCGACCTTGCAGACAGATTTGGGAGGCTCAATGTCCCAGCTCAGCGGAAGCCATTTAGTAAGCATCCGACCATCAATGCACTTTTCCATCCGTTCCAAGGTGTCGGATGTCAGGTGTGATGCGATTGTTACCAAGTCAAATGCAGTGGATTGTGCCGTGTGCTCATGGTCATCTGGAGCAGGACTCATCGTTATTGGGCGATTAATTGTCGTGAACTCAACGTCCCATGTCCTTTGCAGCATCGCAGTTGCGACCGCAGCTCCCCCCAGTGCATCCAAACAGAGGTTACTTGCAACATTGTCAGACACGACAAGTGCAAGCGTGGCAGCATCCGAGAGAGAAATATCCCGGACGCTTGACATGTAGCGAAGAACACCCGCCCCGCCTACGATGTCATCATCAGTGAACTTACAGGAATCATCCCATGAGAGTCCACCTGCAGCTACGAGACGCGACACCATGTCAACAATGGCCATCTTAATCGTCGAAGCAGTAGGAATCACTCTCCACTCGTTATGGGAAAAGCTGTCGCCAGTCGTAAGGTTGACGGCATGAACGCAGACTTTGGCATCCCCGCCGACAGTCAGTTCCAGATTACTTATAAGTTCAGGTAGTGTCATCATCATCGTAGTCCCCATCCAAATCTTCAACTTCCGCGCTTGCAACCGGGCGGGCCCGGTCACTAGCCCAGTATCGAAGCTCGGCAATGCCCTCCCGCATCGTACGGGACAGCGGCACCGAGACCTTGATTACATCCAACATGTCATTATCTGTGAGATCACGGGCTCCATCGTGAAACGATGTATACAGTGCCGAGACGACAACCTGTTCGATTTCGGCTCCTGAAAAACCAATCGCTTTCTTCGCAAGCAAATCGGTATCGTGATTGGCTATGTCCCGTCCCCGTTTTCGGAGGTGAATGGAGAAAATCTCTTTTCGTTCAGGGTGTGCGGGAAGGTCCACAAAGAAAATTTCGTCAAAGCGTCCTTTACGCATTAACTCGGGTGGTAGTGCAGAGACGTCGTTTGATGTCGCAATTACGAAAACTGGTGCCTTTTTATCCTGCATCCAGGAAAGAAATGTCCCAAACACACGACTTGTCGTACCGCCATCTGAGATTCCAGAGCTCTGCGTCCCGCTGAAGCCCTTTTCGAGTTCGTCGATCCACAGGAGACATGGCGCGACTGACTCTGCGGTAGCGATTGCTTTACGCATATTCTCTTCCGATGACCCGACAATGCCAGCGAAGATTCTGCCAACATCAAGGCGCAACAAAGGCAATCGCCATAAACTAGCAATCGCTTTTGCAGTAAGGGATTTACCGCAGCCTTGTACACCTAACAGTAGAATTCCCTTTGGCTCCGGGAGACCATATTCCTTGGCTTTACCGCTGAAACTTGCGGTCCGCTGGTTCATCCAGTCTTTGAGCAGGTCCATCCCGCCAACATCGTTAAATGCTTCCGATGCCCGATAGTATTCGAGGATTCCGGACTTCCGTATGATTTGTTCTTTTTCACCAAGAATGACATCGATATCGAAGCATCGCTTTTCAACCAGCGATTTGGCAAATACATTCTCAGCTTCATTACTAGTAAGTCCGCTGGCAGCCTTTAGTACCTGCTCACGCTGTTCGATTGACAATTTGACATCCACCTGTGAGTTCCCACGAACACTCTGGATAATGCCTTCCAACAAACGGTCTAAGTCAGTTACTGTCGGCAGCTGGTAGTCAACAACAGTGATTTCCTTTTCCAGTTCCACCGGCAGCTTGAGCATTGGGGAAAGCAAAATCAGTGTCTTATAACTTGTCTTGAGGGCATAGACCAGATCGCGCAGTTTGCGGATGACCACGTGATCCGTCATAAACGGATGAAAATCCTTGAGGAGAAACACGCTTTGGTCCGGTGCGGACAAAACCTGATCAAGAGCTGCGATTGGGTCTCTTGCTCCTATGTTTCCGCCGAGGCCACTTGTGATTGTCCATTGGACGAGTTTCTTACCGCGTCGCTGGCAAATTTCACGCAGCGCTTCTTCAACGCGCCTCTCTTCCCAGGAAACGACATAAACAATCGGGTATCGGGCGCGAATGAGCGTTTCCAGCTCCTGGTCAACAGTCGTGGGTTGGTTAGACAAGCGAATCTCCCAAAATCAAGTGATTCATTATAGCCGTAGCGCACCACAGTCTTGTCACACATTTCGACAGGTGCGCCAGTCCCTTAGCGACAATTACCTGCTTCGAAAGAAATAACCGATTGAGTCTGTCGTTTGGCAGACTTCTTGCGTCACTGGTCTCCGTCAGGCCGCCGAACCTGACAGGAGAGAAGACAAACGGTGTCGATACTAACTACAACCAGACCTAAAAAGCGCACACCCATTGATCCCGTGGGAACAAAGCATGGTGGAACTAAACCAGTTCTTCCAGCAAACACCCCGGATGCAATCCAACAGTTTCAAGACCAGCTTTATTCATTATCCGTTTTTGCATGGCTACGTTGGCCAGATGGCATCAAATGTATCCATTGTGGTGCCGAGGACCCTGGATTTTTGTCCACACGTCAGATCTGGAAGTGCCGGGACCCACGCTGCCGTAAGCAGTTCTCAGCCCGACGCGATACGTTGTTGGAGGACTCTCCAATCCTGATCGGCGACTGGCTTGCCGTTTTGTGGATGGTAGCCAATCAGCGTGGTGGCGTGAGCTCTTATGACCTGAAAGAGCTTTTGGGAGTTACCCAGAAGACAGGTTGGCTGATGCTTCGTAGAATCCGGATGGCAGTTCAGTATCTTCACGAAACAGGGACTCCGATGCCAAAGCGTGCACGGACCGAGGCTGAGCGATTTGCACGGCTGACAGCACATGTGCTTTTGGTCAGCAATGAGCAGTTGGCGAATGAGGAAGCCGCGGTTGACGCCGGCAAGCCATTGAGCAACCCATTCGCCCGGCGTGGGGCGGACCGCACCGGTCTCCGCTCAATGACCGATGCCGCGTAATTCACCATACCTCTCCAGGAATCACACACTGTCCCGCCCAATGGCGGGACAGTTTCTCGTTTAACGGTACGATTCCACAATGACGCTATGGGAGATTATGGTTGGCTACCCAGGCTCCCAGGATATCGACCAACATCCGTATTACCCATATCGGCTCGCCAAGTATGCGTGGCATGTCTACCACCACAGCTTTACCAAAAATGGTCGATGGTTTCTTGCAGGCACAACCATTGCCAACTTGTCATTCACAATGTTCTGGTCGTTTGATATCCAAACTTGGATACTTGCCACGGCCATCAACTGTCTGTGGCTTCCTGACTTCCTCGCAAAGTTACTTCCCCTTAAAGACTCGCTTTCAGTGGCCGATTGCATCACTACGCTGCCGGGACAAGAGATTAAACTGTTGGCGTCTTCCAATAACCTGTCGCCAAACATCCTTGTGCATTTCGAGCGCCTTCCATTGGCTTTGCTGTCTACCCACGATGAAGGCTTCTCGGCTACCGAGACCAACGTCATCCCTATGGGACTGACCGCACGGTTTCGTGGGCTTTGGCATGTCTCGGCGGTCAGAATCAGCCGCCCCGGGCCATTCGGACTCATCGCACGGTCACGGGTAATTGCAGCCAATGTTCAGATTACTGTTCTTCCCCCGACTCCAAATGCAAACATATTCGTCATTGCAAATGCCCTCTGTTCCCAGATGAAGAGTACGCAGCTGACATCCTCCAAGGCAGTGGAACCTGGTACGGATGTCATTCGGCCACACACTCCCGGGGATCCGGGTAACCGAATCGACTGGAGAGCATCAAGCCGTAGTGCAGCTACATCCCGCCCCATCCTGCAAGTTAGAATCGGCCCACAAAGTGCTATCGATGGTGTGCATATTGTCATTGACGAGCGCGTCCCGATGGAGCCAGTCTCCAAGTGGCAACATTGGTCTGGCCGAGGTGTGCGTGAACCCCTTCCCGTAGATGATTTTGAGGCGCTCATCAGTCTTGCCTACGCATCCGCCCTTTCAACGCTCCGGGATGGTTCAGTCATTGCATCGATAAGTAGCCAGCGGCAGAAGTACACTCGACTCTGCACCCAGGATGACATCGCAGAGGCGTTCGCCAACATCGCTCATTTAGAAACATCAGCAGATCATTTATCGACAACACCCGTACCTGTCATTCCTGATGCAGATGCCTATGTCTTCTCACTTGTTCCGGAGACATTGAAGGCCCCTATTACATCAAATCAGCGACGATCTGTATGTATTGTTTCAGACTTGCAGGGTGCCGTTTCATTGGGAGCGACCGATGCCTAACCGGGTTCCAAACGTCACCATCATCGCCGGAAACGTAACCGTTGTATTGACAGCAATGGCTGTTATCAGTGTCGCAGGATGGCTACCACTGCCAATCCTCATTGCTGCCCTCTCTCTCGTCGCATGTTTTCTGCGTCCGCAATGGAAAGCAGGGCTTTGGATGTGGATTGCGGCGGCGATGCTAACCACCATTGGCGCTCTAACCACTCCGGACACATCCCCGATGGAGCTCCTCCAAATTGGTCCGGCACGTCCCCGTAACCTCTTGATGCAGGCATCTCTCGCTGGGACCTTTGTTAATGCGCTCGCTTACCGACAACATGACCCCAGGCGTAGCGCGCTCTTTGTATCGATTGGCGTGATCGTAACTGCAACGGGAATAACGAATACATTTCTATTCCAGGGAAAAGTCGCAGCCGCAATCCTTCCACTCTTCGCCGGGCTACTGATCAGCATCAACAACATTTCTATCAAACCAAGCCTGAAATCACTCCGCTGGCAAACCATAGGCACCTTATGCTTTATGATCGCATTTGCAGGAAGCACAGCCTTGGTTACAGCCAAGAAAGATCTGTTGTATGAGCTTGGTAATCGGATGCTGGATACAAGGTCGTCTTCAGCAAGCGGATCGCGAGGTATCGAGCAGCCACAGCTTGGAACCACCTATGGGGATGCAGGAAGCACAGCGCGCGTCCTCTTTGTCAAGGCGACAAAACCAATGTACCTCCGTCAGGCAGCCTACACATCCTATATGTCTGGCGTTTGGGGACCTCCACTGACCTTTCGTAGAATGGCTCCGCTTCCATCCAAATATATACTCGGACCGGATCCAAATGCCATCACTGTGCTCCGCTACGATACGACGGACCGCGTGGTGTACATCCCTGCAGAAACGACGGGAATCGTCGCCGATGTAAGCAGCAATCTTGCATGGGCTCAGGACGACAGTGGACCTGTAATAACCGGTCCGGATGCGGGATCTGAGTACGCAATATCACTGGCGGATGCGAACTCCAATTCGAATGCGGATACCATCACAGGCTCGGACTCCGTCGGCCAACGCGATGCATCGATGCAAATACCTGATGAACTACTTGGTTCGTTAGAGCGCTTTGTCGTACGAAATCGCATCGAAGGTGGCTACACCCTCGACACTGCTCAAGAAGTGGTTGGGGCACTTCAGCGTGAACATGACTACTCGCTCAGGTTTTCTCCGAATCCAGGAGAGGCATTAGCATCATTTTTGGATTCGCCGGGAGATGATGCACACTGTGCGTACTTTGCGAGTGCAACAGTGATGGTTCTGCGCTACCTCGGATATCCTGCGAGGCTTGTCAGTGGCTTTTTTGCTCATGAACCAGCAGATAATGGGATTACGGTTCGAGGCAGAGATGCACACGCGTGGGCCGAGGTTCACATACCGGGAAAAGGCTGGGTCATGATCGAAGCGACCCCGGCAGCTGGTCTCCCATCCGCAGACGAATCAAGTGTCAACTGGTTGTCACGCCTTTGGGAGAAAATCACTGACACTGCGCGAAAGCTTCGAGCCGAGCTTGAAAATGGGAACATCACGTTTATTGCAGTGCCTTCTGTGTTTGTCGCCATCATTCTTGCAAGGTCGTATTTTAGAAAACGCGAGCGGCGGAAGGGTAATGGAGTAAGTAATCCGTGCTTCGCGGAATTTGTCTATGAATACAATCGGATTTGCGTCAGACTTGGCATTCCAAAGGTCGGTAACGAGACCCTGATGCATCATTTCATCACTCATGGTATCCACTTTGATGAAGAAACCCGTACCAATCTACATGCGTGTATTGAGAACTATGAGCGTAGCAGATACGGGACTTCATCCACGGATACGGCCGGTATTGCCATACTTAGGAGAATCCACCAACGCTTGCGGAAACATTGAATCCGGTAAGGGTTAGTGCTAGACTTGGCATATGCGTATCATTCGATTCCTGACCCAAGCTGGGGAGACCCTGCACGGCATCGCAACAGATGCCTCATTGACGGCTGCACGTGTGCTTTCGGATGCTCCTTGGAATGGCGGCAGCGAAACGGGTGAAATCGCTCAGGTTGCGACCCTGCTCGCCCCCGTTGTTCCGGTGAACATTTTGTGTATCGGACTCAACTACAAACGACATGCCGAAGAGAGTGGGATGCCCGTGCCTGAACGGCCACTGTTGTTTATTAAGGCTACATCCACGCTTCTGGATCCGGGAGCAGACATTGAACTACCGGCAATCTCCGATGAAGTCGACTACGAGTGTGAGTTGGCAATCGTCATTGGTAAGCGTGCAAAACATGTTTCCGAGGCGGATGCGCTGGATTACGTGTACGGTTACACGTGTTGCAACGATGTCTCTGCACGTGACTGGCAGCTGCGTCTCGATAAGCAATGGGCTCGCGGAAAGTCCTTTGACACATTCTCTCCACTTGGTCCAAGCATTGTGACCACGGATGAAATTCCAGACCCCAACAACCTGGCAATCTCAACACGCGTTAACGGCGAGACGCTCCAGTCCAGTCATACATCGGACATGATCTTCAACGTCCGCCACATTATCAGCTACCTTTCACAGGGGCTAACGCTCCTCCCAGGAACGGTTATTCTGACTGGAACTCCTGAGGGTGTAGGCATGGGACGGACACCAAAGCGCTGGCTGAATCCAGGGGATGTCTGCGAGATTGACATCGAAGGAATCGGCGTCCTCCGGAATGCATGTGTCAGCGAGGTGGTGGCATGAGCGCTCTTCGCCTCGATGGCAAGCATGCAGTCGTAACGGGTGGTGCCAGCGGGATTGGGCAGGCGATTGTTGAACGGCTCGCAGAGTTCGGAGCCAGGGTAACTGTCCTGGATTTGAATGCACGGGATGGTTTTCCATTTCGGATCATTCCAACCGATGTCAGTAGTCCGGAATCCGTCGCCGATGCATTTGCAGCTGTCGATGAAATCGCTCCGGTGGACATTCTTGTGTGTTCAGCGGGAATCGGATTTGTCGGAAATATCCTTGGCACTACACCGGAAAAGTTTGATCAGTTGATGGGAGTAAATGCGCGTGGCGTGTTTCTCTGCAACCAGCAAGTCATTCAACGCCTGACAGATACTGGACGCCCGGGTGCCATCGTAAACATCTGCTCGATTGCAGCAAAGGTCAGCCTTGCTGAGCGTTTTGCCTACAGTGCGACCAAGGGTGCGGTCCTGATGATGACAAAGTCAATTGCTCAGGACTACATCCACCAGGGAATCCGCTGTAACTGCGTCTGCCCCGCCCGGGTGCACACGCCGTTTGTTGATGCCTACCTTGCCAAGAATTACCCTGGACAGGAAGCAGAAAAGCTTGCCGAGCTAAGCTCTGCTCAACCAATGGGCCGCATGGGAAAGACATCGGAAATCGCATCAATGGTGCACTATCTTTGCTCGGATGAAGCATCTTACATAACGGGTGCCGACTACGATGTGGATGGTGGCACATTGGCGATGCGCTAACGGGTGGCACCTCCGTTTACAGTTACTTTTTTGGGTACCGGCACCAGCACCGGTACCCCGATGATTGCCTGTGGGTGCGCGGTGTGCCACTCGGATGACCCGCGTAACCGTCGTACGCGCCCGTCAATCCTTGTCACTACCCAGATGGGCCGTATCCTGATTGACTGCGGACCGGAAATGCGGCTACAGCTCCTTGCTGCACGAAGTCCGTCCATCGATGCCGTCCTTCTAACGCATGCCCATGCTGATCATATTCATGGTTTGGATGACCTCCGCCAGCTGACATTTGCATCTGGTCTTCCCGTGGATGTCTATGCATCTCCAAGGACGCTCAAGCGTGTGATGCACGTGTACGATTATTGCTTCAAGGACACGGGTCCGGGCGGTGGTAAGCCGCAGCTCCATCTCTATGAGCTGGACTACGGACAGACAATTGAGCTTGCTGGTATTCAAATCAAGGCAACAAGACACCTGCATGGAACACTGGATGTGACATCGTATGTGATTGGTGACCGCTTCGTTTACTGCACGGATGTCAGTCTCATTCCCGAGGAGACGATGGCGGAGTTTCAGGGCAAAGACGTCATTGTTGTCGGTGCCGTGCGCCCAGACAGCAAGCCTCACGCCAGCCACTTTGTCCTTCCTGAAGCGCTGGAGGTCCTGAATCGGCTTAGCCCACGTCTCGGTCTGATTACGCACATGTCGCACTCATTTGAGCATGGAACCGTAGAAGCGCAGCTACCGAAAAATCGGCGGCTTGCATACGATGGCATGATCGTGACACTGTCTGAACATGGGATTTCGCTGGGTGGTTCAGACGATTCCGGTGCTTGATTGCCGATAGAATCTACGTATGGAAGCCGAAACACCGCAGGATGTTGCATCATCCATCTTTGCAAAAATAGCATCTGGACAGATTCCTGTGCAGGCCGTTTACGAAGATGAATTTGTCATCGCTTTTCCTGACATCGCACCGGTAGCCCCGACGCATATTCTGGTGATTCCTAAAGCTGCCATCCGTGATGTCGGCTGTGTCGCAACCCTGACAACTGAGCAGGTAGCTGGATTCCTACTCGGTATTGCAAAGACTGCAGAGGCGTGTGGACTAGATGCGTGCGGTTACCGAACAGTTATGAATACGGGAGAGGATGGCGGGCAAACCGTCCCCTACTTGCACGCACACATTTTAGGTGGCCGACCGCTTATATGGCCACCGGGGTAATCAAAGATGAACGATAACAAAGACGTAGAAGTGGGTTCATCCAATGAACAGCCGCAGCAGGTTTCCCGCCGGGATTTTCTCCGCCGTGCAACAACGGATGCGGCAAAGACGGGAATGGATGTCATCCCGGGAGCAAAGCTGGCTAATACCGTAGTCAAGACGCCGTGGTGGAAATCCATCGCCACATGGAAGTCAGACCGAACCAAGACTGATGAGGATAAATAACGTGCCTAAGACGGATTTGAGAGACATTTTGGATGTTTGTGTGGATGCTGCACTTGTTGCTGGAAAGCGGACTCTGGCCTACTTTCAGACCGGTGTCCAGCCTGACTGGAAAGAAGACGACACACCTGTCACTGTCGCTGACCGTGAAGCTGAGCGCGTCCTACGTGAGCGCATTTTGGCATCCTTTCCAGACCATTCCATCCTTGGCGAAGAGGAAGGCGAGTCCACTGGATCTGCACCATACCGCTGGGTCTGTGACCCAATTGATGGCACAAAAGCATTTGTCGGTGGTGTCCCGTTGTATGGCACCCTGATTGGCGTCGAGCACGAAGGTCGTATCGTTGCAGGCGCCATTTACCTTCCTGCTCTGGATGACATGATTTGTGCAGCGGATGGTCTTGGTGCGTACTGGAATGGTCGGAAATGCAGCGTTTCAACCAATCGGGACCTATCCAAGTCCGTCGTTGTTTGTTCATCCATTGTCAGGTCACAGGAGCGGTCGGACGCCTTTGATAAGCTGACGAAGGCTACCTATCTTCAGCGTACATGGGGCGATGCATTTGGCTACTCACTGGTTGCCACTGGTCGAGTCGATATCATGCTTGATCCTGTGAAAAGCCCTTGGGATGTTGGTCCAATGCCAGTCATTTTTCGCGAAGCTGGTGGTCTTGCGACGACTTGGACAGGTGAAGAAGATATTTACGGCCGCGATTTCATCGCTGCAAACCGTCATATACATCCACAGGTTATCGATATTCTGAAGCACGGCTAACCGAACGGATGCTTCCAGACATCAGGACACCCCTTCCGGGACCAAAGAGCCGGGCGCTTGCTGCCCGGCTGCGGTCTGTGGAAGGGGCAAATGTTACGTTTTTACCGCTGGATGACTCGTTTCCCGTATTTTGGGAATCAGGATCTGGCTGCTTAATCACCGATGTCGACGGCAACCGGCTATTGGATATGACCGCTGCGTTTGGTGTCAGTGCCCTCGGTCACGGCTCGACAGTAGCAACGCAGGCACTCTCACATCAGAGCAACGTTTTGTTACATGGCATGGGGGATGTTCACCCTACTCTTGCCAAGCTTGAGCTTTGTGAAGCCCTGTGTGCACTTAGCGCACTTCGGGATGCCAAAGTATTGCTTGGGACCAGTGGTGGAGATGCCGTAGAAGCGGCGATAAAGTCAGCGATTTTGCGCACAGGGAAGCGGCGGATTATTGCCTTCGAGGGCGGATATCACGGACTAAACCTGGGAGCACTCAATGCTACGGCCCGTGATGATTTCCGGATGCCATTTCAGCGACATTTGGCGGATTTTGTGACGCATCTGCCCTACGGAGGTCAGATTAAAGCCCTTCCCGATGACACAGCGGCCGTCCTGGTTGAAGTAATTCAGGGCCGAGGCGGAGTTCGCGAGGCATCAACGGAGTGGCTGCTGCACCTTCGAGCACTTTGCGATGCACATGGCGCATTACTTATTGTAGATGAAGTCTTCACCGGCTTTTGGCGGACGGGAGAAGTGTTTGCTCATCAGCACCATGGCCTAAGTCCCGACCTGATCGCCTGTGGCAAGATTCTGGGTGGAGGGATGCCTATCTCGGCCTGTATTGGCAGTGGTGATGCCATGTCGGGATGGCCGGTCTCAACTGGCGAGTCAATTCATACTTCGACGTTCCTGGGACATCCCGGGGGCTGTAAGGCAGCATCGGCAACTCTGGCAGCACTTTCAGCGATGGACGCCAAGGCTGTTGTAAATCAGCTTGGCCACTATCTACGGTCAGGACTGGAACGCTTAGCAGTTAAACACTCCGACGTCATCACCAGCATCCGAGGTAAAGGACTCATGCTTGGGATTCATCTAAATGCGCCAGGTGCCGCCGTCGCACTCAGTGATACTCTCCTTCAGCACGGAGTTATCACACTTCCTGCAGGCAACGGTGATGTGCTTGAGCTGACTCCCCCATTCATTGTCACAACAGAGCAGCTGGACTTTGTCGTGGGTGCGCTCGATCACGCATTATCCTCATAAGCTGTGCTTCTGGTATTGTAGGCTACATGCAAGGTTCTCAAAATCCAGCGATTGACCCGGCATCCATGCGTGCACTCACGCAGTTAGCGGATGCCTGTAAGGCATTGAAGTCGTTCCGATGTCAACTCATGACGCGGGCTACTCTCGGTGATAAAGAGGAGATATCTACTGGATTTATCATTCTTCAGAGACCTGGAAGCGTTGCGATTCGAACCGAATCAAACCGCACGGTAACGATAGCGGTCAATCATGGAACAGAGCGGATGACGCGGACAGCTGGGGCAACCCGGCGGATGCGCGGGGAAGCAACGCCCAAAGGTCTTCGGGCAGGTCTGGATGCATCCCGTGCGTTTGTTACTCCAATTTTTCCGATATTGATAACTGCTACGGGCGCCGCCGCCAAACTGATTCCAGGTACATTGCTTCGCGCTGGTCAGGGAACGCCTATTTCCTTGGATGGGGTCCGTTGTGATGTGTTTGCATACGAGACCCGAAGTCAGTTTGGAATTTCTCGGTTTGTCCTTACGATTGGACAACGTGACCGATTACTAAGAAAACTGGACTTATCAACTCCAGGACCAAGCGGACAGCTCTCATTGAGCGAGACATACACAAAAATCCGAATTGATGAACCAATTGCACCAGCCGAGTTCACTGCTGCCATGCAGGGAAAGTAGACAACTTATGCACCTGAATGATCGCATCCTGTCGATAATTGTAAACGATGTTCGACAGCGTAAGGGCTATCATGTCGACCTATCGTTCAAATTCACACAACCTGGTGTTCCAGATTTTGAGGTAGATGGGTCGCTTGATGTTTTGTTTCCTGGTGATGTGATGTTTTCGACAACAACGAAAGAAGGCCTGATTACAGCAGCATCCACCGACTCGACATCATTCACACGCTACAACATTCCGAGAGCCGAAGCTCTACGTGCCAAAATGCCACCATCCAGATCAAGAATTTCACGTTGTCTGGCAACGACCGTGATGTTCGAGGATGGTCTTGCAGACATCCTGTCGGGATTGGTTCCCTATGGCGGAGACATCTCCCTTGTAAGAGACGCTGGAACAGCTACAATCAATGGTATCCAGTGCGTAGGTTACATCGTGGATGTGGGTAAACGGACACCGATGCCAACATCAGTGACCCTGTTTGTAGGTAAATCAGACCAACAGCTCTATCGATACATTACCGACCACCCAAGCATTAAGGGTGCCCAACGAACTGTAACTTTCAGTTCCATAAAAGCCATCAGTCGTCTTCCAGAGAAATTTAAAGTCGCGGAAAAAGACATTCAAACAATGAATGCTGAGCCGGAGTTTAGAGGCGCCGTAAATATTGGCAAGATTTCTCCACCTCTTGCGGGCACGCTGCTCGATGGAAAGACATTTGACCTTGATACTCCGACAAAATCCAAGGCCAGGGTGGTTCACTTTTGGTCTGCAAATGATCATTCCAGCTGCTTACAGGTTATTGACATTTCCAATGCGATTGCAGGCTTTCCTAAGGGAACCGTACAAGTCATCTCCGTCTGTCTTGACCATGTACAGACAGCACAGCGGATAAAGTCCCTTTGGTCCCGTCTTGGTGCGACGTGGCAAACAATTGTCGATCCACTTGGACCTGACTCGGATGCTGCACGCACTTGGCGAACCGACTCCCCGGGTGGCATCGTCATACTTAGCCAATCAGGCATCGTACAGAGCATTGGGCTCCGATCGACGGATATCAAAGCTGCGGTGACAGCGGCCATGCGTATGCGATGATTACACAGCTGGTCATCAGGGGGTACCGCTCCGTCCAAAATGTGCGGCTAAACCTCGGTCAGTTGAATGTACTGACGGGTACAAATGGTTGCGGAAAGTCCAATCTCTATCGATCTCTGATGCTATTGCACGGATCTGCCGTAGGCCGTTTTTCAGAGATGATTGCGGAGGAAGGCGGTATGCCATCCGTTTTATGGGCAGGGCAAAATCGCGCAAACGGTCCCGCTCGGATGGAGATATCGGTCACATTTGACCATGGACTAACATACAGTCTTGCTTGTGGTCTCCCGGATTTGAATTCGGTTCCGGAAGTGTTCCGCCGCGACCCACAGATCAAGCGGGAGCAGATAACCATCAGAAAATCGGTGATGGTCGATCGTAACGTAAATGGAGTGAGTCTGCGGGCAAGCGATGGCGAAAAAGTTCATCTCCCAATGTCGCTGACGGCATCCGAGTCTGTCCTGACGCAAGTCGTGGATCCGGAACGCTTTCCCGCAATAACTAATACACGAAATGCATTCGCATCATGGCGCTTCTATCACGGCTTTCGAACAGATGAAGCAAGTGAAATCCGACAGCCTCAAATCTGTAGCTTTAGCCCAGTCCTTTCTGCAGATGGAAAAAATGTCGCATCCGCAATCCTGACCATCAGTGAGGTTGGGAACCGTGAGGCCTTTGACCGTGCCATTTATGACGCACTTGGCGGAAGTCGCGTGGCTATCGAGATTGATTCTTCCAACCGTGCACGAATCCAGCTTCTTCAGAGAGGGCTTTCGCGTCCACTCGAGGCATCTGAGCTCTCCGATGGAACCTTGCGATATATCTGCCTTCTCGCTGCCCTGCTGTCCCCACGTCCCCCTCGCCTCATCGGCCTTAATGAGCCAGAGACAAGTCTCCACCCGGATGTTCTCCCAGCGCTGGCACGACTTATTGCTGACGTTGCAAGTCAGACGCAAGTTTGGATGGTGACGCATGCTTATCGGCTTGCAGAAGATGTCACGTCCCGTTTTGGAACACGTCCGGTTGGATTAGTGATGCGAAGTGGTGCTACAGAGACACAAGAAAAAGCCGGGCTATATGGTGCCCGGCTGGATGGTTTACAGAATGACTCTGACGATGACTAGAAGCCCGTCCCGGCAGCTCCCCGATAGAGAACCACAGGCGGTTCCGGCAAACCGTTAACTTTCTGCTTCAAACGTTCTTCGCGTACTTTAGTTACGAAACCAGGAACGGCATGAGGAGGCGTTGCCGGTACACGAAAAACATCGGCAAAGGTATCCCAGAACAAATCCATATCGTGAGACAGGTCAAAAACCATCACACCCTGAGTTGTTGCACAAGCCGCCTGCAACACCTTTCGCAGGTCGTTCTTGTCGCGCCCCTTGAACTTATCAAGGGAGATTCCAGCATAAACAAGTGACTGGTCATTCACAGCACGATTGGAAAACTGGCCAGCGGCCTCTACGGACTCGCCAACTGAAATACCCTGCTCAGCTGCATCACGCATTGATGCCGTTGGGTAGTAGCATCCCGTGATAATGAGGTCTACGAGGTTTGCCCAGCCTGTACGTCGGAAAGAGTCTGTATGGAAGCGCAAACCGACTTGGAGGTCATCCGCGGCCCAGTTTCCACCAACCTCCGGATAATCCGGATACCAAGATCCAACATAGGTTCCGACTTGCATCGAAGGGCGTTCTGTTTTTACTGTCTTGACAGTCTCGGCCAGCCAGTTACGCAGGGTCATTGCACGGAATGTCAGCCATGCATCATAGAGCGGACCTGGAACAACGCGTCGCTGGAGTGTCGGCCAGGCAACTTCCCAGCGGAAAATGTCCCGGGGCCAGTCAACTGACTTTTGCATCCACTTTTCAAACTCAACTCGCGTGGAATCCGACATATCCGCATTGATGCTGGCAAAACGTAACCGGTCGTCAAATAGAATGCCATCAATGTCGTAGTTGTGCGCTACTTCCGTCAATAGATTGCGTAGTCGGTGCCGTACAGCGGGATAAAGTGGATTCGTCATCAAAGGAATCTGTCGATCCGTCCGCTTACCCATCGGAACAAATGTTGGCCGTACCAGCATTTCAACCACAACGTTTGGCTTCATTTTTTCTTCTACGAAGAGGCCCGCGGCAGAGCTGAAGCCAACAATCAGATTGGAGCCAGGCGGGAGCTGAAGTACAGCGGGATTGAAGTTAGCGGCACGGAATTGCGCCAACACCTTGTAACTGCTATCAACAACTGCGATTACTGCGCCATCCGCGAGTTTTGGAAGCTTACTTGCATCGGAGTACAGAGCAAGGTCATCCAGCTGACGTGGTGGCTGATTAACCCGGTCACTGAGGAGGTATGCAGATTCTTCTTCGCCATCAACACGAATACGAAGCTCAGGTTCACAAAGTACTGTTTGCCATTCGGGACGTTTTGCACCCGGTCCCCGCTCGGGAAAGTGTGAATGGCCCTCTGAAAAAGCATTCATACTCACAAACAGGGAAAGTTTGTTCTCGCGGGCCTTCGTCAGCATCACCGCCAGAGGATCGAACTCTTTTGGCATCGTCCGCCCCTTCCACTCCGTCATTTTCGGAGCGATTTGGGATGGAAAGAGCACCTCACCAACAATTGGCTTGATATCCAGGACGATAGTGTTGAAGCCAGTTTCTTTGATCTTTCTTACCAGACCATCGATTTTCTCTGCCGTATTGATGCGCTCAAGGTTTGCCGTTGCATCAATCCAAAGAACACGGCCCTGAAGTCCATCCGCGCGCGTTAAGCGCTGCGCGATACCGTAGCCATTGCGTGCTTCATCAAACGATGGAGCAATGACGTGCGGAAATGGAACATACGGGTTTGGCTGTAGCGGTGGCATCACTTCAAGGGGCGACTGACCAAACGCGGTTGTTACAACACCGATTGCAACAGCCGCGCCGCCAACAAAGCGCTTCATGGGCATCCACTTGGTTGAGAAGTTATGCACCGTAGATGGCACCATATTTCGACGACAGATACGAGATGTAAGGATCTGCGCTAAACGGCGCATTACAGGCTTTCTCGACCAGTTCCATTGGTAGGAAGCGGCGTCCGGGGTGATGGACGTTTGTTCTCATCCAGCCAAGCAGACGTGAATAATCGGCATTTTCGATATCTGTAGCGAGTCCAGGCGTTTGCGCAAGCGCTGCATCATATAGCTGGGCAGCGAGGACAGTTCCAACAGAGTATGTCGGGAAGTAGCCAATGAGACCTGCGGACCAGTGCACGTCCTGAAGACAGCCTTGCGCGTTTGATGGCACATCTATACCAAGGTATTCCTTCACCTTAGCATTCCATGCATCCGGGAGGTCATTTACGGAAAGAGTCCCTTCCACAAGCTGTTTTTCGAGCTCAAAGCGCATCAGAACGTGGAGGTTATAGGTAACTTCATCCGCTTCGACGCGGATTAGTGACGGCTGTACCTTATTGATGGCCTTGTAGAACTGAGGAAGAGTTACATCGTCAAGGACTCCCGGGAATGCCGCTTGCAGCTCAGGATAGAACTTGTTCCAGAATGCCTGAGAGCGTCCAACAGTATTTTCCCAGAGTCGCGACTGGGACTCATGAAAGCCCAGTGAGACGGCCGAACCCAGCGGAGTACCGTCATCGTCGGGGAGGAAACCTTGCTCGTACATCCCGTGACCGGCCTCGTGCATCGTTCCCATGAGGGCACATGGCAACCAGTTCTCCTCGATGCGCGTCGTGATACGCACGTCGGTGCGGTCAAGACCGGTACAGAATGGGTGGACGGCTTTGTCCTGTCGCCCATGGTTGAAATCAAAGCCCAAGTAGCGGACTACTTTTTCCCCAAAGGCAATCTGCTGCGCTTCTGGGAAGACTCGTCGGAGGACTGAGTCATCAATCTCTGGTGTTGCACGTACTTTTGCAAGAATGGACGCTATGACGGGTTTGATGGAATCAAAGACTTTTGCTGCATCCGAGGATTTCAAACCGGGTTCGTACCGATCCAGAAGTGCATCGTAGGGGGTTTCGTCGTAGCCGAGGCAGTCAGCCTGCCGGCGCACGAGATCCAACAGTTTTTGAAGGGTTGGGGCGAAGGACTTGAAGTCATCGTTTTTTCGTGCATCCACCCAGACTTCGTGTGCAAGCATCGACTCTCGCGTTAGAGCTTCAACCAGATCAGTCGTGAGTTTGGTTTCCTGATCGTAATCGCGGCGCAGTACGCGTAGGATTTGTGCATCCTTGGAATTTGCATCCGCCACAGTGTGATCACGTTCCGCTGCGCTTAGGAGTTCACCGGTGGTCGCTGATGTGAACATTTCATGCGAGATTCTGGAGAGAACTGCCGTTTGAGCCGCACGTGCTGCACCTCCGCCGTGAGGCATATAGCACTGTTGATCCCATCCCAGGACGGCATTGGCTTGTCCAACAAGGCGAACATCGTTGTAGCGAGCGAGTAACTGTTCCAAATTCGACATACTGATATACCCCATCATCAGGCAGAATCTGCCCTGCAAAGAATACCGCGTTGAGGCGGAAAATCCTATCGGTTCCGGTTGTGCCCGAGAGCTGCTGAGAGCGCATCGGCAACTGTCTTACAACCATGCAGCCCGGGAGTACGTACATCATCCTGGTTACCCGCCGGAACGATGGCATCGGTAAAGCCAAGGCGTTTCGCTTCAGAGATCCGTTTTCCTACCTGCGAGACAGAACGGAGCTCGCCAGACAGGCCGATTTCTCCCATCACAACAGAGTGCGGGTCTATGATTTTGTCTGTTACGCTGCTTGCAACAGCGAGGGCCATCGCCATGTCAAGTGCGGGTTCATCCACGGAGACACCACCGGCGACGCTTACATAGACATCGGATGAGCCAAGCTGTATTCCGATCCTCTTTTCAAGGACGGCTAAGACGACGGCAAGGCGGTCGCGGTCAACGCCATTTGCGACACGGCGGGGGGTGGCCATGGGCGATGGCGACACCAGTGCCTGCACTTCAACCAAAAGTGACCGGGACCCTTCGATGACCGGACAGACAACACTGCCACTTGCGGATTCAGCCCGCTCGCTTAGGAGCAGCCCCGATGGATTATCGACCCCTTCAAGGCCTGACTCGCGCATCTCGAAAATTCCCAGCTCATCGGTAGAGCCAAAGCGATTTTTCACAGCGCGCAGGATCCGGTGATGGCTATGTCGATCCCCTTCAAATGCAAGGACGGTATCAACCATATGTTCAAGAACGCGCGGTCCAGCGATCGCGCCATCCTTGGTTACGTGACCAACGATAAACACCGGAACGTGCAGTTCACGGGCTATTTGTGCTATTCCGCTGGTTGCTGCTCGTACCTGAGAAACGGTCCCGGGTGCCGATTCAACGGTGGATGACTGCATCGTCTGAATCGAGTCGATGATAACGGCAACAGGCTTGGTTGCCCGTATATCAGAGGCAACCGCTGCAACATCGGTTTCGCTTGCGAGGAGGAGTCGCTCATGTTCGGCATCGAGGCGTGTCGCACGCAGCTTTATCTGATGCACGCTTTCCTCTCCACTCACGTAGAGGACCGTACCTTCGGTGGATGCCAGTTTTCCGGCAACGCGCGTCAGAAGCGTTGACTTACCAACTCCAGGGTCACCGCCGATAAGCATTAGAGCGCCTGGAACGATACCACCGCCTAGCACCCTGTCAAACTCTCCGACCCCGGTTGAAATCCGCTTGCCGGCGGTAGCGGCAATTTGCGTAATCGGAGCCGGACGTGATGACGACGTGCCCATGAGAGTGCGAGCCGCAGATTCCTTGACAGCTACCTGCTTTTCTTCCTCAAAGGTATTCCACCCACCGCAGTCGTTGCATTTGCCTTGCCACTTGGGCAGCTGACATCCGCAGGCCTGACAGACGAAAACGGTGTGGATTTTTGCCATTAGTCGCCTGGACCGTCCTGGAAATTAACCTTTCGTCGATCTTTGGCATCGATATTCGGAACTTCAACCTTCTCGCCTGGCTTGAGACCGCTAATGACTTCGGTAACAGAATCACTTCGAAGCCCTAAGGTAACCTTTCGCGGAGTGAGGACCGGCTTCTCCTTAGTCCCGGTCATAATCATGACCGTATCATCCGGGCGGATCGCTTCAGTTGGTATTCGCGTTACCTTTGACTTACGGTCCAGCAGGATATCCACCGATGCGGTCATGCCGGGACGCAGTCTTGCATCCCCATCGGTGACGCGGACTTTCACTTCAAATCGAACGACCTGATTCGATGTTGCCGAAGCAGCACTGTTTGATGCACCAGCCTGAGAGCTTGTTAGACTGGCTGGAGCTTTGCTTGCTACGACACCGTGGAAGGTGACATCGCGGACACCATCCACCCGAATCTCAACTGGCTGACCCACATTCACTCTTACTACGTCGACTTCGTTTACATTCGTCCTAACCTGCATCTGCTTGAGGTTGGCTATGGTGACAATGGCTGCGCCCTGTGCAAATCCGGCAGTAGCTGATGCGACGAGTTCACCTTCTTCAAGATACTTTCCGGTGACCTCGCCGGGCATCGGGGCGACAATACGTGTCTCTGTGAGCTGCACACTTTGTTGTGCGAAACGGTTCTCAATTTGTGCGACATCCGCGCGGCTACGCTCAATATCCCGTCTCCGCAGCGCCACCGTACCGAGGTTGTTCTCCTGATTTTGAAGCTCAACTTTACTATTGCGAAGGCTGATTTTGGCCTGCGTTACTTTGATGTCGGCCTGTTTTAGGCGGACATTTGCCTGCTCGACCCGGATTTTTGCAGCATCCACGGCGAGTTTTGCCGTGTCAATATCTTCCTTGCGGGGTCCTTCTTTCAGTAAGGCTACGCGTTGCCTGGCGCTTTGGATATCGGATTCCAGAAGTCGGACCTGTGTCTCAGCGGTATCGACATCCTGCTGGCTGATGAACCCCTTTGCTAGGAGGGTTTTTCGTCGGTCAACCAGCCGCCGTTGGTCATCTAACTGGTCTTCGGCACGCTTTAATGCGGCTACTGCCTGTGCTAGCTCCTGCGGTCTGGTCGGAGCTGCAGTCTGAGCAAGTCGCTTTTCTGCCGTTTCCACACCTAGCTCGGCATCCCGCAGATTGACTTCCGCATCCGACTTGGAAACCTGAGCATCGGTGACCTGCGACTCTGCCGTCTGCACGCCAATTCTCGCGCGTTCAACAGCAAGAGCAACCTGACGGGCAATCAGGCCCTCGTTCTCTTTGGTCTGCGCTAGTCCGGCCCGGGCAGACCTGACCTGCGCTGCTATTCCCGCGACTTCCCGGGCAACTTCCTGGGGATCGACGGTGGCGAGGAGCTGACCGGCAGCGACGACATCACCCGGCTTGACATAGAACTTACTGATACGTCCCGCTACACGCGATTTGACATCCACCTTTACAACCGGTTCAAGTGTTCCCGATTCAGAAACGACGAGGGCAACATCACCGGTTTCTGCCGTCACAACGCGTCCGACAGAAATCGCAGGCTTTGCAGATTTCATTCGCGTGAAGTAGAAGCCCCCTCCGCCAACAACGACGAGTCCAACGGCAATGAGCGCCTTTTTATTTACAGCCATGCTTTGCGATTTCCATCCTGATCTGAAAGCGCACGCCTAGCGGCTTGCCTTTAGGACCATACCGACAAATATAGGAAGCAGTTTTTGCTTTTGTATACGATTACGAAGCTGTCGCGGATCAGACGTCAGCCGATAGAACCATTCCAATCCTCGTTTTTGCATCCACACGGGAGCCCTTTGCACCGTGCCTGAAAAAACATCGAGGGTTCCCCCGACACCAATACACACCTTTGCACCAGTGAGATTCCCATACTTCGAAATCCATTTTTCTTGTTTGGGGATACCAAGGGCGACGAGGACAATATCAGGTTTACAGGCAGCAATCTCCGATGCCACGTTTGCGGATGCTTCTGCATCAAAGAATCCATCCCGAGTACCGACAATATTGCACCCCGGATATCGCCGTTGCATCTCAACAGCCGCTCGTGATGCCACTCCCGGCGCGGCGCCAAAGAAGAAAATGCGCCATTGTCGACTTACACTCACTGCCACCAGGCGTTCAGCCAGATCAACCCCGCTACACTTGTTTTTGATTCCAAGTCCCAACTTACGGCTGGCCCACAAAATACCTGCGCCATCGGATGTAACCATTGCTGCAGCTTTTGCAATGGATAGGAACTCAGCGTCCATGGATGCTGTCACTACCATGCTGGCATCAGCTGTGACCACCTGATGCATGTTGTCCGTTTGGATAAACCCGGCGATGCGATCCAATGCCGTGTCCATGTCAACGTCATCAACAGGTAATCCAAGTATTTCAATTCTCTCTGCAGCCATACCCTAGAAACTATACCGCTTCATCGGAAATCAGGTCAGTCCCGTGACCGTCCTCCATTCGCTTGAGGTTGCGAAGGGCCGGGACCCAAATGGCGGTTCCAGCAACAACAACAAGGGTCATCACTCCGCCAATAGCCACTGATCGAATCAGTCCAAGCCAACGTGCCATCAGACCAGACTCAAACCCGCCCAGCTCATTGCTCGCCCCAACAAAGAGGTCATTGAAAGCTGATACACGTCCGCGCATTCTATTTGGAACCTGCACAAGAAGCATTGTTGATCGAATAACAACTGAGATTGCATCCAGTGCGCCCAATGTAAATAAACAAAAGGCCGAGAACCAGACATTCGTAGAAAACGCGAAGCCCACGGTGGCAACGCCGAAGCCGCCAACAGCCCAGAGCATTGCAGGACCAGCCTGCTTCATTTCTGGTTGTCTTGCCAGGTAGGCAGACATGAAAAGGGCACCAAGGTTCACGGATGCCTGAAGCCACCCCAGTCCCACGGGACCGACTTTGAGGACATTGTCGGCAAATGCCGGTAAAAGTGCAGCAGCTCCACCAAGCAGAACAGCAAAGAGATCCAGGCTGATTGCGGCCAAAAGGGCTGGACGGGTTTTCAAAAACGAAAAGCCCTCCAACGCCGAGCGCCAGCCCTGTTCGTCGGTTTCCTGGGGTGGTTCTGGAGCTACCTTTGGAAGTCTGGAGTATCCGTAGGCAGTGATCAGCCCCAGAATGATTTCAACTACATACACCCGCCAGACATTTCCACCAGAACCGATAATCCAACCAGCCAGAATTGGACCAACTACACTGGCAGATTGCCATCCAAGCGAAAGCCAACTAACTGCTTCGCGAAAGTACTTTTCCTCAACGACACGGGGCAGTAAGTTATCGATAGCAGGTGAATAAAACGTCCGGATGGTTGCAAGGACACCTACAGCGAACAAAACCAACGTGACAGGCAGTTTGAGTAGTGCAAACACGAGGAGCATGACGCTTGCGAAAAGCATCCCAAGTCGCGTGATGACGGCAATCGCTCTTCTGTCATAACGATCGCAAACGTGTCCTGCTACGAGAGCAAGCGCCATTACGGGGATTATTTCAACGAGACCCAAGACTCCGGATGCAAACGGATCCCGGGTCTGGTGAAAAACCTGCCACGCAATTCCGGTGAACAAAAACCGTCCGGCAAGCGACCCTGCGATACGGGTAAGGAAAAACTGTCTAAACGCAGGCTGGCGCAACAAGCCAAGCCAATCTGATTGCATATTACGTATCTGCTTCCTCATCACCGGAGAACGTCACCCATGCGGTGTGATCTTCGTCGCCATCCGGGTCGTAGTTACCATCAGCATCCGGGAGGCGCCAGACGCCATCTCGCCCCAGGATGCCAACTGGACGAAACGTTGTTTTGTAGCGAAGGCTTCCACAGCCCGCGACATGATACCCAAAGTGCGCCCAAGTCCGGTTCATCAGCTCTCCGAGGCGAATCACCTTCAACATCATGAACTTACCCAATGAGCGATCAGCGTATTGCGGGTCATGGTAATGGTAGACGCCAGACACAATGTTGCCCGTAATGTCGAGTAATGCGATCCCGAGGAGCACCTCATCCAACCAAACTGAAAGCTCCAGTGACTGCGTCGGGTTATCCAGAAATGCATCGGCATAGCCCTCCACACTATGATCGGAGCGATGCCATCCCCGATCGGTTTCGCGGGCAATGTGGTATCTCCGATAGATATCCATCCGATGTGTGTCGATTATTGGTTGCCCGACCTCGATCCGTAAATCAGCGTTTCGATTTAGGCATCTTGACTGGGACCGGTTGGGAAGAAACGATGGAATATGAATACGGGTGCTGCGACACTCTTCACAGTCATCGCATATCGGACGGTAAAGAAGCCTTCCAAACTTCCTCCACCCGGACTGGAGCAGCTGCTCATATTCGAGTGCACTCATTGACCGGACGACCACATGTTCCATGGTGCTGCGCTTTTCCGGCAGATACGGACATCGGCATGGATCAGTAACGGTGTGAGATGCGACAATCACGCCTCTATCCTACCCGCAGCACCGCTTCGCCTTGCGGCCGGAACCACAGGGACACGGGTCATTTCTACCAATAACCGGGTACGTGACTGCTTTTTGCCGACGAGCCCAGTCCATCACCAAGGATGGTGGTTGCTGCTTTGACAAGAGTTCGCACATGACTTTCATGTGCTGGTCAATGTGATGGAAGAACATTTTGTAGCCAGCGCAGAGGTAATTCAACCCAAATTCACCACTGGATGTTCGCGTAAACCTGTGCTTTGGGCATTCGCCATGGCAGGCAAACCGGACATCACATTCGATGCACTGCGTTGGTAAGGAGTCCCGCTTTGCATTACCAAAGCCCTGTTGTTTACCACTAGTGACTAGCTCGGCAAGCGGAGTTTGGTTGATGTTTCCAAGGCGGTATTCAGGATAGACGTAGTGGTCGCAAGAATAGACATCACCGTTGTGCTCCATTGCGAGGGCCTTCCCGCACGTCTCAGAAAACACACACAATGCCCCGGGAGCTCCATACCAGTTGCCAAGAGCAACATCGAAGTGCTGCACAAACACCTTTCCAACGTCTGTACGAACCCATTCATCGAAAACGGTACATAAAAACCGTCCATAATCGATGCTCCGTACGGACCATTCCGTGACAGGAGAAGCGTCCTCGTCTTCGGAAACCATTGGTTTGGCTAGGTGCAGCTGTATCAATCCATCGACCGTACGTGAAACATCCGGGATATTGCGTTCAACGAGCGGGATGAACTGAATGAAGCCCGACCCTATTTCCTTGAGAAATTTATACACCCGTTCGGGTTGCTGACTGTTCTTTCGATTGACAACTGTCAATGTGTTGAAGTCAACGTTATGTTTCCGTAGGACTGAGATGCCCTGCATAACGCGGTCAAAGGTTGGGCGTTGTTGTTTGTCGACACGATAGGTGTCATGAAGGTCTGCCGGTCCATCGATACTGATACCAACAAGAAACTGATTCTCAGCAAGAAAACGTCCCCATGCATCATCTAGCAGGGTTCCATTTGTCTGAAAAGCATTTTGAATTTGCTTGCCATTAGCGTACTTTTCCTGGAGGCGAACAACATTTTCAAAGTACGCAACCCCGAGAAGTGTCGGCTCTCCGCCCTGCCATGCAAACTGCACTTCGTGGCCGGGTTGTGCTTCGATGTACTGCCGGATGTACAGCTCAAGGGTCTCGGGTGACATCGCCCAGCTTGGATGCACTTTACGATCCGCAGTGTAATAGTTTTCCTTCTCAAGATAGAAGCAATAGCGACAATCCAAGTTGCAAATAGGTCCGATAGGCTTTGTCATGATGTGGAAGCCTGTGTGCAACATTTGGACGGACATGCTACGCCTTATACTTGCCTCGATACGGTATTGCAAGTGGAACAAGTCACGCGACGAATGCGGTATTGTTGAAAGTATGCAGCAGTTTGAACCCCTTACGAAAGAAAAGCTCGTTTCCTCTCGCCCGGTCACTAGAGACAACCAATCCGTAGAAACGCAGCAGCAGGTTCAGCGAGCGCGAGCGAGCAGCAGTTTAAGTTCCTCGGATCCAAAGGCACGGCTGCGTACGGTCCAGCTAATCGTCCAACCAGTGATCGCCTGGGTTTGTTTGTTGGCCACGGCAAAAGCTACCGGCCAGTTCGAATTTGACTATCGCTATCCCGCTCAGGCTCAGATTTTACTGACGGTAGTACCGCAGCTCATTTTGCTGTTTGTTGGGCTTCGTGTTCGTAGTCCGCGGTTAGCGTTTATCGCTGGACTTATCTTTTCTGTCATCACCGGCTTGATTTCGCTTACATTGGCTAATGGGTCTCTGGGTCTTGCATCAGCCCTCATGATGCCTTTTGTTGCCGCGGGATCGGCTGCAATGGCAAAACGGACCGACATCCAGAAACGGTATATCCCGGCGATGCTTGCCTGGCTTGCAGCTATTACCGGGTTTATAGCTGTTTCGTCCGGGGTTAGAAATGTTTCGCCTGGCGTTTCTGTTGCGGAAACTCCAATGACTGCTTCTGCGCCTCTGAGTGCGATGCCAACAAACTTCCGTAGCGAAAACACTGGGACCTTGACGATTGGTAGTGATAACTACACGCACAAGATGGTTGTGGAAAGCCTTTCCGCAGGCAATGGGATCTTTCCGGCAGAGCGTGCATTTGAAAAAGGAATGACGCTCAAGAGCCCTGATGGAACCACGCAGGTGAACATTGACTCCGATGGCATTCTTCAATGGAAGCACGGAAACCAACTCGTTGATATCGTGGACACCTCTGAAGTACCCATTTCCGCGGTCTCAATGAACGCTGATGGCAACATGCTGGTCTTCAAGCAAGCCGGGTTGTACATGGTATTCACACCAAGTAAGGGTGCACGGGGGCTGGAAGAAGTCCTCAACCAGTTTAGTGGAGATCAGTTCCAAGGAGACTCTCAGTTGGGAATGATTCTTCCCGAAGACATTAGGAGTGCTACATGGCGACCAGACGGCAAGCAGCTGAGTGGCAGACTCTCCAGTGGAACCTTCGGTGATGCAAAGTACGAATTTGATGTGGAGAAAAAGTAATGGCTACAACAGTTTTACATGCACCTGACATTATGTGTGGCGGATGCGCGGCAAGCATTCAGAGGGCCTTCGCAGATGTTGATGGTATTGGAGGGGTCGACGTGGATGTTGCATCCAAGCACGTAACAGTAACCCATGATGACAGTTTGGTAACCGTGGATCACATCGTGATTCGCCTTGACCACGCCGGGTTTACGGCATCCCCTGTTGAATAAAGTCATTACGGCTTGATAAATGTAATCAGACCAGCCCGAATCCAGGCTGGTCTGTTTCAATTTTGAGTTGGCCTAACGCCTAACTAGCGGTGTGCCTTGACATACAACAATGCGCTACGGAAGATGGTTAGTTCACCCATTTCCTTTGTGTCAACCGCCATCGCATGGTCATCAAACCACTTGAGATTACCTTCAAACGTCTGTCCATTGACGAGATAATAGGTCGCGACTGTCTTTTCATCACGAAGGCGAATAAACTCAGCTGCACTAATTTGAACGTGAAACTGGCGATCACGTCGAGGTCCCAAATCCATATCTGTTTTCCTTTATTTGGCCGCGGCAACAATCGCAGCGAAATCCCCAGCCTTGAGGCTCGCTCCACCTATCAGGCCACCATCGATATTTGGCATCCCCAAGAGCTCTGCCGCATTGTCAGGCTTCATGGATCCACCATATTGGATACGTACTGCTGCTGCCGCAACATCACCAGCAATCGCCGCTACCGCTGCACGAACCACACCACAAACGCGGTCTGCTTCCGTTGCATCACAGGTCTTTCCTGTACCGATTGCCCATACTGGCTCGTAGGCAAGCACAAGACCGGCTACTGCATCGGAGTCGATACCCGCCAATGCACCACGTACCTGCGTGTCTATGACGGAATCTGTGATGCCTTGTTCACGTTCGGCAAGCGTTTCCCCTATGCAAACGATTGGAACCAGCCCCTGCGCGAGGACGGCTTTCGTCTTTCGGTTGACAGTCTCATCAGACTCCCCAAAGTGTGCAAGGACGACATCGGTGAAATCGGGTTCCGCCACACCATAGCGTCCCCGGGTTTCTGAGTGACCGAGGATAACGTACTGTACGCCAACAGCCTTTAGCATCCCAGGAGAAACCTGACCAGTATAGGCCCCGCTCTCTTTCCAAAACGCATCCTGGGCGCCAACAGCAACCGAAGAATCATCTGTAGTTGATACAACGGTTGAAAGGACGGTATACGGAACGCACAGAACGACATCAGCGTGCGTCGTTCCAGCCACAGCGGCAACAACCTCGGCTCCAAGTGCAGCAGCTTCATCCGGTGTGCCTTTGTTGAGCTTCCAGTTACCAGCGAGTATTGGTCTACGTGACATGGAAAGTGTCTCCCTTATTCCTTGTTATCCAGTGCAGCAAGTCCAGGAAGAACACGGCCTTCGAGAAACTCAAGGCTTGCTCCCCCACCGGTAGAGATATGACTCATGCGATCTGCATAGCCAAGCTGTTCGACTGCAGCAGCAGAATCACCGCCACCTACGATTGTGATAGCCCCGGCCGCCGTTGCATCCGCCATTGCATCCGCAATGGCCTTGGTCCCCTTGGCAAAGTTCGGCATTTCAAACACGCCCATTGGACCATTCCACACAACGGTCTTAGCGGCACGGATGACAGAGGCAAACTTCTCGATAGTATCCGGCCCGATATCGAGACCTTCCTGATCGGCAGGCATCGCGGTGTTTGGCACGATGGTGCTTGGCGCATCATTGCTGAAAGCTCCAGCGACCACGCAGTCGACCGGCAAAACAAGCTTTTCGTTACCCAGTAGACCGGAGCAGTATTCAAGCGAATCACTGTCAAGCAAAGACTTGCCAATCTCGCGACCAGCGGCCTTGTTGAATGTGTACGACATTCCGCCGCCAACAATCAATGCGTCAACCTTTGGCAAAAGTGCATCGATGACTTTGATCTTATCCTTGACTTTCGCTCCGCCTAGAATCGCGACAAATGGCCGTGCCGGGGTCGTCAGTGCACCACCCAGGTAGGCAATTTCTTTGTCCATCAGCAATCCGGCAACACACGGCTTGCCATGAGAACGCAGTACGGTAGCAACGCCTTCCGTGGATGCATGGGCACGGTGTGCGGCCCCAAAGGCATCGTTGACATAGACATCTGCGAGTGTTGCAAGCTGGGCCGAGAGTTCAGCATCATTAGCTTCCTCAGCAGCGGTAAAACGGGTGTTCTCCAAAAGGGAGATGTAGTCAGCGGATGGTACTACGGTTGCAATTCCGAGAGGGTCTTCCTCTGTCGAAGCAGCAAGGTGAACATCCAGACCAATCAGCTCACCAAGACGCTCTGCAACCGGCGCCAACGAATACTTGGTTGCGATTTTGCCTTTCGGGCGTCCAAGGTGGCTCATCACAACCAGCTGCGCACCGCCTTCATGGAGTGCCTTCAGCGTCGGAACAGCCGCTGCAATACGACGGTCATCTGTGATGGTGCCGTCGTCTTCCTGCGGCACATTAAAGTCAACGCGTACGAGAACGCGCTTACCCTGAACATCGATATCTCGGATGGTTTGCTTACTCATGTCGGCGCATTATACCGACCGTTCGATACCATCGTCGTTAGCATCCTGTTTACGAATCATAACTACCTGAAACTCACGTCCAACCCGCTCGGGGAATCCAACTGTGGCAAGTTTGATGTCGATATCAAACCAGGGACTGAATAAGGACATCACTTCGGCTTCAGATGTTTGGAACGGAGGTCCGACCGTGATGTCGTCTGTATCGCGGGGCATCCAATAAAAGGCACCAAGCAGCTTACCGCCGGGGCGTAGCAACATCGCGGATGCCGAGGCATATTCTCCCCGCATCGCTACGGGAATTGCACAAAAGCAAGTATGTTCGATGATGACATCTGCAACTGATGGATGCTCAGCTGCGAATGTCGCATAGTCACTCAAAACCGGAACGACGGACGGATTGCCTTCAAAGCGCTTGGTAACTGTGGCAATGGCTTCCGGTGCAATGTCAATGCACGTGACAGACATTGGGTTCGCCTCCAGAACTGCCACGACATCGTTTCCAGTCCCGCAGCCTGGGATCACTACGTTCGCACTTCGAGGCACTTCTGAGATAAGTGCATAGATCACTGGGCTTGGTGCACCTTTATCCCAAGGCGTGTTGCCCTCAAGGTAAGCTTGATTCCAGTCCATTTAGGCCTCCGCACAAAAAAGCCCCCTCTTCCCAATTAGGGTTGAGGGGGCGCTTTACGCCAGACTAGAAGCCCTTGTCAGCGAGGAACTTCAGCAGGTCTGCAATACGGTTGGAGTAGCCCCACTCATTGTCGTACCAGCTGACAACCTTGACGTGCTTGCCGAGGGTGATTGTGTCAATAGCACTAAAGATGGAGCTATGTTCATCACCACGGAGGTCAGTCGAAACGAGAGGCTCTTCCGTATAGCGGAGGATTCCCTTGAGAGGACCTTCTGCAGCGGCCTTCATCGCTGCGTTGATTTGCTCTGCGGATGCTTCATTCTCCAGCATTGCTGTAAAGTCGACAACGGAAACTGTCGGGGTTGGCACACGGAATGCCATACCGGTGAACTTGCCCTTGAGGGCAGGAATCACGAGACCAACAGCACGTGCTGCACCGGTTGCCGCAGGCACGATGTTCATTGCTGCTGCGCGGGCATCACGAAGATCCTTGGTGGCTGTGTCAACAGTGCGCTGTGAGTTCGTGTAGGCATGCACTGTCGTCAGGAGGCCGCTTTCGATACCCCAGTTCTCAAAAAGAACCTTAGCAACGGGTGCGAGTCCATTCGTAGTACAGCTTGCGTTCGAGATGACATGATGCGTTGCCGGATCATACACATCGTCGTTTACACCGAGGACAATAGTAAGGTCTTCGTTCTTGGCAGGTGCTGAGATAACGACCTTCTTAACGGAGTCACGGCGGTGTGCAACAGCCTTGGTCGCATCGGTGAAGAAGCCAGTGGATTCAACCACGATATCGACATCTTCCGAACCCCAAGGAATCGCAGCTGGATCCTTTTCAGCGAAGACCCGGATCTTCTTGCCATTGACAACAAGGTCATTGCCGTCTGCTTCCACAGTCCCATCGAATGGACCGTAGTTTGAGTCGTACTTCAACAAATGTGCATTGGTTGCAGCATCAGTGAGGTCATTGAGTGCGACAACCTGGACATCGCCATCGAGACCATACTTGTTAACAATTGCCCTAAAGCTAAGGCGGCCAATCCGCCCAAAACCGTTGATACCAACACGTACCGGCATTGTAAATTCCTATTCCTTAGTTAATCAGGCGCCTCCAGGACAACATCGGCCAGGCCGCTACCGAAGGAAAGATTATCCTGATTTGATGCCATCATGCAAACACCCGGAGGTAATCCACCGGGTGATGATGCTAAACGGACCTTATCTGTTTAGATTTTGCGTCCTGCGCAGTAACCTTTTGCATAGCCGATGCACTGTCCTACTGCTTCCACTGGTCCGCGACCATTGATTTCATATTCAACGGAAAAGTGACCAGTGAATTTCTGCTTTGCAAACTCATCGAGGATGCCCGGCATGTCTGCAACACCATTTCCATAAGGCACATCAGTGGCACCAGGACCAAATTTGTTCAGGTCTTTCAAGTGACTTCCGAGGATCCGTCCCTTGAGGATTCGCATCGCATCCACAGGTTTGATACCGCTCCGAATCCAGTGACCCGTATCTGCGCAAGCGCCAAGAAGCGGGCTACGATCCTTAACGAGGGAGAGGACGTACTTTGGATCCCAGTACTTGTAGTTTGGGTTGGATGGACTTCCCGGGTGGTTGTGAATCGCAATCTTGATGTTGTACTCAACGGCGAGCTTTTCAATCAGATCCATCGCTGTCGCGTCTGGTTCCGTTGTAATTGTTTCGGCTCCGAGTGCCTTTACAAATTCAAAGAGCTTACGGTTATCCGCTTCGTTCTGTCCGAGACCAGCAACTCCGAAGGCGACTGGGCGGACACCATTTGCGGAGCATGCATCCTGAACAGCCTTAATGACACTCTTTGGGGAGTTTTGGTCAAAGGAACCCTGAAGACTTCCTCCGAGGCGTTGCCCCGGGTAGAACTCGATGACCTTAGCACCACTCTTGGCGCAGAGTTCAATCGCTTCAAAGACCGGAAATTGATTGAAGGTATAGGCCTGACAGCCCATTTTATCCATAATCGAAGGCATATAGTGTTCCTGTAGAGGATGCTATCCACAGCCGATCGCCCGTCAGTATCGGCGCAACATCCAGATTTCCAACGCGGGCTCGCCACAATGTCCTGCCACTGCGCAGGTCGAGACCTAGTACTTCTGCCAGTATGCCAGCGTCTGTGTCCTGAACAAATACTACGGCACAACCGTGCTTTACGTCACCTATCGGTGGGAATATCACCCTGCCAATACCGGTGCGAACCCATAACAAACGACCGGATTCACGGTTGATACAGACAACATCGCCTTGTTGTGACGCAAGGACAAGTTGTATCCCAGCGGTCGCTATTCCCGTCCAGCTTGCACTGCCAGTAACATCGACTCCAATATTCCACCGTCGTTTTCCTGTGGCGGCATCAAGACACGTAATTCCGCCTCCCGTAGCTGCAGCAATCACGAGTCCCGCCGTTACGGTTGGAGTGATGCCCCCCCGCTCACCGATCTCGGCTGACCAGTTCACAAGCCCAGATGCAGCATCCAATCGATAAAGAGTGGATTCTCCCGGCACATAGACTCCTCTCCCCACGCAAATTGCCGGCTGAAATCCATAGGTGCCTCCGGGAGGGATAAATCGCCACTTCGGTGATAGCTTTTGGGATAAGGCTACTACAGCTCCTGAATCAAGGTTGATAAGCCACCCCTCAGATGTCGGTGCCGGTTGCCCAACCGGAATCCCCCCAAGGTCCGGAGAAAGATTCCGGACTTTTCCCGTAGCAGTTTCCAATTCACTGACCTTGCCAGCTGCCAATGCCACCAATAATGTTGATTGTCCGATGTAAATTCCATTGACATTAGAAGATGTCGAAAACTGCAGAGGCTTTACTTTTGGATCACGAATAACGTTAACGGCAGATCCGCCTGCAATGACGGCAAACGCGGACTTTGCAGCCAGTACGGAAACATTAATGCCTGTGCGGACCCGATAGGTGACCCCGGGAATCTGCAGAGCTTTCGGATGTGATTCCGGGGCGGTAACGCCTGGCGGCGCCTGCTTCTCAACTCGGATCCATTTCCCCTGTTGATCCCGCTTCCACTTTGTTTCTGACCTCACCTGCATGGCATCTATCTATCATGAAGTTACGGGAATCATCCTCCATTCCTTAAAGGAATGTAACCACCTATCGGTGTATATACTGACCGTGTCCATGATTCCTATCGATGGACGCACGTTCGGAGGTTTAATTTGAATAAGCGTAAATCCCCGGCAGCCTTCACTTTGATTGAACTGTTGGTAGTAATTGCTATCATTGCGATATTGGCCGCCATCCTTTTCCCAGTGTTTGCCCGGGCTAGAGAACAAGCCCGAAAAACAACCTGTCTCAGCAACCTGAAGCAGATTGGTCTTGGAACGCTGATGTACGTTCAGGACTACGACGAAGTCTTCCCATGGTTGATGCAGGATGGGCGCAACAATAACGATGCAACCGGTCTTTCCCAAGGTATGTCGGCAGGTCCTCCAAACTTGAACGGTATCCGTGGTTTGTTTATCGAGGCCGCGCTCCAGCCATACGTTAAGAACTACGGTGTATTTGCATGCCCAACGCTTCAGGCTGACAAGGTAGTAGTGGATGCGGCTGGCCCATTGAATTCCTTCGGCTCTTATGGCTATGCCTACGGTGGAATCGGAGCCTCTGTTTCTCCTCGTATGACCCCTTTAGAGCTCTTTGTGCGCTTATTGGGTCCACTGCTAGGTGCGCCATATAACACCGGCAACCCACAGGATTACTACCTTGCTGGGCAATCTTCTGCAGCGGTTGGCCGCCCGAGCGAATCCATCATCGCGTTCTGTAACTCCTACGGTGCACACGCTGGCGTCACCGACTCTGCTGTGGTTCCGCGTGCATTCGGTGGAACTGGTCAAGAGGCTCTAGGCGCAACTCTGGCGGTTCATGCAGACGGCCATGCCAAGTTCAAGCAAGGCAAGTTCCTTGAGCTGGTGCGCTTCGTCATGGCACCAATGAATCAGTAGGTGAGACTATGAAGCAGGAAGTCAACCCCATCGTCGTCATTGCAATTATTGCAGCGGTGGTGATTGGTGCCGGGATTTTCTTCTGGCGTGGCACCGCGGGGCGTAGCCCGGCACAGGGCCGAATGAAAACGGATTTGGACACATCCATGATGGAAAAGAATCCGGCAGAGTTCCAGAAGGAGCTAAACGCTCTTATTGAGCGTGATAAGGCATCCCGCGGCGGAAAGTAATAGCACACCCCCTACCGCAGACGCGGTAGGGGGTGTTTTTTTGGCTTTTGAGATGCGCCTTAGTTCATCAACATTCCGAACGTATGGATACGAACGTCCGTCTTGATGCCAACACCATTGATAACCTGTACCGGAGCCGGGAGCCATCCGGACTTTCTAACGCCTGCTGCTTCAGGTAAGCCATCGAGAATATAGTGCACCTGCAATGGCATCTGTGCCGCTCCTAGCTTCCTCAGATAAACACGGCTCTTCGTTGGCGCAATGATGCGACAAAAATCTCCATCATTGACATCCACACCATTCACAGTTACCGAGAGTTTCCCTGGATTCGACAAGTAGACCTCACGGCAGCCGTCAGGCACGACCAAGGTCCAAACATCGTCCTTACGTACAACATCCCCGATATCAGCCTGGTAAACGGGATCAGTGTTTGTCGCCAAAACCTGCCATCCCCAGTCCGGAACAAAAGCACGTCCATCTTGATGGTTCGGTTTCAAAGCAAGCTTGCCACCGTCAAAACCACCAGCCTTTGCCTCAGTGGAAAGCCATGCAGCCTTGCCAGTGTCAGCATCCGCCCAATACGCGAGTCCGGATGTTTGTTCTCCTGATGGCAGTACGTTCGGAAAGGCAAATAGTGCAACCAGACAAGCGACCGCCCCTAGTCCTGCAATGCCCTCAAACATGCCACGGCAAGCCCGAGCAAGTGGCGCAAGTGTCGCGGCAAGCAATACAGTTATGATGCTCAGCTCGGGCAAGAGATTCGGTCCCATCAGAAGGAACAGTCCCACGACTAATGACATCCAGACAACCGGTACCAGGCAGCTGAACACACCGGCAAGAATCGGTATGCGCCAGAGGAGAACCGCCAGGACGAGCGTCATTAGCGGAATGACAGCAATGTAGACAGCTCCCGGCATAAACACTGCAGACGCCACACAGAGAGCCAGCCAATAAAATGCAATTCCAAGTGTTCCTGCCCTGCCAACCGGCGACGTTGAAAGCCAGCGAAATCCAGCAAGGGACAGTGAGAACACCGTCAGGATGGCTCCGGCAGCAATCCACATTCCCGAATACGGCATGCCCCACGGTGCCTTCGATTCTGATGGCAATAAGTACGGTACGACGCTGCGGCTGCCGAAAAACATTATGGCTGCAAATACAGGAACAGCAATTGCACTGACAAGCCATCCGCGAAGTTTGAGAGGATCCCCAATGCAAAGGAGTGTGGCAAGGACAAACAAAACCGCACAAACACCAACAACTGGCCAGACATATGACTGTGGGACGACAACCATCGCTCGCCCAGCGACATCAAAGTAAACGGCATCACCCGTTGTGACATCGAGCACTTCGCTCAGCGGAGAATTTCCAAGACGTTGCAAAAGAGGCAGCAGATAAGCTCCGTAGTGTTGCATGCTCGATTGACTGAGGTTTGCAGGCGTGTCACGGGCAGTGTGATAACTCTGCCAGCTTGCCACCATCGCGAGGTTCACAAAATTCCATCCGGCCGCCTTGGCAACGGTCATGTCAGTGTCATTTGGTAGAAGCTTGTACAAGTTGTACATCAGGGATGATGCGGCAGGGTATGGCGTGGACTGACTAAGATGTTCAACCAGCCGACGGTTGTTTGCACCTGTTTCGAACATAAACACGGGTCCACTGCTACCGCGCGCCTCGAGGTTGATGATCACACCCTTGCCGAGTTTCCTGGCTTCATCGGATGCAAACCAAGCTTTGGCTCCAAGAAGTCCAAGCTCCTCGGCATCAGTAATGACTACGTAGACATCGTTGATGAGTCTCTGTGCGCCAAGTGCTCTGAGGGCTTCAAGGATCGCCGCGACTCCAGCAGCGTCATCTCCCGCTCCCGGTCCCGTCGGAACCGAGTCGTAGTGGGCCATCAAGACAAGCGGTGGACCAGGCTTTGCGGCGACACCTTTGCGAAAGCCCACGATATTCACGACATTCGCAATAGTGGTCCCACGCTTTGACTTGGATGTTGCGACAGCTACCTGTTCATGGACATCAAGTTTGAGAGCGCGTAACTGCTCCACGATGTACCCACGGACACGGGCATGCTCCGCTGTTCCTGGCGGATGCGGGGCTTTTGCCAACATCTCAATATGCTTTTGAGCGCGTCCCGCACTGTAAAGCTCTGTCGATGCGGTTGATGAAAGCGGGGCTGGTCCCCAGAAGACCGCGAGACCCGCGGCGATAGCCCCCACCGCAAAGATGAGGCACGTCAGGAACGCAATCAATGGCGGTGGCAATACACCGTCTGCGGATTTACCTTTATTCGGGTTTACAGCTCGCCGCGGCTCGTCCCCAGTTACTTTTCGCTTTGCCATCAGATCACTATTCCCGCAAAACATCGTCGTTGACTCGATGTCCTACCAAAAAAATCGTCTGACATCTTCCTCGAATATACCAAGGACAGTCAAACATTACTTAAACAATGGATAATTAGCACCAACTGTACGTCAAGAGACGACACTGAAAGCCATCTGAGTTCGAACAACGCTAGAATTAGTCATGCCTGTTGTCGTGACATTGTTACCAAGTCCTCCCGCACCGATTGTCTCCCTGGTTGAAGATGCCATCAGTAAGGCTTCCTTGCAATGGCGGGTGCCTAAGGATCTGGTCTCTGCAATGCTTGCGGCGAGTGAGGATGAGGCGTCTGACAGTAGACAAAAACCAACGCCAGATGAATTTGCTAGGAGACTGGCAATCGCATGGAATCGGTCACCAATTATTGGTAATGGCAATCTGGAGGATGGCGTCGGCATATTTGAAAGCTGGTACTTTGCTCTCGGTCGTGCAGGAACAGGCAAGGACGGGCAGAAGGCGAACCAGTACGCCGAGGCTGTGCTTGATAAGCTTGCGAGCGGCAAACATCCATTGGGGACACGTATCCGCGTAACCCGCCCCCGTCCAGACCAGCTATCGTGGGGACGCAATGTCTTTGGTCCACCGGCGCCATGGCACTTCACCGGTATAACGCCGCGAAGTCCCGGCAAACCTATCGTTGATATATCCATGCCAGGGATGCACCAGGTTTGGGATGCTCCTGATGGATTTGATGGCAGTGGCTCGTGCGGTCCGGTTTCGTTTCTAATGCTGCTTGCCGGATTGGGAAAAATCGCCGGGCAGCCGATCGGTGTGAGCGACAGTTATCCCCACATCATTGAGTACGGGGGCTTGCTCAAAGTTGTCGATGACACCATCACCGAACCGTCCCTCGGCACTGTGCATTACAAAATGCTTCGGTTTATCAGAGACTACTTTCCGACCGCGAGCATGATTTACGGTTCCAAGGTGTCAAAGCAGCGTGTTCTCGCTGAGCTCGGTACCGGTCGTCCTGTGATAATCGGTACAAGAGTGACCGGTGCGGGTCACCTCATGGTCGTACGCGGCCATACCGACGACGGCCGTATCATCGTCAATGACCCGGCTGGCGATCAGACGCGAGCTGCCCGTATTGGCCGTCCCGATGGCAGTTACAGCCCAACAGGAAACCGGTATTGGAATGGCGGTGGTGCGGCTGCTCAATATGATTGGGAGACATTGGAGGTTCGTTGGGTTCTGTTTATTGGTCCACGGGTACCGGATGCGGATGAACCAGAAGATATACCCTGATTATCGGCCTTTTTCCTTGACAACAGATGGCTGGGGCGATATCTTCAGGGGGCGGATTTTAGTCCGCGACCACCAGCCCAGGTGGCGGAATTGGCAGACGCGCACGTTTGAGGGGCGTGTCCCGTAAGGGGTAAGGGTTCAAGTCCCTTCTTGGGCACTTGCAGGAGTCACATTTGTGACTCCTGTTCGTTTTTAACCACCTGATAAAGACGAAAAAAACTCCGGGCAAACTCTCACCCGGAGCTTTACGAAGCGGGCTTGCGGGCTTCTCTAGCGCCCAGCAACCATTGGAGCAATCAACAAACTAACAACGCTCATTACCTTGATCAGAATCGCCACGGCAGGTCCGGATGTGTCTTTGAACGGATCTCCAATAGTGTCTCCGACAACGGCAGCCTTGTGGGCATCCCCACCCTTTAGCTCACCCGACAATCCATCCTGTTCAATGTGCTTTTTGGCGTTATCCCAGGCGCCACCGGCATTGGCCATAAAGAGAGACATCGTGGAGCCAACAGCAAGTGCCCCGGCGAGCATCCCTGCAAGCGCCTGCGGTCCCATGATGAAACCGACTGCGACGGGAGCAAAAACGGCGACAAGACCAGGTTGAATCATCTCAATCAGTGCTGCCCGTGTCGCGATATCGACGATACGTGCAGAATCTGGATCTGCTGTACCCTCGCGCAAGCCAACGATTTCATCAAACTGTCGCTTAATCTCGAGGACAATCTTCTGTGCTGCATTTCCTACAGCTAGCATTGTGCTGGCTCCAACCCAGAATGGAAGAATGGAACCTATCAAGATACCGATGAGGATTCGTGCATCGGTGAGTTCCAAGTGTACATCGTGACCAACCGCTTCCTTAATCTCAAGAGAGAAAGCAGCAAACAGAGCCACGACCGTAAGGGTTGCACTTCCGATAGCAAAACCTTTTCCGATTGCTGCCGTTGTGTTCCCGACAGAGTCCAGTTCATCGGTGATGGCACGGACGTCCTTGCCAAGTCCCGACATTTCTGCAATGCCACCGGCATTATCTGAAATTGGCCCATAGGCATCAACAGTCATAACGATTGCTGTCGCGGCCAGCATCCCAACCGCTGCCATCGCAATGCCATACAGACCAAGGGCCAGGTTACTCACATAGGCTGTACCACAGACGATAACCATTGGAATCGCAACGCTTTGCTTGCCAACTGCAAGACCTTGAATCACATTGGTGGCAGCACCCGTGATTGATGCCTGCGCGACGGAGCGAATCGGGCTGTGAGCTGTGTAGTATTCCGTAATCAGCCCAATCAGTGCACCACCGATTGCACCTGCACCCAGACAGAGCGTGACAGCTTGTGTCGCTCCAAGCAAACCAACAACGCCGGCAGTAACGACTACTAGAACGAGTGGGGGCACGATTAGGCAGCTTCGCAGTACGGTTGCAGGTTTCATGTTGCGGAGGGCGCGTGCAACAAAGATGGACAAAATCGAAATAACAAGTCCGAGGGCGGAAAGTACAAGTGGCAACGCACCACCGATTGCTTTAGCCGTTTCGAAAGATGTCCCGACTGGTACCAGCTTTGCCAGTGCTTCGGGCGAATCGGATGTCATCGCGATCGCTGTTGCTGCTACGATTGCCGCAACCATAGACTCGTAGATGTCAGCACCCATTCCGGCTACGTCGCCTACGTTGTCACCAACATTGTCTGCAATGACGCCAGGATTGCGGGGATCATCCTCAGGTATCCCTTCGACGACTTTACCCGCAATATCTGAGCCGACATCGGCGGCTTTTGTGTAGATACCTCCGCCAACACGGGCAAACAGCGCAATCGAAGATGCACCGACTGCAAAAGCATGGAGCAAGGATGCTTTGCCAGGAAAGACTGCGGCAATCGTGCTAAGACCAAGTAGTCCCAGTGCGGCTACAGAGAGTCCCATGACAGCGCCGCCATCAAGGGCAACTAACAATGCGTGAGGTTTTTTGCCCGTTCGTGCCGCCTGTGCAGTCCGCACGTTTGCAAGCGTTGCAGCCCGCATCCCGCAAAATCCAGCGAGCAGGGATAAGAGCGACCCGGCTGCAAATGCACCCGCGGCTCCCCAGCCCATGAAGGATCCCATTAGAACAGAGACGACAACGATGTAGCCGGCAAGCACTTGGTATTCACGGCGAAGAAAGGCCATGGCTCCATCCTGAATGTAGCCGGCAATTCTATTCATCGCATCATTACCGGCGGGCTGTAGATTCACTCTAAGATAGAAGAATCCGGCAGCCAGCAATCCGGCACCGCTGGCAACAAACGGGAGCTGATTCCACAAACCAAGACCATCCAACGACAAAGCGCTACCCCCTGCGGGACAAAGAATCCCGTGAACCCGACAGAATCAAATGGCAGCGCACAGTTCATCCATTGGAGGCCGGAAAAGGGTATTACCGGTCGAAAAGGCGCGTGCACGACGACGCTGGCGAGACGCGATGCATTTTAGCGTATAACTATGAATACTTATAACTAATTTGTGAAAAAACGCACAAAGTTAGCATTAAAACCAGCTATGAGTATGAACCCCGGCAACGCAGACCGCATTCTGTTATCTCGCTGTTGTGCATTCAAGTCAGCACATAGAGAGCCGAACTGAAAATATGTTATGTCCACAGAAAGTTCGGCGAAGCGAGCGCGAAAACAGAAATTTAGATGAAAATCATACGTTATCCTAAAGCAGATTGTGTAACCGTCGGAGCAGTGCCGCTGTCTCATCCCAGCCCAGACAACCATCCGTTACGGAGACACCGTAGCGCATATTGGGACTGATCGGTTGCTTTCCTGAGTAGAGGTTGCTTTCAATCATGATGCCACGAAGGGCTGACTCCCCTTCGAGGCGCTGCGTCACGACGCGTTCAGCGACAAACGGCTGCTGCAAAGGGTCATACCCTGAGTTTGCGTGGCTGGCATCAACAATCAATGCCTTAGGAAGTCCTACGCGATCAAGATCAGCGACAGCTCGCGCAACGCTGACACGATCAAAGTTGGGCTGGCTCTGGCGTCCGCCACGCAGAATAAGCGATGTGTCCTTGTTTCCATGCGTCTTTACAACGCAGGCCTGGCCATCGTCATCAAAGCCAATGTACGAATGCGATGCCCCCGCCGAGACCATGGCATCCAGTGCGACCTGCACTCCACCATCCGTGGCATTCTTAAAGCCAACCGGGAGCGGCAAACCGCTCGCCATTGCACGGTGCGGTTGGCTCTCTGTCGTCCGGGCTCCAATGGCACCAAAGCTAACAAGATCAGTGTAGTAATCGTGGGTTGCCGTGTCCAAAAGTTCGGTTGCAACCGGCAGCCCCATATCGGTGATTTGAACGAGCAGCCGCCGTGCGAGACGAAGCCCCTCCGCCATGTCATAGGTGCCATCCATGCGTGGATCATTGATTAATCCCCGCCAGCCCACCGTGGTACGCGGCTTTTCAAAGTAGGCTCGGGCTACGACGAGAAGTTTATCGGTCAGCTCTGTCGAAAGCTCAGCAAGACGGGTCATGTACTCCAGCGCAGCACTGGTGTCATGGATGGAGCATGGTCCAACAATGATGAGCATGCGGTTGTCTAAATGCGACATCACACGGCGCACAGCATCCCGGCTATCGGAAACCGTCTGCAATCCATTAACAGATACAGGACTTTCCTGACGGAGAAGCTTTGGAGCAGGTAGTGGTATCCGCTCAGTCTGTTGCTGTGGTCGAACCGTGTCACTCATAAAACTGAAAGCCAATCCTGATGCCTGTATGACACCGAAAAAACAGAATCTATGTACTCAAATCAATACTTGAAAAAGGAACCAAAGTTTACCATTTGGAAACTTTGAACGATTATCGACCAATCTCGGGTCCCGGCTGCTTGGGGACATCGTTTAACGATGGTGCTTTAATCGAAACAGGCGTCTCAAGGTCAGCTGGAATGTCTATTTTTTGAAGACGCTTCCTCAAAGCTGTGGCGACATTGAAGACATCCATTTCGTGTTTCACAGATCCGAGTTGAACAATAAGGTCATCCACATCGGCATCAGTTGTTGCATCTATACGTTTAGACGTCTCGAGATGAGCCAAAGCTTGCAGAATCATCGGCTGATCTGACTGAGGTAATCCCGTTTTCAGTTTTTTAGCCATTGCACTTTCCAGCATCAAGAGTGCGGCATATTGATGAAGCAGCCCCTCCCGCCCACGTGTGATTAGCTGAAGGTTCCGCATGTCTTCACGTAAGACCCGCCGTTCTTGTTTCACAGCTTCAAGGGCTTTCTTCTGACCGCGCATACCGCTACCATAGGCAAAGAGGACGATGACACTGCCTCCAACACCGATGATGATACGTTTCCAAGCATCCTGTTTCATTTACTTGCCCTTCACTTAATCCCGAAGGAGCTCGTCTTCGGTATCCTGAGATGAATAGAAATACGGTGTTTGCGCTTCGAACTCCGCTGCGCACGTATCGACAATCTTGTAGGACGGCTTGATTCCCATTCCCTTACGCGCAAGAACAACATCATCAACCCGCACGCCAGCTAACGCTGCGATGACCCGATCAGGGAAACCCAGCTGCTTAGCTTCGGCCAGACGCTGAACAAAGCCATCGTTTACTCCCGTCAGCCAGAGCTCCATATCGACCAGGTTTTTGATCTTCGTCAGGAACCACTCATCGATATGGCTGGAGGCATGAATGTCATCGATTGACCGTCCACGTCGCATTGCCTCTGCAATCGCAAAAATGCGCTCATCGGTCGCAACCGCAATCAAATGGTCTAAATCTTGTTCGCTCCATGCGGCAGCGTGGCGATACCCGAGACCAAGTACACCTATTTCAAGGGACCGGAGAGCTTTCATAAGACCGGATTCAAAGCTACGGTCAAGGGCCATTACCTCTCCCGTCGCCTTCATTTGCGTCGTAATTCGGCGGTCTGCACTCTTGAACTTGTCAAACGGCCAGCGTGGAATCTTCACGACACAGTAGTCAAGGGCCGGCTCAAAACACGCGAGTGTCCGCCCCGTCACCTTGTTTTCGATTTCATCGAGGTGTAACCCGATGGCAATCTTTGCGGCAACACGTGCAATCGGATAGCCAGTTGCTTTACTTGCGAGAGCGGATGAACGCGAGACGCGGGGATTTACCTCGATGATGTAGTACCCATAGCTGTCAGGATCAAGGGCAAGTTGAACATTACATCCGCCCTGAATTCCGAGTGCACGGATAATCTTGAGGCTGGCGGTACGGAGCATTTGATACTCTTTATCGCTGAGCGTCTGGCTTGGCGCTACGACGATGGAATCTCCCGTATGTACTCCCATTGGGTCGAGATTTTCCATGTTACAAATCGTGATGCAGGTGTCGTTTGCATCCCGCATCACTTCGTACTCGACTTCTTTCCAACCGACGAGACAACGCTCAATCATTACCTGACTTACAGGAGACAAGCGTAAACCGCGGCCACCGATTTCAAGCAATTCGGTAACGGTATGTGCGATTCCACCGCCGCTTCCACCCAATGTGTAGGCAGGGCGGACGATCAGCGGCCACGGGAGACTATCCTGCTTGGAAAGGTCCTCGAGCGCCGCATCGGAATCAATTATCCACGACTCAGGAACAGGCTCGCCTATCTCACGCATCAGGGAACGAAACTGCTCGCGGTCTTCTGCTTTCTGAATCGTTGATAATGGCGTTCCGAGGAGTTCCACATCGTACTTTTCCAGAATCCCCAGTTCACTCAGCTTACTCGCGAGGTTCAAGCCGGTCTGACCACCGAGCGTCGGGACCAGCCCTTGAGGGCGCTCCCGCGCGATGATTTGCTCAAGGAACTCCGGCGTCAACGGTTCGATATAAACGCGGTCTGCCATTTCGACATCGGTCATAATGGTCGCCGGATTCGAGTTGACGAGGACGACAGAAATGCCTTCTTCGCGGAGTGCCCGACAGGCCTGCGCTCCTGCGTAGTCAAACTCAGCAGCCTGTCCAATTACAATCGGACCAGACCCGATAACCATTACCTTTTTCAAATCTCCGCGTCGTGGCATACCTGCTACTCCCTATCAACGAACCATTTATCTTATGTCAAACATCGTCATGAGGTCATCCTCAACTGACGCAAAACTGCTCAAATCAGCCAACACTGAAACAAACGGACATCACTCAATCTTCTTTTTCATCGCATCCGGTACCTGGTAGAGGTCGATGGTGAAGCCGTGATACATCAATGTAGAAACCCGATTCTCATCCGTAACCAAACCCGGGGCAAGCTTAGCCCACATCCGCTTTGGATACGGAGTTCGCCCGGTAAGCACATAGTCCATTCGAAGTGTGTTCACCGGATCCTGATCATTCGCAAGCCCCTTGAACACCGGGGGTAACCGAAGGTCGGACTCAAACCCAAGGTTAGGCGCCCAATCGCCGGCAACAACTGCATTTGGTCCGACTTGCGCTGTCAGCCACCTGGATGCCCGCAGGGTTTCATGCTGGCGTGTCAAAAACCAGGCTGTGTATTGTCCGAGGGATGTCACTAAAAAGATTGCCGAAACAGTGGAAAGCGTCAGGTGTTTAGTAATCGAGTTACGGAATCTCAACGCGAATGCGGTAACCAACGCAGCGGTAACAAGACCGAGCACCTCAGAGTAATTCTTCAGCACAGGGACGTTATAGAGTGGAAGGAGTACATGATAACCGAACAGGAAAATCAGGAAACACAATGCCTGTTGTAGCCGGGCGTTTTCCCGGATATCAGAAAAGGCATCGGCGAACCTGTCTAGTAACACGCCACCAATAACGGCCGCGGAAACGTGAAAAACCAGAAAGTAGCGACTTGGCGCGTACCTGGAAACAAAGATAAAGAGGATGCCTGCAGCAAAACACACGATGTGCATCAGAAGGCGGTTGTGGGTTCCTTCGCTCTCACCAGTTTTGGATCTGCCTCTCAGCATCACTCTGTACAGTGACCAAAAAGTACCGACGAGAGCAAGGTTCAGAAACACGGTCGAACGCGTTTCCATCCGCTGAAAAAATCCAAAATGATAGCCAATCAGTGCACGTCGGATCATCCACAGCAGCTGTATAAATGACCTAGGTTGTGACTGCATCGTTCTGTAGAAATTGTTCATCCGGGCGACTTCGGCCCCGTGAACCCCAAGCCAGAGAACGTAATACAGGCCAATGAATGCCACGGCACCGAGCAAGTACGGAGCGCTACCCTTTACGATAGAGCGGATATCCCGCCAGTTGACGATGATAAGTGCAATGATCGGGGCAGGTAGAAAGATCAGAAATGTCGTTTTGACTGCAAAAGCACCCGCGGCTATGAACCCGCTGAGAAATCTGCTCCATGTTCGGTCAAGGGTCCAAAAGAAGTAAGCGAGCGCAATCACGCATGTCCCGAGCGATTCCATGAGTCCAAGGCGGTTGTAAAGAATATAGCTGCTCTCGAGACCGAGGAGCATCAGCGAATAAGCTGCGGCACGAGGTCCGAAGTCATTTCTTACACCGACATAGAGAAACAGGCAGGTTAGGAGTGAAGCAACAATGGATATAAGACGTGCCTGAACCAGACCAACTCCAAATTTTGTGAACACAACAACTTGGATTGCATGCAGCATCGGGGAAAGGTTGTAGTTGTTAAAGCCATCCTGCTCGGGACTACCAAACAACACCTGATTACGGGCATTGTGTGCATAGAAACCTTCATCCGTCCATATGCCTGTCCCCCAATCAAGGTCCTTCCAGGCATCCGCACCGACATCCACAGTCCTGACCACAACGATGCCGAGAATCAACAAAGCGAGAGGCCACCAATATAGTGACCTCATCCACTTGAGTGATTCCCGGAACGCGATCAACGGATTATCCCTTTGTCGCTTCCATACTCGACACAAACTGATCAAAGTAATGATTTGAATCGTGTGGCCCCGGGGATGCCTCAGGGTGGTACTGGATTGAAAAGACTGGGAGATGCCGATGTCGGAGGCCCTCAACCGTGCCATCATTTAGGTTCACTTGCGTTACTTCAACATCGGTTGATGGCAACGATTCAGGGTCAAGTGCATAACCATGGTTCTGGCTTGTAATAACGACTTTTCCGGTGAGGAGATCCTTTACTGGATGGTTAGCTCCCCGGTGTCCGAAAGGCAATTTGTAGGTATGTCCGCCAAGTGCGCATCCGAGGAGTTGGTTACCAAGACAGATACCCATTACCGGCTTGCCTGCATGAATAAGAGTCTTGACTGTATCGATGGCATATCCGAGCAAGGCAGGATCTCCGGGTCCTGGGGAAAGGAAGTACCCATCGGGGTTCATCGCAATCAGGTCATGTGCTGGAGTCGATGCCGGGAAGACAGTCGTACGAACGCCTCTCGATGCCAGCGACCTCAGGATGTTGAACTTAATCCCACAGTCCAAGACAGCTACATGGAACCGGGCATCGGCTTCTGATGGCCCCCACGTATACGGTTTCTTTGTGGTAACCCGGGACACCCAGTCAATCTGATCGTAGCCGCTGGTGGATGTCTGGAGCTGCTCCAACAGCTCACCAGGAGAGTGCGTAGAGCTGATCGCCCCCATCATCACGCCTTCAGCACGAATCACACGTGTCAGTTGCCGTGTATCAATCCCATGAATGCCTACTGTTCCGCTGGAAACCAGATAGTCATGTAGCGTCCCTTGCTTTCTCCAGTTGGATGCAACATCTGCGAGGGTTCTTACGACAAACCCGGCAACTTGAACGCCATTGCTTTCGATGTCAACATCTGCGACGCCATAGTTTCCGATCAACGGGTATGTCATCGTAAGCAGTTGTCCAGCATAGGATGGGTCGGTAAGAGCTTCCTGGTAACCAGTCATCCCTGTGTTGAACACAACCTCACCGGATGTAGTCCCTTCCGCACCGAAATGCTGGCCTTTGAATACGCTCCCATCAGAGAGTACGAGAACTGCCTCAGCCATGAACAACCTCCCCACCAACAATCGTCAAAACCGCTTGCCCCGTCAGCTCAACCCCATCAAACGGAGTATTGCGCCCCTTCGAAACAAACTTGTTCGCATCCACAGTCCAGGTTACGTTTGGATCAATCACGGTGACATCTGCCGTCTTTCCAGGAGTCAACGTGCCAGCATCCACGCCGATAATCTTTGCCGGTTGGGTTGACATCGCATCGATGAAGCGTGTCCAGGTCACTTTTCCAGTCTTGACAAGGTGCGTCACGCCAAGGGCAAGGCTTGTTTCGAGCCCAACGATGCCAAATGGTGCCAGGGCAAACTCCTGCGCTTTTTCGTAGCCGGCATGTGGCGCGTGGTCCGTAGCAATGGCATCCATAATGCCATTTGCAACTGCATCGGCCATGGCTTCACAGTCATCCTGTGTCCGTAACGGCGGGTTCATCTTGGCATGCGTGTTGTAGCCATTGACGGCTTCATCGGTGATGCACCAGTAATGCGGTCCTGTTTCGGCCGTGAGTGGTGCACCCTTTTGTTTGAAGTGCTGAACCAGCTCTGCTTCTCCGCGGGTCGATACATGAAGGATATGCGTCCTTGCCCCTGTGAGCATCGCTAGGAGTCCAGCACGGGCAACATCTAATTCATACGCCTCGCGTGGTAGCCCTTTCAGCCCAAGGTCTGTCGATACCAGCCCCTCGTTCATCACGCCGCCTTCGGAAAGTGTCGTGTTTTCACAGTGGAGAAGAACCGGGAGGTCTACCATAGCGGCATATTCCATCGCCCTTCGAAGGAACAATGGATCCTGAACCTGATAGGCGTCATCCGAGACTGCAACCGCGCCGGCCGCTTTCAGGTCGGCCATTTCGGTAAGCTCATGATTCTTCATGCCTTTGGATAGCGCTGCGATAACCCAGAGACGTGCCTTATGAACATCTTTAGCGCGCGTCACAAGGTCCCGAACGATTGGCGCTGAGTCGATCACAGGAGCAGTGTTTGGCATACAGGCAACCCCGGTGAAACCACCCGCGGCGGCAGCTCCAAGTCCGCTGTAGAGGTCCTCTTTGTATTCCTGACCCGGTTCGCGCAGGTGAACATGGATGTCAATCAATCCGGGGGCGACGACAAGCCCCGTGCAGTCCCGAATGTCGGCATCCGTAGGAACTTCCAGCTGTTGTCCAACTGCCTTGATAACACCATTTTCGATAAGAACATCATGGATGCCATCGATTTGATTTGCGGGATCGACAACGTGTCCGCCTTGCAAGAGTATGGTTTTCATGTTTTTCATGCGTTTCTCTTATCCCTCAATGCCATTTGCGCCAAGCAGCAGATAAAGAGCCGCCATTCGCACGGCTACTCCGGATGTAACTTGCTGACAGACAACACTTTGGTGTCCATCAGGGAGATCACCACCGATTTCAAGACCGCGGTTCATGGGTCCAGGGTGCATTACGATCGCATCCTTCTTGGCGTAGCGTAACGTCGCTTCGTTGATTCCAAACGTCATGTGATATTCACGAGCCGTCGGGAATAGCGCTTTATTCATGCGCTCAAGCTGTAGACGAAGCACCATCACGACATCGGCACCAGCAAGCCCGCTCTCCAGCGAGTTATGAACGGTCACGGGAAGTTGGTGGATGTCTCGCGGCATCAGAGTATTCGGTCCGACAAGGTGAACATCGGCGCCGAGCGTAGAAAGCCCCCAGATATTCGAACGCGCTACCCTTGAATGCGCGACATCCCCGACAATCGCGACCTTGAGTCCATCGAGAGGACCTTTGACCTTTTGAATCGTGTAGGCATCAAGGAGGCCTTGCGTCGGATGCTCGTGCATGCCATCACCAGCGTTTATAACCGGAACATCCACCCACGCGGCGGCTTGTTCAGGTGCACCGGAGAACGGGGTTCGCATGATGATGCAGTCAGCGGTCAGGGCCTGAAGAGTAAGAAAGGTATCACGTAGCGACTCGCCTTTCGAGGTGCTTGAGGTTGAACCACTGATGTTGATTACATCGGCGGACATGTATTTACCAGCAGCCTCAAAAGATGTTCGTGTACGTGTTGAGTTTTCGTAGAACAGCGTAATGACCGACTTACCCCGAAGGGTTGGGACTTTCTTGATGTCTCGTCGGATAATCTGTTCAAACTCAGCGGCCGTCGCGATGTAGTGACTTAGAGTCTCATGATTCAGCCCCTTGAGGCCGAGGAGGTCTGTTCCAGCGAGTGGCAAAGCCATTAGACTCCCTCCCGCTTGGTAATCAGGACGCAGTCGTTAGTATCAGAATCCCCAAGCTGCACATCGATTCGCTCCGACCTCGATGTCGGAACGTTCTTTCCAACATAGTCAGCACGAATCGGTAGTTCACGGTGCCCACGATCGACGAGTACCGCCAGCTGAATGGCTGCCGGTCTTCCAAACGTGGATATTGCAGTCATCGCGGCGTTCACGGTTCTACCGGTGTAAAGAACATCATCAACCAGGACGACGATCTTGCCAGTGACATCAAAGTCGATAGATGAACCAGTGGCGGGAGATACTCGCGCGGCGTTGTCATCACGGTAATCCGTAATGTCAAGTCCTCCAAACTGCACGGGAGCGCATTCAATCTGCATAATGCGGCTCGCGAGTCGTTCAGCAAGAGGTAAACCACGACGAAGAACGCCAACGAGGACGACATCCTGTGCACCCTTGTTCCGCTCCACAATTTCATGTGCTATCCGGGAAACCGCACGCCGGATATCTCCGCTATCCATCACTGCCATCGCGTACCTCACAAAGCAAAACGTGCCCCTGTCCATAGAAGACAAGGGCACGTAAAGGGCGCAAAGGCCAACGATTCATGCATCCGGCACTACCCGGCACCCTTGTCCGCCTCTCTGGACGGAAGATGCCTCACAGGACATCACCAAGGAACTACAACCGATGATACGGTATCACCTGTAGAGGTGAATGACAACGCTTATTCGTACGTTTCGCGTTTCTCTCCATTATCCTCAGGAGCCGTTTCTACCTTACGTTTGACAACCACCGCAGGGTCTGCCGCCATCGCTCCCATCTCGGTACTTACCGGGGTCGCATCCACAGTGTCAGCTGCCGTTTGCGTTGTCCTGTCCATTGGCTTGGCGATTGCCTTGACCGGCAGTGCGATATACAGCTCGCATTCGAATGTCTCCGGGTCAACCAGTGCAGTGACGATACTGGGGATTGTTTTTGGAAGCGCATGGTAGTCCACGAACGTGTCACCATGTCGGGGCTCATCGTGTCCAGGAACCTGATATTGAAACTTCACAAAGCGCTGGTTTCCACCTTCAGTTCCCCGATTTTCCGCTGCAAGAAGTCGTGCAGGAACAGGAATACCAACTTCTACCAAACGGTTCACCTTCGTCTCGTAAGCCTTGCCTTTACCAGGGAACACAACAATACCGGCAACTCCCGCAAGTGCGACGACGACACCGGCAATTACGAGCAAAGTTTGTTTCATCATCAGACCCGCAGCAAACAAAGCAAGCCCTGTAACTATGATCGCACCGGATGCAATGGTGAGGACTTGTGTGGATGGTTTGTTGTAGTCAATGCGATCGGCTGCTGCAACGCGTCTGGGTGGCCGATCCTTGAGCTCTGGCTCTACTATCCACGCTTCTTCAGTACTTACCGACATCGCCTTACCCTCCAACAATTGTCTTACAGCAATGCTTCAACGCAATCCAACTTCTAACTTATAACCGATTCTACGACAGACAAGAGCTCTTCGGGGTCAAATGGTTTCGCAAGGTAGGCATCAGCTCCGAGCGATAACCCCTTCTGTATGTCATCGAGCTGTGCCCGCGCCGTCAACATCACGACTGGAATACCGGCCAGACTCTCATCGCTACGGATGAAACTAAGCACTTCGTATCCATCGAGCCCCGGCATCATAACATCAAGAATCACAAGGTCAGGGCGATTCGACATCAGATGTTCAACAGCAGCTTTGCCGGTCGAAACACCATGAATGTCATAGCCTTTTCTGCCAAGAACGAATTCAAGAAGGCGTAGCAATGCAGGTTCATCATCCGCTACTAGAATCTGCTGACTTGACATCGTGCCTCCGATTCTACAGTTGATTGACTTCGCACGTAAGTAATTTCCAGCACTGTGTTAAGTTTGAATTGCCACACAACCAAGCGGTGACTTTCTGAATCGAAGTGACATAATGTAATATACAGATGAGACTGCTATGAACGATATGTCTGTGAATCGGCCAAAAGCAATGCGAAACACGAATCAGCGTAAAGCTGTGCTGGTTGCGCTTGCCGACCTTCATGGTACGCATCCAACGGCATCGGAAATTTACGCCGCCATCAAAGTACGAAACTCTCAGATTGGTCTCGCAACCGTATACCGAACGCTTGATGCCATGGTTGAGCGTGGCGATGTTGCAGCAGTACGCACCGGCAGTGCGGTCCGCTACGACCTGACACACCACCACCACCACCACTTGGTCTGCCAGGTCTGTGGCAAAGTTACGGATGTTGATGCATCCGAGGTTCCAGCTGAGCTGATTACCTTCTTTGAGGCCGAAACCGGATTTGACCTCACGGACGCCAGTATTCAACTAAATGGAACATGTGCCGCTTGTGTGGTCGCGAAGAAGCCTTAGTCTTTTTGGGCTTGGAGTCTCCCCCTCACCGCTTCACCTTTGTAAACTGGAAAATCATTCGTACACACCGCTCGAACTAGAATCGTGGGATTAGGCGGTACCAGATGCCTAGTGCGCGTAAATGCGCCAGATGGTCACTCCCCTGGTTCCCTCGTGTTGCAATCGACACAAAACGTCCCTTCCGAGCTTTTCCCTTTACGGAAACCCCGCCGGACCATGACTCATCAAAAGGCACCAGCTGTGCTCCGATTGCATCCCGAATCTGCGCACCGACCTCTTCCGTTGATGCATACGCTTCAGGTTCCAGCTCACAGTGTGTGAGAACCATTCCCTTTTCTCCACGTACTGCCAGCTTTGCGAAATCTATGAATGGTTTGTTTTGTGATGCACTCGGATATGGCCGGCTTCCAACTGAGTTTCGCAATTCACCAAAGCTGGCATAAACCGTATCTGCCAGGACCACATGATCAACCATCCTGACACAATCTTGATCTTGGAGGAGTGACCGGATTGCCCCGTAGCCTGCAGAAAAAGACGACAATGTGACGCTTGAAAACGATGGTGCCCCACTCGCCTGCTTGATTTCCGCCAAGAGCTTCACGAACATCCAATGGGGATCCCGACCCACGTATCCCTGATAGGCACCGCTCAGACCATTGAGGTTTACAACTGCGGCAACCGCACCGGGAAATCGACCGGCAACAGCACGAAACACAATGTCATGTGCACCGTGAAAGTGGAGAATGAGGTCACGGGATTGTGTGGTATCCGATGGCTCAAAAGCGACGCGTAGTTGGCTGAGTGGATGATAAATCTCCATAAAGTCATCATCACACAAATCTATAGATGCATCACGGATGCCTCAGGACAGGGAAATTGTTTACCAGACATGACCCCGGCAGCGGGTAGGATACGTTTCTATACGCCGATGCCAATCTATATGACAATTCATGACATCCCGGTGGATGAAATCACTCCCGAGCGTGTTGAGCAAATAGCGCAGGCAGGTCAGTCATCAGACCTTGTCCGGGGGTATCGTAGTTTTCATTCATTACATGAAGGCAGAATCGTGTGGTTGCTTGAGGCAAAGTGCCGTGCTGATATTCAAGCATGGTGCGATGCGGTTGGCCTGCCATTGTCCGGAATTACGGCCGTCGATATGGAAGGTCATGTTGGCGTCCTAAGGACTGTTCCTGTCACATTGCCGAATCAGCTTCGGGGTAAGGTGATGCGTATTCAGGAAGATGGCACGATTGCTCTCGTGTACATCCGCGTTGCCGACTCAGACGCAATGGTCTCCCTTGTGGATGCCGGTACCCCGGAATTGCTCGGACTTAAGGAGGGGTCAGACGTCCGAGTGATGTTCCGAGCATCTGATATTTCCCTTGCAGTTGTAGATAAGGATAAACCTATGAAACTTAGTTTCCCAAATCAAATCAGAGGTAAGGTCACACAAATCATCTCGGGACCGACATTGGTGATTGTGCATATGGATACGGCGGCCGGTCCAATTGTCAGCGCGATTATCCCAAGTGCTGCTGAAGCCATTCGTTTGAAGGTTGGCGATGAGGTCACGGCCCTGTTCAAGGCACTGGATGTCTCGCTGGCCACGGACGCAGATGCCTGATTTGTCATCGGGAGAGCGCAGCGCTGTCGCCGTTGTCGCAGAGCTGATGTATCTTCGTCAGCACGGGCACGAACTGACCGCAGAAGACCGTTCAATCCTCGAGACTCTGGATGACTTGGAACGTTGCGAGCGGGCGGTCCGTGATGCAGTCACACAGGGTGACTTATCAGGCTCATTGATGGTCGGCGAGGGCGTTGAGAACCTTCCTGAGCCACTGGCAGATGTGATTCGCGATTGGATGCTCGCTCAGTCCAAATGGGAAGCCGCGATTGTCGTTCTATCAACCCGGCAAAAGCAGGCATCAAAACGCAGTGGTCCGCGTGGGAATGTCACAGCTGCAACGACGATCAGGATCCCGACATCAGCCACCGCAACCAAAGCACTTGTTTCCATTATCAACACGAAGCTGTGGAAAGAGCAGTCCACCGATGAGCAGTTGATCACAAAGGTTCCTTCTGACGGTCTGCGTGTCAACCTGAGTAATGCAATCGGCTTTGACGCTCAAACGGCGATATCACACCTAGCACGCCATGGAGCATCTGTCGTCCAGACGTTCCTCACGCTTGCGAGTATATGGCGGGAACAGGCTGGTGATGCCAGCTACGATAAGTATGTCGAAGTCTTCGCAAGCGATATTCTTCGACATCAAGGACGTCAGCAAACACCCCGCGGCGGTTACCATCAGGCTGACACACTGTCCAAAGGTAGAGATGTTTTCATCCTTAGCCGTCTCCTCATGCCCATCGACACGTCTGATGACGGGGGAAGCACGACGCTTGCCCGATTTATTAGCGTTGAGCAACTTGAGACGAAAGTCTCCCCAGGCACGACAGAAAGCTACGTGCGATTCCGCTTTCATTTAGGGGAACCGTTCCAGTATTGGATGTCAATGCTCGACCGCGGGTCTTGGGAAGTGGCAGGAAAGCTGCTTCAGTATCATCCCCAGCGGCAGAAATATCACATTCTCCTCGGAATATGCCTCGCGAATCTCGCGTGGAAGCAGCGCTACGAAGGGCGTTCGACCGCGGTAGTATCATTGCGTGAAATCCTGATGGTGTCTAACTTGAATCAACATGGACATCGCCCTGGCGCGTTTGTCAGTAGCCTTGAGGATGCGTTGCAGGACCTGAACCGGGATGGCATCCTGCCAGGAGTCCGACTGAACAAGCCTCATGGTTGGATGGACATGCCGGCGGCTCAGCAGGCCCGTGCCATACTTGATCGTTCCGTCATTTCAATTCCCAACGTGATTACATCCGATTAGCGAACTCATGACTCAATTCCGTCAGCTTTTGGCTGTGACTCGGACACATTTGGTTGCATAGTGCACAAGTTTGTCCTCTTATTGCTCAAAAGTCGAAAATACTGGCAACTTTACCTATAAAGTCCAAGCAATTTTAGCGTTAGAGATATATCCCAACTGTCGCATACTTGTACCAGCCGGAAGCTACGGGTGAGAAATCATCCAACAAGTAAGATTTGGGAGACAACTTCGATGAAAAAATTAATCTGGGCGGTAATGGCTGCGGCAGCGCTCACATCTACTGGCTTTGCACAGGGCACTACTTACGATTACACAGGTGCGGGCAATAATCTCAACGATGCCTTGATGGACAACGACGGGTTTACGACGGGACCTGGCCTTACATCCTTCGTCATAAACGTCACCGATACGACGAACATTTCCAACTTTAACTATGTCAGCCTCAAGAACCTGTCCCACACATGGGCCGCAGACCTCAAGTTTGAACTTAAGCACATTGAGAGTGGCAAATCTGTTGTCTTCCTGTCCGATCTCGGTGGAGCCGGCGACTTCGGTGGTTCGTACAACATCGACGACATCTCTGTCAACTCGCTGATTGGCAACTACCCTAGTTCTGCTGTTATTCCATCAGGCACATACCATGCCGAAACGTTCGACGGTCTCGCAAATTTCAATATTTTTGATGGCATGTCTGTCTTCGGTACTTGGCAGCTGGATGTTTACGATCAAGTAGGCGAGGACACGGGGTATCTTGGCGACTGGTCGTTCACAATCAACGATAATGTTTACGGTCCACAGCCAGATCCACAGGTAGTCCCTGAACCTGCGGAGTGGGCTGGGATGGCAGTACTTGGTCTCGGACTTGCCGGGATTGCAGTACGCCGCCGCCGCATTGCCTAATCTGTCGAAAGACCAACTCAGTCGTCCACCAGGTGCCGGAACCTTGGTGGACGATTAACATTTTTTGGCAGCCACATCGCTTCCTGCGATAGCATCTGGAGCAGTGGTTCGGGGCGTAGCGCAGCTTGGTAGCGTGTCTGAATGGGGTTCAGAAGGTCGCAGGTTCGAATCCTGTCGCCCCGATAGCGAAAGTAGGCTGATCATAGGATCAGCCTTTTGTTTATTTTGAACGCAGATACACCGGCCCGGTATCCCATTCGTTTGGCAGTAACACGTAACCAGCCACAGAATCAGGTATTCCCTGACAAATACATTTATATTTGTTAATCAATTGCTACCGACTGAATGTTGAGGCATTATTCAGATGTAATGAAAAACAATGGTGGTTATCTGAGACGTTGACTATTGCACTTCCACTTATGTCCGTTGTTTCGGTTCAAGAAGCAAAGTCAGTTGATGTAGTCCTAAATGCGACGCTTCATTCATCCCAAGTCGTTGCCGCAGCGTCCCATGTCAAGTCTGCGATTGCTCTTGCCAAGTCTGGTAGATCTTCATTACCTGGACAGCTTACGATTGCTCCTTGGCTAGGATCACCCAATGGGACGACTGAAGAATTTCTCTTCATTCAATCTCTGGAAGCTAGTGGTCGACGAGCCGCACGTGTTACAGCAACCGATTCCCTGATACTGGATACGCAAGCCACCTACGCAGAGTCCATCGTAAGAGTCTACACAAAGATTTTAGGCATCATCGTGCAACTTGCTGCTGCTGAACGTGCACATACACAGGCACAGCTCGTGGAACGTAATCTAGCCGACTCGTTACGTGTCATCGAAACGCAAGTTGCAGCCGGTTCACGACCGGGCAGTGATGTTGAATTGGCACGAGCGATGTGGAACGCGGCCCGCATTGAAACCACAATGGAATGTGAACGTTCTAAAGCGTTGCGTGAGCAACTTGCTGCATATGGCATCAACAACTTTGGATCCAGTTCCAGTGCGGTCAGTTCCGCCATTCCACAACGGAACGCGCTCACGCTTAGCAACGCTCTCGGATTGAGAGGCGCGTCAAACTCCGCAAGGTTGTCCGCTGAGCTTCGATCAGCAAATGCGTCAGGACGACCGGATGTTTCTCTCTTAGTTCGATCCCAGAACTTCACCAGAAACTTCACGCCAAATGACCGTGGGATTGCAGTACAAGTGTCTATTCCGGTTGACCATGGCACGATGCGGGCTAACGCCACAACCGTTCAGAGCCAACTCACAAGTTTGGAAGCGCGTCTCAAAGATGAACAATCAAAGCAGGTATCCCTGTGTCGTTCAATCGATGCGACGATCGCCAGTCTTGATGTTGGCATAACAAGCACCGAGAATTCTGTTGTCACTCCGCTGTTCAATTACGCAAACAAGATGCAGCGTGCCTATCTGGCAGGAACCGTAACAGTGTTGGCTTATCTCGATGCACAACGCTCTTACCATGACGCTCAGCGCAAATTGATTACGCTCCGGGATGACCGGGACAAGGCAATTCTCCAGCTCGTCGAACACGGTGGTTTGATTCCAATGGACCTCGTTACAGCGATTGACCAATGTGTAAGGAAATGACAAACCCCATGAATCATGTTGTTCGCCCCTGGCCCTTGTCAATCTGTGCCATCCTTGCTTTTGGACTTTGTTGTTCCTGTTCAGCTCCGCCGACCAACACCTCAGTAAAGTCGGAGACCTTGCCTTCGTCGCTGAATGGTGATCTTCTTCGAATCAGTGAAACGACATCCAGGCTAATCACGATAGAAACAAGCCTTCCGGATAAGCCATCGACGTCAAGTTTTGTTTCTGCACTTGGAATCGCCACGACCTTTACCGATGCAAAGTCTGTAGTTAATTCACGGGTTCGTGCAAAGATAACTTCGCTACCGATTGCAGTCGGACGCTATGTTACTGCTGGCCAAATCGTCGCGATGCTCGAATCTGAAGATTTGCACAATGCACAAACAAGCTACAGATTAGCTGTTGAGCGGGTAAAGCTTGCGGAAGCACAGCTTCGCAGACATAAACGTCTGGCAACGCTGAACAGTACAACAGCGCAGACCCTTGAAGATGCGATTTCTCAAAACGATGCCGCAGAAACGGACCTTACCCAAGGAAACATCGACTTGTCCATGGCCAAATCCAAGGTTGCCGACCTTGAGGCCCAACTCACACAGGCTGATATTGATCGCAGCGCCGCTGCGAGACGTCTCAAGATTGCTGAAACTGCAGAATCACAGGCCACTACACTCTATTCGGAACAGCTGATTTCAAGAGTTGACCGCGATAGAGCAAAAGCGCAACTAGCAGATGCGGAAGACAACGTGAGATTGTCCACGGCTGCCAGAAGTGCAACGCTTGCCCGACTCGAAACATCACGGCTGGAACGTGACGCGACGATCGAAAAAGTTGCTGTGTTGAAGCGCGCTCTTGAGCGGACATCAATGGCCGTTGTCAGAGCACGTAAGGTCTACTCTGCGTCGACATCTATGAATAAAGATGTCATTGAAGCGCAAAGTCACTTGGAACAAGTAACTATCGAGATGGAATCGGCAGCCGATGACATCCAGTTACTTGGGGGCAAAGCCGGAGATAACCACACGATTTTTATCGCTGCTCCGATATCCGGGCTTGTCACAGAACAACAGGCAACCATCGGTAACACAGTCGACATGAACACTCCGATATTGACGATTGTCAATAAGAACAAAGTCGGTGTAACCGTGAATGTAAAGCCAACGGACATTGGAAACCTTCGGATTGGTAGCCTGATCCGGATTTCAAAACCGGATGACCAAAGACTTATCGATGGTGCGATTATGACGATTGGTTCACAGGTTGATGATACTACCGGTCTGGTGCCGGTTCGCGTTCAACTTCCAGCTGGCACCAATCTTCGCCAGGGAACAATCGTATCAGCCCGAATTCCGCTAACACCTGACGTCCCCGGATTGGCAGTTCAATCCAGCGCGATAGTCACTGCGAACGGAAAGTCCCTGGTGTTTGTCAAGATACAGCCAGACACCTACCGAATAAAGTATGTAACCGTAAGACAGAACAGTGCATCCGATAAAGTCATCGTAACCGGGCTATTGCCCACGGAACCTGTTGTAACTACAGGGGCAAATGCCCTTCTCGCTGCAGCTGAATCTGCTGGATTTAAGCAGTGATCGACGGCCTCCTTAGGTTTTCTATACGTAACCGACGAATCGTTCTTTTGATAACGGTCATCATCGCTGCATACGGAGCACTGCAATTGGTAACCATGCCAATTGATGCCGTCCCTGACATCACTAACAAACAGGTGGTCATTAACGCTTCTGCGGATGGACTCGGTCCAGAGGAAATGGAACGACAGGTCACCTTTCCTATAGAAGTCGCTCTGGCTGGTACCGCGCGACTCAAAGAAACACGGTCAATCAGTCAGTATGGGTTGTCTCAGGTAACCGTGGTCTTTAATGATGATACTGACTTGTACTTTGCTCGGCAGGTAGTCTCAGAGCGACTAAATGGGCTGGCCCTGCCTGTTGGCTGCAATGTGGAAATGGGTCCAGTGTCCACCGGCTTGGGCGAACTGGTTCACCTGAAAATCAGTAACCCTGACCTTTCCCTACGCCAACGCCGGGAGTTAATGGACTGGATTGTCCGGCCGCAACTCCTTCGCGTTCCGGGACTCGCTGAAGTAAATCCGTGGGGCGGTACGGTTCGGCAGCTGCAAATTTCCGTCGACCCTACAAAACTTGAAGCTTCAGGTTTAACAATCCGTGATGTTTCCAATGCCCTCACTGAGAACCACTCCAATGCCAGCGGCTCCTATCTATCACAACGGGACACCCAAGCACTTGTCCGCAGTGTAGGAATGCTCGCAAGCAAACGAGATATCGAACTGACCCCTATCCGGACATCACTACAGGGCAGAGTTGTTCGCATCAGCGATGTTGCAACAGTAACCGATGGAGATGCGATTCGGCAGGGTGCATACACGGATATGGGACAAGGAGAGCAGGTTTACTGTCTCGCTCTTCTCTTGATTGGTGAAAACGGCAAGGTGGTGATGAACGGTATTCGAGACCGGATCACAACGATCGAAAAATCACTCCCTGCCGGCACAAAGCTTATTGGTTTCCTGGAGCGGGACATCCTAATCAACAGGACATTGGAGACTGCGCTCAAAAACCTTGCCGAGGGTGGACTTCTCGTCATTGTTGTCCTGTTCCTGTTTTTGCTCCAGATAAGGGCAGGCCTGATTGTCTCGAGTGTGATTCCTGTTGCGATGCTAATCGCGGTGATTGGAATGCGCTATTTTCATATCTCTGCAAACCTGATGAGCCTGGGTGCACTTGACTTTGGGCTCCTCGTGGACGGTGCGGTGATTATCGTCGAAAATGCCGTCCGGCAGATTGGACACCGGGTTCGGCGAACTGCTGGAGCACTTTCTCCGGCTGAACTCGATGATGTCCTATTTGATGCAGCCAAAGAGGTCATGCAGCCATCTCTCTTTGGAGTTGCGATTATCATCGCGACGTATATTCCAATCCTTAGCCTTCAAGGCGTAGAAGGCAAAATGTTTCGTCCAATGGGCTTGACAGTGATTCTAGCCCTCATTGCATCAATACTCTTATCCCTAACATGGGTTCCTGCACTTTGTCGTCACTTTCTGAAATCTGAAGATGAACGTCCCCATCCGGTCATCAGCCATGTGGAAACACTCTATAAACAAGTCCTTACTGCTGTGATTAATAAGCCAATGCTTGCTATTGCTCCTGGTCTCGTTTTGATGGCAATGAGTGGCATCGTATTCACGCGGCTCGGATCGACGTTTATCCCTGAGCTGGATGAGGGGGCAATCGCAATCAGTGGTTTTTACAAAGCCGGTACGTCACTGAGTGAAGTCGTTGCTCGCTCTTCAAAGCTTGAAAAGGTACTCGTGGCAGAGTTTCCAAACGAAATTTCGCACGTTATGAGCCGTATCGGACGACCGGAAGTCGCAACCGACCCGATGCTCATCCACCAGACGGATACACTCATTTCCCTCAGACCTCAGCATCTATGGTCCAAGGCACGGACGAAGGAAGCACTGGTTGCGGCAATAAGTGATGTCGTGAAACAGTCACCAGGTTTTGATGCGACCTTTACACAGCCTGTCAAGATGCGGATGGATGAAATGATACAGGGGCAAGGACTACGCTCCGACCTTGGCATCAAAGTTTTCGGCCCCGACATCGAAACGCTGGCCAACATTGCTGATGAGATTTCAACAGTCGTAGAGAGTGTTGCTGGGGCAGCCGATGTTGAGGTTGAAGCCACGGAAGGTTTACCGCAACTGCAGATAATGCTTGACCGTGAGCGCATGGGACGGCTCGGTGTCGATGTCGAGACAGCACAATCTATCGTCGAAAGCGCACTCGCAGGGTACAACGCAGCTACCATAATGGATGGAACGCGTAAAGTGGATGTCACCGTGCGACTTCAACCAGATTCGCGGGCAACCGAGACCGATATAGGAGCTATTCGAATTCCAACCCGCCTCGGCACACGTGTTTCGTTAGGTGACATCGCCAAAATAGAGCGTGTCGACGGTCCGATTCAAGTCAGCCGGGAAAATGGACAACGAAGGGTTGTCATAATGGCCAACGTTCGAGGTCGGGACCTTGGTTCGTTTGCTGAGGCTGTGCAAGCACAAGTTAGTGCTCAAATCAAGCTACCGATTGGCTATCACCTTGAGTATGCAGGAACGTATGAACAGCTGAAGTCAGGAAAATTGCGACTGATGATTGCGGTTCCACTTACCTTTGTCGCCGTCTTCATTCTTCTGATGCTAACGCTGGGTAACTTTAGGCACGCATTGCTGGTCTTTACAGGAATTCCATTCGCTGTATCCGGTGGCATTCTGGCACTCTTTGTCAGACAAATGCCATTCAGCATCTCTGCAGGGGTTGGATTCATTGCCCTCGCAGGTATTGCAGTCCTGAATGGACTAGTGATGGTCACGTTCATCAACAGTATGAAGGTCACTTCCGCATCGCTTGAGGAAGCCATCATCTCCGGGGCAAAAGCTCGTATCCGACCCGTGCTGATGACTGCATTTGTGGCAAGCCTGGGATTTGTTCCAATGGCTGTTGCTACTGGCAGTGGAGCAGAAGTTCAAAAACCAATCGCTACGGTCGTCATCGGTGGTTTGTTCACAGCGACAATCCTGACTCTGATTGTGCTACCTGTTGTTTACAGATTGATACATAGACAGGACATGAAGTAAAAATATCAAGCGGTCTTCGTCACGTTAGTGAGCATAGCATCGTAGTAATACTAAGGAACAGAGCAATTCAGGTTCAATCCTGTAAGGATAAAGAGATGAAGGTTTTGACCGCTGGACAACGAAGTCTTTGTGCGATGTTGGCGACGACGCTTACCCTAAGTGGTTCTCTGACAGTATGGGCCCAAGCCACACCACGATCGCGTGGTGGAGACAATGGATCATCACGTCAGGCTGAGCCGCAAACGCGTGGAGGGGATCGCTCTCCCGGACGAACATCGGAACCGCCCGTTCAACAACAGCGCGACCGCGGTAACGACTCTGGCCAGCCGCAGAGGTCCTCAGGTGGCGATACACGACCATCAGATGTCCCCACACGGGGACGCGACCGCTCTCCAGTACGGACTCCAGACCAACAATCTGGACCATCACGAACAAACGGTGGAGAAAGCCGGCCCGTACGCGATAGTGGTCGCAACGAGGCGCCTACTCCAATCGTTCGTGGGGATCGCTCGCCGGATCGATCGACAGGACCAGCTCTTCCTCCTCAGCGGGACAATGGTTCACGGTCTGATTCTGCCGGACGAGGTGACAGAACGGCATCGACAGATCAGCGTGATGGTCGTGCCCCACGTGGAAACCAACTCCCAAGTGGAACAGACAATGTCGGCCGTCCACAAAACCCAGTACGCAACGAGCCTCCACAGCTTTTTGGTTCACAAACAAGCCGTGACCTTGATCGCGGACGTTCTCCCCTTCCGACAAGCCGTGTTGACCGGGATGAACGGGGAGGTTCGCCCCGCTTTACAATTGCTGACCGCCCAGGAACATCCCGAACTCCCGATCGTTGGATTGATCCTCAGTTCCGCGAGCGACGGTGGCAGGAAGCAGCGGATGCGCGACGCTTTACGTGGGGACGGGACGGCGGACGCTTTGGAAATGGCATTGTGCTTCGCCCCGCAACTTTCGTTCAAGATCCATTCTTCGTTCCATGGTTTCAGGACCATTGCGTCTTTTATCCGCACTATTACGCGGGACCGATTGTAAGCGTCAACGTTGCGTACAACCCATGGTATGTCTACGCCGGCTGTGTACCGACTTACATTTACCGGCAGCATGTCATCATCCAACGGCCCCGCGTGGTATACATCGACACTCCGGTCTATGTGGATGGCTTTTACCGACCGGTCACAGTGATTGACAATGGTGGCGACTACTACTTGTCACCAAGAGCAAATGGTCGCTGGTGGAGGGATGACTACAACTTGTCAAAGGCCATCTACAACATTCAGGATGCCTTCTTGACGGAAGACATTGGTCTCCTCGCAAGCGCAACACTTCCAGACATTGAAGTTTCTATCTTCACACGGGGCCGATATGAGTACTCGCTGCGACCTGCTGACTATCTGGACATGACTCGTGACTTCATGCGTACAACGCGTACGACAGACTTTGAGATTCTCAATGTCCAGAATCGCAACGCAGGCGTTGTCAATGTGCGAATCAGACACGTCTATAGGAATCCGCAAGGTGATATCAACGTGACATACCTTACGGTTGTGATGGAACGACTTCGTGGTGACTGGACAATAACCCAGGTTGACACAGCACCTGAGCGAAACTGAACGATGGTTTCACGCAATACGGGTCAACAAGCCAGTTCATGACCCGTATTGCCATTCAACGTTTATAAAATGCATACCAGTCGTTACTGCACGAATCTCATCGTCTAAAGCATTGCCCCCGGATGCTGAATCGTCGAGCTTGTGAAATGCCCATGCGCAATGAATGCTTACTTGCGTGCGAGATTCAGCTCATTTCGCATTACTCGTCCGATAAAACCACCGGCCAAGCTTGGTAACGAAATAAGTACGGACTCCCAAATCGGAGATTGATGTCCTGCCGGTAACCCAAGGTTGTGAAGCGTGATATGTGCTCCTGGAACGCCAACGGCTACCAACAACGATGAAACAACCCACCATCTGGGGAAACATAGACTGGAAAACATCGCCCCAATCGCAACCAACATTAGGATTGTTGTGTGCTGACTATCCCTGATGTTGTAGTCCCAAATACCGGTAGCTGTTGCCGTTACAATGGCAAGCAAAAGTGCTGGACCTAGGTTTTCAGGAAATCTTTCTCGGGACACAATGACATACTACGTCACCATGAGGTCGTTGGTTCCGCCCATGGGTATCAGATACGGAATCCCGGCTTGGATGCAAGAAACTCATTCGTTTGGGCATTATCCGGGATGGATGGCTGTGCTCCAACCTTCAGGGTTGAACACGCAGCGGCAGCGGATGCAAACGTAATCGCTGCATCAAGCGGATCTCCGCATATATAGCGGGCAGCAAATGCTCCGCAAAATGTATCCCCCGCGGCGGTGGTGTCAACTGGATTAACCAGAAACGCAGGCTGAAAGAGTATCTCATTGTTATAGGAACAAAGTACGCCCCCCGGCCCCAAGGTAACAAGAACACAGGGATAACCGTGACCCCGCAGACATGAAATGGCGCGTTCCGCAGATTCGCGATTCCTTACATCGATACCTGTCATTGCCTCTGCTTCATGCTCATTTACGATCAGGACGTCGACTGCTGCACGAAGGTTGGCTGGTATTTCGACAACAGGAGCATTATTGAGAATAACGGGGATGTGAGCATCGAGTGCCAGGTTGATTGTTCGAAAAATCGTCTCTGCAGGTATCTCACCTTGAAGAAGAAAGACTCCAACATTCTTGGCAGATGTTGGTGGCTTTACAGAGAGATTTGCTCCGGATGCCACTGCAATCAGGTTTTCTCCGATTCCATCAACAAGAATCACAGCAGTGCCTGTTGGGTGATGTTCATCACGGAAAATGTTTGAACAATCAATGCCATCCGTTTCATAATGGCCAAGTAGCTCATCCCCGTAAGTATCACGGCCAAGGGCGGCATGCAGCACAACATTGCCTCCGGCACGCCTGGCAGCAACGGCCTGATTAGCGCCTTTGCCTCCTGAGACATGTTGAAAGCTGCCACCCAAAACTGTGTGCCCAGGTGCTGGCAGCTGTGCGACTTGCATCACCAAGTCCATATTGCAGCTGCCAACCACATGGATTTCCTTTATCACTTAGCCCGCCAGAGTCCAACATCGGATTGACTTTTGATCGCGGATAAACATTTGGTTCCCGGCGAAACAAGGCATTGACCACAAACTACCGGGTTCGGAGATTGTGTAGGTAAACAGTGGAGTCCATGTCTTTGACGTAGCTTCTGCAATGGTAACTTCCCCCTGGTCAGATACGATTACTAAGTGCTTTCCTACAACGGTCACGTTGATGATTTGTTTAGCGATTCGCGGACTGGTCCACAAGGTTGCACCATCAGAAATGGCAACGCAGACAGCGCGTCGAGACCGCATATCAAAGCCAACCAGTGCATTATCGATGACAACAGGATTGGTCATATAGGTGCTCATTTCCGCGTTCTTCCAGACAGACTTGAGCACATATTTTCCATTTTCAAGCAACACATCCACAGCTTCTGTCGGCCGCGCTTCACCGGAGATAATCAACCGGTTACCTACAGGTATGGCGTTACAGATGGTTTGTTCGTACATCGCAGTGTACGGAGAGTCCCAAAGTATTTGCCGGGTTGAGCGATCAATCCCAGCGAGTCGTTTACCAGAAAAGGACATCAGGAGCTGCTTGCCATGCATCTCGGTAAACACTGGGCTCGTGTATGAACCCTTCTCCTTTAGAACTGACCACTGGAGGATGCCATCCGCAGCACGGAATGCTGCAACAGAACCAGCTTTTGAACCTCCGACATTGAAGATAACATTGTCTCCATCTGCCAATGCACTGGATGACACTCCACATATGGGGAAATTAGCATCACCTCCGCCAGGCATGCGCTCAGCGCCGCCATACTCCTTTGCACAATCATGACGCCACTTCAGCTTTCCCGTACGGGCATCCACTGCTGTCATCATCCCGCCAAGGCCGAGGGAGAACACCATGCCATTATGAAACAATGGAGTTGCATTCGGACCTTTGCCCGCGGTCGGATCGGGAGCTACAAAGGATGACGGGTACTTATACTCCCATACAAGCTTGCCAGTAACTTGATCGAGAGCAAAGATGCGCTCTAAACCCGCAGGCTGTACTGCCGTCCGGTCCATGCAATAAACGCGACCATCAGCAACGATAGGAGACGAGTACCCAATGCCAATGGGCGCTGTCCATGTAGGTTTTGGCAGGCGTGCAGGCCATGCAATCGTCTGAGGGGTGGTGCCATTTCGGGATGGTCCCCGCCATTGTGGCCAATCCTGTCCATTGCCTGTACTTCGCATTATAGATGCTCCCAATATGTTCGAATATTACAGTGTACAGGTATCTCTCTGGATTCCGTCAGACGACACTTCCCGTATAGCAATTTCTGGCGCAGTGTTCATTCGGTAACATGATGGCATGCGAATCATCACTGCGAACCTCAACGGTATCAGGTCGGCCCATAAGAAGGGCTTTTTTGACTGGATGACAACGACAAATGCCGATGTCGTCTGTGTGCAGGAAATCAAAGCTCAGGAATCTGACCTCACAGATGAGATGCGGAACCCAGCCGGCTATACTGGCCACTTTTCCTTTGCGACGGAAAAAGGCTACAGCGGTGTTGGCATTTACACCAAACGGGCTCCTTCAGTCCTTCGGCACAGTTTGGAACACCCTATTTTTGATTCTGAAGGTCGGTATATCGAAGCAGATTTCGGAAGCTTCACTGTTGTTTCTTTATACTTGCCATCTGCCAGCTCGCGTAACCCGGAAGAACAAGCGGTAAAGCAGCAAAAGAAAGATCAAGCATTGGTCGTTTTTGCGGAGCAAATGCGGCAGTTGAAGGCATCTAGACGGTCCACCATCATATGCGGCGATTGGAACATCGCACATACCGAAAAAGACATCAAAAATGCCAAAGGAAACAAAAACTCTAGTGGCTTCCTCCCCCATGAGCGGCAATGGATGACGGACCGATTTGATGGAGACGGCTGGGTGGACGTCTTCCGCTCGTTGTACCCGGATGAAGAAGCGCTCGGATATTCCTGGTGGTCAAACATGCCGGGCGTATTCGCGAAGAATGTCGGTTGGCGGCTGGATTATCAGATTGCAACGGAGGATATTGGAAAGCGTTGCCAGGCCGCATATGTCTACAAAGATGTCAGATTTTCAGATCACTCTCCGGTTGTGGCTGACTACGCAGACTAAAGTGCCTGAGCGGCTAAATGCGATTGAAGCGTTGAACATGGCATAGAAAAATCCTCCCGAATGACTCCGGGAGGATACGTACAATGGGAAAAGTGACTCTAGCGCGTCATTCCGTTGTTGTTTTTCATGCTTTCTTTCACACTTTCCGGTGTGATTTTTACTGTTTCACCAGTGGATTCACTCCCTGTGAACTTTTTGTCGTCCTGTTTACATCCGCAGAACAAAGAGACAACTACCAAAATGACGGCAAGAGACATGAATCTTTTCATCGAATTTCCTTATGGATTTGAAATGTACCAGCTGCCATCTGCGTTTTGGTGTGGAATACCCCAAAACTCATGACGTCCCGCATAAGGTCCCTGCGAAATTCGGAACAAACGAATCACCTGACCATCGAGCGCTGCACAAGTGTACGGTGTACCGTT